>MDSW01109049.1_pt1 | contig 450511 bp, 402 predicted proteins | sample 811171 | NCBI WGS metagenome assembly MDSW01 (sample SAMN05326641, study PRJNA326480) | marine metagenome | isolation source: seawater | place: Atlantic Ocean: North West | collected 2012 | reverse complement strand
TCGTTTCTTCCCTTTTCCCCGGGGGGTTCGGGCATGATCATAAATATAGACATCAGTCATAAGTCGCTCCTTTGATACGTGTATATGCACCAAAAAAAATCCCGGTTCTGGCGTCAAGAAAAAAAGGGTGTATATGCACGGATGAATGGCACCAGGCCTGGGATTGAGCGCTTCCAGTGTGTATGGGGACTTCCTTAGTCCTGGCAGTAATCCCGTCAGTTCTGGCTGAATAGTTCGGCAATCAGGGATTCAAATTGCTCTTTTTGAATTGGCTTGGAAAGAAAACCCACCATCCCTGCTTCCATGGCTTCCTTCCTATCCCTTTCCAGCGTGCTGGCGCTAAGGGCGGCCACCGGGGGGCATTCGCTGCCATAAGTCTCGTGGAGAAATCGAGCTGCCTGAAATCCATCCATGTCCGGCAGGTGCAGATCCATCAATACAAGATCCGGGGATTGATCCTTGATCATTTCAATACCGCTTTTTGCGGTGGTGGCCACGGTCACCGCGTATCCTCGCTTTTTCAGGAGTCTCTGCAATAGCACGGCATTGTCTTCGTTGTCTTCGAAGAGCAGGATTCGGATGGAAAGCTTTTGACCCGGAGTCCGACTGGCCGATTCGCTGAATACCGATACCGGAAAGGAGATTTCCAGCTCGCTTTCTTTCGAATCCAATTTGTGGAGATCAAGTTTTCCACCAATCATGTGAAGTAATCCACGCGCCAGCGTCAGGCTGAGTTCTCTGGCATTACGCGGACGGTAATTGCTGGAACCAAACATTATCCTTCGGATCAATTCCGGATCAGCGCCCGGAAGACTCCGCGCCTCCACATGAATCTTGAATCGCATTTTCCCGGCCGCAATTTCATGAGAGACTGATACGTATCCGTCCCGTCGACTACTCAGTAGCGAAAACGCAAGCCGATCCAGAATCTGCCGTATGGCACCGCTATCGGCACGTACCTCTATTTCACTACCTGACATTTGATAATGAATAACTAGATTAGCCTGACGAAAAATGGGCTCAAGATGGCTGATCGTGGACTGAATAAATTCTGCTATTCGAAACCTATGAGGGGACGGCTCCATTTTGCCTGCGCCAAGGCGAGCGTAGTCCAGGATGTCGTTTAGTAGATGCAATAGCCGGTAAGCGTTTCTCTGTAACGTGGAGAGAATCAACCCTGGCTTCACTCCGCTAGCCTGCACTGGTTGGTTCCCGTAGGATTCTTCCAGCAATTCCGCTGCGGAAAGGATTCCGGACATGGGCGTTCGGATTTCATGGCTCATCGCTGCGATAAAATCATCCCTTGTTCTGGTGGAGTCTTCCAGTTCTTGCACAGCCTGTTCCAGGGCCTGCTGTTCCTTTTCCAGGCCCCTGCGAGTTTGCAGTTCGGCAGTACGATCCACATGCAAGTGCAGGTAGGCAGGATCGCCATGAAAAACGATCTTTCGCACTGAAATCGCCGTTTCGAGCATACGACCCGAATGACTTCGAATAGAAACCAATTTGCGATCCAGCTCCTCCTGCTGGATTTCTTGTGGGAGGCTACTGGCATCATCGGGCAGAATGTGAGTCAGGAGACTCCAGTTTGCATCAACATGGTACTGATTCTCCGCCGCCTGGTTCCAGAATACTGGGCCGGCGCATGGCTCTCGCAGAACCAGAACGGGAAAGGGAGAAGCCTGCAATAAGGTCTTGAGGAAGTCTTCACGATTCCTGCCGGTCAATGCCTGCAATCTTACGGATCGGATGCGAAGACCCAGAGCTATGGAAAAGAAAAGAAGGGCACCCAGAGCGCCCAGGGGCAATACCAGTTCCGCTCGGGGGTCATTGTTTTCGCTGTGGATGAGCCATTGGTGCAGGCTACCGGCCAGTAATGCGATAATCAAGCCAGGTAGGATGGCGGCTGCCGGACGAAAACCGAGGCGAGCCTGTTGTGCGGACAGAAAGACAAAGAACAAAACAGGTATCAGGGCAACCCAGGGAACCCATGGACCATGCCAATACGGACGGAGCCAGAGTACAAAAATGAGGCCCAGGAATGTCGAGATTAGAACCAGAGAGAAATAGTAGCCTGCTCGGGGTTTCTGGAGGAGCAGCAGACTTCGTAAGAAATTGGTTCCCATCACCCCGGTTGCGAAAAGCAGACTGATTGAGATCGTGGTTTTCTGAACAGAATCGCCAGGGAGGCTGTAGACTGGATCCGGGCTGAATTGTAGAAACTGAAAAAGAAGCACGGACACAGACAGCGCCGAATAATTGAGATAGAGCAAATCCCTGGTAGCCATGGCCAGAAATGCATTATACAGAAATAGAATGGCCGTGGCTCCATAGATCAGTCCGTGCAGGGCAGCCAATTGCTGAATTTCTGCCAGGTCGCCGCTCATGCAGAAAGGTCCTCTTTTCCAGCCATTAGATCACGAATGATTCTCGCTAGTTCTTGGCTAGAACACGGTGGAGTGAGGATAGGCCACGGGCAATGGCCTGGATTCCGGGCATCGGCATTCCAGAGAATGGATGGCCATGGAGAAGGATCCTGCCAGTTTTCTGTTATAAGAAAATCCAGTTCCGCTCGTTGCCAGCTTGCCTCCGTGCCGTCCAGGCGAATGACATTTATGCCAAGAAGTCTGAGCTGAGCTTCCAGCATTTCCGCAGCATCATCTTGCACAATGGAGAGTCCGGCCCGCATCCCCTGCACTGAAGTCGCTGTACTGTCTCCATCCGATGGTCCCGGGCCTTCGAGCTTTTTGGCTGGAAGACGAATCCAGAAGCGGCTGCCGCCTTCCTTACGGTTATCGCAACCGATTTCTCCATTCAGCTGTTCTAGAATTCCCTTGCTGATGGCCAATCCAAGACCTGTGCCCCCGAACCGCCTGTAAGTTCCTGGATCCAATTGTTCAAATTTGCGAAACAGGCGATGCATCTTCTCTGGCGGGATCCCGGGTCCATTGTCTTCCACTGAAATTTCCAGAGATCCACGTTCATAGCGCCCTCGAATTTCAATTAGCCCGGGATCACTAAACTTGATGGCATTACTGATGAGATTGCTCATGACTTGCTGAAGTCTTGTTTTGTCCAGCTCCAGGGCTGCAGGCAAGGGGTTTAGATCCAGCTTTAATGTCAGGCCTTTCCTTTGCGCGCTGGTGCGAAAGAGCTCTACCGTGTCCTTTAATAGTCCAGAGAGGTCCACGGACTCCATGTGAATATTCAAAGTACCGGATTCCAGACGAGATACTTCTTCCAGATCGTTCAAAAGAGAAACCAGTGTTGCTGCGCTCCGGAGTAGTATCCCGGAAAGATCTTTTTGATCCGAGTCCAGTTCCAGTTGATTGATTACATCTGAGGCCAGATAAACAGCTGACATCGGTTTGCGAATCTCTGCTGTCATGGAAGAAAGAAACTCATCCTGGGCTCTTCGGTTTTCCTCGGACTGCATTTTCGCATCCAGAGTAGATGCATGTTTTTCCTCAAGAGCCAGCTTGCTTTCCATTTCCTCAGTGATCTCAGAATGAAACTGAAGTCTGGCCGATCGTCCTTCCATCAGGATATCAGCCGCATGCACAGAAATCCACCGGTCCCTCTGATTCTGACGGAATGCATAGATTCCCGATTCCTTCCAGTTCGGCAGTTCCATATCTTTGTATAGAGTATGAGCCGCTCGATTTGCAAATAGAAGGTCTCCGGCCTGTCTCAGAAGAATGGCATAGGGAAGGCCCTGAAGAAGACTTGTGAGAGATTGATTTCTCTTTCCGGTGGTTTCTGTTTCATCCTCTAACTTGCGAAGGCGATAACCCAGGCCAAAGGACAGCAAAAGCAATTCCGCAACGTTTCCGAACGCCACTCCGTACATCGTGATATTATTATACGGAACAAGCCCAAGACTTCTCAAAGAGGATCCAATTCCAGTGACCCATAAAATAAGAAATGCGAAAATGGAAAAAAGAGCGGGCTGATAACCCTGTCTGTATCGGACCACAGAAATGACTGCAATGATAAGAATTCCAGATATGGCATACAATGGATAAATGACGATGACTCTGGCCGGGGGCATGGTAAGGCTTGCAGCCAGCAATCCAGCGCTAAAGATCTGAATCCCTCGAAGACACCAGTACTGATACTTTTGATTCCTCGTGATGTTCAAAAAAAGCCGGAAGAACTCCGAGCCAAAAAGCCCTATCTGAAGTGCCATCACTATGGGAACGGCACGTTGTTCGAACCAGGGGAAGGAGCCCCAGAGAAACTGGGCGCCATGACCATAGTAAGACAGAAAATAGAAAAGAAATGCCAGGCTATAGAGTGAATACAAGAAATAGCTTCTGTCTCGAAGCGAAAGCCAGATAAGTCCATTGTACAGCGCCATAAGAAGCACGGAACCGTACAGAATTCCAAAAATTAAAAGCCTGCTTTCCGCATCCCTTTGAAAACTCCGGGGATCCCAGATCTGCAAGGCAGCAATCATATCCATATCCGAGGACAAACGAACATAAACTGTATGCTTTCCGGGAGGGATGATTAGCGGCATTACCGGATTAGAAAATGGGATAGGTCTTTTCGCAAATTTCAGAGTGCGATCGATTCGCGCCTGGTCAACAGGCTGTGCCTCTTCCGGGGAAAAAACCAGCGCATCTATAGAGCGAATGAGGGTAAAGTCCTCCTCCAGCAAAATCTTCATGGGTGCCCGGGTATTGTTGTTCAGCTGTATTCGGATCCAGAGCACTGCAGAGGTGTAACCATGGTTGATGTCTTTTCGTTTGCTTCGTATCCAGTGGGAGTCTGGCAACTTTCGAATCTCACCGACGGTTCGATCATCCTGGTCCAGATAGGAGTGAAAGGAATATGGTGCCTGTAGGGCGCTGATTGGACCGTTTCCCGGCAGAGTGTCCAGACTGATATGTCGCAGACCGGTATTAATATCCCGGGCCTGACCCAAAGTCGGAGTGAGCAAAATGAGAAGACAGGTTAGCGAGTAAAAGGCGGGGAACATCCGGCTTCGTTGCATCAAGGAAACGGCCATCCTGAGCGAGGTGAGCCAGGGCATGCCAGCAGTCCGGGCCGAATGATCCGTGCCGCTCGATCCTGAAAGGACGGGTAAGCCGGACATATGCTTGCTCACTTTCCTATTCGAGCGGACGATTTTTTCAGCCTGTGATTGAATTCCGAACTCCCCGGGGCATTATTAGCCTTAAGAAGGATCTTAACAGGGATGCCTACCTCATCAACCGATTTATGATCCGGAAAGCCAGCCTGGCCAGAGTAACGTTTTCGGGCTCTCCGAGGAGGGGGATTGGTCTGACCGGCCAGGGACAAAACTCCACAGAAGGCGCAACCGGCTACTTCTGGTCCATCTCAATCCATCGCGCGCTTTGTACTTCAATACGGTGCACGTATTCTTGCTCCTGCGCGACGGATATTGTGGGCTCCTCTTGAATCGAAATCAAGAACGGAATCCTGATGCCATTCACGGACCGGTAATCGGAATAATGAATCCAACCGCTGTAGGAATCTGCCAGCTCCCGGAGGGTAAAGTGGATCAGTCTTACTTCGAGATTCCGTGCATCCAGATAGATGCGATAATGGTCAGTAGCTGGATCATTTAGATCCCCGGATGCAAGGAAAAAGGTGAAATACTCATGTTCATTCAGGGTTCGCTTCCCGTGATATTGCAAATCGTCACGCATTGGCAATCGAAGAGTCCAGGTCATGTAGTCGCGCATAGGGCCGATGTAGAGACGATCCAGGTTCGAGCCGCCTTCAAAGGAATCTCCATCTAGCGTATAGACCGCGCTCTCTGAGCCCTGGTAGTGGAGCGCCATTCGAATAAAGGGATTTGATAGCCCCATAGTGGCTTCGAAGGATTGGACCGAATCGTCCGCCGGAGTAAACCATCGAACCACCCGGCTATTCCAGCGATCCAGCCCCGTGATTCGCAGTTGCTTGTCCGCAATGATCTTATTGAGCCCCAGGTTGTCTCTGTGCTTTCCGAGAACCCCACGGCCAGAATTCGGGTCGGACGTGCCGGCGAAAGTCAGGTTGGCCGCCGAGCATTGCAGCGACGCTCCGATCAGCGTTAAGATGGCAAGAGCAAGAAAATAGGGGCGCTTCATAGGCTTTGAAATACTCTAGAAACTTGTGATCGACCAGCAAAAGGAAATAAAAAAGGGCACCTCATGGGCGCCCTTTGTTCGCTTTAGGCGATCCTGACCTGCCCGAAAGCAGATCAGGGTCCTGTTGCAGATATGCCCTATAGATAGTGTCTTCCGTATCGCTTATCTACTTCCGTCTTGTCAAAGATGATGTAGAAATCGATGGTTCCGAATTCATTGTCCAGTGCAGGCTCGCTACAGAATCTGGATCCTGCTCGAACATAACCTTTGAGCAATGCGGGCATTCTCTTATATGTGGCTTTGATATCGGAGATCTCGAAATGCGGATCGAACCCTTCCAGTTTATGAGTTTCCAGAGGCTCTACCTGGTATTTGGGATCGGCCATCATATCTTTGGCTTTCATGCATGCATACATTTCCGAAGCTTCCACCGGATCTGTAGTGTGCAGGGAGGCGCATCCTGATAGGAAACGCACATTGAACTGATTCATATAATTCCCCAGTCCAATCCAGAGCATGGAAATTACCGAACCATCCCGGTATTCTTTATGTACACAGCTTCGGCCGATCTCGGCAACTTCACCGGGCAGATTGTCCAGCGCCGCCAGATTGAACTCATTTTCGGAATAGAAGCCAATGTTTTTGCGAGCCACTGATGCTCGCAGCAATCGATAGGTACCAACGATCTTCTCATCTCTGGTCCGATCCAGAACAATCAAATGATCACAGTACAGATCGTAATCGTCCCGGTCTTTGCCTGTGGCTACGGACTCGGACAGACCCTCATTCATTTCTAGATTGAACACTTCGTAGCGCAGGGCCAGAGCTTTCTCAATCTCCAGTTGGTTTTCTGCCAGACGGACTTCCAGTTTTCTGTCCGTCGAAATAATTCCTGGATTCGGCATCTTGCACCTCTTCCTTGTAATCTGACGCCTGGGCGCCGCAGGCCGGCACGGTTTTCCGTGAAACTGGCCTGTTTTCTAACTGCGACTATGCAACTCAATATGTTTCGAATCAATGACAAAATCGTTACTCGAAAAGTTTAAGAATTATAACGAATGTTCGGGCTTTTTCCGAGAACCCCAGCAGTCCCTTTCTCAGGGGTTGGATTATATAAAGCCGTCCTGGCGGCTCTGCCGTTTCTGGCCCGTGGACCCGTGACCCCCCGGCATCCGCCATTGGAAGTGGCTTTCGTCAGTTTATGATTCCTTCCTGCGGCCCCCACATACTTCCATAACGACCCCGAACCCAAAAAATTTCGATCGAAGCCACTATCATGAAAGGTTTCTGGATTGTCACATAAATGACACGTGCAAGGACGACGAAAAAGGCATTAGCCGACTATGAAACTCTATGCGCACCGCGGCATGCACCGCATCCACACCGAAAACACCGAGGCTGCTTTTGATGAAGCGCTGAGGCTGGGATTTCGGGCCCTGGAGCTGGACCTGGTCCGGCTGAAAGATGGACATATCGTACTGTTCCATGACGATACTTTGTTTCGTATGTTTCAGATTGATGAGCGTGTGCAGGATCTTACTCTGCCGGAGTTTCACAGGATATTTCCCGGGCTGATGACATTTGACCGCTTCAAGGAAAAATACAGCTCCGCGCCACTCAGCATTAATTTTGAAATCAAGGATGATGCAGAAACCCTGCACCGCGTATTGCCGGATCTAAAAGGCTTTGCTCAGCCAATTATTTCATCCTTTGACTGGACCATTGTAAATGAAGCTCTATTTCTGGGATTCGAAGCCGGTTACCTCTTCAAGGATCTGGATCAATCAGAGGCTTCGCTCTTTCCATTTCAAAGCCAGCGGCTGCATCTGCCCTATCGAGGGGAAGCACTTCTGGAGCTGAACCTGGCCCTGGAGCCCTATTCTGGCTTTGAACTGTATTTCTATACGGTGAATAAGCGAGCCCATCTAAATCTTCTAAAGCAATTGCCCCATTTCATGGGAGTTTTTACGGACGAAGCCAGCTTGAGAAGAGCCCCGCTTTTATCGGCCTGAGTCCGTCACGGGACCGGGATTCATAAAATGATTGACATCAACTGTAACCCCTGACGTTTATATTTATAAGTGCGTCGTTTTGTATACAGTAGCACCGGGCCGCTTATTGCAGCTGCGGTAGTTTTTCGGCTGGTTTTCTGTCCGGCCGGGCTGTGCGCCAATACCATGCCTGGTTCTTCCGGGGCCGAGGAAACCGGAACTGTCCATGTCGGAATGGAAATGGAAAAGGCTTCCGATGCCTCTCCGTGCCATGGAAGCAAAGAGTCCGAAAATTCAATGCCTTCCCATGCCCCCGGATCCGAGCATTCGGGTAGCAGCGCCAGTTGTTGTAACAACGAAACTGTAAATCGAGCTCCGGCAACGCCCGTACTTGCAGAACCCGTCTTACTTGCGGAAGCACTTCCGCTGCCCAATCTTTACAGTGCACTTCGTCCTGTTCTAATTTCTAACGTTACCATCGAAAAGATGAGACCGCCGGATTCGGTGCGTCTCCATGTCCAGAACCAGCAATTCCTGAATTAAGATTTCTGCCAGATTCAATTTCTCAGGCAGGAGTCTTACAATGTACAAACAATACCGTTCCGCTCCAACGGCGCGGAACCACATAGAAAAAAACGCAGGTGAAATCTGTTTCGAAGGATTTCAACCGGCATCGCGGAAGCAATTAAACGGCTTTTCAACCAGAAAGATAGCCGGTGTCTTTCCTGTTCTCGAACCTCGGACGGCACGTGGGACGGCACGTGGCAGGCAAGCAATCGGCTGGATACTCTGCACAGTTCTGGCATGCAGCGTATTCGCAAATGCGTCCGTTCAGGCCGATTCGCCGGAGGCTGTATCCCGAAACGAGGAATCCCTGGAAAGTGCGAATCCGGATCTGAATGTATCCACCGAAGTCTCTGAATTTGAGCGAAAGCTATGGATGCAGGTGAAGAACCATCCAGGAATCGTAAAAGAAAAGCTACGATACTCGGCGCAAGAAGCCAGGGCTACATACGCGGATTTCACCTATCCCGATCCCGAGATTCGCATAACGCGAGGCTCCGGAAGTCAGGAGGAACGGGCCGCCTATCCCACCAATTACAATCGAAAGGATGCAAGTAGCTATGAGGTTCAGGTAACCCAGCCCATTCCATTTCCGGGAAAGTTAACAGCAAAATCTAACGTTCAGGAATATCAGGCAGATCAAAAAGGGTACGAGTTTCTGATGAACAGAAACAGAACCATCGGCGAACTATTGGGGCTTCTGGCACGGTATCATCGCGTCGAAGAAAGCTTGCGATTCACCAGGGAGCTGGCCGGTGCGGCGGCGGCCCTGGAGGGCATTGCCAGAGCTCGGTATGGTGCAGGCAAGGGAAGTCTTTCCGATGTGTCTCTGGCCCGAGTTCAGGCAGATACCTTTCGCGAAAGAGCCGAGATGCTTCTGGGCGAACTGGAATCCATTCGCGATGAGTTACAGTATTTTCGCAGAGATGCAGCCTCGGGTTCCGAAGGCGATGGACGAGAGGGAGAACATTCCATTGAATCATTCCTCCTGAAGAAAGAGCCGTTTCAGCAATATCTACGTGATCTCCAGAATCGAACCTATCACATTGAAAATCTGCCGATCCTGGCCCGGGTTCGCTCAATGCAACAGGAGGCAGAATCCAGAAAGACCCTGGCCAATCTGGACTACGCCCCTGACCTGGGTGTCTTCGCCGCATATGGCAAAGAGGACAGAAATCTAATCTATCCTTCTGGCACCGGAAAACAGACCACGTATAAACTGGGCCTACAGATTCGCATACCCCTCTGGTCCGGTCTCTCGAATCATAAGAACCTGGAAGCGGCTGACCAGGATCGCAAGGCTGCCGAGCAGGAACAGCTGGATGTAAAAAGACAGATCCAAGCGAAAATAGCCAGTCTGGATGAGAGAATTCGCAAAGGAAGAACCCGTCAGGCAATCTACACAAATCGCCTGGTACCCAACTCCTGGACTGCGCGAAGGTCGTCGGTGCTTTCCTACCAGGGGGGATCCGCGGATTTCACCAGTGTCATTCAGGCCTGGAATGCCTATTACAACGTGAATCTGCAGAAGCTGGCCCTGGAAGAGCAGATCGCCATGTGGATCGTGGCGCGCAGCGAACTTACCAATACCCTGCTGCTGGCAGAGGAGAACGAAAATGAATAATCCAGAAGAATCACTAAGAATTAGCCAGGCGAATCAGACAATGTCACTAATTGCCTGGGTGTCCAGAATCGGAGCTTCCAGATCAAATCGGTTCAAGGATAGCGCCGTAGCTAACCAGATGGCGTCTGTGAGCGGCGGGGCGCATAGGCGAAAGCTCTGGATAGTCTTGATCGCTATGACAGTACTGGCAGCCTTTGTTGCGGGCTGCGGAAAATCTGAACGAGAGCAGCTCGCAGAGCAGGGAATTTCGCATTATACCTGCCCCATGCATCCGCAAATCAATGAAAGCCGGCCCGGCAAATGTCCTATCTGCAACATGGACCTGGTGCCAGTTATGCTGGAAGGCCATAACCACTCGAAAGATGGCGAGGCGAAAGACGGAGAGAAGTCCATGGAGATGGATTCTTCTGAGTCCGATGGTCCACTGGTTAATGTCAGCACCGAAAGACAGCAATTGATCGGAGTATCCTACAGCACTGTAAAAAAGATCGATGCAAGCTTTCATATAGAAACAACCGGACGTGGAGCTTTTGATCCAGAGCTGGGCGTGGCTGTGAAAGAGTATCTGATGGTTTATCGTGATCCATCGCTTCGGGAAGCCGCCATTTCCAGGCTCAAGCTTCTGGGAATGGGCGGAAGAGAAATAGCCAACATTACCCGTTATCGCGCGGCCTACGAAAGTCTGTACAATCCCAGAGACGGCGGACCTGTATGGGTATACGCAACTCTATACGAATCTGATGTAGGATCTGTTACTCCCGGTCTTACAGCCCGAGTCCATATTCCAGGAACGAGAAGCGAAGGATTTCGCGGAGAAGTAATTTCGCTTTCTCCCGTTGTAGGCTCAACAACAAGAACCATCGATGCTCGTATCCTTGTGCGAAATGCCGGGGGTGAAATACGGCCGGATTCATTTGTGCATGTGGATATTTCAGTTCCTCTGGGAGAGTCGCTCATCGTCCCCAGGTCTTCCATCGTAGACAATGGCCAGAGTCGCTATGTCTTTGTGGATAAAGGCGAAGGTAGACTTCAAGTGCGACATGTTGAGGTAGGGCCGGAACTGGATCAGGGTGTTGTCATTCTAGAAGGTCTGAAAGAAGGGGAACGAGTTGTGGACAACGGAACTTTCCTCATTGATTCGGAAGCACAGCTCAAATCTTCTTTTCGTCAGTTCGGGCACGACCATGGATCGGGAAACGAAGAATCCCACGAAGGACATTCTGAGTCCAGAGATTCAAGTCCATCAGACGGAACTTCCAATCCAGAGAAAATGAACCGTTCAAAGAATTCGGAGGGCATCAATGATTGATCGAATCATAGAGTTCTCCGCTCGGCATAAATATTCCATGATGGCCGCAGTGGCCATCCTAATGGGGGCTTCGTACTGGGCCATTCGTAACATCCCGGTGGATGCCCTTCCCGATTTAAGCGATACTCAGGTCATCGTCTATGCGAAATGGAATCAAAGTCCTGGTATTATTGAAGACCAGGTCACTTATCCCATCGTTTCGGCCATGCTCGGAGCTCCAAAGGTGAAAACCATTCGGGGTGTGTCTGATTATGGAAACTCTTTCATTTACGTGATTTTTGAAGACGGCACGGATCTATACTGGGCCCGCTCGCGAGTGCTGGAATATCTTTCCCAGGTTCAGCCCAATCTGCCGGATGGAGTGTCTGTGGAACTGGGTCCGGATGCAAGTGCTCTGGGCTGGGTGTATCAATACGCATTAACGGATGAAACCGGAAATAGCAGTCTGGCCGATCTACGAAGCTATCAGGACTGGAATCTGAAATATCAGATCCAGGCAGTGGACGGAGTTTCAGAAGTAGCCTCCGTCGGGGGCGTGGAAAAGCAGTACCAGGTAATGATCGATCCCACGAAGCTGCAGTCTCTGGACATTTCTCTGGATCGCGTGGTACAGGCAATTCGCGAGTCCAACATGGAATCCGGCGGTCGAATCATGGAATTCGCAGGCCGGGAATACATGGTGCGCGGACGAGGATACATTCGTGACCTCAGGGACCTGGAATCCATAGTACTGAAAATCGACCCGGCCACCGGAGATCCTGTGCTATTGCGAAATGTGGCCCATATACAGTTTGGGCCCAATATTCGCAGGGGCGTGGCAGATCTGGACGGAAAAGGGGACACCGTAGGCGCTATTGTTGTCATGCGGGATGGAGAAAATGCCCTGGACGTCATTGACCGGGTAAAGGAGCGCATCGATTCGCTGAAAGACTCCTTGCCAGAGGGAATGAAGATCGTCACCACTTACGATCGTTCTGAATTGATTAACCAGGCAATTTCAACAATTACAGGCACGCTCATCGAAGAGATGATCATTGTCAGTGTCGTAATTATTATTTTTTTGCTGCACATTCCATCTGCAAGCTCTGCAGCCATAACCATTCCAATATCTGTATTTCTGTCCTTTCTACCCCTGTACTTTACCGGGGTAACTACCAATCTGATGAGTCTGGGTGGCATTGCCATCTCTATTGGAGTTCTGGTAGATGGTGCGATCATCCAGGTAGAAAACATTTACACCAGGATTCAGCAATGGCAGGAAGAAGGAAACGGAGGAGCGGACGATGGCCGGGATTCGGAGGAGATCAAGCAGGACTTTCTGCGGGTTCGCATCGAAGCCCTTAAAGAAGTAGGACCGTCGATTTTCTTTTCGCTTCTGGTGATTGCCGTTTCTTTTATGCCGATTTTCGCGCTCGTAGGACAGGAAGGCCGATTGTTCAAGCCTCTGGCATATTCCAAAAACCTGGCCATGGCCATCGCTGCAATTCTTGCAATCACTTTGAATCCTGCCGTGCAGATGATGTTTACCAGGTTTCAGTCTTTTGATTTTCAACCGGCCTGGCTGGCGAAAATCGCCAGTGCTCTTTTCGTAGGTAAGTATCATAAAGAAGAGGACCATCCCATAAGCCGGTTTCTTTTCTCCATTTACGAACCTGCCTGCCTCTTCGTACTGAAATTCAAAAAGCAGGTATTGATTACATGTGGCGCGCTGCTTGTAGGCACGGTTCCACTTTTTGTAAGCCTGGGCTCCGAATTCATGCCTCCTCTGAACGAAGGGACGATTCTTTATATGCCCACAACCATTCCGGGGCTATCTGCCTCCGAAGCGCAGCGAATGCTTCAGGTGCAGAATCGGGTATTGAAAAAATTCCCGGAGGTTCAGCGGGTATTTGGCAAAGCTGGTCGCGCAGAGACATCTACTGATCCGGCTCCACTCTCTATGGTGGAAACAACGGTGATTCTAAAGCCGGAATCGGAATGGAGAAAGAAGGAACGATGGTATAGCTGGCTTCCCGATTTTATGCATGGGCTCTTTAGCTGGATCTGGTCCGATCGGATCTCCTATGAAGAGCTAACCCAGGAAATGAATAAGGCCATGCAATTCCCGGGCTGGACCAATGCCTGGACCATGCCCATTCGCGGTCGCATTGATATGCTCACAACTGGAATTCGCACTCCCATTGGCGTGAAGTTTTTTGGAAAGGATTTGAAGGAAATCGAAAAGCTCACTGTGCGCACCGAACAGATCCTACAGAAGCTGGAAGGCAGTCGAAGCGTTTATGCAGAACGGGTGCGCGGCGGAACCTACATCGACCTTATTCCCCATCGTGGACTGATGTCTCGGTATGGTCTCACCGTCGGTGATCTTCACAAAGCCATCCGCATTGGGGTGGGAGGCCAGGATGTAAGCACCACTGTGGAAGGCCGTGAGCGATACAGCATTCAGGTCCGGTACCAGAGAAAGTCCAGGGACTCTATTCGTGATCTAGAAAGGACTCTGGTAACTACTCCAACCGGGGCCCAGATCCCGATTTCCCAGGTAGCTCATGTTGAAATTGTCTCAGGTCCGGGGATGATTCGAAATGAAGATGGGCTGTTGTCCGGATATGTCTTTGTGGATATTCAGGATGTGGACATTGGAACCTACGTTATGCGCGCCAAACAGGCCTTGCAGGCGAATCTGGATCTGCCTCCGGGGTATTCCTACCGTTTTAGTGGACAGTACGAAAACATGCAGCGAGCCACGGATCGCATGATGATTGTGATACCCATTACTCTCGTCATCATTCTCACATTGATGTACATGAACACCAGACACTGGTTTAAAACTGCGATCATTATGATGGGACTTCCATTCAGCATTATGGGGGCTGTATGGCTTCTTTATGCTCTGGATTACAATATGTCCATCGCCGTCTGGGTTGGAATGATCGCTCTTATGGGACTGGATGCAGAAACAGGAGCTTTCATGCTTCTCTTTCTCGACACTTCTGTGGCTGACAGGCAGAAAAAAGGCCTCATGAGAAATCGGTCGGATTTGATGGAAGCCATTCTTCATGGAGCAGTGCGACGAGTGCGTCCGAAGATCATGACGGTAGGCACCGGCTTCGTGGCTCTGCTACCAATTCTATGGAGCGATGGCACTGGATCGGACTTAATGCGTCGGATCGCAGCGCCCATGATCGGAGGTCTGATTACCAGCTTTGCTCTGGAACTCCTGGTTTATCCGGTGCTTTATTCAATATGGAAAGAAAAGACACTTATTCAATCCGGGGAAATTGAACCCTAGTTCTTTCCAGTTAAACTTTGCAGGGGCACTGTAACCGTTTCCACGCCCCTGCGTCTTCCCCTGTAGAAGGTCCGAAAAATGGGCCAAATCGGAGGTACAATATGTCTGGCAAATTAGAACAAGACAAACATGCCGGCCACGGCAATCACTCGGGCCACGGCGACCACTCGGGCCACGGCGACCATTCAGGCCACGGCGATCATTCAGGCCATGGCGGTCATTCAGGCCATGGCGGTCATTCAGGTCATGGCGACTCGGGTCATGGCGACTCGGGCCACGGCGGTCATTCAGGCCACCACGATCATCACGCCCATATGATTGAGGATTTCAAGAAGCGATTCTACGTTTCTCTGATTCTTACAATTCCAATCCTTGCACTCTCGAAGATGATTCAGGGATTTCTGGGCTTTGATCTGTCGATTCCTTATCAAAGCTACGTTGTTTTTGCACTGTCCACGGTGCTTTTTTTCTACGGCGGATGGCCTTTTCTTACCGGGCTGTTGGATGAAGTGAAGAAGCTACAGCCTGGAATGATGACTTTGATCGGTCTTGCAATAACGGTAGCTTACGTTTATAGCTCGGCCATTGTATTCGGTCTGCCCGGCATGGATTTTTTCTGGGAACTGGCCACTTTGATCGTGGTGATGCTTCTGGGTCACTGGATTGAAATGCGTTCGGTGATGGGCGCTTCCAATGCCCTGCAACTGCTGGTAGAGCTGCTACCTTCGGAAGCCCATAAGAAAGACGGCAATGACTGGGTGGATGTCTCTATAGATAGCCTTAAGAGCGGAGATATCATTCTCATCAAGGCCAACGAAAAGGTTCCGGCCGATGGCACCATCGTAGAGGGGGAAAGCTACATTGATGAATCCCTGGTAACCGGCGAAAGCGTTCCTGTTAAGCGAAAGGCGGATGATTCGGTGATTGGCGGCTCCCTGAACGGAAATTCGTCCATTCAAATTAGAGTCGAAAAAACCGGAAAAGACAGCTATCTGCAGCAGGTCATAACCCTGGTAGAAGAAGCGCAATCCGCGAAATCCCGGACACAGAATCTGGCGAATAAGGCGGCCGCCTGGCTGGCTTTTGTGGCCATAGGTGCAGGAATTATTACTTCCGTTGGCTGGGTCTGGCTGGGCCAGGATGTGAGTTTCATTCTGGAGCGAACCGTCACAGTGATGGTCATTTCCTGTCCGCACGCTCTGGGTCTTGCAATTCCTCTGGTTGTTGCGATATCTACCGCCATGTCTGCCAAAAACGGTCTGCTAATTCGAAATCGCACAGCCTTTGAGAATGCCCGCAAGATTACAGCGCTGGTCTTTGATAAAACCGGGACACTGACGAAAGGAGTCTTCCAGCTTTCCAGGGTGGAGGTATTCGGCGAATCCGATGAGAATGAATCCCTTGCTATCGCGGCTGGCCTGGAGCAACATTCGGAGCATCCCATTGCTACGGGTCTGCTGGAAGGAGCCAGGGCTCGTTCGCTGAGTATACCCGGCGTATCCAATTTCGAAACTATTACCGGAAAAGGAATCCAGGGCACAGTGGATGGGCAGTCTTATTCGGTGGTTAGCTCCAAATTCGTTCAGGAGCAGGGAATCTCTGTGCCGGAAGGTGGCATGGCCGGCTCCACTGAAGTCTATCTGCTTCGTGGAAAGGAGCTACTGGCTCGCATGAGTCTGGCAGATGAGATTCGACCGGAAAGTAAAGAGGCTGTGCAGACGCTCAGGAAGCGTGGTATCAAACTCTACATGGCCACTGGCGATGGCGAATCCACAGCGAAAGCAGTAAGCGATGAGCTGGAACTGGACGGATATTTCAGCCGGGTAATGCCGGAAAAGAAAGTGGAAGTAATAAAGGATCTGCAAAAGCAGGGACACTTCGTAGCCATGACCGGTGATGGAGTAAACGATGCTCCGGCTCTGGCCACGGCAGACATTGGCATCGCTGTAGGATCGGGTACCGATGTTGCGGCCAGCACTGCGGATATTGTTCTCGTTCGAAGCAATCCTGCAGATATCGCCCAATTGATTCTGTTTGGTCGGGCAACCTACAGTAAGATGATTCAGAATCTGGTTTGGGCCACAGGGTACAATGCCATCGCATTGCCTCTTGCTACTGGCTTTATTCCAGGAATAGTAATCAGCCCCGCTGTGGGTGCAGTATTCATGAGCCTGAGCACAATCATTGTGGCCATAAATGCGCAGCTGCTCAAGCGAAAGGCACGTAGAGTCTCTCATGCAAACAGTTAGATGGAAACCCGACCTGGGCCAGAAATCGATACTCGAATATCTGGCTCAGGGCTTCCGGGAAACATTAAAAAAGCTCTCATTATCAGAATGGAATCAGAATCAAAAAGGAGAACAAAGATGAAAACTAAAATCACCATAATTACAGCCCTGGTGGCGGTCATGGGACTGCTTTTCGCAGGCTGTAGCGGCGACACCCACCATGACAGCATGGATGGGCAGATGAATCATGAAGGTATGCAGGGTCAGAACCACATGAATCGAGAGACCAAATCCCTGGAGCTAGCTGGCGCGAAAGTTACGGTGGATTGGATGAGCATGGGCCAGCATCATCAAATGATGCAAGGAATGAATATGAAAGGGCACGACATGGAAATGAAGGATTCCGATCGTCATATCATGCTTACTCTCACGGACCTGAAATCCAACGAGCAGATTCGAGAGGCAAAAATTCAGGTCTCCGTGACCGGACCTTCCGGAAAGGAGATTCCTGTGAGTCATGCTCAAATGAGCAACCAGTCCATGCATCATGAGGGCTACTCCTTCCCTGCCGATGGCGAAGGAACCTACACTGCGAAGATCAAAGTAAAACACAATGGTGCAGAGGAATCTGGAGAGGTAACCTTTGAATTGAACTAGAGAAATCGGGCCCTGTAACCAGGGCCCTCTCGTTTGGCTGGAATGCCGGTGGCACCTCCCTGAAAAAATAAGGAAGGGATGGTCTGAATTGAGAATCAGCCCATCCCAGTTCCAGGAATGGCTTTCATCATTCGCCCCATCAGCTTAAAAGAATCCTGATTTCCCGATAGTTTCCAAACATGGACTGCCCCCAGGTACTGTATGAGCATTCCTTCGGCAACCCTGCGAAATCCATCTCCCGGATCCTTGCATGGCTTATATACTTTCAGGATTTCCTGGAGACGCAGTACAGTTAATTCATGAACGTCCCGGACCATCGCCTGAAAATCATCCGGGGCCTGAGCCATGGCATTGGAAAACGGGCAACCTCGGTAATCCGCGCTCCCGGATATTCGAATCATACTCCGGGCCCATAGATCGCAAAAGTGATCGTAGCTTTTGGCCTTGCTTTCCAGCCAGTCCAGAAAGCGGATCAAATCCCTGGTCTGCCATTTCAGGTAGGCCTCACCGAGCTTTTGTTTGGTGGGAAAGTATCTGTAGAAGCTTTTTTTGGAGGTATTGGATCGAGCAATGATGTCGTTGATGCCAGCACCAGTATAGCCCTGCTCATAGAAAAGATCCCGGGCAGCTTCCAGCAATCGAGCCGCCGGGTTTCCGGCTGATCTGGAGCTCTGCATGGCATCCAGATTTTCCTTTCTTTGCTCCTTAGCCATTCCAACATACACTGATTTTTGATCCTGGAAATGCCAGAAAAAAAGTAGACAGGTCTGTCTCCTTAACAGTTTTTAGGGAGACCGATTTGTCTCCTCTTGCCATGCGAGGATAATCAATCGGTGCGGGTCAGAGGCTGGAGCAAAATTGCAGAAAGGATGCGGTCCGGTTCATGCCCATCAGAATCAGGAGAGTTATATGGAACTGGAATATCTGGAATCGATTATCCCCCGAGAGCATTTCAATATCAAAACCGATGGCACGGCGGTAGAGAATGCCCAGGCCATGATCAATCAATGCCATCCGGGGCATACGCATATGCAGCTTCAGACTCTGGGTGGCGAGGAAGCCGAAGCCCAGATGCCACTGGTGCAGGACACCCGGGCATTGCATGGTCTGATGCACGGCGGAGTCTATTTCACGGTGGGGGATACCATAACTGCATTGATGTGCGCGTATCATCTGGAAGGTCCGCGACAGAGAATGCTTACCGGTAGCGGGTCCATACGTTATCTTCGGCCGGTGGAATCGGGAGTGGTAAAGGCCAGGGCCAGACTTAAAAAAAAGCAAAAGAACCAGCTCTTCTTCATATGCGATTTCTTGAACGAACAGGGTAAGCGGGTAGCACAGGCGAAATACAACTACTTCTTAATCGAGCTTCCTTCGAATTAATCCTGCACCTCTCAGTGTCAGATTGAAGAGTTTATTCCCTCATCGGCCGGCGGCCTCCGCCAATAATCGCGAGCGCAGCCCAGACCATCTCCATTTTTCTGGTGATTGCAGACCCAATACTGACCGCCAGTGCGATGCTGAAGGCTCGGGAAGAGGCTCCTGGAATTCAGTGCTCCCGGAGCCGATGTCGATTTTGCTTGCATGACTGACCAGTGCAATGGCTTTAAGGGGCGATGATTGTTACGATTACTCTGAATCCATCCATCGATAAAAGCGTGGTGGTAGATGCTGTCATTCCAGATGCCAAGCTCAGGTGCAGTTCGGTGGTGGAAGAGGCCGGTGGTGGTGGAATCAATGTGGCCCGGGCTCTCCGACGACTGGGCGGTGACTGCCTGGCAATATGCACGGCCGGAGGATTCAACGGCCAGATGCTTCAGAATAGATTGCGAAGCCAGGATATTGCCTTTCGTGCCATCGCCGTTGAGGCGGAAACCAGGGAGAATCTGACAGTTTTCGACCGAGGGGCGAACAAGCAGTATCGTTTTGTTTTGCCCTATGGAAACAGTACATCCATTTCTCTGGAGCACATCAAGACGATTCTGGAAGGTCTGGATTCTGCTCCGGAATTCATTGTGGCCAGCGGTAGTTTACCCGCAAGCATGCCGTCCAATACCTATGCAAAGGTTGCAGAAATCGCCTCCCAGGCCGGGGCCAGATTCATCCTGGATACTTCCGGTGCGGCCATGCGAGAAGCCCTGGAACAGCCAATCTTCATGATCAAACCCAATCTGGCCGAACTGGGAGGACTGGTGGGGCGCAATGAGCTGGAAGGAGATCAGGTGGAGCGTGCCATTCGTGAAGTAGTGGAGCGATACGCCTGTCAATCGGTGGTGGTCTCTCTGGGACCGGCCGGAGCCTATCTATTTTCGGATTCGCAGTTAAAGCACATTCCCGCACCCATTGTTAAACCACGTAGCACAGTGGGCGCAGGAGATAGCATGGTAGCCGGCATTGTCTTTGGGCTTTCCGGTGGTAAAACCATGGAAGAGTCTTTGCGACTGGGAGTCGCCTGTGGTAGTGCAGCAACCCTTAGTCCGGGTAGCGAACTGTTCGAAAAGGAAGTGGCTCTGCGGCTTTATGAAGGTCTGAGTCGTTAGTGCTATTCGCTCTTTCCGTCCTACCGTCCCGGAATGCTGGCTCCCTTGAATCATGAAATGCAATACTGGCCCCACAGGACAAATCCCGGGATCGGGCCCGGGTCAAGTCGCACGGATCGCTGCTCTCTTATGAGCCCCGGTGGGCTTTTTCCAGAGCGGCCACATCGATCTTTTTCATTTGCAGAAGCGCTGCCATGGCCCGTTCCGCTGCTTCTGGGGTCGAAGGATCGAAGAATCGGCCCACGTTCTCTGGAACGATCTGCCAGGAAAATCCGAAGATATCTTTGGTCCATCCGCACTGACCCGCTTCCGGGTCTGCTGCCAGTGCTTTCCAGTAATGGTCGATCTCTGATTGATCCTTGCATTCCACTATGAAGGAGAAGGCCTCATCGAACTGAAACCTATGATCGTGGGCGCTTTCTCTCACGGAAATGGATTGGGAACGCAGATCAGATATGGCAACGAATATTGGAGCGACGGAATAATTTATCGAGATGAGAACGATACCGCGATCAAAATCGAAATTTTGAGATGAGGATCAGAGCCGGAACGCTATTTCGGAAAACCGGAACTGACGGGCACTGGTCTTAAAAGCCCGGGGATCCATACTGAAGGGTGTTTACAAATCTGGTCACCACTTGCTGAGCGATCTCGTCGTATTTGGTGCTATCGATTAGAATGTCTTCTCTATCCCAGATCATACTCATTGGAATGGCCCACATAAAGCGATAGGTCCAGTCCCAGGCTATGCCTGGCTCTTTTCGAATGATTGCGTAGTGCGAGGCGGTTTCCACATCAATAATCTTGATGGTGCAGGTATCTACCATGTTATCATGATATTCTCCGCCGGCATCCTGATACCGCAGAGGGATGGCCTCGCCGGTGATTATGAATTTTGCGCCCAGGATGCGGCCAATCTTGGCTCCGGTGGATGGATCAATGAGCCCGGTCTGATGTAGTTTCTGTTCCCGTAGCACCCTTTCCAGATAACTTCGTTCCAGGACATCGAATCGGTTGGTCTTCATCAAATGAAGTGCGATGGCATCTGAGAACTGCCCGCCCCATCGCTCTCCTGTGACCTCGATGGGCATAACCACCACGCGAATCTTTTCCTGATTCTGTTGCGGGGTTTCGTTGCCTTCCTCATCCGTTAGGAATCCGGACGGCTTCTGTTCTGGAAAGGTCCGATCTACCACTTCAGAGTTATGTTGAATGGCTACATCAATGGCGGAGCAATACCAGCCCGAGATACATATTAGAAGAAAGATAGGTGTTAATCGCACAATAGCTACCAGTCAGAATGTTTGGTGGACAGTATCCAGAAATCAACCGAATTTAGACCCAATGAGAAGCAAAGAGGTTCGCATTCTTACGGCCCTGGGGGCATTGCTGGCCGGTCTTTCCGTGGCCGCCGGAGCTTTCGGTGCCCATGCACTGCAGAACATACTTACCGAGCGTTATCAGGCGATCTACGAAACGGCCAGTCAGTACATGATGTATCATGCCCTGGGAATCTTGATGTGCGGTTTCTCTACCTATCTGGGTGGCCCGGATTTACGAAAACCAGGCTGGCTCTTTGTGGCCGGTATTTTCTTTTTTTCCGGCAGTCTGTTCTGTCTCGTGCTTACTGGGATTGGATTTCTGGGAGCCATCACACCCATCGGCGGTGTGCTTTTTCTTCTGGGCTGGAGTTGGGCAGCCTACTCCATCTTTGTCACCGGCAGGCCTGAAAAATCCTCTTGAAGCCGGTGGAAACTCCGGCGTTGGATCCGGGCGTACTGCAGATTGCAGCAAAGGGACGGGTCAGTACTACCTGGCTCAGAATAGCGAAGGACTGGTAGTCTCTCCAGCCGCATCGGTCTGGGATTGTTCTTTTTGGCCCACTGCCAGCAGTGCCTTGCGCGAAGGTCCGATTTCCTGGGTGGCCAGGATGGAATATTTAAGAGGTTCACCAAAACCGGTGAGTTCACCAAAGCTAATTACATCACCATACAGAAAAGCTCGGAGAGTGGGCAGAACGCTGGTTTGCCCTTCCTTTTCCATTCTGGCATCCAGATCATCCAGGCATCGGTAGAATGGTAGGATGTCGCGGTAGAACCAGTGCATGGGTGAATCCGATTCATCCCGCAGCACTGCTTTCAGATCCTTTCCGTTCAGCTCTTCGGCTGTTTGAGCGGGCAAGGCCGATCTTGAAGCCCGGGCCAGTAGCAGGTAACGATACAGTTCCTGAGCATTTCCCGGCTTTCTGGCCAGGTTATGGGCCCTGGCCATCCATGTGGACCAGGCTTTGATTTCTTTGGAGCTCAATCTGGAAATAAAGGCGAACAGATAGCCATCCCTCAGAAAGCGATTGTCCTTTTTCAGTGCTTCCAGGGCTTCTCCAGCAATGCTGCAGCACTGAGAATTGGGCCAAACGGTAAACGGATTGGCTGCCAGTTCAGTGCGTTCCTGATCGCTCATTTCCTCTGTGCAGAGCAATCCGCCAGCCTTGAGCAACTTATGAAAGGACTCTTCAGCCAGTCCTGGAGCATTCTGTAGATTGTTGTAGAGGGAAAGCAGGGTTGATTTAAGCCTGTCCGGCTTGTTTTCATGCCGCAGGATGACCTTCAGAGATTTCTGAAGCCGCACCAGTTCATTGGCGGAAAGCTGTCCCAGCGATTGCGATACGTAAAAATGCATAGGAATACCTGCCCACTCTTACTGTCGGCAGAAGCTCTCTGAGAAGAGAGAATTATCCGGAAGATGTTATGTCCCACGAAGTGTGTCAAGATGTTTAATCCCAGTATTCACGGAGTCCGGACCTTTATTTGAGTTTTTTTTCCATACCTGGGCTTTTGCGCTGGCCTTCATACAGCAGGAATCGCAGATTATATGATACCCAATGGGGGTATGTAAACGTGGGCGGTATGGAATCGGCTCTCCGCCGGAGGAAAGTATTGACAATGGCATTGGAATCGATCTCTAATGGCGGGCGCTTCCCGGTGCTTGGATTCCAGGATAGCCTTTCTTAGATCATTGTTGTAGCTTGTGGTCAAAATGAAGAAGCTTTCATTCGTTAGCGTCATCCTGTCTTTTTGTGGATTGCTGGCATTCTGGCTGGTAATGAGCGGGCATTACGACCCCATCCATATTGGTATGGGAGTTTTCAGTGTCCTGATGGTGATGTACCTGAATCATTCCCTCCGTCGTTACAGTTTCTACTCAGATGAAATGGATGATCTTATCAATCTGCGATATGGATATCTCATCTACTATGTTGCCTGGCTGGGCTGGCAGATTATAGCATCTGGATTTCATGTGGCTGGCGTTATTCTAAGGAAATCACTTCCCATCTCTACTTATATAGTGCGATTCAAAGCGGACCTGCCCAGCGCTCATGCACGAATGATTCTGGGGAACTCCATTACACTTACTCCGGGCACACTGACCATCGACATCCAGGGAAATGAATTTATTGTGCATGCTCTGACTACAAAATCGGTAAGCTCCGTTGTGGATGACAGTATGCCATCCAGAGTGGCCCGGCTCTTTTCCAAAGAGAAAAAGGCCATAGTCTACGATGTAAGATTCTATTCATCCCCGGAGGAACTTGCATGAATGAGTTTTTCCTTTATGCAGCTGTACTGCTAACCGTAATTATCGCAGTTCCTCTGATTCGAGTGGTTCGAGGTCCTACAGTGTATGATCGCCTGGTGGGAGCCAACGCCATTGCTACGAAAACCATTGTGCTAATCTGCCTCATTGGTTTTCTATACGGTCGCATAGATATGTTTATCGATATAACGCTGGCCTATGCTGTCCTGGGATTCGTCGGATCCTTGATTATTGCGAAATACTTCACTTCAGGGAGAGCCGATACCGATGATTGATGTTCAGTCTGTCATAAGTATTGTTTTTGTGGTAGCTGGCATATTTTTCATGCTGGTCGGTAGCGTAGGTATTGTCAGGCTTCCGGATTTCTTTTCCAGAACGCACGCTGTGAGTAAGTCCGATACGCTGGGAATGCTTCTGGCCATAATCGGCCTGATTATCTTTGAAGGTCTGACTCTCAGCAGTTTCAAGCTGGCCCTGGTAGTGATCTTTATCGCCCTGGCCAACCCCATCGGAACCCATGCACTGGGTAGGGCTGCCTTTCGCAAAGGAGTGAAGCCCATTCTAACAGGGAAGAAGAAGTCTCATGATGAAAGTGAATGAGTTATATAGAGACGATCCATTGAAGGATATCAACCAGGAAGCGAAAATGCCATGATCTGGGAACTGGAATTAATTCTTTACGTATTCATCATTTTGATGGCTGTGGTGGCGCTGGAGTCCCGAAATCTTCTGGTGGCAGTCGTTATGCTTACCGTATTCTCCTTTTCTATCGCACTTCTATTTATCACCATGGGAGCCGTTGATGTAGGATTTACAGAGGCTGTGGTGGGCGCCGGAGTCACCGGAATCCTTTTCATCGTTGCCATATATCAAACCACCAGCAGGAGCATCGATTGAAAGCTTTACAGTACACAGTCATCGCTGCCTTTTTTGGTCTGATGATCTACGGTGCTTCTGATCTGCCCTATCGCGGTCATACCGAGGAGCGAAGGGAACAAACACGGAAGTTAGATGCCGGCAAAGATCACGTGGATCCAGGGGAATACTACGTAGCCAATGCCTACAAAGATGCAAAAACACCCAACATGGTTACTGTGGTTCTGGGAGATTACAGAAGCCTGGATACACTGGGTGAGCAAATCGTTATCTATACAGCCGGACTGATCACCATCCTGTTATTGAGAAGAAGACGCAAATGAAAAACCAGATGGACAGCCCTATAATCCTCCTGGGAGCACGACTTCTCAGTCCTTACATAATGATGTTTGGCCTGTACGTGATCTTTCACGGTCATTATAGCCCCGGTGGAGGTTTTCAGGGGGGTGCTCTTCTGGCATCGTCTATACTTCTGGTTCGTATCGCGGGGGGAACCTCTGTGGGTCGATTGCAAATTAAGAAGGTTCTTACCACGCCTATGGCGGCGGTTGGAGTGATGATCTATTTTGCTACCGGTCTTACGGCTCTGGTGCTGGGCGGCCAATTCCTGGACTATGCCTATTTGCCCAATCCCGGCATCGAGCCAGTGATGCTGCGATACTGGGGAATGCTCATAATTGAACTGGGTATTGGTCTGGCCGTCATGGCCATTCTGATCATGATCTACGACAATCTCACTGCAGGAGAGGATCATGTTTGAATTCTTTGTCGGTCACTTCTCCTACTGGCTTACGATCCTGCTGCTCTGCATCGGATTATATGGAATACTGATCAAGCGAAGTCTGGTAAAGAAGCTCATCGGACTCACCATTCTGCAAAGTGCCATCGTCATTTTCTGGGTATCTCTAGCAAATAAGCCCGGAGCCACTGTGCCGGTACGGGATCCATCCATAGCGGTTTCAGAGACTGCGAACTATTTGAATCCGTTGCCCCATACCTTGATGCTTACGGCCATTGTGGTGGGAGTGGCCACCCTGGGCGTGGCCTTTTCGCTACTAATTGCTATATGGAATCGTTACAGAACCCTGGATGAAAAGGAGCTCATTGAGAAATTGAAATGATCGAAGCTCACTTACCAATTCTAATTGCGCTGGTTTTTCTCTCATTTGCTCTAATTATTCCTCTGGGCGCTTTGCTCAAAGAAGAGCTCAGTCATGGATTAGCGGTGCTGGGCGGTATTCTGGCCACAGCACTTTCCTGGGCAGGGCTTATCCATTTCGCAGGGGCCGAGGCTGTGCGATATCCAATGGCTGGCTGGATGCCTCCCATTGGAATCGAATTCGTCTACGATCAGCTCAGCGCCCTAATTCTGGTAGTGATCAATACTATGGCCACACTGGTGCTGATCCACTCTCGCAAGATCTACCCGTCCGAATTTCCTCACAAGCAGATGCCTTTCTATACGGTCTGCATGCTTCTTATGCTGGGATTTAACGGCATGGTGCTTACGGGAGATTTGTTTACTCTTTTTGTATTTCTAGAAATCGCTTCCCTGTCTGGATATGCGCTCATTGCTATTGGCGGTCGTGCAGCTCCATTTGCTGCGTTTCGTTACCTGATCATTGGCACAGTCGGAGGCTCTTTCTATCTCCTGGGACTGGGCTTTCTGTATAATGTTTCCGGCACCCTGAACATGATGGATATGGCCGGGTTGCTCACCGGGATAGCCCACCAGCCATCGGTGGTCACCGGACTGCTTCTCATGATTGTGGGCATCGGCTTGAAGGCTGCCATCTTTCCCATGCATGGATGGCTGCCAGATTCCTACACTTTCGCTTCGTCCACGTCCACGGCTTTGATTGCACCCATAGGTACCAAAGTCGCGGTGTACATCCTGATTCGCATTTTGCTCTATGTCTTTGGTCTGGATAACATCGACGCTGTCGTTCCAGTAACTACGATACTTTCCATTCTTGCCGCTGCAGGAATTCTATATGGCTCTATCATGGCCATCGGCCAGTTCGAAATTAAAAGGATGCTGGCTTACAGCTCGGTATCGCAGATCGGTTATATCATTCTGGGTATTACCCTGGCCAGTCCCATGGCTTTTATCGGAGCCATTCTCCATATCATAAATCATGCAGTGATGAAAGGGGCCCTATTTCTTGTGGCTGGCAATCTACGAATCAAGGAAGGACATACCGATCTCAGACGTCTGGATCATACCTATGCGAAGAAGTATCCCTGGAGCATGGCTGCTTTTACAATGGGAGCGATATCCATGATTGGTTTGCCGCCTCTGGCTGGTTTTTTCAGCAAATGGTATCTGGTGCTGGGAACCATTGAAACCAGTAATTGGTTGTTCTTGATCGTCTTGCTTATTAGTTCTCTTCTAAACGCGGTGTACTTCTTTCGTATTCTGGAGAAAGTTTATCTCAAGAATCCCCGGGAAACGGAAGGCCAGCAGGGGCTGGCCGATGAAAAGGTCTCCATGCGAGAGTACAGTCCTGCTTTAATAGCTCCCATGATGATTCTTGCTCTTTCCCTTCTTGCCCTGGGTCTGGGTAATGTTGTTATAGTAGAATATATTTCTGGCTTTGTTCCGACTACAATCCTGGAGGCAGCCCGATGATGGAATCCTATCTGCCTCTACTTGCCGTAGGCATCGGCGCTCTGGCCATTCCCCTCATTCTCATCAGTGGGCAAAAACCAAATGTGCGAGAATTCTGGACGATCCTCGCTGCCTTTATCAAATTCGGATTGGTACTCTGGATTCTCCAGCTGAGCCAGAATGGCACGGTTTTGCAGACCACTCTGTTCGAAATCGCCGCCGGAATCTCCATCGTTCTTCGCGCAGACACCTTTGGACTCTACTTTGCCATTATCGCATCCGGCCTGTGGATCTTTACTTCCTTCTATTCAATAGGATATGTACGGGGGGCAGGCGAAAAGCATCAAACCAGGTACTTTGCCAGCTTCGCTCTCTGTCTTACAGCCACTCTGGGTATTGCCTTTGCCGGGAATCTGTTCACCTTTCTGCTATTCTATGAGTTACTGACTCTGGCAACCTATCCACTGGTAGTGCATAAAGAGACATCCAAAGCCATTGCTGCGGGACGAAAGTATCTTTCTTATACACTGGTGGCTGGATTGCTTCTGGTAGTAGCCACTGGACTGATCTACTATCAAACCGGCTCTCTGGAGTTCAAGGCCGGGGGATTGCTGAACGGGACCGGTCTCACAGTGGCCATGGCAGTAATCATTTTCATTTTACTTCTTGGAGCCGTGGGTGTCAAAGCTGGCCTCATGCCTTTGCATTCCTGGCTTCCGGCCGCCATGGCTGCCCCTACTCCGGTAAGTTCTCTTCTGCATGCTGTAGCAGTGGTGAAATCAGGAGTATTCGGAATCATTCGAGTGGTAGGATTTATCTTTGGCCCCCAGGTCATGGAACAGTTCGCGCTGAATCAGATCCTGATGGTTATGGCCGGAACTACCGTCATCGTAGCGTCCCTTCTGGCGTTTCAGCAGGATAACCTGAAGCGCAGGCTGGCGTATTCTACTGTGGGACATCTTTCCTATATTGTGCTGGGAGCATCGCTTCTTACACAGCTGGGAATGCAGGGAGCGATCATGCATATTGCGGCCCATGCAACCATGAAAATCACTCTGTTCTTTAGCGCCGGCGCAATCTATGTGAACTTGCATCGCGATAACATAAGTCAGCTGGACGGAATAGCGAAGGTAATGCCCTGGACCATGGGTGCATTTACTGTGGGCGCTCTGGGGCTTGCAGGGGTGCCGCCCATCAACGGTTTTTTGAGTAAGTGGTATCTGGCCCTGGGTTCGCTGCAGGGCGATCATTTCATTCCTCTGATTATTCTAGTAATTAGCGGACTGTTGAATCTAGGTTATTTCTATCCTATTGTGCGAAGAGCTTATTTTGGAGATCCGGATGGTCTGGATGGCTATGGAGAAGCTTCGCCTCTGATGGTGGTTCCGATCGTTAGTGCTGCTGGACTTTCTCTTCTCTTTGGACTTTTTCCCGATCTATTCTTTGGATTCTTTTCCATGGCACAGAGCGTGGCCAGTGATCTAATTGGAGGCGTTCCATGAAGTGGATTTTCCTTCTTCTGGGGGCTGCGATCCTGCTGGCAAGTATCGTAGTCGAGTTTACGATGCTGGGGGAGCATGGTTCCCACTGGTGGAATCACATTCCTGTATTCTACGGTTTATGGGGCGGACTCTCTGCGTTTGTGCTAATTGCACTGGCTGCATTGCTGGGTAAAATGCTCAAAAAGGATGTGGACTATTACGATGATTGAGTTCCTGCAAATTCCAGCCGTAATCCTTTTGTCAGGGGCACTGATCGTTGCTGTGCTTCCGAGCCGAATTCGTAGCTTTGCATTTCTAATTTTTCCGGCCGCGGCTCTGGCGTCCCTGTGGAGCTTTCCGGACGAACACGTCATTCGTCTGAGCTTTGCAACCTATGAACTGGTTCCTTTAAAAATCGATGCATTGAGCCGAGTATTTGGAACCATCTTCAGTCTGGTAGGCGTCGTAGGCGGAATCTACGCACTTCACATTCAAGATCGCACGCAGCAGATCAATGCCCTGCTTTACTCGGCAGGGGCCCTGGGTGTTACGCTGGCCGGGGACTTTTTCACACTTTTCGTGTTCTGGGAAATGATGGCTGTGAGCTCGGCCTATCTAATCTGGGCCAGGCGAACCGAAGATTCAGATCGCGCCGGAATGCGATATCTGATGATGCACTTTCTCGGAGGTGGACTGCTATTTTCGGGTATTTTGCTGCAACTGGGTTCCACCGGAAGTATTCTCATACAATCCTTTGAATATGAATTCAGTATCACTTCGGTGCTGATTCTGCTTGGCGTTTCGCTGAATGCTGCAGTACCTCCTCTGCATGCCTGGTTGTCCGATGCCTATCCGCGAGCCACCATCACTGGCGCGGTCTTCATGAGCGCCCTCACCACAAAATCGGCCATGTATGTACTGATTCGGCTTTATCCTGGCTGGGAAGTTCTGGTCTGGGTGGGTATCGTAATGGCTCTTTACGGAGCAGTTTACGCTCTTATGGCGGATGACATTCGCGAAATCCTGGCATTCAGTATCATCAGTCAGCTGGGATATATGGTAACCGCTGTGGGAATTGGCACGGAGATGGCCATCAACGGTGCAGCCACCCATGCATTCAGTCACATTCTCTACAAATCTCTGCTCTTTATGGCAGCCGGAGCGGTAATCTATGCCACAGGCAGGAGCCGCTTATCGGAGCTGGGTGGTCTTGCTTCTCGCATGAAATGGGTGCTTGTTCTGTATATGGTGGGCGGTGCCTCGATTTCCGGATTGCCGCTGTTTAACGGATTTATCAGTAAGTCCATGATCATAAGCGCTGCCGGCGAAGCGCACTATGAATGGGCCATGCTCCTTCTGATGGTTGCATCCATCGGATCGTTTCTGCACACTGGTCTTAAGCTTCCTTACTTCACCTGGATCGCGCCTGCACGAGGCCAGGAGATTCTGGATAGCACAGGAAAGCCCAGACCTCCAGTAGAGGTCCGTCCGCTGCCGTCCAATATGATGGTAGCCATGTTCATTGGAGCGGCGCTCTGCATTTTCTTTGGAGTCTATCCTTTCGCGCTCTACGAGCAGCTACCGTATGCATCTGATTACAATCCGTTTACTCTCTATCACTTTGTAGAAACTGCACAGCTACTGGTGATTGCCCTGGGGATATTCTGGGCGCTAAAGAGCTGGCTTGCGGAAAAGCAATCCATTACACTGGATGTGGACTGGTTCTATCGCAAACCACTGTTATGGCTGGCCAATCATTTTCTGTTTGTGATCGGTGGTATCTATGGCTGGTTCGCAGATGCTGTTGCCGACCTGGCAGCAGCATTGTCCCGTGGATTTGTAAACCCTATGAAATGGCTTAATCCGTTTGGTTCCTCAGAGAATGAATCGGCAAATTACAGCCCGGCCATGGGAACGGCCATGGGTTTTATTCTATTTGTATTTGTGATTCTGGGGCTCTTCATGCTTCTGCAATGAAGTCCGGGGGAACTCAGGTCGTCTGACAATCTATTGAATTCACTTTCGCGTTCTGTTCTGTAAAGAAATGACCATAGTGTTTCGTCGAATGGAGCTCTGTATCGCGGCGGTGCGCCATTGGTGTCCTGCCCTGAAGGGAATCCGGGAACCAGGAGAGATACGCCAGGCATTTACCGGAAGATTTGAGTCCTGACCCGTGGTGACGCATTCAGGGCACCCTTAATCTAAAAGGGAGCCTGTGTTTCCATTCCCCGGCGAGTTTAATCCACTATGGCAATGTACCTATATCCATGCGATAGAACGTACCGGGTACCTTTCGCTTATCCAGAAGAGCATAGGCTTGATTCCGAGCATCTTCGATGGAAGGACCGGATGCTACAACGCCGGCGATGCGGCCGCCAGTACTCTTAATGGAACCAGCTTCCAGCTGAGTGCCTGCATGAAACAGAAGAGTATCAGGGCTTTCGGGCATGGTACCCAGAAGATCGGTCATATCGATTCCCTTCTCATAGCTTCCTGGATAGCCGTCCGCTGCGATTACAACGATGATGTTGGCCAGTTCTCGAAATCTAAGAAAATCAGTCTTTAGATCTCCTTTCGCGCATTGCATCATGAGCTCCGCCAGATCTTCGTCCAGCATGGGCAGCAATGCCTGGGTTTCTGGATCTCCAAAGCGGCAGTTAAATTCTACAACATTTACGTCGTCGTCATCGATCATTAGTCCTGCATATAGCAAGCCTTTGTACGGAGACCCTTCGCTGGCGAATCCCTGGATTGCCTTATCCAGGACATCGGATTGAATCTTCTTTAGCAGTCTGGCATCGATGTATTCTACCGGAGTCACAGCTCCCATACCGCCTGTGTTTGGACCCCGGTCGCCATCATGAGCCCGCTTATGATCTCTGGCTGGCTGAAATGGAATCGCCTTCTTTCCGTCGCAAAGCGCGAACACAGATGCTTCCCGGCCTTTCAGGAATTGCTCGATCACAACGGTGGAGCCTGATTCACCGAAGACCTTTCTTTCCAGGCAATCCTGCACTGCATGCCTGGCTTCCTTGATGCTTTCTGTGACGGTAACTCCTTTACCCGCAGCCAGGCCATCGGCCTTTACTACATAGGGAGCCGGCATTTGATCCAGAGCATCGTAGGCTTCCTCCACAGAACTGCAGCTAAAGGACCTGGCCGTGGGTATGCCATTCTTCTCCATGAAGTATTTGGCCCATTCCTTGGAACCTTCAATCCGGGCCGCCTCTCTGGTGGGCCCAAATACAGGGATGGACTCGGATATAGCATCAGTTAGACCATCCACCAGAGGTTGCTCCGGACCCACTACTACCAATTCGTACTGATTTTTCACCAGATAATCCTTGAAAGACTGGAAATCCCCTTCCTTGAAAACATCCTTCTTCCTGTCTTCTTCGGGAATTCCCGCATTTCCGGGAAATACATCTACTTCTGCATATGTGCTTTGCTTGAGTTTCCAGTAAATGGCATGCTCACGTCCGCCGGATCCAATGAGTGCAATCTTCATAGTTTGCAGATATGGGCCCTGCACAATTCCGGTCAACGGAAAGCAGAAGGAATCCAGCGGTCTGCTAGCCGATCATCGTTCTGACTTTTTTCTGGGCCTTGCCAGGCCCAGACTCGAGCGAATTGTTGGCCAGTATCTCTGTTCGCATCCAGCTGCATCGATTTGCGTCCTGCTACCCCTGGACAAAAATGGATTGCTCCCCGGGCTCCAGGAATTGCTATCTGCCGAGCCCTGGTAGAGTCATTCGCCGGATCAGGGCCCAACGATCCGGGGAGGCCAGATATTTCCGAATTCGTCAAAATACCTTCTTCTGCCGAGCCAGGTCTGATTCTAATGGAAGCACCTGGCAAAGTGGTGCATGTGAATGCCAGAGCTGCACAAATCCTGGGTCGCAGTCTGGCGGAGCTAACCGGTCCAATCCCCCGGGGAACTTCCCTGGGAGTAATCGATACTCGAGGAAATGCCATTGAATGGACCCGGTTGCCCGGAATGCGAGCCATGGAGTCCGGGCAAACTGTGGAAAACGAACTTCTGGGACTTTCGCAACCGGATGGTAGCGTGATCTGGTTTTCTGCCACCGCAGAACCGCTAATCCGACCTTCCGAGATAGGACCATCCGGCGCATTGATTACACTCCGGCCTGTGAATCGCATGCAACCCGGGGACGATCCTCTAAGCAAATACCGTGAATGGCTTCGCTGGGCCACCAGGATCCGCCAGGTATTCGAATTTGAAAGGGACTTCGAAAAGAACCTCAGAAGCTGCATGGAGTTGATGGCCCATGCCTCGGAAGCTTCATCGGTAGTGTATCTGGGTTTTCGGGGCGGCCTCCGATCCGGCGTTCTTCAACTCCGACAGGCCTGGACCCGGGAAATGGGATTTTCTTCAAAGACCCGGGCCGTTGCGCGGTTCAACCTTCAGGCCGAGCCTGTGCGCGACTGGCTGGCTGTACTCCGGTCCGCAGAAGTTCTGGAGATTGGAGGGGAAGAAATTCCACCCATGATTCGACAGTATATGCGTATGGAATCAGGAGACCGATTGGTTCTGGGATTTCTTCTGGCGGCCAGTCCATCCATCGGGAACTCTCAGGGCTTGCTTGCGCTCATTCGAAAGGCCGATCGAGGGAGCTTCAATCCATTCGAAATGGATATGTTTAGACTGATATTATCCTCCATCGCCAATGAACTCAGCCGTCAGCGAGCCGAGCAGGCCATGGAAAAGCAAATGTCTCGCTTTCGCAGATTGTTTCGAGTGACTCCGTTGGTCATCGCTGTTATGGAGCTGAAAGGAACAACCCTGAGTATTGTAGAGGTTAGTGATTCCACTTCCTCTGCTTCAGATGAAGAAATGGTGGGACGCACGGATGAGGATCTGGGCTATCCTGCCGACATAAGGGAAATGCGGCGCTCTGCAGCCAGAAGAGCCATGAAAGAAGGCCGCCCTGTTCGTGTGGAATACTCTCGCCCGGGTTTTGAAAGTCCGGTCTGGGAAGAAGCCACATTCAGCTATCTGGATTCCCACAATCGATGTCATTTCTTTAGCGTCGCAGTGCGAGACATTACCCGAGATAAACTGGAGCAGCGTCAGAAAGCTCAAAAGCAGAAACTGGAAGCCATGGGACGCTTCACTGGATCCATCGCACATGATCTGAATAATCTATTGCAACCGCCTCTAACTTACGTTTCTGAAACCAGAGAAATGCTGAAAGCCATTCCAGATGCATCCGCTGCTCTGGAAAAGCTGGATATTGCTATGCGAGGCCTGGGACGATCCAGAGAGCTGGTTCGCCGATTGCTAACGTTTACGCGTCAGGGAACATCCTATTCCGGCTCAATCGACATTCGAGCTGTCCTGAAATCCGTGGTGGAATCCTACCGGGCTACCATTCCTGGAAACATTTCACTGGATCTGACCATGGATAGTCCGGATGGATTTGTAGGACTTACCGAAAGCAGTCTTGAACAAATTGTAGTTAATCTGGTTCGAAACTCTATAAGGGCTCTCAGTCCTTCCGGTGGCACCATTCGAATCTCTTTACAGGAAATGGATGAAGAGCCCAGAGCCTTTCTTTTGTTGGTGGAGGATGATGGACCGGGAATACCTGCAGAGATTGTGGAAAGAGTATTCGAGCCATTCTACTCTGGCTCTCCGCGTTCCGGTAGCACCGGTCTCGGGCTTTCCATCGTAGAAAACCTGGTTCAGGAAGCCGGCGGAACCGTGGAAGTAGAGCCCCGGCTGGATCGCGGAACCTGCATGCGGATCTTACTTCCGGAAGTGAAGCCGCCGGAGCTTCCCAGAAGAAGACTGACCCTGGACTATCCGGCCCGGGAATCCCTGAGGTTCTGCTTAATCGATGATGATCCTATGGTGGCACGCGCTCTGCAATCAGGTCTGGAAAGTATGCGCCAGACTGTGTGTCATTTCTCGGATCCGGATGAGGCACTGTTCAGTCTGTCCAACGGCAGCGGGGTCGATGTAGTAGTGCTGGATCAGATTCTGGGAGAGAAACGGGGAGCGGATTTTGCTCCCAGGATACGGGATGCTATCGATGGAAATATTATTATGGTAAGCGGAAATCCTGAAATGACTGCCGAGGAAGCCTACGAAATTGGTATCGATGCCATTCTAACCAAGCCGGTGTTTCCTGATGAATTGATGGCTGCGGCTATAGCTTTGCGATCCGGACAATGATCTAGACTGACTTTCTTTCTTCCGTGGCTCCCAACAAGGCCTTGATAATCCCTTCTTCGCTTCCTGCATGCCCGGCATCCGGAACAATCACCAGACTTGACTCCGGCCAGGCCTTATGCAAATCGTAGGCATTCTTCACCGGACAGACCATATCGTATCTTCCATGAATCAAGATCGAGGGAATGTGCCGGAACTTTTCAACATTTTCCAGAATGTAATTGTCCGAATCGAAAAAGCAGTTATGAAAAAAGAAATGATTTTCAATGCGCGCCAGAGCCAGGGCAATCTCTCCGAACTCTTCCATGGTTTCCGGATCCGGTACCAAATTTAATGCGCTTCCTTCCCATAGACTCCATGCTCTGGCTGCGTTGAGTTGTACTTCAGGATCGGTATCATTCAATCGGCGATGAAATGCATGAATCATATTGGATCGCTCATGCTCCGGAATGGCTCTGCAGTATTCCTCAAAGGCCTCGGGAAAGATGCGATCCGCTCCCTGTTGATAAAACCATTGAATTTCCTCGTCTCTACAAAGGAAGATGCCTCGCAATATCATATCGGTAATGGATTCAGGATGCTTCGTTGCGTAAGCCAGAGAGAGGGTCGATCCCCAGGAACCTCCAAAAAGCATCCACTCTTCAATACCCAGGTGTTTGCGAATGGTTTCCATATCTTCTACGAGATCCCAGGTAGTGTTCTGCTCCAGAGATGCATAGGGAGTGCTACGTCCGGCTCCTCTTTGATCAAAAAGAACAACTCTATATGCATCTGGATCAAAGTAGCGTCGGTGCTTTTCTGTGATTCCACCACCCGGTCCACCATGTACAAATAGAACCGGTTTGCCTGCTGGATTGCCCACCTCTTCTACATAGATTTCATGCAAAGAATCTACTTTGAGTCGAAAGCTGTTGTAAGGTTGAATCTCTGGAAAAAGTAAAGAAGAAGTATCCTGAGCCATAGGCCCAGAGTGAGTGCTGGCAGTGATCTGCAAAGTAATTTCGCCGGCTGTGAATCTGTGCCCCAATACTCCTGGAAAAACTCTGGTCTCCCTGTCTGGCACTCACATAAGCTGTCCCATGGGCTTTCAGTCTTATCTGGATCGCTGGTTTTCTTTGAACGAGAAAGGAAGCAATGTGCGCACGGAACTACTATCCGGTCTTACCACATTTCTTACCATGTGCTACATTCTGGCCGTGAATCCACTAATCCTTTCTGCCGCTGGCATGGAAAAGGAAGCAGTGTTTTTTGCCACGGCCCTTTCCGCAGGTTTAACTTCCATTCTTATGGGGATGTCCGTTAACATTCCTGTGGCTCTGGCGCCGGGCATGGGACTGAATGCTTACTTTGTCTCTGTAGTTCTGGGAAGCGACGGAGCCATAAACTATCAGATGGCCCTGGGCGCTGTCTTTATATCAGGCCTCATATTTCTGATCCTGACCTTGACCCATATACGGCCGATGCTGGTGGACGCTTTTCCAGAATCTCTGAAGGTAGGCATCGGGGCCGGAATCGGCCTGTTTTTGATATTTATTGGATTCAAATCCTCCGGTATTCTTTCGGTGGTGGCCCAGCAGGCGGCAGAACCCAACGTTACGCTCACTCAATGGGTGGTGGAAGCCGGTGCTTTGAGTTCCATCTCTGTAATTCTGGGCCTTGCTGGATTGATACTTCTGGGAATTGGTGCAGTACTTCGCTGGAACTTTTCGATTCTGCTGACCATTGCTATTCTAACTGTGGTTTCGCTAATTGCCGGAGAAACCAGCATACCAGAGGCATCCCGGGTATGGAAGCCGCGGCTGAGCACGGCTCATGTTGGTGCTCTGGATATCCCGGGGGTCCTGGAACTGGGAATCCTCTCTGTTATTTTCACATTCACTTTTGTAGAGCTGTTTGATTCTTTTGGAACTCTGGTGGCTACCTTGCGAAAAGCCGGTGTTCGCAAGGAAGAAGAAAAAAAGCTGGTAGGCCGTGCGATGATCGTGGATGCCACCGGCATCAGCCTGGGGGCTTTACTGGGAACCAGTACCGTCACTGCCTACATTGAAAGTGCTTCCGGCATTGCATCCGGCGGCAGAACCGGATTGAGCGCCATCGTCACGGGACTGCTATTCCTGTTATCTCTTCTGGCATCCGGTCTCATACTCCTGGTGCCTGCCAGTGCCACAGCACCGGTGTTGATTTTCGTAGGTATGCTAATGTTTTCTGCTGTGGCCAGGATTGACTTTTCCAGACCTCAGCACTGGGTTCCGGCCATGCTGACCATTCTGGTGATGCCATTCACCTATAACATTGCTAACGGAATTTCAGCCGGTGTAGTTTCCTATGTGCTTCTTTCGTTCGCCTCCGGTGAATACAAAAAAATGCACTGGCTACTATGGGTGGTATTCGCTTTTATTATTCTTCGCTTTGCCATAGGAGGATTTCATTGAAATCATCTGTTCTTTTACTATTTCTCCCGCTAGCCATTCTTGTAACCGGCCTGGCATCCGCCTGCCAGACTGTGCCACCGGATCGATTTTTAACCGACAACAGCCAGCTATACATTGGAAAGATGGAAATGGTGCGCATTCCAGAAAGCCCCGAGATCGAATTCATTGCTTCCGGAGTGGGCTGGAACGGATTCCAGGCCCATCGGTTTACGTTGCAGATTGAAATCTTTCAGGGCACCACGCGCATGGCCCGGGAAATCGAGTTACCTCCGGTGGAGCAACCCCATTCCATGAAAGCGAAGGCCATGTTTTTGATTCCGGTACGTGACGTCACCTGGGGAAGGCGGGGGACTCCGGAAGAGAGAATGAATCTGCACAGGGATTTTGAGTTCTGTTTCAGACTTCTGGAGGGAACTACAGAGGCGCATCTGGCGGAGCAATGCTACAGGGTTTCTGGAGAGAACATGACTGAAGTGTCCGGTACCAGAGTTACTCTGCAGGCTTTTTCTGATGCGAAAATCGATAATAAGAACGATTCTGATAATAAGAGGGATACGCAGGACAGGCTACCGGAAGGCATTCCGGGATCTTACCTCGCCACTCAAAAACTTCCTGGCCTGGGACTGGGAGTTCTGGCTTTGAAGGCCGAGGAAGCTGTCTGGACTCCTGCAGATTCAGGAGAATCGGTGCGAGGCACATGGGAAGTTCAGGGGGAACTCATTCTGGTGCGATGGGAAAATCAGAAGGGATTGATTCTTCTAAAGGCGACGGAAGAAGGCATGCAGGAATTGAACTCCGGCATTCAGCTGAGATCTGTAAATTGATGGTATGAGCCGGATATTCCGGGGCCCGTTGCGACCGATTCGCAGAATACGCTGATTTGCACGTTCCTGTCTTGTGAAATCTGAATTTTGCTGGAATATCCATGATGCTGTGTATCATCGGTGAAGGTTTCAGGAGGATTCCCATGAACAAAAAGAAATCCAGAATCAGAATTTCAGGATTTAAACTAACTCAGATTCTACTTTGCTTGTTTATCGCTGCCGGGTTTGCCAGCTGCAAACATGAAAATGCGCACTGGGCGTATGGAGGGGATTCTGGTCCGGAACAATGGGGAGATTTATCTACAGATTTTCAGGCCTGTAAGCTGGGAAAAAATCAAAGTCCCATCGATATTTCTAACGCGAAGACCACCGATCTAACTGCTCTAACTCTCAATTACCAGGATACACCTTACGTAGTTGAGAATAACGGTCATTCAATTCAGATTAACCTGGAAAATGCGGGGAATCTGACAATCGGTGAAGACACCTATAAGCTGCTCCAATTTCATTTTCACAATCCCAGCGAAGAAGCTGTGGACGGGCAGAGATTCCCTCTGGTGGCGCACTTCGTTCATAAATCGGATGCAGGGGATCTTGCAGTAATCGCTCTATTCTTTACTACTGGCAAAGAAAACGCCCTTCTGAAACCTGTGTTTTCAAATCTGCCAGCTGAAGAAAAGGAATCTCTAAAAGGGGACAGTGCGATCAATCCAGCGTCTATTCTGGGTAATGAACTGGCCTACTATGCTTATAATGGTTCCCTGACCACTCCGCCCTGTAGCGAAGGAGTGCGATGGATCGTCCTGAAAAAACCAACTGAGCTAAGCATTGAGCAGTTATCTGCTTTCAAGGAGCTTTACTCTGGAAACGCCAGACCACTGCAGCCGCTGAATGCCAGACAGGTTCTACAGTCGCGCTAGGCGGTCCTGGTAAAAGGCCATTTACTCTATGCATTAACAGCCGGGCCCAGGGATGCCCAGACCTTTTCTGGGAGGGCATAGGGGCTTCTATTCTTCGGAATGGGGCCCCATTCCCTGGATCAGAATGTCCTGCATGGATTCCCAGAGAATCCTGGCCTGCTGGCTGGGCGAATCTCCCTTCTGATCTTTGCCCTTCAGAGATACCATCCAGTCCAGTTTTTGATCTACCAGAAGATGGGCCATACCATGCACATAGGACCAGTTGGCAGCGGCCAATCGATAGGGATCCCCGGCTTCGAAAATCTTAGCCTTCTGGCATTCCACCACAAGCTCCAACAGTAGATAGAACGATCCCTCTCCGGTTTCCTTTAGCTCCGGATACTCTTCCGGATTCAATTCGGTCTGACCGAACATTATGCGAAAGTGAGTGGGATTCTCGGCTGCGAACTCCACATAGGCAAAGCCATATGCTTTGAGGCGGTCGCCAGCATCGGTGAATCGGGAAATGTATTTCTGGCCCCTGGCCGTAAGTTCTGCAAATCCCATTCGCGAGATTTCCGCAATCAGAGCTTCTTTGCTGGGAAAATGTCTGTAGGGTGCGCTATGGCTCACACCAGCCCTTGCCGCCGTCTTTCTGAGAGTTAATCCGTGAAATCCTTCTTCACGCAGAATATCCACCGCCGATTCAATCAAGGCATTTCTTAAATCTCCGTGATGATACGGTCTGGATTCCTTTTCTTCTTTTTGCTTCATGATTCTCCAGGGCCTACCTCCAGATTGACAAAATGGGGCTGAGAATCAAGGTTTTTATGTTGACATCGTAAACACCTGAGCTTTAGATGTGGTCACTGTCTACATGGAGGTCTCTATGAATGCTGATTTGATTTTTTCCGCAGCCAATTATCTGGCCATGCTTGGCTGGCTTATTCTGGTGCTGCATTATATTGCCCGGGAGACTCTGTCATTTTTGAAGAAGCCCGTGGAGCAAGCCTGGATTCCGGTGCTTCTATCTATCCTGTATACCATTGTGATGGGCCTTACTCTGGCAGGAATATTGCCAGGCTCGGAAGGAAGCTTTTCTTCCATTGTCGGAGTTCGATCGCTCTTCGAATCCGACTACGCTCTTCTGGCCGGATGGGTGCATTATCTGGCATTTGATCTGTTCGTAGGCACTCAAATTATGAAAGCTGCCAGAGCTCATGGTGTGTCGGTTCTGATTCTGCTGCCAATCTGGTTTTTCACTTTTATGTTCGGTCCAGTGGGCTATCTGCTCTGGCGAATTCTGCGCCCTCTGGTCCTTAAGGCCGACAATGAGGTGGCAGCATGATTGCGGCAGAAAGCAGAGCAATGGCGGGATCGCCTGTGGCTGAAATTCTGAGATCCAATTCCTGGGCTATCTGGACCGGTATTCTACATGCGGTCTTATTTGTTAGTTTGCTGGTTCTTTCCCTGATAGATCATCGTACAGTGGATGGGGTGGATAACTGGTACAAACCCATGAAGTTCGCACTGTCCATTTCCATCTTTGCTTTTACTCTTCCTTTTTTAACCAGACCGCTTATGTCTTTGAAAGGAGTTCCCGGCTGGCGATCTCCCCTGGTCCTTTCGCGCATTATCTGCCTTATGCTATGGGGAGAGATGATACTGATCACTTTTCAGGCTGCCAGAGGAGTAAGGTCTCACTTCAATATCGAATCGGCCCTGGGCGGAGCCATTTATTCCGCCATGGGATTGATGATTTTGATTTCTACCATTGCAACCGCGCTACTGGTCCTGCCCTATTTTCGCAGAGCCGCGGAACTGGATCCTGGGCCGTCCATAATCCAGGGGATTCGCTTTGGCTCTGCACTCTTTCTTATGGGCAGTCTGGCCGGAGGAATCATGTCTTCCATGCTGACCCATAGCGTAGGTGATCCGGGGATGCATCGGATTCCTTTTCTGGGATGGAGCACCACCGCAGGAGATATTCGAGCAGTGCATTTCTTTGGTCTACACGCCATTCAAATTCTACCATTGATTGGTTGGCTGGGCCAGGACCGTAGCTGGTCCACTGGTTGGATTTCTGGGTTCAACTGGTTCTATTCTGCAGTATTTCTGGGGATTACAGTCCTTACTGGAGCCGGTCTGTCAGTAGTGTACTGGATGTGAAAGAACCAGATCCGACGGCCACCCTCAAGGCGGCAGAAAAAATTTGCCCCTTCTGTCACTTTATTGGGACTATGGAGTATGCAGGAAAATCCTGAACTGGTTGAAAAACTCAAATTCCTCAGGCCCAGAATGTATCTCTGGGCCTGGCGCATTCTTAAGGACGATTATCTGGCTGAAGATGCAGTTCAGGAGGCATTGCTGGAATTCAGTGACTACTTTGATAAGATCCGGCAATCCGGCGCCGAACCGTCTATCGCTCGTCGAATGGTGATCAAGGCAGCGGACCGAATCATTCGAAAAGATCGGGAGGTGGCTGGTATTCCCGACATCGAGCAAAAACCCGGCTCACCAGAGCTGGGATGGACTTTACGAGAAATTGTTCAGTCCCTGAGCGAAGAGGAGCAGGAGCTTTTTCGAATGCGATTTGAGCAGAAGCAGACACTGGAATCCATCTCCGAAAGTCTGGGAATATCCTGGATGCAGGGCAGATACAAAGTTCGTCAGTTGCAAGCCCGGCTACGGACATCCATGGAGCGGGCAGGGTTTGGTCCTGCTGATCTGGAGATGTGCGCATGAAAGATCAACCCAGTGGTTTGACGCAGCCAGGTCTGGCCCGAAAAACTTCTGCGAAAGGGACCCAGGAAAAGGAGATTCCGGAATACAGCTCTGCATCCCGTACGGTTGCAACCTGGGCACTGGATTCTCGCAGACTTTATCTCTGGGGACCCGTGGACGACAACAGCGCCCGCCAGATTGTAGAAGGACTTCATTATCTTTCCGAACAGTCCAACGAGGAAATCCTGTTCTTCATCCATAGCCCCGGCGGAGCCACTCATTCCGGTATGGCTATTCTGGATTCCATGCGTATTGTGGAATGTGATGTGCGGACCGTCTGTCTCGGGCTGGCCGCAAGTTTTGGTGCCTTACTTCTCATGGCCGGCACCAGAGGAAAAAGGCATTGTCTGCCCAACAGCAAGATCATGATTCACCAGCCTCATGTTACCGGGCAGTATCAATCCGTGGCCACGGATCTAAGGATATTTGCAGATTCGGTGATTCGAGAAAGAGATGAAATCGACGCCATGATTGCGGAGTTTACAGGACAGCATCTGGATTCGGTGCAGAAGGATACAGATAGAGATCGATGGATTTATGCTCAGGAAGCTGTAGACTACGGTATTGTGGATTCTGTGATTCGCAGCCCTGGATTCAGCGGGAATTAAATAGTTCAGCTATTGGGCCGCCGGATCCACGGTGATGTAGAATACCAGGAATTCCCCGGTTTCCACAATATCATCCAGATCCGCATCCCGGAAGAAGAGCATCGCAAATGTTGCCTTTTCCTTTCCCAGAGGCCTCACAGATTCCGTGTCCATCCTGGCAATGGAATAGATGTCCCACCGCATTTCATAGAGATGGGGCCCCAGCACTCTCTGGATTGAAAGACGCTGCTCAATGGGCTCACCTTCCACATTCAAGATCAGATAGTGCATGCCGCCTTCGGTCAGAAAGAGGGTATCGTATCGCATGGACATATCGGTGGCCATGCTCCAGCCCGCGCCCAGATAGGATGTGTCTCCAATTTCAAAAGGAGGAGTGACAATGTTCTCAATGAAATCCGCATTTTCGGATGCCATGACTCGGGCGGCGGCATACCGATCGCAGAATAGATCGTAATCCGCCATATTGAATAAAAGAGCGAACCTGGTATCAGAAATCGTAATATGACTTCCTGGTTTTACTGGAATCACTTCATTTCCGTGCACTAGCTTGAGCGAAAGATCCCTATGATAATTTGAGGCCAGCGCCGGGTCTTTGCAACGCTCTTTCTCGAGGCTTAGCTCCGGCCGGGCTGCTTCCCCTTCCTTTTCCAGTGGTATTGCCTGCTGCATAAATTGAAACAAGGAGCAACCCGGTAAAAAAAGAGCAACAATCAACGTAATAATCGGCAACAGGAATCGATCGCCTGATTTGCCCCTTCGGCCTGGTAAAAACGAAAAGAACATAGATTATTTCAAAGCCTCCAGTCTCTTTCGAGCCGCTTGCAGCACCTTGATTCGGTCACCGGCTTCTTCCAGTTTGGCCTTTTCTTTTTCTACAACATCTGCCGGTGCATTATCCAGAAATCCGCTGGAGCCCAGCTTCTTTTCCAGTCCCTGAGCCACTTTTTGCTGTTTCTCAAGATCCTTTCCAATCCGGCCCAGTTCCTTTTCTACATCCAGCAGGCCTTCTAGAGGTACATAGACCGAGCCTTCGGAAAATGCTTCGAATGCATCCGCTTTTCCGGCAGAATAATCCTTTTGAGCTTCCACGGATTCTGCAGAAGCAAGGCGGCAGATGGATGCCTGCTTGGCCTCGATAAGCTTCTTCAACGCAGCCGATTCCGATGATACAATGATCCGCACCTTTTTGTCCGGTGCAATGCCGGTATCCGCGCGTATGGCCCGCACTGCACCGATGACCTCCTGAATCTGAGATAGAAGGGCGGCCTGTTCCAGATCCTTCTTGCTGAGTTTGATGCCTCTGGGCCAGGGTTCCCACATCAGAAATCGTGGCAGTGAATCTGCATTTACGGAGACCGATAAGCTATTTGCGCCAGTGTCCTTCTTTTTGGCTGCTTTCTCTGCGGTTTTCATTTTGGCAGATTTCTTTGAAGCCTTCTTGCTGCTCTTTTTTCCAGACTTGTTGGATTCATTTTCGGAGGTTGCGGTTGAGCCTTCGGAACCTGAGGTCTTTCTGGAAATTTCGGATTCCGAGTCCGCAGATTCAAAGGTGCGAAGATAGGAAAAGATCTCTTCAGAAATAGCTGGCATAAATGGATGCACGAGACCCAGAATTCCTTTTAGTACAAAGAATACACATTGCCTGGCCGATTCAGCTGAATCCTCACCCAGCTTGCCGAAGATCCTGGGTTTGATGAGTTCGATGTACCAGTCACAGAAATGATTCCAGACCAGGGAATACACTTCCTCGGTAGCAATGTGAAATTTGAATTCTTCCAGAGTCCGTTTCATGGACTCGGAGGCTTCATTCAAGCGCTCCAGGATCCAGAGATCTTCGGCTTCCAGTTTTAGATCTCCCGGAAAATCATCGGAGGCGACGGGCTTAAATTCCTCCGGAAGATTCATCAGAACAAACCTGGAAGAGTTCCATATTTTGTTGGTAAAGTTCTGATAACCTTTGAGGCGGCTTTCCGAATACTTGGAGTCCTTACCTTCAGTGAGGGTGGCCATCAAAAAGAAGCGATACGCATCGGCACCGTACTCTTCGATAACTTCTGCCGGATCTACATTGTTGCCCAGGCTCTTGGAAATCTTGCGTCCCTGGTCATCTCGCATGAGGCCATGTATGTATACCTTTTCGAAGGGTTCTTTTTTGTTAAAGTGAAGCCCCAGCATAATCATTCGGGCCACCCAGAAAAAGATAATGTCGTAGGCCGTTACCAGAACAGAGGTAGGATAAAACCTTCTTAAATCCTCTGCATCCTCCGGCCATCCCATGGTAGAAAATGGCCAGAGCCCGGAAGAAAACCAGGTATCCAGTACATCTTCATCCCGGCTAATATCATCGCTTTCGCAGCTTTCACATTGGTCCGGATCTTCGGTGGATACGGTGGTATGCCCGCAGTTGGCGCAATGCCAGGCAGGGATTTGATGTCCCCACCATAGCTGGCGGGAAATGCACCAGTCCCGAATTTCCCGCATCCAGGAGTAGTACAGATTGGCCCACTGGGCCGGATAAAATTTGATCTGTTCCTTCTCTACTGCTTCGATGGCGACTTCTGCCAGAGGCTTTGTTTTTACGAACCACTGTGTGGAGATCATAGGCTCCACAATAGCTCCGGATCGCTGAGAGCGGCCCAGGGACATGGTATGCTCTTTTGATCCGCGCTCCAGACCCATTTCAGCCAGCTTCTCCTTGATCTGTTTACGGGCTTCAAATCGATCCAGCCCGGCAAAGGGCCCGCCCTCTTTGTTTACGCAGGCAGATTCATCGAATATTGTAATGGATTCCAGCTCATGTCTTTTGCCCACTTCGAAGTCGTTGAAATCATGGGCAGGCGTAATTTTTACTGCGCCAGTTCCAAACTCCATATCCACCAGTTCTGCATCGCCTACTATGGGAATCTTCCGTTCCAGGAAGGGATGATCTACAGTCTGACCGATGAGGTTGCTGTGACGCTGATCTTCCGGATGCACTGCGACTGCGGTATCTCCCAGCATCGTTTCCGGCCTGGTAGTAGCAACCACCACCTCACCGGAACCATCACTGAGTTTGTAGGCAAAATGATAGAGCTCACCTTTCACTCCCTCATCGTGTTCTACTTCGAGATCGGATAACACCGTGTGCGCCACAGGATCCCAGTTAATCATACGAGTGTCTCGATAGATCAGGCCTTCTTTGTAGAGATCCACGAAGACTTTGCGCACTGCCCGGGAAAGGCCATCGTCCATGGTGAATCGTTCCCGGCTCCAATCCAGAGAAAACAGCATGGTCCGCTGCTGCTTGAGAATGACACCACCGTAGTGCTCCTTCCAGTCCCAGACTCGCTTTATGAACTGCTCACGGCCCAGATCATGTCGGCTCAGACCTTCCTCTTCCTGGAGGGTCTTCTCCACGCGGCTTTGAGTGGCAATGCCGGCATGATCCATGCCAGGGAGCCACAGTGTGGGTCGGCCCAGCTTTCGTGCTGTTCTGGTCAAAACATCCTGAATGGTCTGATCCAGAGCATGGCCCACGTGCAGTGATCCGGTTACATTGGGAGGAGGAATAACGATGGAAAAAGGCTTCGCTTTGTGGTCTGTGACACCCAGAGCTTCTCCGTATTCGGGTCGGAAAGCGCCATGGGTTTCGTAGGATTCATACCAGCGAGTTTCAATGCCTCGCGGATTGTATTTAGGATCAAGCTCCAGAGCCATGATCCAGCGTCTCTCTTTTGGCTGTGCAGAAAACCCTATTTCAAATCAGCATCGGGAAATTTGATTTCGTGATCCCCCTGGGCAGGAACGGTATTGGAATGGCTGTGGCCTGGCTGGCGGGCCTTCTCCAGGATGTCCTCTGCGTTGGCGCAGTTACCGTGCCCCGGTTTCAGAGCTTCTAGCATCTTTTGTTGATCCAGGGTGCCATCTTCCCGGACATAATCTCGGCTAATGTAATGCCGGTCCCCTTCATAGTAATTATGGGCGGGATCACATGGATCCATGGTGGGCTCACCGAAAATCCACTGGCATGAAGTGCCGGTGAGGCCGCTCATGAGAATGACAGAGAAGGCTAGCAGTTTTGGGATCACCGAAATAGATGGGGCTTTTGCGTTCAAGGTTGCGTAAGTCTGCTTTTGCATCATCAGCGTGAAGCCGCCGCTGCGAATCATGGATCTGGCTGATTGAGTGAATGAAGAGTGAGCCACAGTACAATGATCGTCCTGAAAATCAGGCCAGGCGATCAAAATTCTGACCGGCAGAAAGGGTCTTTAATTCATTTCGGATGCCGGATGGGCTGTAGAGATCCAGGGCTTCCTCCGGATAAATGGATCGATACCTGGGTTCTCGGGCCGTAATGGGCGCCACCGGCTCTATGGCATCGGTACGGCCAGTGGGCTTGATGTAGGCAAACTCCCCTGGAATCTGCGAAATGTTCTGTAGTCCGGAGACCATCATGGCCTCTCTATTATCGGAAAAAATGTGATTCGCTGTAAGCGATCCGTGAGGAAAAAAAGGTCCGGGAAAGCCCTATAGATGCGTTCGATTGGCCTGCATTCATTGTCCGCATTCTATATCGGCTGCACATTCGCTATGCCTCCGCTCTGGGAACAGAATATTCGCTGACAGGATTGTGGCCAGGCTGCACTTTCTGTCATGCCTGAGTTGCCGGATCTGGAATACATCCGCCCGATTCTAAATCAGGAGCTTGCAGGAAAGGAGCTGCTTGGACTGGAGATTTTTGAGCCAGTCGTTCTGCGAAATATGCTGGGGACCCCGGTGGAGAACTTTCGCGGCTTCATCCTGGATGTTTATCGCCATGGACCATTTCTCTGTTTCTCTCTTGGTACTTCATCTTCGCTTGAATCCGGCACTGCATCGACAAAAGGAGGCGCACCATCCGGGAAAAAATCGGCCGGTGCAAGATCAAAACCAGAGGGCGCTGGAACCAATCCTGGTGCCCAATGTGAAATAGTGATTCATCCCATGCTGGCAGGCCGATTCAGGCTCAACGGAAAGAAGCAGTCCAGCACAGCCGTTCGGTTTCGATTTCAGGAATTCCATCTGGATTATCTGGATGATAAGAAGATGGGAAAGGTATACATTTGCTCGGTCGGGGATGTGAAAGAGATCCCGGGATTTGCAAAGCAGGGAAGGGACATTCTATCTGACAAATTTGATCGAGAGTATTTTCTCAAGGCAGCAAGCAAAAGTAGAAAACAGGTCCGGGTCTTTATTATGGATCAATCTGTTATCAGCTCCATTGGAAATGCCTATGCCGATGAGATTCTTTTTGAAGCACAGATCCATCCCAAGACCAAAATGAATCAGCTGAATGAAAATCAAAAGGATGCCCTGTTTGTGGCTATCCAGTCTGTGATTTCCCGGGGGATTGAGACGATTCAAAAAGCCAGGCCGGATCTGGAGATGAAATACCGTGACCATATGCAGGTTAGAAACAGGAAAGGAGAGCCCTGTCCACGATGTGGCACTTCCATCCGCCGAGCCAATGTTCTGGGATATGATTCTTTCTTCTGTCCTGCCTGTCAGCCCGATGGAGGGAAGGGATTCATCGACTGGAGTACCCTTTCTCAGAAAGGGAGCTAAGCCGGAAATCTCGGGTGGTGTATGAGAGGCTTATTAGCGCTGGAATACCATCGGCTATTTGCCTGGAATTCCAGGAAGAAGGTATTCCACCGGTCCCGGTGTTACTCAGAACTCTCTTTTCTGCGCGGCAAATAGCCTCGAGCATTGAGAATGATAACAGCAAATCCCAGCATCAGGTCCACGTAGAGACAGAATAGCGGATACCACTCTGGCACAACCTTTCCGGGTAAGAGTTGTGGATGCATTACATCGAATATTCCGTGAAGTATTATAAATACTCCGGTGATCATATGGCTCAGCCTTTCTCCGAGAATGGCCGCAGCGATGAAAATCAGAGCAATAACCGATTCCACCAAAATGCGCTGTGCTGTTCCTTCCATGAATCCGAAAAGCACATAGATCAATGCAATGACGATCAGTATGGTGGTATAGTAACTTCGATCCCGGTTGTATCCCAGCAAGAAGCCGGCTCCCAGAATAGATGAGGTAACGATCAATGCTGCTATGAATTCCATAGAATCAAATAATCCAGTGAAAGAGTTTCCCTTCGGCGCCAGTTGAATTCCTTGAGTTGGTTCTACCGGTGGCTCAAACTGGCTTCTGTAAGATAGGTTTTATCGTATTTAACAAAACCGCGAAAGTCAACCTTCCAGGATCCACCAACCTTCTTCAAATGGATCCATCGAGTCTTACCTTCTGGTTTGCACAGTGCTCTCTGTTCCATGGTCCGGCACTCCATGATGTTTGATAGCTCATGGGCACTCTCGAGTAGCTGCTGTCGCTGATCCGGGGATTGGATTTTATAGCCCTCTCGGGATAGCTTTAAAGTATTTTCCAGGCTTTCAGAAGTACTGATTTTTTGTAGCTTGCCTTCATCCTGCCCCGCTATGGCAATCAGCCACTGGCCGGCCACTTCCTCCGGAGACTCGGGCTGGCTCAGAATCCTGGGACCGGGATCTTCCTGTAATTCAGAATCCTTCCGGGCAATGGTAGCGCGCTCAACCGACTTCGGAAGTCTCCATTCACCGTGGACTCTACGAATTACAAGATAGGACTTCATGCCTCGTAGATTACAGTAGGCCACAGAATATCCGGTCTGACATTCCAGGGCTAGATTTCCGGGATTCGATCGCAAACTGGCTTCCAGGATTCTTGCATCCTGCGCATTCCGTCCGGGGCTGGCCTGACCATCGGTCTCTGTGGCCGTTAAATCCACGAGATGTTGCGATCCAATTATATTTGCCCGGGCATTCTCTTGAAACCACTCCCTGGCCAGGTCTTCGGGAGTGCTCTGCTCCGCAAATAGACTGCCTGCAAAAAGGGGCAGGGAAAGAATACAGATCCAATATTTTACCTGGTTTACGGTCATTTTCTAGTCCTGGATGAGAAAATCTTCAATAGGCACCGGTTGCTTGCCATAGACAGAATAAAAAAATAGACTGTCTGTAATGTTTGTCAAGGGAGTTGAAGCGAATCCCATCAGAATGAAAGATATGAAGCGAAAATCTGTCATCTGGATCCTGCTCATATTTTTCCTTACTGGTGCCTGCACCGCTTCGCCCACAATCCCCGGCCCGGTGGATCGAGGGGATGTACCCTTGAAAATCACCGAACTCACCAGACATATTCGGCTGGTTCAGGACGGAAATTACTGGGGAGCCAATAGCCTCTATTATGTATCGGAAGAATCTATCTTTTTCTTAGATGGAACGTACCTTCCCGGTACTGCAGGAAGATTAATTTGGAAATCTATGACCCAGGGGTACGGAGATTTGGACGGAGTTTTGATAACAAGCTATCATGTGCATCGGACCGGCGGACTGAGTGCTTTCCATGCGAAAGATATTCCGGTATTTGCCTCCATTGAAACGGAGCAGGAAATTCGCAGAAACTGGCCCCGGATTGAGCGTCAAATGAGTCTCTTTTCTTCCTGGCCGCACCCACCCATGCCACTGATTACAAAGACTATCAAAAGGGATGGCACATTGTTCGACGGACGGATAGAAGCTATTGAGCTACCCCCCGGTTATTCCAGGGGTAATATGGCCTACTTCTTTCCGGAAGAGCGAGTGCTCTATGCAGGAAGTCTGCTGTCTATCCCGCTATATTTCGACGAGGAACTGAATCCATCGGCCCTCTTGAAAGCCATTGATGTAATTAGAGCTCGTAATCCTGCAATCATTATCGCCGGTCACGGAAAACCTGTGCGCGGGCCCGGCTTTCTGGATGAGATGGAGAATTACGTTCGAGCCAGGTATGAGCGATGATTTGCGTGCAAGGTTCCTGGATCAGTGGGATTCCGTCATGGAATTCTGAAATCTTGGACTCTTGAAGTCCTGTCAGGATCCATGGAGTCCCGAGGTTTCCGGGCAATCCAGATCCGGAGTAAGATCCAGCCGTGGCCGGGCCTATCTATTGCTTCAAACGAAGATGGAGCATCTTAATCGCCATTGTAGCATACACTCCCCTGGGTAACGTAAACTCCACTGTATACTTCAACTTGCCTTTATTGAGCTCATCCACTGAAAAATCAGACCATTGCATGTCTTGCGGAATGCACCAGAGCGGACGCGAATGGCTCTTTAGAAATGCATTTTTTAGAAAACTCTGATGAAAGGATTGTTCTGGAATTTCCAGAACTTCGGTAACCTGCCTTTCGCATTGCAGAAAAGCCATTTGAATCAAACGTTTGCAATCTGAATCAGGAGTGGCTTCCTGGTTTTCCCTGCAGGCTTTCAGTACAGACTGGATGGTTTTCTGGCAGGAATCTTCAGAATAACTTGCGGAATCGAATTCGGAAGCGGATTCCGAATTCGATCGAGCGGGAGACTTTTGTCCCGGACCAATGAGCATGAAATCCATGGAATCCAGTAACGTCAGAAATCTGCTTTCCACTGAAATCGGAAAAGTCTGGTCTCCAGTTTTGGTTTTGATTTCCACAGTCCGGAACCCTCTGGATCTGGCTGAGCCAGACGAAGAATGCTTCCAGAGATGCTCTATATTGCGAAAAAGGCGGGCAACACTTTCATTGAAGATCCAGCTCTGAAGAGCTGAGAAGCCCATGCTCAGATCTTCTCTGGGCAGTCGGTCCAGAAGCTCAAGAAATTGCTTCTGGCTTGCGTTGGATGAATCCCCCGCTTTGCAGCGATTCGACTTCAGCTGTCCCAGAATGGCCGATTCGGTCTTGGTGCTGGCCAGTTTCAGACATTCGTCCCAGTTTCCCCAGTTATCGTTGATGGCCTTCTTTCTGCGCTTGGCATGAGGCTTATCTCCTCCAAAAGCTGAAAGAAGAGTGAATCTCAGTGCAGACTCTGGATCCCCGCGAAGAAGGGAAAGAAAAGGAAATCCAATGAGAGGATGAAAGGAACCGAATCTTTGATCATCGAAGTAATTCGGAAAGCCTGTTTCCTGCAGCCTTCTGGCTCCGGCCAGTACATGCGAGGTTTCTCGCTCCAGAATATTTCTTATCACAAGTCGGAATCGGTTTCCCAGGATGTGTTCCGGCCCCATGGGCTCCGAAGAGCGGCCCAGGTACCGAATGGAATATCCGCTCTCTTCGCAGGAAAGATCCCCTCCATTTTTGACTGTCAGCCACTGAATGGTCCGGGCATGCCTATCTTTCTTGCCACCGTAATGAATTTCTTTCGTGGAAATGCCCGATTGTCTGGCTGCCTTCTGGATGGCATCTACAGTATTCCAGCCATCCTTCTCCAGGGCATAGACCGAAAAAGCACCGCCGGAACCGGATCCTCTTTTGCGGACTGATTCCTTTGCACTGTTCGATTCTTTTTTTCCAATTCCTTTCTTGCCGGCAGATCTGGACCCTTTTCCTCTCCGGTCCGCTGCATGCGATGGAACTTCCGATGGCGCGTCGGCCGATGCCTTTCCGGATGATCCGGAATCATTTTTCTGTAATCCAGGGGTAGGAGAACTCTGGCTTTGCCCTTCAGAATCTGGATCGGCGATGAGTGGCAGATCGGACACTTCCGTGACCAGAAAGTCACTGGTTTCCATTTTGATTCGATAGGCCAGAAAGCCTGCGTAGGATTTCATCGCTTTAGAGGCCTTGCCAGGATTCCGTCCCTGGGACGCAAGGTGACCAGAGGCGAAGTTTCTGGATGCTTCGTAATCAAATCAAATGTCCAGTGCTTTAGAATCTGAGCAAGGGCCATAGTGCCTTCCATCCAGGCAAAGGGCTCGCCAATGCAGATTCTGGGTCCACCACCAAATGGAAAGTAGCGGAACTTCGGGGGCGCCAGGACCTCTGCTTCGTTCAGCCATCGCTCTGGTTGGAAGGATTCTGCATCTTTCCAGAACCTGGTATCTCTATGGGTAACGTAAGGACTCATGAGGAAAGTAGTGCCTGCAGGAAAAGAATAGTCTCCCAACTGAACAGTTTCAATGGATTCTCTTCCAATAGCCCATACAGGCGGATATAACCTCATGGCTTCTGCAAACAGGGCCCGCGTAAGAGGCAGATCCGCCTCAGGATCTTCAATGCTGGAATGATCCAGTTCTTCCTGTAGCCGACCTTGAAACTCTGGATGAGAGCTTACCAGAAAGAGAGACCAGGCCAGAGCATTGGCTGTGGTTTCATGACCGGCCAGGAAGATGGTCATGGCCTCGTCGCGAATTTGCTTTTCGGTCATTCCTCCTTCTTCATCTGCTGCGGCGAAAAGCATAGAGAGAAAATCCCCATGATCGCCGGGCTGTCCTTTTCTTTCGTTTATTATACCGTACAGAATGCGATCCAGTTTCTTTTTACCCGATCTAAATCGAAGCCCCACCGGAGTGGGGAGTTTCACCATCAATCGTCCCAGGGGATTGCTTACCACGCGATTAAAGTCCTTCATGGCCTGATTCAGAGCCCGCCCTATTTCGGGAGCTTCCTTTTCTACGTCCGCTTTGAATAGAGAACGAGTGGCAACATTCAATGCCAGTCGCATCATTTCTGTATGCAAATCCACCGTTTCGCCGGGTTTCCATTTCTCTGTCAGGCCGGTAGTGCTCTGAAGAATGTCGCTGGCATAAGAAAGTATTCTTCTTTTTTGAAAGGCCGGCTGTATTAGTTTTCTTTGCCGGCGATGCTCCGCCCCTTCGGAAGTTAGCAAGCCGTTTCCCAGAATCAAATCTGTTAACCGCACACCCCGGCTCTTAATATAGGATTTATGGTTTTCTACAAGAATCTGGCGAATCTGCTCTGGATGAAAGACTGTAACTATGGGGATCCATCCTACATGGATTTTGCAAACGTCACCATACTCTCTCTGAAGCTTTTGTAAGAATGCAAGAGGATCGCGTCTTAGTTCCAGGGAGTTTCCCAGAAGTGGAATCGAAGAGGGGCCAGATACGGCGGAAGGCATGATTCAATGAGATCCCGGTGCCGCAGATCGTAAAGCTGATTTGAGTTAGTTTTTCATCTTTCCGGATGGCAAAGGCTGATATGGCAGAAAAGAGGCTGGTAAGAATTTTGCGGGGCGCGAAGCCCCACTGATCAGCGGCGGTAGCCCCGCAAGCATCCCTTCAGAAGCCTGCAGGGTCTCGCTCCCGAATTAATCAATCTGGAATAAATCGATCTGCCACAGCAGCCAGTCGGCGATGACGAATCGCTTCTACTTTTTCGATTTGCTTTTCGTCCAGAAGGGCTCTGGCATGTAATCCGAAATCCGGCAGGATGGAGCCGTTTTCAATGTTTCCCAGAAGCTGCTTCCGGGCAAAAAAAATCTGAGCCCGGTAATCGGGATCCATTTCTTCTTCGAACCATTCGTGTTGATGTCTCATTCGTCGCCTCCGTGCAACTCTATTGTATGTTGGTCATTTCTGACCCGGAAGATTGGCATCCTTGCCTGGCTTCCTCCCTATTAGAATCGGCGTTCCCGCGAAACCCTGAATCACTTTTTCGCGGATTCGAAAAAAATGAAAGGCCCTGAACCGTGCTCAGCCGCCTTCGGAATGCGACATAAGCCAGCGAGTGCAAGTGTGCAACCTGCAATTTGGCATAATCGTCGTGCTTCGCCAGGGAAAGGGCGACGCCTGAATTCGGAAACCGAAGGGGGGGTCGCACGGTGTAAGGTTTTTTGAAGGGTTTATGCCAGGGGATAAGCGATGCTCCACTCAGGACGGGAATCCTGTGGTGGTGCTCTGGCCTCAAGGGAAAGACAGATCGCCAGAGACAGAGCCAGGATACCAGGGTGCCGCAATGGATCCCCTTAGAACGGTCTTCAGTGTGGAAGGCCGTTCTAAAGGAATGACCTGTTAAGGCTGTCTACTTCGCATGCTTCTCTAGAAAGGCATCCACGTTTTCCGAGAAGTTCTCAAGGGAAGATCGGTAGCGGCGAATGAGCATGGAAGAAAGAGGTATGATGACTCCTGGCACAAGCATTCCATACATTATAAAAGTGTACATCAAAGCGTCATCGCCCAGGTATTGCAGCTGATACGTTCTATCGAAATAAACAATGGCCATGGGACTGATGATTGCTGCGATGAGACCCATTACCAGATGCCACAGTTGATAGGCCGGCCGGATCACTCTTTGCAGAATCATGTCACGAAGGAAGGATGGCGCAGCCTGAATGGGCAGTGCAGCCACCGAGCGTTCAATCTTGTGAAAAATGTCGTATTCATTCTTACACTTTGAGCATCGTTCCAGATGAGCCAGAGCTTCCGGACCAAGGCTTTCATGGCCCTGACGGATCTCCTGAATGTAATGTTTGGTTTCCATAGTTCCTCTTTGAACTCCGACGGCCTTTCTTTTCCGAAATATCCGCCGTTAACCGGAGTTCTCTGCATACTGCTTCAGCTTATCTCTAAGCTGCATTTTTCCCCGGTAAACCAGGGACTTCAAAGTGCCCTCTGAAGTTTTTAGTTTCTCGCTCATCTCTTTATAAGATAACTTCTCAAAGTATAATAACACAATAGGAAGCCGATAGTTTTCTGGCAAATCCTGTAATGCCTCCTGTAGCATTCCCTCCACTGCTTCCTGCTCCAGCATATCGGTAACAATGGATTCCGGAGTTTCCTCTGTTGCCACCGTCTCATCCAGGATGCCAGGCTCGGCGGCAAAGTCCGGCAACCGCTTCTTCTTGCTGAGCCGATTAAGGCCCAGATTCAAAGCCAGACTGTATAGCCATGTGGATCGTTTCGAACGTCCTTCGAAAGTCTCCCATTTATCATAGGCCCGCAGGAAGGCATCCTGTACAAAATCCTGGGCATCCTCCTGGTTGCGGCGAAAAAGACGCATCCCCAGGCTGTAGATCATGTCCGTGGAATTCTGAACCAGTTGCTCGAATTCTTGGTCTTTCACTTCCAGTTAGTCTCTTTTTCTGGAAACGACGTAGAAAACAATCAGACCAATTCCTACAAAGCTTGGTATCAGCCCTCCTAGCAGGCTGTAAGAGACTCCCTCCACGGCGCCGAAAAGCATGGTCATGGGCAGGCCCACTGCAAAACTGATGATTCCAATCAAGAGTGCGAACATACGCACGCTTTTCAGCGATTGGTATTGATACTGGCCGGCTCTGATCAGTTCTTTCTTGAGTTTATAATTCCACAGAAAGAAGAAAAATAGCAATGTAGCTCCCAGAATGACTCCCAGAAGCGGAACCACACTGATAATGATCTGTGCTGCCTCGCTACTTTCGGGACGGGCTTTCTGAATTTCAATCAGCTGCCGCAGTAACTCCTGTGTGCTCTGTTCTTCCATTCTATACTCCTGAGAACGTCCGGAATGCATCCGGTTGCAAATTTTTTTGAAACTATTGGCATTCAGCCAGAGTCGGTCCGTACTATAGCCGATTTCGAAGCGCTAACCAAGCTACTTATGTCTCGCCCGGTGCAATTCCTGCCGCGAACATGGGCCATTCCTGTGTAACTTGCCTGCGCTTATCAGCGGGTCTGATGCTTCTTGTTACCCGGTGTAGAGTCAGGGCCTCTTATCCAGCACCAGGTCAATCAGAAAGATGAAGTCCCATCCCATGCTTTCCAGTCGGATGTATTCCTTGAACGCCAATTCCTGCTCCTCTGTAGAAGGTGATTCAGGCTCGCTGGCAAATTTGTTCAGATCTCTGGAAGGAATTTCTCGTTCCCAGACCCATTGAGCCAGATACGGAGGCCGGCTGCGGGGAGCAAACTCCAGAATCCGCTTCTTTAATTCCAGCGTTGGTCCATGGGCCAGGTATTGATAGAAAAGGTTATAGGGCTTTCGCCGAAATAATACCTCTGCCATTTCCTGCCGGGATTTATCATCGTATAAAGGCTTCTTTAGATGAGGATCCATCAACAGATCGATGGCTGCCAGGTGCAGATGAAAGCTTTCGTTCTTTTCTACACGATTTTCCATCACTGTTTCATGGAATGCAGAGCTCAGAGGATAGGTGGGCCATAGACAGGGAAAAACAGTGTAGGCGAAGGAAATCCCTTTCAGTCCTGTGGTGGCCATTACGTGGTTGATGCGTCTATAGCTCTGACTGCGGATGTCGCAACTCCAGTCGGTATGATCCGGGCATAGAGCGCCGATGTTGGACATATAATCGGACCATCCCTGGGCAAGCTCGTTGTCCCGAGTGGCAAGGATATAGAGAAGCACTCCTCGGGCCATATCCCTGGAAAAGGAAGCCTGGGGATATTCATTGCCATCGTTTTCGCTGATCATCCTTCTGGGGGAGCGCCAGATTCGTCCATCTTCGCTCTGGGATTTCTTTATGGCTTCGCAGGCCCAGGGATTTCGCCCGGTAAAACAAAGAAGTCCATTCCAGAGAGTGCTATCCCCATCGCCTGTGAAGCGGGACGGTATAGCGCATCCTTTTCGCAGAATATCAGGGCCTACCAGCTTGGAAGCGGATCCGTAACACTTAAAGGAATAACCTGCAATAATTTCTCTTAGCTTTCTGAGTTCAGCATCCAGGTGTTCATGTTGATTTTGCTCAAAGTCCCGGGCGGTGGGTTCCGAGATTTCGGAACGCGCCTGCAGAACCGATACAGGTAGCCAGCCCCAGATCAGAAGTGCGCCAGTCATAGCCATGCAGGCCCTTCGAAGCTTCGGCCAATTTTTCTGGCGGTCCGTAGTTTCCGTTCTTTCGGATATTGATTTATCCTGCATAATCACACTTGCGCTGTGCAGCGACTCTCTCACCACTGCAGAAGAAACCTGTTTATGTCTGCTATAATATCTGCCCATCAAATTGGCCGCTCCTTTGGCGCCAGACACCTCTTCGAAGACGCTACCGTTACAATAAATGACGACCAGAAGATTGGAGTCATCGGACGCAATGGTGCGGGAAAGTCTACATTCTTTCGGATGGTTCTTGGTGAAGAGCATCCGGATGAAGGAGAAATCATTATTCGGAAAGGTGCTGTAATAGCCCATCTGGAACAGCATGATCCCTGGACACTGGATGAAGGTATCCTGGACTTCATGATGCGTCATACCGGCGCCGAGCACTGGCAATGTGCTCGCACCCTGGCCAGATTTGGCTTTCGGGAAGATCAGCTGGAAGAGCCCATCGAAGCATTTTCCGGGGGCTACAGAATGAGAATCAAGCTGGCCTGTATGTTAGTGCAGGAGCCGGATTTTCTAATGCTGGATGAGCCTACGAACTATCTGGATTTGAATACTCAGCTCATTCTGGAGAATTTTCTCAATACCTTTCGCGGCGGATACATGGTGATTTCCCACGATCGGGAGTTTATTAAGAGAACCACCGATAACACACTGGAAGTGGCAGATGGAGGATTGTTTCTATTTCCGGGGCCTCTCGAAGATTACTTCGAGTTTGTAGCGGAGGAAAAGGAAAGGAAGGCCCGAGAAGCTCGCAATGTCGAAGCCCGTAGAAAACATCTCCAGGCCTTCGTAGATCGTTTTGGTGCGAAAGCTTCCAAGGCCACGCAGGCTCAGAGTCGGGTCAAGCAACTGGAGAAATTAAAGCCCATCGAGATCAAAAACAAAGTTAGCAACGTTCGAATGAAGGTTCCGGATGTTGCCATCTCTAGAGGTTTGATTCTGACCACAGATCGATTGAACTGCGGCTACGGCGATATCTCAATTCTTGAAAACATCGATATAAAGATTCCGGCCGGGGAGAAGTTTGCGATCGTAGGTGAGAATGGTCAGGGAAAAACTACCTTTCTGAAGACACTTTCCGGCGAACTGGAGCCGGTAAATGGATCCTATCGATGGACACCGGAAAAGAAGATTGGCTACTATGCGCAGCATGTAAACGAAACCCTGCGAGAAGGGGAATCGGTGATGGAAGCCTTAACCAGATTCGCCCCTCCGAATACTGCGAAGCAAGAACTGTTGGCCATGGCCGGTAGTTTTCTTTTTCGAGATGAGGATCTAAAGAAGAAGATCAAGGTATTGAGCGGGGGTGAGCGATCCAGGCTGATCATTGCCGGATTGCTTCTTGGTCGTTACGATGTCTTGCTTCTGGATGAACCTACCAACCACCTGGATTTCGAAACGGTGGAAGCATTGGGGGATGGACTGGCCCGATATCAGGGCACTGTATTCTTCGTCAGCCACGACCGAACTTTTGTAAAGACTCTGGCTACCTCGATTCTGGAAGTAGAGGCCGGGCAGGTGCGAAACTACCCGGGCAACTACGACGATTATGTATATGCGCTTGAAACCAGCTTTCATGAAGGTTCAAAGAAATCCGGCCAGAAGGATGCCGGTGAAAAAGGCAAAGGGAAAGGATCCGCGAAATCCGCAGCGGTGTCTGGCGGAAAGTTGAATCGTGCACTCTCAACAGATCATTCAGATAAGGGCCGACCGTCTTCAGGTTCTGCTGAGGCTGCAGCCGATTCCGATGCAGCTGGCGCTGCTACATCCGGATCGGCGAAAGGCAGTCCAGAAAAGAAATCCACGTCCGGTTCCAGCAATAGTGGCGGTGCCAACTCCGAAGCAAAGGCCAGTGGAAAGGACCCCTCACCGGAAATAAAGAATGCAACCTCCGACACGAAAGCGGGGTCCGCGCGAAGGAATGGACAATCTGCTGCCGATTCTTCGTCCGGCATATCAGTAGCGAAGGACAGGAATGCCCCTTCTGTTAGTGCGAATTTGAGTAGTGCCGATCTAAAAAAGGCCATCCGAAAGCAACGAATTGTGGTTCGCGATGCAGAGCAAGCTATGGAAAAACTGACCCGAGAAAAGGAGCAACTGGAAATCAGTCTTTCGCAAAACTATAGCAAAGACGATAGCGATAAGCTCCAGAAAGTACAATCCAATCTGGAGCAGGCAGAGCAGATCTGGATTAAAGCCGCCGAAGAGCTCGGAGCTCTGGAGAGTTAACGACCCGGGCGCCGGCTGATTCCGGACCACCAGACAGATTATGAGAAAACTGCAGAGTCAGGGTAGAAGGGAGGGAGACCAGGTTATCTGGTTTCTGTTTGGAAATCGCATTGAATTTGGCCTTTCTGAATTCCAGGAATTACAGCAGGGCATTCGAGATAATGGGCTTTTTGCCTTTATCGAACGAGAAAGACCGTCCCTGAGAAATCATCTGGAAACGATCCTTTATCAGTCCCTACCTGATTACGAAGACTGGGAAAATCCTGACCTGGAGCATGTTCTGGAACAATGCCTCATCGATTTAAAAGATAGAATTCGCTAAGAACTGCTCATCCGGTGAACTATCAGGTTTCCTGAAGCTGCTTTAGCTTTTCTTCTTTTTCAGCCTGAATCACTGCATCCAGAAGATCCTGCATATCACCTTCCATCAACTCATTCAGATTGTAAGCAGTATATCCGATGCGATGGTCGGTGACCCGTCCCTGGGGAAAATTATACGTGCGAATTCTCTCCGAACGATCTCCGGATTTTACCTGCTCTTTCTTCGCGGCTGCTTCCTGGGCATGGCGTTCCTCTTCTCGCAGCTCCAGAAGTCGAGCTCGCATTACCTTCATAGCTTTGGCCCGGTTTTTTAGCTGGCTTCGTTCGTCCTGGCAGGATACAACAATGCCTGTGGGAATATGGGTCATTCTCACAGCCGATTCCGTCTTGTTTACATGCTGCCCGCCGGCGCCACTGGCTCGAAAAACATCCACTCGAAGATCCTTGTCTTCGATTTCCAGGTCCTCCTCTTCGGCCTCTGCCAGAACAGATACAGTTACGGCACTTGTATGAATTCTTCCCCCGCTTTCAGTAACCGGGATTCGTTGAACCCGATGCGCTCCCGCTTCTTTATGCAGCAATTCCCAGGCTCGTTTTCCCTCTACCGAGAAGGTCACCTCTTTGAATCCACCCAGCTCCGTTTCTGCATAGTAGATTGGTTCTACTTTCAGTCCGTTTTCCTCGCAGAATCTGGTGTACATTTTTAGAAGGTCGCCAACAAACAATCCGGCCTCATCTCCACCGGTACCTGCGCGAATCTCTACAATAACGGATTTGCCATCGTTTGGATCCGGAGGGATAAGCATGGTTTCTACTTCATCCCGCATTTGCTCCAGAGAGCTTTCCAGGTCCTGCTTTTCCGCTTCCGCCATTTCTTTGAGCTCTGAATCAGCGGAACTGTCAGCCAGGAGTTCGTTGGACTGGTCCAGTTGAAGTAGTAAGCTCAGATATTTTCGCAGAGGCTCGATTCGGGAGCTCAAACGGCTGTGCTGGCGTGAAAGTTCTTTAAAGGATGACGGGTCCGAGGATACTTCCGGAGAGGAAAGCTTCTGTTCGATCTCTTCGAATCTCTCTACTTCTCGTTGGACTCTTTCTTTTAGGTTGCGGGAATTCATATGCCCCCGACAGGAATCGAACCTGTGCACATGGTTTAGGAAACCACTGCTCTATCCGCTGAGCTACGGGGGCGTACTTCCCCGTCCTCTGTCAGTGGTGTCCGGTCAACTGAAATCACAACCTGAATGTGGGGCAGGCTACGGCCTTCAACCGATTTTCCAGGATATCTCGTGGTCACAGTATTTGAAAATGGCCGATATAGCGGTACCCCACAATATCGGGTAAAAAAAGCATGGTAAATGAACGCTGCGGGCTGATATTCCGTCGTACCTGTTGAGGATCATGATGCAAAAGAGACTTTTTGGACTAATCGCAATTCTTGTACTTTTCGGTGCCCTCTATTCCCTCATGGCCGATGAATCGGAATGCGAAGGAAATGAAGTATTCAAGGACAATCTTTGCTGGTTTAGAGCGGAGAAAAAGTTGAATCTTGCCGAGGCTTTGGACTATTGCAGCGAGGAAGGTGGGAGATTACCTACCATGGCAGAAGCCAGATCTCTTCTAGAGCAGTATCGCGGCAAAAAGGTTCGGGATCTGGGACAGATGTTTTCGGTAAACGGCCCTTTCTTTTTCTGGGTTCAACAGGAGCCAGGCGCTGAATCCGTTCAAATTATTCTGCCAGGCACATCTGCAACCATGACCCTGGATCCAACGAGCAAGCTTTATGCTCAGTGTGTTCGAACTCCGGGAAAGGAAAGTTCGTTCTTTGGTTTTTAATTTCTAGAACTACCAGAGATTTTCGAAACGTTCTGGCCTTTCGGAGCCACTTTATAAATTTCCAGGGCCGGTGTTGCTCCAACCCTGGAGCTACGAATCAGGAATCCCTCGCATCGTTTTCACTGGATTCCAGAGAACTGCGAATTTCGGTCAGAGTAAGGCGACATTGCTCTACCTGCTCTTTTGAAAAGGACTCAGGTAGTTCTGCCATAGATTCAACATAGAACTCCAGTATCTGCAGCAGTAGATCTTTGGAAGCAACGATAGGGCTGCTTCCTGCAGTCAGATAGCCCACCACATAACTATCCTCGTTCACCCGGATCCCGAATGTATCCAGCTCATCCTCTTCGTAGCTATCCAGCTGGTCGGATTCTGCCTTCTGGATCAATTCCAGAAGTATATTTAGATCCGGAGCCCAGCTACCGATGAGCATTGCAATGACTGCGCGAAATCGATTCTTTTCGGAGTACAGATAGATTCTTTGATCCGAATCATCGCTTTCGTAAGCCAGAAAATGGCTGCCCCGAATTAACTGCTTGTGAATGAGCCTTAAATCTTTGTAGGGGCTTTCTTCTTCCGGCGAAAGGGAGAATTTATTCTCCATGCGCTTCATCGCATCCCTTTCCCATTCAGAAAGCTCTTCCATGTCCGAACTGTTGGTGGATGGATCTGAATGGCTCATGGGGAAATTGTCCACCCGGGAAGGAATCCAGCAACTACCTTTCTGGCATTTTCTGAGGCTCTGGGCCAGGTTTGCCGGAATACCTGGCCTGGTCGGTTGAATAAGGGTCCCGGAATTAGTCTGGATCAGTTATTTGGCCTGGCCCTTTTCTCCATCCACTCTTCGAAGGACACTGGCAGATCTAATTCCACAATAGCAGCACTGCCGGAGGCATCGATCTTTACGGTTAGACGGGCGCCCTCGGAACGGAGCACAGAGTCATAGTAGGCTGCTTTTTCTTCGGGCACGAAGAACTTCTCGATTCCTGCTGTAAATCTACCGTAGTTGCAAGTCCCCTTGATGAATACGGGGCAACTGGCTTTCTCTATGGAAGCACAATCCTGCCAGTATGCACTATCAGGGTCTGGTGGATCTAAATAACAGACGCACTGATCGAATTCTGTTAGAGTCTTTTTTGCCGGAGTAGTTTCCAGCTCTGGAAGATTGTCCAGATCATTGCAATCCAGGGCAGGTCCGTAATCTACGCGATACTGAACGTAATGCCCCGATAGAAGGTCCCGGGGATCATATCCACGAACATCAAATGTCATTTCGTATCCGCTGCTGATTTTGTAGGCTTTGAATCCTGTAAGTACTAAAAGGCCAATCACAGGAAATGCCAGAGCAGCGATGAGGATCTTTGTTTTCACTTCAATCTCTCCTCGAGGTAGGCTTGTATCTTTCCCCGACTTCTGGCATATAGAACTACGCCTCCGATTATTACCAGCCCTGCCACAATGAGTCCAATACCGGTAGTGGCCAGGTCCTCAAATACTTCAAAGTATACGATCAAGAATCGAATGCCTGCCATTACCAGAAAGAAATCGAATACGAAGCGATAATCGAAGAATGTGATAGCCGCGGCCATGGAAAGAAGAATGAAGAGTAGAGCCAGATAGATGCTTTTATCGCCTACCGGGTATACGAAAAGGCTAAAGAAAACCAGCGAATAGAGTAAGCCAAAGGTAATGAGAACCATGATTCTTCGACTCAGTGTTCGGGGCAGCATGAAGAAGCTGTAGGCGGCGCAGCATACCAGCAGGATACTGGGCACCAGAACTCCCAGTTCTACGCCGGAATCCCTGACATCTTCTGCGTCAAAGTCCAGAAATGAAAAGGTAAATGCAGCAAATGTAAGGGCTGCCAGGGCCCAGAACAATGTGGCTCTGGAATGCACCTCGGCCGTTGCCTCCTGATTTCGAAAAAACAGGCTGATTAACAATAGAGTGCTGCCAAGACTGAGCATATGCACCAGGTTGAGCTCAAATTCATTCTCGAATTCAAAATGGTCATAGGTGGCATTTAGAAATACAAAGCAGAATCCAAGTAACCAGAGATGCGTAAGAAATCGTCCCTTCTGCATAAGCATCAGTGGTGCTGTCAGCAACAGAGCCAGGCCCACGGCTTCATAGAGCTGCCCTGATGTATGAAAAATCTGCGAGATCAATCCAATAGAGGCCAGAATAAAGAGGGAGTAGAAAACGGACAGTGCATAGAACAGAAACCGATCTCTGAAGTAGTACATGGCCGTGCCCGTTCCCGCAAGAATCAGAAAATCACCCAGCAGTTTGATGGAGTCCGGAATGAATTCCCAGTTAGCCGCAATCAAGGATATGAGCCCCACCGAAATGACGGCCACTCCCAGGATAACGAAGCTGTACATTGCGTACGGCCGACTTCCCCTTTCCGATTCGAATTCCTGAATGGAGGTAGCCTGGGCGGCACTGATGAGCCCTGCCTCCACCCAGTTTTGCAACTTTTCGTTTAATTTCATTTCGTGTTAGCCGCCGTCGCCATGAACCAGGATCGTAATGTCCTATTGTGCCGGAGAATATCAGAACGTTCCTTTTTGACAATTCAGATTTTATCGGCTGACTTTCAACATTTTAGAGGGAAGTACTCCTCAAGCTTTTCCGGACCGACCCTGCATAACTGTCTGCTCCATCAATTCTCCGACTCGGCTTGCCGGGGAGCTACAGGTCTTTCGATTCCATAAAAGGCTTCTACGTTTCTCTGGATTCTCTTGCGAAGTTCGTTCAGGCCCGTTCCCTTTGTAGATGAAACAGCCACCGCCTGGGATGCAATCCCCATTTCTTTCCATCGCTTGCGAGCGCGGGATTTCTCTTTCTGGTTAAGGCGATCCCATCTGGTAAAAACCCACTGGCACAGAGCTCCTTTCTGAAGTAGAATCTGTTCAATGGCCGCTTCTTCTTCTCCGGGCCACCTCGCGCTATCGCATAGAATTAGAGTCATGGTGAGGCCCGGCGCGGTAAGAAAAAAGCTTTCAATCATCTTGCCCAGTCTCTCGCGTTCATCTCTTGGAAGATTCGCATATCCGAACCCAGGAAGATCACAAAAATAGAAGGGATGGCTTTGTAGCTTTCCTTCGAAGATGTTGAGGTTTCTGGTTTTTCCTGGAGTTCTGGCAGCTCTTGCCAGATTCTTTTGATTACATAGGGCGCTAATCAGCGAAGATTTTCCAGCATTGGAGCGACCGGTGAAAGCGATCAAGGGACTCTCGTTCAGTCCCTGTGGGTCCGAGTAGGTTGTCCTGTAGTATACTGATTGAAAAATATTGGAATTGGGGTTCATTTACTCGTATAGTCTTCGGAACTCCGCTTGCTTTTGGAGAAGTCCTTCTACCTATGGGTGCGTATGGGCAGATTTCCGAAAGCAAAAAAGTTCATCCTACTGATGGCAGGTCTCTTTCTTCTTCCCCTGGGTGAGAGCAGAGCCTATATTTTGAGCGATGATTCCAGTGCGAATGCCGGACTTTTTCTGAATTTCCTGGAATTGTATGCTACGGATGCTGCCTCCTCCAGTGGAGAAAATGCAAGCTCGCTGGTGAACTCTGTAAGGAACAATACCAGCATTTACTCAACTCAGATTGTGAAATACACTGAGGTTTCATCTACCGAAAAGTCACCCATCAGTCCGGGCTTTCGCTATAGCCGAAAGTTCGAAGACAGCGATGTTTTTATTGGGTTCAACTATGCAGAGAGCAGCCAGATAACCTACTTCCGACAGATCTATGGAAACGATAATTCCTTCTTCCGGGACCAGGCAAAGACAAGAGAGCGCATTACCGGAATCACCCTGGGTTTTGGGCCAATCGATTATACTACCCAGAATGAAGATGGATCCGGGGAATTTGCCTTCGCCTATACAACGACAAGAAGCAGAGGACCGTATTCGCAGTATTTTTATAAGACTCCATCTTTTCTGACCATCGCACGAATTGCCGCTGACTCATCCAGTAGCGAAGGAGCCCTGGATAACTACAATCTATTGAGTTATTCCACAGGTCAGATGAATTTCGACATCGAGACTTACAGTCTGCGGAGCGGATATGCGTGGGTTATGGGAGACTACTTCAATATCTACGGTCGCATGGATATGGATTACGTGCAGGGAAACATCAAGCTGAGCACCTTTTCCATCGGTTCGGCCAGTCAGGCCCTGGCTTCCACCGCGACGCCTTCCATACCAAATGCAAACTACATATCATACATGGATGCCAGGTTAACCGGTTTCCTGTTTCGACTGGAGCTTGGACTGGTAGCCAAGCTGATGCCCGGAATCGGGTTTCGCTTTGGATACTACGGTCAGATACCGTTTCTCACCCTCGAAATCAAAGAATCCTTCGATACCTTTCGTTCCTCTGCGAATGATCCCTATCTGACCAGCTATAGAGAACCGGAACCTTCATCGTTAAGCGACCGTCAGACAGTGTTGCATGGTGCCTTCTTTGCCATCGTAGCCAACTTCTAAAGAGTGGCCAGCCTGGAGCCCGGCTGCGACTAGCTGGCCGGGCTGCTTTCCGGTGCTTTCCATCCCAGTCGATGCGCTGTCTGTCGAGCAACTTCGGGTACATCCTGCTGAACAAAATTCTCATGCAGTACCTGGATTCCGATGACATGGTTTACCAGAGCATCCAGCTGAACCAGTTCATGGGCTGGCGTTGAAGAGCTTTCGTAGCGCGCAAAAAGATTTTTGATGCCTTCTTTGTCCAGAAAGCCGGATCGTTCAATGGCCTCATCGGAAAGAAAATCCGCCGCCATATCCTTCAATGCTTTCAGCTTTTTTGGATCGGTATGCGCGGGAGGAGCCATAAAGGCAAATTTCTGTCGCTCATACAGGACTTTAGGAAGCACTCCTTTCATCGCTTCACGGAGGACATACTTTTCAGTGTCTCCCTTTATGCGATGGGCCGGTGGAACCCATACAGCAGCTTCAGCCAGATGATGGTCCAGAAAGGCCGGTCGGGCTTCCATGGAATTGGCCATGTCCACTCGATCACCACCCCAGGTCAGGATCTGTCCTTCCAGCATGGTTTTGATCCAAACGTATTGCGCTACGTCCAGGGGATGGCGATTTCGCACCATATCTGGATTAATTTGTGCAGCAATCGCTGCTCCGGGATCGTATCCTTGAAGCTTGGCGCGAACATCCGGGTTTAGAAGTCCAGGAATCTCCGGGGCGCAGGCCAGCCAGGGTTGTAGACAGGACGGAGTAAAGCCGCAAACACTGTTCAGCTCCGGGCTTACAACTTCTTCAGCAGCCAGCATGCTTCCTTTTACCAGAGCATTGCTTTCGTTCAATTTAGCCTGAAGATGCAATCTTTCCTTTTCCGGAAGATGATCCAGACCATGCAGAAACATGTCTCGACGAAAGGAAGGATAGCCAGCGAAAAGTTCATCTGAGCCTTCGCCGGTAACTACGACTCGATAGCCTGCTTCATGGACGTGCTTGCTCATTAGATACTTCGCGACGCCCAGTGTGTTATAGATAGTTCTTTCTGTATGCCAGTGAGTCTTTACAAAGTGATCGTATAGATGGTCCGCTTCCAGTTCCAGAATATCCTGGTCTGCTCCTACGGAGCGAGCCATTTCTACAGCGATGGCGCTTTCGTCGTAGGAATCGTTATCGAAACCAATGGTAAATGCTTTGACTGCATCCTGTCTGGAAGCAGCGGCCAGTCCCAGAATAGAGCAGGAATCGATGCCGCCGGACAGATAGCAGCCCACCGGCACATCCGCCTCCAGACGATGTTGAACCGCTTCAATTAAAAGTTCCCGGACTTTCTCGATAGTTTCTTTTTCGGGAACATCATCATTTCGCTGGCCCAGCTCTGGAAAATCCATGTCCCAGTAGGCTTTCTCGCGAATGTGAAATGCACCGTCTCTGCGTTCCACCACCAGGTAATGTCCGGGCTTTACCTGATTGATTCCTTTGAAGGGTGTGCTTCCCGGAACAATGGTTTGCATCAACTGATGAAAGATACCTTCAGCATAAAACTCCCGGGGCACTTCCGGATTGGCCAGTATGGACTTGATCTCGGAGCCAAAGACAAATGCCTTGCCGGTATTGATCCAGTAAAGTGGCTTGATTCCAAATCGATCGCGCACCAGATACAGGCGATCCAGCTTCTTATCGTACAGCGAAAAGCCAAATTCGCCACGAAGATCCTTGAGCAGCGGTTCGAATCCTTTATCCGGGTAAAGGTTCATTACGATTTCCGAATCGCTCTTTGTGCGAAAGTTATATCCCCTGGCAGTGAGGTCTGTTCGAATTCGCTTGTAATCGTAGAACTCACCGTTATGGGCCATCAAGAGGTTTTCATCGTCGGACCAGAAAGGCTGTCTGCCAGATTCATGCAGGTCGATAATGGACAGCCTTGCATGGCTCATTCCCACTCCGCGACCTTCAATTGTTTTCCAGCCGAAGTCATCCGGACCACGGTGGTATTGAATCGCAGCCATATTCACCAACGTGGCCGGGCTTATGGGCCGCTGAGGGTCCAGATTCATGATTCCTGATATTCCACACATAATAATCTCCTTCGTTCTATTCGTCCGGGCCGAAAGCCCGGGAAAGGGCCTGGCGGCCCCGATGCCAGTGAATCTTATTCACTGAGTTTTGACATCCGGCAGGACGTCTGGCCTATCTGGATGCGTACTGCTCAATTTCCTGAATGGCCGTATCGGTATCTATTACTCTTGCGTATCGATCCTGAAGCGTAAAGACAGTGGAGTCCTGCAACTCCTGGGTAACGGTGGTGCAGGCATCGCTTATCAATGTAACCAGGTAACCCAGGTCACTGGCGTCTCGCACTGTTGTGGAAACACATTCGTTGGTGTAAACACCTGTTATGAACAGTCCCTGAATATCCAGATTCTTGAGCAGGTAGTTTATGTTGGTTGAAGTAAAACATCCGCTGGCCGTTTTGTTGAGAACAATCTCATCGCCCACAGGCTTTACTTCATCCAGGAATTCCGCTTCTTTGGAGCCAGGAGCCGCATGAAGCTTCAGTCTTTTATGTCCAGGGCTGCGGTCTCTGCCATCTTTCGTCAAAGACATGATTCTAGTATGAATCACTTCAAAGCCCCTGGATCGAAAGGTGCGTAACAGTCTCTGTACATTGGGTATGACAATGTTTTCCAGGGTAGAAAAATAATATTCCTGCGCCTCTGGCGGAACTCCGCTGGTTTTAGGATCTGCAAAAACGCCATATCCCGGGGCTGCATCCAGATATTGCATATCAATGACCATTAGAGCGGTGTTTTGCTCTTTGATGGAAGCATAGCGCTCTTCGTTTTGAATGATGGACTGGGTGTAGCTCTTTTTGAGCGGGTCTACGTCAATGTATTCAGGATCTAAATCCTGAATGATTTCTTCCAGTTGTTCGTTTGTTGGTTCGTGTGCATGTTTTGTCATAATTATAGATTTCAATCACCGGCAGCTACCGGGCCATCTGCATCAAGGTATGCAATGCAACGTTGGCACCGGTCTCAATATCTTCCCAATCAGTCCATTCAGCCGAGGAATGGCTGCGGCCAGCTTTACTGGGTACAAAGATCATCCCCACGGGTGCGATGCGAGATACGATCTGAGCATCGTGGGCCGCTCCACTGGGCATAATGTGGGTCTGCGCGTCGATTTGCTTTGAAGCATTCTGTATCATCGTTTGGATGTTATCGTCGCAGGCCACCGGATCCACTTCGCTCAATACATCGAATTCAAACATCAGATCTCGACGGCGGGCAATGGCCGAAAGAGCCTTGCGAAATGCAGTCATCAATTCTTGCAGAGTATGGGAATCCGTGTCTCTGCAATCCAGGGAAAATTCAACCTGTCCCGGTACGGTATTGGCCGTTCCAGGAAATAGATCTACCTTACCGATGGTAGCCACGCTTCGATCCGTGCCGATCTCCTCCAGCACCCGGGGGATTTCCATGGAAAATTCGGCCAGGCCAGCCAGAGCATCTGCACGCATATGCATGGGCGTGGTTCCTGCATGATCCGGACGACCTATGAAGCGGATGGACCATTTGAATAATCCGGTAATATGACTTACGACTCCAATGGGAATATCGAGACTGTCCAGCACCGGCCCCTGTTCGATATGAAGCTCCAGATAAGAGCGCACCGAACGGGGGTTTCGACGAGCATCCAGAGCCTTGATGGCCTCATAGCCACAAGCCTTCATTGCATCGGTAAGAGATACCCCGTTCAGATCTCTGGCCTGATGAATCCTCTGCGGATTGATGTCTCCTACGAAGGATTGGGAGCCCAGCAGGCCGCCAAAGCGCCCCTCTTCATCGCTAAAGGATACCAGCTCCAGAGGATAATCCAGATCGATTCCTTCTTCTTTGATTCTCTGAAGGCATTCCAGCCCAGTAAGAACTCCCAGGGTTCCATCCAGCGCCCCGGCTGCAGGAACGGAATCAATATGGGAGCCTATGACAACGCTGGGCTTCTTGCGATTGCCCAGGTAGCCGTGGATGTTTGCGGCTCCATCTACGTCCAGTTCCAGGCCTGCCTGTTCAATCTTTTGAGATAGCCAGTTGCGCGCCTGTAGATCATTTTCTGTAAAAGCCTGTCTGTAGATACCATGATCCTGGGATCGCCCGATCTGCGACAATTCGTCAATATTGGTGCGAAGCCTTTCGAAGTTTATTTTCAGATCTGTAGCTACAGTCATTTTATTCTCCTGAACGCATTTTCCGGAAGAGAAAAACCACCTGTATGATGGAATCCCAGGCTTTGCCTGTTTCCTCTTAAGAGCGCAAATGGAATCGCAATTGGAATCGCAGTTGGAATCACAATTGGAATCGCAATTGGAATCGCAATTGGAATCGCAATTGAAATCGCCGTACCAATCACAGGCCCATCAATTCAATAACCGGATGCGTCGTGTTCTCTACTGGTTCTTGTCCTCCGGCTGATCCACAGGCGAATCTACCACGAGATTGATCCTGTGTACCAGACATGTAAGTAATGCCATACGAATAAAAACAGCGCCCCTGGCCTGAGAGAAATACCAGTTATGCTCGGTACCATCCAGGGACTCATCCAGCTCCTCTCCTCTGGCCAGTGGATGCAATATGATAGCTCCCGGTTTCAGCTGCGATTTACTGGTGAGTTTTATATCACCGGTCAAAGTCTCATAGCTATCGCCTACCCAGGCAATGGAGTTAATATACACCACATCCATTTCTGGTAGGATATCTCTAAATTTATGCACTACTTCCAGGTTCAGTCCGGCTTTTTCCAGTTCCTGCTTCTGGTCATCGTCCAGTACATTGCGGGCCGGATTCACGATGTATACCTTGCGAATAGAGTCAGAGAAAAGCGAAAGTAGAAGCAATAGGCTACGTACGGTTCGCATTCGATTGGGGGTTCCGATCACACCAATGGTAAGCTTTTCATCTTCCGACAGTTGCCCTGTACCGAACGCAGGATTCCATTTCATGATAGCATATATATCTGCCAGCGCCTGCGTTGGATGCTCATCAATTCCATTTCCGGCATTGATGATGGGAATTCGCAGAGAATCCAGCATGGAATAGACGGAGTCTTCGCTGTTATCGCGCAAAACTACTACATCGCCATAGTTGTTGAACATCTCACCTACATCAGACAGGCTTTCGCCCTTGGCGATACCGGTGGTATTGGGGTCGGTGATAGACATGATGTCTCCACCCAATCGATGCCAGGCACTTTCAAAGGATAGCCGAGTTCTGGTACTGGGTTCGTAAAATGCGCTTACAAGAATCTTTCCTCTCAGTGGCGGATGAATTAAATCGGGTTGGGTTTCGTATGAAGCGGCCAGACGGCCCAGTTGAAGTATTTTTTCTCTGTCGAACTGACGGGCCGATACGATGTGCATTCCCGCCAGAGAACGTAACGGTTCTGCATCTTCCGGTACAGCTTCCATCAGATTACGCGGTCGTTCGATACCTCGAATGCCGTCTCGACTCACCACTGCCTGTTTTAGCAAAGGATGAATTTTACTTTGATCAAACATGATTTCCTTATTTTTTATCGGCCCAGAGAAACTCAGACTCTGGACGTCACCAGAATGGAACCCGGGTCTATGATGGCTGCTTGCGCGAAAATGCAAGACAGCATGAAGGGGTTCTGAGACCAGAGTTGCTACTCTGGGGTACTATTTCTGGCAAACTATACTCTTGCGCAAAAGCGCATCCTGTAGAGCCAGGATCGCTTCATTACACAGAATAATATGGGCTCACAGGCGCATCAAAAAAAGTACAAAACTTTCGATACGTAGCTCCGGTATGGATGAAATTACCAGATTCGCTTTTTTATGAAGTCAATGGCAAGTAATACCAGCATCACCACAGGTGCCAGCGCACATAAGCCCAGCGAACCATACACAAGAATCTCGAATAATGTCAGGGTTAGATACATTTAGCTGCCTACTCCTCTGAGTTCTCCGCCAGTTGATCCCAGGAAAACTGCTGCGGCCAGATCAGTGTGGAACCAACTGTAATGACAAACGATACCAGGGCCCCGGTAAGTGCCGCAACATAAAAACCTACCATAAAGTAGCTGATCAGTCCCACGGTGCTTCCCAGAAACATGGCCAGCGCTGCTCCGATTCGATTGGTTTTTCTCCAGTACAGTCCGGCAACAATGGGCCAGATTGTTGATGCCACCAGTGCTCCACTGGCATGGAGCATCTGTACAAGGTTGGTAACACGGGGCAGACAAATTACCCAGGTTACCAGACCCAGAATCAAAGTTACATAACTGGCCGCCTTTCGCATTTCCTGCTTGGTTGCCCGTGGTCTTATGTGGCGCTTATATACATCTTCTAGAAGAAGATCGCTGGTGGCGGCCAGCAGCGAATCCAGGCTGGAAGCCAGCGCAGAAAAGATAACGATAAATATGAGTACAGCTCCTGTCTTTCCGAGCAGTGCGGCGGCCACCATGGGTCCTACCTGATCCGGCTGAGGGATGTTAATGTCCATGGCCACGGAGGCTAGAGCGATAAATCCTGCAGCGATGGGCACTGGAGCCCAGAAGAGCCCGGCCAGCAAATAGGCTTTAAATCCGACGCCCTTGCCAAATGCGAAGGCGCGGCTCCACCAGATATTGGAATGAAAAATTTCGCCCATGCCAAAAAGTAAATTGTTGAAAAGGAACATGATACTGGCCGGCAATAGCAGATTCATGAGTTGTGGTCGGCGCTCCATTACCTCGGTATGAATCGTGTCCAGTCCCGGACTCATGACAACCATAGCTCCTACGGCAACCATGCCGGTAAGAATAACCACGGTTTGTATGAAGTCTGTTCCAATTACTGCTTTAAGTCCACCCAGCATGGTGTACAGAACGCAGATCAAAAGAATTACGCTCATTCCAATGCGATAGGGAATCCCGGAAAGAGACTCGATCAGGATTCCGCCTCCCATTCCCAGGCTCACCAGAAAGAATAGGCTGTATGCCAGACTAATAAGTAAAAAGATTCGCCAACCCGTTACTCCGAATCGTAGACGAAAAAAATCGCCGCTGGTATATCCGGTGGGCATCAGTTGCCGGATGCGCGTAGACATGGGCGCGAATAGCAGCAGACCCACTGAACCCAGAGAATAGCCCAGCATTCCCCAGATACCCATCTGAAGTGCCAGCTGGGGTGCCACCATGGTAGTGTTCGTGGTAACCCAGGTAGCCATGGCCGTGCATGCAGCCAGAGAAAGGCCCACTTTGCGCCCGGCCAGCATGTGATCATCAAGACCTGTGTTACCCCGGCCCCAGAAATATCCCAGGGCTACCCAGATTACACTGAAGATGATCAGTACTACGGCAGCAGTCTGCAGATCCAGAGCCGGTGTCATTTCTCCTCCCTGGGGCTTCTATAGGTGCCAATGATGATTACAGCTGTGGTTATGAGGAATAGAAATGCTCCAATACCAAAGTAGATGAGAGCTGTGCTCAGAGAGTAATGATTCACCCGAACATGAAGAACATTCGAATACCCCAGGAGCTCATAGTCTGAATACTGCGCCAGGAGTGCCTGTGCATCCTGACTCAATTCCGGCGGGGGTGGCACGGCATTCTCGGTCATCTCCGAAGATTGTCGTAGAAAGAATATCTGATAATAGAGATCCCCATCCACCTTGCCGCTCATGGCCAGAGACATACTCTGATCATCATGAAATACAGTGGGTTCATCCATTCGGGAGTCCCTGGACTCCAGAAGCACCAGGCGATCTCCAGGGTTGTTCTCTGTTATCTTATGAAGTTGAGCACTGGAAAGAAGCTCCCATTCCAGTGTAAAGTAGCCTTCCCGCGTCTCTGGCGGATTGCCGGATAAACCGGTGCTCAATTCTAAAATATGATTCGATCCCGAAGACGGCTCCGAGAAGACGGGCTGCAACGCGAAAATCAGAAGTAAGGATATAACTGTCTTTTTGCCGGGAATCACACTAACTTTTTACGGCTGCTTCTCCTTTTTCTCCGGTGCGAATGCGAACGATCTGTTCTACATCCGTAATGATGATTTTTCCATCGCCAATGTTGCCTGTTCGGCCTTCTTCAAGAACCACCGAAACAATTTCATCCACCAGGTTGTCTTCTACGATAATACTGATCAAAACTTTGGGCAGAAAATCCACAGTGTACTCGGCGCCGCGGAACACTTCCTGATGTCCTTTTTGCCGGCCGAAGCCCTTAACTTCCTGGATGGTCATGCCATGGATTCCGGCCCGAACCAGAGCTTCCTTTACAGGCTCCAGCTTGAAGGGTTTGATAATAGCTTCGATTTTTTTCATGCGGGCCTCCGGCGCGCGACGTGAGGGATACCTAGTAGGCTATGGTGGATTTTTTATTCTGACAAGGACTTTTTTTCATTAAATGCGTATTCCATTCACTTAAGCGTGCGAAAGCCATTATCTGATATCGAATTGCGACCTGTTGATAAATAAAATTTAGCAGGAGTTTCGGGTTCTGCAAAACTGCATGGATTGGAACAAAATGCCTATAAGCCTTGCATTTCGCCTGGATTCGAAGGAATCCAGGCGAACCTTGTTAATCATTGAAACTGCATCGACGGGAAAACCGTAGCTTTCGCACATTCGCGCGCTAACGATTCGAGCAGGTATTCAAGCGGCCTGGCTCTGCAAAGCCGGAAGAAAGAAACGCAATGTCAGGTATTGCCAATCAATACTCGATTTTCTTGAAGTATTGTTCCAGGTCTGGCTCTTCCATTCGGTCGAAGTAATCCAGAGCAATGTCGATGCGATCAGTAAAAATCCCATCGGCCCCAAACTGATTGATCAGCCACATCTGCCAGGATTGATTGATGGTATAATAATGCACGATCATTCCCCGGGCATGGATTTTGCTGGTATACCAGGGCCAGGCCATATAACCGGAAGGCCCGGCATTTGCATCCACCGCCAGGGCCTGTTCCAGAACAGCTTCAAAGCTTCCGCCTTCTTCGACAGTATCCTGCCCGAATAGATACACGCGGGGCAGTTCTGGCGCAAGGTCTTTGAAGATTTGTAAGCTATCCTGAGAAAAGGACTGCACTATGATCCGGCCGGGCATATTTCGAACATTCACTCGGTCCGGAGCATCCAGGGGAGTTTCCTCAAGCGAAGCTTCCTCTGTTTCAGAAGAAGGCCCTATCCATCCCCGTTTCTTCAGAAGATCTACAATTTGCTTTTCAATGCCGGGAAATCTTTCCGGGGATTTGGTTTCCAGATAAAGTCCAGGCTTGTGGTACCCTCCATCAGCAATGTCGATGAGTTCTTCCAGAGTAAGAATGTTAAGTCCTACGAACGATGGTCTGGCCCACTGTGGATGGGTTTCATTGAACCAGGAGCCTGCATCCAGCTTCATTAGTTCTGCGTAGGTGAACGTATCCACCGAATCTTTCGCTCTATCTGGATATATTTCTTCAATGTTTGTTGTTCGCGTTAGATCATCATCATGGAGTGCGATGAGTACTCCATCTTTTGTTCTTTGAATATCTGCTTCCAGATAGTCAGCTCCCAGTTCCCTTGCCAGCAGATAGGCAGGCCTGGTCTCCTCCGGTGCCAGGCCGGATACACCCCGGTGGGCCATCAAGGCAGGAAACGGAACTCCCTTCTGACGGCTCACATCCCGGCCGGAGCCTGGTGGGCTCAGTAGAAAGCTATAAAGAAAGAAAATTGCAATCAGTACAAAAGGCAGAGCTGCCAGAATGATGAGGATGGTCTTCAAGCGCATGGCGAACCATGCCATGGAATCAACATCGGTCAATCAGAATTGGAGGGGACGATTATCGATTAATCTTACACCATCGCAAAACACAGCTGTGGCAATTCGTGCAGTTCTATCCTTCTGGATTTCATCCAGTTTCTGAAGTGTATCCGGGTCCACAATTTCCATGTATTCTACTCGATTCTGTGTTCCGGATTCTATTACATCCCAGGCTATTTCGCAGAGTTCAGCGCATTTGACGGAATACTGGGCTTTCCGGTCTTGAAGTGTTTTTTGCACCAGGTTGAGTGCTCTGGGAATCAGTGCTGCATGTTCTCGAGCTTTTTCGGACAGCCGGGCATTCCTTGAGCTCATGGCCAGTCCATCCGGCTCTCGAACAGTTTCGCATCCAACCACTTCTACGGAAAAATCCAGGGCCCGTGCCATGGTTCGAATCACCAGAAATTGCTGATAGTCTTTCAGTCCAAAATAGGCTCTGTGCGGTTGCACTATGTTAAAGAATTTGGATACTACAAGAAGCACTCCATCGAAGTGTCCAGGTCTGTGAAGGCCGCAAAGATTGCCGGTAAGCTCGGGAATGGTCATCTGCACTTTTAAACGGTTCGCCGGATACATCTCCTTTGCATGGGGTAGAAAGGCGAACTGTACACCTTCCTTCTCCAGAGCGTTTAGATCCTTCTCCAGATCCACTGGATAGTTTTCGTAATCGGAAGGATCATTGAATTGTGTGGGATTCACAAAAATACTAACCACTGTGACATCGCATTCCTGCTGACTCTGGCGGATCAAACTTAAATGGCCCTCATGAAGAAATCCCATGGTCGGTACCAGGCCCACTTTCGCCCCTTCCGCTCTTTTGGACTCCAGGGCTTCTCTCATCTCTGCAATGGTCTGTATCGATTTCATGATCTAGTCAGTTTGATGCTGTTTTCTGATGGCACCTGTCGGTTCGACCTAACGCGAACCGGCTGCTTTCATGGCCTGATACACACGAGAAGTGGAAGGCCTTCCCACACACTGTTCGATATGCGCCGTAGCAACACACAGGGCTTCTAAATCGATTCCAGTTTCGTATCCGGAACGATGCAATGCATAGACTACATCTTCGGTGGCCACATTGCCGGCTGCTCCAGGCGCATAGGGACAGCCTCCCATGCCGCCTGAACTGGAATCAAAAGAGCGAAGACCCATTTCCAGGCCGGCCATTAAGTTTGCCAGGGCTGTGCCTCTGGTATCGTGAAAGTGTCCGGCCAGCTTCTCGGCTGGCACTGATTTAAATACAGAATCGAGCAGTCGCTTGATGTCTTCTGGAACGGCGGTGCCGATGGTTTCGCCCAGAGAGATTTCAAAGCATCCCAGATCCAGAAGCTCCTTCGCAATCTCTGTAGTCTTTTCCGGTGCCTGGTGTCCTTCATAGGGACAATCCACCACAGTGCTAATATACCCTCTAACTCGAATGGAATCATCGGCCTCTTTCATTATGGCTCGAATCCGCTCCAGGCTTTCTTCAACTGTGGCATTTGTATTTCTCTTTGTGAATGATTCGCTGGTGGCTGTAAACACAGCTACGCTTCGCACGCCAGCTTCAATTGCTCTTTGCAGTCCTTTTACATTGGGCACCAGAACAGGTAGGTTGATTTCGCTCTGTAGATGCGAAACGGCCGCAAATACTTGCTCCGCATCGGAAAGCTGAGGAATGACTCCAGGGCGAACAAAAGAGGTGGCTTCCAGTTCTCTGATGCCAGCACCGGCCAAAAGTTCAATAAACCTGACTTTGTCTTCAGGGGAGATGATCGTCTTTTCGTTCTGGAGTCCATCCCTTGGACCCACTTCGCAGATGCGTACGGTATTCATAATGCATCCCCTGCCGCTTGCATCTCAAGGTAAAAGCAGGCCCCATGTTGACTATCTTCAATGCCTGCCTGTCCGCCTGAACGCTCCATAATATCTCTGGCCATAAGCAACCCCAGTCCAGCACCCTTTTCGCCCCGGGTTCCTTCTGATATAATCCTTTCTTCTATTTTAAATAATTGATTCCTGGCCTTTTCGGATAGGCCCGGGCCTTGATCCTGTACGGTTAAGCGCATTCGATTCCTGTCATCCGGCCCACTGGATGCGATGGTAATCCTGGATCCGTCCGGAGAGAATTTTACTGCATTGTTTAAAAGAATGAGTGCAGCTCTTCGCAGTCCCGATTCTATGCAGCGGACGTTGACGGCGCTGAGTTCTGCCTGAATTTCGATGTCTTTTTGCCTGGCCCGAGGCATGATTGCATCTATGGCCAGCTGCAATTCCTCCTGCAGGTTTTCATGGGTCATTGCCAGATTGTAGCGAATTTTCTGATAATCCATCCAACCCAGCAGGCTTTCCAGAATCTCTCCGATGCTGCCCACCGAGCGATTGATTTCCACGGCCATGGTCTTGAGCTCGTCCTCGGAGAAGGACTCCGGATTTTCCGCAAACATCCGAGTCAGACTCTGGATGGCGTACAGAGGGCTTTTTACATCATGATTGATGGTGCGAAACAGGCGCACATGCTCCTGTCTAAAATGATCCAGTTCATTTTCGGATTGCTCCGGCATAGCTAACCGGTAGGTTTCTGATGGGACAGGTTCAGTGCAACTAATTACGCTGAACCGCAGGTTCCAGAGATCTCAGCCATTCCAGAATGCTTTCCGAGGTTCGGTGCACAATGGACTGCACCTCTCGAAATCCGGCAAAACCTCCATAGTACGGATCCGGAACATCGGGGATGCGAGAGCCTTCCACTTCCGGGTCAAATTTTCTGTACATGAATATTCGGCTGCGCTCTTCATCGCTGGATGCAGAAGCGAGTACATCTTCGTAGTTGTGACGATCCATGGCCAGAATGTAGTCGAATCGCTCCAGATCAAAGGCTGTGAACTGACGGGCCCGGTGCTCCAGTTTGATTCCTGCCTCTGCCGCCGCTTTACGCGTATCGGGATGCGGGATTTCTCCAATGTGATAGGCGCTGGTTCCGGCTGAATCTACCTTTACTCGACTGTCGAAGCCCTGCTTTCGAATCAAATGGCGCAGAGCGCCTTCTGCGGCCGGGGATCTGCAAATGTTGCCATGACATACAAAAAGTATGGATAGTGCTCCAGAGTTACTATGCATTTTGGGTTTTGCTCCTTGAGATAGGGGAGGGTCGGCGCGGTTTCATCATGCCCATCGCAATCTGGACTAGAATAGTATCGTAGCCATTTTCTTGCGATATTCGGCCACCAGTGGATGGCTCTGGCCCAGCAGATGAAAGCTGGCGATCAGTCTGTCTTTTTCTTGCTTTCCTTTATTTCTTTCGAGCGATTCCATGAATTGGTCAAGCACATCACGAATTTCTTTTTCTGATCCAAAGAGCTTACCCAGTTGCTGGACTTCCTCTGGAGAGGGTTCTTCAGACAGAACATTTAGCAGGGCTGATTTTTCATTTACCAGATCGGCGGAGCTGATGGCTTCCAGAGCTTCTTTCAAATCATCTGTGTTGCCCTGGCGAAGCATCTCTTTCACCCCGTTCCATAGAACAGGCGAGAGCCCCTGATCTATAGAAGGCATTTCCAGGATCTGGCGCACTGCAGCAATGGGATCAGAGCTGGCCAGCAACTCCAGTTTTAGCACATTTTCATCTTTAATATGTCTGGAGAGGAATTCCTGAAGCATGTGCTCTGGCAGGGCTCCGGTGAATTGATCCACAGGTTCGCCGCCGCTGAATAAAACACAATGGGGGATGCCTGAAACATTATAGGCCCCGGCCAGGGCAGGCTCTTCATCGGTATTAACCTTTACGAGTTGCCATTTGCCCTGGTGTTCTTGCTCCAGTTTTTCCAGAAGTGGTCCCAGCATTCGGCATGGGCCACACCAGGGGGCCCAGAAATCCACCAGCACCGGGGCGGATCTGGATTTTTCAATTACCTCGGTTTGAAACGTATCTTGACTTGCATTTACCATATCAACTTCGGTGGAGTCGGAATTCTGCATTCCAGCATTCGAAACTTGCGCTGCATCCTGCTTCGTTAACAACCGGGCTCCAATAACTTTTTTCATCCTTTCTCAATGTATAAAGTCAATCAAAAACCCACGGGGGGTATCGGACACCATTTCCAGCAGTTGTGCAGTAATTTCCTGATTGAACCGAATATGACTATAAGGTGCAAATCAGCTCATCCAGCCTACTATTCGATGGAATTCTGCGAGGCAGGGCCCTGCGTACGTTTCAGGTCCTGGGTCTCGCTCTTCTGGGTACCATCGTTCCGGTAGCGTTCTGGCTGGGAATTGATCTGGCCGGTTCACCGCATATTGGTCCTCTCACCCTGGCCGGACTTTCCATCTGCTTGCTTTTTCTGCTGCTTGCCGGATTGATCCTGGAGCTTTTTTTCCAGATAGTACGAATTCCCGGGGCCCTTTTACTGCGTATCGAACAGATCTGGAATTTTGCTTCGCCAGCTATCTGCATTTTTTTGCTTACAGCCGAACCTCTGATTCGCTGGTCCGGACTGGTTTCGACCGGGCCGGTGCTGCCGCAACTTGCCGGTCATTCCATTCTTCTGGCCCTGGGGCTTATTGTGCTTCTAGGGTTGCTTTTTGTGTTTCCACTGTTTCGAGGAATGAACGCTACCTTTCTTCTTACTGGAGTCCTGGCAGCCAGGTTCCTTTTAATTCCTGCAACTATAGGTCCGGAGTCCGATTTCCGGGAGTATGCGACGTTCACTCTGTATTCTTTTGCTCTTTCATTGTTGATCTTCCTGTTCTTACAGAGCCGTCGCCGATTGGCACTATCGCCTGGCTATGAAACCTTTCCGGTGCCCTACGGTCTATCCTACGTTGCCTTCTTTTCTATCCCCTTGATGTTGGCCCTGTATTTCGCCACCTCTTCCTGGTATCCGAATTTTCCCGGTCATATCCCTGCATTGATGACTATCTTTCTGGCTGTGCACTGGTGGGTATCTGGATTGGTACTGAGCCGTGATTCGGAAGGCAAAACCATCAGCCCCGTGATAAGCCTGTTGCTTTCACTTTGTCTGGTTGCTCAGATCGGCCTGCTGGTGCATTCATTCAGCGCGGGCAATGTTTCCAGGGCATCACTCAAAAGCACAGTGACCGCGGAATCCCTGACTTTCTTTGCGGCTTTTCTGGATCAAGACAGGGATGGAAATTCATCTTTTCCAGGTCAGGATCCGGATGATTCGAATCCGAATATTCGCGCGGATTTCATTGCCTCCGAAGAGACTGTGCGCAATAAAGAAGGCTCCGAAGAAAATTCCGAAGCTGGCCGCGGAGAACCGAAGTCCGCCGATCCGGCAGGCCAGCGGCTACTGACCCTGGTGCTGGATCAGGAAGCCTTTTCCGGGGCTTCCAGTCCGGTAAGCCCGCTGGCGGTACTTACCTCCGATGAAATACCTTATGCAGTCAGGGATCTGCTCCATGGTCGAGATCCAGTGGCCAATGTGGAAAGCCGCTCCATTCTTTCTGACTATGTGGATCGAGGGTTTCGCACCATTTGCACCGGGAATGGAGAGTACTTCAGTCATGTTCATCCTGCCAGACTGGACCAGGGATGCCAGGTACTTGAGCCCGCTACTTTGAGCTTCGGTTCTGATGACGTCCTGCCCCTGTCAGAACATGAAACCACGGCTTCCGAAAATTCCAGAAGCGATGGTAGTCAATCCTCGGATATTCAATTGGCTCTTAACTTTTTGAGCAAGTCCGGTACATTGTTTCGCAAGTACAGAGAGGATCGCTTCTTTCTCTGGCTGCATCTGGATATGCGAGGTTCATCCATTGCCTGGAAGGATCTGCAACCGGTGCTGGATACCTGGAAAGAGGATTTTGAAGGCAAAAGGAATACTCTGATTCTTTTGGATGGTCCTGCAGGACTTGTATTTATTGATTCCGGTCTCTTTCCGGTGGCTCGATCCAGAAGCAGGATCGGTTTTTATAGATCCAGGGTGCCGGCTCCCTGGTCCCAGGACATGCATGAGCTGTATGGCGCAAGCTTCAAGTTTCCCATGCAATCCTTTGGTATGGACGATGGTTTATGGGTGGGAAATCAAATGACCGGAAGTAAGATGCAGTATCCGCTTCCCTGGAAAACCGATGCTCCAGTAGAAGCGGAAAAGAAAAGGCAAATCAAGAATTTGCAGCCTTGATTATTCCAGAGAATGCATCTGCTTTGAGAGATGCGCCCCCAATCAGCCCTCCATCGATATCTTCCATCTTAAGAAGACCCTCTGCATTGTCTGGCTTCATGGATCCTCCATAAAGAATCCTGGTTTCGTTTGCTTTTCCAGCATACATTTGATTCAACTTTTCTCGAATCATGGCATGCACTTCCTGGGCCATTTCAGGAGTAGCATTCTTACCGGTTCCAATGGCCCATACAGGTTCGTACGCGATTACTGTATCCTTGAGATCAGAAATCCCCTGCAGCGCGCCTAGAAGTTGTTTCTGAACTACATCGTTGGTCTTGTTTGCATCCCTTTCTTCCAGGGTTTCTCCCACACAGACAATGGGTTTTAAGCCATTTTCCAGAGCTTTCTTTGTCTTCTTGTTAACCGTCTCATCGGTTTCATGGAAGTACTGTCTCTGCTCGCTGTGACCCAGAATTACATAAGTGCATCCAAGATCGGTGAGCATATCATGGGAAATCTTTCCAGTGAATGCTCCCTGATCTTCCCAGTGCATATCCTGGGCTCCCACTGCGATAGAAGTCCCTTTCAAAACCTTCAATACGGCGGGCAGTGCAACATAGGTAGGACATACTGCAATTTCTGCTGCTTCGGAGCCAGTGAGGCTGGATTTTAGATCCTGGGCCAGTTTCTCTGCGGCGCTGGGTACCAGATTCATTTTCCAGTTTCCGGCAATGAATTTCTTTCTCATTCGCTTGTTGTTCTTCTTATAGATGCTACTTACAAGTAAAAATCAAAAATCGACTCTTACCGGAAAGGTCGGTTTCGATCCTGGTTTCGCAGTCCGGGAACTCCTGTTCGCAAAGAAGTTTCACTACTTCATGAATGTAAGGAGATAATTCCATCATCATCGCGGCCCCGGGTTTGAGAAATGCCTGGCATTGTTTGAGAATTTCAATGTACAGCGCTGGCGGATTGCTATGGAACAGTGCCTCTCTGGGTTCATGCAAATACGTTTCCGGCGAAAGAAGCGGGATTTCATCTGGATGGACGTAGGGCGGATTGCAGGCAATCAGATCGAACGGAGGTGCGTTCGATGTGCGGAACGGTGCCATTAGATCCCCTTCAACGGCGCTAAATGACAATCCTGGTTCCGCATAAACATCGCCATTCATGCGCGCATATTCCAGTGCGTAGCCAGAAAGATCCGAAAAGGTGATATCCAGGGTGGCCCGGTGTATTTCTCTGTTTCGCATTTTATCCGCCAGGCTGCGCCCAATGGCTACTCCAATGCATCCGCTGCCGGCGCAAAGATCCAGGATCCTTAGATTGGAAGCGCCGTTTTCAATCCTATTCACCAGCCAATCCATGCACCGATCCACCAGTTCTTCTGTTTCCGGTCTAGGGATGAGCACTCCCGGGCCTATGGCCAGTTCCAGGCCATAGAAGTTCGTTCTTCCCAATATGTAGGCAAAGGGCATTCCCATGGAGCGCCGGATTACAAAGTTATCCAGGTCTGACCATTCTTCTTCCGTTAGCTCCGGAGGCTCAAGACGTAACTTGAGTGCATTGATCTGCCTGGTTTCGGAAATCCAGAGTAGTATTTCCCTTCTAGCTTCCTCCACGGATATATAGTCGAACCCCTCGTGGATTCTTTCTGCCAGAGCGCGGATTCTCTCGTTAAATTCTGTATTGCGTTCCAAAACTATTGCTACTCGGAAGGCCTGAAAAAGACCTGTAAATATGCCCGATTATCACCCATGGCTTCATCAGTTTCGGGCCCTGATGGGAATTCGAAATCCCAGAAGAGTCTACATGTACTCCATCCTCATCGGACTGGCCACGGGTGCCGGCGCTGTACTGTTTCATCTGGCCCTTTCCTATGCCGAGCATTTTACATTCGACTATCTGGTGGGAATGCATCGGTCCTATCCAGCAGGGGAACACCCCATCGGCGGAACGCCCCAGGTACCCTTTAATCCCTGGATGATGATGTTACTGCCTGTGGTGGGTGGATTGCTCTGCGGATTGCTGGTGTACTATATATCGCCGGATGCAGCAGGCAGCGGCACGGATACAATGATCAATGCCTTTCACAGAAAGGAAGGCAAAGTATCATCCAGAATACCTCTGTATAAATCCCTGGCCACCATCTTCACAGTATCCTCCGGTGGTAGCGCCGGTCCGGAAGGCCCCATTATGCAGATTGGAGGCGGTATTGGATCCGCCATCGCTCGTCTGGTGGGCGCAGGGGCTCGAGCGCGCAGAACTCTGATGCTGGCCGGCATTGCAGGAGGACTGGGAGCTGTGTTTCGGGCTCCTCTGGGTGGTGCACTCACTGCAGTGGAAGTAGTCTATAGAGAAGACATTGAAAGTGATTCGTTGATTCCCTGTATTTTATCTTCGGTGACTGCCTATCTTGTGGCCCGGGCAGCCGGGGATCAAAGCTCCATTTTTGCTGTGCCCGAGGTATCTCTGCAGCATTATCATGAGCTGCTTTTTTATTTCGTGCTGGGTCTGGCCTGCACAGGCGTTGGTTATCTTTTCACCGTTTTCTTTAACTATATCCGAGATACATTTGCCACCATGAATATTCATCCTGCCTGGAAGCCTGCTCTGGGCGGATTGATGGTGGGTCTCATTGGAGTGTTCTTTCCCGAGGTTTATGGCTCCGGGCTGGGTTTCATGCAGCAGATTATCCTGGGTAAGAATCCATTCATAGCAGCGGATCCTGTGGGCTCCAGCATTCCCGGAAATCCGGACGATCTGCAGGGATTTGCCGCGGATCCTCTGGCCATCGCCGGCTTTTTCCTGCTGGTGGCATTGCTCAAAACAGTGACCACTTCTTTCACCGTGGCCAGCGGAGGCTCCGGTGGAATCTTTGCTCCTTCGCTTTTTATCGGAGGAATGCTGGGCGGGGCCGTAGGAACCCTTACCAGCTATCTATTTCCTGATCTGGATATTTCGGTTCCATCCTTTATCCTGGTGGGAATGGCCGGCTTTTTCAGTGGCGTGGCCGGCGCTCCCATGGCCGGAATGATAACCGTATGCGACATCATCGGCAGTTATGCCCTATTGCCTCCACTGATGATCGTCTCCATCATATCCTCGGTGCTTTCCCATAAATGGTCCGTGTATCGCGGACAGATGAAGAACCGCTTCGAATCCCCGGCTCATTATTACGATATGAATCTGGACATCCTGGATTCACTCAAGATCCGAGATGTGTTTTCAGAATTCAGAACCAGGGCGGTTTGCGAAAACCATATGCTTCTGGCAGATCTGGAAGACAGGGCCCATGAGATACAGGCCAGCGATTTTATTGTCATCGATAATGAAAGCAAATACAGAGGCGTCTGTTCGCTGCGAAGGGTGCATCATTCCAGGCATACAGGAGCCATCAGGATGCTGGTAACTGTCGAAGATGTTCTCGATACTGTACCACCTTTGACGCCGGATGATACCCTGGCCCGGGCCCTTCGCATCCTCATGCATTCAGAAGTAGATAAGTTTGCTATTATTGATCGGAGTGGCACCCTGCTGGGATACCTTCGATTTAATGATGTTTTCCAGGCTTACCACGATAAGGTTCGACCGTTGCATCCATCCGCGCCGCCTCCTGAATAAGAAATCTGGCAGCTGTAGCCAGGTATACCTTAAAACGGTTGTCAGCGCGGCCTTTTGCATTATCTTCGCGTACATCACATGGTAGTGGCGGAAGATACATTAATCAAGCAAGAGCTTCTAAATAAGAAGCTGGCCGATCCGCGCGATGAAATCCTGATCCGGCATCAATCCCAGGGGTTATTTACGCTCTTTAGAGCGGAGTTGCGGCGGGAAAAGAAGGTTCATCGCTGCTATATCGTTAAGCAGGTGGACTCCGCGAAGATGGGTCTTCTGGAAGCGGACGGACTGCGCGCTCTGGGCGAAACCGGTTGTGCTGTACCGTCCACCCATGGACTTATAGAATCCAGAGGTCGTAGCTTTCTGATCATGGATTATGTAGAAACTGGATCCAAGCGACCCGGTCAGGCTTCCTTCGAAGCCAATCTTAAATCTCTGTACCAGCAGCGACAGATTTCCTATGGCTGGAAAGAAGCCAATTACATTGGCACTCTGGACCAGCCCAATGAATGGCACGATCGTTTCGCAGATTTCTGGTGGCAGGATCGAATTCTTCCCCAGGCTGTGATGGCCATTCAGAAAGGATTCTTGAAGTCTTCGGATCGCAGGACTATGGAAACCATGGTGTACAGATTGAGTGAATCCTGGGGACTGGATGACATAGGTCCTCGCCTGGTGCACGGGGATCTGTGGTCCGGCAATGTAATTGTTTCATCCGAGGGCCAGACTTTTTTCATCGATCCATCGGTGGCCTGCTCTCATCCTGAGCAGGACCTGGCCATGCTGCAACTGTTTGGTTCTCCGTTCGATATGGGCAAGGAACTCTACGAAATGCTGGGATTGCCTCCTGGCGCAGGCGAAAGAGTGCCATTCTTTCAGCTCTATCCTCTGCTGGTGCACGTGAATATTTTCGGCGCCAGCTATGTAAACGGAGTTAAAGAGGTTCTTCGCACATATCGCTAGTCATCGACTTTTACGATAATGATCCACCCTATCGACAACGATCATTCCTATCATAACCATCCATTATATCGATAGCCATCCACTCTATCGATAACGATCCGATCTATCGATAGCAATCCATTATAGCGATAAAGATCCAATCTATCGGTAACCATCAATTCTATTGCTAACCGTCCACTCTATCGGTAACCATCCATTCGACATACCGTCCCTTCATTCAGCTCTACTCCTTGTCAAGGGAATGCGAATCGTGAATTTGCTACCATGGTCCGTGCTGGATTCCAATTGAATGGTGCCGCCGTGTGATTCTACGATTCTGTGCACCAGGCTCAATCCCAGGCCAAACCCTGCCGAGGAGCCACTTTCCTGGATCGGTTTCTCGCTCGGTTTGGCCGCCTTTCTATAGAAAGGTTCAAAGATTCGATCCTTTTCCTTTTCGGGAATCCCGGTGCCATTGTCCTGAATAGTAATGATGGCTGTGTCCCCGTCTCGCTGCAGATCCAGGCTGATGCTTCGATTTTGCGGATCCGTATGTCGCACTGCATTTTCCAGAAGATTCTGTATCGCAATGGCCATCCGCGCTTCATCGTAAGAAGCTGAAACATCCTCCAGTGAATGTTCAATGCGAATACCCGCCACAGAGAAACGCTGGATACACCTTTGAAGCATGGGCTCCAGACTCTGATATCTGGGCTGGAGGGCGCCATGCAAGCTGCTCAATCTTTCGTTTTCCAGCACTTCGGTTAGCATGGTATCCAGAAGACGGATTTCTTCCTTTAACGCTTCTGTTCGCCTGGATTCTGGAATGAACTCCAGAGAGAGCTTCATTCTGGTGAGAGGAGTTCTTATTTCGTGGCTAACATCTAGAAGTAATTGTCTTCTGGATTCCAGCATGGACTGAATTTTACCCTGCATATCGTTGTATAGAGAGGCCAGCTGACCCAGCTCATCTCTGCGGTGCAGTTTGATTCGATAATCCAGGTTACCGCGGGATGTCTCCTGAACGCCGGTCATCAATGCTTTGATTGGCTTCAAAGTTCTTCGCATCAGGGAGTAGGCCAGGAGCAGGACGCCGGACAGAGTAATTAGAAAAGCCAGGATTCCCCAGGGATTTCCATCCGGCCCGCCAAATTGATACTGAATCCAGAAGGTTCCTTCGGGGCGACGGATTCTTGCTGTTAATTGTCCTTCATGAAAGTCCAGAACGTTCCCGGTATTAAGATAGAAGTCTTCTTCTTCAAAGTCGCTGCGGGGATTCAGGAAATTGAACGATGCATCATGCATGGCTCCATTCGACGCATCCAATGCAGAGTCCGGGGATTCGCCCCGTTGTCTGCGAAAGTTCATGTCCGGAACCAGGGCCTCGGGATCCGGAGAATAGGCTATCGCCAGATCCTGCTGTTCTTTCATCTGCAGTGCCAGCGCTCTATCCGGAGGAGTACCCAGGCGAAGGATGGCCGATTCCAGCAAGAACAGAACTGTATCTTCCAGTCTGTTCTCTTCCTGCCAGGAACGACCGAGCCTGAAAAAGCCAAAACCCAGAAGATTCAGTAGAAGGCCTGCCAAAAGAAAAATGCCAATTAGCTTTAGAAAGATCGAATGGCGGTTTCTATGATGAAGCCCGGGCTTCGTTTTCGCTTTCCAGAATCCGAACATCAGCTTCTACCATCGGAAAGAAATAAATATCCTGCACCTCGAACTGTGCGAATGAATCTGGGGTTGTCTGCAGAGTCCTGTAGCTTGTTTCGAATGCGACTTATCAAAATGTCAATTGTGCGATTGAACGGTTCGAACTCCTCTCCGTGTATCATTTCTGTAATTCGATCTCTGGAAAGCACGATTCCTTTATTGTCCATCAATCGTTCCAGTATGTCGAATTCCATGGTAGTCAGGTTAATGTCAGAATTGGCAAGCCTTATGGATCGGCTCATTCGATTCAATTCAAGATCGCCCGATTTCAAGAGTACATTGTGCGTAGTGTCCGGGGCCTTATCTTTTGTTTCTGTTCTGCGAAGCAGTGCTCGCATTCTTGCAATTAGCTCCCTGGGCTCGAATGGTTTGGACATGTAGTCGTCGGCACCCAGTTCCAGACCCACCACTCGATCTGTGAGATCTCCCCGGGCGGTGAGCATAATGATGGGAATATCCAGCCGGGGTCGTAGATCCCTTAAGAGAGAGAATCCATCCTCTTCAGGAAGCATAACATCCAATATCATGATGTGGAAGTTGCCCTGTTCCAGATGCTTTCGGGCACTGGCGGGCGATGCCGTGGCGGTTACCTGAAAATCAAAAGTGGAAAGATACTCAGTGAGCAAATCGGTAATCTTGCCATCGTCCTCTACCAGGAGTACTTTTTTTCTGGAACCGGTCATAAGGTTATACTGCTCACTCCAGGAACATTGAATTCCAGAGGAAAGCATTGCCCGGAGACCGGGCAATGCACAGAATCAACGGTGAAATCGTTCTTTCACTTCACCCAGGTATTCAGCGGCTTCCCGCTTCTGCTCGTCTGTTAGCAGAGCATGAAACTTACCCATATTCTGGACTACAGTCACTCTGAACTTCTTGAATTCGGCTTCGGATTTTTCTGACATCTGATTCAATGATGCAGGATCAAATTCACTGCTGGCAAATTGCTTTTCGAGCTCGCCAATCATATCCTTGCGATGATTTCTCAGTTCCTTGCCCGATTCTATGATTTCCAGAACCAGTTTCTTTGTTTCTGTCTCCTGGGATTCATCCAGATCCAGTTTATCTGCCAGACGGTCTGTGACCTTTTCGGCCATCTCCGCCGGATCCTTCTGGGAATGCCAGTGTCCCCGGCCACAGTTTGTGCCCAGCATTCCCAGCGTGAGCAATCCTGCCATGAATCCCAGTATTTTTCTGTTCTTGAAAAATCGTTTCATCCTTTTCTCCTTGGTTGAGATAGGATTAGATTAGCATGCCATGGTTAATGGTCTGTTAATGGATTCCAATTCTATGTAGCGGATCTATAATTTCCCCGGCTACATTTCCGGGAGCGATCCATCATTTTGAATCTAACTATGACCGAGAAATTTCAACCCATCAAATGTCAGGCCTGCCTGGACGGGGCGGGCCTTCCTTTTCAGTTCAAGATGGCCTTTCAGCCTATAGTAAGCCTTTCGCGTAGAACGGTGTATGCCCAGGAAGCGCTGTGTCGGGGGCCGGAGGGACAGGGCGCAGGCTATGTCCTGGACCAGGTAACTCCGGATAACATGTACAGGTTTGATCAGTCCGCCCGGGTGAAAGCCATTGAAACCGCATCCAGAATCGGCATTCAGGGATCTCTAAGTATCAATTTTCTGCCCAATGCAGTGTACAAACCGGACACCTGTATCCAGGCGACCCTGGAAGCTTCCGAGCAATTTGGCTTTAATACAAACAGGTTAATCTTCGAAGTAAGCGAAACGGAACAGATTCTGGACCCGGATCATTTACTGGGAATACTCAAAGAGTACAGAAATCAGGGATTTAAAACAGCTCTGGATGATTTTGGAGCGGGATATTCCGGTCTTCGCCTGCTTACCCGGTTTCAGCCGGATATTGTAAAGCTGGATCGTGCGCTTGTTCAGGACATCGATCAAAACACTACCAAACAGAAAATCGTGCGAAACCTGATTTCTATGGGAAATGATCTGGGTCTGGAAATTGTTGCAGAAGGAATTGAAACGGCCGGGGAAGCGAATTATCTAATGGACGCTGGAGTGGACTTGATTCAGGGATTCCTGCTTGCTAGACCCGCACTGGAGCAGGCACCATCTGTTTTTTGGGACTGGGCAGGCGGATAAGGGCCAGCGATTAACCGAAAAAAAAGCCGCCGGAATACCAGCGGCTGTGGTTCAGATGCTTTATTCTACCGGTTTTATCTCAAGGATCTCACCCTGCAGACCACCGCGCAACTCGCTGGCCCGCTTTATCTTTACGAGGTACTCTTTTCTTTCCAGAGAATCAACTTGCTCATGCATTTCTTCCGGATAGGTTCCTACCAGGGAGAACTGATATCCATCCGGATCGCTGAAATAGGCGATTCTGGTTCCATCGTCCTTTTCGGTATTGCTTCTATATTTCGCTTTTACTGTGTATTCTTTGCCGAATCCCTCTTTTCCATCCAGGAAAGGTACTCGCATAGCTGTGTCAGGAACATCGATGGAATCGCTAATGATGTTCCCTTCTATGTCTGCTACTTCGATCAGATCTGCATCTGGGCTTTTGCCGCCTTTGATTACTTTGAATTTGTAGATATAGTTGGATCGCGGCTCGAGGTTGTATATCTTGGATTTCTGCTCTTGCGTGAAAAAAATGTCGATTCCATTCTTGTCTTCGTCCTCTGCACGAATATACATTGTGTCTCCGGACTGATAGTAGACATTTACATGTTTAAGAGTGATAGCGTATTCTTTTCCAACAGCAGCATCTTCGCCTTCTACGATTGGCGTTAGTTTGGTACCTTCTGATTTAAGGCCACAGGCTGCTATGAAAGTGGTGAGTAGAATCGCTGCGATTCCTGCTTTCTTCATTCTTTTCCTCCTGGATTGGTTCGGCAAGAGAGCCATTTGGGTGGGAGGATTTAATCCGATTTTTTGATATTGTCAACCGGTTTAAGAAGCAACGGCGCAAAATGAGGAAAAAAGTGGCCGTTCCATACTATCTCTTCCATTCCTGGACGTCAGGTTTAGAGTACGATTGTTACACTACGCTCGATCTGGAATCCTGCTTAACGATTTGCCTCATTTACTGGCAGGTTTACTCAGCAGCAACCCCAGCCGGCCTCAGAATTGACGTGTTCTGCTCTGCAGCGATGACGGAGCTTCTCTGGTCCGCAACAGGAGGCAGTATTCTCAATAAATGAGGCAGGATTTCAGCACTGTGGCCGAGAGTTACATTCCGAAAAAGGTAGCACAGGTATGTTTCTAACTACAGGTACGGAAGAGGGTAATGGTATTTTCCGGGAAAGGTCTAATTCCTGGATTACTGTTCCCGGAGAATGGCCCCGGGCCGGATGCCTATGACTGTTGACCGGAAACACAGTCCGGGAAATCTCGGGCCATGCAAGTTACCCTGGATTATAAAGGCAAAATGAAGATGGTGGCTACCAATGATCGCGGCCACAATCTTGAAATGGATACCTACGAACAGTCAGGCGGAGACGATAGCGCTCAAACTCCTAAAGAGGCGGTTCTCTCCGGTCTGGCCGGCTGCACTGCTATGGATATTGTGGGCATTCTTCGAAAGATGCGAATTGATGTGGATTCCATGCGAATCGAAGTGGAAGCGGATCAGACAGATGAGCATCCCAAGGTATTTAAGAATATCAAGATGAAGTACATCTTCAGTAAAGGTGCGGATCCAGAGAAGGTAGAAAGAGCCGTGAAGCTTTCGCAGGAGCAATATTGCGGAGTTTCAGCCATGATCAAGAAGTCTGCCGATCTGACCTACGAGATCATCTATGAATAAGGCGCGATAAGAGGCGCTAAGATTCGCTAAGATCCGAGCAACGCCGAATTAGCGATCTCGATTTACGACAGGTTCTCCGATGGGATTGGCTTTCACGACAGACTCTCGGTCCGGCCATGCACTTTCATTCGCCGGGCCAGCTCTCCGGTGGGTGCAAGCGCATTGGCCCACCTCTCTGCGTAGAGCCGGTTATGATGGGCCGGTCGCAGCAGCGCACTCAATACACTGGGCAGGCCGATGACGATTAAATAGAACGGGCCCAGGATGCGACTCTGATAGGTATGGCCGTACTCATGGACCCAGGAGTGAAATCCCTTTCCTCCCAGCAAGATAGGCCCAAGAGACACACCGCTATAGCTGATCATGATCGGGCATTCTGAAACAATGCAGCAATGTCCGGCGATGCCGGAAATACGAGCTCCGGCCGCCAGGGAAAAAAGGGCATAGAAAAGTCCCAGAAATGTCTGAGGAAATGCCCAGGTGAAATCGATCAGGGCCCAGGGATGCATTGTTCCGCGAATCAATTGTTTCATATTTTTCAAGTTGTCCGTCTGTCATCGAATGGAGCAAAGAAATTATTCGCCCCGGGGTTCAGCATTTTACAATCAAACCCTGTTTCGCGTAGAGAATCCATCCAGGGAAACGGAATAAGGTCCAGGATACTGAATCGAAACCGGAGCACGCGCGCGAGAGAAGGTGCGATTGAGTGCAGATGAAGGCAAATCCCTGGAATCAATCCGTTACGATGTTGAAGTAGTTCCCTTTTTCGTATTCCTCATACTTTTTGAAGTTAAGTGGCTTGCTGACCGGTCTGGAGGGACCTTCATAGGGCTTCAGGTCAAGTCCAGCGAAAAGAGAATAGATCCCGGCAGCCAGACTGCGAGCGATCACATCCTTGTTATTTAGAATGAACAGCCGGTCCTTTTTAACATCCAGATGACCGATTTCAAGATAGGCAACCACAGCATTCACCAGTGTTGGCAAACTGTAGGTGCTTACAAAAGGATCTACGATTTCTGGAATGGCCTTCTTTCCTTCTCGGGCCAGTTTTGCATCCAGCTTTCGGGAGCCGTACTGCACGTATCGCATGAGTTCATTGGAAGCATAATGATTGTCCCCTCCAAACTTGATGGAAGTTCCGGGAACCGTAGCTTCCCTTCGCCAGTGTTCCGGTGCCGATTTCTCGCGTTCCCAGAAAGGACCTTCCGCGCGAAATTCAGAGTATTTCATGGAGTAGGGACCGGGGCCGCCTTTTCTGGCCTTTTCCACCCATCCAGATGGATCCCTGTAACGCCATTGGATCATGTTATGGCGCAGCCCTCGATTTTTTTCCAGCCAGGGTTCTTTCAAGTTCTTCTTCACCCAGAAACCATGAAAGTAAACCCAGGTGTCTGCGATGGCGATTTCCTTGCGACTCCAGCCAGCCTGATTGATGAGCCAGTAATCGGACCAGGGTAGTGCGTCGAAGGCAGCGTCTGGAGCATTATTTAAATGGATGCTACGAATCTTATCAAAGGTGCTATAGCCTGGAGCCAGAACTGCAGCCATCCCACCTTCATTGCCCGGGCCTGCCGGATTCATATGCAGAGAAACCACCAGATAGGGTTTCTCCGAGTTGATGTAGGAAAGCCTTCCAGGAATGATTTTCTTCTTATTCTTGCGATCCGGAAAATCGTATAGTCTAAATGGCTCGTTTACATCTGGATGTTCCGCACCCAGTCCTTTTTTCTCCCAGCCCTCATCGCGGCTCATTACAGAACGAAATCGAATCCTGGTAAACTCCTTCTGGTCGGAGAACTGTTTGAGGATGCCCTGGAACTCCTCCCAGCCTTCATCGGTTTCTGTGAGCTTGAGATAATAGTGCACTCTTCTGGCCAGGTCCAGCATCACTTTATGCTCTTCGTATTTGCCGTAGCGCATTCCGTAGAGATAGGGACTTAGATATTTGTTGGTCACCGGATCCCATTTATCATCGTACCCTGCTGTTGGAGCGCCCCCATGGCCCGGATCCACCACAACGGTATAGGACGGACCGCCCCATACGTCACAGCTGGCTGTTTGAAGCAAGAATAGTAGCGTGGAAAGTATGGGGAGGGATTTAGATCTTTTTGTTGCCATAGGATACATCGGTGGTCCGGATTTAGGCTATTTTTCTACTACCTGATAGGGCTTCAATGCATCCACCAGTTCTGCGGGCAATCGAACCGGAAGGCCGCGCTCAAAGTGAATCCACAGAAATTCTCCATGGGCTGTGCAGACGCAATCGTTTTCGTTCCACATGGTACAGATCATTTCGAACTTACGGCTACCCAGTGCTGTAATTCCGATTGTAACTTCCAGAGTAGCTGGAAATCGCACCTGACTGCGAAATTGTACGGATAGCTCATGAACCACAGGTCCGGTGGGCTGAATATGTTCCGTGTTCCAGACCTTCATTTCGCTGAAGAATTCGGTTCTGGCATTCTCAAAATACACAGGATATCTGGTATGGTTTACATGAGCAAATGCATCCAGATCTGACCAGGCCACTTTTTGCTCAATTCGGTAGGCCAATCTTCTCAATGGAATCCGGGACAATTTATTCTTTTCCTGAGCCGACATTACTCCAGATTTTTTTTTCTTTTACCCGGGGCACGCTTTTTTGAACTGGCAAGCTCCCTGTATTTTCAATGGGGCTTTACTCGGGCAGCTCCCCCAGACTCCCCATTGGGAGGAATTCTGTAGCGGCTTTTTCGACGGCTCGGGCTACAGAACTGAAAACCCGAAAGGAACGACCCATGACGCCGTTTGTTTCAGATCATGTAGATTATTATCCGCCATCCTATCTGCTGCAGTGGATGGAGAAGTATTCCGTTCTTCCCTTTAGTTCGACAGACCTTTCTGGCGAAAGCCTGAAGTATTTCAGAAGCCACAATCCAGTGGCCATATTTCGTCTTTCACCTTCAAAGTGGGAAGCACTGTCGGCAGTCCCTCTCAAAGAGATTGATGAGTTCCTGGAAAGTGATGAGTCTGCCAACGAGCGAAAATGGGTAGTGTCCTTTCCTGAATGCAAGGAAGACTTTCATTTGCGCTTCCTTCTGGAGAGTCCGTCCGACGAAACCGGCGCATCCGGTGAAAGTGCAGAATCTGCATATGAATTCACTGTAGATACTCTGAGATTCGATGGTAGGTCCTGGTCTGGCTCTGAACAGGCCAGGTCTGATTATCTCTCCGGTAATCTGCGACCTCTGAAGGATCGCAACTATACCGCTGCCGATACTCTTCGCATCCCCGGGGTAGCATCGCTTCTGGATTTTGATTTGGATGGCTCTCTCAAGCAGAAGCTTCAGCAAGCCTGGTCCGAAGATGCAGCGGAAGAATTGCCCCGCAAATTTCTGCGAAAATGTTTTCAAAAGATTGTCTGCGGAGCTCGACCCAGTACGGGGTTCCTGATCCTGGATTCTCTGGGCGCACTGGACTGGTTTCTGCCGGATCTTGCCAAGGGCCGCGGACTGACTCAGAATCGTTATCACAAACATGATATCTTTCATCATCTGATCTATGCCTGCGATGCAGTGGATGAACCGGTGCTCAAGCTGCGCCTGGCTGCATTGCTTCATGACATTGGAAAGTCAGATACTCGTCGGGAGCAGCCCGGAGGGGAAGCTACCTTTCATAATCATGAAGTGGTGGGGGCCCGCATCACAGAGAAAATCATGCGCCGGTTTGGCTTCGATGCTACTCTGGGTAAGAGAGTGAAATTCCTGGTGAGAAACCATATGTTTCACTACACCTCGGAATGGAGTGATCGAGCGGTGCGTCGGTTCATGCAAAAGGTAAGCCCCTCTCAGCTGGAGGATTTGATTGCCCTCCGATTGGCGGATCGTAAAGGCTCCGGAAAAAAGCAGGCTTTGCCCAGAGCCATCAAAGATTTGATACGGCACATCGAGGAAATCAAGAAACAGGAAGCGGAACTCAAAATCCGGGATCTGAAAATCGATGGAAATGACCTGATGCAGATGGGCATGGAACCAGGGCCGGGCATGGGAGATCTGCTCAAAAGCCTTCTGGACCGGGTGAAAGCCGGCGAGATCCCAAATGAACGGGAAGTACTGCTCCAGCAGGCCCGGGGTGAGCTTACAGAAAGCATAGCCTGAAGACCGGGAAATAACTTGCCGATCTTGTTACCTACTTGTAAGGTCAGCAAAGATGCAGCCCAACGCTCAACTGGACAGGCTATCGGAAGCCTTTTTTCGCAGGATGAAGTCCTGTCTGGGCATCATTATCACCACTCACCGAGGTCCTGATCCGGATGGACTGGGGGCCGAAATTGGTCTGAACTATCTTCTACTAAAGTTGGGTTTTGATTCCAGGATAATAAACCACGACGAGGCACCAGAGAAGCTGGGCTTCATTCTGGAAGGCCACAAGATCGAAACCTTTGACCAGGTGGATGCCAGGGAAGGCCGCGAACGATTGCGAGGGCGCACCGTTATCAGTGTGGATAACTCGGATCCGGACCGGATCGGAGATGTAGGCTTTCTGCTAAACAAGGATCATTCCAATCTGGTGATTGTGGATCATCATGATGGTGCTGCACCGGATTTTGAGCGACTGTTTCAGGATCCGAACTGTGCTAGCAGTTGCGAACTGGTGTACAGACTCTATGAAGCGGCAGGGCAGGAAATTCCCCAGGAAATTGCCCTGGCATTGTATGCCGGAATCGTGGCAGATACAGGCCATTTTCGGTACGGAAAGACCACTCCCGAGACCCATAGAATAGCGGCCAGGCTTCTGGAAACCGGCATCCGACCGGAAAAGGTGGCGGAAGGGCTGCTAAACAATCAGCCTCTGGGCCGACTGGAAGTTAAGAAGAAGCTGTATCAGAATCTTAGATTCAGCAAGGGGAAGACCATCGCTTTTTTTTCCATTCGAAGAGATGAGGTTCATAAACTGGGTCTGGAATTTGACCATCTGGACGGACTGGTGAATGAACTTCTGGAGCCTGGCTCTGTAAAGGCTGCTGTAATGTTTTCGGAAAGGGACCGGGAACGAACCAGAATATCTGTGAGATCCAGGTCCGATGTAAATGTTCTACCTGCAGTTCAGAAATACGGTGGCGGAGGGCACAAGAATGCATGTGGCGCCACGGTGGATTCGCCGCTTGACAGCGCTATAGCCGAGTTCATTCCTGTTCTTCAGGCTCAGGTTGGAGAGCCGACGTAGTTGTGCACAACTGATGTACCGTTCAGGTACTCAATCGAATCGGCATGCTCTTTAATTCATTCTTATTCCTTCTATTCTTTGCAGCAGTTTATGTAATCTACTGGCTACTGCCCTCCCGCTACAGACCGGGTGTCTTAATCATTGGCTCGGTAATTTTCTATGCTACCTGGGGCCTCAATCGCGAGGGCTGGTGGGGTATTCGCTGGACGGTCCATTTTATTGGGCTGGTTGTGCTGAATTACTTCATGGTGGAGTGGATGCTTCGCCATCATGCTAGAAGAAAGATGATCATGGCTCTCACCGTGATTATCAACCTGCTGAATCTGGCATTGTTTAAGTACTTTGGATTCTTCGTCCGAATGACTGCAGATCTGGGCCTGGATTTGCCTCCCTTTGTGGAGAACATGAATCTGTTTTTGCCCCTGGCCATTAGCTTCTACACCTTCCAGCTAACTGCCTATGTGGTGGATGTCTACCGTGGAGTGATCACAGAAGAGATCAAATTCTCTCGATTCTTCCTGTTTATACTATTTTTTCCTCAGCTCATTGCCGGGCCTATCATGCGATCTACGGACTTTTTGCCGCAGAGCGCCTTCATAGATAAAGAAAGGATTTATCGCGGATGCTGGTTATTCATCAGCGGGCTCATCAAAAAGGTCCTGGTGGCGGATCCCATGAGTTCCATAGTCAGCGCTGTATTTGCTGCGCCGGAACTCTACACTGGCTGGAGTATCATGCTGGCGGGAATGAGCTTCTCTGTTCAAATCTATTGCGATTTCTCAGGTTACACCGATATTGCCCGGGGCTCGGCTCTCCTTCTGGGATACGACATTCCAGAAAATTTCAAGGCACCCTTTTTCTCGGCCAGCGCCCGGGAACTCTGGCAAAGATGGCATATTACTCTGGCTACCTGGCTCAGGGATTATATCTATTTTCCTCTGGGTGGAAGTAAAGTCAGCGCCGGCCGAACCTACATTAACCAGATCATTACGTTTGCCCTGGGTGGACTATGGCATGGGGCGGATTATACCTACGTTTTGTGGGGAACGATGTGGGGCGTTCTACTTGCCGGCGAAAGAATGATTGAGCAGCTACTGGGCCTGAAAACCACTCCGGATAAAAATGGTCCTGTAAAGATTCTGAAAATTCTTCTGATGTTTTCTCTGTTCTCCTTTAGCGCTCTTATGTTCCGAGCTCATCCGGTGCAGTATAAAGGAATGGAAATCAGTTCCACTGAGATCATGGGTCAGATGATCTCCGGTCTATTTACACATGGAAGTCATCATCTAACGGAGTATTACGAAGAGGCCGGCGGCGACACAGAGACCCTTGAATCTGTGTTTGGCAGCGAAATCTTTCGCAGCCAGGAAATGAGCCAGCTGGATACTATCGCTGTGATGTTTCTGGTGGCCTTTTTCTTCCACTGGGTTCAGTATAAACCGCAACATTTTCAGCGTTTCCGTCGATACGAATTCTGGTTGTTGCTGATTCTGGGAACTCTGCTGGGTGGCTGGATGTTGCCTGCACTATCCCAGTCCGGTCATCAGTTCATTTACTTCGTATTCTAGCGAATTGGAGGCGCGCGAAAAAGCAGCCGAAACAAGGCAATCGCTGCCCACCCACGAAGCAACACCTGGAGCATAGGATCTTTGCGACCGAGCAAGGCCGGTAGCAAAGGGGATGAAGACGCAAATGAAGAAACTTATTTTAATTACATTCCTGTTGATTGGCCTGCTTCTTGCGGGCCTGGGTGTATTTGTATATCTTCCAACGATAATACAGGGCCTGGACTTCAGTGGAGCAGACTTTCGGCGGTATCAATTAGCGGAGGAGAAGCACGGCGACGGACCATCCTGGATCCAGACTGCAGAACTCATGCTACCGGAAGAAACCCGGGGATACATCATTGTTGTTCCGGACAGAGATTACGATAAAGACTGGAATTCTCCAGGGAATCAAACCCGTCCCGGATTGCGATTTGCTCGCCGTCTTGTAGAAAACAATCTGGCTGTGGTTCGTTACAGCCCGCCGGGTAGCGGAGATGAATCCATCGATTTGACGGACCCGGAAAAATCAGTAAGAGCTTTTCTGGATGTAGTGCAGGCATTGCAGTCCACCATGGAAAAAGAGGATCTGCCCCGGGCGCCCATAAGTATTCTTTCTGTAGGGGAAGGATGTCTGGTATCTGTCATGGCATTGCAGGAACCGGAAGCCTTTCGAACAGTTCAGCCGGATCGATTGATTCTGGCGAACTGCGCCTATTCCGGCACTCCCTTAAAAGAATGGGCCGGTCGTGTTTTCTATAATATGGAACTTACCGGAGCTTCCAGTGATATGCTGGAAGAATCCGGACGCACCTGGAAGCGTCATCGGGAAAAGATTGAAGCCGGCGAAATTCCGGAAATGGATGAGGAAGCCTGGGAAGAGCGCCTGGAAAATTTAAAAGAGCAAAAGCTCCACTCGGACATTCTGGCTCTGGAAAAAACCATTTCGCATCTGTATCGTCCGTCCAATCGAGACTGGACCAGGGCAGCCGCCCATATTGACTTTCCTGCATCTCTTCGCTCTCTAATTGAATCAAGGCCTGGTCTCGACATTATCCATGTACTCTCCGAATACGATGAAGAAATTCATCCGGAAGATGCCAGAGATCAGGAAAACTTTGTTCGCAGCAGCGATTTCTCAAACTACAGCTTGAAGGTACTGGAAAGAACAGACCATGGCTTTGTGCTACGGGATTCTCCACCCGCCAGCCCGGTGGAGAATATGATGCGACGAAGAGATCCTTTCGTAGAATTCAGTCCCGAGTTAATGCGAATTCTGGCCGGCGAAGAGAACGGGCCCGTCCCGTAACCAACTGTTCTGGTTTCAATGTTGATCGCCGGCAATGGCTTGTTGTATAGCCAGGGCACGGTATATCGCCTCGGGATCATGAGTGCGAATGTATTCTACCTTTTGCTCTGCCAGATATAGTTCGCATGCCAGGGTTTCAGCCCATCGACGCTGTGGAGGTGTTCCGGTAATTGCACCCAGGAAGGATTTACGGGAAACGGAAACCAGCAAAGGCAGCCCAAATTCTTCTTTCAAGCTCTGTAGGTTGCGAAGCACCCGATAGGAGCATTCCGGATCCGAGCCCAGAAAAAATCCCATTCCGGGGTCCAGGATCAGACGTTTCCGGGAAATGCCTGCAGTCTCCAGTTCCTGTAATCGCTTTTGAAAAAAGCTGCGAATCTGATCCAGAATCAGATCCGGCGATACTCTGGTCTCATTGGCAATGCCTCTCTGGATAGAATGCATTATGATAAGTCTGCAACTGGATGCAGCCAGGGTCGGATGCATTTCACGTTCCGGAAAGCCCGTGATGTCGTTTAAGTAATCGATGTTCTGGTCCAGAGCAAATTTCTGAACCTCCGGATTGAATGTATCTATGGATACTTCAACATCCCTGGAAATCTGGCTCTTTTCTTTCAATCGCTGAATAATTTCCAGAGCAAGATTCAGACGCTCTATTTCCAGCTCTGTATCTACGGGATTCGCTGCAGGATTGCTGCTTGCGGCTCCCAGATCCAGGATGGGACATCCACCTTCGCATAATTTTAGAATATGTTCTTCCAGCGATTGCGGCTGAAGATACTGGCCGCCATCTGAAAAGGAATCGGTGGTAATGTTTACGATGCCCAGCAGGTGCGGCATGGCTAGAGTCGGAGGTTCCATTCGGCAACCTGATTGTCATAAGGCTTGATTTCTACTGGTTTTCCTCTGGCATCTCCGGCATCTCCGGCGTGGTCGGGACTATTCGATGGTCTTCATTGCGATTCGGAGTTTTCCTGCTCGGTTTCGGGTTCAGAGGTTTTTGATTGCGGCTGCGTGGTTTCTGCTTCCGGAGAGGCCGGGTTTTCTGGTTCTGTATTTTCTTTCTCTGGAGCAGGGCTATCGTTATCGCTTTCCGGCATCGGCCCAGGAGAAGTCTCCGGCGAAGGTGTCACCGTTTCAGGCGTCGGCGGTTTTTCTCCGAATAGAGCGGCCCATTTTGCATCTCTGGAAATAAGCGATTGAACTTCACTTAGATCGGCGGCTGCGGTCTTGAATTGCGAAGATCGAGGCACCCAGAACGATGCTACTTCCGTGGCTCGGGCTACATCCTTCCGTTGAAAGAGAAAATCCAGAAGCTCTACCCGGGCAATATATTCAAAGATCTCAGGCTTCGCACGAAGCCAGCCTGCCTGCGATTCCGGTTCAGGCTCCGGCTCAGGCCTGCTCTGGCCTTCCGAAGGAGAGTTTCCTTCTGTCTTTTCATCAACAATGGTATTCGCCAGCTCCTCTTTGTAGCGGGCGATGGCTGACTTTGCCCTGTCCGAACGATCGAACAAAAGGAACATCTGAATCTCTTCTTCCAGCAATCTACTGCGAGAAACTCCAGCAGATGCCTTTTGTTCCTCTGAAGTTGAACTGAAAATCAATGCGCGATTGGACAGAGCGGCCGTATTGTATTTCATTTTATGAACGGCTTCTATCTTTTGATTACTCAATGAATCCAGCACCGTTCGCGCACGATCAAACCTGGAGCGGTCCGCCAGGACATGAACGTACTGCAGGGTTACTGAATTGTAGTAGGCCGGCTGATACACAGTGTTTCTGTATAACTGGTCCTGGAATTTTTCGTAGTTGTCCGGATCTGAAGTCAGGAGCGCCCTTACAGAGAGTGCATCCAGTTGACTGGAATCTTCCTTGAGAGCGGCCTGCATTCGGCTGGCGGCGGTATTTCGATCCCCTTTCATCAGTGCGATGCGAGCCAGGGCTCCCTGAACCAGGGCAGAGTTTTTAACCCTGGATGCTGAGTTCAGATTCTCTTCGGCCCGGACTATGTCTTCCAACTCAAGATAGGTTAGTCCTCTGCCAATCTGCAGAAAATACTTAAAGCTTCCAGAGGGTCTGTTGTTTTGACTTGTGGCCCGATCAAAAAAGGAAAGCGCGCTCTGGTATTTCCCCAGCTGATAGTAGCAAACTCCGAGTTTGTAGCTATACTTCCATTGCGAATCCTTGCGATCCAGGTACTTGAGATGTGTGACAGCCCTGGAATACTGGTTGGCTTTCATGGCCACCGAAGCCAGGTTCCATCGTACAGAATGGGCATCCGGCTCAATGTCGATGGCTTCTTCGTAGTAGCCTATGGCCTCGGTCAGGTTGCCCTCTTTTTCTGATTTCTGTCCTTTCTGAACCAGGCGTACCATTTCTGCACTGGAGGAGCCGCCCTGGTTTGCGGCCATGGCCTGCAGCCTGGCCATTTCCGGATGATGCTTGTACTTCAAAAACTGAGAACTGTAAACCGAGACCGATCCCCAGTCTCCAATGTATTTAGAGTACAGTACTATCTTCCACAGCGCTTTTTCCCGAAGATCTGCATCCATGCGCCTGGAAACTGCCTGCTTGTAGGCCTGAATAGATTGAGGCTTACGCCCCTTTCGCTCATGAATGAGCCCAATGTAAAAATATGCATTTCCGTTGGATGGATCGCTACGAGTGGATTCCTCCAGCAATCTCATGGCCGAGTCAAAATCCCCTCTGGCAAAGGCCAGTCGACCCTGACTGTAGGGACTGGCATTCAAAGTCTGCTGGCCGATCAATAGAAAGGCCAGGGCCAGTACAATAGAAACATCCAGTCTAAATGGTATTCTTCGATTCATGGCTTTTTCCGGGAGATTTGACAGAGCATTCGCATACACTGGCTCCACTCCGTCCATCAGATGGAGTGCGGAAAGTCAGCAGGTTTCGTTCCCTTCCATTATAGCCGCCCGGATGCGATGTTAGTCTCTTCCGGGACGGGTCTGGTAGCGGACTCTGTCTAAAAATTCTGAGCAACAGCTATTTGACCATCTTTTGGCGGCCTTCGTTCATTGGAAATCATTTGACATGTGGCCTGCCGACGCGGTGTTAAAGGCAGTATGCAACCTCCCATCCGATTGTCTCAGGTTACCAAGTATTACGGAGACTTTCCTGCCTTACAGAATGTTAGCTTTGAGATCCAGGCCGGCGAAGTAGTGGGCCTTCTGGGGCTCAACGGGGCCGGAAAAACCACCTGTTTGCGGCTTCTAACCGGATTTCTTACTCCCAGTGATGGAACTCTGGAGGTAGAAGGTGAGAATGTGGCGGAGAATCCGCTGAGCATTCGCAGCAAATTGGGGTATTTGCCAGAAGTCCCGCCCCTCTATCTGGAACTTACAGTGCACGACTATCTGCATTTTGTGGCCCGACTCCGGGGGGTTAGCGAATCGAATTTTGCCTCCGAATTTGATCGGGTGGTGGAGCGAACGAACTTAAAGCCGGCTCGACGATCTTTGATTCGGCATCTGTCCCTGGGATACAGGAAGAGAGTGGGCATCGCTCAGGCTTTGATAGGTAATCCTTCCATTCTAATTTTTGATGAGCCGGTTTCCGGATTGGATCCCAGGCAGATTGTTGAGGTGCGAAATCTGATTCGAGATCTGGCCGGGCAGCATACCATACTGATTTCCAGCCATATCCTGACCGAGGTGAGCCGAACATGTGATCGGGTGCTAATACTTCATCAAGGAAAAATGGCAGCCAGCCTGGAAGGACAGAAACTGGAAACCGATCTGGAGACTGAATTTATGAAACACACTACCGGCGAAGTGGAGGTAGGAGTATGAAAGACTCATTGCAAAGAATTTACTGGGTCTACTTAAAGGAGCTGTCCTCTTTCTTCGGCTCCAGCCTTCCGCCTTTGAGCATCGGAATACTGGCCTTCTGTTGTGGATTTGTCAGTGTAATTCTGGCCAGCACAGATCGTGCCACATACGAGCAGGTGACGGTAGCTCTGTTCTATATTTTCTATCTTTTGACTCTGGGTTCCGGGGTATTTCTGTCTATGTCAGCTTTTGTAAATGAAAGAAAACAGGGAACCCTGGAACTGCTGTACAGTTTGCCCATCTCGGATCTGGAACTGGTGATCGGGAAATTCCTTCTAAATTTTACGGTGCTTGGAATACTGCTATTTCTTATGCAGGGAGTGTACATCTTCTGGATCGCAGAGGCTCCGCTTTACATGACCGTTACTGGATTGATTGGACTGTGGTTCGTGGCCATGTATGCCACTGCCATCGGAATTTTCGCATCCAGTTTCACCGAGAGCCATCTCATTTCACTTTTGATCGCCACAGGAATTCTGGTACTTGTGGATATCGGAGGCTATCTGGCGGGATTGCTTCCTGCTCCGGCCAGAGAAATCTTTAGCTACATGCATGCGCTGGATCAGTTCAATCCGTTTACCAGAGGGATCATCCCACTGCAGGGTACTCTGTTCTTTGGTGGTATGGCCATTCTGTTTTTGTTTTTTACGGTTCGGGTTCTGGAGTCCCGACGCTGGAGAGGTAACTAGATGAATATCCAGACAATGCGCGAAGTTATAAAGAGAATCGGCGGATGGACCCTGCTGGCCGGGGGAATCACAGCGCTGCTGGCCTTCCAGTATTTGAATTCTGCCACCGGTATCTTTCTGTTTGCTGTGGGCCTGTTGCTGATCCTGGGGGATCCTGCTTTGCTATTGATGAATCGTAGAGATGCCACGCTGGAAGGCCGTTGGAGTACACTTTACACCAGCTGGGGACTTCTTCTAGCTGCCTTGATCTTTTTTATCATTCGAGGGCAAATTCATGGAGAAGATGACAGTATCGCTGCGCGAATGCGTCTGTTTCTACTGATTGTTTTTCTATTCAGCTTTATTGGATCGGTATTGCTGCGAATTTCGGCGGGACTTGAATACAGCTCCAGGGCCAGTCTGGCCGGGCAGAAATCCAGGGAAAGGAATGCCGTTCGTGCATCTCTGGGAGTGCTTGCAGCCCTGGCATTGTTTTCTGCCTTGAATTATCTGGCAGCGAAAAGGAATCCCACTCTGGACTTTTCCCCGGGCTACTTCTCTTACAGCGAAGAATCCAGACAGATCCTTTCTACTCTGGATGGCAAAGCCGAGGTGCATGCCTTTCTCCCTGTGAAACAGGCCATTCGAGACAAGGAAGTAAGCAAGACCCTGCCAGAGCTCTATCAAATCGCAGAAGATGTTCGGGTTATGCTTCAGCAACTTCCCAATATCAATTCATCCATAACCCTGGAATTTCACAATGCGGATCTGGCAGACTTTCAATCCGATGAGTTTGGCCGAGTATCCAACGGAACCATCATTATTCGCGCCCTAAAAAAGGGGAACGTAGAGGCAGACGACCGACCCTATGTGGATCGCAGAGTCTATGTGTACACACGTAAGGATATGGAAAGGCTTGAACGAGAAACGGTGCGGGCTTTGCTTCAGGTATCGTCGCCGCCCAGGATGGTGTATTTCCCGGCAGCCAATGGCGAACGAGTGGCCATGCAAAGAGCGGCGGCCAATCCACACTCTCTGGAAACTTTTCGAGAATTGATTCGATTCTACAACTATCGCATTCGCGATCTGGGTGCTGGCGCCGATTGGCCAGGGCCCATCCCGGACGACGCCGATGCAGTGGTTCTGGCGGGTCCCACGGCGCCCTACGGCGAAGACGCCCGCAATGCACTGTTGGACTACGCGCGAAAAGGCGGAAGGATTATGATCCTCATCGATCCCGCTGGTAAGGAAGATTTCGGATGGCTACTGGAAGCATTGAACTCTCCTTACGCTCATGAAAAAGCCCTGCTAAGTCATAATGCCAGGCGTCCAGGGGAGCTTATCATTCAGCAATTTGAAACCCACAGGATGACAGAGAACCTGAATCTTGGTGGCCGGGCAGCTATCGTTTATGCGGGCACGGGCTACTTTGAAGACATGAAGCGGAATCCCCCCGAAAAAAATCCATCCGAAGGTCCGCAGAATTCTCCGCAATCAACGGAAGATGCGCCGCCGGCCGGCCCACAGGAAAAGCCGGAATCCGCACCGGAAAATGCAGGCCCGAAAACCGAGCAAGAGTCTCCGAATCAGAATGCTCCGGGTGATGCGAAAAGCGATGTTGAGAAACCGGATGAATTCAAAACCCAGGTTTTTCTCTATTCTCCGTTTGGCACTATCCTGGATCGAAATCGAAATGGAAAGCAGGATCCAGGGGAAAGTCAGGGAAGGTTTCCTCTGGGACTGGCAATAGAAAATCCTGCCCGGGACACTCGCATCGCCGTGTACTCAGACATAGCCTGGATCTCAGAAATGGGACTGCGATATGAGGCTGACCATAGAAATCCCATCCTGGCTGCAGACACTCTGTTCTGGATGACAGAAAGCGAAGTTGCTGCTGCTCTTCCGGCGGAGCCAAGAAAGGATCGTTCGATTCAGATTACAGAAGAGTTGAAGCTACGAAATCTGATTCTGGGCATTGTGGTGTTTCCTCTGGGGCTTTCGCTGGCTCTGGGCCTTGGACTGTACTTCTATCGAAAGAACCGAAGATTCGAAGGTAAAGATTCGTGAAAAAGGTTCCAGTCTCACTCTGGGTCTTAATGGCCTCTCTGGTGGCTCTGGGTGCATTCCTGTTCCTGGACATCGAAAAGAAGAGCGAACCTGTGGTATGGGATCTGAATCTTCAAACCCTTAAGTACAAAGATCTATCCTTTGAAAAGCAGTCTACTTTTCAAGGCGATCGATTCTATACATCCTTTACTCAGGATGGAAAAAGCTACAGATACCGGGCCAGCACAGCTGTTCCCAATCTGTTTCAAGAATTCGAAGAGTTAAAGATGCATGGTCTCTACGCCCTGGAAGGAGAAGTCCGAAAGCTGTTTCCGGAGGAGCTTTTTGGCGAGAGCGAAGAAACCAGGTGCGTTCAGCTCATGCCCGTGAACGAAGATTCTTTCAAGCTCTGCGTTGCGAACAAGGATCGCAACGGGAAGCTTTTTGCTGTGGCGAACAGACCAGCGAACGAAGGAGAAGCCTATCTGGTGGCCAAATATACCATGGATCGTCTGGATTCGGATCGCACTTCTTTTCTGGAAAGAAGAGTGTTCCTGTATCCAACTGCTTCGAGCACAATAGAACTGAATGTGACGTTGCTCAGCAATCCGCTGAATATTGAAGATCGAAACCTGCCCTACACGGTTCATCTTTTTCGAAAAGAGAAAATGCAAAAGGATGCAGGCCCCATGATGATCTGGGTCAATCAGGATGGCAAAGAGGCAGAAGCCCAGTTTGCGAATCCACTGGATACAGTGATTCGACAGTTTCAGATCAAGTTTTTCTCGTTCGAATACAAACAGGACCCTTCCGGTCTCTGGGAAAAAGCAGAGCCTGTACTGGAAGCGAAGATGGTGGCAGGCGTGGACGGAGAACCGGTGGAAACTATGTCTGTGGAAGTAAGACAGCCCCGTGAGCCACTGATGGTTCAGGGAGAAGATCTGCTCCTGATGAGTTCTCCGGCCATGGATGGAATTCAGGTAATTGATCGTGAAACGATCAAAAGAACCATTGGATACATCAAAGGGCTCCAGGCAATGCAGCCCTCCGACTCCCGGATTCCCGTGCCCGGATCCGCTCAGAATCCTCCGGGGGTTCCATGAGTCTGCTGCGTTTCTCACGATATCTATGGCTGCTCCTGCTTCCTGGCTGGCTCATTTTTGCTGGTTGCGTATATCCGGATCTGAAGGAGTTTCCCCGGCAGCAGCGCACACTTTATCTCTACAACTTTGCAAATAGCACTTTCGATGCAGATGCGCAGGTAGAGCTGAATGACATCCTTAGAGAGGAAATCCATTCCAAAGATGACTTCCTGATTGTATCGGAGCCCGAAGAGGCGAGCCTGGGTCTGTACGGTGAAGTGACCCTTTATAGAAAAGAGGGTCGACTTTATGATAACCTGCGAAACCCCACTCGCTATGAGCTAATCATCGGCGTGCGCATTCGAATGAGGGAAAAGCCCTCCGGCCGGGTACTTCTTTCCAGTGAAGAAAGCGCTACAGTGCATTATTCACCCCGGGAAGGATTTCCTGAGTCCGAGTTGCAGGCCAGGCATCGATTGCTTCGGGAGCTTGCGCGTAACATTCATCGGTCCATGGTTGCGGCATACAGAGGGCAACACACCGGCCAGAATTAAGATTCGCTCAGGCTTATATTCCGTTTATATCCCGTTGCCCGGAACATAAGTCGCGGGCCGAAGAATTGAAAAGCGGAAGAAGAAATCATAAATTCCTTGATGGTAGCGCATGGCTTTGCATCATCCTCTTCAATGAAGGTCGAGATAAGCAAAGATCTGGAAGATCTGATTCCCGGGTACCTTGATGGCATCCGCAAGACCGTGAACGAATTCAAAGATTTTTTGTCCAAAGAAGACTGGGAAAACCTGAGGATCCACGGTCATCGAATGAAGGGATCCGGCGGCGGCTATGGCTTTCACTTCCTGACAGAAAAGGGAAAACAGATAGAAGATGCTGCCAAAGAGCAAAACGGCGACAGTATCAAGAGTGCAATTTCAGAGCTGGATGAATATCTGGGTTCCCTGGAAATTGAATTCGTTGATTCGGAAGATTGGTAAATGAAAATTCTGATCGTGGATGACAATCCGGACGACCAGCTACTGGCGAAGACCTTTCTTTCCCAGGATGGTTACCCGGGCATTGAGGCTGTGGATTCAGCCGAGGCCGCATTCTCTGTACTGCAGCTGGATGGGGAGGGTGCGCCTACTTTCGATTTAATTCTTCTGGACATTTCCCTCCCTGGAACCGACGGCATCGAAGCGACTCGCACCATTAAATCCAGTAACAAGTATGCGGAAATTCCTGTGATCATGATGACAGCTCATTCTCCGCAGGACTACCTGGCCCGGGCCTTTCGTGCCGGTGCCATGGACTTCATCAGCAAGCCTTTTAATAAGATAGAATTTCTGGCCAGGGTCAATGCAGCCATCCGTCTTAAACGCGAAATGGACCGAAGGCGGGCTCATGAAAAAGAGCTGGTTGAGATGACCATCAAACTGGCCCGGGCGAATGAAGAACTAAAAAAGATATCGATGATCGATCCGCTCACCGATATTCCTAATCGAAGACATTTCGATGCCGTCCTGGAAATCGAATTCAATCGCGCAGTGCGAAATGATCAGCCGCTCAGCCTGTTGATGATTGATGTAGATTTCTTCAAGCCATTCAATGATACGTATGGCCATCAGGAAGGAGATCTCTGTCTGATTGCCATTGCGCGCATCCTGAGAGAAAGCCTTACGCGTCCAGGGGACCTGGCCGCGCGATACGGAGGCGAAGAGTTCGTCATCATATTGCCCGGAACGGATCTGGCTGGTGCAGAGGTGGTGGCGCGGAAGATTCTGAATGGGGTAGAAAATCTGGGTATACCTCATCGGTCCAGTGCGGTCAAGGACCATGTCACCGTAAGTATAGGAGTGGCTTCTCTGATTTCCAGTATGGGCAAAGGCGATGAGCTGGTTAGAAGTGCAGACCGTGGACTGTACAAAGCCAAGGCAGATGGTAGAAATCGCATAAATTACGATCCCGAGCGATCTTCCTGATCGATCTCTGCAACAATTAAAGTGAGGTCGTCTTCTCGTGGACTCAGGCATCGCGCCTCCGTGTAAAGCCACTGAAGTACTGTGCCACCCCATACCGACGGTGCAGACGTTTTGTCCGGAATCCTTCCCAGAAGTTTATGAAATGAATCCAGACTTCCATTGAAGTCCGGTGGAATTGACTCATCTTCATAGAGCCCATCGGTAAAGAGGCAGATCACAAAAGGATTCTTCAATTCCAGATGATTGTATCTGTAGCGATAGTCCTTTACCATTCCTATGGGTATTCCACCTTTCATGAGCACGTGCGAATCGCCGCTGGACTCCTTCAGGAAGCCCTGCGGATGCCCGGCCGAGCTATAGCTTAAAGTCCTTTTCTTGAAATCATAGATGCCGTACCAGATGGTAAAAAACAATCGATTCTGCTTTTCCATGGGAAAGGCTCTATTTAATTCCTGCAGCACTTCTACAGGTTCAAGGGGATTCGCTTCCAGTCGGCCACCGGCCAGAAGTTGATGGGCTGCTACCGAAAGCAAAGAGCTACCAATTCCATGACCGGAGACGTCCAGCACAAACATTCGAAGACAGTCATCAATCCAGTCGAAGTGAAACATGTCACCGCCCAATGTATGACTGGGCCTGTAGACGTAATCTATCCAGACCCGGTGATTTTTCATGGGACCCGGGATCTGACTGCGGACGTACTCCCTGGCCTGGTTGAGGTCAAAGTCCATGATGGCCTGTCTGCGTCGTAGAGCTTCGTTAAGAAGAAAGATTCGCATTCCGGCTTTGATTCTGGATCTGAGTTCTCGAAAATCGAATGGCTTGGTAATAAAATCATCCACTCCGCGATCAAAAGCCGCTACCTTGCTATCCATGTCTCCGCTGGCTGTGAGTAAGATGAAATAGCTGGATTCCAGATCCTGTCGATCTCGCAACGCTTCGCATACTTCCAGACCATCGATGCCCGGAAGAGTATAATCGCAGAGAATCAAGGCTGGCCTGTGACGAATGGACATGGCAATTCCTTCTTCGCCTGTGGAGGCATTAAGCGCTGTAAATCCTTCCTTCTCCAGAAAACGGGACACAAGCTCCCGAATGGATGGATCATCATCGATAATCAGTATTTCAGCGGCCTGGCTTGACATACTCAAAAAGGTTCAAATGCTCCGTTCCTGCACGAAATCGAAGCGATTGCATCTGGCAGCCATGCAGCCGGGGTGTATCCTGCGATTCAAGAAGTAAGTATGCTCCTTTACAGGTCTCATCTCCCGGGGGCTGGCAAAGATCGCCGGACAATGGATTGCCTGCGATGCTATATATTGGAAACGTTTTACTGTGGAGGGGCACCCTCACTGCAATATGTCGGGATGCTCGAACACAGCTACCCTGTGGAATCCTTTCTGTCACCACCAGGGTATCATGCCTGGCCGGAAGAAGCAAGGCCTGCGGAGTGCTTTTATCGAGGATAGCTGCAAAAAGCATGGCCGGAACCATGATAGAAAGTACACCGGGTTTCAAGTAATATACCGAAATCAGTACAATGATTATAACGGTATAAACATAGTGGCTTTGAAAACTGTTATGCCAGGGATGCCTGGAAAAAACATGCATTAACAGTATCAGGATAAAGGGGATGCGAAGGCCCCGCTCCTTCAAAGCCAGCCATCCGCCGGAAAGAATCACCACCAGAAATCCAGTAGTCTGCGCTCCTTTCCATTCAAATGCATCCAGCCAGTAATGGGACCAGTCCGCACCGCTACTGCCGGCCAGAAACCTCTGGGCGGTCACAGCAATCAGAAAATACAATGCCGATAGAATGGCAGAGATCAGAAGACGCCTGTGCAAGATGCTTCCAGACGAACTGGAACTTCGGGGTATTCTTTCGCCGGAAGGCTTCCAGACATTCCATCGGCCGGTAACGTATAGAGATCCGCAAATCAACAGGCTATACAGTGAAATATCTTCTTTTACGGAAAGAAGCAGGAAAAGAAAAACCCAGTAAGATTTATGATTCCAGGTTAGAAGGCAGGCCGCTGCCAGAGGAAGAATGAATACTTCGAAATGAAAACTAAGCGAAAGTCGAAACAGTAGCGGATTGAAGCCAAGGAAAAGAGCAAGAACCGGCAGGAGCCAGAAATATTGTCTGGATACATATTTTATGGCCAGCTCATACCACAGTATCGTTCCCCAGCTTGCGCCCAGAAACAGAGGAAGCATGTAGATGCCGTAATTCGCACCGGGAACCTGGGAGCAGAGCCAGAAGATCGGCTTCAATAGAATTAGAAATGGACTGAAATGATGGCCCAGAAAACTACCGGAAGGTCCAGTATTTACATAAGGAGTTTGTAGAAGCCCTGTATGGGGAAGCGCGGCTGCGATGTTCAAAAAATCATGCTCCTGCAGATAGAACGAATCGTACGCACTCTTATAGTATAGGCCCAGATAGATTACAAACATTCCAACGATGGCGTATCCGGAATAAAGGCTGATCTGAAAGGGGGAAAATCTCCCCAAAATTACCCGGGCCGCTGATCCAGACCTGGAATGTTCAAAGTCACTGTGCTGCGGTCTGGTGGTATCCACGGGCAAGGATTTCGTTTTGTACAGTTTCTCGGTGAATCTGGCCTGGTTTCGAATGCAGATGGCCAAAAGAAATCCCAGAAGAAATGCAATCCATTCAACGTATCTGATAAGACTTGAACGAGACACCGGGGCGGAGCCCCACTGGTACTCCGTTCTGCCAGACAGAACCGAAGCTGCAAAAATTAAAAGAGCGATTGCTACACAGAACAGTGCAATGGTCCGTGATCCGGACAATTTCTCCAGGATACTCATCATGATTGGAGCGAATCGAATGGTCTATAATCATGATTCACTTTTCCTCTCCTCCCGCCGGAAACCAGGCATCCAGATCGTTACTACTACGAACGTGAAATTGGCTCTTACGAAGCGCAATCAGTGTTTTTCTCCGGTCGAGAAGAAAGGACTGGAATTGAAACGGAGCCATCACTGTCTGTTTTAACTGAATGGCCCTGTAGCTTTGTGGTGGAAAGGATTGTCTTATGCTGCCGGGTCGGTATTCAAAGGATCCAGGACCTACTACGGAGGAAACATTTCTGGAATACAGGCCCATCATGGGACAGTATACGGTTTCTTCGCAGTAAAGAGAAATCTGACTGCCATTGTTTGCCGGTAGTGCGGATAGAGAAAAAGCACCTTGTAGCAACTCTTTTTGCAGATGGTCTGGTTCATTGATTCTGCGTTCCGGAGCCGGTCCCAGGTAGATTACCAGCCCGATGGACTTGCTTGCCAGCCTGCGACTCCAGGATTTGATTTCTTCGACCCGATTCGCGCTAGAGAAAACATCCAGAGGCATAATCAATATTCTAGAATACCTGGCCAGATCCTGTGAATAAAGGTAAGGGATGTAGCGAAGATGTAATTCGGGAAGCTCCACTTCCTGGTAGTTACATAGCTCTGGCTCCGGCATCGTTGTGCATGCACCTGTAATTTCTGCGAATCCTGAGCGAAGTCCGGTGCGACCACTCAGTGATTGAATGTTTCGCAAAGCAATGGTGAGTAGATGCGTTTCGCCGGACTGTTGATCTGCGAAATTACCAGGGGCAGCGAAATCCGCCGCATTTTCTTGCAGTAGCGTATGGTGTGCATCCAGCATGAAATTTGCCAGAGGATGAGACGACTGATCCAGAGAAGAGATGAATCGAAGAGTCTGTGAAGCGGCAAAATACTGATTTCGCAACGTTATTGATGGAATGCTAACGCTGCGAAACGATCTGGTAGTAAAGGCCTGGATCATTCTAAACGAATCGGGATGAGTTCCCCATCGCTCGGATGCCTGGTTTAATGCATCACGGTAAAGCTCATCGGTTTCCGTATCGATATTGTTTCTGAACGCTTTCCATTTAAGCCTGCGGAAATCCCGGGGCTCATCGAAGCTATCTGTAGCGGGCCCACGCATTAAGTACAGGGCATAGAAAGTTTCGTACTGCAATGGCTTTTGTGGCCGTACCACCAGTCCGCACCCGGATTCTGTGCGAATAAACCTGGCCAGGAGATCTACCGGCTCATTTCTACTGAGATCCAGCATTCGAACGTACCTGTGTCCTCGAGTGGCCTGATCCTGTAACGTGCTGGAATCAACAGAACAATCCATTTCCAGGCTTAAATCCGAATATGGGTCCACTCCATCCAGTAAGGATAGATCGGTAATTCTGGATGGCAGAGGGGCGGAGTAGCAACTGGCGCCCCTTAATGTGGCATTGGTAAGTGCTTCATTAAACTCGAGGTCGGTAGGATAGAAATTATTCCATCCTTCACATTGAGAAGTTGTCCTGCAGTTGGGTACAATGCCGAAAATTAGTAGAATCGGCATGCCAAACAATAAGAGGGCACTTCGACCATTATTTTGGGAAAATTTCCCGGAAGGTGATGAAAAAAAATTGAACTGCAGACCGGTGTCCTCTTCTAACTGATTGTAGCCAGATAGCGACTCTGCCATCCGGCAGAACACTTTTTGGGGTAAGGAGTTTCCGAAAATGAAAAAAGTTTTGATACCCGCAATTTTAGCAGTATTTGCTCTTTCAGCGTGCAGCTACGGAGATGCTCGTCGAGATGCCACCACCGTTGGTAGCGATGGATGGGTTTTTGAAGGATGGGCCTGTGCGCCAGATGCTGCTAAAGCACTGGAAGGTCTGAGCCCTGCTCAGTACTGTAACGATGACGATAACAAAGATTATCTGTATCTGAAGTTCTCGGCTAGAGCCTCTCAGCAAGCTATCCAGAATGGAAGTATTGCGATGAAGCAAACTACCTGTCGACGTGCCGCTCGTGACCTGGTGGCCGGTGATGGGCTTTCCAAGATTATTGGTGATTTCCTGGAACAAGCTTCCGGAGTAGCTGATGGTCAATCTACAGGTTATGCTATCGTGACTCAGTCTCGTGGCAAAATCAAAGGGATTGGTCTGTATGACTGTTGCTCCCTGGATTCCAGAACCGGTACCTGCGTAGAAGCCGGCGGAAATGAAACCTGGGAAGATTGCCAGTGTGTTGGTTATCTAAAATTCCCTGGTGGACAGAGAGCATTTGAAGCTGCGGCAGAAGAAGCTCAGATCAACCAGTAAATCAGATTAACTTCCAGGACGCAAAGCGTCTTAGAAAGGGCGACCCAGGTCGCCCTTTTTTATTGCACGTGGATAGGCCTCGCCTAGCCTGGGGCATGCTCGGAACTTTACGCGATATTACCAAACCGTACGCACCCTATGCACCCACACTGTTGAGGTGGATAACCGGTCTTTTCTTGCTGGCCCATGGCGTTCCCAAGTTGTTTCACATCCCGGAATTTTCTGCCATGGTAGAGGCCAACTATGTGCGGGCTCCGCTGAATTATCCGGTAGTCCTGGGTACCCTGGTGGTGGAGAATGCCCTGGCTCTTTGTCTTGTTCTTGGCTTCAAAGTGCGGGATATAGCGCTTATGATTGCCCTGTGGTTCTTTGGGGTTGCCTTTGTGGCCCACGGAGCATCTCTGGGTCTTCTATTCAATCTGGAATCCGGTGATGACCAGGTCCGTTTTGAGTACCCATTTCTAATTGCGGTGAACTGTCTGGTACTAAGTATTCGCGGTGCCGGTCGCCTGGCCATCGATAAAGAAGATTAGCATTCGAGGATATTATCCCTGAATGCAGGAATCTGCAGACCCGACCAGAGCGGTCGGGTTTGTTTTCCTTAGAATAGACTGCCTTCCTGATTGATCCATTTGCGGTAGTACTGCATTCGGATAAGTCCTTTCTCTACATAGTCCTTTCTGGAAGTAGTTCCATCCACTCGACCTGTATTGTGCATTCTAAAACTGGCTTCCCAGTTTTTGGCTTTGATTTGCTTTCCGTAATGATCTCGAATGTAGGCTACGGACCAGAGAAGATGGAATTCGCCCTTAAGGTCGTCGATGGAGCAACCCAGTTCCAGGCAATGGTACCCCATGATCTGGGTCAGTCCGTAACTTGTAGAGAGCTCCCTTAGCTTCTGGTCATCCAGATTTTGCACTCGGTTTCTTGGGATGTAGCCGAAGGGCTCTCCGGAGTACTTTAGGTCCATCAGACGTTCATATACGGCGGGTTCGAATCTTCTGCTGTCTCGATTTCCAGCCGGATGGGATTCCAGAGAGATTAAGGCGGCCAGATATTCTGGGGGAATTTCCGTACCGTCCACGGCATCTGCAATCTCTTCGTTCAAAGAGTGGTAGAGATGCAGCATCAGAGCGTCATCATCGTTTTCGGGGCAGGCTCCCAGAAATACCAGGAGCAGAATAGGAATTACCGGCAGACGCCTTTTGCTTTTCCGGATCATGCTCTGTCAATCAATGCTTCTCATCCAGGATGTCCCGAATTTTTTTAACGTAGTTTATTGTCTCTTTATATGGTGGAATTCCGCCATATTTCTCAACTGCTCCAGGACCAGCATTGTAGGCCGCCAGAGCTTGATCCAGATTGGGAAACCTTTGATTCATGGCCTTCAGATACCGAATGCCCCCGTCCAGATTCTGCACTGGATCTGTGGGATCCACCCCCAGAAGTTTGGCAGTTCCTGGCATCAGCTGCATTAGTCCCTGGGCACCGGCAGGCGAAACTGCGTCCGGGTTTCCGGCGGATTCTGCCTGCATTACGGCTCGTACCAGATCCGGAGAAACTCCATAATCTTGGGCCTTTTCCTCAACCAGAGCGTTCAGTATTTTTTGAAAATGAGTGCTACCAGGCCCGGCCCCCGGATGCGCCTGGGCCATTCGCATACTCTCCTGGCCTGTCCCCATTACGGACTCGGTCTTTTCACCGACTTCCGGTTTGGTATCTGGCTTAATTTGAGGTACCTGATTTAACTGGTCAAACCTCTGCATTATGTCTCTTATGCGGGTCTCAATTCGATCCATTCCTGGGGCCATACCCTGTAAATCGGCCATTTTCCCAGAGCGATGTACAAAAAAATTGAAGAATGGGAACTGGATCGATATTTGGGCGAGATGGCAGAACATGAGAATCCCTATCAGGTATCCAGAGCCTCCATAGAAACCTATGGATCCGTACAGGAAGGCATCGAATTTTCTCTGGGAAAAATGCTGAGCGTGGGGATCCGGGGATTCTTTTCCTCCTTTCTGGTCTCGATTGCCAGCGGTCTCATCCATTATATTGTATTTAGCTGCGCCTATATCCTGGGAATATGCGGTGGCTTCGTTGTGTGGCCTCATTTGATCGCAGGAATGGTTAGCTATGGAAGCGGCGCTGCTCGAGGGCAGGCAAGGATCGAGGATCTTTTCAAGCCATTCAACAACTTTGGCGGAGTGTTCCTGGCAGGATTGCTGTACTTTCTATTTCTTCTGGCCGGACTCATCGTAACCATCATCGCCTATACTGTATCTGCCGCTGTGTTTGCCGCGTCCTTGAAGGCCGTCATCGAAACCGGCAATCTGGGAACGGATCTGGGAGCCGGTCTTTCCGAGGATGTTCTGGGCTCGATTGTGATTTTCGCAGTCTTTACTTTGATTGGTCTTACAGCACATTACTTCATGGCTCGTCTGGATCTGGTGTATCCACTGGTTTATGAGCTACGAGTTGGGCCCTGGGATGCATTCGTTCAATCCTGGAGATTGACCAGGGGACATGGGTTCAGCCTATTCTTTGCGAAGATGATCATAGCTCTGGTGCCGGCCATCCTGGTAGGCGTCCCTTACTTTGCCTTACTCTTTGGCACGTTTTTTCTGGGCACCGGACCGGACCCTCTGGACTCAGGATTCGAAAATGCATTCGGGGCTGTATTCTTTATCATCATCCTTATGGTAATCGTCTTAATTCCGGTTTCCTATGGCTTGATGATGGTGCTCCAGGGTGCAATCGCCAATCTGTTTCTAACGCCTGCTGTGAAAGAACAGCTCATGCCGGGCTACGCGGATGAGCCCCGATTCGTTTCCAGTCCGATTTCTGCAACAGCCACCGGGGCCGATTCCGGCGCGCCAGAGTCTCTCGGTTCCTCTTCGTCTTCGTCAATCTCAACAGGCGAAAGTTCCGATCGGGGCAGCTCATCCCCGGACAAACCGGATGGTTCTTCCGGCGGTGGAGCGCCGGATGCACCGGGATCCGGAGATTTCAATTCTGGCGGCGGGGAACGATTTCCGAGACCCAATGAGGGTAAGAAGGACGATCCGTTTAATCCCTATAATTAAAAAGGTCTGAATGGATCAGTGGTGCTTTTTCCTGGGATGATGTATGCGATGATGCCTATCTGAAATGATTCTTCCATCGGCGAATTCCAGCTCACGGCTGGCTCGCGCAGCGTAATCCTGTTCATGGGTTACCATCAATACAGTGACACCCATTTCATTGATCTGTTCGATGATCCTCAATACGGTTTCTCCGTTCACTGAGTCCAGGTTTCCTGTAGGTTCATCTGCGAATAATAGCGATGGCTTCATGATTAAAGCTCTTGCAATGGCCACTCGTTGCTGCTCTCCGCCTGACATCTGGGACGGTTTTCGGCTACCCGCATGTCCAACCTCAAATTGCTCCAGGAGAGCCCGGGCTTCCTTCTCCAGAGTCTGATGCTTTCCCTGTTTTCGGGCTGGCATCAGCACATTTTCCAGGGCTGTTAGTTCTGGAAGCAGGTAATGGAACTGAAATACAAAGCCCATTTCCTGATTGCGAAAGCGATGAATATCGGCATCGCCCATGGTATGCATGTTTCGACCGCCGATTGTTACGTTGCCGGAAGAGATCGTGTCCAGACCGCTGACGCAATACAGGAACGTAGATTTTCCTGAACCGGAGCGACCGGTGATGGAAACGAATTGACCTGCCTTGATTTCCAGGTCCAGCCCTTTGAGTACCGGTTTATCCGGATTATCGAAGGATTTGATCAATCCCTGGATCTGAATATCCATCAGCCAGCACCTCGAATGATTTCGATAGGCTGAAGACGAGAAGCGCGACGGGCTGGTAGATAACTGGAGATAGCCGAAGCGGTGACGCTGATGGAAAATCCCACAATGTAGATGGAAGGCTTATAGGATACGATCATCTGACGGATCGTGTCTTCGCCGCCAATGGATATCGTAGAAATGTAAAGGCAGCCAAAGAATCCTATAACCAGACCTACCAGGGAACCCAGAGTGCCCAGGACAAAGCCCTGTATTAAGAAAAGCTGTATGGTATCTCTTGAATCGAACCCAATAGATCTAAGAATTGCGATTTCCCTTTGTTTCTGGAAGACCACCATGTTCAGTATGTTGTAGATTCCGAACGCGATAATCAGGATGATTACTGCTGTAAGGGATGTGCGAATCACATCCTGCATTTGAAAAACGGACAGAATACTCTCATTGGCCTGATCCCAGCTTTCTACTTTGTCTCTGGTAAACTGGGACCACTGAGAGGCAACACCGGCTGCTTCGCTTACATCGTGAAGCCGCACTACAATACTGGTGACATGACGTGCGCCGTCAGAAAGAGATTGCGCGGTCTTTATATTCGTGTAAATGAAACCCTGATCCAGCTGGCTGTTCCCGAATTCATAGATTCCCACAACCTTGAGGTTGGCTTTCTTCCCGTCTGGAGAGATAATCTGGATTGTGCCATTGTGCTGCACTCCCAGATTTTCCTGCATCTTGCTGCCGATGATTGCCAGGGAATTTCCGCGACCCAGATCTGCCAGGGAGCCCTCGAGCAAGTTTTCGCCCATATTGCTTACGGCTTTCTGCTTTTCCGGATCTATGCCAAATAAAACCGAGGCCACAGAATAATTGCTGTTACCCACCATTACCTGCAGATTGAGCTGAGGAGCAAAGGCGGCTACTCTCTGATCTGCCTCCAGTCGCTGATACCACCCATAAACATTGGATAGATCTCTGGATCTGGTCATCCCGCTGGGCGGCGTAATCCAGAACACTTCATCCTCTGGAAAGAATACTCCCTCGTAGGATTCCGGACTGCGATACTCATCTCTGGGACTGATGCGGATATGGGCATCGGTATTTACAAGAAGATCAATGATCTGGTCCTGAAAGCCCAGCATAATGCCAGAAAACATCACATAGGCGGCGGTTCCCAACGCGATGCCGATCAATGTTAGAGCGCTTTGCTGAAGTCTGTCCAGCAGCTGTCTGGTTGCAAGAAAGAACATAGATTAGCGCCTGGGAATTACTATGCGATCATCCATCTTTAGACTATCATCTAGAACCTCTACCCACTCTGCGTCCGCCGCGCCAATCTTCACAGGAATTCTCTTTCGAAGTCCGTTTCGCACTACCTGCACCTGGCCACGTTGCACGGCCCTTTGAGGAATTAGCATCACGTCATCTCTTCTGGCCACTTGAATGGCTACATCGGCTGTCATATCCGGCAAGACTTCGTCCGGCATAGATTCGGATTCCACTTCTACAATGAATTCTCCACCTGAGGAATAAACTCTGGATACCACTCCAGGTATTTTCTCGGCTCGCAGTGTCTCGAAGCTGAGTTCTGCTTTCAGTCCTGGCCGAATGCGAAGCACCGATTCCTGGTCCATGATCAGTTCTACATGATGACCCTTCATGGTTTTCATCGTTAGAATAGGACTTCCCGGCATTACGATTTCATTTTCTTCAAACAGCAGATTGGTCACCACGCCCTGAAAGGGGGCGCGAAACAGCAATGAGTCTGTGCGAATCAGAGGTGCGTTGGAATCTACTTCGTCTCCAGGTCTGGCATAGATTTTCTCAATGCGACCTGCTACACCGGTTTTTATTGTAAACGTACGCCTGGGAGTTACAGTGCCCAGCCCATAGACAGCTTCTACGATGGAACCCTTCCGGGGATTCACTGTTTCATAGTTTCTTCCCAGAAAAAAAAGGACCACTAGTAAGACAATTGGCAAAGCTACGATGCCTATCTTCCAGGGCGAATAGGACTCGGATCCCTTCTTCTTGAACCATTTTAGATTTATCATTTCATACTCCCGGAAAAAAAGGCTTCTACGTTAAAAACCTCATCATTCAGAAATGCGTATCGCCCGGAGGCTCTTCGTAGGATTCATCCAGCTGGATTCCTTCGGCCCCGAATCGTTCCAGAATCTGTCGCCATATCGCATCCACAGTCATACGTCTGGTTCTGGGCTCGGAAAGATGTCTGAGTGTTAATACGACGGCACCCTTCTGATACTCAAGGAATATTCCTGGATGCAGTCGGGAGAATGAAATCGCGTATTCATTGGCCGATTGTTGAATTCGCGCATCCGAATCGGAAATATCCTCGGTGCTGGTGGAGGCGATTTCCCGAAGGATTTGTTCTGCCCGTTTCCAGTTATCGGTGCTCTTTACAGGTACTCGAATTTCATTCCAGTTAAAGGAGAATTCTTTGCTGGCATTTCCCAGCGGAGTGGTCCAGAGAAGTGCATTGGGTAGATGAACAATTCGTCCGGTACTCTGGCCTCCCAGGTTCCGGGGATTTACTTCCATTACAGCGAATTCCAGCAATCGAATATCCAGTACATCACCGGCGAATCCACCAATTGAAATACGGTTTCCGATCTCAAAAGGTCTGCGAATCATAATATAGAACCAGGCAGCCAGGTTCAAGAAAACCTCTTTAAAGACGATGAGAATACCGGCGCCAAAAATACCCAGAACGGTGGCAATGGAACGAAGGGATGGTAGCCATACGGGAAATGCCAGAACAAGAAATGCAAGAATGGCAAAATAGGTGCTGTTGGTTCTCCATCTGAGTCTACTGGATTGGTTTCGCACGCGGCGATTGGCCAGTCGCAGGAGCAGAAATCGCAGCAAGATTACTACAATCAGAATGACCAGGGTAACAATGATTCGCGGTAGTAGTTCCTGGATGGATGCCGCAAAATAATCCACGATTGCTTTTCGGAGAGCCAGAAAGCTATCGGTGTTTAAAATCTGGCCTGTTTGCTGCTGTGTTTGTTCTTCCGGCATTTTTTTGTTGACCTTTGCCTCGGAGGGCACTAATCTCTATGCGACCTTACAATCGAGTTCGAGGAATATGAACATAACGAAGAAAAGCATTCTTGGGGTTGCTCTATTAACCCTGTTGTACACTGGCACAAACTGTGGCTACAACGAAATTCAAATGAAAGACGAGCAGGTTAAAGCTGCCTGGGCTGAAGTTTTGAATCAGTACAAAAGACGTCAGGATTTGATTCCCCAGCTGGTGAAAGTGGTAAAAGCCTTTGCCATTCAGGAAAAAGAAGTTCTGGTAGGAGTGATCGAAGCTCGCTCCAAGGCCACAAGCATTCAGGCTACTCCAGAACTGGTGAACGATCCTCAGGCATTCAACAAATTCCAGCAGGCTCAGGGAGACATTACCCAGGCATTGAGCCGTTTGATGGTCACCGTGGAGCGATATCCTGAACTAAAATCAGACCAGAATTTTCGGGATCTTCAGGCCCAGATCGAAGGTACCGAAAACAGGATTACCGTGGCCAGGAAGCGGTTTATCGATGCTGTGCGGGACTACAATACCACGGTCCGCCAGTTTCCGGCTAACCTGACTGCCAAAGTCTTTGGCTACCAGACCAAAGATACCTTTGAAGTGGAAAACGAAGAGGAGATGTCCAAACCACCAGAGATAGATCTCTGATCTCCAATCTTAATTTGAGCGCGGATTGCAAAACCTGAATCTGCGCTGTTTCTGAGAGCCGGAGCCCCTGAAACCATCAGGGGCTTTGTTTTTGGCTCTTTTATACCGGAATTTCTGAGTCTCCGGGCCCGCGAGGGATCTGGATTCGGGGATTTTGCTTTTCACCATGCACGCCGGTGCTATAGCATGGATTTCGAATTTCTTCTGGAGCAAGTATATGGCCCGATTTCTGAAACACCTCTTTACTCCTCGCTGGAGAGTTTCCAGTTATTTTTCCAGCGCAGACATGGAAGAAATCAAGCAGGCCATCGCTGCCTCGGAAAAAAAGCATCGAGCCGAGCTTCGCTTTGCTGTTGAGGCCTCCCTGGAACCCATCCATATTTTGAAAAAGGTTCGCGGCGCTGACCGGGCATTGAAAGTATTCAGCGATCTGGGAGTTTGGGACACCGAAGAAAATAACGGAGTGCTGCTCTATCTTCTGCTGGCAGATCATGATATGGTCATTCTGGCCGACCGCGGAATTAACAATCTAGAAGGACAGCAAACCTGGGAAACCATTTGCCAGGAGATGGAAAAGATGTTCCGGGAAAAGAAGTTCAAGGATGGAGTGCTCCACGGCATAGGTCGAATTACCGAAGTTCTGGCCAGGCATTTTCCCTATCGCGAAGGTGATCAGAACGAGCTATCGGACAGTCCAGTGGTGCTTTAAGGATTATTTGTGATTTTTCATCCATCGAAGAAGACCGTAGCGAATCGTCCCAGCAAAGTCTTTGCTTCGCCCACCCGGGCCAGGCTCATTCCATGGTTATTGGCAGCATTCACCCTGTTGTTTTCGGCACCTGCTTTTGCCCAGGAAGTGCCCCTGCCCGAGATGGAAGCTCGCGTACTGGACCGGGCCGGGATGTTATCTCAGTCCGAGGCTCAGGCATTGACGCAGAAATTGAAGGCTCTGGAGGACCGGCAGGGATCCCAGGTTGCGATTGTAATAATGCCCAGCATAGGTGGTGTTCCGATTGAGGACTTCTCTATTCGTCTGGTGGATAAATGGAAGCTGGGCCGAGAAGGAGTGGATGACGGGGTGCTCATTCTTATTGCTCAGAAAGAAAGGCAGATGCGAATCGAGGTTGGCTACGGACTGGAAGGACCAATCCCGGATGCGAAAGCGAATCGAATCATTGAAAACATTCTGCGGCCCAACTTCCAGGACGGGAACTACTATGGAGGCCTGGATCAGGCCACAGATGCGATTATTTCGCTTATTGACGGCGAAGAACTGCCCTCCCTGGAAGAGGTTCCTCTTCAAAATCAAGAATCCATGGACACCGATTCCGATGGCTTCAGCAGCGTAGTTTTTATCATCGTAGTGGTGGGAGCTCTAATCCTTCGAGTAATGTTCAACGGCTTACTTGCTGCCGGGGTTATGGCTCCCATAGGAATCATCCTGGGTTGGATTCTAATCGGTTTTTCTGTCTCTATGATTTTTTCTGTAGTCTTCGCGGCGCTCATCGGGGCTTTCGGTCGTGGTGGCGGTAGCGGCGGATTTGCATCCTCTGGCGGTGGTGGCTTCTCCTCCGGTGGAGGCGGCTTTAGCGGCGGCGGAGGTGGCTTCGGCGGAGGCGGCGCATCCGGTAGCTGGTAATCTAATTCGGAATCCAGGGTAGCCGCCTGAAGCCATGAACTGCTGCTATTGCAGCACAATCTCCGGTTTACTTCTGCCGGGCTCTCTATTACATTGTTCTAAGCGAAATTCGCTCAGGAATCTGGAATGAACTTAAAGACATTTTCGGTGAGAAGGTTCACCGGCCCAATCCTACTGTTGATTCTGGCATCGGTGACTGCCTGTGATCGTTCCTCGGATCCATCCGATGAGGTACTGGCCAATCTTCAGTGCGAAATCATTACCACCTGTCCATCCCCATCTAAGTTCGGAATGATTGGTGATAGCTGGACTGACTTTGCTTTTGGCCTTGAGCTTCAAAGAGATATGCTGGACTGGCTACGAATGGATGGCTTTCGCATCACCGCATCTGTGGTGGCCGGGCATACCCTTCGTCAGGAGATAGATAGCAAGCGAGGATTTATTCAAGTTATCAACAACGCCGGTCCAGAAATCAAATATATGTTCGTAAGCCTGGGTGGAAACGACATGCTGGGATCAATTGGCGAATATGAGAAGAACGGATTTGAGACAGTCCTCCTCTCCAGACAGACTTCTATGGAGCTGCGGCTGAAGCGTCTTGTGCAGGAAGCGAATTTTTACAAGCAGCAGAAGTACGGAGGAGCACCTCTTACTTTTTTCATTCATGGTTATGACTACCCGAACCCCAATTTGAACTCGTCCTGCGTACTGGCAGCGCTCACAGAAGGAGCCACCCAGTCCGAAGCAGAGGATTTGATTCGTAACATTACCAATCGGCATAATGAATTTCTGGCCAGGATGGATTCAGAAATCCCGGATCTGCACTACATCGATCTCAGGGCTACGCTGGGAGGACCTCCGGTTTCCCGATCTGATCTGATGTTCGATTGTATTCATCCCAACGATGTAGGCTTCCAATTTGTAGCCAATCGCTTTGCCTACACAGTGGATCAATTCACCGGGGGCATTCGTGAATAAGACATTCTGGAACTCGCCATTCATTCTGCCTGTTCTGGCTCTTGTATTGTGGCCTGGATTTCTGGATGCTCGAAACTCAAAAACGGTAGAGCCTCTCATAACCCAGGGGTTGGATGTTGCCAGTCGAGTGCATCTGGGCTTTCAATTTTCTGAACTGGACCAGCATAAGTACTATGAACGAGAAAGATCCCTGTATCTGTCCGGGGAGTGGGCTGCCACAAACTACTTTTCCGTCTATGGTACGGTCCCCTATGTAGAACGTACGGTAACAGATGCGGACAGGCGCAGATACCTGGATCACCTGGAAGCGGGGGCTCGCCTGGCACCCAGCTTTGGACCTCTGACAACCACCCTGGGCATGACCATTCGCTTTTCCCGAGGTACGAATCAAGGTGATGTGAAAAAGGATGTAGGTTATATTCAACCCTATGCAGGACTATTGCTGAATCTGGACTGGTTTTTCTTGCAGGGCTCCATTATGTGGTCCACTCAAAGCAACCCCAGATTTATTGAGGATGTGGATCAGCAGTTTGATCGGTCTGTGATCTATGATCTTGCCATGGGTTTTCGCATGGGGTCCTGGGATCTTTCACTGGAGAATAGATATGATCACCGGTATGATCCGGATGAACGAAAGAGGGTGCACTGGCTTCTGGGGCCCGCCATTCGCTGGAATGCGACAGAACGCTTTTCTATGTCTCTTGCGGTGCCCTATGCAATTCGGCAAGAAAGGGAAGAAGATTTTAGAATTCATTTCCGAGTTACTTACCGTTTCGGTTCTACGTATCGATAATGCCATGGAGCCCTGTTAATCATTCAAGCGGTGGCAGGATAGATATTAGCATGAAGGATCTGCCTTGCGATTCATTCTTGAATCAATTCCGGTGCCAGTGTTTTATTGATTTATCCGCCAGAGCTACCGCGGAGCTAGAAAACGGACAAGGTTTTCAGCACATGTAAAATTTTGATTGCCAGCATAACTGTAAGGGTTTAGTACAAATATCTTCGGAGGCCTTAAACAATGCCCGTTAACATGCAAATGACTGTAATTGGACCGACACTGAATATCGTCGGGGAAATCAACGCAGATGAGAAATTGATCATCGAAGGGAAGGTGACCACCAAAGGCATCAATCTTCCCGGCCATTCCTTCACTGTAGGACTGGATGCTGTAGTAGAGGGCGATGTGAGCTGTTCTACAGCAATCGTTTTGGGCCAGCTGAAAGGAAACATCAAGGCTACCAAAGAAATCTACATTGGCGAAAAAGGCACTGTAGATGGAGATATCGAAGCCCCTTACATCAAGATCGAGCCTACTGCGAACCTCACTGGCCGCATGCGTCATTGATAATCTTCTCTTCCGGGAACGGTCGCTTTCGCGGCCGATTCCCATGCACTTCCTTTTTAAACGTATTATGTAGCATCAGCTGCGGTGTTTCTCAATGGATCATCTATAAGGATATCCGCTGGCAAGCCGTAACCCGGAAGTCTCTGGTTACAATGGATTCATTTGAAATCGGCCAGAACAGGCCACTGCTGGCTCGTGAGAGCTAAGGCTCACATTCAATATGCAGTGACGCTGATGGCGATCTGGCTTCAGATTCCCTGGCCATTAAAAATCCAGAACTAGCTCAATTCGTAGTTTTCCCTTATCAACTCTGCCCGGTGCATATCGATTGAATACAATGTAATTATACGGAAGCCAGCTTTCCTGTACGTTCCATAGTTCCAGAAATAGCTCGTATGGCATTTCGATTAAACCCTTTGCTGGATCATTCATGAATACCACTCGGCGAACATCGTCGTAGCCTGTGACGACTCTATAGTGCATGCTCTCTTTTCCTTCATTGAACCATTGATGCACGATCGCAGGTGATCCTGAATCCAGGTGCCCTTTAAGCTCTCGAAAAAATCGATCGCGTATTCGAACCGCTTCCCTCTCGTCATCGGGAAGCTGTTTGACTCTGGGGTTTACCGTGGGCGCGAATGCCTCCAGGAATTCACGCATCTGATAGGTCCCGGTACCCGGGTATCTTTTCCAGTTCACTGCTGAATTAGTAGAATGAGCGCGAACTTCTCGCAGAATTTCCGAATCCCTGAATCGGCCGGATTCAAGATGATATTTGATCACCATGGCCCGGGCTATATCATATTGATTGTAGCGGGTCTCTCCCCAGTATCGAAAAAGCATTTCAATTACTGCCGGGCCGCAAAGTTTTGCCTGCGGCTGCCGCACCAGGGGTACCTGTAGTTTCACCACTCGTCTGGATTCTGGATTGGTTCCGGTGGTAAGGTCGCTGTAATCCGGCGCGGGGGACGGCTCTGCTTTAATGGCCACGTTGCAATATAGCATTAAAGCGGCAGTAAGTAGAAAAATACATTTCGATGTTACGGGTCGGATAGAATAGCGAAGGAAGTGGAAAGCCGCGAAAGCCTTCCATGGTGGCCGCTTGAACAGTGTCATCCGGTCATTATTTTCCCTGAGCTTTAACTACAAGGACAATTCCCGGGGCTGGAAATTCGTGCTCCGGCGTTATATCGTTAGGACGGTTTCAGCTTCGTAATAGTCGGCTTGCAGATAACCCCTCCTGCCAGGCCGTTTTTCTAAGTTTCTTCTTGATCCATCCATTTCTGAATGATCCGAACCGAATGCCGATCCGGATTGTCGAATTCCATTCCGATTCGAAGCAAACCGGTTTTATTGTCCATTTGCTGATGGCAGCTAATTGCATTCAGGGATACCGATGCATTGTGGCGACGAATCTGGATCGTGAAACTGGATCCGGCGCCTCCCGGGTTAAGACCTGGATCTACAAGAATGCTTGCCCCGGTTCGACTGAGATCCATCAGGAGGCACTGGTTTTTGGCGGCGCCGGTGTCGGCTGATGCCTGCAGGGAAGTCGTATCCGGTAACTGCACGGTTGCTTGGTAGTTGGACAGATTCCCTTTTCTGGAAAACCTGCGATAGACAGGATCCATCTGCCATGCTTTGCGAATGGCTGGCTGCATGTAGAACTTCACCGGTCTGTCTCCGATTTCGCGAACCATCACTCCCTGCAGTATTCCAAGGGTCAGGGATCTAATGATACGGGCCAGCCGCCTGGATTTATGTTGCGACAGATTAATGAAGGAGTTCAGTCCCATGAAGGGACGCAGAACCGAGCTCTTGCGATTCCTGGAAACCCCCAGGATTTCAGCTCCTTCCGGGCCCATCAGGAAATACAGGTAGGCTTCCGGCAGCCCCCTTAGCAGAGGTGGCAATTGCCGATTCACCATATTCATCAAGCTTCTGGTCAGTTCTTTTCCTTCGGTGCTGGGTCCCCATTGGTGTCGCTTGTAGGATTTAACACATTCATCCATGTCACGGAAGTCCCGGGCCACAAGCTCGTCATCCAGACCTATCATGGAGCTCATTACGGCCCAGCAGTGGGTATAGGCCTCCCGGTCCTCTTCCCGTAGCACAATTCCCAGTTTTTCCAGTCCTCGAATCGTCTCAGAGCCGAATCCGCCGGCCACGGCAGCGAGATCCGTCTGCGAGATGGGATCTCCATAGGATTGGGGCCACTCTTTCTTTCGTTTAACGAAGAATCTGGCAGCCGCATGCATCAATCTGACTTTTTGAATACTTCGAATGGCTCGGCCATCCGGGCCAAAGGCCCCCGGGGAAACAACATCCAGAAGAAATTGTGCCGTCTCAGCAAGGCGCCTTCGAGTGTGATCGTACATGGTCTTTGTAAAAGAAAGTGCCAGGGCGGGTCGCGGCGCCGCGTAGCCTTCTGGAAGCACAAGACAGAAAAGACTCAGAGTCATTGGCAGTCCATATCGAGCAAATACGTCCTGCGAATGCGAAAGTGTGTCCTGATTGGCGAAGGATGGTAGCCGCGCGGTCTCTTCGAAATAGGATCGAAGCACTGGAGGGCAATCCGGCACTGCATCTCCATTCCTTTGAATCGCATCCAGGATGGAGTGCAGCCCATCGATTCTTCCGCTGGACAAAAGCTTCTCGATAACGGAGTCAGCAGTTGGGTCGCCGCAGGATTGCCAGGGCAGCGAGTATTCACGACTCCATCTTTCTGGGCTCTTCGCCGGTGTTTGCTCAATAGATGGATCCCTGGTCATTTCCATGCTCGGAATACTCCATATTGCCATAGATCGGCGCGAAGCGCCAGGTACTGGTCCCGTGCTGCTCGCAAGTTTCCGTTCAGAATCTTCCTTCTGAGACCCAGAAAAGATGCGAAACGGGCCGCCGGAGATAATATCGTGGAATAGCGATAGAGCCTTTCGGATGATTTACGGATCTTCTCTGTATAGTCTTCGAAGCTGGAGTCCCGAAACCCGGCGTCCGATGCCAGAGCTCCTATTTGTGTTTGACTGAGTAGTTCTGGCACGGCCCAGCCATCCAGCCAGGAGCGCATCAATCGTCTTTCTGATGGCCTTTGCATTCTGGAGCCCAGGAAACCATCTGCAATGATCAGTACTCCTCCCGGCCGCAGGAGTCGAAAGGCCTCTTCCAGAAAGCGAGGTTTGTTCCATGAATGGCAAAAGCTTTCAATGCACCAGATGACAGAGAAAAATGAATCAGAGAAATCCAGATCATGGAAGTCTGCTCGGGAAAAGTGCACCTGGTTCTCGACATTGTACTTCCTGGCCACCTCTTGAGCGCGCGTAAGCTGATGGCTGCACAGAGAGACTCCATGCACCTGGCATCCAAAGTTTTGTGCCAGAAAGATGGAACTACCCCCAACGCCGCATCCTGCATCCAGCACCACATCGCCGGGTTGAATCTGGGCCAGGTCCGCGAGTACGCGGTTTTCGTTTTCCAATGCTTCGCTCAAATTCCTGGTTTCGTCCGACCAGAACCCAAAATGCAACGAATGGGATTCGTCCTGATTCCAGAGAAGCCTATAATCAAATTGCGAATGTAGATAATACTCTTCGATTGCTTGCGAATCATAGTGGACTGTGTCAAACCGTTCCAGGTGTTGCGACGTGCCAGATTCTGTTACACTCATTTCCTACTCCTTGCCAGTCACCAGGTCGTGCCATGGCAGCTCGAAAGATTCCCATCCGCCAGAGCATCAACCAGATCATTGTCTCATGAAATGGATTCTGTGTCGTCCTGGAGGGCCCATCCGGACGTTTATGGCGGAACAGGGTTTTTGAGGTTCGGTGTTGGAATGTTCGAAACTGACGGTCGAGCCAAAATCAAATTAGTGCCTAACTTTGGAGTCGCGAATTATAGTATGCGCCCTGTTTTCTGAATCACAGGCAAGATTCCCCGGACCAGCTTTACCAGAGGAGCCTGCACAATGACAGCCTGCACAATGACAGTCTCCGCAATGACAGTCTGCACAATGACAGTCTGCACAATGGCAGCGTTCATTTCTTTTCCCGGGCGGGAAAGCCAGCGGATGGATCGCTATCGATACTGGTGAAGGTAAGCATGGGCGAATCTCTGTCCGATGATGAGGTAGCTTTCTGCTGTAAAATGCACTGAGTCCCGCAGCGGCAGTCCCGAGGTTCGGATCATGGATACATTCTCCAGGTTGATGCTGGATTGAGCCTCCTGGACTGTTTTCCAGTGTTTATAGACATCCGGTCTTTTTTGATCTCCGATTTGTGCGAAAATAACCGGCAGCTCTGGAGTCTGGAGATCTCCGCGAAAGTTATTCACGAAGTCGGCGAAAAGCAAGCCCCACAGTGCTGGCTCTCCCCGGTTATACCCCCGGCTTCCCTGCAGTTGAATGGTCCAGTGTTCACCGGCATTCTGTATTGGTATCTGCCCAGCATTGGTCGAAGTCAGTTTTCGCTGTTTTAGATCCTGGATGGTCATACCTGCAGGGAGCGATTCTGGATCCAGGGAGTACTGAATTAGGTTTTCAGGTTTCTTTTCCGGTGGTCGGTGGTTTTCCGCCAGCAGGCGGGAGAACTCCACGTCCACAGCATCCCATTCCCCCTGAAAAAAGAGAACCGCTTTGATAGTTCCCATTTTGGAGGCCAGCTTTGCACGATACAGACAAGAGCCATACAGCGAATCCCTGCCGGATCTTCGCTCCCATTCGAACATCGTTGTGGCTCCCATGGCGCAAGGAACAAGTCCTATTATCATATCCGGGTTGTGTTTTCGCAACTCGTAAGCGAAGGGGAGAGAGGGATCCATTCCTGTACCTGTATCCATGGAGACCTGATCCAGCTGGTCTCTGGAAGAATCGATGGGTGGCCTTGCGATCTTCCATCGATAGTCGTTCCCAAATACATAAACGGCGGAATCAGTACTGAATTTATCTTCTGAATAACCTTTCCCTCGACCTGACATATTGGATTGTCCCGCCAGGATGAAAAGCTGGATCTTCTTGCGGTGTTCCGGTGCAACAGACTTTTCGGATTCAGACGCTCTTGTGGCCGCAAGATCCGGAGCATTCGCGCCGGATTCGCTGCCCACCGGGTTGGACAGATTCTGATCGTTTTCCTGGTTTTCCGGGAGGAGCATTGAACAACCGGGCCCCGGAATTGCTACCAGGAAGAAAAGATGGATGAGAATTGTTACTCGCATGAATCGTCTATATCCTCGCAGAACATAAAGCTGCCATCATTGTGCAGAATGGACATTGATATCCGCAGTAGTATTATCGCCCGGTCTTTTCCGGCAGGGGCTCCCAGGGAATCTCATGATAATGCTCCACTATGTAATCTTTCACATCACCGATGATCGCATTGTAGCGATGATGATACGGCTTTCCGGAGAGATAGAACACTTTCTCACCAGCTGCATCCAGGCGAACCGCTGGAACGGACCACATGCTCCAGGAGGTCCCGATCTCACGGAAGGATCGAACTTCTACGTAGTACTCTTCGTTACTTACGAAATGAACGTAAGTCATATACACTTTAGAACCCTCTATGAGGAAGGGGTCAATGTCGCCCCTGAATGCTGTTACGTTTTCATCGGTGGAAATTAAGAGAGATTCGTGCATTCCAATATACTGAATCAATTGCCCGGAGAGAGCTCCGTCCAGAGCTGCAATGTGCATGATTTCTGAAACACTGCGATTTTGCTGGCGCATTATCAGTTCCACCACGCCATTTGCAATCGTAAAGGGTGAGACCCCTGTCTCTGCAACCTGTCGAAGATTATCAATGCTGGTAAGCAGACTCTCCAGGTTTACATCCTGTGCTTTTCGAATCCAGTCCTATCTACGGGCCAGACTGGATTCGTGAATAGTGGGGTGCGGCGTTCGACAGTAGGCCATGTTGGAAAAAACGAAAAGCAGCAGGCTGAAACGGAGTACCTGAGCCCGGTAGCGAAAACATCCATTGAATTCCTTCATTAATCGATTGGGTTCCAGTGATTGAAATCTGTCAAGAACTGAGGATTTGCCTCGGATTTGTATTTGATGGAAAATCTTCGCTTTGGAAGCCGATTTCAACTGTTACAGGCTTGTGCGAATTTCCGAAAGGAAACCGCAAAGGATTGCATTCATTTATGCAGTTGCTAAACTACGGACCTATGAGCGAAAAGGAAAAGACACTCCGTTATAAGAAGGGTGACACCACCGTGGTCTGGCAGCCCCATCTATGCCAGCACTCCGCAGTCTGTGTGAAAGGATTGCCCCGTGTATTTAATCCAAAAGCCCGGCCGTGGATCAATACAGAAGGGGCGGAAGAACAGGCGATTCGAGATCAGGTAATGAAATGTCCGTCTGGAGCGCTATCCCTGGAGTGAGGGGAGAGAGATTCATGCCAGAGCTACGCAATCTTTGAATCGCGGGCCCCCGATTACCCATCCCTCGAATATGGGCAGCCTCAGCCTGCATCCGGGCCGTCCAGGGAAACTTTCAGGTCTCCCTTCTTTATCTGGTCTGCACCTGGCGCATTAAAGATGATCGCATTGTATGGGAGCCACGTCTCATCTATTTTCCAGAGATACAAGAATTGGGAAACCTTCATTTTCACGGAGCCGGAAGCCGGATCATTCAAGTAAACCATTCCTTTGCTTAGATCATAGCCGGTGACCACGCGAAATCGCTGCTCCTTGCGACTGCCATCCACCCATTGAAGAACAATTACCGGAACTCCACTACTGAGGGACTCCTTTATGCTGTTGAAACGTTCTTCCTCCAGTTTTTCTAAATCCCGAGGCCGTGCAGGAAGATCCTTTGTTCTTGGATTTTCCGTCCGTGCGATGGGTTCCAGAAACTCTCGCAAGTATCCAGTTCCACTGCCCGGATAGCTGCTCCAGTCCATTTCATCCGCAGATTTTCCGGACCGGATCTGAAACAGGGTATGACTTTTGTAAAACCTACGATTATCCCTGAACTTCCAGACCAGAGAGCGAGCAATGTCCAGCTGAGAGTATCGATTCTCTCCCCAGTATTTGAAAATCATCTCAACGGATGCAGATCCCGAAAGAGACTCTCTATGCTGCGTCACCACGGGAACATCCAGTTGAACCAGTTTCTTCAGTTCCACCGGTCCTGATTCCGGACTCGCCTGGGTATTATCGGGCGAGGAAGTCTGGCAATGGCCGAAAAAGATCAATAGAGTAAGGCAGAGAATTCGTAAATGCATGGTACCATCTTAGAAGTCCAGGCCTGCTATCAAGAGTTTTTGCTGATTTCGAAGGAGGATCTACCGCGAAACCGGTTACGAATACCAAAAACCATTGCATCCCTGCAGGAGACTGATTCATTATCTATATGATTGAGAAAATTAAGTTAATAAGAAATGTTGGACTGGCAGTTCTGCTGATTGCTGTGACTTTCAGTTGTGCCAGCGGTCGAGTTCAGGTTGGCTCAGATGAATGCGCTGGACTTTCCGGCTCTGCGGACAGCTATCTCAATAGCGGGGACATTGAATATGATCGTCGGAATATGTATGGAGCCCTGGAAAATTATAAGAAAGCACTCTGCAAAGCTCCCCGTTCCGTAAATGTTCATCTTTCCATGGGCATGGCCCTTGCATCCCTGGATCGTCTGGATGAAGCGCTGGCGCATACAGATTACATTCTCAAAGAATTGAATCCTGATTCCATCGCTGCACTTACGAACAAAGGATTGTTTTTCCAGAAGGCAGGTCGATTTAACGAAGCGAAGAGAATCCACCTGGAAATTCTGAAGAATAGACCTTCGGATGGGCCAGCTCTTCTAAACCTGGGACTGGTTGAGCATCAGTTGGGAAATGACAGGGAAGCAGTGCGAAGATTTGAAGAATTTCTCAAACTGTATCCCCGAAACGTAATGGGTCTGTCGAACCTTGCGGCAATTTATTCAGGAATGGGTGAGTTCGAGAAGGCTGAGGAGTTGTTCCGTAGAAGTTTGAGCATTGATCCTGATGACTATGCTACTCATCAAAATCTGGCCAACCATTACGTTAGGATCAAGAGGTTTGATCTGGCTGCCAGACATTATTCCAGGGCCTGCAGCCAGGGACTTCAAAGAGCCTGCGAAGACGCTCGCTGGGCCCGGAGCCAGCAATAAGAGACAGAAAGCCGCGATGGAACCCATATAGCCAGAACCCGGGATTCGCAATAATCAGTCTGAGAATTATCAGGTATCCGTCATTGGCCAGAAGTGTTCGAGATGTTTTCTGCTTGAGTACCGTTATTCACCGGATCTGATTAGCTATGGGAAAGTATCTTGCATTGATGCTCTTGCTGGCCAGCTCCTCTTTGTGGGCCAGCGGTGGCGGTCCCTGGTGGGAATATCTGGTGCAGGCGGAAGGTGGCCTTCGCATGAGGGAAGGCCCCGGCACTGATTTTCCTGTGGTCACATTGGTACCAGACGGCGCTTATGTGCGAGATGTGCATGGCATGCTCTATGAGACCCTGCCCGCCGCACGTCACTGGGAGGCCAATGATGGAAACTGGACTCTGGTAGCTTTCTCAAGCGAAAAGGGAGTTCAGTCAGGATGGGTTCACAACGACTATTTGAGGATTCCAGAAACTTCTATCGCAGATTTCGGTTGTGCGACTCTGATTCGAGTATCCAGACTCAAGACTATGAATCCAGAGCAGCTGACTGCGCAAATACCCCGGCCATTTGTTCTCGCAGAGCATGATATCAACGTTGTACTTTCTAATGGCTCTGCCATCTCTCTTATCAGGGAGCTGCAATCCTGGGATCTGGATCGCTGGGAATCAGATGGCGACGGAGCATGTAGAGTATTTTCCGGGCAGAACGAACGAGGCAGACTTCGCAAACAGGAATACACCGTACTGGGAAAGAAACGGCATGCCTGGACGCTGGAGGTGGCTGGATTCTAGAATCCCACTCGATCGAGAGTAAACGCCTGCAGAACTTGATTGAAAGAGAGTGAATGGGTCCGTTCGCACTAATTTACATCCTGAATACTCCGTAGTTCGTTTCCTGGTTTCCTGTGCGATTGCAGATTGCAAGCGTCATACCAAGCACTCTGCGAGTATCTGCAGGATCTATGATACCGTCATCCCAGAGCCTTGCACTGGAGTAAACGCTGGAAGATCTTTGATTGTATTCTCGCAGTATGGGCTCTTTGAATTTCTGCTCTTCTTCTGCAGGCCACTCCTTTCCGTCCCGGGCCAGTTGATCCCTTTTTACGGTGGCCAGTACATTTGCAGCCTGTTCCGGGCCCATTACCGATATGCGAGCGTTGGGCCACATCCATAGAAACCGAGGTCCAAAGGCTCGACCGCACATTCCATAGTTACCTGCACCGTAGGATCCGCCAATCACCAGGCTGATCTTGGGAACATTTGCGTTAGACACTGCATGCACCATCTTCGCCCCATCGCGTGCGATGCCGGTGCTTTCATACTTCTTACCCACCATAAAGCCGGTGATGTTTTGTAAGAATAGCAAGGGAATTTGCCTCTGAGTGCATAGCTCTATGAAGTGTGTAGTTTTCAGTGCAGATTCACTAAACAGCACTCCATTGTTGGCTATAATGCCTGCCTGCATACCGTAGATACGAGCGAAGCCAGTTACAATCGTGGTTCCATAATCAGGCTTGAATTCATGAAACTCGGACCCATCCACGATACGGGCTATGATCTCTCGAATATCGAATGTCTTGCTGCTGGACTCCGGTATAATTCCATAAAGCTCTTTGCCGGGATACAATGGTTCTGCCACAGAACCGGAGGTAGTTGTTTTCGCGCCGGCACCCTGTGATTTACCGCGGGCCTGATCGGTTGCCGAGCTGTTACGGGGTTGGTTGGCTACTGCGGCTGCTTGGAAACTTGCTCCGCTTTCAGGATCTACTGAGTATTCCGGACCCAGGTTGGCCACGATTCTCCGAACGATGCTAAGAGCTTCTTCATCGTTTACCGCGGCATAGTCCGCGACACCGCTTTCGCGAGTATGAACATCGGCGCCGCCCAGTTCTTCAGGGGTCACTTCCTCGCCGGTAGCCGCTTTTACCAGTGGAGGGCCGCCCAGAAAAATAGTGCCATGGCCTCTAACGATAACGGTCTCTTCGGACATGGCCGGAATATAGGCTCCGCCGGCCGTGCATGATCCCATAACGCATGCGATCTGCGGGATACCGGCAGCGGAAAGTCTGGCCTGGTTGTAGAAAATTCGCCCAAAATGATCTCGGTCTGGAAAAACCTCATCCTGCATGGGCAGGAAGGCTCCTCCGGAATCTACCAGATAGATACAGGGAAGACGGTTTTCAAGAGCAATGTCTTGAGCTCTGAGATGCTTCTTGACGGTGAGAGGAACGTAAGTGCCTCCCTTTACCGTGGCATCGTTGGCCACGATCATTACAGGGCAGTTCTGAACCAGGCCAATGCCACAAACAATCCCAGCTGATGGCGCCTCAAAGTCATAGACGCTGGTGGCAGCGAAGGCTCCTACCTCCAGAAAAGGCGATCCTGAATCCAGTAGAAGCTTGATCCGATCTCTGACGAATAGCTTGCCTCTTTCTTCATGTAGATTCCGATTTTTTTCGCCGCCCCCGCCCGCTATTCGTTGCCAGATGGCTCGAATCTCTTCGGTCTTCTCGCGCAGGGCCTTTGCGTTGACCTCAAAATCGCTGGAACTGGTGTCTATGCTGGATTTAAGAATGCCGCTCATAAGTTGCGACAATCCTCGAAGAACCATTTCTGGAATAAAGAAATAAAAAAGCCCCGCATTGCTGCGGGGCTTCCTTGCAGAACAGCTGATTATCTATCAGTTGCTTGCCCGGTGGCTCTTTTCTCGGTAGAAGAAAAGGGCTGCCAGTCCTGCAATTCCCAGAGCCAGGAGGGTCCAGAGGATGGAACCGTTCTGGAATCCGGCTCGAATATAAGCGGCCAGGGCTCCCTCTGTTACATAGGGGAAGGTATGAGTATCGTTTGCTCGATTATACCAGTCCGCCTTTTCCTGTCCCAGAGATAGATACCAGGTATCGAAATCTGGATAAGCTTCGGAGATGCTGGATTTCTCATATGGCCAGTTCCATTGTTTTGGAATGGAAAGTGCCCAGGGGAATCCATTGTCGTCCAGATATCGGTCGGAACCATCCGCTTCGAAATACTTTCCAGCGAAGTGGACTTCATGGCCAGTATTGATCACCTTGATATAGAGATCAAAAGGAGCTCGTCCCAGATTGCTTCGAGCCATGGGCTCGCTGAATACGATTTCCAGTTCGGAATATTTTCCTTCTTTGTAGGATTGTCCTTTGGCAGTGTTTTTATGACCCAGAGTTCGGTTGCTTTCAGGCATTACTTCAATGTCCTGAAGACTGGCTCTATATTCGTCCACTTCCTCTTCAACACGTCCCTGGTAGTCGTATAGCTTATGGTTGATATTTCCGCTGCCAGGCAGGTTGAGGTGCAATGTGTGCTTGTATCCTGCTCCTCTTGCCAGGTGCTGATAAACTCCGCGCAGTCGAACTACCTTTCCAGAAGCATTCAGATCCACTTCATGATAGACTTTAACTACATAGTCGTTGAAGTCTGCATCACCCGCGCTGGGGTACAGGTCTTCATAGGCTACAACCAGACCGTCTGCGGATGGAAGTTTAACTACAGTTGCTCGATCCGGATCGTTCGGGTATGCATCATTTTCGTCTGAGATTCCGTCACCGTCTGCGTCCGCAACGCCAGTGTCGGTATCGGCAGATCCGTCAATAGCAACCTCACGATTGATTTCCTGAACGTTGTCAGTATCGATAGTGTCTTCGATAACTTCATCGCCCACTACGATAACCAGGTTCAGGGTTTCATTGTCTGGAGTCACTTCGATAGTGCCGCTGGCTACGCCGTCTTCGCCGGTCACGCCCTGATACAGCACTTCACCTGTGTCGCCATCTTTGATTGTTACAATAGCACCGTTCACTTCGCCATCGTCATCCACTACAGTGATGTTTACATCGATGGTTTCAGAGTTCTGGAATTCGAAATCTTCTTCGCCAGTAACGTCACCGTTTGTAGTGGTAACCGTTGTTCCCGAAGAAGTTTCTCCAGTAGTAGTAGTTCCCGGAGTGGATTGTGCATCATTCCCCAGTAAGAAGAAAGGAATCGCATCCTTGTCTTTCTTGCAATCCGTGAGTATAAAAGAACCGGCTGCCAGAATGGCCAGAGCCAGCACTTGATTGTTTATTCTCATTTGAGATCCTCCCGCTCGGTTTGCTCTATTTTTAATCGGGCCTTTCTGGATCCGATTCCGAGCTCTCTATTAAAGAAAAGACGGACAAAACAGACAAAATCTGTAAGGAAAACGCCCAATAATTACACAATTCATGCATCCTCCACCACGGTACAGCTGGCAGGAGTTACAGGGAAATTGCCCAATTATGTCGCATTCTCGCTCATACAAGGAGGCTCATTTTCGTTCTCACATTCAATTAACAGCGACGGTCACCCCGGAAATAGAAGAGTGTAAATGCTGAAACCATGAGTAACACACCCAGGGCCCAGAGCAGGGAGGGATTGGTGACGGCCGCCTCCAGATAATGAAGCAGCTTGAGCGGTCGAGTTGTAAGGGAAATTCCTGGTATCGATCCAGGTTCCTCAGCATCAGTTCTGGCGGATTCATTCCCCATGATCTGATCTGTGGACAGGGCAGCGAGCTGGCCCCGGGGGCTCAGCGGGTGGTGCCCGTGAGCACGGCTGGCAATATCCCATTCATGGTTCTGGCTAATGTCCCGGGATTTTTGCTGACGAAGTAGGTCTGATCCCGGCGTGTTGATGGCGAACTTGCCGGACGGTTCTACTCGATCAAGGGAACGATGTCCCGTCATTTCCACTGATTCTGAATAGCTGACCGATATTGCGGCCGGTCCCTCTTCAGATAACAGGGATGAGGGCTGCAGTAGCATCAGAAGGATGCCAGATGCCACCAATAGGATAGAATTAGCCGGAGCTCGCATACTGGGGTGCCCTCAGAAGGGAACGTGCCCTGCTGAACACCTCAGTGGACGACAGAAATTGGCTACTCCATGAAAAAACCCTCTATCTACGGCCCAGTGTGACGGTCAGTGTCATGGTTTTGAAATCCCGGATGATTTCTACTTCCACTTTATCTCCCGGCTTTCGCCTGGAAATCAATCCCACCAGCTCTCCGGGATAAAGCACCGTTTTTCCATCTACCTTCAATATGACATCGCCTTTCTTGATGCCGGCCAGATCGGCACCGGTGCCGGATTTGACCCCGGTCACCAGAACTCCCCGGCCATTGGTGAATTTTCGCAGTTTCGCAGGAAGCACATCTACTGCTACCCCCAGAAGTCCGCGGTCCACCTCTCCATTTCTGCGAATCTCTTCTATTACATATCGGACTTCATTTGTAGGAATGGCAAAACCAATGCCGATGGAGCCTCCGCTGGGAGAAAGAATCATGCGATTGATGCCAATCACCTCACCGTCCAGGTTCAGTAGCGGACCTCCGGAGTTTCCCTGATTGATGGAAGCATCCGTCTGAATGAAGTTCAATCCACTGGCATCCAGTCCTACCCGTCCCACTGCAGAAATCACACCCACGGTAAATGAGCCATCCAGGCCAAAAGGATTACCCAGTGCGATAGCCCAATCCCCTACCTTGACCTTGTCCGAATCTCCCAGTTTCAGGGGATCCAGTGAACCGGCCCCCTGAAGACGAATCAATGCGATGTCGGTTAGAGGATCGGAACCCCTGACTTTCGCTGTGAATGTCCTGCCATCATGGAGCTTTACCGTGACCTCTTTCGCATCGCCGATTACATGCCTGTTGGTAACGATCCATCCATTGGAATCAATTATGAATCCACTACCCTGGGATTGAGGAGTGGCTGGTCCGCTACCGCTGGGAGCCGGGCGATCCTGAAGGCTCTCTGTGGTGATCTGTACCACGCCGGGTCTGGCATAGTCGTACACTGCTCGGAAAATTCGCTGAAGATCTCTGGCGCTCTTATAGGATTCCCGCAGGGCAGGATCATTCATGGGGGAAAAGCCATTGCGAGCTGTAGCTGTATTCCCCGGAGCAAAGAGGGTTCCGAAACCCAGAATAGACATCAAAACAAGGGAAGAGATTTTCCATCTGGAGGAGGGTATTCGTATCATAACATTTCTCGATCTTCGAAGTGGCGTTGGCAGGTCTTATTAAGTATCGGTTTAGACGAGGGTCAGGGCAAGGGTAGTGCCGATTTTGCGGCCGGAATTAAGCTTTGCCGGGCTGGAATTTGGACTCCAGTTCCTGTCAGTCTGACAGTGAAGACTGACAAATTGGAGCCGACAAAAGTCTGCGGAGGCATTATTCTGCCTCTGTCCACCAGGATGGTTGGTACTATTCCTGCACTCAGTCCTATCCCGGCTGAGCAAGGATTTGGTCGGTAAAAGACCAGTCAGGAGTAGTAAGGATGGAATCAGTGATTCGATACGCAGATCAAAACATAACAGAAATCAAAACCGAGGATGTGCCTTTTGAGGCACCCATTATTCCTCTAAGAAATGCACTGGTATTTCCTGGAGTCATACTGCCAATCTTTGTGGGTCGAGCCGGAACCCTGGAATTGGTAGAGCAGCTGGGCAAGCCGGGCGCTCTGGTAGCCCTGTTCACTCAGAAATCCGCAGATGTAGAACAGATCGAACAGAAGGATCTGTACAGCACCGGAGTTCTGGCAGAGATTCACAAGGTGATGCCCATGAGCGAAGGCGGCTATCAGGTACTTCTACAGGGCATTCAGAAAATAGAACTGAATCGAATTACCGGTGAGGAGCCCTATCTTACCGGACGGATCTCGGCCCTGGGAGAAATCAAAGATTATAGCGATGAACAATTCCAGGAGTTCAAAGCCCATGTTCTGGGATATGTAGAAAGCCATCCTGGCATTCCCGATGAAATCGCTACCTTTGTGCGAAAGTTATCCAATCCCAGCGCTCTGGCCAATCAGGTACTTTTCTTTTCGCAAAAGCCTGCAGAAGAAAAGATTCAGGCGCTGCGAATCAGTTCTATCAAGGAAAGCTGGAAACAGTGCAGTCTTATCTGGTGGAAGAAACCCAGCGACTGAAGATGGAAAATGAGGTGCGCAAAAAGGTAGAACAGGATACCTCCAAAATGCAGCGGGAATTCTATCTTCGCAAGCAACTGGAAACGATTCGCAAAGAACTGGGCGAAGAAGATGGCGGCGATGACGATGAATTGGAAAATCAGCTCAGAGAAAAATGGCTGCCGGAAGAGGTACGCAAGCAGGTAAATAAAGAACTCAGTCGCTATCGCAGACTTCAAGATGGTCCTCAGTCCGGCACCATGGAATCCGGCCAGATTCGCAACTGGCTTGAACTGGTGAATGATCTACCCTGGGAGGATCCAGAGCCGCGGCCCATCGATCTGGAAAAATCCAGCGCCGCCCTGGAAGAAGACCATGAGGGTCTAGAAGAAGTTAAGAAGCGAATCCTGGAACACCTTGCCGTGGAAAAACAAACCGGTGGATTTCGCGCACCCATTCTATGTCTTGTGGGCCCTCCGGGAGTGGGTAAGACATCCCTGGCACGGTCCGTGGCCCGTTCTATGGAAAGACCTCTGGTGCGCGCCGCTCTGGGCGGAGTACGGGATGAAGCAGAGATTCGTGGCCATAGAAGAACTTACGTAGGCGCTCTTCCAGGAAAGATTCTGGCCGCTATGAAGAAGGCTCGCACAAGAGATCCTGTATTTTTGCTGGATGAGATCGATAAGACCGGTGCTTCCTATCATGGAGATCCATCGGCAGCTCTGCTTGAAGTGCTGGATCCGGAGCAGAACAGTCATTTCGAAGACCATTATCTGGGTCTTTCTTATGATCTTTCTCGTGCACTGTTCATTTGTACCGCGAATAGCCTGGAAACCATCCCGGCACCTCTATTGGATCGCATGGAGGTGGTAACCCTTTCTGGATATACCCTGGCAGAAAAGGAAGCGATTGCGAAGAAGCACTTGCTCCCGAAGATTCTGACAGACCTCAAACTGCAGGATGGCAAGGTTCAAATCCAGGATGAGGCCATTCGCCGGGTAATCGAGAATCATACACGGGAAGCAGGTGTTCGTACGCTCAAGCGAAAGCTGGAGTCTCTGGCTCGAAAGGCGGTGCTGAAGATTCATGAAAATCCGCAGGATGAGTCATCTCAAGTATTCGGTCGCGATGAAGTTCAGGAGCATCTGGGTCGAGATCGATTCATTCGCGATATCAAAGAGGATACCAGAGCGCCCGGTGTGGCCATCGGACTTGCCTGGACTCCGGTAGGCGGAGATATTCTCTACATTGAAGCAACTGGCTATGAAGGAAAAGGAGAGCTTCGACTTTCCGGACAGCTGGGCGATGTAATGAAGGAATCCGCTCTGGCGGCCCTATCTTTTCTCAAGGCTCATGCGAAAGAACTGGGAATTGATCCTCAAAGTCTCAAGCATAAGGATCTGCATGTTCATATCCCCAGCGGAGCTACTCCCAAGGATGGCCCGTCGGCCGGGGTTACTCTTCTCACAGCTCTCACCAGTCTGTTTACCAATCGACCGCTGAAGGATGATCTTGCTATGACTGGCGAAATCTCGTTGAGAGGAAGGGTACTTCCTGTTGGAGGGATCAAGGAGAAGGTTCTGGCTGCCCGGACTGCAGGAATCAGCAATGTATTTCTGCCGGAGAAGAATCGACCGGACTACGAAGAGCTGCCAGAACACGTTCGAGAAGGGCTGAATGCTCGATTTTACTCTTCCATGATGGATCTGGTTCAGAATGCGCTCCAGGAGCCATCCCCCGAATTTCCGGATCGGGAAGGCTGGTAAACAATCCACCGCGCGCGGTCTGCGGCCTTGCGTGGGGAGTCCGGGATCCCAGTTGTTGCTGGGTAGGTCCTGTATCAAACTACATAGCCGCGATTTCAATACCGCCCGGTGCATCCCGGGCGGTATCCTTTCCCCCATTCTGTAACAATCCGTCGGCTAATTCAGAGATTCATGATGATTCCTGGATAATTCGGACATTGTCTCGATGAGAGTCACACCTGATGAACGAAAACCGGATTTCGGTTGCAATTCAGAATCCATGTCTATAATGAGCCAGGTCCAGAATCCTGGACAAAAGCTAATATTACTCATCGCGCGTTAGAGCGCCGATGGAAGACGAGTAAGAAGGAGATTTATATGGCCGAAGAGGAAGGCGCGTTAGATAAATTAAAGAACTCCGTAATGGGAGTGCTGCTTGGTCTGGTACTGATTCCAGCAAGCTTTGTAGTTGTATGGTATGCTTCCCAGCGCGACCAGGCTTCTGAGGAGCTGGCCGGAGCTTTCAAGGTTGAAGAGATCGCAAAAGCTAAAGATGAAGGAAAAGCGGTTTATTCCAGCGGAACTTTGAAGGCGCCTGCCCTGGGTGAGCCAGGAGTAGTTAAGCCCGGAAACTTTCTGACTCTAAACAAGAGTCGTGAGATGTATGGCTACAAGAACGTAGAGAAGTCCAGAAAAGTCGGAGAAAAAACCGAGAAATACTATGTTTGCGAGACCGACTGGCTGAGCAATCCTCAATCCTCTGCGGACGGAAAGCAATGCGCCAAAGAGGGGCGAGTGAACCCGGCTTTTGCCATTCCGGATTACAGTGCATCTGTAGATCCATCTCTGGAAGTGAGCGGAACCACATACTCCATCAGTAAAAAGGACCGTGATTATGTTGGGATGCCCTCCGTTTCTATTACGGAAGCAGATATGATCGGAGCCTATCCGTTCAGCGATGGAAAATTCTACGAAAACGATGCATGCGCCAGCAGCCCTACTGTAGGTTGCGAAAGGTTCTCCTATTCTGGAACTGCGTATGATCCGGCTGCAGAGCATACTGTCGTGGGAATGCTGGAAGGAAGTTCCTTTGAGCCTTTCAAAGATTTCCTTCTAGTTGGTGCAGGGGATTACCAAACTGTAATGTCTGCAAAAGCGTCTGAAGATACTATGTGGACCTGGATTCTGTTCGGTGCAGCGGTGCTGTGCCTGGGTGGCGGTCTCAGTCTGCTGGTAGGACCTCTGTTAACTCTGATCGAGTTTATTCCAATCATCGGAGATTTCGGAGCCGGTCTGATCCGATTCGTATTCTTCGCATTCGCATTCGTAGCAATGGGAATTACCTTCCTGCTCATCGAATACTGGTGGCTTGTGCTCTTGCTTTTTGTTCTGGCAATCGTGGCGATTCTGTTCATTGCCAAAGGCAGAAAGTCCAAAGCAGCATAATTCAAAAAAACAGATGTCCGATGTATCGGCAAATTCTGCAAAAGGGGTCGAGCAATCGGCCCCTTTTTTATGATGCTTTGAGTCGATGGTGAATGGGGGCCGGGATACGGCCGAATGTCACTGGAAAAGGCGAAGCGTAGACTGGGCTTATCGTGGCGATACTCACTTAATCAGGATTCCACCGGCCAATTCATACCGGAAAGTACTTACACTGCCCGATTGTTTTCTGATCTACTCACCGGGTAGTCTTTCGATGCATATCAGCAAAAAAGCCGACCCATGGGCCGGCTTTTCTGGGCCCAGAGCAGGCCCAATTCCTCGAAGGACTATCATCCAGGGGTTTTTACTGCGGCGATTTACAGTCCCGGATCCCGTCCGTCCTGTAGGTTTTGACCCTGCGGATCTTCCATGATTTCCACAGGCTCTTCGCCATCCTTATGGTAGCGAAATCGCAGATGCACATCAATTTCATCATCGAATCGCTTTTCGCGAGCATCTACCAGATCCCTGTGCCATTTCTGAGGGACTCTCAAATCGAACAGAGGATGTAGTTCTTTGGGAAAAGCGTATGGATTCTTGGACCAGTTCATTTTGATTCCATGAATAGTGGGAATTTCGCCATTTTCCTGGTCGATTTTCTCTGTCTTTCCCGTGGGATTGAGCATGTAATAGTTCTTATAAGGATACTTCAAAGCGAATATAAACTCTGCATTTAGCTTTGCCTGACGAGCCAGCTCGATGGAATCCATGTATCCCTTGATTCGCTTCTGTAGCTGGTCCGGAGAAAGCTGCCTTCCCTCTGGCAGATCCTGACCGATCTGAACCGCTCGTAGACGGGCCTCCTTGGCCAGTCCCAGCATTTCGTAGCCCTTTTTCATGTTGGCTTCAATGCGATATTTATTCATCGCATAATGGTAGTTCCTGGGATCGTACCTGCGCACATCCACCGGGATCTCCCGATCCTGGTCAAAATCTCTTCGCAGCTTGGAGTTGGGACCATAATCGATGGAAATATCTACTACAGAGGTATCTCTTGGATCATTTGGATTTTGACGTTCAATGGCTTCTCGAATCATCACTTCCGTGCGATCAATGTATTGCTGAGACATATCTTCCAGAAGCTTGTCCAGGCGAGCCTGGGCTTCCAGGAAACGGCTATAAGAATTTACATAATTTCTCTCGAACAGATAGATCAGGCCTTCCTGGTAAATTCTCTTAATGTCCCGATACACGGTAACGTTTTTACCTGGCTCTCTACGCTGCTGATTGATGTCTTGCGGCATACATTCCGGCAGCGGCTCGCATGGAAAATTATACGCCATCGGACGGAGCTTGCGCAAATATATAATCAGCTCATTTCTCTTATTGTAGGCTTTTTCGCCCACAGATTCGGCTCCAGTGTATCCTGTGCTGAGCAGGATGAGCGCCAATCCAAATGCAATTCCTTTGCGGTTCATAATATCCATTCCCCTGAATAGTCTCTACATGTATCGGTGATTCATAAGGCCAACCTGACAGTACCCATGCGGAAAAAAACCATGCAATCAAGAAATCGCAACCAGGCAGACTGAATTATGTCCCTAAAATGCTGGAAAAAAGGCCTCCAAATCCTGGCTCAATTCTTCTGCCCGGAATCCAGTTCCTCATTCAGGGAATCGTCCGTCATATGATCCTCACCCCAAATCTTGTATTGCCCTCGAGACTTTCCCCGGCTATTTTTTTGTAGCATTTTTAGATGCCGATATTAGGACTAGAAGTGTATGCGCGGCAAGGATCAAAGAGTTAAGTCCATTTCGTATAAATCCAAGGACATCACCAAGTGTCCACTCTGCCATCATGAATTTCAGATCGAGCAGCTCCACTCCGGAGGAGGGCGATTGATTGCAGGCAAGCTAACTGCAGAACTGCGAAGGCTTTATGATATTTCTAAGAAGTATGGCCGGGTCTATCCTCAGGCCTATCAGATTGTGACCTGTCCCCAGTGCCTTTTTTCATCTTTTCCCAAGGATTTTAACCAGCTGCAGGCAGACGAAATCGAAAGCTTGAAGAAGGCCACGCTTCAGCGGCGCACCGGTATTGAAAAGATTGTTGGTCCGGTGGATTTCAATGAAAACAGAAATCTGGTGCTGGGTGCGGCCTCCTATCTTCTGGCTGTGGACTGCTATCAGCACCGGGGCTTCAATGTTGCGCCTACTCCCAAGAAGGGAATCTGTTCTCTTCGCGCTGCCTGGCTACTTCATGATATGGATGAAGAGTTTCCGGGCATGGGATTCGACAAGATTCGTGACTTCATGTATACGAAAGCCGTGCGATACTATCAGCCAACACTGGAAATCATGTCCACAGGTAGCGAGCCCCATGAGCAATTCATCAATTTGCTGGGTCCGGATACAGACAATAACTGGGGCTTTGATGGGGTGGTTTATCTGAACGGATATCTTACCAACAAATATCTGGACTTCGTCACCAAAGATCACGAAGAGCAGGTTAAGCTACTGGATCTCTGCAAGCGGCACCTGGGCAAACTATACGGTATGGGAAAAGCATCCAAGAGCAAACCATCGGTTCTGATGGATATGGCCAAAGATCTTTACGAAGAGATCTCGGAAAGGCTGGAATCTCTCACAGGCGAGCCCGCAGAAACCGGCGCCAGCAGCTAAATTGTCTGGTGGCCATGATTCGGACCAGGATTCAAATCAACCATCGATCTAACTGGGTTCACCCCAGTTTCATCAAAACATGATTCTTGCTGCCACAGTGGCCTATGAAGGTAGCTCCTTTGCTGGATTTCAGCTTCAGAAGGATGTTCCTACAGTCCAGTCCCATCTGGAGGAAGCACTCCGTGTTCTTTACAAAAGTAGATGCATCATTCACTGTGCAGGCAGAACCGATGCAGGGGTCCATGCAACAGGGCAGGTGATCTCATTCGAAGTTCCCGAGATTCGGCCTCGTCTTCTGCCATCCCTGAATGCCCTTACTCCCGATGAATTGACGGTGCTGGATGTTCGACCTGCTCCGGAGGGCTTTCATCCGAGATTTAGCTGCATCGCACGCCAATATGAATATCTGATTTCCAGTAGTCCGGGCTGGAATCCCTTCCTTCGCGGTCGAGTGTGGCACAGGACTTCCGCTCCGCCGGCCCGGGAATTTCAGGACATGCTTCCGGTGCTTCAGGGAGAGCAGGATTTTGGCGCATTCACCCGACCCCAGTACCTTGAGGCCGGAACCAGGCGTTATCTGGATCTGGTGGAACTGGACGAGAAAGTAGACCTGTTAAGCGGGGAGTCCCTGTTGTCATTTCGAGTGCGAGGGAATGCCTTTCTGCACAATATGATTCGAATCATGGTCGGAACTTTGATGATGCTTGCAGAGGATTGGCCGGCGGATGAAAGGGCTGATCGCTTGAAGGATATTCTGATATCCAGAGACAGAACCCGGGCAGGAAAAACGGCTCCTCCCCAGGGCCTTTATTTTCGCGCAGCTTACTACCCGGAATCTCCGGAAATGGAGCGGGCCGGTCTCAAGACTCTGGCCCGGTACCCGCGGTTTAGAAGCAATTCAGTATGAAATTCCGATGGACCGCAAATCAGGCTTCTTTGACCTGTTCTATTGACTGTGCGACGAATCCTATGCGCCATACTTCTTATGTCTCTGGCTATTCCGGCAGGTCTTCAGGCCCGGGAATCGGACAACCTCAAGCATGAAATAGGTGTTTGGCTGGGCGGATCATTTCCGTTTCCTTCCACTCCTTATGATGACGTTCTGGACTCCAATGTAGGGGGCGGAATGTTCTATAGAGTAAACTGGCCCTGGATTTTTTATACCGAATTTGGTCTGTCCTATACTACCTATTTTTCTCAAACTACTCAGCTCCTGGTATCGGCACCGGTGTACGGTGCTCTGGTCTATCCACTGCCCCTGCCGTTCCGATTGCAGATCATGGCCAAACTGGGAGGGGGGGCCGCCTATCTGGAAGTGCGACCTCAAAACCTTCATGGCTGGGACCCCATGCTGTTCGGTGGGCTGGAGATGTCTCTTCTGGCCTCTCGAAAATTGAGAGTGGGACTGCGGCTGGATGCGAACTATATTCTGGACAGTCATCGTCGTCCTCCTCTGGAAGCTCGCATCGGTTATCTGTATCCGGGCACTACCAACGCCAGGTATCTGGAAAACCGGACCTATGAACTGAGAGATGGTGGTTTCTATCACTTTGGATTGATGGTGAGCTTCATATTCTAAGAGTACCTTCTCCGGAGGGCGAATAGATTCGCGAAACATTGTATGAAAAACAAAGCCAAAATACTACTGATTACAGCCTTCACGCTGCTCTCCGCTCAATGCTCTTCCGGCGACGATGCATTGCTTTCTGCCCTCATTAATAATCGCATGGTGGTGATTCTAAAAGGAACCTATGCTTCCGATCGTCCCCTGGATTTTGCACAGATCAATGGAAACACCCTATTTCTGGACGACGATGCTCCTACCACAGAAGTGCTGGATACTGCAGGTGTTCCGGCATATAATCAATTGCCCATCTTTCTGGACATTGGTGAGATTCGCCTCAGCACCAAAGGCTATTTAAGCAATCTTTATGACATTGATTCGGACCGTGATGCAGAGGATTTCTGGGATGTAGTATCCACCACGCGCCAGGTCTATTGTAGTCAGCTTTATGCGACTATAGCCGCCAACGATTCCTGTCTGGACACAGGTGGTCTGGTTAACTATATAGAATACTTCAATGGAGTGGGCGCTCTCTATCCTTCCAGGGATGTAGGTCCTGGCGGATATACCCATGCGGGCGTATTTATGCGAAGCTTCTTCACCGGTTTCGCAAAGCTAGAAGGCGTTATTCCCATCGGTAGATTTGACAACAACGATGCTTCCGGTGCCGATGTTCTCCCTCTATTAAACTATGATGCCGGTGTGGATGCGGCGGTTAAAGCAGCTCTACCGCCTCAGTGGTTTCCTCTGCATCATATAACGTATCCGGGACAGCAGGATTCCATGCAGGTCTACAACGGCTATGCTTCTCTGGTGCTGGAGATTCGCACGAACATTAAAGAAAACCTCATGGTACACAGCTTCCCCAATTCTGTGGGAGAGTATTTTACTGTGGTCGGAATCAGCGATTGGAGAGTGGAGCATACCGGTCAATTCGACATGGGTGGCAATGCGCTAACAAGAGCCAGGTTATTCTATCCGGATTATACCGGAAATATACAGGTTACCGGTGGTACCGAAAGTACCCGCCATTATTACGCTGTTTATTATGCGAATGAATGCGTGGATCAAACCGGAGCCGTCATCTGCAATAAAGACCGGGATCTGTTGCCCATCGCAGCCACACCGGTGCGAAATGGCGGCGACAATGTAATGACCGAATTGCTGCCCGGGGAATATGTTCTCCAATGCAGATACGATGAGATACATGATGGCTATCCGGAAAAGGTACTCTCCGAAATTCGCTTTTCCATGCCCATGAACACCGATATCTCCATCGCCTGTGCCTGCGGTTCCAGTACCACCACCGGTTGCCCGTAGATTTGCACTCACATCGCTACCGGCCATTTGCACAAGGAAATCTACCTTTTAAAATGCAGCTGGCTTGAATTGCAGCCGGCTCAAATTGCAGCGGATCGCGATTTAGCCGATTACCTCATAAGATTTAAGTATCACCAATGCTAAATCCGGCTCGTCCGGTCTGATAGCTGGCCTCCAGAAGGAGACCGCGGTGGGATCGCTGATGGCAGTTTAGATTCCAGATTTCCTTTCAACGGGAAGGACGATGATATCTCTTCAGGGTTTCATGAAGCATTCTGCGATTGATTGGCTTTGGTAGATAGGCATCGAATCCAGTGCTCAAGATGGAAGCGACTTCTGATTTCAGAGCATGAGCGGTCATAGCCACCACCGGTCCAGCATATCCATTTTCTCTCAGCTTCAGAAGCGCTGATTTTCCGTCCATCTCCGGCATCTGAATATCCATCAGCACACAGTCATAAGGAGCATGATCACTCATTAACTTTTGAAGGGCAAGCCTACCGTTCTCCAGGGCTTCTGCCAGAACACCCGATCGAGTCAAATAGAGCTGAACGATCTTGCGAATATCAGGATCATCCTCCACTACCAGGACCTTCATGCCTTCAAGGGAGGGTACGTTGATTTCCGGTGCCTCCAGTTGCACTGTATTGGATTCCTGCAAATCGGAAAGGCTGCTTTCAGGTTTGCCTGGTCCCGATTCTACGGTCGTATTCGACTGTCTTGAGTGAATGACAGGAAGCTCCAGGATAAAGCAGCTACCTTCATTGAGTTTGCTTTGCACTTTGATATCGCCTCCCAGGATCCGTGCCAGACGGCGGGAAATGGCCAGGCCCAGGCCGCTTCCTCCATAGCGACGGGTGGTGGAGCTGTCTGCCTGAGTAAAAGGCTGGAAGAGATTTATCTGTGCCTCTTCGTCGATTCCGATGCCAGTGTCGATAACATAGATGCTTAATTGGCTTTCCGTTGCCTCTGAACGAATAATGATTTCCCCCTCTGCTGTGAACTTGATGGCATTACCAACCAGGTTGAGCAGTATCTGACGTAATCGGCCGGGGTCGGTGGGAAATTCTCCGGGCGTACTGTCCGAAATTTCGGTGCGAATCTCAAGGCCCTTCAATGTGGCCTTGCCTTTGAGCATATTAATGACTTCGAGAATGGAGCCCACAGGCGATGCAGGTATTACTTCCACCTCAAGCTTGCCTGATTCTATTCGCGAGATATCCAGGATATCGTTTACAATGACCATCAAATGTTCGCCGGATTCTCGGAGGCTGTTCAGGTGCTCTCTGAATTCTCCTTCGGGCAGACTTTTTTCCGCCAGCAGATCTGCGTAGCCAAGTATGGATGTCATGGGCGTGCGAATCTCATGACTCATGTTCGCAATGAAAGAACTTTTGGCTTCGTTGGCCGACTCCGCCTGCCGGGCCAATTCATTGGCATGCCAGATGGAAAGTTCAAGCTGGCGGTTGATATCCTCCAATCGCTTATTTGCTTTGCGCAATTCTTCATCTTTCATTTTGCGCTCGGTGATATCGAGGTGAGTTCCCACCATTCGGGCCGGGCTGCCATCAGGGTTTTGCTCCGTTATCTTACCGCGTCCAGAAAGCCAGCGATAGCTCCCATCGGCATGTCGCATGCGAAAGGTAACGCTCAAAGGGATTGTACTGTCAGTTAAACTGGCCTGCAGCAGGTCCAGAGTTCTGGATACATCCGAGGGATGCAGCAGTGACTTCCATTTCTCAAAAGTTACCGGAAAACTCTGGGGCTTATAGCCCAGCATTTCAAAGCAACGAGGGCTCCAGAATACTTCATTCGTTTTCATGTTCCAGTCCCAGACGCCATCTCGCGTGGCTTCAAGAGCGAAAGCCAGTCTCTGCTCCGACTCCTTCAGTCTTCGCTCACTATCTTTATGTTCCGTTACATCTGTGATAAATCCATGCCATAGAGTACTTCCGGTATCCAGCCTCTCCGGATTCGCATAGCCATAAAGCCAGCGGATCCGGCCAGCGGATGGGCGAGTTCGGTACTCCAGAATCCATGGGGTCAGGTTCCTGGCAGACTGCTGGATGCTTTCCAGTACGGATGGAAGGTCATCTGGGTGGATTACATTCAGTATACCGCTGGCATCTTCGCGGACATCCTCCGGCGCGAGGCCGTAAATCGACTTGAGCGCTTCCGACGCATAGGGAAAGCGAAAGGATCCATCCGGTAACATTTCGAACTGATAGATTACGCCAGGTAGAAGTCGGGAAAGCTTGTGTAATATTCCTGCAAAGCCAGGTAATTGCTGTTCATTGGCCGGGTCAGTTTTCGGGGTCTTCGCAAACGTAGGCTGTGGCCGGGAATGGCCTGGACCAGGCTCAGAATCTGTCGGCTCCGGCATTGATTGTGGATTTCGGTTGCTTTTCGATTCTTCAAGAATTGCGGTACCTTGAATCTCTGTGCCGACAAAGCAAACTACTGCTCCATCGGATGCGAAAACTGGATCAAATCTCATCCGGATACTGATAGGACTTTCAGAGCCGGGGTTCAATTCCAGGTTCCAGTCAAAGCTTTGCGCCAGAGAAAGCAGTCTGTTGATGTCGCGTATTAGCCTGGGATCGGTTCTTCCCTGGAGAAGTGGGCCCGGGTTACCGGTGAAGATTTCGCTTAATGAGGTCCTTATGGCATTCCGGAATTTCTGGTTGGCCCATAGGAATTTTCCTTCAGGATTTGCAATGAAAACCCTTCCCGGGAATTTTTCCAGAGCTAGCAGCCAGGGTTCCGGAATGTAAGGTGCGGCTCTGTCTTCCTGATTGTCTGCGGGGTTCATTTAGCAATCTCGACTTGAAGCGATGGACAAATAGTCTGTATTCTAAATCGAATGGCAAGGAAAACAGAACGCTTCCTGCTGTAAGAATTGATAGTATTCTGGAATAGAGTCTTCTGCAGATAACTTTTGACAATCGTTCGTCAAATGTCAGGTGAAGCTCAATCTCTTACAGCCAATGCGAATGAAGGGTAATCTGGCCGCTGTCCTTGTGCTACTTGCCATTTCAGGCATTCTTGTGGCCAGGTCCCTCGAAGACTACACCTCCGAATCCAGCGCGCTCATTCAGGCTCAGGACTGGCAATCCCTGGAAATCTTGATGCGTCAGGGAATTCGAGAGTATCCCGAGCGAGAATGGCTGCATGCGAATCTAAACTATTCATTGCGGGAGCAGAAGAGGTTTACCGAAGCCCTCATCCAGGCACGGGAAATGCGAAAGAAATGGCCGAATTCGGATCGGTCCGCTTCCACGTTGAGCCGAGCTCTGACCGGTGCGGCTTCCGAATTCTACCAGGAAGGGAAATATGAGCAATGTCTTAAGCTATCTTCCGAGGCAATTCAGGTCGATGGGTCCGAAAGCAGCTATGTCTGGACTGGAAATGCTCTAAGGAAACTGGAAAAATATGAAGAAGCGATAGCCATTCAGGAAGAGGGACTGAACAAATATCCCACCAACCCCTGGCTCAAACCCAACCTTGCTACCACTTACGCATCCTGGGGACAGAAACTGGAAGATTCCCATAATTTTCCAGAGGCCATCAAATTATACCAGAAAGCCAGGGAGCTCGCCCCGGACCAGGAGTATATTGTATTTCGACTGGGCAGAGCCTTTCGTTCCAATAACCAGTATGATAGGGCCATCGAAGTTTTTAGTGAAGGTCGAGAGAAATTTCAGGGATCCGAGCAGTTTTCGAGAGCTATTGGCTATACGCATTTGCTCAGGATTCGTAATAGTCTGAAAACAGAAAGCAATTCCGTAATTGAGGATCTGGCCACGGCAGCACTCAACGAAGCGAAGAAGAATAAAACTTATGAAGATGCCCAATACCTGGTCACCGCTATAGGCGAAGCCTATACGCATACTCAAAATGCCGATGGATTGCGAAACGCGGTCAACGTGCTGGAAAGGGTTTTCAGCGATCCCATTCCCTTATGGGATTTCTATGGAAGGCAAATCTATATTCTACATCGCAGGCAAGGGCCCGTTCCCGCGAGTATCAAGGAGGAGTCCTTGAGCTTTCGACGAAAGGCTATGAATGCCTATGAATCCAGGCATTCCCGGCGTCCCGAAATTTCAGGACTGCCATTGCCTTTAAAGAACCGATTCGCTGTGTGGGCCGAGTTTGACGGGGACTTTATGACTCATACAGGATTTGCCAAGTACTGCTATGATTTTTCCAGAGTGGACGAAAATGGAAATCCTCTCAGGCCCGGGGGAAAAAAACTTCAACCCTCCGATTACTGGATGTTCGGGGAACCGGTCTATTCCATGACTCGTGGAAAGGTAGTTGCTGTTATTGATGATCAGCCGGACAACACAGATGGAAATTATGGACGGCAGGGGAACTCGGTCACCGTTGAGTCACTGGATGGGACCTTCGCGTTCTATACACATTTCAAACAGAATGAAGTGAAAGTTAAGGAAGGACAGCAGGTGAGTCCCGGAACCCTTCTCGGTCTTGCAGGAAACAGTGGTATGTCTACCGAACCTCATTTACATGTGTGTATCTATGATGCGAACTGGGTAAGCCTGCCATTTCGCTTCAAACCAGTGAAGATTCAAAATGCATCCGGATCCATCACAACAGCTGAACCACTGAAGCAGGGATGGATCGTTGAGGGCCATTAAATGGCCCCTGTTGAAACGATCATACCTCAATGAAGTCACCGATGGGGTCACCTCTTCGGTTTGGAGATGCCTCCCGCAATCTTTGCCGCCATGGCCCGTGGAGTGAATCGGATGGAAAACGCCATGAACCGGTTTCGCTTACCTGGAATTACTGAAGGCTTTTTTCCAAGCTTCCGAAGAGCAAGCGAGACTACTTCGTCCGGCGTCTTATATCCACCCGGCGGATTCAAATCAACTTCAGCTGCTTCCTGAAAATGCGTTTTCGTATAACCTGGTGAAAGAGACAGAACTGATACTCCTTTATCCTTTAGCTCTGCCCATAGAGCCTCCCCAAGAAGTAGATTAAAAGCCTTGCTGGCTCCATAGGTTGCGAAGAATGGGGTAGGCTGATAGGCGGCTACGCTACCCAGAAAAATAATGCCGCCCTTTCCTTTCGCAACCATTGGTCCAAGAAATTCGTGACTCATATCTACGGGGGCGACACAGTTCAGCATCACCATTTTATGTTCCGCTTCTTTATCCAGCTCATCAAACGTTCCGTAAGTACCCACTCCGGCATTGTTAATCAGCAAAGTTACATGAATGCCGGCCTCGTCCGTTCTTCTCTTAATTTCTCGGGCAGCATTTTCTCTAGATAGATCCTCTGCGATAGTCATTACTGCCACGGAATGCTTTTCCCCCAGCTCCCTGGCAAGGTTGTCTAGCTTGTCTGCGGATCGAGCCACCAATACAAGATCCATTCCCCTGGCCGCCAATTGCCGTGCAAATTCCTCTCCCAGACCGGATGAGGCTCCGGTAACAAGTGCGGTTCCTTTAAATTCAAATTTACTCATCGATATTCTCCTTACTTTTACAAACTTTCTCGAATTCTATCAGACAATTGAAGGCCCATCCGGAATGAATGTTCATTCCGACTTTCCTCCAAGGTATTCAGGGGCTTATCAAAGCCCACGCTCGGTCCCCGGATCTACTCATGGAATCGGCGGAGACCTTTTCGTTTGCATTCTCCAGCTTCACAAGTCCCAGAAATGCTCCGTAAACCATGGCGATGAGCACTGATGGCTCTTCTTGTACAATCGCATTATTTTCCTGGCCGGCGGCTATCCAGCGACTCAAATCCCGTTCAAACTCCTGGGCTACCATGCGGGAATCCTCATGCAGATAATCGCCATGAGCATGAACATCGAGGAATATCAAGGCTGCCGGATAGGTTCTATAGAAGCGCCAGAGCCTGGCCCAGTACTCCATGAACTGTGCCTGAAAGGACATACCTTCCTCGGGTGGTGGATTCAATATGGAGTCTCGAAACCTCTCCTTCCAATCCCGATAGAGTACATTTACCAGGGCAATCTTGTCCGCAAAATGCCGATATATGCTACCGGCCCCCACTGAAGCCTCTGTGGCTACATCTGGCACATTGGTTCCGTGGAATCCTCTTTCCGCGAACAACTTCAGGGCTGCATCCAGAATGCACTTTCTGGTAATCTCTGGATCCCTCGAGGGCATAGGAATGAATATTCATTCCGGTAAGCATTCGTCAATGATTTTTCCGAACGGCGGTTGGATTCAGCTTTTCCCGGACAACCTCAGATTATGGTTTTCCTTCTATCTAATGGAGTGATTATCTAGTCATTGCTATGGCCCAACCTTCCAATCCAGCAAAGGTTGCTCTGAGCACCGCTGAAAGCCTGGTTAAGCTGATTCGGCTTCTGGCTCAGTCAGGAAAGAGCAACTTCAAGCAGTACCTCATCGCTCCATTGCACTATGCCTCCTGGGAGAGAGATTACAGTGCAGAAACCAGCCATAAGATGATGGAGCGGATAGAGAAACAGGCGGAGGACCATGTTCATACTGTGGCTCCACTCTGCAAAAGATTGGTAGGGGAGGCACTGACGGAGAGCACATCAGCTGTGGGAAATGCTTCCATATTCTTTCTGGAAATGAGTATTCGTTACCATTCAGTTTCCGTGGCGCCAGAAAGTCTGGAATTTATTGCGATCATAGAGCCGCCCCTGAGGAAATTTGAGTCCATCCTCACAAAGAAGGCTTCGGAAGACTTCGAACTCAAACTGGCGGACCTGACCCCGGAAGAGATCGAGGACGCCTTCAGCCCGGTAGATCTGGGCCGTAAGTCCGATGTGGTGCGCCTAAATCAGGATGCACGCATTCTTTTTGAGAAGATCAAGCAAGCGAATCAGCGAGATAATCTGGCCGCCTGTCGTAAGTTAATCGCGACGTATCTAATTCGCTTCGCGGATGAAGAAGATAACAACAGAGACCAGGTTGAACAGCTCATCGATGCCCTGCAGCAGCGATCTGCTTCATTCAGAAAAGAACTGCATGATTTCATGGCTATCGAGCTTTTTTATAGAATCAGTCGCGGGATCGCTTCGTCGGATCTGAAGAAAACCATTCAGGGCATTCGTAAGTATGCATTCATTTTTGAGGGGGATTCAGAAGCCCTCTACCACAAAGACATTGACCGCCTGGAAAGGAAGCTCTATGCTATGATCCGTGAAAAGGGAATGATGAAGCAACTGATTCGCTCCCGTCAATGATAGCAGCAGGAATAGACTATGTCAGAGAGTTTAAATATAAAAGCGAATCGCAAAGGAAACGTAGTGGTAGTAGCCCTGGAGGGCTCCCTCGATGCTGATACGGCCCCCAGGCTGGAAAAAGCCATAAGCAAACTGGTGACCGATGGCGAAAGAAAAGTAGTTTGCGACCTTAAATCTTTGAAATTCATCTCATCGGCAGGTCTGGGAACCCTTTCAGCCGCTCGAAAAAAGCTCAAATCCGCGGACGGAGACCTTCGTCTGGCCAGTCCCACTCCGGAGGTTCTGGATGTATTTGAACTGCTTTCATTTACTCGAATATTCTCGATCTCTCCCAATCTGGATGAGGCATTAAAGGATTTCTAGCAACCTTGACTGCTCCCGGAGACACAGTCCTTTCGCTGCGCAAAGGTAACTATTCGCTGGAGAAGGTTCGTTCTACACTGGACGATTTTCTGGGTCCCAGGTTTCGCACGCTGGACAAGAATCGAATCTTTCTCGCAGTGGAGGAGGCCCTGGTTAATGTATTCGAGCATACGTATAAAGATACCGACGGAGTCCTGGAAATCTCCATGTCCCATATGGCCGACCGAGTTCATCTCGAGTTAAAGGATAGCGGTCCGGTCTTTGATCCTACCAGCATACCCATGCCCGATCCGGAATCCCTGGCCGCCAGTGGAGGGGACGGAGGCTACGGGCTTTTCCTGATGCGAAGCATCATGCACGTGGAACATCGAGCGCCAGCCACTGGAGGCAATCTCCTTATCCTGGAAAAGCGATATCCTTCATTGGAGGACGCTGTTTGATGTTTGGCTTTCGACCGGGATTAACTCTAAAGATAGGACTTATCTCCGGAGTGCTTCTGCTTGCACTGGGCGGAACGGTACTGCTACTTGCTCTCCGACAGCAGCAAAGCCTAATCATGGATTTTTCCCTGCAGGAAATCCAGGGAAAACTGGATCCAGTGGAGCGAAAGACAGAAGAGATTCGATTCTATGGCTCGGCGCTGGAAGAGCTGCAGGATATTCGCTCCTTTTACATAGATAAAGAGAAGATAGAAGATAATACAAAGAACTGGAATCATTTTGATCTGGAGAAATACAATACGCTGCAATCAAGATTGCGTACTGCTCTTGGTTCCAGGGGCACTGAGCTGGGCGAAGCTGGTTTTAATCAGCTGGGCTACTATGCATCTTACACGCACGCGGCCCGGCAAAAAATGCGAAATAGCGATCCCTCGGAAATTAAGAAGCTTCTGGAGAACTATACCCAGGTGGGCCGTGCTCTGGACTGGAGAGTGCTCGGGCAAACGGACTATCGCCAGACATTGCGATCCGCATTTGAAGGATTGGACTCTAGATACAGGATTCAGACTGTAGGACTCTTTTTCCAGGCCTACTTCGATACTTCTCTCCTTTCGCCGGCTCGCGATATTGATTTCGATGTGCAACGTCTGCAGAGCCAATTGAACGATCCGGATCTTGAGGCGGAGCAGAGATCTGCCATTTATGAGAATCTCCGCGGATTATTGCAACGTCGCAATCGTTTGAATCGTCTGGGCAATCCAGAAATCAATTTGCTGCAACCTGGAACCAACGAAGAGATTCGGGCATCTTTGAACGATGTGAGACAGGCTTACTACGAAAGGAATCCCACTACAGAAATCCATCACTCAAGCTACTCTACCGAACAGAACAACTATTTAATATCTACCCGAACCCTGTACATGAAGCCAGAGATTTCTGAAAGAGCGAGACTAGTTCTTTCCAGTGCCGATTCTCTGGATGCACAGATATGGAAGCGATATCTGGCAGAAGAGTCCAGAGTGCATCAAAAATTGCGTGGAGTCATTGAGCAGCTACGAGCAATCAGAAAGGATATTGGATCAGAGCCATATGCACTGCTTCGCAGTCAGGATTACAAAGCTCTTTATGCAGAATATGAAAGGATTCGAAAAGAGAAAGAGCATGCCCTGGAGCAGGCAATCGAAGCTGCTCGTTCTCTGGATAAAGAGGCTTTAGAGGATCTGGAGCAGCGAAAAGAGGATACGCGGGAGGCCATCCAGCAATCCAGAAAAAGAATCGAAGAGCTTGGCAGAGAGCTCAAATCCGCGAAAGAAGGGACAAATGACTCGGCTCAGAGCCCGGAATCGGATCAATCCCAAACTGAAATACCTCCGGCTGCGAAGGAGCAGAGGATTGTGGATCTTGAGCAGCAGATTTCCGATGAGCAAAGCACAATCCAGATCCTGGAAAAGCGAATACCCTCTATTGATGTTCAGATCAGCGAATTCTATCCTCGTTCCCGGCGCATTGCGGATGCATTTCAGTATTTACCGGATGCCATGCTCCTGGATCGGGCGGTGCTGGATTTTGTGTATGATCCCACAGCTTACTTCAGCTACGAAGGCTCAAAACTGAACCGGCAGAGCACTCAGAGTAAATGGAGTGCCATGCGTTTGTGGATTCGCACAGCATGCTCGGAGGTTGCTTCCTGTGGCAATGTTTATCTGCCGTATCTGGCGGGAAATGGGCAGTGGATTCGGCCCAGGCGAATTCTGGAAGACTTCATGTGGGAGTATGATACTTCTTCGTCTCCAGCACTGGCCAGGAGAGCCCTGTTCGAGAACACGGCTGCTTTTACTAGAATTTTTGCCAATCGTTCTGCTATCGATCAGACACTGCAGGAAGAAGAGCACAGGCTTCTGGATATGACACTTTCCATTGGCTTGCGGCTGGTTCTGGTTGCGCTCTTGATTTCGCTTTTCTTTGTGCGAAGAATTAAATCAATCATTGAGAGTGTGGAACTGGTAGGATCAGGCAACCTGGACACCAGGTTCCATTATCCCGGACGTGATGAGCTCGGTATTTTAGCGAGCACATTGAATAAGATGACGGCGGATCTGAGGCATCGCGAAAGCATGATTCAGGAGCTATCCGCAGCCGAGCAAATCCAGTCTCAGTTAATACCGCGAGGGCTTCCTGAGAAATTCACGGATTCTCTCAGTTTCGGTTATATGTATCGCGCATCTTCCGGAGTTGGTGGGGACTACTTTGATTTTATCGAAGCATCCAATTCCAGGCTGATTTTCTGTATTGCAGATGTAACCGGTCATGGACCAGGACCGGCGATGATCATGGCCATGATGCGTTCTCATTTACGCTCTCTCGTTCAGATGGGTATGAGTGAGCCAGGTCGCATCCTCAGGGATCTCAATACCAGGGTTTACGCAGAAACCCCATCGCACGTATTTATTACCATGCTCCTCGGAGTGTATGATCGAGAAACCAATAGACTGGAGTATTCTTCAGCAGGCCATAACCGGGGTCTCGTTTATCGCTACGAAAAAGATACTGTAGAGGTGCTACAGGGCGGTGGCCTTCCTCTGGGGCTTGAAGAGGACGATGTATTCTCTTCAATTCTTGAAGAGCACAAAACAGATCTAAATAAAGGGGATCTCTTCTTTCAGTACACTGATGGAATAAATGAAGCTACCAACAACGATGGTGATCAGTTTGGGACTCGAAGGATTGAGCGAATCTTGCAGGCGGCAGGCAAGAAAAAACCGGAGACCATTATGAGTAGTATGGTAACGAACCTGGAGACATTTACAGAGAAAAAGGTGATGAAGGATGGGCCCACCGAGCTCTCGGATGACATTGCAATGATTGCATTTCGCAGAGTACGTTAAGTGGCGGCCAGGGGAAGTACTATAAATGAGCGTTTCCCGGGTAGATGGGAAAGTATCCTGTCGGCGATCCAGGGATGCAGGTAAATCGTGCAATGGACTCTATGCCCGGGGCGAAATGGTTGCCCGGGCGATTCGTTGAGTATGCCATAGAGATGGAACAATATCATTTGGAAGATTTGAGAGGTAAATATGCGAATTAATATTAAAGCTCTGGTAATATCTGTGACCACTCCGGCGACTCTTGTTATTATCCTTCTGAGCGCCTGGTCTCGATTGTCTGTATCCTTTGGTTCCTACTTCATGCAGGCTTACAATTCCATTCATCCGCATCCATTTACCGCTGCCAATCCAGGATTGCTCTGGTATGAGCATGCGTTTGGAATACTGTTTGATCTCATCTATATGGCTGTGGATGTAGCTTTCCTTTCTGGAGTCATTGGCCTGCTTTATAACTGGCTTTCCGGAAAAGGGGAGGCCGAGTAGTCAGGTTTCCAATCAGCCTCTTCCCGATCTTAAATCAATCTCTACCGGACTATCGTTCTTCCTTTAAGCACAATAGACCTCGTTGCTCATGGTCCAGGCCAGCGGCGAAGGGTAGCGACCACCATTGCAGAGAGATTCGCGCAGCATGCGAGCTAAGTTCCGGGATTTGCGCATCCACGAAGCTCAGTCCCGCAATTCCTGCCTTTCGTCATTAAAGACTTTGATGGCCCAGGTGAACCTTCACATTCTGGAGCTTATTTGCGATTTCTATTAGAGAATTGAGGCTCTTTACATTCTTCTCTTGATCGGCTGTAAATGAGCCTGGAGGTACGTTGTTCTTCCAGCCCCAGACTGTATGGCAGGTATCGCCGACTACCATTTGCAGTCCGTCAGTGGAGCGAATCAAGAAAGCCATACTGCCAGCAGTATGGCCGGGAACAAGGAGAACATAGAGGCTACCATCCCCAAAAAAATCCAGAATACGAAGTTCGTTATTTTTTGCATCTTCACTGATTACCGGGAATTCGAGCTCTCTCAAAATTCTATCGCTTCCCAGGATATCGTCCGTACTGCCCTGAACAAATACGTTGAGAAACATACTGTCCGTAGATTCTTTCGGGCCTACATAGAATGGTACTGCTGGATCAATGTCGCCGGAACCCAGTATATGGTCCAGATGCATGTGTGTGAGAAAAATACCTTTCGGGGATGTGCCACTGGTTTTCAGCCACTGCGAAGTAATTGTATGGATCTTCAGAAGATCCATGTTCATAACCGATTGAACCATACCTGAAACGGGCCAGTCTTCAGACGGTTTTTGGAAGACAGATCCCATTCCGGTGTCGATAAGAAATCTGCCCTTCGTAGGATGATCCACTACATAGAAATAGATCTGAATCGATTCCAGACCGGACTCCAGTCCAGCCTTCTCGGCCGCCGGATGATCCAGATTGATTAACCCGCCTCGATCTACGGCCCAATCGGCGGACACAATCTTTTGAAAGCGAATCGGGCCCTTTGGATTTGAAGCCAGATTCTCCATCATTGATTGCTCATCTGTGCCATCGCCGATCCGTTCGGTTGTGGAATCGATGGAGGTTACTGCACAGCCAGTGGCGAAAGCAGCGAAACCAAGAGTTAGAAGAAGTTTAGCCAGGGAACCAGACAACAGAGAGGATATTCGAATGGAACTTGAGGATTGCATGCACTAACTGAAATTGGCTGCTTCATCAGTGTCAACTCATTCAACCGAAATATCAATGCGAAGATGGAAGCTGGAATCTGCTGCAGCAACACTCATCTGCGGGTTCAGCTGTAGATCACTCGAAATGCCTGGTCAGCCCCCGGGGGCACTTCATCTATGGGTTCGTAGGATATATCCGGAAAATCCTGGGCTGCTTCCTTTACTGCTCTCGTAACCAGAATCTCTTTTGCTTCAGCAGTATCTTCACCCAGCTTGCTGGCAGCATTGACCTGGGCCCCGTAGACATCCGCATCGCCTATTCTTAACATATGGCCGTAACCAAGGCCCACGCAAAGCAGAACCTGTTCTTCCGGGATCTTTCCAACATTGTATTCGAGCAGCGCCTTTTGCATGGCTACGGCTGCTGCAAGACCTTTGGAGGGCTTGCGAAAGATAGCCATGAAGCTGTCCCCTTCCACTTTTAGCAGAATTCCATCGTTTTCTTCTACGATGGGCAGCAGCACTCGTTCCGACTCATGTATGGTTTGCAGGAAATGAATAATTCCAAATTTTTCCACCCCTCTGGAAAATCCGGAAAGATCCGTAAACATAACGCACCATTCCTCTCCGAATAAATCCCATATTCTCTGATCGATCTGTTCCTTGTTGGCACCTGGCTGTAACCGTTGCTCAATGAGTCTTTCCAGCCGGTCCTCGGATGCACTAATGAATACAGATCGTCGTAGAGCCATGGAGGGGATTCTATATATCCGTCGGAAATCGCAAGCCCCTTTTTATCTCATAATTGACTCATTAGAATAGGCATCTCATTAGAGATGATTATTGATCTGGCAATAGCCAGACAATCTAATCGATCTTATGAAGCTCTGCGATTCCCGTTCCAGTCTGTCGATTATATTTCAGAATCACCAGCGTTTTGCCATCCGGTGAAAGAGCTGCGGGTGCAGGGGATTGAATCGTCTCCGAATCGATATCTACCGTTTCGATTTCATCAAGGTCATCATCCAGTACCATTACGCTGTTCAGTTGACTCAGTACATATCGACCGGCCGCAGGATAGAAGCCCAGAAAATTGTGGCGGTAATAGAATCGGTGTTCCGAGTCCAGGCCTGCGAAATCATCTGGCATGGCTGGGAGGGTGTCAATCTTTTCAATATCTCCACTGCCTGGATCGATGCGAAGCAAATACCCCTGGTTATCTTCGCTTACCTGGCGATCCATATTCGTCACTGCCGTGAGCGAAGGTCCCTCCTTCGCGCTGCAAATAGAATGCACGGCCCCTGGTGTATTGATCAATCGGATCTTCTTCCAATTAGAAGTTGAATAAACAATTAGCTCACCAATTCTCCAGCTTTCGTTAAATGCATTATACCATCGCGCGATCTCTTCCTGCATTCTCCTGGCCTCGGCCACCGAATGCGACTTTCCATAGTACCGGTCCTCCGCTTCTTTTGCCTTTCTCAAGGCCTCGTTGTCTCTATACTGACCTCCGGAAAACAGATATTTTCCGTCTGCGCTGAAATGGACGGAAGCCAGATTACCCCAGGTATGTTCTTCGATTCGCGCTACCATTTTCCCGGTACGCAGATCCCAGACATACACTGCCGGCTCATCGCCGGCGCTTGCCAGATATCTTCCATCCGGTGAAAAAGAGAGCCATTCTGCGTAGCCTGACCTGTGTCTGAACTGCCGAATGAGACGTCCGGATTTTGCATCCACAATCTTCACCAGTCCATTTACATTGCCTCCATCATCGGACTCTGCGGTGGCCAATTGCGATCCATCCGGTGAAATGGCCAGACCCTTCACATTCAGATAGCTTGGATATGTGCGAACCAGTTTGCCTTGCAAATCGTACACTCGAACTTGCTTGTCGCTGGCAATGGCAAATGACTGACCATCCGGAAAAAAAACCACATCGGGCCTGGAGTACTGTGCAGCCATGGGGCCCAGCTCAATATTCTGAGCACTTAGAAATGAAATCGGAAAAAATAGGAAAAAACAGCCAAGTATTGCGGCTTTTTGAAAGGACCCACGTATATGTACCATTATTTTGTTTGAACTCCCGGACGAATCTGGACAACTAACTTTCTTATAGAGTAGCTAATACAGAGCCCTGTTCAGAATAAATTCTAGATCTCCATCCAGTTTTCAGGGCTCCCATCAGGCATAAGGCGGGATTTCTTGCGTATTTGCAAACTACTATCGATTATTTTTGTCTTCAGTTCCCTGGTTTTCAACTGTCAGCCGGATCTGGACTCTTGCCGTACAGAGGATCTGACCTGTCCCAACAATGGATTGGGTATACTCTGGCTATCTACCTGTAACTATAGACCTGCCTGCGGCAGCCAGAGTCTGGATGGTCTTGCCCCCAGTGCCGGTCAGGGCAGCTCAGTATTTGCTGATTGTCAGAGAATTAACATTGCCCATGGGGATACTTCCAGCGGGGATCTTAGATTTTCTCGATCCAATGATGGAGGTCTTACGTGGTATAACACCATTGTGGACGATGGATCGGATACCGGTTACGCCAGTCGAATTCATTCAGAAAAGAGCGAAGTCTTTATCTCATATCACGATGCCAGTAATGCGGATCTGTGGTTTGCCTATTCCGGAGACCAGGGACTTACCTGGAGAAAGATCCAGGTCAACAGCTCGGCGGACGATCCGGACTCAATAGCAGATATGTTTGTTCGAAATCCGGAGATCTGGATTTCCGCGCTGGTCAATAACAATCTGACCATCTATTATTCCAGTGATAAGGGGCTAACCTGGAGCGAGTATGCTGCTATAACAACTACAAATAGAGGTTACGAAAGCTCGATAGTGGTTTCTGGAAATCGAATCTTTACCCTGGACTATCATGCCGTAGATAGAGATCTCTACTTCAGCCGTTCTCTGGATGGCGGTAGCAACTGGGAGTCGACATTAATCGAGTCTGCAGGCGACATTGGGCGATATAGTTCTCTTGTATTTCAAAGTGGTGTCCTTGTAGCCACCTATCACGATGTGACCAATACTCGCCTGCGAGTAGCTCGATCCACGGATCTGGGTGTAAACTGGACCACGGCCACACTGGATGCTTCGGCCAGCGTCGGAACAGAATCGGATCTCGCTTCGGATGGCGCTGTACTTTACGTGTCGTATTACGATGCCACCAATACTTCATTAAAAGTGGCCCGATCCCTGGATGCAGGTGTTACCTGGGAAGTGAGAACAATGAATTCAGGGACCAATGTGGGACGATACACAGGAATAAGCGCTACTGGATCCGGGCTTTTTGTATCGCACCAGGGCTCAGGTTCCACGCTGCTTTTGAACAGCGCATCGCCCGGTTCTGGCTGCGTTTTTTCACCCTAGACAGCCCGGCTTCATCTTCAGCTAATGGACAAGATCAGATACAGATGGAATGTAGAATATCGATAGATCAAAATTTCATAATAGGTACGTTTGAGGGGAATCAATGAAGAATACAGTAAGATCAATTCTCTTTCTATCAGCACTAATGCTGGCCAGCTCAGCCTTTGCCGAAACCAATCCTGTAACAGATGAGGACCGGGACTCCGAGGTGGAGCAAAAGAAACAGGAAATGAAGGAAGCCATGGCAGAGACCATGGAAGCTATGGTGCCGGCAATGAAGGCGATGATGAAAGCAATGCTTGAGGCCCAGATCGAGCTGGCCAGAGAGCCGGAAACGGCACGCAGCATGGCTGCCTTCAAAAGAAATCTCTATGAGTCTCTCATTAAGGAAGGCTTCAGTGAAGAGGAAGCTCTCCAAATCACAATTTCAACGTCTCTACCTTCCGCCGGTTACAGCGGCAATTGATAGATGGCAGAATGTTAGGGGGCTATCGAAAAGGATGGGCTTTTTCCGGGGCTTCTTAAGAGCACATAGCGAAGCGGTTCCCGGGGCCCTCCCTATTCCTGATTCTGCAGAATCAATTTGGAGGATCGGGCTTCCAGGTTCAATATTGGTGCGGATCTGAAATGCAGAATTATTTAAGAATTCTACTTTCGCACCTGACCGTCCGCTGTTTTTCGAATTCTCCGGCGAATCTCTTTTGCTCTCTTTCGGTTGGCTTCCAGAATACTGCGAACCCGTTCGCTTTCATCATTGGAGAACCGGTCCTGGAACATTTTTCGCATTAGTCGATCGGGAAGAACATACCAGGAAGCGCTGGAACTAACGTAGATTTCTTCCTGCTCATTGTAAATGACGGCCCGGGTATAGAGCCTGCGCTTGCGCACCGCTGTAAGCCAGGCCCGCACCTTGATGGTGGAATGAAGAGGCGTGGCCTTGTGGTAGTTCATGTGTAGCTTTTCTGTCATCACAGAATGACCCACATGAAAGCAAAGAACTCCCTGAGCTTCATCCAGGATGGTTGCCAGAACTCCTCCATGAAAGAATCCGGGGGCCCCTTCGAAATCAGCAGTGCCCTGATAATCGAAGCGAACCTCCCCATGCTCCATATCAAAACGGAAATCGGCCTGTAGACCTTTGGGATTGGCGGGCCCGCAACCGTAGCAATTCTTATGGTGCCAGTCCCTGCCGGTCATACTGGGAACGCCCTGCGGTGCTCCGGGAGGAGTTTCGATCTTCTGCATATTAGTCAGAAAAGAACAGAGGGTTCGCGGGTCAAGAAACGTGTATCTGCACGTATTGCAGAGGACCCATCCCGTACTATTCCAGATTCTTCCTGGCGAATCCCCACTGTGCCTCCCTGTTCGGGCTTCCGATCCTCTGTTTGAGGGCAAAATCTGGCCTTTTAGCCGGTTTTTTCGTCTCCTTGGAGTCTTTTGAAAACGGGGAATCTTGTTTACTTGGAGGGCCGTACAGCGAAATCTGAACCTGCTTATGGCCAAGAAAAAGTCCTCAAAATCATCCAAGAAGTCGGCGCCGAAGGCCGCAAAGAAGTCCGCTTCCAAGAAATCCGCACCGGCAAAAGGCTCTGGAAAAACCTCCAATGCCGGGCCCACGCCAACCAGTGGAAAGAAACCCAGGTCCGGTAGCGGCGCTCTGACGGCCACAGAAACTCCTGTTATTGAACGGATCGATATTGCCGCAGCTCTGCAAAAGGGGCTGCGCACAGTAAACGTCTCCATCGACAATCAGATGAAAGAGGCCTATCTGGATTATGCCATGAGCGTAATTGTGGGTCGGGCTCTGCCGGATGTGCGGGATGGCCTCAAGCCGGTGCATCGTCGAATCCTGTACGCGATGCATGAGCGAGCCTGGCGTCATGATCGCCCATTCGTAAAGTCTGCGAAGGTAGTAGGGGAAGTAATCGGTAACTATCACCCCCACGGCGATTCGGCAGCCTACGATACCATGGTGCGTATGGCCCAGAACTTCGTAATGCGAGTTCCGCTGGTAGAAGGTCAGGGGAACTTTGGTTCCATCGATGGGGATAACCCTGCGGCCTATCGATATACTGAGGCCAGGCTAACTCGAGCGGCCGAAGAACTGCTTCGCGACATTGACAAGAACACCGTAGATTTTCTACCGAACTTTGACGATACCAAGCAGGAACCCAAGGTTCTGCCTGCGGCGCTGCCCAACCTTTTGATAAATGGATCCAGCGGTATCGCAGTAGGGATGGCCACCAATATCCCTCCCCATAATCCCACAGAAGTGATCAATGCATGCCACGCCTTGATTCAGAATCCGGATCTGTCTCCTGCCGATCTCATGAAGCATGTACCGGCCCCGGACTTCCCCACAGGTGGTATCATTATCGGTGGCGAAGGCCTGAAGTCCGCTTACACTACCGGCCGGGGCTCATTTCGCATTCGTGCCAAGGTTGATGTAGAGGAGGGTAAAAAAGGCCGGGATACAATCGTAATTACTGAAATTCCCTACCAGGTAAACAAGAAGAACCTTCTGGAGAAGATCGGCGAACTTGTAAGTAACAAAGTCATCGAAGGGATTGCAGATATTAAAGACCTTTCTGACCGACATGGCATTCGAGTTGAGATTGAGCTCAAGAAAGATGCCATGACTCAGATTGTACTGAATCAGCTGTTCAAGCAGACTCAGCTCCAAGTAAGTTACGGAATTATCTTTCTGGCTCTGGTAGAAGGGCAACCCAGGATTCTCAACCTGAAGGAGATTCTGGCGCATTATATTCAGCATAGAAAGGAAGTGGTTGTTCGCCGCACCCAGTATGAGCTGGATCAAGCTGAGAAGCGGGCCCACATACTGGAAGGCCTGAAGATCGCACTGGATTTTATCGATGAAGTAATCAAAATCATTCGTGGATCCAAGACAGTGGATGAGGCGCGGCAGAAGCTTATCAAGCGCTTCAAACTTACTGAGATTCAGGCAAACGCAATCCTGGATATGCGTCTGCAAAAGCTTACCAGTCTGGAATCTGAAAAAATCATCGAAGAGCTGAATCAGCTCAAAGAAAAGATCAAAGACTATAAAGATATTCTGAAAAGCGAAAAGCGACAGTATACAATTGTTTCTGACGAGCTGGGCGATATGAAATCGGCCTATGGCGCAAACCGTTCCACGGAAGTGGATACAAGTAGCGTGGATTCGCTGAGCTTCGACGTAACGGATCTGATTCCGGATGAAGACGTGGTAATTACTCTCACCGAAGACGGATTCATCAAGCGAATGGGCGTAGATTCCTTCCGTCGCCAGAAACGAGGCGGTCGCGGGGTCAGGGGCGGCTCCAGCAAACGAGAAGACATTATTCGTTTGATGCGGCTGGGTTCTACGCACGATACCCTTCTGCTCTTCTCCAACAAAGGTAAGGTCTTTGGAATCAAAGTTCTGGAGCTACCAGAAGCCAGTCGAGAAGCGCGAGGCAAATCTGTTAAGGCGCTTCTGAACCTGGCGCAAGAAGAGAAGATTACGGCCATGACCGCTGTAAAAGAATTCACCGAATCTCAGGCCATCGTCATGATCAGCCGTGAAGGTATTCTCAAGAAGTGTAACCTGGATATTTTTGAGAATGCCAGAAAGGGTGGAATCATTGCCATCAACCTGCGAAAGGAAGATGAGTTGATCAATGTTTGCCTGGTTAATCCGGATGATGATGTGATTATTGGAAGCCAGGAAGGTCTGGCTCTACGAACCAACCTTGCCAGAATGCGAAGTCAGGGTCGTAGCGCGGCCGGCATCATAGGAATGCGTCTGGATAAGGAAGATGCTATTGTGGGCATGGACGTAGTTAAGAAGAACTCATCTCTGTTCGTCATCTCCGAAAAAGGATTCGGTAAGCGAATGGCCTTTTCGAACTTTCCAGCCAAAGGCCGGGGAGGAAAGGGAATTACCTTCATGAAGGTGGCCGATAAGAACGGAAAGGCTGTATCCCTGTGTACCCTGGGAGACAAAGACGATGTTCTGGTCATCGCAGAAAGTGGGTATGCCATCCGGCTGGCCGCCAAAGATATCTCCACCATCGGTCGAAATACAGTAGGAGTTCGCATTGTGAACCTTTCCGAAGGCGATACCGTACGCGATGTAGCCATTCTGGCTACAGATGTGTAGAGTTTGCCTCTTCTCAATCTGGCCTGGATTCGGATCGGGCGGATCGAGAATTAATCGGCAATGGACCGAAATCAGGGCATCCTTTCTACGAAAGGAGCCCTGTGGAGCCCCCAAAGGGACCTTCTCAACCAGAAAAAAAATGGCGTAACCACTTCCTGCTGGAGTCAACTAACATCATGATGTTTCGCCAGGCCAGAATACTTCCCGGCTCCTGCAGGGAGCAGCTCTGGAAGGAATTCCAGGAAAAGGCAGCCGGGTCCAGGGGGCCATTGCTGTTTCTGGTGGAAGATGAGGAGTCGTCAGTATACTGCCCTTCGCTTGAGGAATCTGCACCCCTGCATTTTTGCAGAGCCTCCTCTACCGAGCTAAAGGAACGCTTCCTCAAACATGCTCACGGACTTTTACTTTTTCCCGACGAGGTCACCGAAGCTGAAGATGAACGCCAGACTCCCGAAGGTGTAGATCTGCTGCTCTTTAGATGCGGTGCCTCCCCGATTTGCTGTCTTCGCACCGGTCGCATGCTGGCCGACTTTGCCGCTTCTAACTCCTGGCCATCTGAACTAGTAGTAATGCAAAGTCAATCCCGGGCGCCGGAAAACCAGGTTCAACAAACTCCGGGGGAGATTCTAGCCCAAATAATCCGTTCCCGATCCAGATCCGCCGAATTGGAAAAGCTCGCCAAACTGCATCCGTCCTATTATTTTTTAGCAGCCGGGTATGTAACCGGTAAGTTTCAGAGGACTGAATCAGAGCCGGAACTGGAAAACTTGCGAAACAAGGCTCTACAGAATTGCGAAAACTGAGCAAGAGCCAGAGGATCAAAATGAAAAGCGAAAACGTAGCAAAACTGGTTAGTGTCTCCCCGAATGAAACGGAATCCCCTTCGGCACAAAAGGAGATTCTGGAAAAGCTCGCAACGGGGAAAAGGGACCAGGCATGGCGGCTTTTTATCCAGGAGTATCAAGGCAGGCTCTACAATCTCTGTTTTCGTATGCTTGGAAACTACGACGATGCCATTGATGCTCTCCAGGAAGCCTATGTTCAAATTGACCGCTCTATAGGTAACTTTAAAGGACAATCCAGTCTCTATACCTGGGCTTACCGTGTTTCTCTCAACGTAATTCTTAACTTTCGAAAAAAGAGATCCAATCATGATGCCCGGCACACTGGCCAGGAGTTACCGGAAATTTCCAGGCCGGAAGACGATCCGGATCGTATGTGCGAAGAGAAATACCGCAAGCATCTGGTGCATCAGGCATTACAAAAACTGCCCAGGGAGCAACGATGTCCATTAATCATGCATGATCTGGATGGATTCAGCTTTGCCGAGATTGCAGAGTCCGTCGGTTCCACATCGGGAGCTGTAAAAGTTAAAGTATTCCGAGCGAGAAAGACTTTGCAGCGAATCCTGCTACAGGGACAGGAAGTTCCAGGATTTGAAAACGTTGGCAAATTTCAAGGGGAGACACTCAAGCATTTACTGAGCTAAGGGATGCTCCGGCGGGGCCAATGTACTTCTCTTCGAAATCCGGAACAGGAATGGCTTTGCTGTAAAGATATCCCTGGCCCATCTCACAGTTTAATTCAGCCATAAAGGCAGCTACCTGATCCGTTTCTATCCCTTCCGCCACCACTTCCATCCCCAGGCTATGGGCCATTTGCACCATGGCCTGTACCAGTGGGGCAGCCTTTTCGTCTTCCAGAAGACGAAGCATGAAGCTTTTATCGATCTTGAGTATTTCAAACAGATTCTTCTGCAAATAGGCAAAGGAAGAGTAGCCAGTGCCAAAGTCATCCATCACCAGACGAATTCCCAGGTCTTTTACATTCTGAAGCAAACTGACATTCTTATCTTCCAGAAGTAGATTCTCGGTAATCTCCAGCTTTAGGTTTCGCGGCTGCACTCCATGTTCCTGAATCAGTTCCTGCAATCTGGACCGCAAGTCTCCGCGGTTTAACTGTCCGGGGGAAATATTCACACTTATATCAAACTCGGGCAGAATACGGTTCCAGCGCGAAAGAGCATGTATGGATTGTTCGAGTACCAGTCCACCGAGTTCGCGAATCTGACCGGTTTCTTCAGCTATTGGAATGAATACATCGGGAGCTACGAAGCCCAGTTCTGGCTCATCCCATCGCAAAAGAGCTTCGGCGCCGGACAGCCGGTTTTTGCGCAAGTCCATGATAGGTTGAAAATAAACCGATAGTTCCTGCTTTCGAATGGCCTGCTCCAGTCTTTCTGAAAGATCCAGACGAATGCGATGCTCCATATCCTGGTCCGAGTCAAACTCTTCTTCTCGGTCTTTGCCCTGCTTCTTGGCCTGCATCACGGCAGAATCGGCACTGCGAAAGAGCATCAGCGGAGTCTGGCCGTGTTCCGGAAAATGTGCAATACCTACACTCACGGTAGTTTGAAAGGAAGATTCGCCTATTTCTACTGGCTTTGAGAAAATGGCTCGCAGTCGCGACCCAAATTTGCTGGTGCCATCCGGAGAGCCGGAATGCCAGTGTATGACTGCAAACTCATCTCCCTCAAGGCGAAAGAGCTGATCTCTGCTGGGCATCTGGTATTTGATTCGACGTGCGATCTCTACAAGCATCGTATCTCCCACCACATGACCGGCTGTATCATTGACTTTGCGAAAATCGTCAATGTCCAGAAGCATTAGCGAGAATGGTTCGGATGGATTTGTGCGAATATTTTGCTCCAGAGTATCCATCAATAGACTTCGATTACCCAGACCCGTCAGGTCATCGTAGATGGTGCGCAATTCCAGGTTGGACTTCAATTGGAGTAAATTATCATTTCGCTGCTGGATGGTTCGGTTATAGGTCTCCACACGCTTCAGGCTTCTTGAGAATCGCAAAGCAAGCATGAATGCCTGAGCCACTACGAACTGGATCTGGCCCAGAGCTACAGTTCTGGGACCATCGTAATAGTGACGTACCAGAAGAGTGTCATTGATGACGGTGGCCGCCATTATGATACCTGTAATTAGAATTGTTCTGGCACCCTGTTCTGAATGCGTAGCCGCGCGAACAAGATTCACCAGACCGTATATGATAAATGCCAGCATTAAATACTGGAAATAGGGAATTATCTCGGAAAAGAATAATGGTTCGGTAAAAAGTGTGATGATGCTGGCTACTGAAGAGACTGCCAGAAGGAACAGAGAAACAGCAGGCCAGAAAAACCGGGGAAACAGTGCCTGACCGTAGAAAGCGAAAACCGGTAATGCCAGGAAGAAAGAGCAGTACTCAATGCGAAGAAAGTTTATCCAGGAAATCTCAGGAAGCAGTAGCGGCAACAGGCGCGTGCCCAGCGTTAGCTCTCGTAGAGCCACCAGGAAGCAACTCAATCCAAAGTAGAACAGTGAAGTTTCCTGTTTCCTTATCAGAAAGAAGCCACAATGGTAGAGCCCCATTATCAGGAGGATTCCCACCATAAGAATCTGAACGGAGCTGTCCCTCCAGTTCGTCCGAGCCACGGCCTGGTATTCACCCACCGCTATTGGGCTCCACATTCCGCCTTTTCTGTAGCTGAAGTTGGAGACTTCGATCTGAACCAGAAGCTCCCGGTCTTTCGTGCGAACTTGGTACAGTTCTTCGCTTACGCTCGGGTCATGCTTCTCAGCATTTTTTCCCGGCTGACCTCTTTGTCCTAGAAGCTCACTGTCTACAAACAACCGGTACGCTGTACCAATATCGTTGATCTTGATTCCCATCCGTTCCATCTGGGATGGAACCAGGATCTTGAATTCAAAGGTGCCATAGCCTGTAGGCCCAAAGGCACCATCTCGAGTTCTATAGAGATTCCAGGATCCGGGAACCTGTACCATCTGGAACTCGGAACCCTGAAATGAAGTTTCGCTCAGAAATTGATGCGGATAAAAGCGGACCGGTCCGTGGATGGATACGACCCTGTTCTCCGGTACGTTACGTAAATCTATAACGCCTGGAATAGATATCGGGGTTTCCAGCTTCTGGCAGCTCAACAAAAGGAGGAGAGAGAGAGCCAGAAGTGCTTTCATTGTGCTCACCATTGGTAGACACTATGTATTTAGTTGTATGGTATTTATTGGTGCAATAAAAAAAGGTACCGATGGCCCATGAATTCGTCAAAAGCAATGCCTAATCCGACAGCTTCTATTCTGCGAAATCATGGGATATGCATTTCGATGCAGTATCGATGAGCTACTTTAGCAGAAGGGCTCTCCTGCCCGTGCAGGGCGCCAGAAAAAACCGGGGCACAGGTTTCCCGAACCTAATTGAATGAGTTCTAACGTTTTCAAAAACGGTAATCGCGCAAGAAAGGAGTAGATTCTCATGGGAGGATTACGTTCGCTCATAGATTAAGAATCGGGTTTTTCGGAGAGCATGTCAATGCAAAGCGGCGAAAGCCCGCCCTTGAAGTGCAGGAAAGAAAATCAATTTACTTCCTATACTATGCATACGTTGTGGGGAAATTCTTGCATTTCTGTCGGAGGTTTCATGTACAGAACTTACTTATTAATCGTATCTTTACTCTTTTTGGCGGCTCAGTGTACACCGGCCGAACCGGTGGAGTTGCGCGTAAACCTGAAGAAAGGCGACAAATACGTTCAGACCATGACCACCGAACAAAAAGTTGTCCAGAGTTTGCCTCAGATGGGGCCGGGAGTGCCCGCAGGGAAGCAAACTCAGACCAGCACGGTTACAATAACCTATACCATCGAGTGTACGGATGTAGATGAGGAAGGAACTACTATCAAGCTAACCTATGATCGCATCCAGGTCGAAAAAGAGCAGTCTACGGCCATGGACGGATCCAAGAGTGAGTCCCCGGGCCGAAAGACAGTCTATGATTCCCAGAAGGACGAGAATCCTACGGATCCAGAAACTATCGCCTACTCTGTGATGATTGGCAATGGATTTTCTGTTAAGCTATCTCCCAGAGCGGAAGTTCTGGATATGCTGGGAGTGGAAGAGTTTTTGAATCGGGTGTATTCCGGTTTGAAGATTCCGGATACGGCGGAAGGACGAGAAGTTAAGAAAATGCTTCACGAGCAATTCGGTGCGAATACCATGAAGCATATGCTTTCTCGCAGTTATCTGCCCTATCCAGAAGGCAAAGTTGCGGAAGGTGATAGCTGGAAAGACACCATGGATCTTGGTGGGGCCGGGTTTCCTCTAAAAGTAGAAAACACCTATACAGTGGATGATCTGGATTCCAGCGAAGCTGTGCTGATGACGGAAGGTAAAATAACCAGCATTGAAGGCCAGACCATGAAGATTATGAGTATGGAGCTGGCTTACGATATTCAAGGGAAACAGACTGGAGAGCAGGTCATCGGCCTGGATAAAGGTGTAGTCGTGCGATCCGAATTGAAAAGAACTCTGAAAGGCGAAACGAAAGTAATTTCTATGCCTCAGCTTTCCGAAGAGATGGTGATTCCCATGGAAGTGGAAACTACCATCACTCTCGAGACAGAATAATCCATATTTCTTTTCGCATTCCGGTGACTTCACCGGAATGCGAGGATTCGGCGCCAGGTAAAAAGCAGCCCAGGTACTACGGACCGGTTAGAGTTTGATTCCATAGATGATTCAGCGGTCCGGTACCTGCGCCCAGTCCCGGTGCATTCTTGATGGCACCATCTATAAACTTTCTTGCCAGCTGCACGGCTGAGGCAAGGTCCAGATCTCGCGCCATACCGGCCGCAATACCGGCGCTCAACGTGCACCCCGTGCCATGCGTATTCTTCTCTGGATAGAGAGGATACTCCAGAACCTCCAGGGATTCGCCCTGAAAGAACACATCCGTAACTTTGTTATTGCTGGAGCTTTCCGAAAGCCGATGCCCTCCCTTGAGAAGGACCGCAGCTCCGGTTTGTTCGTGCAGCTTTTTGGCTGCCACTTTCATTTCTTCCAGATCACCAATCGATTCATTTAGAATGACTTCTGCTTCTGGTAGATTGGGGGTGATCAGCGTCGCTTCATTTAGAAACTCAATCAGAGCGTCTTCCGCATCCGGTTCCAGTAAACGATCTCCAGAAGAGGCTACCATGACCGGATCCACAATTAATGCCTGCTTCTCTGCATATTTCTTCCAGGTATTTCGAACAGCATCCATGATATCTCTGGAAAAGAGCATTCCGGTTTTCGCGGCTTTTACCGGAAGATCGATCAATACATCCCGGAGCTGGCCGGCCACAATATCTGGATCGATAGCCTGTACCGCACTGACCCCGGTGGTATTCTGACAGGTAATGGCTGTAATGGCCGTGGTGCCGTAACATCCCAGGGCCTGAAAAGTCTTTAGATCGGCCTGAATTCCAGCCCCGCCTCCGGAGTCAGAACCGGCTATAGTAAGAACTACGGGAAGACTCATTCTGAAAGGACGATCGCTGAGCGCCATCGGTCAAGCCATTCTGCGCATCCCGGATACCTTGCTGGATTTACTGCTGGACCGTGGATGATTGGAACGGAACCTGCACCCATGTCCGAGGGCCAGAAGGTATTTCGAGTTCAGGGTGGTCGCCCACTTCAGGGAGTGATTCGTCCCGAAGGAAACAAGAATGAGGCGCTTCCATTGCTGGCAGCTGCACTGTTAACTTCCGAACCGGTGATCCTGGAGAACGTTCCTGATATAGAAGATGTGCGACAGATGATGGGCATCATCCAGCATCTGGGTGCCGAAGTGGTGGCCATCGAAGATAAACCCGGTCATGTAAGGATTCACACTCCCTCCACTCCGAAAAGCGATATTCCATCCGATCTATCTACTTTATTGCGGGGATCTGTTACCCTGGCAGGCCCTTTGCTGGCCCGTACAGGTCGTGTCTTCTTGCCCCGGCCCGGTGGAGATCGAATTGGGCGTCGGCGATTGGACACTCATATTCTGGCGTTGCAGGCTCTGGGTGCAAAAGTTCAGATTTTTCCCGATGGATTTGAGCTCACGGCAGACAAACTTGTAGGCGCCGACATCTGGCTGGATGAGGCTTCGGTTACCGGTACTGAAAATGCCGTCTGTGCCGCAGCGCTGGCGGAAGGAGAAACTGTCATTCGTCACGCAGCCAGCGAACCGCATGTTCAGGGACTTTGCCGACTTCTGGTCTCCATGGGTGTTAGTATAGAAGGCATTGGCTCTAACATCTTGCGAATCAAGGGAGCGGGTAAGCTGGGAGGAGCCACACATCGTGTGAGCCCGGATTACCTGGAAGTGGGTAGCTTTATTTCTCTGGCTGCGGTAACCGGCGGAGAGGTGCTGATTGAGGACGCTGATCTTCCCAATCTGAGGATGATTCGCCAGGTTTTTTCACGATTGGGTATAGAAACAAGGCCGGAAGGAGATGCTCTTCGCGTTCCAGGGGATCAAAATCTAGAAATCATCAATGATATGGGCGGGGCAGTACCACACATCGATGATGCTCCCTGGCCCGGATTTCCTGCCGATATGACTTCGGTAATTCTGGTTACTGCAACTCAGTGCAACGGTACGGTTCTGATCCATGAGAAGATGTTTGAGTCCAGACTCTTTTTTGTGGATCGATTGATTTCTATGGGGGCAAAGATCGTGCTTTGCGATCCCCATAGGGCCGTAGTTATGGGACCATCTCCTCTGGGCGGGGCCGTGGTTTCCAGTCCTGACATTCGCGCCGGTATGGCGATGCTCATTGCTGCGCTGTGTGCACAGGGCGAATCAACGATTCAAAACATTGGTCAGATTGATCGAGGTTTCGCACGCATCGATGAGCGACTAATCAAGCTTGGGGCTCGAATTGAACGAGTGGATGCTTGACGCTCACAATAGTACTCCAATAAGCTCTGAATGAGCCAGCAAGCCGCTATTGGCTCATTCACTGCTCATCAATTCAGGTGCGGCTCTTCGGCAACAGGCCAGAAGAACATTCCGAGTCCTGTAACTCGATCCTGAGTCAGCTAAAAAAACAGCTTGTTTCGCCCTTGAATATCGTTGACCATAGCGAATGAGTCTCCGGGGAATTACCTCTGGCTGCCTGTTGCTCTGGCTGATTGTATCTTGCCAGAGATTGGAATGCCGAGCGGAGGATCCCTCTTGCAATTTCATGGGAAGCCTGGCCCTTCTACTCTTCCTACCCGAACCGAAGATATACGTCGGAGACCGGGGAAATGGGCTGTATCAAATGGATGACATGGAGGGCAAAAACCAGGTGCTTTACGATGGCAGTGCAGGCACCTCCTTTAGCGATTTACGGGATGCATACGTGGATGGGGCCGGAAGCATATTTGTTGCCACTCGTATTCCTGCGCTCATCTACAAATTTCAGGATATGTCGGGGACAGGACAACAGGAATACGCCGGGACTGCGGGAACCGCCTTCGGTCAAGCCTATGGCGTATTTGCGGATCCTGCGGGACGTATCTATATGGTGGATCAAGGCAATGATCTTGCGGTATCCTTTGACGATATGGTGGGAACAAATCAACAAGAGTACGCGGGCACTCCGGCATTCAATAATCCGAATCGAATATTTGTGGGCCCTGATGGCCGGATTTATATATCCGACGGATTGTTCGGTCAGATTCGAAGAATGGATGACCTCTCCGGCACGGGCGAAATCACTTATAACGGTTCTGCTGGAACTACCTTTACTGGAACATTCGGGATTTTCGTAACTACTTCGCATATATATGTCGTGGATCCCTCCGGCGCTTTGATTCACAGGTTTGATGACATGGCGGGGGCCAATACTATAACTTATGACGGAAGTGCTGGTACTCCCTTCGCTTTTCCCCGCGGTATCTGGGTTGATTCTGCCGATCGTATATATGTCACCGACGAAACGAACGATTTAATATATCGATTCGATGATATGTCAGGTACCAACCAGATTGAATATGATGGATCGGCCGGGACCCCTTTTAGTAATCCCACCGCAATTGTAGTCCGGTAATGGCATTTAGCTGCCGGTGCAACGACGTATTCCGATGACCACGGAAAAAGTGGCCACGATCGTACTTAGCTGGGGGTAACGCCCTGCCATGGATCCCCGGGCCGTCGCACAACTTGACCTGGAATCTCCTAGAGGGCTATACAGTGCCATTCAAGGGCTTCGTTCTGAGGGCTACGAAGATCTATCGCTATTGTTTGATTTCGACGAAGACAAGAACCAGCTAATGATGAATGATTTTGGCAGGCCTTACCTTGCCTTTGGCAGGCATGATCCACGGTTCAGAGAGGCCTCTCTTTTCAATGCAATGGGTGGCTTTCTTACTGGCTATTTGAGTATTCTATCTCTTGGCCTAATTCCTACAGTCTGGAGTGAGCCAGCTACCACCCATGTAACAGTGTATGACCGAGAATTGAATATCGTCTCCAATGTTCGCTTTGAGCATGGAACTCTGGCATTTTCTGCTATCTGGGCTTTCGGGGAGAATCTCGACTTGCCCCCTATCACTGCGGGTCCCTATGCAGGAACTTCGACCCATAAACTTCTACAATTTAAAGTGACTGAAACTCTTCTTGTCTTCAAGAACCTCTGCTGGTGAAAGCGGAGATTCGATTACCAGTCGGGCAGCGGCATCCCCCTCAAGAATGATACTTTCGTCATCTGCAAAAATAATCTTGAGGCGATCAAGCCGGGCATCCGGATAATAATCTCCTATATAATGATTCCCGAAGCGTAATACCTCTGTGCTTTCCCCCGGTAGTAGTGGCCCGGCATAGTGCACGCCGGGAATGTCTTGAACAACTTTGATACCTGCAGGCTCGGTATCGCCGGATTTCTGGCCCTCGTTAATATTGGTGGTCTCTGCAGGTTGTTCTGGAACTATGTAAAGAACTACGTTCTTGATGGTTTTGGAGGAATTGTTTTTCAAAGCGAGATTCAGTGTATTCAGTCCAAACCTGTTTGAGTTAAAGTACCCGGCTCCCAGTACCAGAACGGGGAATTTGTCCGGATTACTTTCGAGGGATCGGATTCGGTTCTTTCGCGCATTGATTTGCCTCTTTACCCGGTCAATGGCCGCTACCAGTTCGGCATTGCTTGCTTGCGAGGCAGGCTTCCATATGGCGGATTCGTCCAGCTCCGCACCTGGATCTGCGAACACAAAAGGCATCCAGAGGACAGTGTTCTGATCCACCTCTGTTTGGACTGTTTCCAGGATTGTGGTACCGGGCACTCGGAGTTCAAATTGTACAAGGATTTCTTCAGCCGTGTAGCCCGGAAGGATACTTAAACTCAGGCCCGAGAGGATGCAACTGGTGAGGTAGTACGGGTTGGTTTCCGATACCTGCTTCAGATCTACCTTCATCCAGATCGGGGATGTTGGATCATGAGAAATGGGCTGCTCGCGAGAATGATCTCGAAGCTGGACTTCATCAAAATATACAGTTCTGCTTTGTGGCGACTCAGGAATAGGGGTCGTGTTGTAGAATACAAGGCAATGGACCAGGGGAAAAAGGAAAAGAATGATAGATTTGCGCACATAGCTTTCTATATTCTTCCACTCACAAAGTCAAGCAGGGCAGGAAGAACTCCTTGTTATCAAGTAAATATAACATAGAATATACAGGTTGACGTATATATAGTATTATATCATAAATGACAGATGGTTCGTAGGTCCGGTCTCTTTTTTTCTTTTGCCTCAGTTTTTCTTTTCTGTACTCTGTGTCGCACACATTATATGGAGCCGACGGTCAGCACTGAATATTCCTGGGCCGACCGGGCCATTAATCAGAGCGATGTGGCCTTTGCGGGTTTCTACAATTATAAGATAGACAAAACCGGTAACTACTACAGACTCTATTCTGCAGGAAATAGGCAATTTGCAGAAGCCTACAGTGAACACTATGTTGGATCCCTTCCTGTGCGCGGCAGGAAGCCTGTGGATCTCCAAAAGGCTGCTAATCTGGTACTGAAATATGGCCTCAAGCCTGCAATGAGGAAGGAAGCCATTGCGGAGCAGGATCTTCAGACCGCCAGGGGAATCTACCAATCTGTGAAATATCTCCAGTCTGGCGGCTACGGGGATTTTGCCAGGATTTTCGCTTACGATGCTGAAACGGATCAACTCTATCTGAATGACTTCGGGCGCGAATATCTGGCAATTGGACTCCATGAGCCTACATTTCGAAGACCAACGTTAGGCGGGCACACCCTCTATGTCCTTACATTGTTTTTTCACATCGCAAGTCTTGGAACAATACCTGCCGTATGGATTGATCCCGGGGAAACAAAGATCGTTGTGTATAATTCTAATCTGACTGAGGTAGCTTCAGCACATCTCACACATCCGTCCCCGGCTTATACCAGTAACTGGGCCGATGGAGAGAAGGCGGTAATTCCAGACACAAATCAGAACCCCCATGCCGGAGGTATTCCCGAGGCGTCTCCACCCTTCGTCTATAGTTACATGCATGAACGGGGAGATCAGCTTTTCCAGAAATAGCACTGCAGATAGGGATCCACAGGGGGGCACCACCTGCTAACAAGTGGCGATGCCCTGTGGCATTCCTGACAAATGACCTGCCCTCTAGAGCTCAAAATTATTGGAGCCACAACCAACGAGAGTTCCCGAGGATTCGTCGTGAGATAAATGGAGGTGCCCTATCTAGAATCGAATCTCATATTCCAACCTCAATTTTCTTGTTGCATAGTTGATATAGACCTGAGCACCACGAAGGCTCATCAACCTGTCTTCAAAAGAGAATCCTCCGCGAGCTTCCAGTTCCCCTGCCGAATAATAACGTTCCTGGATGAAACTCAATGCCAGCTTATGATCTTGTGCGAATTCGTAGCCAAGCCCCAGAGAAAGATTTGCGCCCCAGCCCAGAGTGCTGGAGTACACATGTAGAGTTCTATACGGATGATAATCGGTTACGGTAGTCCATCCACCCATCAGTCCAAGTCCTGGATATAGATCTACGGACGGCGTCAGAGCGAAGGTATATTGATAGGAAATCGAAATTAGATACTGGTTGTTGGCCAGACTTAGAGACCTGCCATCCGGCTGCAAAAAGGCTCTGCTATGCTGCACGTAAAACGGCGGCCCGTCCACAAATCGATCCTTCCAGTAGGCGTAATGCAGCCCGAACGTCAGCTCCGAGTTTTTGAGAAGGTAAGAATACTGGAAATCAACTCTATCCTCCTTTCGGGTAAGATCGCTCCAGGATAGAGACCAGTTGTAGGCGCCGGTGGTAACATGATTCGTATCTCTAAAATTTGTCAGCGGCTGACTGGCATTGTCCCGGATTTTGATCCAGGGGTGACCGTAGAAATCGTAGTCTCCGGAACTGCCTTTTTTGATTCGGCCCATGGAACTGGCAAGGGCAAGAGACAGCCGATGCTTCCCCGTTTGGCCGGATGCGCGAATGCCATACAGTGGAATTCGTGAATTCGTAAAGAGCCTGAATCCGTTGGATGGCCTGTCCACACCGCTAAAGAGATCAAACGCCGGTTCCCTTGAAGGGGGGCCTTCCAGGACATATTCGGATATCCGATATTCGATGAACGGAGTTATGGTCCATTGAATACCTGGAGATTGCGAATCGGTCATCGCCTCTTCCGCTTGCAATGCTCCAGTCAGGCAAAGTAGGATCAGGACCGCGCAAGCAAAATATTCGTGTGATGATGCAGAACTGGACACCATGGAATCAGTAGGCGATATCGCCTGAGAGGGTCTCCTTGACTTCTTCTACGCATTGGAAATCGGAGACATCGGAACCGGTTAGCGTGCAATTAAACTCTGTGGCCCGGTCTGCAAGCGTCAAAGGGGGGCTGGAATAGAACTCCAGTAGATCCTCTTCGTCAGAAAAAATAGTTCCATCAATTCGGAGATACACCAGATGCCTCCCCTGGACCAGGCCATCTTCTGTCCCGTTTACCATCGCATAATAGTTTCCGGTGATTTCGCCGGAAGCGAGGTCGATCTCCATAAAGTCGTGTGCCCAGGACCTGGGAGTGCTGCAATCCGAAAAGCTGCAGAAGGCCATTGTATGGCCGCTACCGCTGGCATTCTGGACTTTGATGGCGGGCCAACGAGTGGAATTAATGCGTGAAGAAAGATCCTGGAAGAGCAGAAGATTGGTCACATCATCCTGGGGAGGGGTGTGCTCGATCAGACAACCGCCAGAAAGATAGGAAAGAAAAGTCAGAAGTACTAGCGGCCTCACAGATTAGCTAGAAATGTTTATCTCGATGTATTGTAAAAGAGAAAAGTATAAAGGTTGGTAGAAATTATACCTGTGCTATGGAATACTTGAGTTCCGACTGGGATCCTCCGGTCCTGATTCCAGGTTCGAATGCACCTGCCGAACGGATTGCTCCTGAAAAGCCTTGATGAGAGCTCTTGGAGTTACGTTGGTGAAGCGTTTAAACTCGCGGATAAAATGAGATTGATCATAGAATCCGTGGACCCTCTCTAGATAGTTCAGGTCCGGGTTGCTGTGAAAGTCCTGTAATACTCGTTCCATGCGAAGTATTCGAGAATAGACTTTGGGCGAAACGCCGGTAACCTGCCTGAAGAGACGGCGAAAGTGCCGGCTACTGAGTCCAGCTCTTTCCACTCGAGCCTCGATGGATTGCTGGTCCGCTGGCTCTGTAAGAACAGATAGTGCTTTTTCCAGGGACTCATGCTGAAAAGGCTCGATGTTATTGAATAGCGGTCCAAAATACTCATCCAGTCGCTGGCATTTCACTTCAAAGGGAAGGGGAGCTATTTCCCGAAGGAGGCGGTGGGCCCCGGGCATAAAATCGGATGCATCCAGGCTACCATCCACGGTCTCGGCGACTCGGTTTCCGGTCCAGCTGTAGGTGGCAAATGGTTGTAGTTCTACGGCTACGGCTCGCATGCGAACGAATGGAACGGTACCTATGGCCGGCAGGGTCCGAATCCCGGCAATCATAGCCGGAAAACCTTGAATAAGCGGTCCCTTCAAGGCCTTCATATGGTAGATTTCGCCGTAGTTTAGAAGAACGAACGTCTGAGTCCAGGCCGGCGCCCATCGATCCCATGTATCGATGTCCACTTCCTGAAGTCGGTAGTGTTTTATGAATGGACGAAGCTCCGGCGCGGGTAGTCTGGGAGCCGGAGCCGCATCCGGAGGTGGATGCGAGCTCTCATTGCTTTCAGGGACTGGTTTAATGGTCACGAATCAGAGTTCAGCCGCCGGATACAACCTTGGAGACTTCCAGTTCCACTTTCTTGCGAAGGCCTTTTCCTTTGATGAAGAATACGCATTCGCAGGTATCCCAGTCCTTGTCTTCGCCGCGATCTGCACATTCCTTTTGCACTACATCGCCCTTAATGATTCCGTTGCGAATGGAATTCACGGCCAGCCCGGTGGTCTGTCCATCGATCATGCCGGATTGTGCTTCTACGGTTTCGCCCACCATTTTGCGAATAATCAAGTCCATGGCCTGCAGTCTGGCCGCTTCCATACACGTGGATTGCAGCATGGCTGTGTTTTCAGATTCTATGGCCTTTTCTGACGCATGTCCGGATCGGCGTATGTAGAATACATCGTAGCCTTCTTCCACTCTCCAGCCTTCGAACTCCTCTGCGCCGGAAACTTCCGAAGCGCTGGAGCAACTGGCCACTACGGCCATTATCAACAGGGATACCGCTATCAGTCGGTAGAACTCATTTCTGTAGCTTTTATCAATGCTATTCCAGCGTTTAAAACCTGGTATCAAGGACATATCTGTCTCCTTTATGGGCCGTCTCTCCCGGAGGATTGGATGGCCTATCTTTGCTACTTAGACAGCATCCCTTTTGGTCCGGTTCAAGCGTTTTCTACTGGATTTGTAGCCCGCCCACAGAACATTTGCGTAACAGCTACCCCCACTGGGGGTGCTGTAACACAAAATCGGGCCTGTAGCTCAGTTGGTTAGAGCAGGGGACTCATAATCCCTTGGTCGTGGGTTCAAGTCCCACTGGGCCCACATCTCCATGACAGCTTTCGTATTTGTGGCCTGGGGCCCGCCCTCGCCCAACGCGCGACCCGTCCATGGGTCGAGCGTTGGGATTGGGACTTCCTGTCCCGTTCTCGGACGGACCCCAGGCCACTTTCCGTAAGGCCATGTTCGATGTTGAAAGATAGGTGGAAAGCCGTAGGCTTTCCCTTTTGATGCGCGATCCATCCCTGGATCGAGTGGCCGAGACGCAACATCGTGTTGCTGGCTCAGACACCTCCCCCGCCGATTTTCAAAGCTTCCATGTTCGATGTGGAAAGATAGGTAGAAAACCTTCGGTTTTCTCTTATTGTGAAGCCGAAAAGATGCAACGTCCTGCCAAAACCAACCTTCCGTTACAAATAAACCTTTCATAATTTAAACTTGATCCAATAACTGCGTAGCATGATATAGACCTCCGGCTCAACAGAAGACCTGAGAAAGTTCATAGGAGCCGATGCAGAATGGATTCGGGAGGCCTGGTCCCAGTTTACAAACCCTAAGAGCTGGGCAGACCATTATGATCGAGAGTACGATGCTACCCCGGAATGGGTGGAGGAACGATTCGGCCGTACGGGCCGCTCCTTCGCGGCGGCCGTTGCAACCGGATACGCCATGATGACAGACTATGTAGTGCTAATAGTTGGCACTCTCCTATTTGCGACGCACATAGTCTACAATGCACGTATTATCGCTTTCCGTGAGATTGGCAAGTATCTCCAGAGGGCCACACACATCCGCGGCGGTAGATACAAAAACATATGGAGTCCCGGAAAATCGAAATTGTAAAAAAATGTCTTAGCATCGCCCTGTTGCTCGGGTTTGGTTTCGCCTGCGATTCGCCAAGAAACGTCTGCCATACCCGTCTTAAATATAATGAAGCTGACGCATGCAATAGAGCTTTGTTTGGTCATATACTGCAAGTTCAACGAGGGATCGATAATCCGGGCTTTGCAGAAACGACTCTATACTTATGCTTTCTGGCGGAGGAGAGGCGGAAAAAATGCGATGAGAGATCCAACATACCGTGGATTGGAATCTAGCTTTAAGACCCCAGAAGAAGAATTGGCGCCCCATATTATGATATTAAGACTACTTACACCACTTCTCTGCACTGTTCTGGCCGCCATAACTACCAGCTGCGAAATCATGAGTTCGCGGGAACAGGCTGAGGCAGAATCTGAAGCCAACGAATTCATGGCTTTGCTGCAAGTGGTGGGTCCATTGAGTCGGACCAATTCATATGCCAATGTCATTCCCCCACCATACACAGACATGGAAGACGGAACCATCAAGCGAGAGCACTTCCTGGAGACCTGTGATCGAAGTGGCAATTGTACATATTCTAATGCGTATCCTGTTATCTACATCAAGAAATGTCTGTACGGGCAGGTATACAGACCCGCAGAGAATGATTGTAAAGGCACGGGAAACTCCGGCAATTTCTATGGCGCTCTAAAAGTGCAGTTCTGTGCCACAGATGACACATCCTGCGAAGATGCGAAAGGCTATGCCACCTCAGCCAGTCCGGCATACCAGGTATGCGATGCGGATACTACGGCCGGGCGTGATTGGACATTGCCGATCATATCTGCAGAGTATCATCCGGATAAAGTTTGGAATCCTAACCAGAGTAATTCCTATCCTGAAGAGGTCTTCACTGAAAACTTTCTTGAATTGGCGACCGACATTCCCCATGGTTCCAGCAACTCCATGTGGCATTACACACAGCTGGAATCGGATGGAACGGAAATGTACATAGATGAGGGCTTTGATTTCACTTATTCAGGGGTGCTTTCGAGTAATAGGACTTTCTATTCCTTCGTATTGTGCACCAGTGTGGAGGACTAGCCCACATCTCCATGACAGCTTTCTAAGTATGCGGGGCGGCACCCCATCCTCGCCGCGCACGCGGTCCATCCCTGGACCGAGCGCGCGGATGGCAACGTCCTGTTGCCGGGCTCAGAAGGGGCGCCGGCCCGCAATTGAAAGGCCAGGTTCGATGTGGAAAGGTAGGTAGAAAACCTTCGGTTGTCTCTGGTTGCAAAGCGATCCATCCGCGGATTGAGTGGCGGAATCGCAGACTAATCGGTGGGCAACCTGAGGTTGTCCTTTTGATTAATATCGCCTTACAGCTTGTCTTGTTGCTGGCTCAGGCAGGTCTACCATCGACTTTTTTGCTTGCAACGCGCTATCGATAACCTTTGACTAAACTCATGGATAGCGCACTTCTGATTCCTATGATCGCTGGATTTGCCACTACCATCGTCGGAATGCTGGGGCTCTTCTATGCGACCTTGCGTTCTGCTGCAGTGACCCGAAGGGAGTCGCGTGCCGACTTTGAACGCCTGGACTCGAAGATCGACGCTCAGGGAGCCAGACTTGATTCCAAAATCGAGGAGCAGGGGGCCCGGCTTGATGCAAAGATCGAAGAGCAGGGAAACCGGCTTGATGCAAAGATCGAAGAGCAGGGAAACCGGCTTGATGCAAAGATCGAAGAGCAGGGAAACCGGCTTGACGCAAAGATCGAGGAGCAGGAAAACCGGCTTGATGCAAAGATCGAGGAGCAAGGCAATAGGCTTGATGCAAAAATCGATAGCCTGCGAACGGAGCTACGAGAAGAAATGCAGCGGGGCTTTGCACGGGTCCACTCTGACTATCGAGATGTGCGAAATCGCCTGGACCGGCTTACGGACAGTCTGGCATTGCGAGGTCTCCAGTTGATCGAGCCAGAGGAGGGTTGATCGCCGAGGTCCCGGAAGGAAACTTAGAGACCCGGGACCGGTCTGGATCTTACGCGATGCATCGAGACCCGACAAGGTTCTCTTTGAGTGGGTAGTAAATATAAAAAGCCAATAGCGGGGACCGTGACCAGGTATGGCCGGCGATTTCCTGTCTATGATGAAAGAACAGTCAGGGCGAATATGTGGGAGAAAGCTTGACATACATTGATTGTCCCTGCCGAATACTGGAGGAAAGTCCTTGAGCTTTCGGCAAGAATGGGCTATCTGAACGACCGCGAGTAAATCTTACAGACATAAAGGACCGCAAAAATGGGAAAAATCAAAATAGCCGTAAATGGATTTGGCGTTATTGGGAAGCGGGTAGCTGAAGCGATATCCCTGCAGGATGATATGGAACTGGTGGGAATCGGTGATGTAGCGTCGGATTGGAGGATTAAGGCAGCCGCCAATACGTACGAAGTATTTGCCAACACTGAAGAAGGCCGTGCGGCAATGATAAAGCAGGGGATCAAAGTTGCGGGCGACCTTAACGATTTGTTAGATGCTGCGGCTGTGGTCGTGGATTGCGCCCCAAAGAAATTCGGTGCCCAGAACGCGGAAAAATACAGGAAAGCGGGAGTAAAGTTCATTGTGCAGGGCGGCGAGAAACACGAAACCACCGGACATTCGTTTAGCGCGGAAAGCAACTACGAATCGGCTCTCGGAAGGGAATCAACGCGTGTAGTCTCCTGCAATACTACTTCCATTGTTCGATCACTCGGTGCACTAAAGCGTGCGGGCTTGCTAAAAAAGGCCCGTGGAACTCTGCTTCGCCGGGCTACTGATCCGTGGGAAAGCCATAAGAACGGCATTATGAATACACTGGTACCGGAACCTGAGATTCCCAGCCATCAAGGCCCGGATGCCCGAAGCGTCGATCCGGATCTGGACGTCGTGACGGCAGCCGTCAAAGTACCGGAAACCTTGAGTCATCTGCACTATTGGACTGTTCAATTGAATAAACCGGTCACAAAGGAAGAAGTCCTGGCTGCGTTTTCCGGCTCGACTCGAACAGCTTTCATCAACATGAGTGACGAACTTTCTGCTAACAATGCAGTAAAAGAACTGATGTTGGACCTGGGTCGTCCGCATGGCGATATGTACGAGGTAGCAATCTGGGAAGATATGCTCAAAGTGGAAGATGATGAGTTGTACTACGCCTACCTGGTCGATAATCAATCAATTGTAATTCCTGAGGTAATCGATGCCATAAGGGCGCTTACTGGTATTGAATCTGACCCTGAGAAATCGATCGACAAGACGAATCGTTCGCTCGGTATGAAGCAACGGTTTGTTTAACCGGAGTTTCCGATGTATTTCAGAATAATTATGGCATCTGAATGATTGCTCCCTATTTTTTAGGGACTGTCCTTGCAGGGTCGCTTCCGATTAGACGGTTGGTCATGGTGCGCTCCGATTCCCGAAGATCGTCTGTAAGAGCGGTACCGGAGTAGTGTGCTATGAGTATTGGGAACCCCCGGATGAGCCAGGAAATACGAAGCTAACGAGATTATATCGCTTGTAACGATTATACAGTCAATAATTAACATTGACAGGTAGAAATGGCGTCGCGTGAAGTCCGATCATTTGCCCGCTGCCAATGAAGAGAAGGTTTCAATGAATAGACATATGCTCTGGATGATCATCGGTTGTGTTCTACCTCTTATTCTTATCCTTATTTACCCATCCTTTGGTATGAATAGCGAAACTGCCTATTTTGCCTTTGTTATCCTGATATTTATTTGCCATTTAATGATGTTTAGAAGTCATGGCCACGGCGAAAAAGGAAAGGGTAACCGAAATGACTGGCACTGATGAGGACTGGACTACAGAGAATTAAGAGTGGAGGATAGGAGTATGGAACATATCGATATAAGAAAGTTCGGCTTAGCTTTTGGTCTGACCGGCGCTCTTCTGTACGGAGCCTGCATTATTGTGATGGCCATTGCGGGCAAGGACCAATTAGTTTTCCTGTTTAATAGTCTTCTCCACGGTATCGATGTTTCCACGATTATTGAGCCGAACGTGCCTACCTGGCAAGCATTGATGGGTATAGTGGAAACGTTCGTTGTGGGTTGGTTGATCGGCGCCTGCATTGCATCCATTTACAATTTTAGCTCCCTCAAGAAATGAGGGGCAAACGGCCTGGTTCAATCTTTGTATGGCCCCTGTGACGGCTTGCCACGTTATTGGCCTGGATGGATCGGAAAAAGGGTTGAAGAGATGCCCAAAAGATACGGGCCTTAATAATAAAGTTACATGAGCGCAGATTTCCAAAATTTCTCTCTGGTACTATCAGGTGGTGGTGCCCGTGGTTTCGCACACATGGGTGCACTAAAGGCCCTGGAAGAGGAGGGTCTACGGCCTTCTATGATCGTGGGTGTTTCTATGGGCAGTCTGGTGGGTGCAGTATATGCTTTGCACGAAGATTGGTACAATGTCCTGCGCTCGTCGAATCTCGCGAAAACCCTGGCGGACGATCAGCTGAATTTCGACGGCTGGACCAATCTGTATTCCCTTCTTCGTTTTCTAAGGCATTTGCCCAGGGCAATCTGGGGCTTTTTCTTCGGCTGGGGTCTTACACCGATTCGCCAGAAGCAGGCACTTCAGGTAATCGAGCAACTGACTCGTGGCAAGAAGCTGGAGGACGCACGGATACCGATAGCTATTTCGGCTACAGACCTGCTTTCAGGTAACCGGGTCGTGATCCGGACCGGGAATGCAGCCCGGGCGATTTATGCCAGCGCTGCTCTGGCGGGCGTATTTCCACCACTGAAAGAAAAGGACAGCCTGTTGGCAGATGGAGCATATACCGATCTTGCACCCATCGACGTGGCTCGAATTACCAATGCAAGGGTTATTGCCATCGATGCCTCGCAATCAATGGCGTTGCCGGAAATTCGCAATGCTTTTCAGGCCTTGATGCGTGCGGTGGATATCTGTCACATGCAGCATGCGCGCCTTCGTTTTCTAGAGGCAGATTTGTTATTGCGACCGAGCTTTACTCGCTTCATTGACACACTCGATTTTTCCCTCGTCAAGGAATGCGTTGATGCTGGCTATTCAATGATTAAAGGAAACCTGCCGTCGATTCGATCCCTATTGGGGGCATCGACAACCGGATAAAACTATGAATCAAGAATTAGAACCAAATCCAGGAAAAACGATGAATCGTATCATCATAATTGCAATCCTCTGGGGGGTTTTTGGCGCTTTCGCAATCGCTTCTGTCTTCTTCTTCATTATGGCTTTGGCGGCATCCTGGAAAGAGGGCTGGGCCGTTTTCAATCAGCTCGCAGGCTGGGTGGTACCTCTTATCCTGGGGTTTGGCATTCAGGTTGGTTTGTTTGCCTATATGAAACTGGTTCTGGCAAAGAGGAAGGCCGAACTTGCTTCCGGGGCCACTACAGCTTCGGTTTCGACTGCCGGAGGTATGTCAGCGATGTCCATGGTGGCTTGCTGCGCGCACCATCTCACCGACGTAGTGCCGTTCCTTGGAATTTCGGCTTTGTCCCTCTTCGTAACCGAGTTTCAGCAAACTTTTCTCGCTCTCGGACTGGCTTCAAATATCATCGGAATCACAATGATGTTGAAGACGATCTCCGAACATGAGTTGTATGGGGAGGGAAGTTTTTTATCAAAAATGCGGTTTTTGAATATGAAAATTGCATTGATTGGGTCCATCGTTCTGGGTCTGCTATTATTTCTAGGTGTCTTGTTGAAGAATTTGATTTCCTCGGGGGGGGGAATGTATGAAAAAGATTATCATTTCAATCCTGATCTTGCTTCTGGTCTTGTTTGCGTTCAACTGTGGCGAGAACTCACCTTATGAGGAGCAAGAGAGTTCAGGAGTTATAAGCATATCTGTACAGCCTACGGTAGTGACTGCGGATCAAATCAGTTTCAATATTAGTTTGAACACCCACTCAGGTTCGCTTGCATCCGTCGACTTGAAACGGCAAGTGAGGCTAAAGATCGGGGATGCAGTTCTGGAACCCAGCGAAGTGCCAGAGCTTTCCGGCCATCACAGCGGTGGTACGATTGTCTTTCGCATCGAAAGAAGTTTCAATGACTTCGAGTTGATCGTAAGTAACGTTCCTGATAAGCTGGAACGGGAGTTCAAGTGGTCAAGGAAGTAGCATTCGCCTTCTTGCGTGTTTCTGCCAAGATCAGCTGCGACGGGAATTGTACCTGGGACTTGTCTGCAACGTGAATGGATGGTCCAGTATTAGAGGGATCGTTCGATTGGGTATCCACTTCGGCAACTGCGCAGCGAGCCCTTGAGCTTCGTGCCGCCCAAGGGAGTGGGGGTAAATGTCAGCCAGGGTATCTTCAATTTATTGGAGGATAAAGGACCTTGTAGGAGAGGACGAAACAAATTGTTCGGGGGATTAATGGGGCCGAAAGTGCTTAATCGCAAAACTCAATACAGGAAAGACAGTCTTTCGCTTGCAGGGGCCGTGGCCCTGGGCACTGGCGTAATGATCGGAGCCGGTATTTTTGCCTTGCTGGGCCAGGTAGCGGAGCTTGCCGGTGCCTGGTTTCCCTATATATTTCTGATCGGTGCAGTGATTTCTGCCTTTAGCGCCTATTCGTATATCAAAGTTTCCAATGCACATCCATCCGCCGGTGGTATTGCTATGATCCTGACGCGGGCTTATGGGGAGACCACCGTAGCCGCTGCCGCTGCCGTACTGATGGCTTTGTCGATGGTTATCAACGAAAGTCTCGTGGCCCGGACTTTTGGTTCTTACACTATGCAGCTGTTTGACGTTACCGACCGTGAGTTCTGGGTGCCTTTCCTGGGTGTGGCGCTCCTGGCCGTGGCCTTTATTGTCAATATTTCCGGAAACAAAGTAATCGGTAAGTCCTCACAGCTTATGGCTATACTCAAAGTTGGAGGCATTGTTATCTTTGCCCTGGGTGGCCTTGCGGTTTCTCATCTTACAGCAGATGATATCTGGCCTGTTCAGTCCCTGCAGGATTATTCCCCCGCTGGATACGTTGGGGCAATAGCTCTTTCCATTCTGGCCTATAAAGGTTTTACCACTATAACGAACAGTGGCGGTGAAATTACTCACCCTCACCGGAACGTGGGCCGGGCTATCGTGATTTCGCTATTGATCTGTACTGTTGTCTATCTATTGGTCGCTTTTTCTGTGGCTGCCAATTTGCCTGTACCACAGATCGTCGCAGCAAAAAACTATTCCTTGGCGGAGGCGGCCCGACCGGCATTTGGATCCAACGGTCTGTACTTTACCGTTGCCATAGCCATTATTGCCACAGTCTCAGGGGTTATTGCCAGTATCTTCGCTGTATCTCGTATGACCGCTATGCTTACTGAAATGAAGTTGATACCCCATAGTCACTTTGGTATGCCAGGTAGCATTCAGAAGCATATGTTAGTATACGCGCTGGTAGTGGCTTTTATCTTGACTATATTCTTTGATTTATCACGCATCGCTTCTATGGGGGCCATCTTCTATCTTGTGATGGATATGATGGTTCACTGGGGTGTACTGAGAAAATTGCGAGCGGAAGTGAAAGCCAGCGCGGCGATCCTTGTAACTGCCCTCGTACTGGACGCAATTGTTCTGGGGGCGCTGATCTGGGTGAAGGCGAGTGTAGATATGACTGTAGTCATTGTTTCAGTTATAGGGATGATTGCAGTCTTCTCCGGCGAATTCGCCTATTTGAAATGGAGAAGACCTTCAATGTGAATCATTTGCGCTCGCTTGACTCTTCCTGAGCAGCGAGCGGGTCCCGAATCTCGCACCAAGGCTCCGCATCAGGCCATTTTCTTTTTACACTTCTATATATAGAAATCGACTTCAGAATTGTACAAAATCATCAGAAAACCAGATACTCCTGATTCAAATTCGACATCGGTTACCGATTCATGGGTACTGCATCTCAGCGAGCCTGTATTAATCCTGCACAGAGTAACTTTTAGTCCATCATGCGTCGAATGAGACGGATCAGCTACAGGCGTTACGAATTCCATTGTGGTATCGGGAACGTGCATTCGGAGTCTGGAATTTGTGGAAGTGCGAGTCACTGTGAATATCAATTATCTGCGAGACCTGGATATTACATTAACATCTCCTTCTGGCACGCAAAGCCGCCTTCTGTCCAGGGGAAGCGATGGAATCTGTGTCCACGTTGGTACGAGTTCTATTGAGCCTAACGGGAATTGTCTGTTCAACGGAACACTTCGCTTTGGAGTCCTGCGTACCATGGGGGAATCGGCCGATGGAACCTGGACTATTAACATCCGAGATCAGGGTGTTCGTGCCACAGCCAACGGAACCTTCACCTCCTGGAATATGAAATTCTACGGCTATTGAGATTTTCCAGGCCGACATCTTTGAATGGACGTTTGGCCTGTCTAAACCTTACCTCAAACCATTCTCCAGTTGATCAAAAACATTGGTCCTGCCGCGGTGCATACCGGATCGCATATTTAGTAATGGCGGATCTCATCCGGCGGTGGTTCACAAAGAGATTCCCATGTCATGCTGGCAGGGCTCTTTAATCGTAATAGTAATAAAATATATAAAAAAATGTTTAAAAGCCAATAGGGATGAGTTTTCTGGTTTGGAATGGGTTCTATATCAAAAGCAGTGGCCAGGCTGGTTGCCAGAGCCTGTCTGTTGGCGCCGGTTATTGCGCTATCGATGGCGAGCTGCCGTGACGACGGACTTTCTAACGGTGAATTAATGACTATATGGACCATCGCCTACAATGATTATCGCACGGATGGACCGGGTGAGTGGACGGATCAGGGCGATGGAACGCTCAGGTACGATCAGCCCCGCCTTTTATGCGATGGTCCTTTTTGCGAACAGATTCCGCAGGCCCCGGTATATCTAAAGAAATGTTTGCAGGGCCAGGTCTATCGAAGTGCTGAAAACGATTGTCGCGGGACCGGTAGCTATGCTGATCAGTGGGGAGCCACAAAGTTTCAATTTTGCAACACCGATGATACTTCCTGTCAGGATGGGGACGGAGTGGCCAATTCCTCCAGTCCAGCGGAGCAATCCTGTAGAGGGGAAACTCTGGCCGGTCGATCCTGGCATCTGGTAGTTACCCTTCGGTACAACTACGTGAACGTTGATTCGGCCGTTCAGTATCCTGAGTGTCTATTCTGTGTCAATAGCGGCAACGTCCTGGAGCATATGCCCGAAATGCCTGCCGGATCGGAAAACAAATTCTGGACCAGAGTGCAGAGTGCCGATGATGGAGTGCTGCGATATTTTTCGACAAGTGGTCGAGCCTTCAACGATGCTGCTGCAAAGACCGAAAGCCATTATGTTCTCTGTTCTGCTCTTTAGGGCTTGCACGAACCAGGGGAGAATCGATGCATTGTATCATCCGCTATGATCCGATCGCATGGACCTGCCAGGCCACGGGCAATGGCTCCCACATATACTTGTATTTTTGACCAGGGTGGGTCCGGGCCTTCGGCCGCTTGGTGAAGCAAGATTCTCGCGCCTCCGGAGGGTAATTCTGCTTTGATTTTTTGACCGCCCGGATCAGGCTGGGCAGGCAGCCACAGTTAACAGGCTCGCAAGCGGCAAAGCGCATGGCCGAATTCCTAAATATTCTGGATCGCATTTGTATGGGACTGGCCCTTTTTACCGGGGCCTTCTCTGCATTACAGGCAGTGGGCCAGCTTCTCATTCGGCCGTTCAAGTCAGTGAACGGAATCGGCTTTCTTCTGCTACTGTGGCTGGCGGTGATCATGGCCAACCTGGGACTGGGAAGGGAGATTATTCTAGACCATCTACCGTATCTCTATGCACTGCACGCTCCCTTCTATTACCTGGTAGGTCCATTGCTCTCATCTTATCTACTGGGTCTCCTGAAAGAGCGGGAATCGGATCACGACGAGGAGTTCGATCTCTCCTTTCCCGGAATGGCTGCTCTGGTTCCTTTCTTTCTTGCATCGGTTGCTTATATACCTTTCTTCTTAATGTCCGGCGAAGGGAAGCGAGCCGTACTATATCCATCGGAAGAGGCGGTCTGGGTTCAGGCATACGATCAGGTCCTGAGATGGATTGTCTATCTGGGTCTAGCTCATGGGATCTTTTCCATGGTGCGAACCCTCCTTCGCATCAACGTTTTTGCGCTGTTGCATGCGGACAGCAAGGTTCCGGGTCTATGGCATCTACGGGCGCTCCCGGTGTGGATTGCATTCATCAATACAGTGGCCATACCAATCCAGTTCTTTGACACGGTCCCTCTAAAGCGTCTGGGCATTGCTGGCGTCGCAGTGGGCGTACTGTGGCTGTATCTTCTGGATTTTCGCTACCCTGGTTTTTTTCGAAGGGTGGACCGTGAGATTCGAAAAAGACAGAAGCTGGAAAAATACAGTCGATCCAGTTTGCAGAGTCTGGATGTGCAACAAATCCAGGATCGGCTGCAACGCTTGATGGAAGAGGACCGGGTCTTTGTAGATGGAGATCTCTCGCTGGAGCGCCTGGCAGATTGGACCGGCATTTCCGCGGGGCAGCTTTCCGAACTTTTAAACAATGTCATGGGCGTGGATTTTCGCTCCTACGTGAATGGCTTTCGCGTCCGGGAAGCCTACCAGATGCTCATGGATGAGCCAGATCGCAAGGTTGACAGCATTGCCGAGGCAGTGGGTTTCAATTCCAGGGCTTCATTTTATAGAAACTTTCGCCTGATTACTGGCAAGACGGCGGCCATGGTTCGTGCAGGAGCGAAAAATCCGGTGGATTCGCCGAGTAAGAGCGAAGACTGAGGGCCGGTGGCTGGTTCTTGAGATTATCCTGATTCTCGGAGCCAATTCCAGAAACCTGTGGATTTGCCCAGAACAGGCTGCTCATGTGTTATTCCGTCATAAGGGAGGAAGTAGCAATGAAGTACAGAACAAGACAAAAACTGAGAACCCTGTTAACTGTTGGTATTTCCGGAGCAGCCGTAGGCATAGTGCTGGCCAATGTTCAGATGGGCAAATTGAATCCGCTCTCCACATTGAATGGTATCGTTGATGGACTGCTGATTGGTTCCACGCTTGCGGCCTATCATTTGTTTTTCTACGATGGCGGGCGCACTCAATTTTTCAGGAAGCTGAATTTTTCTCTTTCATTGATGGTCAACTCAATATCCTACACAGCATTGATCATATTTTCTCGCACTCTGGGGCGTCTGCTAACACTGGAATACGCGAATCCAATGGCTGCTTTTGAAGATCCCCTGCTGCTGGAAACTACTGTGCTCGTTCTACTCGCTTCGCTTCTGGTAAACGCTGTCTTCCAGGCTTCCGAGCTTATCGGTTCAGGAGAACTGCGCCGCTTTGTTACAGGACGATACCATCGTCCCAAAACAGAGTTCAGAGTATTTCTATTTCTAGATTTGGTGTCTTCGACCAGTATTGCAGAACGTATAGGATCACTTTCATTTCTAAATCTTCTGGATGATTTTTATCGGGATCTGACCGAGGCGATATTGAGGAGCAGGGCAGAGATTTACAAGTATGTCGGGGACGAAATCATTCTCACATGGACTCGATCCACTGCTTCAGCTCGGTGATTGCACTTCGTAGATTTTGCAAATGAGGAGCTAAAAGAAAGAGAGTCCTACTACCTGCAGCGATACGGTTTGGTGCCGGAGTTTCGCATTGCGCTCCATGCGGGTGAGGTAGTCAGCGGTGAGATAGGATTATTGAAGAAAGAAATCGCCTACCTGGGGGATGTGCTCAACACTACAGCCCGGTTGCTCGAATCCAGTCGGGATCTGGGAAGCAGACTTGTTTGTTCGGATCAGATTTTTCCGATGGTAGGGAGTCCCGAACAATTCAATTTGGTGGGGCGAGGTCAGCTACAGCTCAGGGGTAAACAGGAAACAATTGCTGTTTTCGTCAGGCCGTAGGGTAAAGGTAGTCTGTCCTGGTAACTCCTGGCCAGAGCGAATGTTTTCTGGGTCTCCGGCAGCATTCACGGTATCCCATCATTTTTCCAGACAAATATAACAATCAAGCAAGCATTAGATTGACGGACCAGCTCCTGTAGCTTTCCTGAAACATGAAGATCCGAGAAAGTGGAATGCCAGATGTCGGTTACTGGGAGAGCCTATTTGACATTGCCGAAGTCCTGGACCGCATGGAGCTGGTTCAGGGGGTCGGGAGAGTGGTGGAATTCGGATGTGGCTATGGTAGTTTTAGTATTCCCCTGGCGCGGCGTCTGCAATCGGCGGATGATGCATTGCTAACGTTCGATATTGACGCAGATATGGTGCGAATTACTCGCGATCGTGCCCGCCGCGAAGATCTAGAGAAAATTACAATTGAGCAGAGCAGCCGATCAGGACAGGAGCTGGTAGCACCTCGTTCTGTAGACTACGTTATGCTATTTAATATTCTTCACGGAGAACGTCCGGCGGAACTCCTGGACCTGGCCTTTGGATGGTTGCGCCCAGGCGGTCGCGTGGGTGTCATACATTGGCGGTACGATCCGGAGACACCAAGAGGCCCTTCCATGGCTGTGCGTCCCAGGCCAGAAGAACTTCTCCATCAAATGGAAGCGGCGGGGTTTCGGATTTCTGCGGAAAGCCCTCTGGATTTGCCTCCTTACCACTATGGCATTCTCGGATATAAACCGTGATCAAATTCGTTTCATTGAGATTGTATAATGGACAAGGAAGAACAATATGAATTGCCTGGAGACCCAGGCAGCTATTTGTACGCGAAGCGTTCGTGGAGCTGGCTGCTTTCGGAGGTCAACCCTCTCGATCTATGAACCGGTTGCAGCTCCTGCTAATTGGGAGCAGTCCGGAAAGGACTGAAAGCTTTCTGACCCAATTCATTACTGCTACCCATCATAGTTAAAGACCAGAAGACAGATTTCGCGGCGGGATTACGGTTTCCCTGCTCAAGTTACTCATCGGCCTGGAAGACCGCGAAGATTCAATGCGTGATCTAGAACAGGCTCTGGAGGGGATATGCGCTCTAAAGCAAAAAGAATTTCAAGTCGCCAATTCAAAGACCTTGTGTATCAGAACCTGGCTCGATTTGCCGGAGCCCTTTCTGCCCCGGTTCGCCTGGAGCTTCTCGATCTACTTTGCCAGAGTGAGCGTACCGGGGAAGTACTTGCCGCTCTGACAAATTCCAGCGTGGCAAACGTCTCGCATCATCTACAAACCTTGAAAGGAGCCGGCCTCGTTGAAAGCCGACGGGCAGGAAAATATATCTTTTATTCAGCTACATCGTCCGGCATGAAATGCTGGGCTTCTCTGGCGCAAACCGGCGAAGAATCTCTGCCCGAGCTTCGACTGGCGGTTCACGATTTCTTCTTTGACATCGAAACATCCGAGGAAATTTCAATTCAGGAACTCAGTAAGAAAGCCAGGAAAGGAGAGATAATCGTTATCGACGTTCGGCCTCAAGAAGAGTATGACACCTGGCATGTGCCCGGAGCCTTGAATCTTCCTATGGAAGAACTAGATGCGAAGCTTACATCTTTACCGTCCGGAAAAAGAATAATGGCCTATTGTCGAGGGCCTTACTGTGTTCTTTCCAGGGAGGCCGTGATGAGATTAAGAGCAAAAGGGTTTCAAGCATGCCGTGTGGCCCTGGATCTGGTAGCGCAAAGGTCTTCCCTTGAACATTCAGAGTGAGTCTGAAAGCAAGTTAACAGTTGTTTCCGAATCGGGTCTGCCCCCGTTGATGATCTGAACCTATTCCGAATGCCGGGTCGGGGGATGGTGCGGTATCGATCTTGAAATCGTGTACTCATTGGGACTGATCCTGCCGGGTGTCTATGACATAGACAGGCTACGCCGGTCTGGGACTTTTCTCTGAATGCCGGCCGCAAACTGAACTGAGAGTTGCAATAGGAAGAAATCAGAATTGGTGCCCGGAAAAATGGATGGAAGGTGCTGCCAAAGATTTTTCATTTTTTTCCTCCCTCTGTCGAAATTGCCTGTCCTTCGAGCGTCTACCTGCAAAATACACTTCGCCATCTCCGGAAGGCGAGAATAGGAGACAAATATGCAGTATCTACTGTTACTTTACGATGATGAAAAGCGAGCCGAAGGTTACGGCGACGAAGAAATGGAGAAATGGTTTTCCGTGACCAATGAAATGGATTCCGCTGGCAAGATGGTGTCCGGGGAAGCCCTGCAGCCTACAGCTTCGGCCACCACGGTTCGTATGAACGGCAACAAGGTTATTACCACCGACGGCCCATTTGCAGAAACCAAAGAACAGCTGGGTGGATTCTACGTTATCGAAGCGAAGGATCTTGACGAAGCGATTTCCTGGGCCCAGAAGATGCCCCATGTTCCCAAAGGTGGCTCTGTGGAAATTAGACCCATCATGAAGTTTGATTCCTGAAGGTCCCATTTGTCCGATTTCGATTTTGACAGAGCATTTGCCGGGCTCTTTCGCGAATCCTACGGTCGTATTACGTCTGTTCTCGCGAAGGAGTTCCGGGATCTGGAGCTGGCAGAGGACGCTCTTCAGGAAGCACTGGCTGCAGCGGCCCGTCGATGGCCGGATGCGGGCATTCCTGACAACGCCGCCGGCTGGCTCTATGTTGTGGCCAGGCGAAAGGCCATTGATTCTCTGAGAAAGCTAGCCAGACAGAGAAAGCGTGCTATCAACGAGCAAAGGGAGGGATCTAATACACCGGCTACTCCAGCCGTTGCTCCCATGGCCGGCATGTACGGGATAAACGAGCCACCGGATGAAAGACTCAGCTTGATTTTCGCCTGTTGTCATCCGGGAATCAACCAGAGCGCTCAGGTGGCGTTGACCCTGCAGACCCTTTCTGGACTTAATACATCAGAGATCGCATCAGCATTTCTGGTAAAGGAATCCACTATATCTCAAAGAATTGTTCGAGCAAAGCGTAAAATCAAATCGGCTTCAATCCCCTTTTCCATACCAGATACCGATCAATGGCCGGAGCGACTGAATGCAGTTCTTTCCGTGATCTATTTGATCTTTAATGCAGGCTATCTTGCCCGCAGTGGTGGGACTCTTTTAAAAAAGAATCTATGCGATGAAGGAATATTCTTGGCTCGAATGCTCGTAGGACTGTTACCGAATCATTCAGAGATAGAAGGACTTCTGGCATTGTTTCTGCTGCAGCATTCGCGTAGGTTCGCCCGGGAAAAGAGCGATGGCTCCCTGATTCTCTTGAAGGATCAAGATCGAAGCCAATGGGACAGAGAGAACATTCGAGAGGCGAATGAGCTTCTTTCATCGGCACGGGGTCGCAGTCCTGCAGGTCCTTACTTGATACAGGCAGAGATCGCCGCGGTCCATGCTCGATGCGAAAACGCCGACAAAACAGACTGGAACGCTATCCTGGAGCATTATGACAGGCTGCAGACTATTCATCCAACTCCGGTGGTGAGACTGAACCGCGCCGTTGCAATAAAGATGGCTCTGGGCGCTGAAGAGGCCCTGGCCTGTCTCGAAGAAGCCGATCTTGCTGAAGCGCTCCGAGAATACCGCTACTATCATTCTACATACGGGGAAATCCTGCTGGATCTTGGTCGCTATGACCAGGCCAGCTCTGCCTTTGAGCAGGCTCTAAGACTAACAGAGAATGAACTGGAACGAAGACATTTAGAAGCAAGGAGGGATGTAGCCCGATCGTCTACGCCGAATATCAAGTAATCTTTCTTAAACTCCGCAACGGCCAGAAATATTCCCGGCCTGGATCCGAAAATATTGCACTCGGTGTCCGCATTCAAGAATCGCAGGTTACTGCTATATCAGAGATGCTTCTCACCTACTGGGCCTTGAAGGGAGCGGGGCGAGACGAATCTGCAGCCCGATTGATAGGACCGGCTTCCACCTTTTGCTTTCTGGCCGAGGAAAAAAGGGAGAAATGCTCTCGAGAGATTAATTTGCCGTGGCCCGGTTTCTAAATAAGGAGAATACTGGCACAAAATCTGGCAATTTAAGCCAACAGCTCTTACTGTCGGGTTCTTTTTGGCTGGAAAACTCTATCTTCTTATCATATTTTCCCGAGGTTGATTCGGAGGATAGTTGCAGGATCTGTATTTCCGTATTTCCTGCCGAGCTGGTGGTAGTTGGATGAAAAAGACAATCATTGGAATTTCTTCGATTTCTCTAATCCTTTCTGGTGTCTATGGTTGCGGCCTAATGGACAATACGCGAATAGGGCCAGCCTATGAGCTCGGCCCTGTGCCCAATCATATCTTGCAGGCGAAGCGACCGGATCCCATGACCTCTCTTCTAATCGAGATGGATGATCTTCCAGGTCACGATGACATTGTTTTTCTGAATCGCAACACCGCATTCGCTTCTGGAATGGATGGCTGGATATGGAAATTGGATCTTCTGTCTGGCCAGGCGCGGCGTTGGGTAAAACTTCCGGTGAATCCGGCCGGATTACAAATCGCAGGTCCCGAAAACAGGAGTTTACTCGCCTGTGCCTCCAGGTTGGGAGGCGAACAGTATTCTGAAGATGCGCGAGTCGGGCTTTACGATATCGATATATCTTCAAAGAAAGTGATTCCACTCTTGCTCAATGTGCCGCGCGCAGCGGACGTTTCGCAGGAAACCATCTATTCAGTCGATGCTTCGGAGCCTGTGAAAGTCGCCGAGCTTGATGATTCCAACTCCCGTCCCTTTTCGCTTTGCAATGACCTGGCCGTTTCCCGTGATGGAAAGCAGGTTTATCTTACGGAACCATTTTCGCGGGCGGATGCAGCCATGGGCTCCGGTGCCGTTCCTGAGGCTATAGGTCTATATCCTCACGGACGCATCTGGATCTACAATCGATCCGAAAAGACTGTGCAGTCGGTTATTGAAGGATTCACATTTGCGGATGGAATTCTCCTGGAGGAAAAGAACGGTTCGGTGATATCCATCGTATTTACCGAAACTACAAAATTTAGAATGATTCGGGCTTTCATTGGTGGCGAAAGAGCCGGGGAATCCGAAGTTCTTCAGGAGAATCTTCCAGGGCTGGCCGATGGTCTGGAACGAGATAACCAGGGAAGAATATGGACAGGTCTGATCAAGAAGCGTTCTGGTTTGATAAACTTCGTACACGGAAACCCATGGATTAAACCCCTGTTACTGGGGCTTCCCCAAGCCATTCTTCCGGTAAGCAAAGATACCGGGCTTATGGTATTCGATGCCTCGGGACGGGAAGTGTTACATTACTCCATGCATGACGGTTCCAGGATTCGAGACATTTCCGTAGCCGTCCCCCATGGGGATCGGGTTTATCTTCCATCTTTTAAAAAGGATTCGAGGGGGCTTTATTCTCTGAAGATTTCGGAGATTCTGGAGATTTCGATTCGCTAGATTCGCCTATCCAGATTGAAAGCTACGGGCCCGGAGCCTGGCGATTGCACGATGGGGCTATAAGAATCCAGCCCCGAGAGACATTGGCGGAAAGAAACACAATGTTTCGGTGAGTGCCGGGCAAATCATTTCGAGTCTTGCCTTTACGTAGCCTGTTCGAAAGACTTCGGGGATACACAGGTGGCTCCAATATTTCAGGCTTCAACGGATCACCAGCATTTCAGGAACATGCATTTTACCTGAGAAAAGGTAACGTAGATCTTAAATTGGATTTATGGAAGATAGACGCCTATACCGTTCATAATTTGCCCGGTGCCGGTACTGCTTACTTTCCAGGTTATTCCGCGGTCGCCACTCCAGACGAGCACATCGCCATCACCCACCGCTATACAGACTTTCCTGCTGCAGGCAATGGCTGATAAGTTGGTTCCGGCCCCCGTATCCAGCGGGAACCAGGAGATGCCCCCGTCATCCGTATAAGCTCCGATTCCTCCGCCACCCAATGCGATCCAGCGTCCGTTTCCTGCATAGGCGACATCGCGAAAGCTTGCTCCAGTGCCCGATGTAGTGGCAGTCCAGGTGGCGCCATTGTCTGTGGAATACGCCACTGCATCGGATACGCCTACAGCTACCCAGTTTCCCGAACCGTCTGTGGCAGCGTCATACATAGAGACGCCAGTTGAAATGGTGCAAAGGGTCCAGTTGGCCCCACCATCATCCGTGTAAGCGCAGAGCGCCACGCCAGTGCCTCCAATGGCCACAAAGCGGTTGGTCCCATCGAAAGAAAGCCCGCGAAGTCCACCACCGGTTCCTGCATTGACCTGTGTCCAGATATCTCCGGAATCCGTGGAATAAGCAACCCTTTCCGCGGCACCGGAGCTTCCGACAGCAATCCACCGACCGCTCGTATCAGCTGCAACATCGCTCATAGATGCAGTAATGGGTGAAGAACTGAGCACCCAATTTTGTCCTTGATTCGTACCGATCAGTATTTCACTATTAAGTGCTGTTGCGATCCACCGACCCGAGTTATCTGCAGATACGCCTTGATAGTTTTCGCTACCTGGCGTAGATGCTGTAGTCCAGGTCAAACCTTCGTCAATCGAATAGGCGGCCGAGCCATTGTTGCCCACAGCTACGAACTGCCCTGGCGGCCCTTCTATGGTGCTCAGCAAAGCAATGCCGGCTTCAGTATCGCAAAGACCATCTTCGAAACGGCAATTCGGGATTGGCTTACATCCCTGTGTAAAGAGGACTCCTGCGAAAAGTAACGTTCCTGCGCGGCAAAGGTGAACACTGGCGCTACAAGGCATGCAGTAATCTAGTCTTTTTCGCGCCCGGGTCAAGGAGATTCCCTCTCAATTCCTTAAATATCTCCTCCGGTGCTGGCATGTTGGTAAAGGCGGAGCTGCATTTGAATCTAGATTGTAACGATAACGTTTCCTACTTTTCGTCCGGTTTCTACAAATCGATGAGCATCCACAATCTCTTCTATGGGATAGATTCGATCCACTATTGCTGAAAGCTCCCCGGATGCGATGAGATCATTGAAAAAATCCAGATCCCGGGCTTCCCAGTGAAAATTGGAGGCACCGATGACAACCCTTTTACTTCCAAAAATGGAATGCCACAGTGCGCGAAACATTTCAGAGACACCGAAATCAGTAAGAAGCAATCGCCCGTTCTTGTTTAACTTTCGCATCAGTTGCGATATACTGATCGCGCCGATGGTATCGAAAATCAGGTCATATTTGTCAGTAGAGTCCAGGAAACTCTCTGCGGTATAATCAATGACTCTATCTGCCCCCAGGGAACGGACAAGCTCCACATTCCTGGTGCTACAGACCGCAGTGACGGAAGCGCCAAAGTGTTTTGCCAGTTGAACTGCAGCCGTTCCTACCGAGCCAGATGAACCATAGATAAGCACCTTTTCCCCGGATTTGATGTGGCCTTTCTTCTTCAAGAAAACCAGCGAAGATAAAGCGCCATTGGTAATTCCCACAATCTCTTCGTAGGATTTAGAAGCTGGAATTTGTGCAAGAATCCCCGACTCTGGCATAGCCTTGTACTCGGCATAGGCACCGAAGCTCAGTCCCGTGTAGCCATAAACTCGATCCCCCACTTTCCAACGAGTGACTTCCGCACCCACTTCCTCGATTTTACCCGCGAACTCCATCCCGAGAATCCTGTTCTTTGGGCGAAAAAAGCCAAACATGATCCTGTAAGGGATACGAATTAGCCAGGGAAAGCTCAGAGACCGCTGCTTCGGTTCTTCCGCGGTGACGGTTGTGGCAAAGATTCGGATCAGTACTTCGCTCTCCTGGATTTCTGGTTTCTGGACATTCTGCACAGATAAAACCTCCGGGGGCCCATACTTCTCATAAACAACAGCTTTCATATTCCTTCTCTGGGGCCTGAACTGTAGCGCATTTCAACCTATGGATGATTTGTGCGAAGGAAGGCTATTTTCGCGGCGGCTATGGAAAACAGGCTGGAAATCCAGATTTAAGTAATGCGAAATATCGTCAATGAATACTATTGCTTTGCCATTGTTACGCCTGCGCTGACATTACGTCAACCTCATGCTGCCGCACTATGGCGCGATGAGAGGACAGGGCCGTTAGATTGTGAAAGGAAAATTGACTTTTGGATTTTCGAGTGCCTTTTATCGATTCCCGGGTGCGTAAAGATTGGTCTCTACAAATTGGATGACAAATTGCGCGTACTGTTCCACTGAAATCTTTCGGCTGGAAAACTTGTACCTCTTCAAATACCAATCCTGCAAAAGTGCTTTCAGGGCACCGGCCATAAGCTGATGGCTTTCTATTTGAAAAATTCCCTTTTTGATGCCGTCCAGAAGAATCTTTTCAAAATACCTTTCCGAGGATTGCTCCATTGTGATAACGTTCTTCTGGTTTTTTGGTGAAAGATTCTTGGCTTCCATAAAGAAGAAAGAAAAGATTCTGGGCAGTGTTTCGCTCAGATAGAGGTGAGCGCAAATGGCCTGCTGCAGGCGAATTGCAGGATTTTCATCCGTCGCATGGGTTTCTAGAATCTGAAGAATCGTAGTCTTTCCTTCGTTGTAGATCATTTCGAACAGCTCTTCTTTGCTGTTGAAATAGTTATAGAGCGCACCCATGCTGAGGTCAGTCTCCTGGCTCAGGTCTCGTAGACTCATCCCCTGAAATCCCTTCTTCTGACTCAGTGATATTACAGCGCGGACGATCCGGACCATATTCTGAACGGCCCGGTCTTCTTTTTTGATCTGGATCTTATCTCGATTGTGAAGCACCAGCGCCCTGCAAATAGATTCAATAGAGGTGGCCTCTCTGGAAGCAAAGTCTCTATAAGTCAGGTCTAGTTCATTCATCGAAGGGGCTGTAAGTGACTTTTCTGGTTTTTGCTCTTTTGATGGTTACGCAGTACGCGTTTTCCCAGGGATGCTTTGTGGACTTCATCCGCACCGTCATAGATACGTGCTGCTCGTTCATGTCGATAGAAAAAGGCAAGGATGGTATCATCGCTCATACCAAGTCCTCCATGAACCTGCAGGGCCCGATCAATCACTCGTAGCATAGTATTGGCCACTACGAACTTGATCATAGAAACCTTCTCCCTGGATTTTTTCATTCCCAGGTTATCGATGGACCAGGCAGCGGAAAGAGTCATCAGTCGGGCGGCTTCGATTTCCGCGGTGGATTCGGCCACCCAGTTCTGGATAATTTCTTTGTCTGCCAGAGTGCGACCGTCGGTATCAATGACCCGATTGTTGGCCCTTTCGCAGAGTAGATCCAGGGCTCTCTGGCAGATTCCCAGCCAACGCATACAATGGTGAATTCGCCCAGGACCCAGGCGCTCCTGTGCGATCAGAAACCCCTGGCCTTCCTTTCCCAGAAGGTTACTTTGAGGAACTCGACAGGACTGGAACATTACTTCGCCGTGGCTGTTGTAGTCGCTGCCTTTTTCTCCCATAACAGAAATGTTGCCCACAAGGTTAAATCCCGGATTATCCGTGGGCACGATGATCATGCTGGATCGCATAGCCGGGCCAGCTTCCGGATTGGTAACGGCCATGACGATAGTAAATGCGGCCCCATCGGCACCGGTTGTGTACCATTTATGACCATTAATTACGTAATCATTACCGTCTTTTTCGGCCGTAGCTTCCATTAATAGTGGATTGGAACCAGCTGTATTTACTTCGGTCATCGCGAAGCAACTGCGAATATCACCATTGGCCAGGGGTTTCAAATAATTTTCTTTCTGCTCCGGTGTGCCAAACATATGGAGAATTTCAATGTTTCCTGCATCCGGGGCCTGGGTTCCAAAAATGTAGTGCCCCAGAGGAGACCTCCCCAGGGATTCCGATACCAGTCCGTGGTCCAGCAGCCCGAGTCCCATTCCACCGAGCTCCGTGGGGAGATTGGGAGCCCAGAGTCCCATCTGCTTAACCTTCGCTCGTTTTTCATTGAGTAAAGGAATCATTTCTTTGAAGTCCGTGCGAAAGAAATCTGGCTCCGCCGGAAACACTTCTTTATGCATGAACTCTTCGATCAGGTTCAGCGTTTCTTTCATTTGATCTGATATTTGAAAATCCATTCTCTTCCTTCCTTGCTATTCGTTTCTAGTGCTAACACGATTCATCATTCCATTGATACGATAGGTCTGAATTCATTCCTGAGTGCGAGTGTATCTATCGTTTCTCCCGGTCCGCTGCTTCGACTTCTTTCGTTGTTTTCGACGTCGAGGATGAATTAGTCCGGGTCTCAGGTCTTGATTCCTCCATCTGCACGAAAGATGGAGCCTGTAATAAATGAGGATTCCGGGGAGGCAAGGTAACCTATGAGGGATGCTACCTCAGCAGGAGTCCCAAAGCGACCTATTGGAATCTGCTTTCGCATCTCTGCCTGGACGCTTTCGCCGGCAAAATCTATGATCTTTGTCTCCACCCAGCCTGGGCAGATGGCATTGATGCGAACGTTCTTCTTGGCCATTTCCAGAGCAGCCGTTTGAGTAAGGGAAACCACTCCTGCTTTGGCCACCGCATAGGGCCCCAGTCCTGGTGAGCCTCCGAGTCCGGCAATAGAAGCCACATTAATAATGGAACCGTCCCGACCTCGTTTTCCCATATGAGGAACAGCATACTTGTGACTCCAGAAAACGCTGGTAAGATCAAGAAGCATCATATGATTCCATTCTTCAGTAGTAATCTTGTGCAGCTTTTTGGGAGTTCCCCCAATACCTGCATTGCTAACCCATACATCGATGCCACCATTGTGTTCAGCTGCAGCGCCCGCCAATTTCTTTACATCCTCTTCCAGACCAACATCTGCAGCCACAAAGTGAGCTTCTACACCGGTAGTTCGAAGCAATGCTGCGGTTTCTTCACCGCTATGGGCATCAATGTCGGAAACGATGACCCGCGCCCCCATTCGGCCCAATTTAAGACAGGTCTCGCGGCCGATGCCGGCTGCGCCACCGGTAACCACTGCTATGGCATTTTCCAGGGAATGACTCATTATAACCTCCAGATTCCCAGCTATTCGCTGATTCAAACCGATCCCATCATTGAATAGCCCGGGGTGTCAATAAAATAGCGAACGCCCGCTCGGTTTTTTTCTTGATTCCGGCGGCGGCCAGTTGCATACTGGGATCTCAGACATGGAACGCCGATGGGGAGCTTATTTTCCCATCGGCTTTTCTTTTCTGGCTTCGTCGCGGCCACTCGGAGTCTTCGTCAGAGCGGTCCTTCGGATTTCGACTATTGAGAGCTGCAAAGTTGATGGAATGTGAGCCGCCGGAGTCTGTATATTTGCGAATGCTTCGGGGAAAGTATCTGAACTGAAATCATAATAAGGAATAAGGGAAAAGAATATGGCTGTTGAGCACCTGCAGGGCAGGCTGGAAGCGTACCTGACTGCGCGATTGGGAGTTTCGGTACAGATCCAAAATTTTCGCTCCATTTCCGGGGGAGCCTGCCAGGAGAATTATTCTCTGGATCTGTTCTGTGCCGGATTGATGCCTGGCGAAGAGGCTACCGAGTACAGATTGGTAATGCGTACCGATCGTGGGGGCGCACTGGACGGTTCGGTAAGCCGGCCTCAGGAATTCGAAGTGATTCAAGCTGCCTTTGGAGCCGGAGTTCCTACTCCCGAAGCAATGTGGTTGGAACAGGATTCAGATGTCATCGGCGCCCCTTTTTATTTCATGCGAAGGGCTCCAGGGCGAGCCGATAGCCGCTATATAGTAAAGGATCGAAGCCTGACGGATGTTCGAAAGAAGATAACAGGGCAGCTTGCAGACGCCCTGGCGCGGTTGCATTCAGTAAGTTACACTACGGACAGTGGGTTGGGTTTTCTTAACGAGCTGGATTTGCAGGATTCGGTGGCGCCAGCAAGAGATGCCGTCGGGGCACTGCGTCGACTACTAGATGACCTTCCTGAATATTATCCTGCGCTGGAGCTATGCCTCAATTGGCTGGAGGCAAATATGCCAGAGACCATTGATCCGGTTCTGGTTCATGGGGATTTTCGCACAGGCAACTATCTGGCAACAGAGCGAGGACTGGAGGCGCTGCTTGATTGGGAATTTGCACACTGGGGAGATCGTCATGAGGATCTTACATGGATTTCCATGCGAGACTGGCGATTTGGAAAGATCAATCTGCCCGTAGGGGGCATATCTGCCCGGGAACCTTTCTACGAAGCGTACGAAAAGGCTTCCGGTGTACCGGTGGACCGGGCGAAAGCTCTTTATTGGGAAGTCATGGGTAATGCGCGCTGGGCTGCAGGAGCACATCAACAGGCGGAAAGGCATTTATCCGGCCAGAGTCGGGGGATTGAGCTTGCATCCATTGGACGTAGAGGATGCGAAATGGAATATGAAGCTATGCGATTAATCGAAAAGGGGGAACTCTAATGCAGGATAGACCAGATGCAGCAGATCTGCTGGAAGCAGTTGGAGATTTTTTGAAGAAAGATATATTACCGGCTGTGCGAAACGATGATTTGCTTTCCTATAAAACGTTGGTGAGCTGGAATATGCTTGGAATCCTTGCCAGGGAAGTAAAGGTCGGCGGCAGGAGCCTTGCGGTGGATATCAACGAGCTGGCTGCTCTTTTGAATCGTACACCACCTGAACCGTCTCTGGATTATCCCGGGGCAGTGGAGCAGGCCAGGAAAATGAAAGAAGAGCTATCAACGGAGATTCGCAAGAATAAAGCCGGCAGTCCGGATTCCCCTTACTGGCAATATGCCAGAGAATCCCTCAAGCGGAAGCTGGAAATTTCCAATCCGCGCTTTTCGCTACAGGATTAAAATCCTGGCCAGCATGGATTCCTGGATAGTTGGCAGCATGGATCGGGTAACGACCGATCCTGAAAAAGGTGCGAAAGGTGAGGCGGCTGAAGCCCGGCTGGCTGCGAGTTTCACCAAGATTGATGGCAGTCAATTGGAATGTAGCCCGTGACCTTTGTGATTGATGCCTGCTATACAGATTTTCCATCTATGTATGTATAGAATGTCCACGAAACGCTTGAAAAGTCTCAAATAGTAAGGAGGTCCTGAAATGGATCTATTCTCAGTTAAAGATAAAACAATTTTGATTACAGGAGCTTCCCGAGGGATTGGTCGCGCCATGGCAGAAGGCTTTGCCAGCGCCGGAGCCACAGTATACGGTACTGGCTCTCGGCCGGAATCTATCGCATGGACCGAAGGCACCTCCATTAAAGGAATAGCGGCCGATCTTCGCTCCGAAAGCGAAATGAAAGACTTGATCAATGACATAGGAAAAGAACACGGCAGGTTGGATTGTCTGATCAACAATGGCGCTACCACTCTGGATGTACCGGCATCCGCAATAAAAGAAGCGGATCTGGAAAACCTTGTGGATACCAATTTCAAAGGAGTCTTTCGCTCCTGTCAGGCTTACTACAAGATGCAGAGAAAGAAAGGCGGAAACATCATAAACATTGCTTCCATCGCAGGACTGAATGGCGCTTTTTTGATGTCTGTGTATGCAGGAACCAAGGCGGCCATCATTCAGATGGGAAACTCCCTGGCTGTTGAATGGGCTTCCAGCGGTTTTCGCATTAACGCCATTTGCCCGGGCTTTACAGAGACGGATATGACCGCCAGCATTCGAAAGAATGATGAATATGCATCTAAAATCAAGGAAATCATCCCCATGCGACGCATTGGCAAACCCGATGAAATGCTGGGTGCTGCGGTCTTCCTGGCATCAGATGCATCCACCTACGTTACCGGTTCAACTATCGTCGTAGATGGTGGTCTGGCCCGGCATTGAATTGCCGGGTTTCCAGTCAGTGGAAAGAGTCCCGCTATTCAAGTCCGGCGAATTATGGCTCTTTGGGATTGGCAAACGTTCGCATCGCGAAATCAAGGAGCCATGATGATTGCATACCTGGAAGTCCCGCGACAGAAGTAAAATGAGCCGCCAGAAACGGCCTCGTTCCTACGTGTGAGCCAGCTCTTTATGTAGCTTCCTGGCCTTTTCGTGCTGTCCGGGCTCGGCCAGCACTGATTCCAGGAGCTTCAGAGCCCTTTCTGTTTTGCGTGCGGCCCGGAAGCATTCCGCAAGCAGTACACGTGAATCTGCATCTGCAGGATTGCGAAGAACGAGACGATTCGCCATGTCGATGGCCATTTCGTTTTCACCTGCGGCCATCAATACTCGGGCCGTGCGGGCAAGGACTCGCTCTTCCCAGGGAGAAATGTCCAGGTACCGGAGCAAGAAGGGGATGGCTCGTTTGTACATTCTCTGGCGGCACAGTGTATCGCCGATCAGTAGCATTACTTCTCTGGCTCTACGGTTTTCCCGGGGCGATTTGCGTAGTATTTGCAGGGCGCCCGGAAAGTCTTCCTGATTTCTTTTGAGCATTGCCTGACGAATAATTTCCTGTATCTGGTCGGCTGCATCCGGGCTCAATCCCGGGATGCCGGAACAGGATATGCGAACGAGACTGAAATCATCGGTGAGGGATTGCTCTTCATTTAGATAGCTTTTGATTAATGAGTCCCAGTCGCCGTTATGCTCTTCGATCTTTCGCAAGAATGCATGTTCGTCATGATTGATGATTCGAGTTCCGTCCTCTTTGAAACCCAGCAGTATGTCATCCCTTCCGTCAGAACCCATAAAAACAGTATCTCCGGGACGAAGTCTTTCTGTAAGCACTTGAAATGATCGTTCGCTTTCAAAGCCGATTTTTCGAATGAAAATGTCTTCGCCCAGAAAAGTGGCCTTGCCGTTGCGGTAGAGGACGGGCCAGGGATGTTCTGCATTCACAAAGTACATCTGTCCGCTTTGCTTGTGGATTACTGCAAGAAGGACAGAAACCGCCATCATTCCATCAAAGCTTTCGAAGACCTGGTTTAGATCCTGCACGGCCGCTTTGAGCAATCGTTCCGGGTAATAGCTCTGCATGAAAGTGGCGGCCTGGGTTCGCTTCAGTATGGATTGAAATACAGTATTAAAAACCAGTGCCCCACCGGCACCCTGGAGCGATTTGCCCATGGCATCGCTGTTGGCCACCGCAATATACTCTCCGTCCCTTAATTGTATTTCTGCAGCCACGCAGGTGTCTCCCCCTATGCGATGTTGCTTGTTTTTGAACTCAAACTGCTTCTTTCCCTGAATTGCAAAGTCTACCGAGTAAGAAGGATCCTTCACAGTGTTCGTGCTAAGCGGATTTAGTAGAAGCGATGTGAGAAAGTAATCGCCATCCTGTTGAACCTTGAGCTCCTGGATCTGCTCCAGTGAGTCATTGAGTGCCGCATTCTTGTTTTCGATTTCGCCCAGGGCTTCTTCCAGGTTTCTGGTTCGTTCCGCCACCTGTTCTTCCAGGGATTCATTCATAACAGCCAGGCGATTCTTCATTACGTTGATTCTATCTCCCAGACCGAGGGCGAGCAGGACTGCCTGTGCGCAGGTTCCGATCTCCAGGCTCCATTCAACGAACCAGTAAGGAGTAATCACGCCGTTAAACTGCAGTCCTTTGGTTACGGAGGCTGCCAGCAGGATCGGCCAGGCGGCCAGATAGAAGTAGGCAGGCCGGTATCTGCGAAATGCCAGTATCAACGCGCAGGTGCCCACCAATACGGGATTTAGGAGAGCACCGATGGAATTCAGCTGCACTGCAAGCTGAGGATGAATGGGCTCAAGAATAAACGTGCCGGCAATGGCCTGAAAGATATATATTCCGGCCATTACCTGGAAAACACGGTTCCAGGTAGGAGCTGTGGTTTTCAGGTCCAGATAAATGATAGTAAAAAAACTGGCCAGAGCCAGAGCAGCCGGGGTTAGTAAAAGCACCTCTCGGTTCTGCCACCAGGTATTGTTGGGATAGAGCATCTGGAAGCCCAGGCCATTGAGCGCGATCGCATTTAGCGAAAGCAGTAAAACGAACACGACGTATATCGCATAGGTGATGTCTCGAACCGATAGATAGACGAACAGGTTGTATGCCATCATTACCAGGACAGCTCCACAGAAGAGGCCCAGGCCTATCATTTGGATGAGCTGAATTCGCTGAAAAACATCCTGACGATATAGTGTGATGGGAAGTGCAATGGTGGAATGCACTCCACTAACCTGCATGTAGATAGTAGTCTGGCTCTCTGGTTCGAGCGTTACCCGGTAGGCAAACGTTCTATGGTCAATCTCACGTTTCTCGTAGGGCTTCTTGTCTCCAAAAGAGCTCTCGAAATACTTATCGCCGTCCGGAGAAGGACGAAAGACATTCAGGACATCAAGTCTACTATAATTGATATCGATGACTCGATGTAACGGCACTTTGCCTGGATTCTCGAGTGTGACACGAAACCAGTAGGGATGATCTTTGTAACCGAACGAGGGGATCGTTTTCTCAGTAGATTTCCATTCACTGTTTGGAATTGCACGTACTGAATCCAAATCCAGATTGCCCGCTTCATCTTCGATATACTGGACATAATTGTTAAGAGTAACCTCATCGGCATCGGAAGTGATGGGCACGGCGAAGATTGCCGTGACGGGCGCAAGTGAAAGAACTCCAAGAAATACCGGAATGAGTGTTTTTACAGAGAAGCTAAAGCCTCCAGGGGCAACTCTACCTGGGAGCGCCTCAGGATAAATTGCTTTCATCTTTTTTGATATCATATTTTCAATCCGCGGGCTGATTTTGATTCCGGGTGAAAGGGAGTGCAAGGTTTATTCCCTTCAGCGAACGATAGGACTCCAAAATCCGAATAAAAAATAAGGACGGCCGAATTGCTTCGGCCGTCCAGAGGAGTGAGTTCCAATGCTGCCGCTATTGATTGTTCATCGCATTCGTTGCGATCTGCAAATAGAAGCCTTCCGGATCGTAAGAGAGGTAGCCCAGACCTGCACCATTGGCGCTCTGTAAATGATCTACACCACTGCTGTACCAGGGATAATTCGGTTCTCCCATAAATGTGCCCCATTTCGTTGTCTGAAGCGGAATCGTTCCATCATTCGCGCAGCCAAGGCCGTATTCTTCGCCTCCTGCGCAGATGCTTTCCAGGCTTCCCGCCATCAATGGATGCTGAATATAATCCACGTACTTCATTCTAGTCCCGTAGGAGTAGTAGCGAGTATTGGAGCTGTCCGGGGTATACTGATTGAATGCAGCCATCCCATCTGTAGAAAGCTGCTCCAGAACGGCCAGCACGTCCTGCTGCGTGCTTCCTCCCCAGATAAGAGGAACGAGCATATTGATAAGGTCCGCGATGTATGGCTCGGCCCAGTCAGGAACATCGTCTTTGAGTGCATTTGAGGATGGGCTTCCACGATGCGGAGTGGCCACGGTAGTCAGTACGGCGACCTTATCGGACATTCCAAGATTGCTTACCATGTATCGGCCATCCAGCCCTCCCTGGCTATGACCGATTAGATTGACTTTTGTAAACCCGCGGGCAGCCATCCAGTAGTTGAGCTTTTCCTTCAACACTTGCGCTCGAACTGCACTGGATTGCACCGCAGTAACTGAGGGAGCAAAAACCGGTGCGCCTTCTTCGCGCAGATATTCATCCAGGCCTCCCCAGGCATCCAGAATACCGATGGCCCCTGCATCTCCGTCGTTCCCCCATCCGAACAGACCATGATTCAGAACTATCGGATAGGATCCGTCCAGTGGCTTGGGGCCTTCACCGCCAGCAAATACGCTGGCTGTTGGAAGCAGGGCCAATATCAACGCCCCGCTTAATACTTTGTTTCGCATGAATTTATCCTCTTTGTTTTAGTAACCGGCCGAAGTCGGTGTCCAGCCTAGTGCAATCGACGTACCACTGAGAATGTCCCCTGGTCGCGGCGTGCCGGCCGTTTTAACGTGATTTTCTGCTTCGATCGAATCACCTGCTTCGATCGAAGCAACGCTACCGAATCACCTGTTCCTGGTGAGAGAATTCAAAAGGATTAAATGGCTTCGGGAAAGGACTGGAAGTATTTCCGCACCCAGATGCGCTTTTCCGTGGCTTGCTCTTGTTCAGGGCCCCATGCCGTTGAACAATAGCGACCAAGGATTCGAGGCAATACAGGGCCACTATCAGGCAAATGAGAATGAGTTATGCAGTATGCGGGAACCTGGAGCGGATTTGGCTTTCACTTCCATCGGAAGCTGGCGTCGCACAAGGAGTCGGCAGGAATAAATGCTTACTCTTTGTCCCTGGCACATGAATTGCAAACTTATGGCCTATTGATGTATCCGTTCTGTCCGAGGGATTGCATAAATTCGGTTCCGGGAACAGAGAATCATAATGCGGCTATGCTGCCAGGGACACAGGGTCTCATTGGAATGCGCTCATCGGAATTTGCACACTGGGATTCGATGGGCATCCATGCGCAGATGGGCTAGCAGTGAGCACGGGAAATCAATCAGGAGAAAAAATGGAGACTGAAAAAATAAACAAAAGAGGAGCATGGGGAGTTTTATTCCTTCTGTTCCTGGCGAATCTGTTTAACTTCTTTGACCGAACCATACCTGCCATAATTGTGGAGCCGGTTCGAAAAGAGTGGAGCTTAACAGATACTCAACTTGGAGTGATCAGTGCAGTTTTTACAATAGTCTACGCCATCGCAGGTATACCACTGGGTCGCCTTGCGGATCGACTTTCCCGAAAGAAGATCATTGGCTGGGGCCTGGGTGTATGGAGCGCTTTTACTGCGCTCAATGGAATTGCGTGGAATTACATGTCCTTTCTATTAATTCGCGCAGGAGTGGGGATCGGCGAAGCCAGCTATGCGCCGGCGGCGAATTCAATGATCGGGGATATGTTCAAATCGGAGAAGCGAGCCCGTGCTATAGGGATTTTTATGCTGGGGCTACCGCTGGGGCTGATGCTGGCCTTTTTCAGTGTAGGTTTCATAATAGAGGCCTTTGAAAGCTGGCGAGCGGCTTTTTACGTTGCTGCTATACCAGGTCTCATTCTGGCCATCATATTCTTCTTTATTCGCGAGCCGGAGCGAGGAGGTATGGACACCGTTGCCCATTCCGAAGGTGTAGATAAGCCGTTCAGAAGAATAATGAAAGTTAAAACGATGTGGTGGATTATCCTTTCTGGCCTTACTTTTAATTTCGCCGCTTACGCCACCAATGCCTTTATGGTTCCCATGATGCAGCGATTCTTCCATTTTGAGCTCCTGGATGCTGCTCTGGCTACGGGAGTCATAGTGGGGATCACCGGATTATTGGCTCTTACTCTTGGCGGCTGGGTCGCAGATCGACTCCATGAAAAATTTCCCAATGGCCGACTTGCTTTTGGAACGATTTCGCTCCTTGTAGGTTCGGTTCTGGTTTTACTGGCACTCAGACTGGATGCTACTCAGGGCGCACTGTTTATTGGATTGTACAGCGCTGGATGGTTCCTGTGTTATAATTACTATACCACTGTGTATCCAGCAGTTCAGGATGTAATCGTCCCCAGATTGCGTGCTTCTGCGATGGCCCTTTATTTCGCTGCCATGTATTTGCTGGGTGCCGCTGTGGGACCTGTCATTGTTGGCTGGATATCGGATACCATCGCACTGAAACATTTTGAAGGGCCCGGCAGCACCGGTTCTATGGAATTCTCACGAGGCATTGGCCTCCATGATGCACTTTTCACGGTGCCCATAACGGTTCTGGCAACTGCTCTTTTCATGTTTCTTGCAATGAGGTATTTTGTATCGGATGCCCGTGCCATGCGAGAAGGTCGTTCGTAATTTTACATCCAGAGACTGTGTTTTGACCTAATCGTCCATTTTCAGGGTTCGCATCTGGGACTGCAATTTCCCTCTGGATATTCCCAGAAGGCGAGCCGCTTCGGATTTGTTACCCGAGCATTGATTCAATGCCCGGGTAATGATTCTTCTGCTGAATTCGGTTACCGCAACATCATAGTCCATCACCGTGTCTTCATCTTCCTGTGCCAATGGTTCATGGTGCGGTTCCAGATTACTCTGAAAGTCTGTGGGAAGATCTTCCTGAGTGATGACATCTTTTCTGGACTCTGCTAGAATACGAATCATGAAGTTTTCGAGCTCACGGGCATTTCCGCGCCACGGAGCAGCAAGCAACGTAGCCAATACTTCTGGATCGATTGATTCTACCACTGTGCGATTGTTGGACTGAAAATTGGAAAGCATATCTTCTATCAGGAAGCGAATATCGGATCTCCGTTCTCGCAACGGGGGAATCCGCACTTCAAATACGTTGACCCGATAAAACAGATCTTCTCTAAAACTCCCGGACTCTACCATTTCCGAAAGATTTCGATGCGTGGCGAATAGCAATCGACATCGCACAGGCAATTCGTTCCTGCCTCCGATGGGCTTGTATTTTCTTTCCTGAATGAAGCGAAGTATCTTGGGCTGAATTTCCAGTGGCATTTCGCCGATTTCATCGAAAAACAGAGTTCCTTCTCCTGCCTCTGCGATCACTCCTGGTTGATCTGATTTCGCATCGGTAAAAGCCCCTCTGGTGTGTCCAAAAATCTGGCTCTCCCAGAGGCTGGCAGGAATGGCGGCGCAGTTTACAGGAACAAAGGGATGGTCATGTCTTCCCAGCTTATGAATTAGAGACGCAATGAGCTCCTTTCCAGTCCCCGTTTCGCCTGTAATCAAGACAGGCTCCTCCCGGTGAGCGATATTCTCCACTCGCTCTACAATAGCCTGCATGGATCGGCTACCGTAGATTAGTTTAGAGCCCCCGGTAAGTTGCAGTTCATGGCGTTCGCCTATGGAATCATCCCGGTCACCAATTTGCTTTTCCAGGCTGGTGGCATATTGCTGCAATTCTTGCTTCGTTTCATGCAAGGCCTGATATTCTGCCAGGGTTGTTTCCAGTTCATGGGTACGCTCCTGGATCTTTTCTTCCAGGGAATCCGAGTACCGAGCCAATCGTCGGCGACTGGCCTGGATGGACCGCGCCATGCGGTTAAAGTAATGGGCAATAAACCCTATTTCATCCAGAGTCTGCACTGGTACCCTGGTGGCATATTCGTGCTTTCGCATTGCCTTCAGGGCATTAGTAATGTTCGCGATAGGCTGCAGCAGGGCTCCCTGAAAGAAATAGCGAAATCCAATTAAAACGAATAAATAGGAAACCAGCGTGATGGCCAGCAGGACGAATCCGCTATCCGCAATAAACCGACGATACTGTAAATAATCAAAGCCTCGCTCTATCGCAGAGCCATCTATCATTTGAATGAAAGTCACATAGTGGTGGTCCTTTCCGGCAGGATCCCTTCGAGTAGCGTAGCTTCTCTGTACCGAACCCGGGGAAACTTCGGCGGATTGTGTCGTTGGAAGTTCATATTCGGGCTCAAGAACTCCATTCTGCGCAGCAAGGTTGTAGATCTGTTCTCGTTGCTCCAGCCAGAAATACGAAACAGTCTGAAGCAAACTCAGGATGGTGACCAGAGTCACTGTGACGATTCGCATCTGGATGGTACTTCGATCTCGGGAAAGGTTGATATAGGCCACAACAGAGATGAAGAAGCCAATGAGATATAGAAAAGAATATGCGGTCAAATATGTGCTTCGTTCGATCACTCCATTCAGATTTAAAACATGAAGGGTTCCCGGCACCACAGTTACTGTGGCGAAGCCCAGGGTCATTACTGAGAGCAATATCCTGGATCTTCCTGTTTCCATTACACTGCGCCAGATTCCTGCAAGAACCAACAGAAATATAAAAGACAGAGTCAGGTAGGAAAACCAGCGCTGGGCCACTGGCGTTCTGGAGTCCCAGAAATGGGCATTGAAAACGAATCGGCTCCCGGATTTCAGCATTGCCAGAGCAACCGCTATGGAAGCCAGAAGGACCAGTATGTACCCTGCGATGAGAAATCTGCGAACCCAGGTTCGGTACAGCGGCATGGGGAAGTGAAAATAGAATGCGATTCCATGTAAAAGAGACAGTGGAGCGGCCATTATGGAAAGCCAGCGTGGAAGCATCATCGGGGGGGCGTAAAATCCTGCAGAAATACCGTAGCTCACGCTAAGGATCGTGGTCCACAGTAGAGCCATTCCAAAATGCAGGCCTGCACTACTCCGTTCTGGAATTCGAAGCATATATACAGTCAGGTGGGCTAAAAACAGCGCCACAATAAGGGTGCTTACAAAAAAATAATTTGGGAGCAGTTCAAACATTGTTTCAGGGAGTTAGTGCTTTTTTCCACGCCAGCTGCTTCAGGCAACCATTCAACTTTCGACGGGTCACAGAAAAAGTCTGGCCTACAACCCCTCAATCACTCAAACCTTCTTTAAGAGCATCTGCCCAGCGTTCAGGATCTTCGATCATGGGATAATGTCCCAGATCTTTCAGGATATGTAATTTGCTTCCAGGCATTTCCTCATGATGGACCCGTGCAATATTGCCTCCTGTAATCGGATCTTCATTACCCCAGAGGATATTCGACTTGAGATCCGTTTCCCTCAGAGCGCCCACCCAGCGATGCCAGAACCTTTCCCGTTCTCGCAGATACTGAGTGATGCGGGGCAGTGCCTTTTTTCCCTCATTCATAGTCAGAAGTTCCCACATCGTAGTGATTTCCTCCTCTGGAAGTAATGATGGATCATGCCAGAGTTTCCGCATATTCCTGCGAAAGATTCGTTTGCTACTGAATCTGGCTACCAGAGGCCCAACTGTCTGATTGCGTAGAAGCTTTTGAATGATACGAAGCCTGGCCAGTTCTATGTGCACCGACCCATTGCACAGTGTAAGAGATTGCAGCTTTACAGGCTCGAATCCCATATTTCTACGGGCCACAAGTTCAGTAGCAACGCTTGTGCCATAATCATGGGCTACCAGGTGAGCCTTTTCCACTCCCTGGACACGCCACACCAGTAAAGCATGATCGGCCTGCTCAAAGAGGGAGTAGGAGTAATCATCCGGTTTCTGGGACAGGCCGAATCCCAGGTGATCGTGGATAATAACTCGATACTCAGGTGAAAGTCGAGGCAGAACATCCTTGTAGTCATAGGATGAAGTAGGGTATCCATGAAGGATGACGATCGTTTCTCTGGGTTCATTCGCCCCCGTGTCCATGACAAAGACTCGGTGACCTGCAACCTCAACATATTGCCCGGCTTTTTCCCATTCTGCGATGTTCATAGTTCTACCTCTTCGAAAGAACTTTCTGTGTGGTGCCTTCCCTCAACTGTTTCCCTGACCAGTCTGCACTCAGCTTCTTGAATAATCCAGTGAAAAGTCCAATAGAAAAGAACTCCTTCCGCGTAGGCAGTGCATCAGAAATACCAGGCTGTTCGTGCGTAACGGTCTGAATAATCTATTGATAAAAGCAATTGAACAAAAAACTTTCAAAACATACGATGCTCCCCATGCTCGCAAAGGCCCTGGGAGGCACCGGATGCTAATTGGGAAAAGGATCCTCATCATGATTTCATTTAGCTTGCTGGTTCTGCTGCCCGGGATTTCATGCAATACAGAAACCAGAACTCGTGAGGATTGCGAAGAGTTACTGACTCTCTATACCGGCTTCCTCTTCCTTCGATATGAAGACATCCGGACCAATCCCGATTTAGCAGGTTCGCAGCGAAACTCCGCTCGGATTGAAACGAATTACTCCTTTTTTCTGCTGGTGGAAGATTATGAAGATTGCCTGGAGGAAGCGCCGAAAATGCCAGGTTTTCTGTAGACTATGGCATTCAGTTTTGTATTGAGCATATGGTATGAGCTGTTGCTCCGGAGTTCAGAGTAATTGTCCTGAACGTTCAGGACAATAGACCTTAACGGATACGGGCTCAAGTAGCCGAAGTTACCATAGACACAATACCATTTGTCGATCCGTATCACTGGCACCTATTCCAGATAACGCATCCATAATTCAGTATCACCACCGCTAAAATTATTGAGACTCCAGGGCACCAATATTCGGCCAGCAGAGTCATTGGGAAGCTCAGTGCAGGTCTGAAGCGAAACATCAGAATTTGTACTCTGATCAAAATCTTCGATAGCCGAACCCCATCCTGTGGTTGTTGAAAAACGTTTTACCCGGAAGTCCTTATTATAGGAGGGAGCAACCTGCAACGTATACGCAACCACTCCGAATCCTCCGGGGGCCGATCCGACGCAGGCCTCCCGGCACAGGGGTATATGCTCAATGGTCTCTACACCATTGAGAAGCGAAACTCTGGCAAAGTCACAGTAATTGGGAGCTCCGTTGGTGCCCAGTTTCTGCCAGGACCCAAAGGCCACACCGTCTGCAATAGATAGCGAAAGATAGTGCCGGCCGTGGGCAGTGCCGGTTTCGTCTAACAGGATATCGTTGGTCCAGTCGTTGAGGCTCCTGTTGAAGTAAGAGAAGCGGACTGTGCTCTCCCATTCTGGGTATTCCCCTGTGGTGTACGTCCAGATCGCAGCGATATTGGAGCCAGAGTCAATCCTCACCTCAACTGCGTGCAGGGCACCGGTCCATGTTCCAATACTTTCTGAGGGCAGCCAGGAATCGTCGACCAGCCTTTTCGCAGTCAGATCTGTGTTGCCAGAATAATAGACCAGTACCGCATCACCGGATGCAGAGTCCCGGTCAGCGGCCATGATTACCATGTAAGTATCTGTGCTATCCAGGACATTGGGACTGGACCAGCCAATACCGGGTTGATAGATAATTTCCTTCAATTGCTGCGGCTCCTGCGCGTCTGCAGGTGCCTCAACATAAAACAATCTGATTTTTCCGCTTTCGAATCCCAGCACGGAAAGACTTCTGATCTGGCTTCCAGAATCTATGGCATGTTCAACAGTTGTTTGCCAGCCTGATCCCGGAATATGCTGAATCGTTTTTAGCGAAAATACATTGTTTACCTCCTCGGAAATGGCCAGGATCAGGTTCTGGGATCCTGCGATAGTTAAATCGGCCGTGTAGTTCAGCCCGAAGCTCAAAGAGTCGCCAGCAGTCCAACCCGTTTCGGAATCATACCGGCCCATGGCAGCTGAATTGGCATTGCTTAAATTCCATAACAGATAGATTCCATCTGTAGCATCGGCTTCCCAGAAAAAGCGACCGAATTGATGGCTATCCGTGGTTCCCGCTACAGGTGTTCCAAAAGACAATCCGTCCCAATTTACCGTAATCGTCACTGTATCTGAATCGGACCGAGGATTTCCCAGGCAGCTGCCCGGATCATCGGTAACTTCCAGTTCCAGAACATAATCCCCGGAAACATCCGGATAAAAATGAGCATTGAGGGTAGTCCGGTTCTGAATGTCACTATTGATCAATTCAGAATTCAATGGTACTGAAACGAATGACCAGCCCACAACGTAATTCGCAGCATTGGCGCTACATGCCACTTCATCCGGATCTGTCAGCTCACCCTGAAGTTGAGCACTGTGTCCAGGACCGACAATACTTCCCGGACCTGCGTCCACCAATGGAGCATCATTCGCATCTAGTGTCCTGGCAGAAAGGGTTCTATTCCATGGGGATTTGTTGCCAGACTCATCTACGGCTCTTATGCAGAAGTAATACGTCGTATCGTCCGAGAGGTTCGTTACAGTTAAGGATTCCGCCGCCCCGGGGGCTAGCGGCATCATGGAATTGGTTACGGAAGTTGCAGAATCGCATTCACTGTCTGAATCAATGGAGGAAGTGGAACGACGGATGTCGTAGCTACTGGCAACACCAGTGAGACCGTCGTCCCCCACTGCCATCCAATCCAGCCGGATTGCATAGGGGCTGAGGGCCAAGGCCGCGGGGCTTTCGATAGATGCTGGCGCTGTTAAGTCTGGAGCCGGGGATGTCTGGGCAGATACCGAGCCCATCCATTGGGAACGGTTACCTTCTCCATCGATTGCACGAATACAAAAGGAATAAACTGTTTCGGGTAAGAGGCCGGTGATAACAAGAGATTCGCTTAATCCCGCAGCTTTTGGATTTAGGGCATGGGAGAAACCCGTTGCGGTATCGCAGCTTGCATTATCGGTAATAGGTGCTGTAGAGTAGCGCACTTCATAATTTTGAGCCTGTCCCTGATCTCCATTGTCCCCAGTTGCTGTCCATACCAGTTCGATGCGATTGTGGTCTACAGGAATGGCCGCTAAGTCCGTAATGTCTCCGGGCGCTATTGTATCCAGTACTATAATTGAGGCTGTATTCGTGTAAGGCCCCGCGGTACTGATTACAGAACCGGAGCCCGGGGTCACTGCTGTGAACTTGCTGCCTTCTAATTCCCCAATTTGATTGGAGGCCTCATAACCTGGTGTGACTACGCGAGGAATGCCAGAGTCCAGGGCCAGAGTGCCAAAGGTTACCGATTCTCCAGGTTCCATGGTTACGGTTTTCGGTATGATTCTATACTCGGTTAGATTCGGTGTGGAAGCTCCACCGGGTGTACTGTCATGACTGTCTGGAATCCCATCGCCATCCGAATCTGTGGGATTACCATCTGGGTTATCTTTGACCCATGCACAGTTGAGACCTGTGTTTCCATCTACAGGATCGTAATTGGGATCCAGGGGGTGAGTGCCATCCTCAGGAAAGTCAAAGGTACCTGATTGGGGTAATGTGGCGTTGGCTCCGTTTGCATCGATGGCCAGGATCTGCATCTGGAGTCCATCAGCTCCCATTACTTCATAAGGCAATTTCGCTTCGTACCAATCCCCGGATTGTCTGGTCATTGGCACAAGCACCGACCCTTTACCGCTTTCGCCAGTCACCAGATATACCTCCAGGGAATCATTATCCGGATCTGTGACGAGTGCGCGAAGTCTATAGGGCAATCTCGAGCAACCCGGCTTAAAGTAATAGTAACCCGCTCCAATTTGAGGGGCTTCATTATTTCCCGAAGCAGTAGCGTTACCAAAAATTGAAAATGTCATGGTGGTCGCTATCACCTTATCGCCCATGACCTCCGTGTTCAGGGCGGACCAGCCAGGAAGCCGTCTAGACTCCGTGGAAAAGCTGTCATCGGTTTCTTCGCGCAGCCCGGACTCTGAATGTGAATAAACCGTTGAATGCTCACTCGAAAGCCCCAGGTGAGCCAGGGCATCTGTATCCAGAGTAATCTCAATAAATACAGGTCTCTTGAAGCTGTAAGATGGTTCCACCTCATAAGCAAAACTGGTTGGTAAGCCCGACGGAAACGCTTCAAGCGAAGTATTATGTCTCTTAATACTGAAAGTCTGGGCTCTATCCATGGCTCCCTCCGGGATAGTGACTTTGAACAGGCCGTCGGAGCTCCTGAAAGTGCCTCCTTTTTCGTCCACAGAAAAGGAACCATTGTCGGTGGATTGAGTTAAGCCAAGAAATGCGAGGAGAGTTTCCCTGTTCGAATCCTGATTCTTCGAGAATAGGGAGCAGTGAACCAGCGTCAGCGATATGAGCGGAAGTGCGAATGCAAGATTTCGTATGATCTTACTGGAAAACAAAATAAAGCTCATATTGCCAATCTTTCAGATTCAATAGATTGTGACTATATATTAAGGTATATTTATCTACTTTTTCTTCGATGTGGCGTTTGTTACAGGATGCCCAGTCCTTATCTCTCTGGAATACGAAATATTCTGGATACCCAAAAAAGGGTGTCGCGCCCCTTTTCGGCTATGATAGAGATGGGAGAGCGCCACTTTTCCGAAATTCCACCGGCGTCATGCCGGTTTGCTTCTTGAACTCGGAGTTAAAAGTAGACTTCGAGTTGAAGCCGGAGGCCAGTGCAATGGACAGCACCGAGCGGTCAGGCTGCTCTATCAGAAGTTCCCGGGCACAGGCAATGCGATGTCGATTTATGAATGAGTAGAAATTCGTATTGTGGACAACTCGTAAAAGTTCGGTGAGCTGGTGTCTCTTGATTTCCAGGAGTGATGCCAGACGCTCTTGAGTTAAATCTTCGTCACAATACAGTTGTTCTTCGGTCATCAATGAATCCAGCATTCTGGACAATTCCCCAACATTTAACTTGCTCAGTCTGGTCGTGGGTTTTGTCTTTAAAGGCCCTGTGGATTGATTGAGCTTTGTTGCTGATTTTGATTTCTTGTCTGACTCAGCCGAATTGTCTATTCGATTCGCGGTCGCCGGATCGTCGGAAGAGGCTACCCGTGTGACAGTGCCAGGCGCCATCGTCGACTGTTGTACGTTTCGCAGGAAGTGTATCCTCAAACCCACGGAAATCAGGAACATGGCGAATTCGAATAGGTATCCAACGTATAACGGGTTTCTTGTCCAATCGCTTCCCTGAATCCAGCCCATGCCTGCATAGAAGAAAAAGGGTATGCAAATTAGAAAGCCGGTAAATCCAATCAAGGAAAACAGTGCTGGTCTAAAACCAATGCGAACTACATGTACACCGGAGAAAAGGGCGAGAGGAATAAATAGAGCGGGAAGAATATAAACGGCCACGTCCACCAGTCGAAAATCAGCACCAGGAATTAGACTGTAAACAGCCGCTATAATGTAGCCTCCTCCAATCCATCGCATGATCCGATTGATCAATGGCGCATGCACGGAAAGGATGAGCAGTTCTCTCCATAAGGCTATTACAGCCCAGCCAGCCAGTGCACCGGAGCTGGAGAGTGCAGCAATGGACCAGGTTCCATGATCGGGAAACAGATACTGCCTTGCATACCCTTCCCAGCTAAACATGTAGGCCACCATGGAAGCGACGTAAATGCAGTATAGCAGCCCGATCCGCTCCTGTAGGGAAAGAAATATGAAGAGGCTGAGCACAAAGGCGGTGATTGCGCCTGTGAGAAATACCGGGAAAAGATAGCCTGGAAAATTCTCTCTCTGGCCGGACGAGCCCGGCTCCTCTAACTTAAGGGAAAGAATTTTACCGGACCGGGCCTCCAGTCGCATCAGGAATCGATTTTCTCCGGGCTCCAATCGCAGCGAATAAGCTGGAAGTCTGTAATCGATATGCTTCTCAATCCAGGATTGCTGGAGCCCCTGTTCATCAGTTCGGACGCTCCCATCCTGGATCCAGAATAGCTTCAACGAATCTGCAAATGCAAATTCATTGATCAGCAATCTGGTCACCGTTTCCTCTGATCTGTTCTCGATCTTAAACCTTAGCCAGAGTACATCTGCACCCCCAGGAAATCGCCACTGAGTGCCGGATCTCCTGTTCCACCCAGGGGCATCGAACACCCTCTGAAAGGATTCAGCATCTTCAGGAATTCTGGCGTTCGCAGGTAGAAGACTGAATTCAGCGCACTGCAGCACGGCCGTTGATGTTGAGGCATTCAGAATGCAGGATTCTTCTGCGCCGGCTTTTTCTGTAAGCAGGCACAGCAAGGCGAGGCTGAACAGAGCTTTTGCCAGCGAGATCATCGGATTTGTAGATGGAGTAACCAGGGACTCTTCCTTTCTGCAAGGCGCATTGAGCTTCCGAAACTAACAGTTTTGACGATGGTAATGCTCCAAACGGTCCAACGCCGCAACAAAAAATGCGAAATTCCGTCCAACTGGGCCCAGTTGGACGACCATCAATAGATCCTCGATTACAATCCATTCATCTATCAGGGTATTTTTCCCTGCTGAGGTGATCAATGAAACGGATTCAAATCTTTGGATTTCTATTACTGCTTGTCTTCGGAATCAGTCCTGTGGCTGCCGAACGCAAGCCTTCCTGGTTTAGCTTGCGGGTTAGTCAATCTACATGGGAGCCTGCCGCATTCAATGAAATCGATAAGCTAAGGCAGATCAATCTCCAGAGCTCAGCCATATTCGGTGGAGGATTGCTGGCCACACCGGCTGACTACTTCAGTTATGGAACGAATCGTCAATCCATGCCCTTTGCCGAATTGATCCTGAGTATAGGTGGTGAATTCAATCGCGGAAATCTGGTGCTGGGCTACGGAGCAACGAGCCCTTCTGGTTTAAACAATACCGGTTTGAGTTACACAGACTCCCAGACCTTTAACATCGTATCCAGGGTTACATCCAATCAGTACAACATCTTCCAGAGTAGCGATTTGAAGCATTACACTCTGGGCTATGACCATGAACTCTATCCCTTTCGAGGAGAAAAAGGGTTTCTGAAAGATCTGGGATTTATCCTGGGTATACAATTCGCTCGAGATGAGTTCCAGGGTAGCACATTTAACACCGGACAGGCACAGACTGACTCCGGAACCAGCGGCAGCATCACGTCTTCCAGCATCAGCTCTCTCAGTTCATTCGGTACTACGGAGCACAATATTACCACGGGAGATCTGCAGTTAGGTCTGATCTATAGAATGGATCTGGCAGAAAATCTGGAACTGGAAGCCGGCGCGAAATTTGGGATGGGCATTGGACAGAGCAACGCGATCATTAAAACTCAATCCCTGGTAACGCTGGGCTCGTCTACGTTCCCTCTGGAAAGCAATTCAGAATATTCCAGCGATGGAGATCTACGAACCAGCAGACTGCATCTGGGAGTGGCCTATCGATTCACTGAAGTGCTGACTATCAATACCTACTATTCAGTGACCAATCGATATTACACCCCCACCAGCGGTTCCGTGAAAGCCGGCGGACTGATCTCGATCGAGAGTCAGGCCACAGGGCCGTTTTACACCCAAAAAGATAAAATGAGCAATATTGGAATCGAGTTTCAGGCACGATTCAATTAGTATTCTCTCCCATTCAAATAAAGATCGCCGGGATCGAATGAGGCCGGTCCGGGCGAAGCAATCTTCAGGAAGCACTCCAGGGGGCGAAAGCCCCTTTTTTTTACTCATGCAGCACAAAGTGATGGCGGAATGCTATTCCCTTGCGAAAACACCAGTGCTGTTACAAAAGGTGATGCTTGGCCTTCAAAATACGGAACGATTACCCGGCGGAAACACCTGTCTCCTGAATCAACCCCGCATTCGCGCAAAAATCGCGCCAAAGTCGCCAAAGAACGTGAGAGATACAAATCCCACAAAAAGTAGCACTCCAAAGCCAAGAGATAACCAGACGAAAAAGCCCGGGAGCCCGGGTTCCAGAACAGCTCTTTCCGGATCGTCCGGGTCATAGTACACCTGAACTTGCTGGCCCGGTTCATGCGCTTTCGCAGCCGTCACCGGATCGCCACTAATACTAAAAAAGTTCAGTCTGCTTGAGACATAGTCTTCACCATTTACGTTGTACTGGTAGAAGAAATGACCAATCGTCTTTTCGCTGGTAGTACCGCCGGTGGTGCGATATTGTTCAATTCTTGCCTCAATTACTGTTCCTGGAGTGGAAGGCCAGGAATTGCTCATAATACCATCCCTCACAGTAAAAACCGATTGATACAGGAAGAACCCGGCTCCGCCAAGCAAGAGCGCGCCTCCCTGCACAAAGTTCTTCCCCATCTCTTTCAAGCCGACCATGTCCAAACCTGGCTTCTGATGAAAAAAACGTCAAGAGAAAGGGACCAGAAACTTGATTGGCAGCGCATAAGCCTTAGCCTTCTCGAACAGGCGGCGCCGATGTGGGTTTCTTCTATAAACTATGACACTCTATGGGGCTGAGACGCATTCACACTCAGGATTTCAGGAACTGGCATCGGGTACCAACGTCGCAACACGAGAAGATTATTCTCTAAGCCATGAATTTTAAATGCTCGTCCTCTACCGGTCCTTTCCTGAGAAGCTTTACATCCTCTGCATAATCCCAGGACATAAGCCACGGAAATTCGGTACCTCTTCTGGGCAATTCGTCCAGCGATCTCTGGACATAACCTGCACCAAAGTCCAGAAGAGGTCGGGTCTCCATGTTGGATTCAGCTTCCGGAACACAGGTTCTATAGCCTTTTTCTTCCATATACTGTAGCAACCTGCAGAAATGCTCGCAAAGCAGACCTACTTTCAGTGTCCATGATGAAGTGGTATATCCCACGGCGAAAGCCAGATTGGGTATACCACTGAGCATCATCCCTTTGAAGGCTACATGCTCCGGAAGCTTAACTTTCTTCCCGTCTACTTTGATCTGAATTCCACCGAATGGTAGAAGATTCAGGCCGGTGGCCGTAATGATGATATCGGCTTCCAGTTCCTTACCGGATTCGAGCTGCACTCCTTTTCGGGTGAATGTCTTAATCCTGTCTGTAACAATGGAAGCTTTCCCTTCGCCTAGAACTTGAAACAAATCGCTATCCGGCACCGCGCATAGTCGTTGATCCCATGGGTTGTATGGTGGATTGAAATGTTCATCCACCGGATAACCAGCCGGTAAACGCTTCGCGTTCTCTTTTCTTATGAACTTTCGCGCCCGCTCCGGAAATTTCTGGCAATAGAGATAGAACCATCGCTGGCGAAGAATGTTTTTCTTTCTTGTGATTTTGAAAGCAAGATTCTTACCCAGGAGCGGTCTTAAAATTTTTGATAGTTTTTCAACTTCCGGTAGAGGCATAATATAGGTAGGGGTTCGCTGCAACATTGTAACGTGGGCCGCCCGGTCGGTAAGAGCAGGAAGCAGCGTTACGGCGGTGGCCCCGCTTCCGATGATCAGAATTCTCTTATTGTCATAGTCCAGGTCTTCGGGCCAGTGCTGCGGATGAATGATCTGTCCCTTGAATTGCTTTCGCCCTTTGAATTCAGGAGTGTATCCTTCATCGTATCTATAGTAGCCAGTTCCTGAGAAAATCCATCGTGCTCGATATTCCACGGTCTTGCGATTGTCTGTTCGTTTGGCTTTGATATGCCAGAGCCCTTCATCGGTATTCCAGTTTACTGATATAACGCGGTGCTGATAGGCAATTCGACGATCGATTCCAAATTCGCGAGCTGTTTGAGCGATATAGCTTTTTATGGAGGGGCCATCTGCTATTCCTTTGCTACTTTCCCAGGGTCTGAAATCAAAACCGAATGTGAACAGATCGGAGTCGGAGCGAATTCCTGGATATTTGAAGAGGTCCCAGGTTCCTCCCAGGTCTTTGCGACCTTCGAGAATCAGATAGGTTTTATCGGGAAGTTTGTCCTGAAGATGATAGGCGGCTCCGATTCCAGATATACCGGCTCCAATGATAATGACATCCAGAACTTCGGATTCAATAGATACAGGGCGTACTCTGGCTGAAGCCGATTTCACTCTGGGGGTACTCTTCTTTCTTTTCGTTTTTACACTCTGATTTGTTTTCTTCGCAGTTCTGCTCTTTGCCATATTCCGATCCAGTGTCGCCGACACTTTCCTTTTTGCCCAGAATCGCATTGAATCTATATTCTGTCAATTCTCGTCGCGACTCGGGATTGGGATCGGTTTTATTTACTGACAGATTTCTGGAATCAAGTGCATCCTGTTTGCATGAAAAAAGCCCTGATCATTGCTGTGGTATTACTTGTTCTACTGATTGTTCCTCCGGTGGCGCTGTATTATATGGTTCTGGGTCAGGTAAACTCCCTTCCAGAAAACGATCCTTCCAGATGCAACGCGCTGGAGAGTGGCAGTCGAGTGCTTCTTGTGGGAGACAGTATTACTCATGGAACCGTGAGTTTTAACTATGCGGATAGTGTGGCGAGCCACCTGGGCGATGATTATCGGGTAATAAATGCGGGTATAAATCGTAATCTGACCCATAATGTATTGCTTCGCATGCCAGAACTGATTGAGTGCAGAGCAGATGTTGTTACTATCCTCATTGGCACAAATGACGTTAATTCTACACTTCATCCTGTATTTCTGAGCAATTATCGTAAGACCATGGGCATAGAGGGAACTCCAGATCTGCAGTCCTATCGAGAAAACCTGACACAAATCGTGGATGGATTCAAACAATCCGATCCACATATGCAAATCGCATTGATTTCCCTTCCTGTTATCGGGGAAGACCTGAACTCCGTTGCAAACCAGAGGGCCATGGAGTATTCCCGGGCCATCAAGAAGATCGCATTGGAGCAGGGAGTCGCATATCTTCCTCTGAATGAAATGCAGAGGTCCTATCTGCAGGGAAAGGAAACTTCAAACAATCAATGCAATGAGCCGCATCTGCTAATAGAGAAGGCGGTGGCCCGGCGCTATTTGCTCGGGATGGACTACAGCGAAATCTCGAAGAAGAACGATTTTTACCTGGTGACAGATTGTCTACACCTGAACGAAAGAGCGGGGGCCATGATATCTGAATTGGTAGTAGGTTTCATACGTGACGATTAGTGATTTCTTTTGTGCTTGCGATCAGGCGGCAATTGCAATCATCCTGACTACGAGTTGCGCAGGTCTCGAGTATGGAGTTTATTTCTGAAGGAATCTGGTTTGGTGCGCTTTTTTCAGCCGTCTTGATTTTCTACTATCTTCTTGTACCGCGTCCATCGGTGGGAACCAGAATGCTTTCGCTGCTGTATTTAAGTGCAGCAATCTGTCTTCTATATTCCTGGATTAATGTGGAAGGAAGATACTTTGAAATTACTCTGTTGAATCATCTCTATGTGCCCTTTGTTTATCTTGTAGGCCCCTGCATTTTCTTTTCCTTTTTGGACGCATTGAATGAGGATTACAGAATTCAGCCGGCCAGATATCTTGCTTTCGCGCCGGCCGTCACGATCCTGCTAATATTTTGCCTCGTCTGGGTATTCAGTCCCTCACAATTTGCATATCGTCAGCTGGATTATTTTCAGAGCAGGGAGGCTACATGGATCGATTATTTGAACGTTCTGGGACTGTTTTCTTCTGTAGTGTACTGCGGTCTAATTGCAAAGAGCCTTCCTGAGATTTTCTCTCTGGAGGCGCTCAAAAACGAAAAATCTGCCAGAACCCTGTTGAGCATCCTTATCACCGCGGCTATCCTCACCATGGTGGCTACCATCGGTCTGGCCCTGCGATCCGAATTTGTTTATTTTGGTGTTTCTCTTTCTGGAGCTCTGTTTCTTCCGATCAATTTCATATTGAAATCCAGAACACCGGAGCTGTTCGCAGATCTGGAGATGGTCATTGAGGAAGCCCGGCATAAGCCGGAAGGAGAGCAGTATAAGATTTCTCGTCTGGAAGGCGTGGATCTAAAGGAATTACAACTGGCCCTGGATCGCCTGATGCGAAAGGAGAGAATGTTTTTAGACGAGGATCTTACACTAAAGGAGCTGGCCCTTCAGGCGAATGTAAAGCCCTACCAGCTCACCGAGTTTTTGAACACCCGGCTAAAGATGAATTTCGCAAGATACGTGAATCATTTTAGAGTGGAAGAGGCTATTCGAATCCTGCGTGACGAGCCAGAAGCAAATATATTGTCCGTAGCCTACCAGGTAGGTTTCAATTCCAAAGCGAACTTCAATCTGGCCTTTAAGAGCATCAAGGGTATGTCTCCCAGGAAATATCTGGAAGGGGATTCCGGTTTGAATCTCTCCTGAATCCTGGTTAGGTCCAGTTTCACCTGATCGCAACTCGGACTTTGACTCTGACTTGAACTTATCTCCGTATCTCTTCTTCTGATTTTCGCCTGGAGCCTGTAACTACCGTTCGGCATAATCGTGCGAATGCGAAAGCTGCAGTTTGTTTTTTGTAAGCTACTCCCTTCGCATTAGCGATGAGCGGTCCTGCCAGGGCATTTCGCCCGCCTGGGTATCCGTAGCTCAGTGCACAGAGTCAAGAATCTAGATTCTAGACCCTGTACTTTGTCCAGGATCCGTATCCAGGTCGATTTAATATACCATCCGGTGTAATCTCTGTGTTAAATCAAAAGTGCAGCTTGTATATCTGAGACCGGTAAGAGCGGATCCAGGGGATTCGATAGTGTCTCAATAGGAACTTGGAGCTGTATTAGGGAGAGTACCATGATTAAGCGAATTGTTGTTCTGGCAGCTGTGATGGCCGTTGTCACGCCAGCCTGGGCAGGGGGCGGTCAACAGAAGCCTCTGGAAGGAACATATCCTATTGTGCTGGCTCACGGCCTATTAGGATGGGGGGAGGAGTCTACCGGACTTACTTCAATTATCAATTACTGGGGAGGCATGGATGAATACCTGCGTTCCGAAGGTGTGGATGTTTATGCTCCGGCACAGCCTCCTGGAAGCTCCAATGCTCATCGAGGGCAGGTGTTGAATGAAAAGATCCGTTACTGGATGGCCGCCAATGGCTACTCCAAGGTTCATACTCTTGGACATTCCCAGGGACCTCTGGGACTGAGATATGCAGTATCCAATCTAGGGCTATCATCCAAAGTAGCGTCAGTTACTTCTTTGAACGGAGTAAACAAAGGAACCGGACTGGCGGACGGTCTGGCGCCTCTGATTGCCAATGGAACTGTTAGCGGTATTCTGGAAACATTCATCGACCTGCTGTATGCGGTAAGCGATAGCGATGCTCAGGCAGTGATAGATTCTCTGTCCACAGAGGGCATGGCAATCTTTAATGCGAATACACCGAATGCGCCGGGAGTAAGATACTATTCTTACGGCTCCGTAATTAATGGAGTGAATCTGATTCAGCATCCTGTGGGAAGTCTGCTGTATCATTTCACCGGTCAGGAATCAGCTGCAGTGCACGGCTATGCGAATGATGGATTTGTGCCTCTTTCCTCTATGAAATGGGGCGAATGGAAAGGCGGTCCCAGCACTCCGTGGTATTCAACTGGAGTGGATCACCTGCAATGTGCCAATACACTGTATCTGGGCGAATCCTGGTTCGATGTTGAGGGCTATTTCTTGAAAATGGCAAAAAACATGAAGGCCGGTCAGTAACAGTTTATAAAGAATTCAGGGCATCGCAGCCATCATAGCTGCGGTGCTTTGTCCGGACCCATTGAATCGGGACGCCGGAGCAATTACATTCCTCAAACCCGGGGGCCATCCTGGCCCCCTTTTTTGCTTATTCGCTGCAGTTCGGTGATCATGCGATCTGGATCCTGGCAGTATCAAAACACTCATTACGCCACCGAACCACCGGTTGCTACCGAATGGGATGCGAGCCAACAACCCTATGAGTCCAGGGGAATCTGGATCTCCGTTCGATACTTTTTCGGGTTTCCACGAAAAATCATTCCGGGTCCACGAAGGTAGATTTCTCTCGTAGGTGTCTTCCAGCTTAACTTTTGCTCCTGAATCCTGGACAGGATCCTTTCGTAGCTGATTCCAATCGTGTCGTAGGGGCCTGTATGAATTACAGAAAGGCAGCGAATGCGTGGTAATGTTTCACATTTCAGGCCCTTTATTTCGCGAGCAGACTTCAGGATGAAACCCGCTGCATAACTGGCCTCATCCCTGTACTCGCCATCAAAGCACAGACTGAGTGCTGGCCCTCCAATATAGCGGCCCGCTTTGCGACCTACTCGGGAGAAGACTGCCCCGATATCGGCCCACGCTCCGGTTTCATAGAGTAAAGCCACGGGAATCTGCGGAATCTCTTTGATCTCAATTTCTCCACTTTCTTCCGGTAGTTTCTGTCTTTCTCGGACAAGGGCAATCGTCCGCTCGAGGCCAGCCTCAATGCTTTGTATTCTCTGTAACTCCTGGTTTATGGATTTCTTCTGTTCAATTAGTCGATCCAGAATGTCCTCATCTTCGCCACATTCAGCCAGGATTGTATTTATATCCTTCAATGAAAAGTCCAGATCGCGAAGACCGACGATGACCTGAGCTCGTTCGATGGCAGCAGGCTTATAGTACCTGTAGCCAGAATCTTCATCGACATAGTCCGGAACCAGAAGACCGATTTCATGGTACTTTCGCAGGGTTCGAACTGAGAGTCGTGAGATTAGAGAGAATTGACCTATACTATACATTGACTTCCCTTCTTTCCGTGCAAGAATTCAGATTCTGGCTGGCCTCCTGCTGGTAGCGGACAACTGCTATCCCCATGAAGAATCCAGCTACGGGCATATGCAGATAACGTAGCCCCGTGGAAAACAAGTAATCCAGCACGCTCATGTCGCTGATGGGAAGTAGAATTGCAAAATCTAGAGCCCAGTTGATCGCCAGCCAGACCATGCCAATGAACAGCCCCGCGATATGAGGCCTCCGGTCACTCTCTGCAACGGACCGGCTTAGTAGCCAGAGTCCCACAGTGGAGGACACAAGCATCATCAGGGTTTTGAAAGCGAATATGTCGACCTTCAGTGCACCTCGCTCAAAAAAGGGAAGGGAAATGGTAAAAGGTACCAGCCAGACGACCAACCCTTGTAAAACTATTCGTATTGCTCTTTTCCAGGTTTTCATGAGTCAAGGTTAGGGCCTCTCCCTGGGAGAGACTCTACTACAAAACTCTGCTTCTCTTCGCAAGCCTCAGACTTACCTTTGAACCATAACCAGAAGTGTAGCATCGGCAAACGGGGACAAACGACTTGCTTCTTTAGATTGAGATCATCCAGACAACCTGATCGAACAACGCTTCCGATGTTTGCCTCGCCAGTGCGACCGCAACAAATGTATGAGCGATTATTCCAGTACGGAAAGTGGATAATGGGCCCGTTGATAGAAGGGTGCGGACCGAACGGCATCATCGCTGTAGAAGTGAGGTTCCCAGCGAGCCTGAACTTCCAGCTCCTCTCCTCTTTTTCGAATCAGAAAATCATACTTCACCTTCTGCGTGGCTGTGGTTCTGGAAATAGTAAATGTGTGTATTGGACGTTTTCGAACGAATATGCGAAACCGATTGGGTCCGGCTTTCTCAGGTAGGTTTTTCAGGAATTGACCATTCCTGGTGAGCCACACGAAGCGATCCCTTTCGAACCATTGCACTTCGATTTCTGAGGTCGGTATCGCAGTAATTTCTGAATGCACTGTCAGCTCATTTTCGTAGGCACTGTCGATGACACTGTCCCACAGCGAGCCCACCCAGAGCACCAACGAGAAAAAGCCGGCCAGAACGGCAGCTACAAAGCTCAGGGTCAGTAAGGTAACAATGGAGTCTTTCATTCCAGGCACTCTTCGGAGTACAATTCCCTTACCTGATATATAGTCCAGCAATAGCTCCAGTTAGTCCATCCCTAAAGCGCATTTGTGAATGAGCGTTCTTTGCAGCCTGGTTCATCGCAATCAACGGAGGGGTCTGGCAAGCTTTTCCGCCGCCAAAAAGCTGGAATCGAAGAGCTGATTTGAGAGTGCAGGGCTCGCAAATAAACTTGACACCGGCGTCATCTAAGTGGCCAATCAGGCATGGCAACCACCACTCGCAAGAAAACTGCAAAACGATCATCCGGAGCCGTTTCCAGCAATGGGCGCGGAGCGAATTCTCCGCAGTCAGTAGCCAATCGGGCGTTGGAGATGATTGCTTCGGAGCGAGGAACCAGGGCGGAAGCCTTAGAGGTCTTTGATGCTCTCCCTGTTGCGGATCTGGATTTTATGTGGGGTCAGTGGAAGGGCTCCGGCATCAATACCGATCATCCTATGGATGGGCTTCTCGAAAACTATGCCTGGTACGGAAAGCGGTTCATCGATGAAGACAATGTGCATCCTCTTTTGTTTCAGACCGGCAGCGGAAAGCTCTTTATCGTAAATCCGGCGCTGATGCCCATGGGATTGGCACTCACTCAGCAATGGCTGAAGGCCCCGATTATCAGGTTTTTCTTTCGCACCTTTCGATTCTTGCTCACCACCAGAAAAACCAAAGCCAGGCTTCGGATGACCGAACTCAGGGGAAAAGTATCGGCCACCATGTGCTATGATGCTCTGCCCATCCATGATGTGTTCCGCAAAGTGGATGCAAATACAGTAATGGGCTATATGGATTTCAAGCATATGGATAGCCCTTTCTTCTTCGCACTTCGAAGGGATTCCATGAGCCAGAACGGCTAGTCCGGGCCTCAAGATTATGCATCCCGGAATTCAAATATGCGGGATGCGAACGTTGGTTCCGGGCACTGAATTTTTCCTGGGCGCCGCTGTCCTTGATCGTTCGTAATCGCATTGGCGAGCGCCACAGATTAATACCCTTGACCTGAAAAATACGTACGTTGCTTTAATGGTCATGGTTCGTACTCTGCTCCTTCCCGTTTTGTGCCTACTGATTTGCTGCGGCGAAAGGCCTACCCATGATCTAATTTTCTACAACGGCACGATTGTTACAATGTCATCGAAAGACGAAGCAGGCTCTACGGAGGCAATTCTTGTTCGAAACGGAAAAATTCACTACGTGGGAAGCCAGAAGGAAGCTTTCGCCCAGGCCAGAGGCAATGCAAAATCCATCGATTTACAGGGGGCCACATTGCTTCCCGGATTTGTGGCTCCCCATACTCATCCGGAGCTGTCGGCCTATTTGCATACATTTGTGGATCTGAGTGGATTTCGTCATTCCTCACCGGAAGAAGTGATGAACGCTCTGAAGAGGGCTGTGGAAGATGCAGAGCCCGGCGAATGGATCTATTGTAAAGGTTTTGATCCCATTCTGGTTCCAGGTCTTGAAAAGCCAGATATATCCCAGCTGGATGCGATGGCACCAGATAATCCAGTAGTAATACTTGCGCAGAGCATGCATTCGGCCTGGGCCAATTCTCGCGCTTTCGCAGAGCTGGGGATCACAGCCAATACGAAGCCTCCCGAGCAGGGCTCCTATTATGAAGTGGATGCTGACGGAAATCTTACAGGCTTTATCGTCGAGGTTGCTGCCATGCAGCCATTCATGAAGGCTGCACTGCCAACCATCGATATAAAAGAGAATTTTCAGGAAGTTCTGGATGGCTATGCAGACAACGGAATTACCAGCATTGGTACAGCCGGTGTGTTTGGCGAAAACGATAGGTCCCTTATGCTAATGCGATGGCTTTCCGCAGAAGAGCCGGGGATGTTTTTAAATCTGCTAGGATTCTTTGGCATACTTCCCGAGAGAAAACCCACAGTGCGAAACTTCGTATATCTAAAGGCAGACAGCCCCTTCGATATTCCATCCGAGCCGCAGCGCGATGATCCTTCCTTTCAGATCATAGGTATTAAACTATGGTACGACGGTTCGCCCTATACCGGTTCCATGTATCTAAAAGAGCCATATCTGGAAAGCGACTTGATGCAGAATGGGCTGGGCCTGCCTCCGGGCAACAGTGGAAGCCCCGTTGTTGCCAGGGATGAGTTTGAATCCCTGGTTGCCGAGTTTCATAATCAGGGCTGGCAACTGGCAATACACAGTCAGGGAGACCAGTCCAGCTACGAGGTGATGGAGACACTGGAGAAAGTGTTGAAGGAAAATCCGAGAAAGGATCATCGGCATCGCCTGGAGCATGCACTGCTATTGCCTCAGGATCTACTTTCGAAGCTGGCCCAAAACGGGATCACTGTAGGCTTCCATATCAACCATCTGTATTATTATGGAGAGGCCCTTCGAAAGGATATTATTGGAGACCGTGCTGAATCAATGTTGCCCACGCGAAGCGCTATCTCAAACGGAATTATCGTTACTCTTCATGCAGATCAGCCAATGTATCCGGAAGATCCGCTATCCCTGGTGCAGACCGCCGTGGATCGCAGCAGTCGGGAAGGCACAATAATCGGGGAATCCGAGTCTATTGATATACGCGAGGCTCTGGAAGCAGTGACCATCCATGGTGCCTGGCAGCTGGGGCTGGAAGATAGATTGGGAAGTATAGAGACGGGTAAGGATGCAGACCTGGTGATTCTGGATACCAATCCTATGCTCACTGAACGGTCACTCGTCAGGAAGATCCAGGTGTTGGCCACGTTTGTCTCCGGCAGGCAGATTGCCGGTACACCTCTTTACTAGCGCTACAAACAAAACGCTCCAGGCCCTGAATTCATCATCCCTATGAAAAATATTCAACTAAATGGTTGACTATGCTCGGGTTCTGTTTATATTCAACCATATGGTTGAGGAACGAAACCCTGCCCTGGACGAAGTATTTCATGCACTGGCGGATGGAACCCGAAGATCCATTCTTGAAACCGTCCTGAATGGGCCATCCACGGTGGGTGATCTGGCCGAACCGTATGAGATGTCTCTGGCCGCCGTGTCCAAACATGTGGTGGTGCTGGAGCAAGCCGGATTGGTGAGTCGTACCCGGCAGGGAAGACGGATCATAGTTACAGCAAGGCCGGAAGAGCTCAAGCCAGCCATCGATCTTCTGCAGTATTACTCCACTTTCTGGAAACGAAGCCTGGACTCTCTGGAGGAGTTCCTTCTTGGCAGTGTTTCTGAGCCGGCTCAATCCCTGGACCCCACTACCCGGCAACCTCAATCCGGGGCCAAAAAAAGCAGAAAACGAAAGGAATCCTCACTGGAAGATGATCCAGAGAGCTGGAACCAAAAGGATTCCCGGAGCTCCCGGGAATCAGGCGGTCCGCTCAATGCACCAGCCTATAGCAATCATGGTAAAAAGAAACTAAAGAAAAATAGGAGGAAAGGACAATGAACGAAAACGATGTAGTGGTTCGAAAAACCATAGAGATGAACAGAGAACAGGTCTTTCAGGCCTGGCTTGATACGGCCAGCATGGCTAAATGGTTTTGCCCGATCCCGGGGGGCCGTAGCGAGGTGCAGTGCGATGCATCGGTAGGCGGGCAGTTCAAGATTGATATGATTGCCCCGGACGGTGACACCGTACCTCACTGGGGTATCTACAAAACAATTGATCCGCATGAACTTCTGGAATTCACCTGGAACAGTCCCAATGCCAGCGATACAGTAGTTCGTATTGAGTTCAAGGCAGTCAACGATGGAACTGAGTTAACTCTTATCCATAGCGGACTGGACACAGAAAAAGGACGCAACGGACACCGAGATGGCTGGACTTCCATCCTGGAACGACTGAGCGAATCCCTGGTGGCCGTTGGCTAATAACTGGTGGCGGGAATCGGTTGAGCCATGGATCGAGCCGAGTCCCGCAAATATTTTTCTCCCTTTTAGCCTTCTGCCTTCCTTTCGGATTGATCCTGCTCTGGCTGCCATTCCGCTATTGCTTCATTCCTCTATACTTACACCTTCAGCATTTAGATTGAAATCAGTGCCGATCTGAATCCTGGAATCGTATAAGCTGCGAGGAAGCCCCGGCCATATTTCTTGACCGCGCCGGGTGTAGCCGGTTCTCTGGTGGCATCTAATCTGCATCTCCCGGGAGTTAATATGTCAAACGAAGCCAAGATTGTATGGACCAAAATCGATGAAGCACCTGCCCTTGCGACCTATTCATTTCTGCCTATCCTGCAGTCATTTGTAAAAGGAACCGGTATCGAATTCGAGACCAGAGATATTTCCCTGGCCGGCCGAATCCTTGCCAATTTCCCCGAAAAACTAAAAGAGAATCAAAAACAGCCGGATGATCTGGCCATCCTGGGTGAACTGGTGAAGAAGCCGGAAGCGAATATCATCAAACTTCCCAATATCAGTGCATCCATTCCTCAGTTGCAGGCAGCCATCCGCGAACTGCAATCCCAGGGTTATGACCTGCCCGACTATCCGGAGGAAATCAAGTCACCGGAAGACGAGAAGTTAAAAGAGCGATATGCTAAAGTACTGGGAAGTGCTGTTAACCCGGTACTCCGGGAAGGGAATTCGGATCGACGAGCTCCGGTTTCTGTAAAGAAGCACAGTCAAAAGTACCCCCATAAGATGATGAAACCCTGGCCGGAAAAATCCAGGTGTCGTGTAGCTCATATGTCTTCCGACGATTTCTTCGGTACTGAAACTTCAATAACCATGAAGAAAGCGGGCACCGCTCGTATAGAGTTCTCGGATGAATCAGGAAAAACGGAGGTTCTTAAAGACGGAATCAAGCTTCAGGATGGAGAAGTGATTGATAGCGCCTGTATGAAAGCATCGGCTCTACAGGAGTTCTTTGCCAGAGAAATTGAAGCTGCGAAGAAGGAAGGAGTGTTGTTTTCGCTCCATTTGAAAGCTACGATGATGAAGGTTTCCGACCCGATCATTTTTGGTCATGCAGTGAAGGTCTTCTATCGCGAAGTTTTTGAAAAGCATGCGAAAACCTTCAGCGAGATTGGCGTAAACGTAAACAATGGGCTTGCGGATGTTTATTATCGCATTGAAAAGCTGGATTCAGCGAAACAGGAAGAGATCAAAAAAGATATCCAGGCGGTCTATGAAAAAAGTGCCGATCTGGCCATGGTGGATTCTCGCAAAGGGATTACGAATCTTCATGTGCCCAACAACGTAATTATCGACGCTTCGATGCCCAATGTAGTCCGGGATGGGGGCAAGATGTGGAATAAGGACGATGCACTTCAGGAGTGCATTGCCGTTATTCCGGATCGCAGCTATGCAACTATGTATCAGGCGGTGATCGAAGACTGTCAGAAAAACGGTCAGTTTGATCCTGCCACCATGGGCAGTGTTGCGAACGTAGGTCTGATGGCTCAAAAAGCTGAGGAGTACGGATCTCACGATAAGACCTTTGAGATTAAATCCGCGGGCACCGTACGTGTGCTGGATGATGATGGCACGACGCTTCTGGAACAGAAGGTATCATCGGGAGATATCTTTCGCATGTGCCAGGTAAAGGATGAACCCATCAAGGACTGGGTGAAACTGGCCGTTAATCGGGCCAGGGCCACAGGAAGTGCTGCCGTATTCTGGCTGGATGATAGCCGCGCACACGATGCTCAGCTAATAACGAAAGTTAACGAATATCTAAAAGACCATGATACGAAGGGATTGGAGATTCTGATCAAAAGCCCTGCGAAAGCTATGGAGTTTACCTGTGAGAGAATCCGCCAGGGAAAAGATGTAATTTCTGTTACGGGAAATGTTCTTAGAGATTATTTAACAGACCTGTTCCCGATTCTGGAGCTGGGAACCAGCGCTCGCATGCTATCCATCGTGCCTCTGCTCAATGGAGGCGGTTTGTTCGAAACAGGAGCCGGTGGATCCGCTCCCAAGCATGTGGATCAGTTTCTATCGGAAGGACATTTACGCTGGGATTCCCTGGGGGAATTCTGTGCCATGGCCGCTTCTTTCGAACATGTCGCAGCCAATTATAAAAACCAGGAAGCTCAGGTCCTGGCGGATACCCTGGATCAGGCCATTGGACAGTATCTGGAAAATGGCAGAACTCCATCCAGAAAAGTGAACGAAATCGATAACCGCGGTAGCCACTTCTATCTGGCGCTTTACTGGGCTCAGGCTCTGGCTGCTCAGTCCGGCAGCGCTACTTTAAAAGAAAAGTTTGAACCTGTAGCGAAAGCACTCACAGACAACGAAGCGAAAATCATGGATGAGTTGAATGGAGCACAGGGTAGCAAGGTAGATATTGGCGGGTATTTCCATCCGGAATTCAGTAAAGCGGAAGCATCCATGCGTCCCAGTAAGACTTTGAATTCCATTATTGATGGAATTTCCTGAACGCTGGATGTTGTCCCGGCCGTTGCCAGATGATGAAGCTTATCTTCTGGCAGCGATGCCGGTGCGGAGGTTTTCCAGGCGCCGAAACGGACACGTGGCAGGCGACTATTCAAGGCCCAGAGAATCCGGCATCCGGTATTTGGCCTCTAAATGGATGAACCTAGAATTTGTCTTAGCCTGATTCAGGATTCATCCGTATTGCGTTCGGGATTACCACCAATCGCCGCCTTTTGCCAGTCGCTTTTGCTGTCTTGAATTCCTTACTTCTTCCAGCTGACTGCGAATACGGGAACTTGCCTCCGTAGCATCCAGTCTGGAAAAATGCCGGAGCACGAAAGCAGCATTCTCGGCGGGAATCTCTATTACAGCATGCTCCTGGCTGGAACCTTCAGCCGGACGTACATCCACAAGCAGATCCACAGGCTCTTCGCCCAGCAGACCGTGCTGTAGCTTGTCTGCATGTTCCTTCTTCGCGCCGCGAAATCCATTCCATTGAGAGAGCATAAGCAACCTCCATAGATACAGTGTACCTAATTTCCGAGAATATAGCATAGTAAAAAAAATTTAGCGTCTAGTCTCCTGGATGTAATGATGCATTTCTTATGGAGTACTCCCCGAGTCAGGAGCGAAAAAGACTAATGCGGAATCAGTAATTCAGGAATGGCAGTTGTCACCGAGAGGAAAGCTATGACAGAATGCATCGGAGTTTCTCGGACCTGACTGTAGCAGGGTGCAGTCTTCGCTTCTCCGTGCGGCGGAATGAGTTGTCAATTTTGAATAAAAATCAATTATGTGCGACGATGATTGCTCCCGATAGTCCCTCCAACGAATCCCTGAGAATGCAGGCACTGGTGCGATTGAAAGGCAAAGAGAAAGACGTGCTGGCCTATTTAATTCAGTAACCATCCGCGTCGGTTTCGCTGGTGTAGCCTTAAGAAGACCGCTTATGACTATTGATAGCAGCCGTTCCGGGTCTCAGCCATTGCACCGGAAACAATCCTATGTTTACGGAAGACTGAGCACTTCACCGGGAAAGATGTTGTCAGGATCTTTGATCTTGTCTCGATTCGCATCGTAGATCTCTTTCCAGCGGCCCGTGGTTCCATAGATTCGGCGACTGATGTCGGTAAGGGTGTCACCCTGCTGTACATAGTAGGTGCCGCCGGGTCTGTGGTCTGAATCGGTAGTGGGCCTGGAACTGTCATCTGGGGTCGGCTGACTTTCTGATTCGGTACTATTCCTGGCTGATTCATCTGCAGATGGGTTACTGTTGGCCGCGGAATCTTCTTTTTCTATGGTAGGTGCCCGTTCATTTTCAGAAGCATCTGCGGTGCTATCCGCCATATCAGTGTTTGCATCGTCTCGCGCAACTTCAGTATTTCCTTCGCTGGAAGTTTCAAGGGCCGGAGGGCCATCCCCGGGAAAACAAATCGGAGCGAAATACGCCAGTAGAAGTAGCGCTATCATAGTAAGTATGAGAGCTATAAAGGGTGCCCACCATCTTCCGGGTTCCTCTGATTTCTGCAAAGGTTGCGGTCCATCGCTTCTAATGGGAGCGCTTAAATCTTTGTAAGCCTCCCGGCAAATCTCTTGAGCATACCGCGCAAACTTCAAATTCGCCAGATCCTTTACAGAGCGTACTCGAAAGGCTTCTTCCAATCTTGTAGCATCTCCCTCACTCAAGCCCTGGAGCACATGCACCGGAGACTTCATGAGTGTACGAATGGAAGTCTGTTCGTATGCTTTGTTCAGCTTGTCCTGAAATCCGTACATATCGATTTTTTCCTGGGGCACATCTCTTAGTGCGCAGATTTCCTGAGCCCAGTGCACGAATTTTAGATCCGCCAGGTCGCGGACGGTTTTTACCCAGAAGGAATCATAGAGTAGTTCAGCATCGTGTTCGCTCAATCCCTTGATTGCATGAACCGGCGCATCCGGTAGCTCCAGAGGGGGGATGTGGCGAAATGCTTTTACGATTCTTTGAGTTAGAAATTTATCATCCATGATTGCTTCCAGAGACAGATAGTAGCTGGCCTGATTGCAGAGTGTGCGGCCAGTTGATCTTCAAAGTGCAAACTAACGACTTTTTCAATGCAAGCAAATATCCCTGTCCGAATGGCCGGCATTCAAGCTGGAATTGCACTGAGCGTTAAATCTGTTCTTTTATTTTCGGCTCGGATGGGAAACATCTGCAGGTCTTATTGGAAGTCCAGGCTATTCAGATGTTTCTGAGCGGTTCTGCCAATCAGGCCGGTTTCCCGATCGGACACCATTTCCAGGTAATCCCTGGCACCCATCAAAGCCAGGGCTCCTACGGCCACCATTCGAACACACCTGGAGGAATCCGTCAATGCCAGATGCTGTACTGCTTTGAACTGTTTTTGTCTGGCCAGAGCAACGATACATGAGCATCGTATCGAAGGGGATGGATCCTGAGCCAACCAGTGTAGCGCTTCCACATCCTGGAAGGAATGGTCCTCGGTGATAGCCTGTTCCAGAGTTTCGTAGGGACGAAGGACTTCAAACGAAAGACCCTGCCACAGTTCTGTCATGGGATAGAGTTCCAGCCAGTAGTGCTCGGCTCCATGATCGCTTCCAGAACGTACCGTATCCAGATCCGCAAAGCTTATTCGTAAGATGAATGAACCGGGCTCAACGTTAAATTCCAGGCCCGGCTCTCCCTCTGTATTCTGTTCTCCCAGTATGCGAATATCACCCGATTCGATTTCAATAGGTGCTTCTACTATCTTACAAAATCGAACGGGCCCCAATTCCGGCGCCCGGGAATGAATTTCAAGAAATACCGGAACCGGACCTTCGCTGCGAGAACAGAGAATGGATACGATTCCAGGAGCAAGTCCCAGGCCTTCTTCCCCTGGTTCATTTTCATATTGTCCATCCCAGTTCTTGATGGAAGAGGAGTCGGAAAAGAAAAAGCGATGATTCGATACGTAGGCAATGGTCTGCAGAGGCTTCATGGGGCTCAGTGATTCCTGAAAGGATTTCTGACAGATTATGAATCCTGCGGCCCTGAAATCAACCGGCTTATTCCCCACCGGAAAGCATCAGCGTGTCCGGACAGGCAGCTCTGCTCTGGTAAAAATCGAAATTAGTAACTGCACCAGTAGGCATTTCGCCCGGAGCCCCTGTAACCAGAAACTATGCTTTTCGCCTTTTCCAGGGCCTGTCCTGCATCCGGTGTCGGATGAGCTTTATTGGGAGCAGCCTGGAGTTTCTTTTCTAACGATTCGCCTTTTACGGAGCGAGCTACAACGGACTTAAACAGTGCTCGAATCAATTCGCCGTCCATAAAGTAATATCGATTTTGCTTCGCTTCATCTATGGTCTGGCTTTCGCCTGTATCAGTGGGCGGGTGATCCGGATCGAAGTTCCAGGTTCTTTCTTCCTTCATAACAAATACGACTTCGCTTCCTGATAGCAAGACTTCATGAGAAACGGAACCGTGATCGTAGCCGCCCGTATGACGGATCCACAGTAGTTTTCCGTCTTTTTCTCGTACGTCTACTATCGACACCAGAGCGCCATCACCGCAGTTCTTCTCAAAGCTGGTTTTTGGCACTTTCATAGCCTCTGCGTACAGGTTTCGTATGCTCTGAATATGGAGGGTAGTGCTATCAGGGGCATCCGTACTGTCCGTTTCCAATTCGCTCCGATCCATAGAGTCAGTTTCTGTGCCTGGATTGCTCTTCTGAGTATCGCAGGCAAAAGTCAGAAAAAGTATTATCAGGACCAGGATGGATTTTCGCATGATTGATCTCCGTGCAGGAAGCCAGATTTCAACTGCCCTGTTCTGGCTGTCGACTCAATACGCAGAATTCAGGTGCGATCTGTGGACCTGTGATCCGGACAATTACGTGAAAGGGCCAGGTACGTGCACTCAGGAAGGTCGCTAAATACACTGAGGCAATTGGATCGCGAACGGAAACCTGCCTGTATTCCAGTACGGTGTTCGAGTATTACCTGGCAGGTTTGAGCAATCGATGCTTCCAGCTTTCCATATGCTTCATTGCATGGCTGTAGCCGATTTCGATAAGCTCGTCCGCCGATTCCCAGTCCAGCAATCCGTATTCCTGCACAGGAAGTTCCGTCCAGATGGTTGCGGCCTGTTTGGAAATCCTTTCATGATCATCGCCACCCAGTATGGCGGAACGCAATAAAAGTTGTCCAAATCCGGGGTACCTGATTCTAGTTTTCTTGCCCCGTAACCGATTGCGAAGCAACCTTGTAAGTGCAGGTGATTCGCCCATCTCGGCTATTAGTTGTCCAATATCTGCATCCCCCGGTACCTCTCCGGCCTCACCTACTCGGACCGCAAGAATCCTACCTCCGCTTCGATCTCGCATTACATCTGCGGGAACATTGTTTACTATGCCGCCATCTACCAGGAGATGATCGTCCATAAGTAAAGGGGGGGCCAGTCCTGGAATGGAGCTGGATGCTCGCGTGGCCATCCACAGTGGACCTCGATCCAGAATCCTGGGAGCACCGGAGGTCAGGTCTGCAGCGATGGCGAAATAGGGGATTTGCAGGTTTTCGATGTGGCCTTCTCCGCTCACACCCTTGATCGCGTTGGTGTATCTACGGCCTTTGATTAGCGATACGAAAGGAAATGAATATTCGGTCATTGGATCAGCTTCGATTAGATACTTCTGAACCAGTTCCAGGATTTCGTCCGGAGTTTTTCCCAGGGCAATTACAGCGGCAATTATGGCTCCAAAGCTGGTGCCTCCCACTGCATCGATGGGTACCTTGGATTCCAGCAGTGCGCGATAGAGTCCGATATGAGCAAGCCCTCGGGCTCCACCTCCGCCAAGCACCAGGTTCACAGAGGTTCCCGTAAGGGATCGCGCAAGTCGCTGAAAGTCAGAGGTTTGATTTTTTCTAATATGCTTATGAGGAACTTTGCGAATGGCAAGGAAGGGTGCAGCATCGGCCGAGGTCTCTTTGCCTGATTGAAGTAGAACCAGCTCCCTGGGATCCAACGCATGGGTGCTACCTCCGCTCAGTCTCTTTAACTCTACAGGGCTGAACTGAGGAGCTCCTGCTGCGTCGGCCACAAGAATAATGTAATCGCAGTGTCTCAAGCATTTTCGCGTCCAGGCGGTGTCTTCATAGGAAGCGCCCAGGATGGTGTAGTCGTTTTTGTGTTCCATGGACACCAATCGACTGTTTAACTCGACACTCTCTGCTGAATCTTCGCCGGTGCCTCCAGGAATATCTGTGGAAGTCATGACGCCGGTCTGCCCCGGCAGTACCCGGGCTAGCTTGTGACAGAAATCGAAAACATTGATAGTGGGATGCAACGGTAGAATACAGAATATTCTGGCTGGATTCTTTTCCTGAGCAGTGGGAGCTGTGAGCCTTCGCGCCAGAGTTCTGGATAATGCCAGTAGAAGTCTGGGTTCTCTATGGACAAGTCGCTCGAAGCTTTTTCCGGACAGATGAATTAGTTCGCAGTCGCGGATTGCAAACACTGTGGCCGACCTGGCCTCTCCTGTGAGCACCGATAGCTCGCCGAATACGTCCCCTGGCCTAAAAATGCCTTCCCTTACTATTTCACCATCCGAGTCCCTGGTAGTCCAGCGAAGCCGTCCATTGAAAACCAGATACATTCCGTCTCCAGGTTTTCCCTGCTCCACTACCATTTCTCTGTCCGGGAAGTCTTCCCATTGCACGATGGGCTCCAACTTCTTCAGTAGCGCTGCTGGAATATCTGCGAATATCGGCAGTTTGGACAAAAAGGAAATCACTTCCGTGGAAGGAGGTCTGTATCTGGCCTCCTTGATGCTCTGGACTCTGCGTGTAATGATGGAAGCCACGTCCTGCATTTGTTCCGGATGTTTCTCCAGAATCTTTTGAAACAGTTCCTTGGAAATGCGAATCAAATCGCAGCTTGTAACCGTTTGAATGGTGGCCTGACGCTTTTCATCTGTAAGCAATGCTGCTTCACCGAAAAATTCGCCGGCATTGATTTCTCCCACCAGGTTGCCGGACTGTCGGGCTCGGAGTTTGCCGCTGAGTACAACATACATTGCATCTCCGGGCTCTCCCTGCATCATCACAACCTGATCCGGACCGAAGCTCACCGAGTCCGCTTCTCGAAGGATGTCCTTGATAGTCTCTATGGAGGTCTGTTCAAATAGCGGAGTCTGTTGAAGAACTGCAACAAGAGATATTCCCTGGTTCTTTAATTCCCTTATATCCATGGCACGACGATTTGCAGTTCTGTAAGAGGCTCTCTGGAAAACAAGAATATCTTGCAATGGATGGCATCTCGCACCAGAGTTTCTGAAAAAACGAGGACAGGTCGTTCAATGCGAGACTGTCTTTCGCGCCAGAATGGAGGCAGTAAGCCATTGAGTACAGATCCCGGGAAACAGAGTCTGTTGTTGGTACATGTTTCGGCCCTGCTTCTGGGGTTTCTGGCACCGGCATTGAAGGTTATTCCCGCATCTGCATCCGCAGTGGTATTTGGCCGCTCATTGATTCAGTGTATTGCCCTGGGAATCCTGATGTATTTTACCGGACGAACCCTGGCTCTTCGTAATGCGCGAGACATCCGGTCAGTAATGCTGCTTGGTTCTCTTCAGGCTCTACAATGGTGGACATTCATTTTTGCGGTTCAGATGACCAGCGTGGCGGTAGCTCTGATTGCCACTTTCACATTCCCTGTATGGCTTTCCCTGTTTGAACCTGTATTCTTTCCTGTTCGATTTCGCTTTCGCAACCTGCTTTCAGGCTTCGGCATATTACTGGGACTGGCTTTGCTTGCGCCGGATGGAATTCGTGCAGGAGGATGGTCCGGTCTTCTGTCTGCTACTGCTTCGGGTTTTCTGGTGGCGGTTGTGATGCTTGTAACCAGAAAAAGTGTACAGCGCATTTCCAGCGTTACCATTAATTTTTACGAATCCGTTATCACGGCAATGCTCTTTATTTTCTTCGCTCCTGGAACGATGACTCTGGGGTATTCCGACTGGTTAAGACTGGCCTACATTGCTCTGTTCTTCTCCGGACTTCCGTACCTTCTGGTGACCTACAGCATTCGACATCTGGATGCCAGAGTTGTAGGAACAATTGTTAGTCTTGAGCCTATTTATGGGATTATCCTGGCTGCCGTTCTGCTGGGAGAAATACCCGGTCCGGTAACTGCTCTGGGAGGAACCATAGTTCTGGGTATTAGTTTGCTGGAAACATGGCTGTCGCACCGTGCGGACAGGGAATTTCTGGAGCATCCTCAATAGTTGAGTCAAAAACCTCTTGCAAGGTTCCGCAGGCGCAGTACAACGCTGGGAGTCTGTTTCCATGATATCTTGCGTTTTTCGCAGATATGCTAACTGGCGCAGGTTGGAGTAGCCCATGAAAGAAGTGCTTAAGAATATTCGTCAATTCCTGGATATTGAATTTCTGGGAAATGACATCTGGCAGATTCTTTTCTTTCTGGGTATAGTGATTCTGGCTGTGTTGCTGGCATCGCTCTTTCGTTGGGTGTTGAATTCGGCGGTGCGAAGACTGGCAGAGAAGACAGAATCCGAAGTAGATGATATTCTCGTTACAGTAATCGCTCGGCCATCCATCGCCGCAATATTTGTGCTTACTACTTACCTGGGCCTGGATGTTCTTACTCTATCACCGGCGGTACAGGAAGGAGCCAATAGCGTCTTTACCGTTGTCTTCACCTTGATTATTAGTATAGCTCTTGCGAATCTATATGAGAAGCTTCTGGATCACTGGCTAACTCCCATAGCGGAAAAATCCGAAACCAAGCTGGATGACCAGGTATTTCCCATTATCATTCGCGGAGGGAAATATACCATTATTGTCCTGGGAGCGATTATTGCGCTGTCCAATGCCGGATATAACATCTACTCTTTGCTGGCTGGACTGGGTGTTGGTGGCTTTGCACTGGCCATGGCCGCTCGAGAAACCCTGGCCCATGCCTTCGGGGGAGTTACTATCTTTACCGACAGGCCCTTTCGCATGGGAGACTATGTTATTATAGATGCAGATAAGGAATACGAGGGGGTGGTGGACGCTATAGGGCTGCGAAGTACCAGAATTCGAACCCGATTCGATACCCTTTTGTTTCTACCCAATGCAATTGTTACGAACCAGCCACTGGTAAACATTAGTGCCTACGGAGAGAGACGAAGACACTCCACCAGTCTACATCTGGCCTCATCGAACTCTGCGGAGCGAGTTAGCCATGCAATGAGCTCCATCGAGAGGATTTGCGAAGAGCATCCGGACATTGATAAATGGAAAGTCTATCTTAAAGAAATTTTACCCTGGGGACATCGAATCAAGTACCGTTTCTGGGTAACTCACTATAAGGAATATCACAGGGTTGTGGGCGAGGTTAATGTTTCCATACTGGAATCTTTTGAGAGCGATGGGCTTGAATTGGCAACAATTCCCTACGCAGCTCTGGGCGACGGAGACTGACCGGGTGCCTGAATCGGAATATAAACAGGAATGGCAAGAACTAAAGCCTTCTTGTCAGAATCGACCGGCTGCATTTCATTGATGCAATGAAGGCTATCCAGTACTCAAAATTCGGCGGTCCCGATGTGCTTCAATGGACCGAATTGAAGGAATCTACTCCCGGTCCCGATCAGGTAGCTATTCGTGTTAAAGCTGCAGGAGTGAACCCGGTGGACTGGAAGCTACGCAGTGGCTCCATACCGTTTTCATTTCTATTTCGGCTCAAATTGCCCTTTGTTCCGGGGGCCGAGGTATCCGGAATCGTAGCCGAGACTGGCAAGAACGTAACCAGCTTCAAACCAGGAGACGAGGTAATCGGGTATCATAGCGCCCTGGAAGGAGGCGGCTATGCCGAGCGTATTCTTATGAAAGCCTCCTGCTGTCAGCCCAGGCCTTCCAACGTTAGTTTCGAGGAAGGAGCCGGGGCACCGCTTGCGGCCCTTACTGCCTACCAGCTAATGAAAGGACTGGTCAAAGAGGATAGCCGAGTCCTGGTGCTGGGAGGCTCCGGAGGTGTGGGTCATTTTGGAATTCAGATTGCCCGGGCCATGGGTGCTCGGGTAACGGCAGTGGCCAGTTCCAGGAATTTGCAATTCCTGGCAGATCTGGGTGCCAGCGAAGGGTTTGCCTACGATGACTCAGATTACCCCGGTCAGTTGAAGAACTACGATATCGTGCTGGATGCCGTAGCCCGTAGCAATCCTGCAGAGCTTTCTGGAAGGATTGAACGGCGAGGTGCCTTCTTAAGTACGCTTCCGAATCCAGTCCATTTTGCAGAAGCTGCTCTCAGGGGGATTCACTATCGCGGAGCGATGGTTGAGTCCAGACCGGAGGATATGCGAAAACTAATGGCATGGCTTGCCTCCGGAGAAGTGAGGACACATATTGATTCTACTTTTCCAATGGATCAGGCGAAAGAAGCTCACCGGAAGTCCGAAGAGGGCCATGCGAAAGGCAAAATCGTTTTAGTCAATCCGTCTGCTGCTCAGGGTTGAAGTTTCAAGACTTCATAGCCAGTCCTTTTCATTGGGCCTCCATCCGGGCCCACAGGAAAGGAAGAAATGGGGCTATCTTCGCCGGGCGTGCGATCCACAAATCTAGCCTGGATGCGAATTTTTTTATTCTTTTGCTTCAATAGCATATCGCGGCTGACCTTTGCCGTAGGATAGAGAGCTACCTCCTTTCCATTGTCCTTCACCAGGAAGAATTCCTGACCCATATAGGATTGCTGGCTTTTTCTTCCGGAATCGTACGGACGATGCACCAGTTTCCCCTCCAGCATCACAATTTTTTGTTCGGCCAGGGTGTCTTCTTTTAAGGGCAATAATTCCAGCGCGGGGCTTTCTGCCAGTTTCTGAAGGGAGTCCATTTCGGATGCGCTCCGACACAGGATCTTTCCCCGCTGACCGGGCTTCAGCGATTTTCGCAGATGCAATTGAAAGGCAGGATCTTGAATCGTTTCTTCGCAAGGACGATTCACCAGAAATTTGGGACCAGCGTCATAGGTATGCCAGGCATAGTAATGAGCCTGGTCCAGGTTGCCGCTGGAAAATACGAGATATACCAGAAATATGATTTCCACCATGAATTCTCCTGTATGCCATTAGACGCCGGTTCTGACATCCAGTTTGAAAAAACTTTAGCATAGTTCGTCTGGAACGTGCAAGTTAGGAATCCGGAGTTCGCTGCCAGCCTGGAATGAGAAAACTAACTCAGTCCAGGAGCATTTTGCCCGAGATCTTGTCAGAGACAGCATTTTCCGGCCGGCTTGCCTGGAGCAGCATTTGCCGGGCGGCTTGCCTGGAGCAACATTTGCCGGACCGCTGATCTGGAGCAGTAATTGTCAGGCGAATCTCCTTAGGTTAAGGCTACTGCGGTTTTTTATATATTTGACCGCCATTGACGCCGGAGTTCAAAGTTTTGGCTTCAACGCCATAGCGATCCAGATCCACTTTCTGATTCTCTACGAAAATACCTTCCTTCTTTAATCGCCTTTCCTGTTTTCGATCCCCTATCTTTCGATCCCTGTTCAGCCATCCCTGGGCCGAAACCACGCGATGCCAGGGTATGTCCTTTCCTTTGCTGCCAGCCAGTACGAAGGCCACATTCCTGGGGGAGATGTGGAGAAAACGTGCGATGCTACCATAGGTAGTGACTCGTCCTTCTGGAATAGAACGGACGATTTGCAATACGTCACGTGTCATCTGGCTCATTATGCAGATGACTCAGTAACCCGTGAATTCGTCCATCCATACATCTCTATTCGGTTCAGATTTCCCGATTTAGAGAACTGGACTACATCCTGGCAAAGAACATGGCGTGGAACCACAAGGGCCTGGCTCCCTTTTCCCTTCTTATTCAGCTTGTATGGCAGCCCTCCAATGGCGCCGAAAAATGGCTGACTTCAGCAGCATAGGCGTCTCACTACTACCGTGAGTATGGACCGCCAAATCAAGATGATCGATACCGGCGCTCGTGCCATGCAGAGAATGCTTGCCATGGAACGGGATGACGCTCTGGAGATCATTACCAGAGCCGTGGTGGCTGAGCTGGAGGATCGTAGCACAAAGCTCGATGCTGTAATGATCAGTAGTAAAGCGGAGCAAACGGTATTTCTTCGTGGAGTGGTGGGCAAGGTAGAGCAGCAATTGCGAAAGCGCACTGAGTTTAATGAGGATCTGGTGCGGCGAGGAATTCAGGAAGTGATGCGATTGTGGCATGAATCCTGGTCACTTTAAGCGGTATTCTGGAAGGTAAAGGTGTCTCCATACTTACAGAACAACTATAGCACAGTTTCGCATCGGTTTTTTCTTCTGCCATGTTTCTAAATGCATTCCGATTCTTCTTAACATTAGTTTCCCATTTGCAGATCCGATGGATTGCTTATGCGATACTTGCGTTGGTGTTTTCCCTTCTGATCCCTTTTACTAGTTCTGGATGTGGCAAACCGATGCGAAAGCATCTAACTGAAGATAGAGCCATTCTCTATCCTGCCTACGGATACCGAATGGAAAATGGGCAGTGGATGATTCAACTGCATTCCTACTTCTTTGAACTTGAGCAAAGCGATCGAAGCCACGTTTTACTACAGAAGCTTCTAAAAGAAGTACTGGAGCGAGAAGAACTGGAAGAAGAGGAAATGCCGAAGTGGCAGAGCGATCTTTTTCAAGAGCGGATTTCCTGGTTTCTTCTGGATAGCGAAGAGGACCGCAATATGCAGGTCAGCATTGATGGTAAAAGCTACTCAATGCCTGCATCCGAATCCAGTGGTCATAGTCGAATCAGCTTTCCGGTGACAATTACCGATGACGGTCCCGGCACTTCTGTACTTACCATGCATGGTTCTCTGAACGGAATAGAACTGGCCAGTGCCAGACTATTTCTGGTGGATAACAGCGGCTTGAGTATAGTATCCGATATCGACGATACCATCAAGGTTTCGGAAGTTCGCAACCGTGAGCGACTAATCGATAACACCTTTTTTCACCATTTCCGAGCCGTGAAGGGCATGTCCGATCTTTATGAAGTCTGGCATCAGCAGGGCGCCATGTTTCACTACATTTCCGGATCTCCCTGGCAGTTATTTCCTTCGCTAAAGACTTTTTTAGTTGAATCCGGCTTCCCGGAAGGGAGCTACCATCTGCGCAATTTTCATCTAAGCGATGGAAGCTTCTGGAAGTTCATAAACCATAATGAAGACAATGTTTCCCGGCACTACAAGGTAACATCCCTGGAGTCATTACTGCTTCAATTTCCGGGAAGAAAGTTCATCCTTGTAGGAGATTCCGGGGAGCAGGATCCGGAAGTCTATTCTTATGCGGCCACCAGGTTTCCCGATCAGATTCAAGCTATCCTGATCAGAAATGTCACTGGAGAGGATGCCCATGCCCTTCGATATAGAAACCTGCGAATACCACCTGATGTTCGTTTCCAGGTGTTCGAGGATCCATCCGAACTTTCCCCGTTTAAGCCAGCCTTCTAACAAAGCCCAAACAGCGCCCCAACAAATCCCAAATCAGTAAATCCGTGGGTCGTGGTCGGTGTAATGAAACGCAGGGAAGAGGTTTTTGTTGCCCGGGCTGAGGCAGAATGATGAATGAGAATCCCCGGATAGTGATTGCACTGAATATCAATCCCATCTATTGTGATTTATTAACTATTTATGCTTACAGAATCCAGTAACCAGCTAACCAGATCACCGGTACAAAAAGCAGTGTTTGCGCAGACGAAGAAGTTACGCAGCCGCTATAATCGCTTATGGCTCAAAGAGCATATTCTTCGCACTATTGGTATGTCGGTGGAGTCCACACAGAGCAAGAGACTGGCTCTGTTTCAGGAGCTTGGTGGCCGGGCCATCGCACAGGGAGGAAAGCGCATTCATGTTCCGGTAGTGGATGATCTTACTCCTCCGGAATTCCATGCTCGCTTTGTGGCCACCGATACACCGGTAGTCTTCAAAGGTCGAGCCTCTGGATGGAAATCTTCGAAATGGACAGCTGCCTATCTGGCAAAGGTTGCAAGTAAAGAAACGGTAAGATTGCTGGCTGTGGCTCCCGGGGAAGCGAAAGGAAAACCCGGAGAGGGCCGAAATGTGGACTATCAGCAGATTGCAAAAAGCATGAAGGAAGGAGGAGATCTATACGCTCGATTCTCCGGACTTCTGCATCAGCGGCCTGAATTGATCGAAGATCTGGATCTGGACTGGTTTCGCAGTATGAGTGGTCACGGTAATGAGACCTGGGGTTTTTTTATGGGAGGCAAGGGGACCGCTACCGGACTGCATTCCAGCATCGCTCCCAATCTATTTTATCAGATTCGCGGGAAGAAACGATGGTATATCTATCCCGCATCCACGGCACCATTCTTTAAACCCGAGGTCAAAGGATCTCCCTATTTCTACAGTTACGTAGACGTTAACGATCCCAAAACCTGGCCTATCGCAGAGGCTGCCCCTGGATGGTATGCTGATTTGGGTCCGGGAGATGTCCTTTTTGTTCCTTCTTTCGCATGGCACCAGGTCCATAACAAAACTGCATCCATTGCCGTGGGTTATCGCTGGATGAGCTTAAAGCAGGGCTGGAGAGCCTCCTGGATTCAAACATTGCTGGCTGCCACCTGTTCCAACCCTCCTCTGTGGAAGGCTAAAGATCATAAGGATTTGCCATCGCTTCTGGACTCAATCGACTACTAGAGCCATCCATTACTGCATTCATTCAAGATCCATAAAGCTTCGATGCATCGGCACTCAAGGTCATATGAATCATGGTTTGCCAGTATTTTACTGGATCAAATCCAAATCCGCCTACGGCCGGTTGCGCATGATCGATCTGAGGAAGCAGAACGTGAGGTATTTGCGGCCATATTAGATCGTCCAGATAGAACTGTCCATCGTGGGCGCGACCGGGACAGATCTTTCCCAGTCTTTCATGCCAGGAGTCCAGCCAGGTAGTGGGCCTGGTGGACCAGGAAGCGCACTGGATGACAGAAAAGGGCCAGTCCATGGAATCTACCTGCGAGGTCAGGGAGCTCCATTTCGCAGATCCCAGTTCTTTGCCACCGGTAGATGCGCCCAGGATGAAAAGTCCCAGAGCTTGAATCTTATCTTTGAGTTTTCGTCCGATGCTCTGGTCTTTTCCTGAATGCATCCCAAAAAGCATGCTATCAATAATGGCAGATGGGCCGTACGCAGTCTGCGACATGATTACCCCCTGACACCGAGTTGACAGGTCCGGGGAATCCTTGAGGGCCAACAGGCATTCCAGGGCGCCACGGCTATGACCGCAGAATAGAATATGTCTGCGATTGCCACGACTCAAAAGCTGTTTGCGAATTTTGACGGCGTTCTTGAGAGAGCTTCCGCCGGAATCAGTCCGTGCGATAATAGCATCGAAACCCAGATCCTGCATTCGCCTGCATGGTTTGACCAGGTTTCCTGGCATGAACGATCCCAGGAATCCGCGAACAAAGACAATAGTAGTTTCACTGCTCCAGGAGCGAAGATCATCCTGGATCTCCTGGCTGGATCTATCCCAGGTACCTATGAATCTCTCGTTGAGGATCCGATCTGCCGATATGTTCAGTTCCGGAGTGGCCGGAAAGTAATGCTTGTAATCCTGGAATCCTGCCGGATGCCACTGGCCCGGTTCCCTCATTAGAAATAATGCTTTTCCAGTACGCTGGTGTCTTCCGGGAATCGTACCGGCGGACGAAATACTAGAGCATATCGATACCACAGGGGCTGGGTTTCTTTTTGATCGCTTCGTCGATACAGCTCCTGCCAGGGGATGTGAGGCTTTCGATGATGAGTGAGATTGTAATTAAAGTTCAGCATGCCAACCCGTACCAGCCATGGAGCTCGTAAATTGTATGCCCCTTCTATTACATGGATAGGTGTATTGATGTGAAACACCCATTGCAGATTGGACCAGGTAAATGCGAAAGATGCGTAAGCGATGACCAGAGTTTGCCAGTGCCACGGGCCCCAGATGCCCAACGAAATCCAGAATACATAGAAAAAAAGGCTCTCCAGTCGCATGTGCAACCAGTCCCGGGGTTTAAAATCGTTGAATGCAGCAGAATAGGTATTAAATTCCTCATCGGAAGTCATCCATTTCGCAACCGAGTACGGAAGGAATACTACGATGATTGGGAATAGAAATGTAACCAGCCAGAGCCCTCCAAGAATGGCGGAGTAGTAGCGAATAAATTTTACCCAGGCTCGCTCTCCCGCATGGATAAATTCTCCTCGTTCTGGCTCCGTGCGATTTCTGCGATGATGGCCCCAGTGCTGAACTCGCACCAGTGTGGGAATGGTTCCAAACAGAGTGGAGGATACCCAGCCAATCAAGTAGTTGAGCTTTCGATTCTGATGTGCATTGTAATGACAGTACTCATGCATCATAGAGAAAACACCCTGCAATAGAAGACAGAACAGAAGCACGGCTGTTATACGAAGTGCAATATGAATCTCTGAATGATCAATGATTGAGAGTAGCAGTACCCATCCGGCCAGCTGAGCCAGCACCACCATTAGATTCATGGCTCCATATCGTACTCGCCTTTCTGAAATTGGTTCCAGTGCAGGCACCATATCCTGGCCTGCAATTTTTTCTTCTACTCTCATGCCCGGTTTCCTTTCCAGAGATGTTCGATTAGTTGATTCCCTTTTCGTTGCTCGGTGCCGGCAAACACTTCCGGCAGTCTGTACCAGGGAATTCCTGCATATTTATGATGCTCTCGGTGATAGTTTATATTATAAGGCCAGATAAAGATTCGCCCCAACCATCCGGCAGACCAGCTACAGGCCAGTTCCGGGTCATCCTCAGCGCTGGTGTGCTCTGCAAAGCTGCGAATCTTTTGTAGGAGTTGAGTGAAAGTAAAATAAGAGCCAAACCAGATTACAAGAACCTTTAAAGTAGTTTCTGGTGCGAAATACCAGGCTATGGCAACAGAGATCCAGAATAGCAGTAACATCAACAGGAGTTCAGGATAGAATCGCATTTCTGTCAATTTCAATCTATGCTGGCTTCGCAGTTCTCCAAGGTATCTCCAGACCATGCGAAGCGAATTGATTACAAATAAATCCCCGGCCAATTGATGCAGCAGAGCGCTTGTGTTCAGTGGCCGGTAATCCCAGGGCTGATCGCGGTATAAGAGCACCTTTTCTGGGTCTGCATCTGTGCCCAGGTCCTTATGATGACTTAGATGCAAAGCTCTGTACATGTGCACCGGTAGTTGAAGAGGCACACCCGCACTTGCATTGATAATAAAATCGTTCAAGCGTTTGTTGGAGGCGATCAGGAAGTGCACAGCATCGTGATACAGTACCAGCAAAGCATGCTGACGAGAGGCGAGGAGAAGCATCCCTGGAATTACAGTATACCAGGACCACCAGCGGATGGTAACAAGCAAGATGAGAAAAATGAAAACCCATTCAATGGCCAGTGCAACTACAGTGGGCAAAGCGATGGAGTTTTGCAGACCTGAACGCTTCGCAGCGGGAAAAGGAGCAAACAGGGAAACCAGCGCGGCAAATAAAATACCTGCCAGAACATCCACCATATAGTGTTGCCTGGTGAGTAATGTGGAGGCCGATATCAAGAGCGCCCATGCAAGATAGAAAAAAGACATTCTTTTCCAGAAGCCGCGCGCGTTCCTTGACTCGCTTTGCTGGAGTGCAATGAAACAGGCCAGCGCAATGCTGAAGGGAAGAGCTACATGTCCGCTGGGGATCACCGAGTTTGCCGAGTCCAGGGTCTGGATCAAGTGAAGCAGGGACGATTCTGGTGCAGCGGTACGAAAATCCAGAGAACTGGGTAGAACGAGAAAAATGGCAGCGTTCAGTATTCCACATATCAAGGCTGTGGAATACACATGAACGAAGAGCGATTGTTTGTGCGCCAGAAGGATCAATACCGGCAGCAAAAGAAAGTAGGTTATATAGATATAGGCCGATGGAGGCCAGAGAGGAATGAAACTGTCGATGCCCGATGGACGGACAACGAACGGGGAATAGAGCGGCCAATGGGCTGCAGAGAAATAGAAAATCCCCGTAACCATTGTGTAAAGGAGCCAGGTGAGCCATGGATACTTCTGAATGTAGACCAGATTTTTCATCATGAATGGCTGAATGCAGGTTATGAAACAATTGCTAAATGACAACTCAATTATAGGTTTTGATAATGAGTTCATTTGAACCCAGGATTGCACTTCCCGAGCATAATTCCGACATCTGTGAAATATTCAGAAGCACCCCCATGGAAGGTCAGATATCCATTCGCTTCGAACGGGAACCGGACTATTTCGTGGGCTCTCGCATTCAGAACCTGGAACAGAGAGTCTACATAGGCTGGGACAAAAAAGCCCGAAAAGCAGTAGCAGTGACCAATGTTGGCAGTCGACCGGTCTATGTTGACGGCGAAATGCGAAACGTTCCCTATTATTGCGACTTGCGAATCCTGCCCGAGTATCGTAGCCGGACTCTCATGGCCCGAGGATTTCGCTTTCTGCGAGACCATTTACTGCAGGGAGATGACTATGCGCAATGCTTGATAGTCTCTGACAATCTAAAGGCACTGGACGTACTGACCTCCGGACGCGCTGGTCTACCTGGTTTTTATCATACCGGGGACTATAATACCTGGGCCATCAGCACCAGGCAGAAATTCAAGAGCTCATCATCCGGTGTACAGATTCGTAGGGCCGGTGCCGATGATCGAAGCGCCATGCAGAAGTTTATGGATCTGGAGGCTCCCAGAAAGTTATTCTACCCGGTCTATGACTTCAACGAGATAGGAAGCCATCCCTACTATGAAAACCAGCGTCTGGAAGACTATTTTCTGGCTTTTCAGGACTCCAGACTTGTTGGAATCCTGGGCTGCTGGGATGTGGAATTCTGCAAGCAATCCCGGGTGGTATCCTATAGTACATCTCTTCGCTGGATGCGAAAGATCTTTAATAGACTTGCATTCATCAATAATGGATTTCAACTTCCTCCGGAGGGGAGTCTCCTCAAGTATTTTATACTGCATACATTGCTTATACAGAACGATGATCCAGAGATCCTTCGTGCTCTCATCAATCAAGTTGGCCTGGAATCCTCCGGATACGACTATTTCCTTCTGGGACTGGCGGCCAGAGATCCACTCAATGATGCGGTGAGAAAGCTGAAAAAGAGATTGTATAGAGCCGGTCACTATTTGATCAGTTTTGGAAAGCCTGATGTGCTTCAGAAGACGGAATCGAATTTCTATCTTGAAGCCGCAAGGTTATAGACAAGACTAAAATCAAGTTTAAATTCACGGCCATAATCAAGGCCATAATAAAAATCGTATTCGCCTGGAACAAAAATAATGAGTAACGGACTATTAGCGAAAATGCATCCTGAGTGGATGACTGAATACTGGTTTATCGCCTGTAAGAGTAGTCAGCTGAAAAGAAAGCCGCTACCGAGGGAAATCCAGGGAAACAAAATGGTGTTGTTTCGCAAGAAGGATGGTACTCCCGGAGCCATCAGGGAGCAGTGCATCCATCGAAATCTTTCTCTTGCCCGGGCCAGGGTTTGTGATTCTGGATTGCAATGCTCCTATCATGGATGGACCTATGATGTGGACGGACGTGTCAGTCGCATTCCTGCACAGACAGATGCGGACCGAAAAGAGATGCGAACGAAATCATGGCCGGTGGTAGAGTCCCAGGGATTTGTCTGGGTGTACATGGGGCAGAAGGATCCTGGCTCAAAAGGTGTTCCCATGTTTCCTCTCCATGACGATGCGAAAGCGAATACTTGGGTTATGGAGCGAATCTTTGAAGGAAATGCGCTGCATTGTATTGAGAATTTTCTGGATATACCTCATACTATTTATGTCCATAGCAAATGGTTTCGAAACGAAAGCCGAAAAGAGATCGAATTCAAGGTAACGGCAGGTCGCGATCATGTCTGCGCCGAGTTTTTCAACGAAGCTCAATTTGATACTCTTCTGGGAAAAATCTTGATTCCTGCCAATACCGTCATGAAGCATACGGATCAGTACTTTAAGCCCTATACAACGAGGGTGGATTATTATTTCACAGAGAAGAGACAGTTCATTATCCAGAGTCACTGCGTTCCCATAAATGAACATCGCACTCGTGTATTTACCTGGATGGCTTTTCGGTTCGATCCAATAGCTCCTCTGGTAAGACTGATTTTTGAGCCAATGGCCAATCGGATTCTGGATCAGGATGTGAAAGTGATTCGAGAACAAACGGAGGACATAAAGAATGCGAATCATGCATCCTTTGTTTTCCATCGCACGGACGTAATTGGAAAGGAAATCTTCGATCTTGCCAATGGCAAGAAACTTAAGGCTAGCATACGTAATGGTACTCTGGCAATCTAAACCGCGCTTTGCGTTTTCGAGACCCAATGTTTGAAAGACGAGGCAAATTGTAATCCCGGTGTTTCAGTCTTCCGGAATGAAATACAGCTCCAGTTCTTCGTAGCGGATCTCTGAATCTCTCAATAATACAGGATTCTTAAAATCCCCATCGCTGGTGCCTTTTTTCTTCTGAAATGAGCTCATGATCTTTTCATAGGAGCCGCCTGTTAAGATCTGCACATGGATGCGATCCAGCTGATCTAAGCTACGGGCCTGGTGGTAGTAGGGATTTTTTCGAAGCTCCCCCTCGGCGATATCTACAATGTTTTTCAACCGATACCGCCATTCAGTGGCATTATGCTCATTTAGCGGTTCAACAAGCAAAATGTAGCCGGCGCCATTTATATGCGGGCGAGGAAAGAGCAGAAATTTTCCAGAAAATCCCTGGAGATGTAGCTCCTGTATCATGCGAATTGCTTGATACTCGCTGAGCTTTTCACCGGTCAGATCCGAGCTGCGATTGGAGCGACCCAGAAATCTAAGGCAGGGCGTGCTCCGGTAGAAGTCAGTGACCTGTACTACATCGCCGGTTCTATATCTGTACAGGCCTCCTGCTGTGGTGAGGAGCACTTCGTATCGCCTGTCCAGTTTCCAGTCGTAGACAGGGAGTATTCTTTCTGTTTCCAGGTCCATTCCTTCTAGAAAGTGGGATTGAATGGCAGCTACAGGGCTTTCGGATCCGGCTATCGGAATACTTACAATTCCCTCGGTCGAAATCAGTCCTTTTCCCTGAACCGGAATTTCTCCCAGTCTGTTGCGAAGTTCCGGAATGAATCCAGCGGCGGAGGCATGCGTCCAGCAGCTGCAGAGCCAAAGTTTAGGCCAAATATCCTTCCAGGTAAGTGTCTCTTCATCCATGGAAGCCAGATGTTGCAATCGACTGCTGGAAATGCTGCTTGAAAGCTTCTTTAAGAGTTCGCGATAATTCACTCTCAATCTTTCATCTAGCTTGAGAAAGAACGATGGGCTCCATACTGAGATTAGACTTAGATTCCTGCGTCCCAACAATTGCAGTAGTGTTTCCTCATAGAATTGGTCCGGATCTTTGATTCTGGCCGTATCCGGTGCGATGGCCATGATGCCTCCAAGGATCCAGCGAGTGAACCAGGAGAAGTACTCGGTGTCATCTGCAGATCCGATGGGAATGCCACCCCCGCTCATCCTTCTTTCCTTTGTGGCCGGGGAAAGCGACCAGTAGGATCTTCCTCGGAGTGCCCCGGGATGATTTTTCCATAATGCATGAATCCATGGCCCAATGCCTTCATTGAACTGCCGGATGAGCCCGGCCGTGTATGGTATCAATCGTGCAAAACCACTGCTACCGGAGGTTTCTTCGAATCTTAGAATGGATTCGCAGGTCAGTACATCTTTCTCACCGCCTGCTGTTGCCTCGATCAGATTCTCGATGTCTGAATAATCTATGATGGGTACCTTACGGGCGAATTCCGGGTAGTCAGATATGCTGCTAAATTCGTAATTCAGTCCGTATTGCGAAGAGGCGTTGCGTACAAGTATTTTTTTGAGAATTCGAAGCTGTGCTTTCTGTGGATCCCTGCAGTTGTGAATGAATCGGCGGAAAGTTAAAAAGGAGCTTAGAATCCATATATGATTGGCTATTCCTGTGCGAATCCAGTCTAGCACAGAGGATTCTCCAGCCCATCCAGAACATATTTTTTTCCAAAGGAAATGATATTATCCACTGAAATCTGTGCGATGCATGCCAGTTCTGTGCCAGCCTGAAAATCGGGATTGCGACGGAGGAAATATTCTACGTGAGGATTTCTGTTTCTCTGGTGTGTGGCCAGGGCTTCTTGCGAATTGAGTTTGGAGGCCGCTGCATCATGAATCAACAACCCCTGATCAGGAGCCCAGGAATCCGGAAAGAGCTGACTGCAAACAGCATTCAATCGCTCACGGTAATACGATGCGTATTCTTCTGTCTGATCTGGATAGTACGTGCGAAAGAAAAGAGGAAGATACATATAGGTTCGATGACCCTTGGTGGTGAGAAGCCAGAATAGCTCTTTATTGTTCGATTCGCTTTTCGCCAGGAAGCTACCAAAACTCCGGCCAACGCCGCGGATCAATTCCTGGGTTCCCCGAAAGGAGTTTCCAATAATGGTATCTCCAGAGAAAAGTACATCGAAATGCTCCGAACCGTTGAATTCCCGGACCACAAAGGTAGTGAACCCGGCAATTCTGCGATCGTCTGTAGTCAGTAGACCCACATACTGCTTCTTTCCCAGGTCTTTGAGAAAATCGCTGTATTCTACATTCTCATAGGAATGTTTCATCAAATCGAACATTTCGTCTATATCCGAATTCTTCAGAGAGTCCCTGGTCAGAAAATTGTAGCTTAGATTCATACGATGCAGAAATTTCAGGCAAGGCTAGATGGTGCCCAGACTGCCGCCCAGGGGCTCAGGATATTCGTCTGGATATCGTTCGCGGTACCATTTGCGCAGAGCCGGAAGGTGCAGGATTCCTACCTGAGGATGGATGTGATGGATTAGATGATAGCCCACATTGTGGGGTGCCAGAAACAGCTTCGACACGGGGCCCAGGCTATGGTCTCTGGTGGTGCTCACTATGCTTGATACACTTCGGTCGTTCCTTCTGAGATAGTTATGTTCTGCCAGGAGGCGGTACCCGGCAAAGAGTCCGGCTACGGTAAGCGGAATCCAGTAAGAAAGAAGAAGCTCGGTGGGCCACATCCAGGTAAGGAAAAATACAATGGAGAAAAAGGCGGCCTGATACTTTTCTTCTCTGGCGCATTCCCTTACTTCTCTGGACTCACCTGGATTTTCTGTGCCATCCATGAGAAACAATTTCGCATAAGAATTCCTCAACGGTGAAGCGACACTTGCAAGGATTCCATAAAAGGATCGGAAAATCCAGAAGGGAGCCAGCATGATATGGCGAAGCCAGACCAGAGCATACATCCAGGGTCTGCCGCGAAGGCCGGCAATGAAGTATGGATCGCTCATCATGCCAGAATCTCGATGATGGCGAATATGATGATATCGCATGGCATTCAAAGTGCTGCCCACCGGAAAACCACTGAGAAGCTCCAGTAGCCTCACCCGGCCATTCTTTCCCCGAAGCGGCAAATGAGTGGCATCGTGCAGAACAACACCCAGGCCATGAATGCGACCTGCAACCAGTATCATAAATACAGGCATCCAGTTCTGTGGCACATTCCACATCAGAATAAGAAAAGTTGCAATCCAGAGCCAGTCAGTGATCGCAATGCGAAGAAGCTCGTTTAATGTAGATTTTCGCAGAAGCGCTGCGGGCACGTCCGCCCGTTTCCAGTTCAAGGCCGATGCCGGTGCGTTCTCCAGACAGGATTCCAGATCGTCTACCAGATGTTCCAGTTTTTGGCTGTTGCCTGTGTGCATTGCTAAGCTTCGTTATCTCCCGGGGAAGCGACGCGGATCAAAGATCTTACGGTTTCCAACAGTCTCTTCCCTTTCTCTTCTGTTTGCGACAATTTTTTGCCAACTTCTTTTGCTGACTTCCAAAAGCTGAAACGAATGAAGATCATTTCGGAACAGAAGAGCTGACCTGTCGCGATAAAACATGGCTTCCTGCGGTATCTGTGCAGGTCACTCCAGGAGACACCGCTTCGGGCTACTAATTTCTGATCTGCATGAATTGGATGAAGGAAAGGACTGCTGGAGTTCGAGCTTTTCTCGGTAGCTTTGGAAAATAGCTCACCGGGGTACCGGGATGGGGTTTCGAGGGCAGGGTTCCCTACATGGCAGGATCATCGGATTGGATTTAGTCTTCTCTTTTTGGTGGGGGAGCAATTTCTGGTTGCGGTTTTCCTCCTGCAGGTTCCTCTACGAAACTCATGTGGAAATCCAGACTCAGGTCTTTCTATATACTTTCTGCGCTAATTGCTGGATTGTTCATTTCATGTTCCCGGCCCGGAGACATTGCCAATCAGAGCGGGCTTCCCGGAACAGCACAGCTAATGCAACTTACCGGGCCCTGGGCACTCTATGAAAATCAGCTCTGTGCAAAGGTAGAGTGTACCGGAGATCCCAGAGAGAATGCGCCTTTGCTTCTAACGGAGGTAAATCCGCCTCGATACGGTACCTATGTTATGCATCTTGAACTGCCGGATGATTGGAAGAATCGATCCCTGGCATTGCAGCTCTATGATGTGGGCACGGCTTATTCACTCTATGTAGATGGAGTAGACCTGGGAGGGAAAGGCCAGGAAGCCACAGAATCCGGTGCTGAAATTCCAGACTCTATTCCTGCCATATATCAGTTCTGGTCAGGGGAAACGCTTACCATTGAGGTCAGGTTTTCCAACTTCAGTCATCCCAGAGGTGGTCTGCGAAAGGCCCCCCTGCTTGGGCCTGCATCCATGGTTCTAAACTTTAGAGAAAGATCCATTCTAAGAAATGTTCTGTCTCTCGGGGTCATTCTGGGAATGGCATTCTATCACTTTGGATTATTTCTCAACCGTAGAAGTGACCGCGCATCTCTGCTTTTTGGATTGGTCTGTCTTTCCTGGAGCATTCGAATGCTGTTTACCGATGAAGTAATGGTCCGAACCATCTGGCCGCTGGGCTATGGCCTACAGACATCTATTGAATATATCTCTTTCATTCTGGCAGGACCACTGTTCGTTGCATTTCTCTCGGCAACGTTTCCTGTGAAAGGTAGCCAATGGTTGGCCAGGATCAACCTGGGTCTTGGCGGTCTTGCCTCTCTCTTCATCTTGGTGACCCCGGTTTTGATCTACGCCGATTATCTCTGGGTATTTCATATATTGATTCTGATTTCGGTTATCTGTTCGATCTATATCTGGATCGTATCTGTAATCTCAAAAAAGAGCGGGGCCATTCCTTCTCTGGCAGGCGGAGTCGTAGCCTGCCTGATGGCGGTAAACGATGTTCTATTCTATCGCGGACAGAGCCCTGTGGGACCTTTATTCCATTACGGGCTTTTGATCTTCATTCTGGCGCAATCTTACCTGCTGGCTCGAATGTTTGCCATGGCCTACGAAGCCGTGCGAAAGCTCTCCGAGAACCTGAAAAATACGAATGCATCTCTGGCTCGGTTCGTTCCCAGCGAATTACTGCGAATGCTTGGCCGATCCGATATAACTCAGGTAAATCTGGGGGATCAGGTTCAGGAGTCCATGACAGTAATGTTTACTGATATCCGCTCATTTACGACTCTTTCTGAAAAGATGAGCCCCGAAGAGAATTTCAATTTTCTGAATTCGTATCTTCGCAGGATGACTCCTCTGGTAAACAATCAAGGTGGATTCGTAGATAAATACATTGGAGATGCCGTGATGGCCCTGTTTCCGGGCAAGCCGGATGACGGATTGCGAGCCGCCATTGAAATGCAACGAGAAATTAGAGTCTATAATCGGCATCGTGCATTGAAAGGCTATCAGCCCATCTCCATTGGAGTGGGGGTTCATACCGGGGATATCATGCTGGGGATCATCGGGCATGAGAATCGCATGGAAGGAACAGTGATTTCGGATACAGTGAATACTGCCTCCAGAATCGAAAGACTGACCAGAAAATATGGAGTGATGATCGTAATAAGCGATGCGGCTCTTGCAGCGCTTCAGGATCCGGATGATTTTGAGATTCGCTTACTCGGTCGGGTGAAAGTTAAAGGGCGTTCCACCGCTCTGCAGGTTTTTCATGTTCTGTCCGGTTACTCCGAGGATGTTCGGGCTCTATATCTTTCGACTCGATCCAGATTCGAAGAAGCGGTGAACATGGCTCTCAGCGGTCAGTATCCGGAAGCTGCCCGAGCATTCGAAGAGGTGCTTCAGGCAAATCCCATGGATTCGGCCGCGCATTTCTATCTCGAAAGGATGCAAAGAGCGGGAGTGGCAGAACTGGCAGGCTAGCGGAGAAATCTATGCTTTCGCATTTCATGGGTCTTACCATTTCCTTTGCCGCCATTTTTACATTACTGGCTACGCTGCGGGGTCTGGTGGAGAGGGCATTTACGCCTGTTGTGCTCTGGATCGCCATCCTGCGATTTGCAGGTGCTGTCATATTTCTCTTTATATATTTAAACCATCAGGGTCTGTACTCTTTCTACCCATGGTTAAACCATCTGTATGTTCCGGCCAGCTGGTTTCTGGCTCCCAGCATGTACTGGCTGGCGGTTTGCTACATAGAGCCTGAGCGGGAATTTACATTAAGCCAGTGGCTTCCCTATGGCCCTGGCATTGCATTGATTGTTGCCTATGCTGCGATTGCATTGTTTCTACCGGATCAATTCGCCCATCTTCCAGTAAGATACTTTCAGACCGGACAGCTACACTGGCTGGATTCGCTCATGATTGCCGGGTTAATGTACGGACTTGTAATGTATGGAATGATCTGGCACTTCATCGGCCATAACCTGGATTTCCAGAAATTAAAAGAGCAGGGCGCATTGAGGGTATTGATTGGAATCGTAGTGGGCGGATTTCTTGGCACCGTATTTTTCCTGATGGCCTATCTGTTTAGATATATGGATGGCATTTATGGAGGAGCAACAGCTCTGGCCGTTTATACTATGTGGATCTGGGTTTTCTCGGCTCGTCATCCGCATCTGGGAGAAAAGTACGAAAAAGCCATTCAGCATGCTCGAAGCAGCCGCCTGGAAGGTGTAGACCTGGATCAATTAAAGTTACGCCTGGAAAAGTTAATGGAAGAGAAGGTCTTTCTTGATGAAACCCTTTCTGTGGCGGAGCTTGCTGATTATGCCGGCATCAAGCACTATCAGCTTTCGGAATTTCTGAATCGAGTTATGGGCACCAATTTCGCTCGATATGTCAATTCGCACCGGGTGCAGGAGGCCCGGCGTCTGCTGGCCAGCGATTCGGAAGCAAGCATTCTATCCATTGCCTACCAATGCGGATTCAGCAGCAAAGCTAACTTTAACCTGGCATTCAAGACCGAAACCGGCCTTTCGCCCCGGGATTACTTGAAGAGCCTGAAACCCGATCTGGATAGCTGAAATTGCTTCCTTTATGCGGCTCGGATTTCCTTCACCCGGCCACTCTGTCTAAAAAACGTCCAGGATTCTGATTTCAGACTACGGAATTATGATCCCGGTCGCAATTCTAATGAATCTGGCATAATCTCTCTGCATTGGCCCATATAGGCCGGTAAAAAAAGAAAAATGGGCCGGCGGGCTTTTAGTCACAGGCCTACTGCAGGAGAGTGTTTATGAAACGGAAAACCCGGGCATTGGCCCTGGTCCTGGGATTGTTATCCCTGAATTATTGTGCGCCGGAGCAGAGTCCCGATGACGTTGCTGCGGCGATGTTGCTTACTCAGCCATCGCCAGAACCTCGAGTGAATCGAGAAACAATTCAGCTGGCTTTCGATGAGCAAAATGATGGTAGCTTCGAATTTGAGAAAGATCTGTGGATTGAAAGCGCAGATGGGACTCGCATATCTGCTAACGTATTTCTGCCAGCGGGAATGCAGAGCGGACAGAAATACCCGGCCATCGTATTCGTAAATAGCTGGGCTCTAAACGAATTCGAATACATTGTACCTGCAGCCATCCTCGCGAAGAAAGGTTACATAGTTCTCAGCTACAGCACCCGGGGATTCGGAAAATCCGAAGGCCTCATTAACGTTGCGGGCCCGGCAGACATGCAGGATCTCAGTGCAGCACTGGACTGGCTGGAGGAGCATACCCCCGTAGATGTGAACAATATTGGTATGGCAGGAATCTCCTATGGAGCGGGAATAAGCATGCTGGGTCTGGCGCGAGAGAATCGTGTGAAGACTGCGGTGGCCATGAGTGGCTGGACCGATCTTGAGCGTTCTCTTTACGGAAATGAAAGCCCCAGAATGGTATGGGGAGAACTCTTGCTCCTTTCCGGCGGACTCACCGGGCGAATGGATCCTGTAATTCGTGAAAACTTTAATCGGCTTCTGGATCATCGAGAAGTGGATTATGTAAGACAATGGGCCGCGGAGCGATCTGCAAAAACCTACATCGATGCAATCAATGAAAATCGAAAGCCTCTGTACATCAGCAACAACATGCAGGATAATCTGTTCGCTCCCAATGGAATTCTGGAGTTCTATCAGAATTTGGAAGGGCCCAGAAGACTGGACATCAATCAGGGCATTCATGCTACGGCAGAGATTGCCGGGCTCCTTGGAATCTCTAACTTTGTCTGGGATAATGCCTATGCTTGGTTCGATTACTGGCTCAAAGGTGAGGACAATGGAATCATGGATAAGAATCCGGTTACAATTCAACGAAAATTTTCGAAGGACCGGGACGAATACTCCAGCTGGCCACCCGAAGATCTGGAAACGGAGACTTTGTATCTGCGTCCGTCTGGCTGGTTTCGTGCTCCTTCGCTGGACGATGACCCGAATCGAAGTAGCGGCGAAGAGAGATTCTACAACGGCATGGACACCTGGGCTTCTACAGGCATTCCACTGCTTTCACCCATCCTGGAAAGCCATGTTAGCGCACCGGTAAAACTCTATCTGCCATCTGTTTCCGATCTTCATGGAGAGGTCTTCAGGAGTGGGACCTACTGGTCCGGTCTCAAGATCCGAGGAGTGCCGGAAGCCAAACTCAGGGTGCGAAGCGATAAAACCTCGGCGCAATTTGTAGTATATCTTTACGAACGGGATCTTCTGGACTGGGGAACTCTGATCACTCATGGAGTAGTCACATTGCATGGACTGACCCCGGGAGCGGCCACGGAAGTTCTGGTAGATCTTAACGCGGTATCTTACAACCTTTCGCCGGGAAGCCGGCTGGCTCTGGTAGTGGATACGTTCGATGCGCAGTATGCTTCGCCGGACAGGGCTTCATTTCGCGTCAGTCTGGATCTTCCTTCTTCCGCGCAATCGGAACTAACGATACCAGTGATTCGCTAACATATACCGAGTAATAGCGCGATTCCTGTTCTGATCCCATTGCCTGTTTGTCGGCAGGGCGGAGCAGGAATCACCTGGCGTTAGTGCAGAATGCAAGCAAACTGCGCCCGGTTTCGATTTCAGGGCATTGCTGTGCCCTTGATTTCCTTTCCGATGCTGGCCGAGTCATCGTTACAACTATAGCATTGGAACTAAGCTTTCAGTAGTATCTATTTGTGATTCCTGGTTCAGAAGATTCTGAACTATCACAGATTGATGCTCATATTGAAAAGCCCGCTTGACCTGAGCCCGGGAGTCCTCATGATTCAGGACAATGGACTCTTTCTTTCTCACCTATTATTCTGTTAGTTCCATTATAGGCCTGGCAATGGGCCTCACTATGGGGTTGTATTTTCTTTTCCTGAGGGGAGCATCCACCACCACCCGTTACATGGCCGGCCTCTTAATCTGCGCCGGAATGATGAATGTGGCCTACTTCATCTCATCGTCGTTTCTGGATCCTCTGGCCGCTTATCATCGATGGATTACTGTTCCATTTGGCCTTGCAATGTCGGTCTTCCCTTCGCATCTATATCTCAGGTATCCGACCAATCGCTGGCCGCGCTTTACCATGGGCCTGCTTATTCTTCAGTTGATTCTCATTGTGGGGGCAGCAGGATTCTTTTTCTATTCATCCGTCAACGCTCCTGTAATCTATCATTTCGACGGTCACTACTGGGACTTTATTATCAAGAGCGGAACTGCCGTAGTGGCCGTGGTCATCCTGTTTAACTCGGTACTTCAGCTTGCCATTGGCGCCGCCAAACTTGTCGTAACCCGGGGACGGGAGCGATGGGCCCTTCTTGGCATGGTTCTGGTGCTTTTTTCCTGCGGATTCGCCCAGGGGCTGACCAACTCTATGAGTCGTGATGGAGCAATTGGTCGAGACGTTTTTCAGACTACCTTTTCGCTCACTGTAGTTCTGGGGCTCTTCGCAGTTACTGTTATTTACATGAACAATACCAGAGATCGTACCACATTTCTGGCGAAGATTATTGGAATCAGTATGGTAACCATGTTGCTGGTAATGCAGGCCATCAGCTTTTCCGTACTGGGTGAGCGAACCAGGGCGTACGATCAGCTAAGGGAGAAGGAGGCCAGGGCAGCCTACGAAGGAAGACTGAAGAATCCTCTTGTCTCTCCACTATTTTTGCGGCGTTCTTCCGGCGATGTGCAATATTTTTCCGGTGGGATTTCCATACAGGATGCCCAACTGCCTGAGCTTCCCTTTCTGGATGATTATCAGGAACCTGAAGATGGTCATTCTACTACACCCAGGCAGAGCAAATCTGATCTTCAACTTGGTTCATTTCAGAAAGCTGGCCTCACAGAAGGGGAGGATCATCGTGCCGTTCGATATGTAAGTTACGTACTGGAAGATCAGCCGGATCCAGGAAAGCTGCCGGATGAATTCGAGGTAGGCTTTTCCTATCTGTCCTATCGCCATTATGTTCACCAGGGAGCCTCTACACTGGCTATCCTGCTCTTAAGTGTCATCGTAGTTATTCTGGCTGGATTTCCTCTATTCTTTAGCGGTGCTCTAATTCGTCCCTTGCTGGATCTTCTGGGAGCCGTAAAGAAAGTAGATGAAGGGGATTTAAGCGCCAATGTCCGTGTGCGAGTAGAAGATGAAATCGGTCAGCTGGGGCATTACTTCAACGGCATGGTAGTTTCCATTCGCGACGCCCAGGCAAAACTGAAAGACTATGCAGATCGTCTGGAAGAGAAAGTTCAGGAACGAACGGCGGAGCTGCAAAAGACTCTGAGCCGGGTTCAGGAACTCAAGGATCAGCAGGATGGGGACTATTTTCTTACGTCATTGCTTTTGAGGCCGCTCCAGGCGAATCGGGCGCGAAGCGAAACAGTGAATGTGGATTTTGTGATTCGGCAGAAGAAAAGCTTTCAGTTTCGCAAATGGTCGGATGAAATCGGCGGCGATCTTTGCATGGCAGAATCCATAAAACTGAAGGGACGTCCGTATACTCTCTTTATGAATGCGGATGCCATGGGTAAATCGATGCAGGGAGCAGGTGGCGCTCTTGTGCTGGGAGCGGTTCTGGAAGCGATTGTAGATCGCACTATGCTTTCAGGAGAAGCATCCAGTCATCATCCGGAACGGTGGCTGAAGAATGCATTTATTGAGTTGCACAAAGTCTTTGAAACCTTCGATGGTAGTATGCTTATTTCCCTGGTTTTTGGACTGGTGGACGATGATAATGGTCTGGTATATCTGATCAATGCCGAACACCCCTGGTCTGTTTTATACAGGAACAAAAAGGCGGACTTTGTTGAGGCTGATCTGGATTTTCGTAAGTTGGGAACTCTGGGGGTGGACAGCACCATTTTTGTAAAAACCATCCAGCTGGAACCCGGCGATGTGCTGATTGCCGGTTCCGATGGAAGGGACGATCTAATGCTGCACAATGCAGATGGCACAGAAACACTGCAGCATGATGAGAATGTATTTCTAAGGCATGTAGAGTCTTCGGATGGGAAGCTTGAGGAAATCGTGGATTCTCTTCTTTCTGAAGGTGATCTAACGGATGATCTGTCTCTGCTTCGCATTGGCTACAGAGAGGATTTGATGCAACCCGCTTCCGATATTTCAGCAGACTATCGTTCCCTTCATGAGCAGGCCATGAATGCCTATAAAGCAGGGGATTTCGTAAAGGTTTCCAATCTTCTGGAAGATGCTGGAATTGAGGATACCAGGGAAACTCCGCTCATTCGACTACTCGCTCAATCCTATCTTCGAAGAAAGGAATACCAGCGGGCGCTTTCGGTTGCCGAGGACTACTCCTTTCTGAAGCCTGCAGATACAGAGATGCTCTATGCAGTAAGTTATAGCGCCGCTCGCGTGGGCAAACTGGAAAAGGCTGCAGACTACGGGGAGAGAATTCGCCTGCGAGAACCCCACAATACCAGGTATCTGCTTAACCTGGCTCGCATCTACGCTGCCATGGGAAATCATAAAAGGTCTGCTGGATTTCTGGAACAGGTTCTGGAAGCAGAGCCGGACAATGAGAAAGCATTGAAGCTTCAGGAACAACTCAAGAAAGCCAGGACGTAGCAGGCGAAAGCAGGCGAAGTGTAAGCCCCGCTGGCACGAAGGCAGTGCCATAGCCCGGTATTTGGCTCCAGCCCGGCAAGCAAGCCATTGGGCCGCTGAAGACTCTGACGTTGCTGCGTAGTTTCTGAATCAGGGTTAGCCGGAGATGCGTTTTCTGGCATATCGCAGAACGATAAAAGCCACCGGCCATAGAATCACCAGTAGCAGGCCTGCCAGAGTCATAGTCATCAATCCATTACCAGGTTCCTCCCTGGTAATGACCGCCAGTTCCGGTTCCTCTGGATCGTAAAAGATCTGAATCTCCTTGCCCACGGGATACTGCTTCAAGATCTCCATAGCTTTTTCTTTTGAGTCATACATGATATTGGCCATACCGATTTTGCGACCAATGTATCTTCGGTCGGCCACAGAGTATTCGTATTCAAGATCTAGGTGATAGGTTGTGCTCTCTCCATGGCCGCTGGAATATACTTCGGATTTTTCCACCGTGGCCGGTGCGGCCTGCATCCGATCCAGCACCTGTGCCTCTGAGCGATGAAGAAAATACCCCAGGAGAAACAGCAGTGGTGGCACCACCAGCAATATGTATGGCCATCGGGGCATGGCGGTATTGGGTTTTCCTTCTGCGGTTTCCAATGAATCTCTCCAGAGGCTCAAATTCTCCTCTGGCTACTCTTCAAAGGTCCAGAGGACTTTAGGGGCAGAGAAAGCTCAGAGATGCTAAGGGTTACAGAGGTCTGGTGCGAAAGGAATCATTTTTTGCGGATTCCCGACTTTACCGGTTCCCCTGCTCGCAGTACACGAGCTCCTTTTGAAACATCAAAGGCATAGGTTCCTTTGAGTTCGGTGGCCCCTTCCAGGGGACTGGGATAGGTCCAGGCAATATCTTCCGCTTTATTCGAGCCGCTATCCAGATCCACATAGGCTGCCTTTCCTTTTATGGGGCAACTGGTCTGATGCTGGTTGGGGCGAAACAACTGCATATTTATCGAGCCTTCTGGAATATAGTACACTGGCTGGAACTCATAGGATGGATGATACTCCTGAAGCTCCATAGCGTAATTGGACTCTGCCAGCACCTGGTCTCCGTACTCTACCTTGAATGGTCCTTCCACCTTGCGAATGTTTGCGTAGTGTTCTCCTGACATAAAGACCTCCGGTACAGTTTCGTATATACCGGAGGTCAGTTACATTCGGGCGCTCCTGTCAGGCAGCACACAGCACCGGAGGCCAGGACCCGATACGAAATCATGCCAGGTAAGTTGTGCTCTTGCCCTAGCTTCTATGATACAGGATCATATCCAGCGGCATAGGGTTTCCGGTGAGTCGACGATGCATACTGGAAAGCTGACCTCGATGGAATGTGCCGTGATTTACTACATGGAGAGCGATCTGCCACAGAGGCTGTTCGAACCTATCGCCGCGAGTGTTCTGGTATCGGACTATTCGGCCTGGTTCAGCCTGTAGTTCGCTTCGCAGTCGGGCAAAATTCTTACTTCGACTGGAATCCCAGAATTCGAAGAAAGAACCCGGCTCACTGGAGTCCGCCACAGGGACATCGGATCCTGGATCTTCTCCTTGAATCCTTCGAGCCCAGATTTCCTCAGCCCAGTTCAGATGTTTGAGCTTTTCCTTGATGGAACCGATTCCGTCTCCCAGGTCTCGATTGAATTGCTCCTCGTTAAGTTGAATGGTATGATCCTTTACCCGGTTGTAGGCCCAGGTATCGTAATCTAAAAGAGATTCCGTCATAAAATAATCCTCGGTCTTCCAGCTTGCTGGAATCTACCTCCACCGTAGCACCCTGCCACAGGATTGTCCTGCAATATTTTTTCGCCGCCAGGCCTTTGCGGAGTTCGCAGGATACCGGCGATAGTGATTCAGAAGGAGTATATTGCAGTGGTCAGTGCCAGATTCAGGCCTGGTTCCAGTTCAGTTCCTGAAAGGGTAATGGGATTTGATTTCTTTCCTGGATTTTTCTTAGCTGTACTCGGGAAAGATAGATTAGATGCACATCTCCCAGGCAGGCGCCGCACTGGCCACCGGCTCCAGTGCGCCGAAGGACCGTTTCCAGGGAAGGAATGCGCGCACCCCGGGAAACGGCTTCGCCAATTTCATGAACCCCCACCCGAAAGCAGCTACAGACCGGCCGTCCGCCTTCCTTGCTCATAGGTAGAATCTAATGGATTACAGTTCAGCGAGCAAGGAGTCTGTGTACTCCTTTCGCCTTTTTTCTGCCTCTTCCGGAGTTTCGATTTTTCGTTCTTCGTCTGGCTTTACGCGAAAGATGGGCTGGCCTTTCTTCACCACCACTCCGTCGTCTGGCACCAGGCATTCGGTAATGGTGCCGGAGAATTCGGCCATGACTTTGTTGAACATTTTCATCACTTCGATGATGTAAAGAGGCTGGCCTGCATCGAAATGGTCCCCCGGGCCAACGTATGGATCGCTGGTAGGAGTCTCACGGCTGTAGAACATACCCCCGCTGGCTGCAACAATGAGGTCCGCGCTGGCCACAGGTGGAGGAGCCAGATTTCGAATAGAAGTCTTCTGGTAATCTGGATCGTTGAATTTATCCGGGAATATAACCTTTAGATCGTCATCATGATGGAAATCCAGACATCCTACCTTCTTGCCCAGAGAGAAGGGGATTCCCAGAAGTGCCAGACCTGCCTGCCAGGCAATGTGGGCCGCCTTGCATCTTTCAAAGAGGTCTTTATCCATATCCGGCAAACCAGATCCGTTGCGAATGAGCTGATCCAGTTCGGCAAAGTTGGATCTGGCATCCTTACCGGTGTATCTGGCCAGGTCTTCGTAGAATTGCACGGCTGTATCCAGCAAGGTTTCATCATGATCCCAGATCTTCTGGGAAGGAGGTGCTTCTCTTCCTTCCAGTCGAACGTAATCATAGAGATCCTTCAGCACAAACACAGGGTTCTGTAACCAGGCAATCTTATCGCCCTCAAAGCGAAAGGTTACGTCGCGATTGCGAAAGATCCATCCGTTCATTACATGAGGATTGTCGAAAAGCATCTTCAAAGGACGCACGATCAGTGTATGCTTCTCAGAGAGCACCTGGGCTTCTTCTGCCTCCAGAGATCCGGAAAGCTTCTTGAAAGCATAATCTATATCCACGCCTTCCATTTCCCCGGCCAGAGTACCCACCAGAGAAAGGTAGGGTACCGTGAAACGGGTATCCGGCTTGAGCATGGGATGCATTCCCAGAAGGAAGTTCAAAATACCATAATGGAATTCTTTGTTGGTACTGAGCTCATTGCCCCGGATTTCCATCTGACGCAGAATATCGGCCAGTCTGGCAAGCATCGCTTTTCTGCTGTCTGCATATGTTACGATCAATGCGATGTTGGAATCGTACGCGCCGGCCAGGTGATAGTGAATAAAGGAGTTGGTATCTGGATTTCGGATTCCAATGCCCTGGTCATCCCGGATTTCATGCTCTACAGGAGGAGTCCAGGACTCGATAAGGCTACCTGCATGGGGTGCCAGCGCATCGTTCATGGCATTCAGTCGGATTTCGCCGCCTGCGCTATGTCGAAGCACTCGTTCCGGTCGCGGAAGTTTGTCGGCATGAGCGGAACATAGAACCATGCACTCTACCAGGGATTCTACATCGAAGGATTCATCTTTATTTTCTGGATTGCGAAATCGAAGGCTGTAAGCCATTTCTGTAACTCGGTGCTCCACCTGAATCCGGGTGTTCATTTCCATGAAATAGTGAGATTCATCGGATACAATACATTCAAACGTAGATGCAGAGTTCAGGCCCACGGCTTCTGCGAATCGCTCGGCCTGGTCTTCCATTTCCTTTAATGTGGTCCGATCCTTTTCCAGTCGGGCAGCAATTTTTTCGCTTCCTTCTTTCTTCGCTTTATCGATTTCTTCTGCGAACAGTTCATCTGTGATGGATATCTCAACAAGCTTTTGCTCATGCATCTGCAAGGAGCAATCGCGCCCACCCAGAGCAATAGCCCAGGATCCATTACCAATAAGCTGAATCTCATTGTGACGAGTGCTTTCGATGTTCATCTCTATGAGAAAGTTCTTGTTGTCCAGAGGCCCCAGGGCTTTGGACTCGGAAAGAACTTCCATTACAGCGTCCGGAACCTGGTCCGGTCCGGTGACGATTCGCTGGCCTTTACCGCCACCACCGCCGATGTACTTAAGTCGAATGCGCTTTCCAGGGTTTTCCTTGAGAATGGACGCTACTTCTTTTTTCGCGGCGTTCTGAAGGTCCTCTACGGAGATTAAAGATACTCCCTTTTTGTAACTTTCGTAGAGAATGGTTTCTGCGTAATCTTCGTCATCCAGCGAGCTATCTACAGTGAAACCATGCTCTTTGGTGAGTTTCTCCAGACCGGATCTTCCACCCACCTTTTCTATAAGAGCCACGGATGTGATATTGTCCAGACCGGGAGTAACAGTAACTCCAATCTTGCGCGAAAGCTTCTTGGCCTGGTCTTTGGCCCCGGCAAATCGATGAACGTTGCTGCGCGGACCAATAAAGCCAATGCCTGCATTCTCGATGGCTTCTACGAAGTCAGCATCCTCTGCCATGAAACCGTAGCCTGCGAAAATGTGGCTGTAGTTGTAAGTATTGCAAATGTCGATGATGTCTCCGATTCGCTCCTGTCTCTCTTCCCTGTTGGCCCCTGTATAGTCTGGAATTCGATGCACTCGATTGGGATCGGTCAAAAGTCGGAGTTCTGGCGCCAGGGTATGAGGATAGGTCACCGAATCTTTTTCAGAAAGTAAAATTCCGTAGCCTGCACCCAGGGATTCAAAGACCTCCATGGCTTCCATTCGAATTGGACCTCTACATACGATCAGAATGTTTAGATGATCGCAGCGGAAGGACTTCGCAAAGGAGGAAGTTTCTGAGATATAGCGTTTTTGCATGTTTCTATTCCTTATATGGGCAAAAAAAAGGGACACAAATGGATTTCTACGGGCCGCCTTCCTGTCAATGAAAGTTGTTTTGCCTGAATGAATCCAGATCATCCATGCAAGCAAGTCTGGACAGAAAAAAGGCCCGGATTTGCCTCCGGGCCCATTTCTGCTGATAGCGGCAGTAAACGAAATACTAAAGTGAAGGGGCTTTCTCTTCTTCTACCTGCTCTGAATGCACCAGATTCGGAGAGTTTCGAATGGCTCGATATACCATTTCGTAGGTATTTCCAGCATTCCACATCATCCAGCCTACGCCGCCTCCGGAGTGATTGCCCCGAATTTGCTGAATGATATAATCTTCATTGTAGTTTGTAACCCTCCAGGCAAATGCCTGTAGCCAGGGCCTTACAACTGTGCCTCTGGGAGAAAGGGACAGTACCCGTTCCACTCCTTCTTTGTAGAAGTGATAGGGCTCATCGGCAGGGTTGTCGTAACCCCCGTAGCCTCTGGAAAAATGCGAAGGATACAGCATAGGGGACATTATGTCTACGAAAAGAGAAAGCTCATTTAGCCTCTGTCCTGTGGTGCGAATATCCACTTCCTCGCCCCAGGCCACCACTCCAAATACATCGATGGCAATATGAACTCCAGTGCCTCGACTCATGGTAAAGGCAGCCGCCAGGAATCGTTTCAGATTCTCGGTCTTATCATGTACATCTTTGACATTATGGAAATGCACGCCGGAAAGATCGCCTTCCGCTGGATAACGTACATAGTCGAATTGAATCTCGTCCACTCCGGTAGTTAGCAGTTCATGGACAATCTTCAGGTTGTACGCCTGTACCTCATCCTTGCCTGCATCCACCCACAGATTCCGGCCTTTTACCTTCAGAATGCCGTCCGCTGAGTTTCTATCCTTAATTGCAAGGTCCGGTCGGACTTCAGATAGATTCTGGTCCTGAAACAGAGCCATTCTGGCAATTACATAGACTTCGTTGTCGTGAAGAAAGCGGATTACTTTTGACAGATCTCGAATTGGAGGTCGATGACGTCGGTATTGTTCTACTTCCGGGACTTTAGAAGCATAGTTTACGACGCCCAGGATATCCTTAACATCAAACACAATAGCATTGGCGCCTGACTCTTTGAGATGCTTAACTTCGCGCATCAGTCGGCCAGGAACCGTATTATCCCCTCGCAAATAGATGGCTCGAACCGGACGTTCTTTTTCCCATCCCAGGGGGCTGTTTTGTAGCGGGCTGGTTAGAGGTTCCGGGATGGCGACCGTGCTACCTTCTTTACAGTATTTCTTTCCAAAGGCTTCCGGATTCTCACGAATCAGGGCATCTTCCAGATCCCCTCGATGAAAAACCCTGCTAAACGAATAGTACTCACGGGCCAGATAGGCTGCACTCAGGGGCCTATCGCAACGGTGGAGAATCTTATCGCCTTCCACTACGGCCTGTTCGGGTAAACCTTCCAGGAACTGCACTACCAGGGGATCTGGCTTCTCTTCAGGTTCAGAATTCCCGGTCAGGAAATCAGGCAACTGGCCAAACTGGCTCAGGGCACTGAACTGACTGAAATCTACGGGTTTCCATTGCTGCACCAGTATGAGAGATCCTGCAGTGATAAACAGGATACCCAGGGTTGCCAGCGATCGAACCGGGGGCTTGAGGGAGAAAAGGACCAGTCTGTCTAGAATATAGCTCCAGACCTTAATGATGCTCTGCACAATAACCACGTTGCAGGAATTTGAGGACCGCTTTTAGTGTCAATTCCGATTCAAAGCTGCTTGACCCTCTGCCCAAATCCGACGAACCGTCAGTAATGCACATTTCTGTCATCTCCGGCTCCCCCCGAAAAGACAGTAATTCTTTACGAGTATCCAGAGCTCTGGCGAAAAATCTCACTGAACGAGGGCATAATTGCCCTTCTCCCATAGATTTTCATAACGCGGACATCCCTCTGGTGGGTAGGGGATCACTGGATCCGACCAGTCTCAGTAGCTTTCAAAAGGAGCTCATCGATTCCATGCGAGCGAGCTCGCTGGTAATTTTTGTAGTCCCCGAGTATAACTGGATTACCAGCGGCGAAATCATCAATGCCATTCATCAAATCGGAAATAAAGATTTGAAAGATGTTTTTCATAATCGAACGTTTGCGATGGTAGGGGTTTCAACAGGTCGTGGCGGTCGCCGACCGGCCATCGAAATGCAGACCCTGGTAAATAAGATGATCAGCTTTACCGATGGTCGCGCCATCGTTTCGCCCAGGCTCCTGGAATCGCATGAAACAGAAAAGAACCTGGATGCTCAAGGCGAATCCCTGGGAAATACGATCTATGAAAAGACCATGAACGCCTTTCTGGATTATTCTCTGGATATCACCGAGATGTGGTTCGCCGGCCGCTAGAGCTCTACAGCGCCACAGCCAGGCGAAAGGCTGGAACGGCGGCCGTTGGGGTGGATTTGTTTCCAATCTCGTGACGAGAATGGAACATTGTTTTCCTGAATCGATTTTCATCGAAGAATTGATACGTCAGTGCCTGAGTGTCTGCGAAGGTTCCTTCTCTTCAAGTCGTTCCAATAGAGCCTCCCAGCTATCAAAGAATACTAATAGCTTTTGTTGCTTCTTACTAAACCTGGAACCAGGGTCGCTAAACACGGCGACGGGCAATCGACTATCAATGTGGACTCCCGCACAGAAGCCAAGACAAATATCGTAATTCTGACCTTTGAGGTCTTGCTTATTCTGAATTGTACGTGGGAAGCGCGGTGAAGCGGGAATATCATATATCTTATAATCAATGCCTCCGCCTTGCGCGGCTCTCTGTTCTACGATGTAGCTTCTGTTGTGCTCGCCGGATAATAGAGCTCGTCCCAGGATTGATTCACTGCCGGAAGGCAGGAACCGGGTTAACTTTCCATTGGAGGTATCGATCGTCCAGACCGAGTCGTCTGCCATAAGTAGAGCCAAAAAGCCCTGTCCTTCCATTAGGAAGTCCGGCGAACCAGGAAGATTAACCTGGAAGGATTTTGAACCTGGATTCAGCGGGCCTTTGACCAGGACCAGGGGCCCCTCAAAGGGAAGCATAATCATATTGCCAGACGGCGTATAAATACCTTTGCGCTGATTCATGATCTGATCCAGCAGACCATCCCGCGGCATCACCGTTACTTCGTAGAGCTCCTCGGAGCCGGGAAAGCTACCTGCCCTTTCTCCGGATTCTATATTTACCAGTCCCGAAAACCAGTCCGATTCTGAATTACAACTCCAGTCAGGGCCGCCCCTGCACACCAGCCCTTCCGAGAAAGCCGCATCATCCTGTAATGGATATACAATAGGAGTCCAGTGTCGTTTCAGATGTTTATCAGGACCTATGCTGTAAGAATTCGATTTGATTTCGCGAACAGTAGTACCTGTGCCTGGATTTATAATAAGGGCCTTGCTATGAGCTATCATCTGCAGTCCATTGTCCTGCTCCTGTTTGGATGGCCTGCGATGGCGAGACAGTGCGATGTAAAAATAGTTACTATGAGGGGCTGGAACAAATTTCCACGGATCCAGATCAATCTGCCAGCCTTCCGGTGCCAGGTAATCGAAAGTGTTGCCAGTGAGTAAATCTGTGAAATGGTACCCGGCCACTCTTTGGACCTCTTTCCATTTATCTGAGTCCGGGTCGTAGACACTGATCTTCCCGCGGAGGATGGGAGACCCGGCAAAATGCCCGATCAATCGGTAACCTTCCCGCATCGTGAAGTTCTCTATGAGTTCCCCACTGGCTCGTTGAAAGGTTCGCACACGATGCGGCTCACAAATCGCAATAGTGTCATCTGTCAGTGACCAGACTTCCGTTTTGCGGGCATCTGCCCCGACCCTGGCATCCGCCTGCACCTCGACTGACCAATGCGGTTCTCCGCATAAGGCTGCGGGAAGAAGTGCAGAATTCAGGATCAAACAGATTTTCAGTAATCGATTCACGGTCTGGTAAATGGAATCAGGCATACATAGTTTACCTGCTGTAAGATTCTATCTGCCTTTCGGCAACTTTCAAGAGGTTTTTCGGTCTGGACAAAGCGTGAATCTAAAGCCTGGATCCAGTGCCCGCATCTGGCTCATCCATTTCGAGCGAGCATCGATGCCAGCCCAATTATCGGAGCAGAAAATCCTGTAATGATGATGTACAAAGAAAGACCCGCCTCTTCGAGCCGGGTCTTCGCATTGGCGCGTTCGTCTTTTTCAGGCGAAGCGCTAACTTATACTAGCGGGGATTAGCCTTGAGCTACCCAGAGGTTACACCAACCCGCAGGATTGATGGGGCCTTTCACAGCCTGGCATCCTCCACAGGAAGAGCCACCAGTAGGCTGGGTGTACAGTGCACAATTGCTACAGCTCTGGCCTGCTTTGCTGCTAACATCTACATATCCATTCTGAGTTCTTGTAGCAAGATCTGCTTCGGAAAGACCGCTTGTATCATTGCAGCTTACAGCGCCTTCGGATCCTTCATCAGCAGGTTTACGGCAATACGACAGAAAAGTTCCAGCGCCTGCGATTGCAGCGCCAGCGACGAGTCCTCTTTTCAAAAAGTCCTTGCGTGAATACTTATCCATGCGGCTAGGAACACTTCCTGAAAGCAGCGTGTAAAGCCCTATCTATTAAAAAATCCCTAACATTCAACTGAGACTCAGTCTCATGGCTCCAGGTGGCTGCGAAAGGGAGAGTGCACCCTTCGCGTAGAATGGGTGCACCGAATCTCTACCAAAATGGTAAGTTAGGGGAGAATCAAATCTGCCTGGCCGATGGGGCCGTGAAAGCCTCTGTATAGAAGGGCTTTTCTGGACTCGGACGTGGGCGAAAAGGAACAAAGAAAGGCACCCTTTTCGGGCACCGAGATTGTATGGAAAGGATTGCCGGAGTAGAGACCGATCAGAGCATCCTCTCTTCTGGTATTCCATCTGCTTACCAGCAGATTCCAGAGGGGAAGATCCGTTTCCTCCAGTTCTATGAACCAGGGGCCCGCCCATTTTTTATCATAGATGCGAAATAACCAGGTATGACCGGTGCGATAGAAGACCAGGTTGCTTTTCGGGATGCCCAGCTTTAACGCCTGTTCGCGCATGGCCGCTGTTCTATAGAAGACATAGCTGGATTGTAGCGAGTCTTTGTCCAGGCCTGCGAACTCCTTCCGTAGAGAGACGATGCTCTTTCGGGAAACTGCTTCATTAAGGTTGCCCTGGTAATTTTTCTTCACTTCCTGTAATTGTTCCTGTCGAACCTTCTCCTGGCCAGTGAGGTATTGGTTGATCTTCTCATTCTGATTGGCAAAGGAGTATCGGCCGGATGGATGTTTTCGAAATGCTCCTGTTCGAAGCTTCCAGTAAACCTGTCTTCTGGCAGATTCTTCGATTCGCTGTTCAGAGATACGACCGTCCTTTACAGCCTTAACAATGGCTTCGAACATTCTTCTTGTATTGGGGCCTTCTGCGGTCAGCAGTAGAACATCCACTCCTGCTTGCAGAGCCAGAATGGCCGATTCGCCGGTTTCGTATCGATCGGCTATGGCCTTCATTTCCATGGCATCCGTAAAGATCAGTCCTTTGAAATTCAGTTCCTTACGAAGCAATTGCTGCAGAATCTGCGAACTCAGAGTGGCCGGGTATTTCTGGTCCAGCGCTGGAAAGAGAATATGGGCTGTCATCAGGGCAGGGGCATTCTGATCGATGGCCTCCTTGAACGGAATCAGTTCCTGCGACTTCAGCTGATCAAGAGTTTTGGAAATCGTAGGCAGATCATGATGGCTATCTACAGTAGTATCACCATGGCCGGGGAAATGCTTGATTACAGGTATTGAGCCTGCCATTTGCACGCCTTCCATGTAGGCCAAACCCATCTGTGTTACAGTAGATTTGTTGCTACCATAAGAGCGAGTGTTGATCACTGGATTTTTAGGATTGTTGTTAATATCCAGCACCGGTGCCAGTACCAGATTGAATCCAAAATCCAGAAGCTCACTGGCCGTTACGAAACCAACGGAGCGAGCCATCTGCGCATCGCCCGCCTGACCCATGGCCATGGCCCCGGGAAATTGAGTAATGTGAGTCAGTCGAACTACTCGTCCGCCTTCCTGATCAATGCTGATTAGCAGTGGGATGCCGGTATGCTCCAGTGAAGCCTTTTGAAGACTCTGATTTAGATTCTTCACCTGATTTGCGGTTCCCAGGTTGATACCAAAAAGGATCACTCCACCCGGATGATACTTGCGAATTTCAGATTCGATTCCGGCTCGCATATCTTTGCCGCTTATTCCGATGTGAATGAGCTGACCCACCTTCTCTTCCAGTGTCATGGAAGACACAATGCGATTGGTCATTTCCTGAAGGGATTGCTCTGCTTCTGCATCTGCATCTACGCAGCTTGCGATGGCCACAGTTAGTGCAGCGAAAAATAGAAAGGCACGGCTTATCTGGTTTTTATGCATGTAATCTTGATCCGAATATTCTTTTTTTTGAAGTAGCTCAGAGGGCCATCAGGACGTAAACCGCTTAAATCCAGTTGTAGTACCTGACCTTCGCTCAGTCCGCCCTCCAGATCCAGTCTTACAGTCCTGCTGGCTTTGTAGGAGCCTTTTCCGTTGCAGGCGTAGCAATCTGTGTCCGAGCCATGGCAGTCAGGACAGAGAATTCTGGCAACCACAGGAACATAGATTCGCAGAGGTCCAGGCATCTCTCTTTCCAGCAATGGTAGTTCCAGATCATAGTTTATTTGCAGATACCTTCTTCGATCCCGGCTGCGGAACTTTTTTCGCAGCAATCCTCTCCTGGCCAGGGAGGCCACCGAAGTAGGATAAACGAATCGTTCTGCTCCTACGCGAAAAACCTTTCGGGCTACTTCCGTAGATCCATTCATTCCTGCCTGCTTCAGTCTGTGCCTGAAAAACACTTCATCGAATCTTCTGCGGGAGTCTTCCTGAGACAGAATTCGGTAGGCGGTGTAAATGGAATGAAAGCGAAGTGGGTCGCCGCCCTTTTTATCTGGATGATGGATTTTTGCCAGCTTTCTAAAGGCCCGCTGGACTTCGTCGGCGGAGGCTACCGGGCTTATGCCCAGCAACCGGTAATGATCCACGAATACGGTGGGCATATCATTTAATGCTTTTCGTCCTTTCGTAGCGGTAATGGTCCGACTTGATTTTGTTCCGGATTAGATATCGAATGATTCGTTCTGTATCTCGCATGGACTGCAAATACCGACGCAGGATGTCCAGCCGGTCCTGGACCTGCCGAAGGTACACAGTTGCCACTTCTTTCTTTCCCTGACCGGACTCGACCAGCTCTTTGTAATCCTTGATGCTATCCTGTCCGGGCCCGGGTAGCTTGAACTGAGTAACGATGCCCCGGCCTGAATCCAGGGTCTCTTCTACTAGAATAGCTATGGGAACTTCCAGAGCACCACTTTTAGCGGCCTGGGCCATGGAATCAGCAGTCATGGTTTTTCTAATTATATAGATGCCTCGCACTCTTGCCTGGCGGCGGAAGAATTCAAACTTTCCAATCCGCTCCCCGTCCCAGTGAATGGTGGCAATTTCATTTATAAAGAATCTATTTTCGATGTTACCCGGATTTCCCATATAGGTAGCTGTGACATTAATTACAGTTTTGCCATCCTGAACCTTTCCCAGAACATCCAGGTCGTTTTTCATAGCCGCGATGGAGGTTTCTACCTCGGCAATCTGCTGGATTAGATCCTGAATCTGTTTTTTCTGGGCCTTATTTGGAACTTCAAGCTCTGTGAGAGAGGGGGCCCCGTTGGTGGAATTCTGCTCTGCACGATTTTCATACTGCGGCGCAAAGAGAAAGAAGGCCAGCACCGCCATTGGAATAAGTTTCCTGTTCCCCATCGATGTTAACATAATTGCGAAAGTCACCCTGTCTCTTAATATCGGTCTTTTTTCCAATTTTTCATTGAATTCTTTGTGGCCCTCTGTAGGCTGTTGCCCTGGACTCTGTATATGGAAATCAGTGTAAAGAAAAACGAGAATCAGATTCTGTTCGAACTGGAGGGAAGTCTGGACATCTATACCTCCCTGGATCTCAAATCTTCCCTGGAAGAAAACGTAAAGGAAAACAATCCGGACGTTGTAATCGATCTGGATAAGCTAACTTACATTGATTCCAGCGGCATTGGTATCCTGATCAAAGCTCTGAACTACATCCAGGGATTGAATGGCAAGCTCTGCGTGGCCAATCTGAAGCCTGCCATCGAAAAGGTATTCAAAGTTAGCGGTCTTACCTCCTACTTTGAAATCCTTTCTGGCGATGAGTTCAAGTCCCGCTATTCCTTCTAGCCAGCCGACTTGTTCCGGCAAGATATCGGACGCTGGCGTCCAACCTGTAGTAAGGCTCAGTCTGTTTCGGGAGGCACTTCGCTCAGGAAGGCGTCCCAGACGGCCAAAAGCTGGTTGCCCGGCCCTGGCCTTAGCTCAATTTCCAATCTTCGATCCGGCATCAGTTCTCTGGTGATGGGCAGTACCAGGGGAGACGCTGGCTGTGCTCCGGCTCCAAAGACCTGGGTGCTGATTCGCTGGCCATTCACAAAGATCTCCAGGAATTGGACCGGTAGCTCTGTGCTTTCCGGAAGCCGAATCTCATTGCTGGAGGGATAGCAATGTGGCTCCAGAGGTCTGTTTCTGGTTCCCTGCTTTCTAAACGATACGAAATCCAGGTAAAGATAGACTCTTCCCTGTCCGGGGGCAAAGAGTTCAAATGAGGAGCCGCGGGAGGATATAACTTCCGCTTCCGAGTCTGCCAGGTCTCTTAAAGGACAGTCCGGCGCGATTTCCAGACCTCTCTGGGAAGCCCAGATTTCCAGTTCCCGACCGGAAATGAACTGACCCATGTGCTTTTCCAGGCCAAAGTCAATTTCCCTGGGAAAGGCCGTGGGTGCCTCGGCCCGGGCTGGATACCAGCCGGCAGCAATCAAAAGAAGTATGGTTCCTGCCTTCCGAAGATGGTGGGCGGATAAGCCTCCAATGGCTCTCCAGGAGCTGGATTGAACCTGCATATTGGACCTATCGGCATTTCAAAGGATGAGCAACAAAAGGAAAGGTCCCCGGAATTAGAAGAAAGGATTGGTTGTTTTCTCGTTATAGATTCTTGTGAAACCCCCATGCCCGGGAATGACTGCGGTGCCATCGTCCAGAGAAAAGAGCCTGCTACGAATGCTCTTTAAGATTTCATCCGAATCTCCACCCGGAAGATCGGTTCTTCCTATGCCACCTGCAAACAGGGTATCCCCGGAAAATACCAGGCCTTCGACGCTGAAGCAGCAGGAGCCGGGGGTATGACCTGGAGTGTGGAGCACTTCCAGTTTCTGGTCTCCGAAATGCATGATCATCCCATCTTCCAGATCCAGGTTGATGGATTCTTGAGCTTCCATGGGAGGAAGTCCAAACCATCCGCATTGCATGGCAAGATTACGATATAAGAAGCTGTCTCCCTTATGAAGGCCTACCTGCACGATTTTTTCCGGATCCGCCTCTCGTAGGGCTTCTGCCACTCCATGGGTGCCCAGACAATGATCGAAATGTGCATGTGTATGGATGATCTGCGAAACCTGCAACCCTCGTTCATTGAGCACCGATAGTATTTTTTCCTCTTCTCCGCCAGGATCCACTACAATGGCTTCCTTGCTGCCTTTGCACTCGATAATGGAACAATTACATCCCAGAGGCCAGACCGGAAATGAGGTAACGGTGGCATTATCCAATTCAATCACATTTGCCTGCACACTTCAAGATTCTCCGAAAAAGGCCATGCGACAACCATTTTCGGGTTTACGTCTTCTTCACGGACGCTACAATCCAGGCCATGGAAGAGTATCTAAGATTGAAAAGGATAATAACAATGGCGGCAGTTCTGGTTCTTTTCGCCCTGTTGCCGTCCTGCTATAACAACGTTCGCGGTCCCGGGCCCACCAATGGATTTACTACATTCCAGCTGGATTCGGATGACTATCAAATTCTCGGAACTGTAGAAGCCGAAGGAACGATCTACAGCATTCTGGGACTGTTTAATTATGGTGGCCAGGGATTTTCGGCTCTGCGAGAAAAAGCTCTACAGAAGGGAGGGGATGACGTAATTAACGTTCAGACCGATCTAGAAGTATTTGGAATATTGTTTTTCGTCTATAACGAGTTTCGCTGGAAAGCCACAGGAACTGTAATTCGCTATCGCTCCGGTGTGCGAGCGGCTGAGTAAATCGCCTGACCGGTAGTGACATTTTTCTCGAAGGCGGGCGGATTATGAGTCGTACCCTGGCCAGCCATAGCGGACCTTTCTGAGGTTGCTACCTGGCCAGTGCAATTCTGTAACGCTCCATCCACAGCGTGCTTAATAGTCCATCTGGGCCCATTCGAACTTCTTCGCCTCGCAGATGGACTCTTTCGCATTGACTGCCCTGGAATTCTGGTCGTACTCCGGCCATGAAAACTAGAATTCGTTTACTATCACTCCTGGCAGGGGCGATCCTGCTCATAAGTAGCTGCGAGCCAGCCGGCGAAGAAGATTTTGGCGATACATTGTTATTGCTCTTTCTGGTTACTCCACCGGCATCCATTCGCTTTACGAATAACAGCGGATCTACGACTACCTACACAATGCACGTTGCTTCTGGATGTGGCGATTCGGCAATGCTGACTTTTACTGTGGCCAACGGACAGACGAGCAGCTACCAGTCCGTTACCACTTCCCATAGGGCGGCCATTGGACGTAATGGATCTACCTGTTCGTCGAAGTTATCATTAATCCGTGGCAAGGAGTATACCATTACGGATACAGGTAGCGGATACACTTTCTCGGAACCTATCCAGACTGCAGATAGTCCTGCCTCCCTCACCCTTTCCGGGCTTTGAAGAAGGTAGTCCTTACAAGATGCCCAGGGCATCGGCCATGGGCCTGCGAGAGCCGGTCCACAGGGATTGATCCAGAAGCTCATCTCTGTGGATATTGCCCAGGGCGGCCAGAAGGGAATTCTTGATTTGCGGACTGGACTTTTCCATATCAGCGAGCATCGTTTCCATCTGCTTTCGTCTGGCTCCTTCCTGGGATCCACACAGATTGCAGGGCAGCACGGTCCATCCCTGGAGCTCAACGTAGGAGCGAATGTCATCTTCAGAAACCTGGGCCAGCGGCCGAATGACGTGCAGATCCCCTTCTTCAATCCGATAGATGGGAGGCATACTACCCAGCTTTCCATTGAAGAATGCATTCATCAGAAATGTGCTCAGAAGATCCTCTCTATGATGACCCAGGGCAATGCGATTACATCCGTTCTCTCTGGCCAGTCTATAGAGAATCCCTCTTCGTAATCGACTGCAAACAGCGCAGTAGGTCTTTCCTTCCGGAGTCAAATCCAGAACGGTGGAATAAGTATCCTGATATTCTACATGAAGTTCGTAGCCCATGGACTCCACCAGTGCCTTCATGGGTGCCGAGTCATGGCCGGGCTGTCCCTGGTCCAGATGCACAGGAAAAAGCTCAAAGGAAACCGGAGCTTTCTTTTGAAATTCGCTCAATATATGAAGCAAAAAGGAGCTGTCTTTTCCACCGCTCATGGCCACCAGGATCCGGTCTCCATCCGCAATCAATTCATACTCTTGAATGGCGCGCCCAACCTGTCGGTTCATACTATTAAAGAGGCTTTTCTCGGACTTCTGGCTCATCTGGTCACAGGGCCGCAGCCCGGGTACACGGACCATTTTTTTCTATGGAACGTGTGTAAATTGGAGCCAGTTGCAGGGATTGACTTGCAGGATAGCTCCCGATCTGCTGAGATGGGAATCATGTCTGTGCTGGACCAGCTAAAGCGGGTAACCCTGGAGAAATACCCTCAGAATCATGTTGTTTTCAAGGAAGGGGAAACAGCCGGGGACAGCATGTACTTCGTATTCGAGGGAATCATCGGGATCTTCCGAGGGGAAGGAAACGAAGAAAGACAGATCAATTCTATTGGCCCAGGGAAATTCTTTGGTGAGATGGCTCTAATCCGTTCTCAGCCCAGGATGGCCACAGCCAAAATTGTAAGTCCGGAAGCCAAGCTGGGAGTGATCAATAAGTCCATTCTGTACAAGCTTTCCGGCTCCAGTCCTCAATTCCTGTTCTATCTGTTGAGACATGCGGTGGATCGGTTGATTAAGTCCGAGGATACCTTACAGAAGCTCACTGAAGAGCTGGATCAGGAAAAAGCCAGGAGGGGAATCAGCTAATGTCCCTCAACATCTTTGAGTACGTCAACAACCTGGCCACCGCCTACTACAAGCAGGGCGAAGTGATCTTTGAACAGGGCCAGGAATCGGACGGACGGATGTACTTTGTTTCAGAAGGGGAGATGAGCGTATCGCGACAGATCGATGGTGCCGATTACACTATCGCCACGCTGGGCCCGGGGGCTTTCTTCGGCGAAATGGCCATACTCAACCGCAATCCTCGCTCGGCTACAATTCGCGTACAGACAAAGCATGCCAAGCTGGGATACATAGACGAACCAATGTTTCTGCGAATCTCCAGAAACGATCCTGTATTTCCTTTTTCTCTACTGAAGCTCATTCTGGAAAGAACCGCAGAGGTTGAAGATGCCATCGCGGAAACGCGCCACAAACTTCTGGAAATGAAATCCGGGGCTGGCGGCGACCCCTATTCCATGGGCTGAACCAGCATTCATTTTCGTTCTCTATGCTCGGTGTTCCATCCGGCCGTAATGAAAAGCGCCGTGCAGGAACTGGAAACATCCGCCGTATGCCAGACTCCCGGTTCATTGATGGCATATTCACCAGGTTTTAATTGGATGGTCTGGACAACTCCATCGCGTTTCTGGATTAGATCCATTTCTCCTTTTATGCAATATACAACTTCGCTTCCCAGTGGATGCATCTCCCAGACATTCCAGGATTCAGTGAAGGTGTATTCGCTTACCAGTCTGCTTTCTGCGCCGTCCGCAGAATGGCGGCTTACGTAATCGGCATACCATTCCATGCCGGTGATGGGGCTTTCGGAAATGGCGCTACCGGCCAGGCCCAGATGAATTGGATTCTTTTCAAGCTTTTGAGAGGACTCCATTTTACACTCCGCAATTTATTGGTGGCCGCATGACTCAGAGGCAATGGACCTATGGGGCACAGACTCTGAATTCGCTTAGCCAGAATTGTTTTCGCATGACCTCAAATGGTCAATTAGATCTCATTGAACATTTGAGCATAGGAGCCTTCAGCGGGGGTCGTCTATGAGGGATGGGTTTATGGATCGTGAGGAGATGAGCGGGCGGCGCTTCGATTAGAATTTCTTCAAAGTCAGCACCAGGTAGCATCGACCCATGTACTTTCGGCCTCTGCGATCCTGAAGAAAGAATATCAGGATGTACTGACGATTGGTGCTCAGGTCGATGGGCACCAGTTTATGGTTCAGGTTCTCCGGCGGTTCCAGGGTAATATTGTAACCGGCATCGCGCAGCTCCTGTATGATTGCACTGGCAATTTGATTGGAGAATTCCAGCAATACAGAATCGGCCATTCCCTTTTCGCCCAGGTTTACGCCGTACTTTTCGAATATCACCGGAAGCATTTTGAGTTTGGTATAGCCATCCATGCAGAAGTAGAGTTTTCCCTCTACGTCACCGCCAAAGCCAATGCCGGATGCAGCTTCGTAGCAAAGTCCTTCATTTCTGGATGGCCCGTAGGCTTCTCTTACGGCATGGATTTGCAGGTTCTGCTGAATATACTCGGTAAAGCCTCGCGCCAGTGTGATGACGATCTTTTCGTCCAGCAATGGATCCATGGGGATTATAGAGGAGGAAGGGAATTGCTCGAGGGGGGACTTGAACCCCCACAGGATTGCTCCCACAAGCACCTCAAGCTTGCGTGTCTACCAATTCCACCACCCGAGCGTGAGCATAGAATTTTTTCTACTACCCTGCGGTCGAGTAAAATCCCCCGGAAGCCCTGCCATAGCTCCCGGAAACATCGGAACGGCTGGACATTCTGGACGGACTTGCAGGCATGCATCATGGCGAACTCCAGAAAGAAGAATTATTCTCTCCGGGCCGATGTCCAGAAGTCGGTGGATTCAGGAAACCTCATGGTGTCGGTTTCTGGAATTCGAGGAACTCTTCCAGGAGGTTTTCGACCGGACCACCTGGCTCAATTCATTCAGGCCTTTGCCTCTATAACGGGAAATTCCATTGTGCTGGGAAACGATGCCCGACCATCCGGGCCGGCCATCCGAGAATTGATTCAGGGTATTCTGAAGCTATCCGGAAAATCAGTGCTGGATACAGGCCTGGCGCCTACGCCTACAGTGAAGGCTGTAGTGAATCAGAAAAAGGCCTCTGCCGGTATCATTGTTACCGCTTCTCATAATCCCATTCAATGGAATGGATTGAAATTTTTGAAAAAGGGCGGTTTCTTCTTTGGCTCATCGGAACTAGAATCCTGGAAGGAATCTCTGGCTCTGGCCACGGACGTTACCGTCCCTCCGGCCAAACTGGGAAATACAGAAAAAGTAGATGGCATTTCTCTGCACATCAATTCCATCCTGAAGCGCATTCCCAATATCAATCAGATTCGCAAAAAGAAGTATAAAGTTGTGGTAGATGCAGTTAACGGAGCAGGACGGGAAGCTTTGCCAGCATTGCTGGAGGCCCTGGGCTGCAAGGTTGTTCGATTGAATTGCGAACCATCAGCCGGATTCGCAAGACCGCCGGAACCCACACCCGCCGCCCTTAAGGAATTTGGCAAACTGTGTCAAAAGGACAAAGTGGCGGCAGGTTTCGCTCTGGATCCAGATGCAGACAGGCTTGTTCCTGGAACCGCCATTGCAGGAGCCATCAACGAAGAATACACCCTGCCTCTGGCTCTTATGGGATTTGTTCAGAGTTTGCGAAGCGGAACGGGGAAAAAGAAGGGCAGTGGTGTAAAGCAGGGGGTAGTAGTAAATCTTTCATCTTCCTTGCTTACATCTCTGGTTGCCCAGGAGGCAGGATTGCCATTTTCCCGATCGCCGGTAGGAGAGGCTAACGTTGTAGAGTCCATGCTCAAAACCAGTGCTGTCTTCGGAGGAGAAGGCAACGGTGGAGTTATTGATCCGGCTCTGCCATCCTATGGTCGAGATTCCCTGGCCGGGGCTGCCTGGATTCTATCGGCCATGGCTCAGTTCAATATTACCTCGCTGGATGGCATGCTTCAGAATCTGCCGGCCATTCATATGCGAAAAGAGAAGATTGAGATGAAAAGGCCTCGGATCCCTGAAGCTTTCAAGAAATTAAAGAAGTCAATGGGTGCTCGAGCTAATGTGGATGAAAGGGATGGCTTATGGCTTGGCTTTCCTGAAGGCTGGGTTCATCTTCGCGCAAGCAATACCGAGCCAGTAGTTCGCCTTATAGTTGAGGGGCGAAATGCTACAGATCTTGAAACTTTGCATCAGGCGGCGCGAAAGTCCCTGGGAATGCGAAACTAATCCTGCACCAACAATCCGCGGAAAGCTTCCGGTGTATCGGATTACCACGGCAGGTTAAAGGATTGGTCGACAATGAAATGCTGTTCCGGAATAGGCAGCCCGGGTCTGATTGAGCCGACAAGGCCGGCTCAATGCACTTCTATCGATGTTTGCCTGCTGAGATAGCCCGGTTCTATTGATTTTCAGAATACCATTGTTCGTAGTCCCTGGGGTCATTGCCCAGGTCCTGGCCCACCAGAGACCTTAAAACCTTTAGTCCACTATCTCGTCCCTCGTAAGGAGCGTTGGGATATCCACCGTCCTTCTTCTTCATGTATTCTGCTATGGCGGGAATGGATCGCTTGTCCTGAAATGTTTCGTGAACAACTAGAAGTTCCTCGAAGGATACAAAAATGGGAGGATGCTCTGTCATCATCAGGGCATAATCCAGCACCGGTTCGTACCTCCATCGAGCAAGAGTTAAAACAATTTCATTTTGATAGAAATGTCCCGCTCGCATGATTTCCATCAATGAAGGGGCCGCGCTTCGAATGTCATTTTGCGCACAGAAGCGAAAGAATGCCTCTCTGGCCTCACTCAGCGGGTAGTTCGAAATCCGGGTAAATCGTTCATCAGGAATTCTAGTGTAAAAGATGCTGTAAAACGCACGATAAAAGCCTCCAGTCCCACGAAATGCTTCTCTGAATGGGGCCGAAGCGGGATCTTCATTATTGCTGGTTGCACTCCTGAGCGAAAAGCGACCAGGTCTTTCGATACCGTCGAACATTACCTTCATCGGCGAAGAATCCGGTATCTGTACCGTTATGGTTCCGCTGGATTCGGCCCCCGTGTACCAATAAGAGTTCTTGTTTCCCTCCAGAGATGTATAGCGGGCCCCTAGAGGCTCAGTCCTGGACTCGATCAGCAAATGCAAACTTGCCTTAGATCTATCTACTACTTCAAAACCCATCTCTTTTACCATAAACTCAACATCGTTCAGGTAGGGCGCGGCCTCTGCTCCCGCGCTTTTCGATAGTTCGATATGCTCGATGGAAAGACGGCTAAATGTATTGAATGAGCGGGGTGGTAGAGGATTCTGGATGTGAATCCTGGAGGCGCATGCTGATAAGAGAAAACATAGTAGTATATATGATATATAGTTCGTTATTTTGTATGAAATTTTCATGACCATGTTACTAAATAGCCATCCTGTGAGGTCAAGGAATTGTTTTCGTCATGAAATGCGCGGAAGCTGGCTTATCTATCTTCGAGCGGCATGGATAAGATCCTGGCCCGGTACATGCTGTATCCAAAACGCCACAGTGTACCTCCTGGCTTACACAAATAATGTTAAGCCAAAAGTAGCCGGATTTAGCGCTCTTTCCTACTTGCTCCAAAATCCAATGGTCAAAATCTGCCAGGCATGTGTGGAATCGTGGCCTACGCAGGTCCAAAATCGGTACATTCGGTTCTTCTGGTGGGATTGACCCGCCTGGAATACAGAGGCTATGACTCGGCCGGCATAGCTACCATCGATAAAGGTGAACTGGAAGTAAGAAAAGAGAAAGGAAAGATCAAGGAGCTGGAAGATCTTCTCAAGCTCTATCCCATTGAAGGGCCGGCAGGCATCGGTCATACCCGCTGGGCCACCCATGGACAGCCAAGTAAGGGAAATGCGCATCCGCATACCGATTGCAAGAATCGGATGGCACTGGTTCACAACGGAATTATCGAAAACCATCATATCCTGCGAAATGAGCTAACAGCCAAAGGTCATCTATTTCACACTGATACAGATACGGAAGTAATCCCTCATCTAATTGAAGAGGAATGGAAGAAAACTGGAGATCTAAAGGAAGCGATTCGTACCTCCGTGGTAAGACTGGAGGGCCGCTACTCCTTCTGCCTGGTTCACGATGAATTCCCGGATACTGTATTCTTTGCCCGGGATGGATCGCCACTGGTATTCGGACAGGGCGCTGGAGAGACGTTTCTGGCAAGCGACATTCTTGCTGTTATTCCGCAGGCCAAAGAGCAATTTATAATCGAAAACGGTCAGTGGGGCTGGATCAACAAAGACGGAATGCATCTATTCGATGCGGATGGCACCGAAGTAACATTCGAAACGACGAAGATCACCATGCAGGTCAGTGAGCTGGACAAAGGTGGCTATGAGCATTTTATGCTCAAAGAGATCTATGAGCAACCGGACATGCTACGACGAATCATCGAGCGTCGAATGGACGAAAAAGGCAAGATTCGATTCGATGAAATGGAGATGTCCAACGACTTCTTTGGACGGGTGGGTCGAATCCTTGTTACCAGCGCCGGAACATCCTGGCATGCAGGTATGGTAGGTAAAATCTATCTGGAGCGCTTCGCACGGGTAGCCACCGAAGTAGATATATCCTCGGAGTTTCGCTATAGAAATCCCATCGCAGAAGGGGATACCCTGGTGATGGCCATTTCTCAGAGCGGAGAAACCGCCGATACCCTGGCTGGTGTTCATGAAGCGAAAGCGAAATTCTGCCGCGTTCTATCCCTGGTGAATCGCACCGAGTCTACCATCGCACATGAATCGGATGCACACATAGATCTTATGGCCGGTCCTGAAATTGGTGTGGCTTCCACCAAGGCATACACAGCGCAGATAATGCACCTGCTATTCTTCTCTTTGATGATGTCGGGCGTTCGCTGGCTCACAGAAAAAGAAGATCGAGAAGAAATGTTTCAGGAAATTCGAATGATTCCTGCAAAGATCGAAGCCATCCTGGAAAAAGCGGATGAGATCAAGGAAATGGCGAAGCAATTCAAGACTACCAAGGATTTTGTGTTCCTGGGTCGCCATTTCAATCATCCTACTGCCCTGGAGGGAGCTCTTAAACTGAAAGAGGTTTCCTATATCCATGCCTCCGGATACGCCGGTGGCGAATTCAAGCATGGGCCCATTGCACTGATCACTGATGAAGTGCCTGTGGTTTGCCTGGCTCCCAAAACCGAGATCTACGAAAAAATGGTATCCAACATCGAAGAAGTCCGGTCTAGAAAAGGTAAAATCCTCTCCATCGTCACCGAAGGCGATGAGACAGTGCCTGCCATGTCGGATTTCTGCTTTACCATACCGAACTGCCCGGATTATCTTACTCCTATCCTCTCGGTTATTCCGTTGCAGTTGCTGGCCTATTATGTGGCCCTGGAAAGGGGATGCGAACCGGATCAGCCCAGAAATCTGGCCAAGTCCGTAACAGTGGAGTAACCGGGATCATTTGATTCCGTATGTCATCCCGAAAACCGGACATCCTATTAATTGAGCGTGGCCTGCTGGAGCATCGTCCGCTTAGCAGATTCCAGAGCATTTTCAGATTTCGCAGCGGTCTTTTTAGTGAATGGGAACGCATTCGCCTGGAATTCCCTTCCAGCAGATTGCTCTACTATCATCCCGATCCAGAGCTGGAGGGCATCTTCGCTCGCAGCCTGGGGGCAACGGCGCTACAGAGTCTGGCTTCCGATGAGCCACTGCATCTGGCAGCAGACGATCGAGGGCGGCCAGAAAAAGAAATTCAGATTCTATCCCAGAAACCGGGCATCGAAATCCGTACTTCCTCCCGGCTATCTCTCTTTCGCATCCTGGATGATTTAGATGGATCCATCCAGCAAGACCTGGATCTAATTGGTCGGGCACGGGATACGGAAGCGGTAGCCGATATTGAACTGGCCCGATGGCAATGGCTTACCGGACCCTATCATGCACTATCCGGAGTTTCCGTTCTGGGAAATCCGGGAAATCTAATGGTTCATCCATCCTGCGAAATCGGTCCAGGGGTGGTGCTGGATGCCCGGGAAGGTCCCATCATTCTGGACGAAGATGTAAGGATTAGCGCCTTTTCTTTTCTGGAAGGGCCGTTGTATGCTGGCCCGGGATGTAGACTGGACAATCTACGACTTACCGGTGGCAACCTGCTGGGGGCCGGATGCAGGCTGGGCGGAGAAGTAGAAAACTCCATTCTGGGGGACTATACCAACAAGCATCATGAAGGATTCATAGGTCATAGCGTTATCGGAAGCTGGGTGAACCTGGGAGCCCTGACCACAACTTCTGATTTAAAAAATAACTATGGCGAAATTCGGCTCAAGCTACCGGTGGATCAGTTTCCGGACTACGATAGCGAAATTGTAGAGGTATCCACCGGTCGTATCAAATTTGGCTCCATTCTGGGTGATTGTGTAAAAACGGCCATCGGAACCATGATTAACACCGGCACAGTGCTGGATGCTGGAAGCAACGTTTTTGGCGGACATCCGCCCAAGTATCTGTATCCCCTTTCCTGGGGGCTTACCGGCCGAAGATATCAGACCGAGCGATTCCTGGCGGATTGTGAAAAGATATTTGCTCGCAGAGGTCAGAGTCCGGATAAGGAGATGCCCACTCTGGTGCACCGATTGGTATCCGGGAAGCATCCGGAAAACATGGATTTTCTGGGCGATGGAATATAATGCAAGCGTTAAGGTGCCTTTACTTACAGGTACCGACATCAGATAACAATCCCGGAACCGAAGAACTCTAGAGGTGATGGACAGGAATAATGGCTAAGAAGAAAGAAAATATTTCCTTTGAAGAGGCCCTTGAGCAACTGGAGGAAATCACGCGAAGTCTGGAAAGCGGCGAGCTAACGCTGGATGATTCCATTCAGGCTTACGAAAAGGGCATGGAACTGAAAAAGATTTGCACTTCTATTCTCGAGACAGCTGAAAAGAAGCTGGAATATATTAAAAAACAGGAAGATGGATCGGTTTCTGTTGAGCCCATCCCCGAAAAAGAACAGGACGCACTGTTCTAGAAAAGGCTTCCCTTTCGGATCCAGCACCAATAGGATCGATATTGAAGCAGCTCCCACGGCGCGACGCCGTTCCAGGGCTTTCTGAGATTAGGCCTGTCTGGATCAGACTTTGCGCGAATATGAATTTAGAGATTTGAATCTCTCTCAGACTACTTTCAATGAATATTTATCCGCTCAGTTCCATCATGGAAATTTTTTGCGAAGGACCAGATCATGAATGCCGGTGAATCCGAGCCATCGGCTTATTCCGTAAGGATTGAAAAGTGGGTGCAGAATGGCCTGACTCTGACGCATGTAGATGGACAGACAGTGTTCGTTCATGGAGCCTTGCCCGGTGAAACAGTTCGCATTAGAATCGTAAAAGAACGCTCTCAGCATAAATTCGGAATCTGCGAAGAGGTGATAGAGCCGGCCAGTAATCGAGTGTCCCCGGATTGTCCTGTGTTTCCTCAGTGTGGGGGCTGTAGCTTTCGTCATATATCTTACGATGAGGAATTACAGCTGAAACTGGATTTGCTACATGAGCATAAGTTTATTGCTCCTGCTCTGGGAGATCTAAAGGTTCATACCGGACCCAGGAATCATTATCGTAATCAGGTAAGGCTTCATGCCTCGGAGGCCGGCCCGGGTTTTTTCGCATTGCATACGAATGATGTCGTACCTCTGCCGTCAGCTGGCTGCCTCAATCTTTCTAAATCGCTAAATTTTCGCATTGCCTCTGAGAAAGAACTGGAGTTTCGCGATTATCTTACGGAACAGGCTGCGAAGCGCAAGGAAGCGGATGCAATTCCGCTTCCAGGGCTGGATTTTAGCTGGCGAATGGCTGCTACCGGTTTTTCCCAGGCGAATCGATTTTTGATTCCGGATTGGCTGGATTCCATTTATTTAATGAGTCAACCTTTTCTGGCGACCAGCGGCGAGAAGGTAAGTTCAGTTTATGAGTTATTCTGTGGTTCCGGCCTTATTGGAGGCCATTTGATTTTGAGATCGGGCCAACGAGTAGATGGAAAAAGTATCCAATACTTCGGGGCTGAATCTTCCGGCCCTTCTCTGGAAAAAGGCAAATCCAACTTTCGCGCGGCAGGAATCAAAGCCAGGCTCATTAATGCGGATCTTTATCGCGGAAATATTGCTCAGCATCTGAATCGGCAGCTACCTGCCCCGGATCAGAATTCCTTAATTGTAGCCAACCCTCCCCGGGCAGGCCTGAAAGAAAATCTAGCCCAATGGATTGTGCAGAGCAAGTCCACCGTACTGGTTTATTCTTCCTGCAATCCACAGACTCTGAACCGGGATCTGGGAATTCTGGAGCGAGGTGGCTTTCAAATGAAGGAATTGCACTGGTTTGACTTTTTTCCGGGTACGCCTCACAGTGAACTGGTTACCCTGCTGGAACGTGCATAATTCGCTTGCTTCCCAGGGGTCCGGTTGCAGCCTTTCCGGGTGCAGGAGTGCAACCACAGAGATGCAGGGACAGAATGCTTTTTCCCCTTCATGCATTCTGACTTGAATCAGCATTATCGCGGGTTCAAGACTTCTGTTTTGCGTGCCGCCGTCCTGATGCTTCTGGGCTTAATTTCCTTTGCCGGTTGCCGCTTCTGGGAGCCTTCCGACGTTATCTATAAGCGATACGCATTGTATAATCTGGAAGAAGAGGGCTATCTGGCCAGCGATATCATTCAGACCCGTGGAAAGGCAAATTCCACAGCCGATTCAGGGAAGGTTCAAAGAGACCGCATTTGTGCCCAGAAAGCCCTGGAAAAAGCGCAGTTCCGGATGGCGCGCATTTTTCTGCATACCCGGCTGAGTATCCCACCGGTTCCAGTTACCGGCAATCGCGCCAGTTTTGATCAGGACTATCCGGTGCAGTTTTCGGACCGGGATCTTTTTCTGGCCACCATCGATTATGCAGCTATTCTACAAAAGGGCTACATTGCTTTACAGGATACCAGCGATGGCAATGTTTGCACCGTGGTCTTTCGAATTCGCGACCCGAATTTGATCGATGAAATCAAGTCCGTGGATTTGAGCTTTCAACCAGAAAGCTATGACCGGACCTGGGAAAACAGAAACGAAACCAGCAAAGACGGACAATCCACTGTCTCCCCTATGTTTCCATGAAATCATTTAAGACATCCATTTTCTTCCTACTCTGCGCTCTGGCAGTCCAGTGTAGTTCCACCGAGGATACACTGAGAGAGCTGCAGGAGATTCCTCCTGAATTCAAGCAATCCGGTATGATTTCCAGCAATACATACCAGGTTTACATGCAGATCTTTGCTACCACCAGACAGGAAGCGCAGGTGAACGGTCTCAAGAAAGGTCGTCTGCGAGCTATGGAACTGATTACCAGAGAGCCTTTTCTGCCCCGTTACCCTACGTATCAGGGAAAGGTAAAGCTGGAAGCCATTATCAATAACTATGGTCGAGTGGTCCGAGTGGATCCCATCAACGATGAATACTGGGGCGTTGTGTTCCAGGTTCATAAAATAGGACTGCGCGAAGAGTTTAAACGTATTTGGTAGGTTTACATGTCTGAAGTTAGAACCAGGTTTGCGCCTTCTCCCAGTGGTTTCCTGCACATTGGTGGAGCGAGAACTGCATTATTCAATTATCTCTATGCGAAGGCTTGCGGTGGTTCCTTTGTCCTTCGCGTGGAAGATACCGACCAGGAAAGATCAACCAGGGAGTCCGAGGACATCATTCTGGATTCTCTGGACTGGCTGGGTATTAAAGCGGATGAAGGTGTTCGTGAAGGAGGACCACACGGACCATACCGTCAGTCGGATCGTCTGGATCGATACAATGGATACACCGATAGCCTGATCGAAAAGGGAATTGCCTATCCCTGTTTCTGCACCAGCGAAGAGCTGGAGCAAAAGCAGAGCCGCTCCAAAATGCTGGGAGTACCGCACGTCTACGATGGAAAATGTCGCAACCTTTCTAAAGAAGAAGTTCAGGCGAAAAAGGATGCTGGCGAGCCCTATGCAATTCGCTTCAAAGTAGAACCTTCCGAAGTTGTGGTGGATGACGTTGTTCAGGGGCGTGTAAAGTTTGATGCTCGATTGATTGGAGATTTCATTATTGTAAAGTCGGATGGATTTCCTTCTTACAACTACGCAGTTGTCATTGATGATCATGAAATGAAAATCAGCCATGTGATTCGCGGGGTAGGGCATCTTTCCAACACTCCCAGGCAGATCCTGATTCATAAAGCCCTGGGATTCGATCTTCCTGTATACGCTCACATTTCGGAAATCGTAGGTACGGATCGAAAGAAGCTTTCGAAGCGTCGAGGGGCTACATCTGTATTGCTGTTTCGCGATCTGGGCTATCTATCCGAAGCGCTGGTGAACTATATGGCTCTTCTGGGATGGTATCCAGAAGATGCGGTGGAATTTCTTCCGGATGGCGGTCTTGCCTCCAAATTCGACATTGCCCGTTGTTCCAAAAGTCCGGCCATGTTTGACTTCTTCGAAAATGATAAGTCCGAAGCAGAATTTGATCCTCTTTCTATGGAGCGATCTGAGCTCAACAAATGGATTAATGGCAAAAGTAAACTGAACTGGCTCAACCAGAAATATATTCGGCACTACGCCCTTCCCGAGCTATATGCCTTCGCACGACCTTTCCTGGAAAAGGATGCGGAAGTAACCGGGCTTATCCAGAATGATGAGGAATTGCTGATTAAAGCTCTGGGCTCCATCCGGGAGTACATGACTACTCTGGATGATGCCGGCCCGTACATTCTCGAAATTTTTCGCAAGTCTGTGGAGCCGGAAAGCGAAGAGGCTGCGGCTGTGCTCACCGCTGACGGAGCCAGCGATGTAGTGGAGGCTTTTCAAAAAGAACTGGAGCAGGGTAGCCCCGAACATCCAGATGATTTTGTAGCTCTTATGAAAGCTGCGGGCAAAACAGCAGGAGCCAAAGGAAGGGGCCTCTTTATGCCTATTCGAGTGGCCACCACCGGAAAAATGCATGGCCTGGAGCTTCCTATTCTGTTTTCTCTGCTTGGAAAAGAAACGCTGCTGAAGAGAATGCAGGGAGTCATGGCCGCCATTAAATAGGCTGCTAAGGTTTTCGCTTTTCACAGCAAAACGATTCATGCGAAAGTCGTTCGTTAGCGGAAGATGCACTGATTATCAGACCCGGAATTCAGTAACGATTCTGAAACGTGATTGAAATTGATACCAGGGGAAGCACCCTGAAAGAACGCCATGAAGCCAAATGGATAAAAGGACAAAGCTATGAGCGGAGCAATTATTAAAGAGCATGGAGAAATTGTTGAACTCTGTATGGATTTCAATGAATCCAATGCCCTGGACGGGGAATCCTTTCTTGAGTTCGCCAACACTCTGGAAGAGATCCGCAAGAATAAATCTTATAGCGCCATGCTTCTTACCAGCGCTTCGACGAGCTTTTTTTGCAATGGTCTGGACCCGCAAATAATGGTGGATAAGCAGCACAAGGATATCCATCGAATTGTAGATATTCTGATTCGCTCCACCCAGGTTCTTTTCCATATTCCTATTCCTGTGATCTCTGTAATCAATGGAAACTGTGTTGGTGCCGGAGCGATTTTCGCTCTATTTTCGGATTATCGGTTCATGAATTCGCAGAAAGGGCGAATTGGATTTCCTGAAGCAAACATAGGAATGAATTTTCCGGCCAGTGGCGCACGCATGCTGGTAGAAACCGTAGGAATGAACCAGGCTCGCGATCTTTTGATGCAGGGAAAGCTCATAAAGCCCGATCAGGCGAAAGAAATCGGTCTGATCGATGAAGTTTATCCGGCCAGTGAACTGTTCGACCAGTCAATGGCCTTTGCTACGAAACTGGTGAAAACGCCCAGACCGGCTCTCGTAGGATTAAAAAAGGCCCTTAGATTACCATTTGATGAAATGTTTTCTAAAATGGAATTGACGGATCGGGATTGGACCATACGAACAATCGAAACAAAAGAAGCTCAAGAAGGGTTCCGATCGGTAATGGAAGGCCGGCGACCTGACTTTCAGCAATTTAAGCAGGGCTGACCGGTATCGTTTCGCATTATCGTCTGTAATTCATTCGTTTGGCGATTCGCATTTGCTCCGGTAGCCGGAGGTTCATGTGATCGCGGGAATACCATATCAAGACTTGATCGTTTACATTTCGATTCCAATCACTACTGGAATCATAGGCTGGTTTACTAACTGGCTGGCCGTTCAGATGATTTTCGCTCCCCGGGAGTTCAAGGGCATCTGGAAACTGGGCTGGCAGGGCATCATTCCACATCATTCGGTGAAAATGAGCGGGCTCATTACCCGGATTCTCACCGAACGACTCATAGAGCCAGAGGAACTCTACAAGCGAATCGATCCAGAAAAGATCACCGAGTTGATCTCCGGTCTGGTGGATTTCAAAGCCAGAGAGCTTGTAGAAAAACTTATCAAGGCTCAGAACCCCATGCTCTGGAACGTTATTCCGGATTTCGTAAAGAGCAATATCATCGACGAAGTGCGAAAGCAGATACCCAACCAGATCCGGGATATTTACCATGAATTCGGTAAAGATCTGGATCAGGCTTTTGATCTTGAATCCGTCGTTTCAACGTCACTGAGCGGCAAGAATACCAGCTATTTGATCGAAATGTTTCGCAGATGTGGAGGACCGGAATTCAGTTTTATCGTAAAATCTGGATTATGGTTCGGTCTGGGAATTGGCCTTCTTCAGTTGGCATTTATTCACTGGCTCAACCAGTGGTGGGTCATGCCTATCATGGGCCTGATCGTGGGATACGTTACAAACTGGCTGGCGTTGCAGATGATTTTTCGCCCCCTGGAGCCCCGGAAGTTCTTTGGCTTCATCTATTACCAGGGATTGTTTCTTAAACGTCAGCCGGAGGTTTCTTATGAGTTTGCAGATGTCCTGGAGAAGCGAGTCTTTCATTCAGAAAATCTCATTCGAATGATTTTCGAAGGTCGCGGAGGCGATCTACTGATTCAGCTGGTAAGGGACAAAGCGGCGGAAGGAGTGGATAAAGCCGTTAAGAACACGCCAGTAATTCCTATGATGATCAACGATGATCAGCGGCAGCTTATGAAAGAACAGACCGCCAACATGCTGGTTGGGGCCGTTCCGCAGGTGGCGGATCGCGTGGAAACCTACATCGTGGATGCCCTGGATATCAAGCAAACCGTGGCGCGCAGGCTATCTTTTCTGCCTCCTTCCGAGTTCGAAGAATTGCTTCATTCTGTTTTCAAAGAGGATGAACTGACTTTGATCGCACTGGGAGCTTTCCTGGGAGGGCTGGTTGGTCTGCTCCAGGCATTCCTGGTGTTTTTCTCCTAGAATCATTTTCGCTGGACATCTGCTTCCCGCATCCTTTGTAAGACCCATGGCTTTTGAAGAGATTATCAACAAGATGAAATCTGCCGGGCGATTCAATCCCCGGCCTACGTTTACTTCCGGGGATCTCGATCAATGGGAGAAAGACCATAGCATCAAACTGTCTCCGGCCTTTCGCGAAATCCTCACAGCCGGCACATACGAGATCGCCAATTTCTATTTTCATCCACTGAAGGAAATACCCGAGCATCCCGGGTATTCGGTTTTTGCAAAGTGGAATGACGATGAATTTGGATTCAAATCCGACGGCTCCGACGATGGAGTCTTTGTGCTATTGAAAGGAGAGCCTCCCTACAGAAAGTTTGAAAGTTTTGAGGCCTGGTTTCGCAGTGTTGTGGAATTGACGGCCAGGACAAATAATCCCGAATAAGAGAGCTGTGTCCGGTTTGTCCAGATACATCTACATAAGTATACTGGCACTGTCCATCGGTGCGAATATCTATCTGGGCATTCGCACCGCATTGTTTCAGCAGTCTCTGAGCAGTCAGGCCAGCAACGAAGCGCTGCGAAAGCTGGAGAAGTCCCGGTCAGAGCAGATACAGCAGGAAGGGAAATCAGACGACAGCGAGCTGGCTCCATCGGCTGTAGGCGAACTGCCTCCTGCAGGTTATGCCAATCTGTATCTAAAGGACATTCGGTTGTACTGGACCGATTCCATATACGCCGATGTGAGCCGTGCAACCGCACTACTGAAATCATTGCGTACCGATGGCCTTGTGGATTTTGATGCGCCGGACCAGCTGGAAATCTTCATGGAATCCGCCTCTGTTTCAGTTAATTTTTCTGTGATGGAAACAATCATGAATGACCGTGTTTTTGGTCATTCCAATTCGCACGTCCGTAACATGGTCATCGATTCTGTGGAATCCGAAGGAAAGCGGCTTCTGAGGATTCGCGGCGAGCTGGAGCTGGTAGCCTGGTTGGATTTTGAAATGCTGGCCCAGGTGAAGGTCTCGGAGGAGCCAGGCATTATTGAAGTAAATGCACTAAAGATCACATCCCTGGGTTTGCCATTTGTAAAAGGGCTGATGGGCACAGTGGGGATGCAGCTGGATTCCTTGATCGTGCCAGATCAAAGCTCAGGCGTTACTGTAAAAGGAAATCAGATTCGAATTCGTCTGGAGAAATTTTTTCCTCCGCCGGCCGTACATGGAAAGCTGGGCACCATAGGGATTGGTGAAGATTCGTTGAATATTTCTCTGAAAGGCGAATCGGCTCCGGCCAATCTGGCCACTCTTCTGCCGGACCCTTCGGCACCTCACTATTTATTCTTTGCCGGACGATTTGTTAAGTTTGGTCCGCTGAGGTTAATTGCAAGCTCGCTACAGATGATTGATCGAACCGTGGAAGACAGATTTCATTTCCACGTTCGCAAATACTTCAGGCAGCTGGATCAAAGCACTGCCAGAGTCATGCTGGATGGGCGAGTAAAGGTATTTCTGGTAGACTTTGGAAAGGAGTTCAGTGATATCCCGGAGAAAAACTCGAAGGCCCGGCAGTAATTGTCAGTCCGCGAAATGTCCGGGTCGTGAAAAACTTACCAGCGAGCCTTATGATCTTCGGCCCATCCGCTGGCTCGAGAAATTCGGATAGTTTCACCGCCCACGCGAATGGTTCCTGAGAATTTGCCGATTAACTGATGCACTTCAGAGTTTACCACCAGAAGATTGGAGCGTGCCACACGCTCATATTCCGTTGTAAGGGTTAAATCTACCATGGAGCTGTGTTCGGTAAAGATTCTCCAGGGTCTGCGATAATTCGTTGAATCGAATTCAAACCGAATATCTTCACCGATCTTGTACAGAACGCCGTCCAGGAGTATGCCATTTTCCGTGGATGGGGTTCCATCAGTCCAGCCAGCTCCCAGGTTCCAGGAAATATCATGTTTTCCTTTTCGCATGGTTCCGCAGGCCCAGTTCCATACACTGCTGTAGGGCCAGACTCCACGCCCAAAATCCAGAACTGCCACGCTGGTTTCCGGATCAAATGTATGAGTGCCTGCGGAGCATTCCAGTGTTCCAGAGGCTCGAAGGCCGATTCGCTTGGAAGTGAATTGAAATTCGGACAAATTCCAGGGAACCACTACATTCAGACTTTCCGATGCATCCGGATTGAAAATCGTGAGATCCGTTTTAACAACAGCCTTTCCCTTCTTTCTTACCTGGCCCTGTAGCTGCCAGTCTTCTGCTCCCGGTTCCTGCTGAAAAATCAGTTCCATGGCCGAAGATTGAAAGGCAGCCGGATCCTCTACCGTATCTCCTTGCTGCACACCCCGTCCCAGCAGTCCAATATCTGTGTATTCTTCAAATCGATCCCTGGATCGCTCCAGCCAGTAAACAAAGCATACACCGGCGTAATCCAGGTTGGAAACAGTGAGGCTAACCAGGAATTTGGAATCGAATATGCACCAGTAATTCCAGCGCTTCTTTCGAGGCCAATGGCCCGGGATTTTGCAGTTCTGCAATGGATGACGGCTAAAGCCTACAGACTCGGGGTTCAGCTTGCCATTGCTCTGGCATAAATCCACGGGCTGAATAATCTCTCTCTCTATTCTCTGATCCATACCTGCAGGAAACCCCTGCCAACCTGAGCCTCAGGGGCCTCAAGCTGCGACAAAAATCCTGGCCATGCATGCTCTCTAGAAAGAAAAAGTATTGACTGGCCGGCCAGTTAGTGCCAGGATCAGGCAGATTGCCGGGTAAATGGAAGCCCAGGGCCCTTAAAAAAGGTAATGTACTTTATTGACAGGCTGCCCTCGGGGTCCGATTCTCAGGTATAAGCTGTGATTCCTGAATCAGTTATCAGGTTCGGGCCCAAAAATATAGAAAATTCACAGCCTCCCCCGTTTGGAGCGAGTTCATGCGTTATTTTATTCTGGGGCACCTCATTTTATCGTGCCTTTTTCTGACACTGTGTAAGAAAAACACGGACGGGGAATCTATTCCCATTCTTCCTGTGGCCGGCGATTCGTCTGCGAACAATGTACAGACTCCCGTGGTTCCCAACGATCCGGAACCTGTAGTAACGTTACCGGGTGATTTTGGCTCTGACGGACCGGAAGCATTTCTGATGACCGACCCGGCTTCCGTGAATCGCTATGCGAACCTTGAGTTCAGCTTCTCCGAAAGGATGGACCTGGCTTCCGTGGAAGGTTCCATGCAGGTGGTGGATAGCGGAGGAAATCCAATTCCAGGGCCCGGTGCTGGCGGTACCTTTCGCTGGGTATCTCCCAGAAAAGTAATCTTTGATCCTTACAAGGAGCTGGATGAAGATGAAGGATATCAAATCTTATTTGGTACCGGTGCCACTACCGAGGAAGGAGAGTCCCTGGTTGTGGATTCCAGAACCTTTACCATTCAGACGGAACCCAGCTTTACCATGTCACATACCGTAAATGGTATTCCGCTGGGCGGAAGAGGGGTTTCTCTGGCCCAGTCTTCCAATCCTACGGTTACACTCGTATCTGTTCTTGGTAACCATGAAAAGGTGGAGAGCCTGAAACTTTCCACCCTGGATGGAGATAGCGTTACCCTTTGCTCAGGAGGATGCAGCACAGATACATTCACTACCAATCTTTCTTCCGGTGCTCTGGCGCCTTCCAATGGGGGAAACCCATACTACTATGAAATTGAGCTTCCGAACGGACGTCGCTATTACAAGCAGTTAACGTTTAACTATGGCAGTTTCTCCGGCAACCCGGCCGGTATCCAGGCCGACATCGGTGCAGCGGTTCTGGACAATGCGCACATGATGGAAGTTCTTTCCAGGATTTTCGAGCGTTTTGCCCATGCTGATTTCAAGGTTACCAACAAAACCTTCAACGACTTTGCCAGCGAAAGGACTACTACTACCAGACGTCCTGGCTGTATTGATACTACTAACATTGACTCCGGCGATAACCCCTCTTCCTATCATAACTTTGAATATATTCGAAGCTATGGTAACGGAACCGGAGCTTATTCAGAGGGGTATGGCTACTGTGGATTCTTCATTAATAACTATGGCACGGGACTGGGTTCTGCTGACTTCACCATCGATGTCTATGTTCGCTCCATGACAGTTAATCCTACTGTAGGTAGTGGGGTTCCCAATGTGGATGCGAATCTCGCAGCTTACGATAACGGATCCCCGGGCCTGGGGGCAGACATCAATGGCCATCAGGTGGCCCTGGACCTGCTCCTGGTTTCCAAGCTTTCGGATGTCTGCGGTTTCTGTCTACTGGCTGTAGTTCTGGGTGATAACGATAAGATCGCTTTTACCGCCCAGGCAGTTATGGACTATGATGGTTCCCCGGGTAATCGAAAGATTTCCAGAGCACGGGTTATTCCTACCACCGACACAAATGGTCAGATGGCCTTTAATATCAAAACACCCTTTCAAACGGACGATCCATATTTCAATTTAAACGATCCGGATGAGGTGGCTGGAGATCCCAGACGTTTCCATATGTCGCCGTGGACAAACGACATAGATGTCATCAACCTGGATGCTAAAGCCAGTACCGCAGGCATATTTAGCTGGGGATTTATTGGCGATCTAATTGCATCCATTGCCACTGGAATTGCAAACAATATTACCCCCATTATTCAGCCGCAGATTGTGCAGTCCATTTTACAGGACGTTATCGAGCAGATCGCTCCCAATGTAATCAATGCCATTCTGGATAATTTGCAGGATCCGGGACTGCCCATTCCATTGCCATCCCATCTTCCTGCGCCCCTCAGCAACACCCAGCTTCGAATGAAGCTCAAGGTCCAGCAAGGGCTGGAACCAAAGGCCAGCGGAGGGAACAGTGGACTGGTGGCCAATGCAGGTACCGGTATCACGGCCACCATGTCTCCGGCGAATCCAGATGCTCCGCAGTCCATGCTGGGCACAAATAGCTTTAACGTGTATCGAACCGCAGCCCCTTCCTGGAGCTACCCATTCTCCCAGAGTGCTGCAAAACCGGGGCTCCTACTCGCCCTGCATAGCGATGCTTTGAATCAGGCCATGTTTTCTCTCTGGCAGGTTGGTGCACTCAGCCTTTCCATCGATGCAGCCTTCATTAACCAGATCAATACGTATGCGGGCACGGATCCTCTGCGACAGTTAACGGACGATCTACTAAAAGTCGGTACTCTGGTTACTGTGCTGGCTCCAGGAAAAGATACAATTACGGGACTGGACGGAAGTAACAATCCATTCGTAATCGATTCCAGCGATGATGTAATCATTCAGGTGAACCCGGTGCTGGCTCCAGTACTGCGATTTGCCCCTCTGTCCGGAGGAGCAGGAACAGAGAAGCCCGGTCTTACAGTGGACTTCGGGGATATGGAGCTAATCATCAAAGGTAAGAAAGGTAACGGAACCACCTATACCATTACGAAGATTCGCACAAGTCTCACTGCCTCTGGATCTGCGGATCTGCTGGAGTTTTCCAATCCCACCGGAAATCCAAGCTTTGCCAACACAACAGCCTTGCAGGTACAGATCGATCCAAACAATATGTACTACATTGTTGAGGTATTGGAAGGGCCAGCCAACAACCCTTATGGACTGGATCCTGAAAAAATCTATCGCGTGGTGGATCCTCTGGTTAAGAGCCTGGTGGTACCATTGCTCAACAATATTCTCTACGAAGTGCCTCTTTCAAAACAGATTCCTCTTTCTACATCTGTGGCCAATGGACTGAGAACAGGTTCCGGTGCTTGCTGGCTGAATCTGGACCGAAATGTCATTCGCATCGAAACTCTTCCCATTCCATCCAACGAAACCAATCCCTATCTGTTTGCAAGGCTGGAAGCCATGACTTCAGACAAGGGTGATGTCATCGGTTGTCCATGAATTTGTGGAAAGGAAATAAAACGGGGGACTTGATGGGCCCCTGTCGACCAGCCCCGGGAGCCAGGCGAATCAGCAACGCAACCCTGCGGAATCGCAAATCTATTACGATCAAGCGCAGCGCGACTGCGCCAGGGAGGCTTTTACCGGCACGGACTATATCTCTTTGCGCTCTTCTTATTACTCTGACGTTTCCTGGCTGCTCCAATACATCCAAGGATTGGGACGGGACGCTGTTTCAGGATGGACTTTCGCAGCCTGATGTAACCCTTTTTACGCTTCTAAACGATTATCCTGCACTCAAAAGCGTTTTTCTCCAGGCCGATCCTGAAGAGTTTAATATCAAACTGGATGCATCCATGGCCTATCATGACAATGCAGCCATCGGCGCTCTTCGCACTGTGGAAAAGATGTCTCTGGATCCCAATTCTGCGTTGCGACCTGTACTGCTTCGTGCCTCTACTCTGATCAATCGATTGCGCACCCAGGACCAGACTGCCTATGAATCGTCTCTGAATTTGATGGAGCGAATTCGCAGTGGCAATGCACCCTTTCTATCTGTGGCGATTCCTCTGAGTCATGCTGGACTGAACAAGCTCTACAACGATAAAACGGAAGCCGATCTGCGAAATGATTTCAACGAAGTGGCGGATGATCTGGAAAGCGCAGACACCATCGATCTGCTGCATGATGTAGAGGATTTTCTCTATAAATCTACGATTCAGAATGTAAATGCCAGATCCGGTCTGGAAAAAGTGGTGGAAGCTCTGGGAGATTCCAGCTTAAACGGAGACCGATATTTGAAGCGAAAGCTTGTGGCGATGCTGGGTGGACTGGGCGATATGCTGGGTCGGCGTGCCGGATTTTCGAACTATCGCAGCCCGGACTATGCAGTAAAGCAGCTCATTGTTAATCTGGAAAACTATAACACAGCCGCCACAGGTCCGGAGTCCGCCAACATCTATGATTCTCAATGGGCCTATTCCCAGACTACCCTGGGTGCTGGAAAGAATGCAGAACTGAAGAATGTCCTGGTGGATCTGTATCAGGGGGTGCGGGACCTTCTACAGCCTCCATCCAGCTACGTTGTGGATTCCTCTACTCCCATTCTGGAAACACTTTCCATTCGCATGAATGAGCTGGGCTTTGCAAATGATATCGACGGCGTGGATGAATCCCTGGGCAAGATGCTGGAGCTGGATCTAAAGGGTCTGGATCGGGACAGCGATAACTCAAGCTACAGTGTATCTGCCCTGGAAAACCTGCTATTTATGATTGTGCTGGGTGATGTATACGGCTATCAGTGGGCCAATACACCTCCCTTTTCTTCCAGTACACCTACGATTACCGGTCATAGCAATTCCGGCAACGGTGGAGTTCTGACCCTTGGCGACAGCGTATTCGCTTTGCAGTCCAAGATTCGCGGCGATGATACACTTAGCCTCATTCGCTTTCTGTACGACAGTCGTGCCGACAGCAAAGTTTACAAGAATGGTTCTGTCTATCAGTTCGATATCAATGCTCCTGCATTAATGTTTCTTCAGGGAAACAGTCGCGGTTCGATGAACAATATAAATAATCAGTCCAACGCGGATCCGATCTACTCCCAGACTCTACCCTTCATGCTTAACTGGATCAAAAGGGTCATCTACGAAGGGTATGGGCCGTATTATTCCAGCGATATGGGCCCGGGAGTGAACTACAGTACATCCTGGAGCACCGATGAGTATCGAATTTCAGTGGATCGTCTGGGCAGCAGCGCCGGCACACATCAGGTTGGAATAGGCGGTGTGGAAGATCCAGGCGGAAACGGCACTTCCTATACCATTAATGAAATTCCCATCGCGGGCCGCGAAGTAGGCAGCCGGGAGGAGGCTTTCTATAAGAATTTTCAGTGGCTGCTCTATGAAAAGAGATTTGTCCTGGTAATCCCCGTACATGCGAGACTGGGAGCCAGTCAAATTCAGCATGCGACCTACATTACTGTCGTCGCGAACGGCGTTATGGGGCTTATGAATGCGAAGCCCTACTGTAACTACAATCTAAATACCTGCGATCGTGATGACAACGGCCGATGGCAAAAAGCAGGATTCTTCATCAAGCCGGATGTAAAACAAATAGCGGATACCAATCTGGTTTTGTCCAATACTCCGGGGGATTCTGTAGTCTATGTAGAAGCCTGGGGCTATGGACTGGATGGTCAGCAGAATTTTGGCTTCGCCGATGAAGTACTCTATGGTGCTCTGTATGATTCCATTCTGTATCCCCAGCCTCCCACTCTGTTCTCTGGATTGATCCCACCCGCCCTGAGCAAGAATGCGCCTGCTCTCGAAAGAATGGGATTTCTGAATTCCGTCAGCGTATCATCTTCGCAGACAGATACCTACTGGTCCGATCGAAATAAACTGCTTCCTCTGGTGGTATCCCTGGTGGCCGCTCTGGATGATCAGACAGATAGCGGCACCAGCAAGAATGCCTACAAGTTACTGACCAATCTTGCAAGAGTAATGGTGCGGCCGTACCTGAGCCGGGGAAATGACCCGGTTTCCGGAGCATCCAACGTCTACAATCTACAGATCTATGGAAGCGGTGCTACCTTTGGAATCCGAAGCCCTTCCATGGATGATTCAGATTATTATCCAGATTCCGGCCTTCGCAGTATTCTAAGTTTGCTCATAGAGGACCAGAGACGATATCAAGACGGACTGCTGAACCTGGTCAGTAAAACCAATCTCCTTTCTGATGTTACCGGCATGCTGGCCGAGTTTGGAGGCAGCGAACGGGCAGCGGGCCGCGAAAAGTTGCTAAACGGAATGCTTCAGATTCTGGATGAAGTAAAGGTGAATTCTGAAGCCCCGACGGCCGCTCAATTCAACATAGAGACGGTGATTACCGATCTTCGCGATGACCTGGCGGATTATCCTGATAATCGACCTTCGGATCTGGAAGCTACGGAATGGGATGATGTCACCGATGCGGTTTCCTTCCTTTTTGATGTCCTGGCAAACGATTCCGTATACAGCATCGTTCCCAATGCGGACGGACTTCTGGAAGTACTCATCGTCTCTCAGCCCACGCAGGCAGAAGTCTCTTCATTGCTGGACCTGGTTGGAGTAATGCTTACCGAGTCCGATGGAGTTACTCAGAGCTATCTAATCTCCGATATTCTCTCCAGCGATGTTCCGAATCTATTGCGATCATCGGCGCCCCATGCCAGAGGTTTGATTGGAGTGATGGCCGGACTTGCAGCCCCGGATACTTTCGGGGACTATTTTCTGTTACGAATGAAAAGCGATCATAGCATAGACCAGGTTCTGATAGAACTGGAGCAATTCCTGGCTGCTCCTGTGATCCAGTCCACCGGACCGGACCCGAACAATATTCTATATTCGGCGGGTACACTTTCGAAGGCCATTGCAGATATTAAGGCCCAGGGGCGCAAAACCGGAGTAGGTGGCTACTGGTTTGAAGATCACTGGAACGTTACAGAGCAGGGAAATACAGTCTTTGACTCTTTGAATTATATTTTTAGCAGGAAGGTCAGATGACCCGAACAAATATGAATCTGTGGCCCGCCCTGGGCCTGCTATTGCTATGCTCGAACCTTTTCGCAGGTAATTTCGCCGATGTCTATGGAGCCCATCCTTATGCTACAGGAATGGGAAATGCGGTCTCATCATTCGTAAACGATAGCTCGGCTACCTACTATAACGTAGCCGGACTGGGTCTTCCTTCCAGGGGGAATCTGCTCTTTCATTACATGGAAAATCGCAAGGAGAACCAGGAGCCGGATGCCTGGGACTCCGGCAGATTCTCCAATATCTGGAACGATACAGTAAACATCTTTTCCAACAGCATTACCAATGTTCCCAAAAAGCGATCGCAGTCAAACAGACATGAAGTGGCGCTGCAGTACAATTATGCGAAGCCAGCCATCCAGACCAATGCGCCCAACAATGGTGATATAAGTAATATTCAGGACCACTATGCAGGACTTGGCCTTTCCCTGGACTTGAACAGCGTATATGACCTGGATCGAGGGCTTCGCTTTGGTTTGAATATGATTCTACCTGGATCAGGGAATCTGGCTACAGTCAATGACCTGAATCCCACGGTGCATCGGTATCTTCAGAGGGGAGTATCCAACGACAGGCCTCTCATTTTTGGTGGCATCGGTGCGGAGTTGTGGAAGGATCATCTCTATCTGGGCGTGGGCTTTACTGCATTGATCAAAGGGCAGGGCGCCATTCTATTAAAAGACGTCCCTATTTCGCCGGATCCGGTAACTCCCAATCAACAGGTTATTCTGGAATTGAAGCCACAGGCAAATGAAACCCTGGGTATGATGTTTCACTGGGGGAAATTTCGCCTGGGTGTTTCTTTTCGCAGGGAAACCTTTCTGTTCGTAGATCCGCTCACTGCAAGAGCTCAAACAACTCTACTGGGAATTCAGTTTGATTTTGACCTGGCTGTGCTGGATCTGTATCATCCCAGAACCTTCACCTATGGTCTGGCCTACCAGGCTACGGAGAACCTTCTATTCAGTCTGGATGTGTCTCGTGAGTTGTGGAGCAAATACGGTCTCAGCAGAACGAAAGAAAGATTTTATACTCCCTACTATCTGGAAGACATTTCTGTGCCCAAGGTGGGTGTGGAATATCGCTGGAATCAAGCATGGTCCTTTCGTCTGGGATTCATGCGAAGACCCAGTCCCCTGCCTGTGGATATGCCTGAAGAAGTGAACTGGATGGATTCCAGTCAGGTAAGCTACATGGCCGGTCTGAGCTACGCCTTCATTCCAGATTCGGGATCCAATCTGAAATCACCTATCCTGATTGACTTTTCTCTGCAAAGCCAGCGAATCAAATCCAGAACAGAACTCAAAGCGAATCCAACGGCCCAGAATCCTATCTATGATTATGGCGGATCAGCCTTTCATGCCGGATTGGCCATCACCGTATTTATGTAGATCCTGACCTCGATCCTTTTATGGATCCGTGCATACTTCTCTCACAGGCCGGAAGGTTCCCGCCGGCCTGTTCTGATTTCTCAGGATTTTTTTTCATAAGATATGCCCGTCCTCTGTTTAGTTGTTGGCCCTGCATCGGTGGCAAGTAGCGTGGTAATGAGAATCGTCGAGGATCTATGGATCGCAGAATTCTACATGCCGATATGGATGCATTCTATGCTGCAGTGGAGGAGCTGGATCATCCGGAATGGAGGACCCTTCCCCTGGTGGTAGGTGCCGATCCGCGGAAAGGGCAGGGGCGCGGAGTCGTATCCACCTGTAACTATGTGGCCAGAAAGTTTGGCATCCGCTCGGCGATGCCCGTTTCCAGAGCCTACGCTCTGTGCCCCCAGGCTATCTTTGTCCCTCCCAGGATGGAAAGATACATGGAGTATTCAGAGCAGATCATGGCCATCTTTCGTCAGTATTCCCCGGCCATTGAGCCTTTGAGTCTGGACGAAGCGTTTCTGGATTGCTCTGGAACGGAGCGCCTGTTCGGGGACGATGCTACGCTGGCCCGAAGAATTAAGAACGATGTCACAGAAGCAACCGGGCTCACTGTTTCCATTGGTGTATCGGCAGTGAAGTTTGTAGCGAAGATTGCCTCGGATCTGCGTAAGCCAGATGGGCTGGTTGTGGTTCCCGAGGGAACCGAAAAGCAATTTCTGGCACCGCTGGAGATTGAACGTCTATGGGGGGCAGGTCCCAGGACCTGCAAGCAACTGAAGGATGCAGGCATATTCACCATCGGAGATCTGGCGGCCCGGGATCCGGCCAGTCTGCCCGGTGGAGGGAAAGGAAAACACTGGGAGCATCTAATCGCACTTTCCAGGGCTCAGGATCCCCGGAATGTAGAATCATCCAGAGCTAGAAAATCCATTGGTGAGGAGCGAACCTTTTTCCAGGATTTAACCGATCCCGAAGAGCTGAGAGTAGCCCTTCTGAGACTGTGCCGGGAATTGGCGTATAGAATCAGGAAAACAGGCTTTCAGGGCAAGACCGTAACGATCAAGTTTCGTTACACCGGTTTCGAAACGCATACCAGAAGTCAGACCCAGCCCATGGCTGTGGTCACGGAAACATCTCTAAGAGCGATTGCACTGAAGCTCTGGCAGCAAATAGATTTACATGAGCGAAATGACCGAAGCATTCGACTCCTGGGTATTCAGGTTTCGCATGCAGATTCCACGGCTCAGCCGGATTTGTTTTCCAGTTTATATTCATCTGGCGAGGCAGAATCGGATCAGAGGTTTACCACGGACCGTTCCGGAATTCTAAAGGAAAAGCAAGACGATTCCGTTCTGGAAGACAGTCGTCGCCTGGCCCGGGATCAGAAGCTGGAATCTACCATGGATAGCATAAACGAAAAATTTGGCGACAAACTGAAACGCGGGATCTAGTCTTTCTCTTATCGCTAATGCCTTTTTCTGTTCGCTAATCTCTAGCCGCTAACCTTTAATCGCGGGGATCTATTCTTCAGGTTACTATCATTTTTGTCGGTAAGGAAATCAAACATAAGGATGGCCGAAGATTTCAGAAGCCAGCGTAACCCAGGGTAAATCCTATACTCAGGTAATCATTGTTCAACGTGCGATTCGAGAATTGATCTGCAGATATGCTACGACCAATGGAGCTGAATTCCAGGGTCATTGCAGAATAAGCGTTTAGATAAACATTCAGCCCCAGGGAAGCCCCATAAATGGAACCACGTCCGTTGTTCAGGTCGGATTCGAAAATGTAGGGATCAGGAATAGTGTACTGGTGTGAGTATCCATGCGCGAATGTTATACCAGCTCTTAGTTTGACGTAGGGATCAAATCGACTGGAGCTAAAAGGATGATAGCTCACAAATCCCAGAAGAGCGCCTTCTGAATACAGCACTCGTTCGTCCGGATAATTCATGATGTAGCGATTACTGGAATCCCGCCAGGGTAGCACATCCTGCCTGCGGCTGGATACGCTGGAAAACAGCAACGTCGCTCCGGCGCCAAAATGATCAGATAAAGCTGCCTCCAGATCCCAGATGAACATTGCTCCAGATTCGTATACAGGGTTATAAAACCTTGCCTGCTGGCCCAGAAGGTCCGTGGTTATTTCATTTGTCTGAATCTGGTAGAGTAGATAGTTGTCGTAGCTCTTTTCATGGCTGATGAAACTCCCGGTGGGAGCGGATATGGGAGCGCCAAATAGGAGGCTGATGCTTACACGGTCGGAATGAAATCCCGGATTGGCCGGAGGTTTGGCCGGTAGAACTGTATCTGCATTTCCCGGCTCCCCCGCATTGGAATTGCCGCTGGAGGTATCGCGAGCCGGGGCCGGCTCAGCCTGCCCGTCCGGGTTTTCAGCCTGTCCATCTTCCGGGGATTCAGCCCGGGCAGCAGTAAACTGAAATGTCATTAGGAGGCAGGCTACCATCAGTAGCTTTCTTCCGGATGCGGTTGAAGTCACCATACAGACAATTAGACGCCCGGAATCCAGCCAGCGTTCATCTCAGGGCTGGAATATTTGTAGGTTTGCCGGCGTTCAGATCTCGATTTTTTCCATGGCCTTTTCTATGTCTTCGGCGATTTTCTTGCCGTGGACCGAGCCCTGGGTTCCGTAAAGTGCGCAGGCATCTTTGATTACCTTCAGATCTTTGAAGGAGAGATCGGCGATTCCGAAATTTTTACCGTCTTTCATCTTTACTACACGCATGGTCAGAGATTGTTCCCTTCCTCTGATGAGTCAAGCGTCCGGCCATCTTTTGCCCCTGCATTATCCTGGGCCCATTGTTTTACAGCCACAGCTTCCTTCAGGTTCTCGATGACTTCGATTGCGATCTCGCGGTAAAGCAGATCTGCCTTCTGTCCTGTGGTTGGATGGCTCATTTCTTCCAGGGCAAAATCCACAGCTTCGGAAATAAGCTGGGCTCCTGTATCTGTCTGCCAGGCCTCGATAAGACTTTCATTCATGGCATCAAATACAGCCAGACCAATCTCGCGAGTCAGTCTGGTCTTGATAAAGTCTGGAACGAACTTGAGGGAAGGCACATTGCCGGCTGCACGATCCAGGCTGGCTGAAAGCAGCCTTCTGGTCTCATCCAGTGCCGGAGAATCTGAACTGAAATTCTGTAATGTTTCTATGAGTATTTGCTTCAACGGCTCCCTTTTTTCACGCAATGCCTGGAGAATGATTTCCAGGGACGCTCCAACACGGATTTCGGCCTGCATCTCTGCCAGAATGCGTACGGCTACGCGATCAGACAGCTCCTCTGTAATAATGTTGGAGTATCGACGAAAGGTGCGGCTGAACAAATCCTGACCTACCGTGGTCAGCTCGCTTCTATGTAATCGGATATAAATGGAGAGGATGCGGACCAGTCGAAAGATTCGAAAATAGGCGAAAGGAATCAATCCGAGTATATCGTACCAGTTATACACAGGAAATAACCACCAGCGTTCCAGCTCTCTGCGACGAACGGCAAATATCCAGCGACCCAGAAACTCCAGGAGAAACAGAATAAGAAAGGGCGCATCGAACAGAATAAACCGGTCCACAAAGCTGCCGTCGATTTCCCGATGTCGGTAGTATATCCTGTCAAAAGTTGGGCGAATGGTACTATCAAAGATTGGTTTCTGCTCGGACGGCTCCAGTTCCTGCCAGAACAAAGGACCAACGTCCTGCAATCTATATTGTCGGGTGGAAAATACCTGACTGGATTCTGGTAGAGAATCGTGCATTCTCGAAGTCATGGAGCGAATGGACTGCCATTGTCCGGTTTCTTCAAAGAATTCCCGATACGTATTTCCCAGCTCCCGGGAAAGGTCGGTGAGTTCATTCCGATAGCGAGTCTGCTGGCCGTCTTCCTCTTCAAAATAATTTGAGCCCAGAGAAATATAGGCTTCGAATTCAGGATTGGACTCCACTCCCTTGTATGGATCATAGAACTGTACCAGTTCTGGAACCGCGGATCTATACTGAGGTCTGAAAATAAAGTAGGTAAGGTCAAACAGAATCATGATCAGGTTTACGACAGCTACAAAGATCATGAAAAGATCCCAAGTAAGTCGGAAGGACCAACCTCTTTCCTTGATCCGTCGAAAATCCAGTACCATGGGGGCAATTTGATGAGAACAGGGCGCTTCGTAAACCGGTTCCCTGCAGAATCTATCGAGTCAGCCAGAAAGGGGGCGGCGGACTTCACTATTATAAGTTGACAGTACAGAGGACGGTACCGGTCATTCGCGAAGAATGAATACGGATCTTCCTCCCATGGATGAATTGCTGCGGCTGGAGATTCAGCAGCAGCCGGACGATTATACCTGTGGCCCTACCTGTTTGCATGCAGTATACCGCTACCTGGGCTGGAACAAGGATTTACAGGAAGTCATTTCGGAAGTGGATTATCTTCGCGAAGGAGGCACACTGGCTGTGCAGCTGGGCTGCCATGCACTTAGAAACGGATTCTCCGCCACCATCTATTCCTACAACCTCCAGGTTTTTGATCCTACCTGGTTTTCATTACCAGTGGATGTCTTGAGGGCCAAACTGGAGGAGCAGGCCAGACTCAAAAAGGATCCCAAACTGGATTTTGCTACCAGGGCATATCTGGAATTTCTGGATCGAGGCGGCAGACTGCTTCTGGAAGATTTGAGCCCTTCTCTGATTCGCAGGCAATTAAAGAAGCGAATTCCTATCCTTACAGGTCTGAGCTCCACCTATCTGTACAGATCTCCCAGAGAATTTGGAAACGAACTGGATTATGATTATGACGATGTACGAGGCGTGCCTTCCGGGCACTTTGTGGTTCTCTGCGGCTACAACAAAGAGGATCGCAAGGTTCTGGTAGCGGATCCCTACAAGCCATCTCCATTGTCCCATGGGCACCTTTATCCAGTGCACATGGATCGTCTGATTAACTCCATACTACTGGGTATCCTGACCTACGATGCGAACCTGCTTATTCTGGAACGAAAGGATGGTAGCAAATAATGCAGGCTATCGCTGTAGTAAGCCGAAAGACTGAATGGTTGCATTCCATACCCGGAATTGAGGTCGTAGAAGCCAGATCCTACCTGACAGATGCGAAATATAGCGAGCTTCGAGGTATTCGAGTATTCAACCTCTGTCGGTCTTATCGCTACCAGACCACGGGCTACTACGTATCGTTGCTTGCTGCTGCCAGAGGCCAGAAACCGCTGCCCGCTGTATCTACAATTCAAGATCTGAAAGATCAATCCATCATTCGAAACTATACGGAAGAACTGGATCAACTGATCCAGAAGAGTCTTAAAGGGCTCCAGTCCGATGAGTATACACTAAGCATCTACTTTGGACATAACATGGCTTCGAAATACGAAAAGCTGGCAGGGCAGCTTTTTCGTCTATTTCCATCTCCATTCCTGAGGCTTCAGTTCTGGAAAAAAAGCCAGCGCTGGCTTATCAAGAGTATAAACCCGATTCCCGCAGGAGAGGTGAGCGAGGATCATAGAGAATTCGCGCGTCGGAAGGCCATAGAGTTCTTTTCCCGTAAGAGGTTTCAGAGTCGCAGGGCTGTGCCCAGATATGACATGGCCATCCTGCATAATCCGGAGGAGGAGCAGCCTCCTTCGGATAGTACTGCCCTGAGTCGATTTCAAAAAGCTGCAGAAGAGAAGGGCTTTTATGCGGAATTTCTGACCAAAGAAGACTATGGCCGGCTTTCAGAGTTCGATGCACTGTTTATTCGAGAAACGACTGCCGTGAATCATCATACCTATCGCTTCGCCAGGAAAGCCCTGGGCGAAGGCCTGGTAGTAATCGACGATCCGCTCAGCATTCTTCGCTGCACGAACAAGGTGTACCTGGCAGAATTGCTCACAAGATATCGCATTCGCACACCCAGAACACTGATCGCCCATCGCGGGAATCTGGATACCCTGGAATCCCATCTTGGATTTCCGATAATTCTGAAGGAGCCGGACAGTTCATTTTCCCAGGGGGTTGTAAAGGCTTCGGACCCAGAAAGTCTCAAAAGCAAGGCCGAGGCCATTTTGAACAAGTCGGATCTTTTCATCGCACAGGAATTTCTGCCTACGGAATATGATTGGCGCGTGGGCATCTTGAATAGAACGCCACTGTATGTTTGCAAATATTTTATGGCCCGGGGCCACTGGCAGGTCATGAACAAAGATGAAGCCGGCGAGCAGGATTATGGTGATGTAGAATGCATGGCTGTAGAGGATGCCCCCCAGGAAGTGGTTCGCACAGCTCTACGGGCTGCAAACCTGATAGGCGATGGATTGTACGGTGTAGATCTAAAGTACTCGGCCGGTAAAGCCTACGTTATCGAGGTAAACGATAACCCCAGTATTGACGGAGATTGCGAAGACGAAATTCTCGGTCTGGAACTCTATCGCATCATTATGGATGATTTTCTTCGCCGGGTGCAACAGAGAACAGAAGGGAAGCGTTCCTACAACGTGGAACCTCTATGATGCTGCTATTCAGGGGCGGAAAAGCTATGCCCCGACGCGGGGCGTCGGGGCAACGGATCATAGTTTTTCAATATCCTTGAGTAGCTGATCAGCCTGCTCTTCCGCATTTTCCGGAGTGATTTTCACATCCTCTTTGGGAGCCTTCTCTTCCGGGCAGTGCAGATAGAGAGGTGCAAAGCTAAGAAGCATCAATAACGTAAGTTTTCTATACATAGCTTTCTCCTGATTTCAGTTATTTTCCTTTGGGTCCGGCATTATCCGGCTTACCTTTATCGCCTTTTGGGCCTGCATGATCAGGCTTTCCTTTGTCATCGGGCTTGCCCTTTCCGTCTTTTGGGCCTGCATGATCAGGCTTTCCTTTGTCATCGGGCTTGCCCTTTCCATCTTTTGGGCCGGCATCATCCGGTTTTCCCTTCTCTTTGTTCTTTTTCTCTTTTAGCTTTTCCTGTCTGGCTTCAATTTTCTCTTTCTTAACGGCCAGCTTTTCTTCTGCCTTCTTGATCTTTTCGCGCAGTCTATTGGCCTGCTCGGTCTTTCCTTTAGCTTCCAGGTCATCAGCGATCTCATTCAGTCGCTGGATCTTTCTTTCCAGACCGGTGGCCTTTTCAAGCTTCTCTTCAGTTTCTTCTATTTGCTCCTCTACTTCCTCCTCTGACTCAACCTCTTCGGTTTCTTCTTCCGAATCGGCCAGCAGCGGACTGTTCACCATGACGGTGCCCATGGAAAGCAGGAGTACAAGTAACCACTTGTTCATATTTCTCTCCCTGTTGGATTTTGGTCTGCAGATTTAAACGGCGATTCCCCATTGAGTCAAGCACTTGGTCCTGGACAGGTTTCGATAAAACTGGAAATTATTATTTCGACTTGGCAGTGTATGGAGCAGAGCAAGATCAGGCCATGCAGAGGTACGGGCTTTTTGAGGTCCTGGGTATAGAAGTGGAGTACATGCTGGTGGACCGGGAAACCCTGGGCATTCGTCCCGATGTAGGACGAATCCTGCAGCGGGATGGTTCCCCGGTAGATGAGCTGACGTTTCAGGGCACCGCCTGGTCCAATGAACTGGTTTCGCATGTTCTGGAGCTCAAAACGGAGCCTCCTGTAAAAGACGTTGCTTCAGCCTTTACTCTTCTTCGCAGGGATCTGGAGAACGTGATTCCAGGCTTACGGAGCGATGGATACACTTTGCTGGGCACTGGAATGCATCCCTTTATGAGGCCACAGGAGACTGTGCTATGGCCAGGCGAAAACGGACCTATATACCAGGCCTTCGATCGCATCTTTGATTGCTCCGGTCATGGATGGTCCAATCTACAGAGTATGCATCTTAACTTCCCGTTCAAGGATGACTATGAATTCGAAAGGTTAATGGCCGCTATCCGTTTGATTATTCCTCTTTTGCCGGCCCTTTCTGCCAGCTCTCCGATATGCGAAGGTAGCTGGACAGGATTTCATGATTATCGTCTGGAAGTGTATAGAAAGAATGCTGCGCGAGTTCCTTCGGTTTCCGGTCGGGTTGTGCCTGAACCGATCTTTGACCCTGCCGAGTACGAACAACGGGTGCTGGGCCGGATTTACGAAGATCTTAAACCACTGGATCCAGAAGGAATCCTGAGAGAGGAATGGGTAAATGCCAGAGGAGCCATTGCTCGATTTGATAGAAATGCAATAGAGATTCGCGTAATCGATACTCAGGAATGTTTGAGCATGGACATGGCCATAGCCTGCATTGTCAATGAGGCATTGAAAGGCCTGGTGGAGGAGCGATGGTCCGATCATAGTTCACAAATGGCCATGGACCAGGAGATCCTGGTTGATACATTTTTATCGGTGATTCGAAATGGAGGCACGGTTGAGCTGGATGATAGGTACCGACGTGTTCTGGGACTCAAGAATCAGCAGACGGTGGAATCTGCCTGGAAAGAAATGTGCGAAAGATTGCATTTTTCATCCGAGCAGAATCTGGATCGTTCGGTGGAGTTTCTTCTAGCCAGGGGTAGCCTTTCCAGAAGAATTAAGACTTTTCTGGAAACGAAAGCAAATACAATTTTAACGTCAGTGCCGGTCTCCGTTGAGAACCACTTATTGCCCCTTTACGAAAGGATGGATTCTCCTCTGCAGCAACCATTTCTTCCCTGACCGGTATTGAAAAAGGAACTAACATGCAAAAAGGGGCCAATCAGGCGCAATGGAAATCGTAATTACCTGCGAACATGCCAGCAACCGGGTTCCGGCAGCCCTTCGCCATCGCATGCATCGTCAGTATTCTTCCTCTATCCTGGAGTCCCATGTTGCCTATGATCTATTTTCTGCTCTGGCCGCCAGAAGGCTGGCCCGCAACCTGGGAGCGCCGTTACTGGAAGGCCGATGGAGTCGACTGTGCATTGACTTGAACCGTTCCTTAAGCAATCCATCTGTGTGGTCCAGGATTGCTTCGCAGATGACCAAAGCTGAAAGAGAATCCTGGATAAAGTACCACATGGAATACCGTGCCAGGGCAGAGGCTGCCATTCGAAAAGCATCAATACGAAGTCAGGTATTGCATATATCGGTACATAGCTTTACCCCTGTATTGAAGGGTCAGAGCCGTAACTGCGACATTGGTTGGCTTTACGATCCTTCCCGCAAGGGGGAGGTACAATACGCTCGATGGTTTCAGCGGCAACTCCGTGAATCGGGCTGGAAAGTACGCCGCAACTATCCCTATCGCGGCATTGCAGACGGGCATACCACTCATCTGCGGAATCTGTTCGTAGAAGACAAATACATAGGATTGGAGCTGGAATTGAATCAATCCCTGGAAAAGGATGTCTTAAAAGTAGTAGACCATCTGTCCAGAAAGCTGAAATACCGGTAGTCATCGGTAGGCTCATGAAAGCATTCAGATTAATTACATTTCTCCCGGCCTTTTTACTCTTCGCCTGTGATTTTCAGGCCACCATTGATCTTAGCTTTTCCCATATAATGAAGGTGCTCCAGTCTCGGGGAAGCGACGGCATCCCGGCCCGGGCGGTAATTCGCATGGAGATGGCAGGCAAGGAAGCTTGCGAAGAAAAGAAAGGAAAGATGACTGAAATACTTTCCAGATACTATGGAAAACCGGAATCATCCAGATGTCTGGAAGAAGGAATCGGTACCTATCTGGAGGCAACAGTTTCTCTTGTAGTAAATCGCAAAGGCCTGGTGCGAGATAGCAGTATTACTTCGATTCTTCTGGAGCAGGATAAGGCTGGTATTCAGATTCGGGTTGCCATGGATCAGGGAAGCTTTAGACGAATGCAGGATGAAATGTCGGAGGCTTTCTTCCAGAAGCCGGAAATTGAAGACCTTCTTGTGGTCCTGAATTTTAGAAATGATACGCGTTCTTCTTTAATCAGCCAGGCCCGATTTGTCTATGTCGACGGAAAGCCGCTACCCATGGAGAGTAAAGTGGTGCTGGATCCGGGTAGAGTGATTGAAGTAAGATTGTCAGATGTTGCCAGAGATTACATATACCAGAATGGATCGCTGACTCTGCTTACGGTGGAGAAAACAGTAGATGGAAAGCCGTTTTCAGAAATTGAGTTTGCTCAGCCAGAAAAAAAGCCTGAAAACAAAACCGAAGGCCAGGCTACAACCGAGGGTAATCCGGAGGATTCTACGGTAGATCCCAGACTCAAAAACAAGAATTTCCCGGCGCTGGAGCAAAAAGTGCAGGAGATATTAAAGAAGGATGCTACTGGAAACGAAAGCAAGGTGGGTGGGGATTGATCCATGCGTTTCCGGGCAAGGGCCCTGCACAGAAAAAATGTCGGCGATATGCTGGTACTATTTTTTCATAACTGTTAATGCCTGAGAAGATAAAGCCAGGAAGATTGCACTGAACCCGGGAAAAATTTACAACACCAGAGATTCCAGCTTTCTATCGCAATTCAGAAATGCGGAGGTGAGCTCGGACCTGTCTCTGGGCGAAATCCACCACCATCTCCGGAGCGCCTTTAGCAATAAGAACTACCGGGGGAAACGTTCCCATGGTTCACTGTTTGCAATCATTCTTTTCGCATTGGCCATCCTGCTTCCTGCGGCCGTGAGGGCGGAGCAACCTTCGGGACTTACTCTAAACGATATCTATTTGAAAGTCCTGAAAAGAAGCGAACAGGATCAGATTCAGCAGCAAGATCTGGCTATCGCAGAAGCCAGATACAAACAGAGCCTCAGCTCGTACTATCCGGAAATATTTCTTTTTGGGCGAAAGACCTACAATGATCGTTACGATGACCAGGACAACGAGCAGCTTCAGGCTCTCATAAGGCAGCAACAAAATCAGAACAGTACTACCTCTTCCACAACGACCACAGGTACCACCGCCAGGGTAAATGACCCCTACCAGGTGGGAGCCGGGTTTCGCTGGCCCATCTTTAGCGGTTTTCAGACCTATCATGAATCCAGAGCCAGGGATGCCGAAAGAATCTCATCCAGATACAATCGTCAGCGGTTTCGAGAGCTTCTATTTCGCGACGTGGGCGAGGTATATTTTCAGGTTCTTGAATATAGAAAAACCATCCAGATTTTGCAGGAAGAGCAGGCTGCTCTGAGAGGAAGAATCGGTGAATTGGCACGTAGAGTAAACATAGGTCGTTCTTCGCAGGGGGAATTACTGGCTGCTCAAAGCGAATACAGCAGTTCCAGGATTGAGCTGGAAAGAATCAAGGGTCTTGAGGCCACTTCGCTGGAATTGCTGGCTTTTCTGATGGCTGTCCCGGCAGAAGAGATCGTGCTGGCCGACCCCGGAGAATTGCCATCCCAGGATTCCCTCACTGCCTATCTTGAAAAAGTTGAAGATCGAAAGGATCTTCGTGCTGCTATGAAATCCCTGGAGGCGGAGCGATCCAGGATGCAGGTAGAGGAAGGCGGCCATTATCCTCAGGCGAACGTAGAGGGTAGCTACTATGCCAGCCAGAAGCCGGACTATGGCCGGGACTGGGGCATTACGCTCAGTATTGAAATTCCCATTTTCCAGGGCGGTAATACCTACTATTCCGTGAAAGAGTCCAGGGCTCAGGTGCGAAAAAGCGAACTGCAGTTGGAGGCCTTGAAGAGATCCGCATCTTACGAAATTCGGTCCGCCTACGTTGATTATATCAACTCATTGAGCCGTCTGGCTCTGCTGCGAGAATCTGTGCAGATCAGCCGGGCCACTTACTATGTGCAGGTCAGGGATTATCGCCTGGGTATTGTAACAAATCTAGAAGTCCTGAATGCTCTGCGCGGATTTCATGCTGCAAGACGCGAACTCACCAGAATGGAAATGCTTGTGCGAATGAATGAAATTCGTCTGCATGTGGCTGCCGGTATGGATTCTCATATTCCGGATCCGCCTGCCGGTTCAGATGATACTGAAATTCAAGAAGTGCCTGCAACCGAGGATACTCCGAGGGAAGAACCTGGAACCGAGGAAACTTCCAGCGAAGAATCGGCAACCGATGCAAGCAGCACCAGAAAACAACCCGGCGACGAGGCCATACTTCTAATGCTATCCCGCCATGAGTCCGGCAAGCTTAACTGCGGTCAATTTTGCTCAGGGCTATTGGAGTTCAGAAGTTGAGACTGTCGGATATTTCCATCAAGCGACCTGTGCTGGCATGGATGATCATGTTCGGGCTAATCATCTTTGGTACCGTCTCACTTGGTAGACTCGGAATTAGCTACATGCCGGATGTGGACTTTCCTCTTCTGAGTATTCGAGTAAACTGGGAAGGCGTGGCCCCGGAATACATGGAAACAGAAATCGTGGACCGGGTGGAAAAAGAGATCATCGCTGTGGAAGGGCTCAAAGAAGTCATTTCCTCCATTCGCCAGGGCAATGCAAACATTCAGCTGGAATTCGATATCGATCGAGACATTGACGTGGCAGTCCAGGAAGTGCAGACTGCGCTCAGCCAGCTGAGGCTGCCCACCGGAGTAGATCCGCCGGTGCTTAGAAAGAACAACCCGGATGAAAGCCCCATTCTCTGGCTGGGTCTTAGCGGAGACAGGACTCAGTTTGAATTATTTCGTCTGGCAGATCAACTGGTTCTGGACCGTATTCAGCTGGTGGACGGAGTAGGGGAGGTATTCGTTGGCGGATCTGCGGAACGAAATCTTCGTGTCTATGTAGATAACAGAAAGCTGAACAAATACGAACTTACCATCCTGGATGTGCGAAATGCAATTCAGCAGGACCATGCGGAAGGGGCCAGCGGGTATCTGGAGAATCAGCAAAACAGTTATAATCTGCGAACCATGGGTGAAGCCCAGAGCATTGAGCAGATGGAGCGAATTCGCATCACGCGGCGCGGTGGCGGTCCCATCTATCTTTCCAAAATCACACTGGCAGATGTGGCCACGGTAGAAAATGGATTAAACGACGCGCAGAGAATCAATCGAGTCAATGGGCGAGAAGCCATTACCATCGGAATCAAAAAGCAAACCGGAGCCAATGAGGTTCAGGTAGCTGAAAATGTTCGGGCAGAGATTGAAAAGATAAATAACAATTTGCCGGATGGGATTCGAGTAAATGTAAACTTTGATGGAACACGTTTTACAAAGGAAGCCATTGAAGAAACCCAGTTTACGCTCATTCTGTCTGCCATACTAACCGCCCTGGTTTGCTGGCTGTTTCTGGGAAACTGGAGTTCCACACTAAACGTCATACTCTCTATTCCTACCTCCATCATAGGAACATTCATCATCATCTATTTCATGGGTTTTACCCTGAATCTGTTTACGCTTCTGGCGCTATCTCTGGCCATCGGAATCGTGGTGGATGATAACATCATGATTCTGGAAAATATCATCCGTCATTTTGAAATGGGCAAAGACAGAGTGAAGGCGGCCAGAGACGGAGCCAGACAGATTACATTCGCTGCCGTGGCTGCCAGCGTGGCCATTGTAGCCATCTTCCTTCCGGTGGCCTTTATGGAAGGAGTCATTGGAAAGTTCTTTTTTCAATTTGGAGTCACCCTTTCCGGTGCGGTGGCACTTTCGCTTCTGGATGCTGTTACTCTAACTCCCATGCGAGCTTCCCTGACTCTGGTGCATCAGGAACGGGAACCACGACTGGTCCGGGCCGTACGCAAGACACTTGAGGCGATATCTACCCTCTATCAGAGAATACTGGTTCGAGTCCTGAACCATCCCTATCTGACCGTTCTGGCTTCGGCCGTTGTGTTTACTCTTTCGCTCAGTATACTCCTGGTGATTAATCGAGAATTTGTTCCTCCCCAGGACCAGAGTCAATTTGGAGTTCGATTTGAAACGCCCATGGGCTCTTCCATCCATCATACAGACGAGAAGGGTCAGAACATTGAAAAGTTTCTGAATGGCAGATCGGAAGTGACCAGTTTTCTATCCATTGTGGGGGGATTTGGCGGTGGAGAGGCGAATACAGGAGTGTACTTCGTCAGTCTCAAAGGGAAATCGGAAAGGGACATTGGCCAGTATGAGTTTATGGATGTGCTGCGAAAGGAAATCAACGGAATCGATGGTATGCGGGCCTTCCTTTTCGATTTTTCCAGCAGAGGGCTTTCTGCGCGAAGAAGTCAGCCAGTGGAATTCAGCATTCGAGGCGGAAACTGGGATGAATTGAAGAAGGCAGCCGATGCAATACTTGCAGAAATGGAATCCACCGGGCTCTACGAAGATGCCAGTATGGACTATCGCGAGGGGATGCCTGAAGTCCAGGTAATTCCCGATCGTCAGGAGGCTGCCCTCAGGGGAGTTACCATGCAGAACCTGGTTGATACGGTGGGGATTGCCATGGGAGGAGTGCGCGAAGGTCGATTCACTGGAGACGGGCGAAGGTACGATATTCGTCTGAGGTTACTCAAGGATCAATGGAGCCATCCAGATGACATTCGAGATCTGAACGTGCGAAATGGCTACGGCGAACTGGTCCCTGTGCCCGAAGTAGCAAAAATTCAAACCCAGCCTACGGTTCTGAATCTAACCAGGATCGATCGCCAGAGGGCCATACAGATTTCTGCGAATCTCAAGGAAGGGGTGGGGCAGTCCGAAGCTACCCGAAAAGCCGAGGATATTGCCCGAAAACTTCTAAGGGACGATTACGGGTATTATCCTGGAGGCGGTAGCCGTGAATTCGAAGAAGCCTTTACCAGTCTGAGTGTGGCTCTGTGGCTGGGCATTCTTGTGGCTTACATGGTACTGGGAGCTCAGTTCAATAGCTTTCTTCATCCGATCTCGGTATTGATGGCATTGCCTTTTTCTGTTTCAGGCGCCTTTCTGGCACTGTACATTACCGGCCAGAGTTTGAATCTCTATAGTATGATCGGACTCATACTTCTCATGGGGATTTCCAAAAAGAACTCCATTCTGCTGGTGGAATTTGCCAACGAGCTACGTCGGAAGGAATTCATGCCGGTGAAGGAGGCACTGCTGGAGGCCGGTATGGTTCGCCTTCGTCCAATCCTGATGACTTCTCTGTCTGCCATTGCGGCCGCCATTCCACCAGCTCTGGCCATTGGCCCCGGAGCAGAATCCAGGATTCCCATGTCCATTGCCGTAATCGGCGGAATGACTGTGTCTACAGCCCTTACGCTGGTCGTAGTGCCGGCTGTGTATTCGATCCTTTCACGATTCGAACGATCCAGGTGAGCGCAGGTCCTGCCCCTCTCCGGAGCTGCCCGGGTTCCGTGGATAGCGAGAGATGAGAGCCAGAAGGGATGCTCCGGCTACATAGAGAAATTGACTGTTTCCGCCCATAAAGAAGAAAACCAGATTCACCATGGTGGCTCCTTCCACCATGGCATATCCCATGATATGATTTGTAGTCCATTGCGCAGGCGATGGAGTTTTCTTCAAAGTGAAGAAATATACCCCGAAGATCCCAATCAGTGCAATCGTTAGACCCACCACAAGGTAGGTTGTCGGATCCTGCATTTCGCGATTTGCATCCGTCATCAGAGTGACCGCAGCAAACATTATGCAACCGGCGATTAGAGCCAGAAAAATCAGTCGCACAGTGTTGACTACCTGAGGCGGAAATGAACCATTATTTTCCATAGAGATCTATTCTTCAGGCCTGTAGAATGGGTCAACGAAAGATACGGATGCTTATGAGGAATCGGGGGGCTGCAGATGACGGAACTGGAAGTCTTTGAAGGGGATATTACCACTTTGAAAGTGGATGCAATTGTAAACGCGGCCAATGAAGCGCTGGCAGGTGGAGGCGGAGTGGATGGAGCCATACATAGTGCGGCCGGACCAGAATTGCTACAGGCCTGTAGATCCATTGGTGGTTGTCCCACCGGCGAGGCCGTGATTACTCCCGGGTTCAAGCTTCCTTCGGCGAATGTTATCCATACCGTGGGACCGATATGGAGAGGAGGCCAGTCCGGGGAACCGGAGCTTCTGGCCAGTTGCTATCGAGCCAGCATCCAGCTGGCAGAGACTCATGGTTTGCGCTCCATTGCTTTTCCCTCTATTTCAACCGGGGTCTATGGCTATCCGCTGGAGGAGGCTGCAGCAGTCGCTGTGCGTACTGTACGCAATGCGATAAACAAAGCGAGCACTCTGGAAAAAGTCATTTTTTGTTGTTACGATCATCGGGCATTCAACGTCTATAGAGAAACTTTGAACTCTAAATAATGTTCTTTTCTAAATGCAAATGGTTTTGACTGGAAACTGGTCCATGGAATCCGAGCAGAATGGAGCAAACAATCAAGAATAGCTCCGGGAGGCAAAGAAGCAGTTGGAAAGTAATGTAAATACCTTTCCGATTGTGATCACCACTTGAATGCGAGGCTACTTTAATTACAACTCCTCCGCTCCTCTGGAGCCCCGAATGCGGGATAGAATCCTTGAATGGGTTGATGCAGATCCGGCTCTTCTATCAGGAGCCAGGGTGGGTGCTTCTCCGGCCTGGCTGGAAAGTGCCAGGACCACTATTGCCGGTGGCCCCGGACTGGAGGAATACCAGATTGCCTTTACCTCAGGTGCCACAGAGTCCAATCGTCTTGCGCTTGAATTTCTATATCATCGTTACATGGGTTCCGGTCTTACCGATGCATCCTTCCTGAGAAACAAGGTTCTGATCTTTGCACTGGAACACAGCAGCATCTACGAGCAGGCAAAGTATCTTCGAAATCTTGGCTATGATGTACTTCTGATTCCCTGTGATCCGAACGGTGTAGCCGATGTAGACTTTATCCGGGATAATGCTGGCACAGATACGGTGCTGGTAAGTATGATGTATGCCAGCGGCGAAATCGGTGCTGTACAGCCAGTAGAAGAAGTGGGTTCCATCTGCGAACAGTTCGGAATCCATTTCCATTGCGATGCCAGCCAGATTCCTGGAAAATACAGCCCTTCCTGGTTTGGTAGTCGGGCCAATACTATATCTTTGTCCGGCCATAAGTTTGGTGGGCTGGCCGGCTCCGGCGCCTTGCTCTATAGAAAGCAGCCGCCGGTGGCTCTGCTCTTTGGAGAGGAACTGAATGTGCGGCCCGGGATGCCCAACAGGTTGGGCATTCAGTGCATGGCCCAGGCCTGGGCATGGACCCAGGAAAATTTATCCCAGAAGCTGGCCTCAATGAAAACGTTGAGAGATCTGTTCGAGCGAGAGCTCAGAAGCAAACTTCCAGGTATTTCTTTCATAGGCCAGGGTCAGAATAGATTGGCCAATACCTCCGCCATCTTGCTTTCGGACGTGCCTCCGGATCGAGTTATGACTCACATTGCCAAGAACCATCAGGAAGTGGGCTTTCTCTGTGGCAAAGAGGGGCTTCATAGCCCTTCCAGGGTTTTGCTGGAACTGGGGAAAGGAACTTACGATAACTCAACGGCGCTCTGCATTTCCCTTGGCGCCAGCACGACTTCCGCAGAAGTTTCCATGCTAATAGATAACCTTACCTATGTCTTGAATGGTAGCAATGGCAAAAATTGAGAGCATCTGCGCGGCCGACCTCAAAGAAAAAAGCGAAGAGCCAGAGACTCTTCGCTTTTTTTGAATTCAAATAGCACGGATCCGGTTTCTGGAACCAGGCCTTGCTACTATTTAAAGAGAGACCTTACTCAACAGTGAATTCACCTTCCAGCTTGAAGCTTGCGCGGATGAATATTTGCTGGTCCCTTGCTTTTTGACCTGAATAGTCCTGGATTCTGAATCCGCTGGAACTGTTGTATCCCAGGTTCTGGTAGAAGGTCGGGATCTGTGCGAAGGTGCTGGAATCTGCCAGGGTTTCGGATATTGTATCTCCACCAGGAAGTGTAAATGCATCCAGGGCAGAGGATTTGGCCGGTCCACCGCGTGAATCCGTGGCAGTAACCTGAGACCATCCAAGGCTGACCTTGAAATAGTCATTCACATGCCAGGTAACTCCAGCGATCCATTCTGTGAAAGTGGCTCTGCCGAAATCTACAGCCAGGGCTTCTGAATAAGTGAGATTCCCGATGGTATTATCTGCAGCATCCAGCGCAAGAATCTGACGCCAGTAATCTCTATTATCGTGGGTGGCCAGGTTATTGGATGTGCTGCCGCTACCATTTCCTGTAGCAAATCGAACAAAGGCCCCCAGGAAGCGATAGCGACCATGCCAGAATAGATATACCATATCGCCGCGCTGGTCTGCCTGGGACAGATAGTTGTTTCCCAGATCTGTAAATGTTCCGTTCAGAGTTACATCCGGTCTGATTCGATAAGCGGTTCCGCGACGGTCCACTTTCTGAATGAATCCGGCACCAATGGTGGATTCGAATTCCGGAGTCACAAGTTCATAATCCAGTTCCACGCCTGTGTAGTAATCCTTTGCGGCCCGGGAATTTCCCTTGTAGATAGCCGGTCTCAGGGTAGTCATAATGTTCGCGCAAGTTGCAGTGGGCGTAGGTCCTGATGCGACCATCGTAACCGAATTGGTACAGGCATCTACGGCAGGCATGCTGGTATCCTGACCGGAAAGTCCCACAACGTTCTGTACGCGAAATGGAGTGTTTATGTGAATTCTATGTGTTCCTTTCTTTCCCAGAGGGCTGAAGCTGAGCATTCCGGTAAAGTCCAGACCATAGTTCGAAGTAACTCCATTGCTAAGTGAAGTCAGAACACTGGAAGGAGTAGTCATTCCTTTCAGTCTTGCCTGAGCATTGTTTGCATCGCTGCCTTCTCCGTTGGAGAGCAGAAAGTGAGCGGAAAAGTAGTCAAAGGAAAACAGGGCACTGATTCCTCGCTCTGTAGAAGGCGAGGTTCCAAAGTCATCCCAGGGAGCCTTCGCGATATATCTGTGACCCCATATCTTCTGCAGGGAAACTCCTGCCTGACCATCCACTACCGGCGTATGCTGCTGCCCGAATCGAACAGACATCCAGTCTGTTACCGGCAGGTCTACGAAGGCATATTTTACCTTCATGTAGTAGGGATTATCGCTACTGCAATTAAAGCCTGAACAGGAATCCGGAGGATTTTGCTCCTGTTCCAGTGTGAATCTAAACCCCACTCCTTTTTCGTTGCCCTTGTAATGTCGGCCGCGAAAATCAAAGCGAGCTCGTCCCAGGCCAAAGCCGGTATTCTCACTGCCAGAGCCTGCTGTATCCGGGCCTGTAGGTTGGCGATCCAGCATTTCAAATCTTGGCCATATCTCAGCACCGAGCCGCATTTTGAGCTTTCCATCTTCCGCGCTTGCTTCGGTTCCTCCCAGAACCCAGGCAAAGATGGCGGCGGTCATGGAGGCTTGGATTAGCCTTCTCTTTGATCGAATCATTTTATTCTCCAATTTGTAGCCAATATGAAAGTGGAACGTAATCATTCCGTATTTCATCTGGTATATGTCTATGCTATAATTGAAGAGTATGCGACTTTTTCTGTTACAATAATGTGTCAGAGGGGTAACGGAAGGATTTCCGTTCTGTAACGAAAGATCAAGTGGTTGGAGGGTAATTTCTGGTTCTGTCCAATGTCACTGGAGCGATGATGGACCGTACCTTTGTACCAGTTGTCAGTAAGATTGCAAGAATCGTCCGTTTTGTCGAATGCTGGCGCACGAATGCCCGAGGACGAAAAAACCCGGGATGGCTACCCGGGCTTTTTCAATATTTGGCTTCGTCTATCTTCCGCCGCCGCCGCGTCTTCTTCCGCCGCCACCGCTGGCCGCTTCCCGGTCTCGGCCCCTTCGGCCGCCGCTTCGGTCATTTCTGTCGTTGCGATCTCCGCCACGATCGTTTCTGTCATTCCTGTCGTTACGATCGTTTCTATCGTTACGGTCACCGCCCTGTTTTCCGCGGTCATCGCTTTGAGTGGATTCTCCGCTTCCGTTGGCCCGGGTAAAGATCATTTTACCGGCTGCAGTCTGGATGATTGAAGTAACGTTTACCTGTACTGTTTTGCCCAGAAGGTTACGGCCGTTTTCCACAACAACCATGGTGCCATCTTCCAGGTAACCAATACCCTGGTTTTCATCTTTACCTTCTTTGATTACATCGATGACAATATCTTCACCTGGCAACACAATAGGCTTCAGAGCGTTGGTGAGATTGTTCAGGTTCAATACCTCTACACCCTGCAATTCTGCTACCTTATTCAGGTTGAAGTCATTGGTAATTAGCTTACCACCGGTTTCCAGAGAAAGCTTCACCAGTTTGGCGTCCACTTCCCGGGTATCGGTATAATCAATGTAGCTGATTTTAACTCGGACCGTACCCAGTTGCTGCAGTTTGTTCAGCATTTCCAGTCCACGACGACCGCGATTCCTTTTTATGGGATCCGGCGAATCGCTGATTAACTGAATTTCACGCAGTACAAAGTTCGGGATAATGAAGGGACCTTCAATGAAGTTGGTCTGTGCGATATCCAGAATCCTTCCATCAATAATGACAGAGGTATCCAGGATTTTTTCGGTTGATGCACCGCCCTGTTCATCCTTGCGAAACCCACCGCCTCCGAAAATTCGAAGTCCAGGTCTCTGAGCAAAGAGATAGCCGCCATAGCCAAGAATGGCTGCTGGCAGTACATACAGATAAGGTGCAATAGACTGCAGGCTTGCGCTGGCAAGTCCAGCAGAGGAAAGCAGCCAGGCTGCCAGTCCGGAAACAATAAGTCCGGAAAGAATTCCGGTGCTTATGCAGAAGAATAGTTCGCCGCTTATTCCTTTGAATAGTCGGTCCACGAAAAAGAATGCAAGGGAGATGGCAAATACCACTCCGCCTGCCAGAGCTGCAGCAGATAACTCCATTCCAGCGGATGTGGAAAGGAAAAAGCCACAGGCCCCTCCGGCCAATGCTGCCAGTAAACGATAAAGGATGTTCATAACTCAAACCCTTCTAATTGAAATTCACACCCATATTGGGTGCTTTCTTGCGGCCAGGGCCGCCCGGATCTACCGGTGTCCGACTTCAGCCGGATTGAGCTATGGACGAATTACGAGAGTACTTCGGAAATGAGGTTACTGGCCTCTTCCGTGGATACGGACCTGGCCAGGGCGAGTTCGCTAGTAATTAGCGAATACGCCAGCTCATAAAGGCGGCGCTCCATGAGCGAAAGTTCTTTATCCCGGGCACGTTTATAGAGGTTTCTACACACCTCAGCCACCGAATAGATCGATCCAGATCGTATCTTATTCTGGTTATTCTGATAGCGGATCTTCCAGTCCTCTTCAGTGTCTACTTCATCCTTTTTCAGGAGGTCCAGAACCTTCTTTACGTCCTTCTTCTGAATGATAGGTCTGATGCCGCGCTCTTTGGCGCTATCTACCGGGATCATCACCTTCATTTTGCTATTTTCAATCTCAAGAATGTAGCAGAGGGTTCGCTTTCCAAGGATGTTCTGATTTTGCACAGCGGAGATCTCTCCTACACCATGCATGGGATAAACAACATAATCTCCTACAGTAAAGTCCGTGTCCGCCTTCTTAGCGGCAGTGCTGCTCTTCTTCTTAGCTTTAGGGGCCGCGGTCTTTTTCGCGCTGGCCTTCTTCTTTGCAGCTTTCTTTGCTGTCTTCTTTTTGGCGGTTTTACTCTTTGCCTGGGGCATAATTCGTCCAGAATAGCTCTTAAACGGCTAGCCTAGCACGGATTTCTGCAGGGTCAAGACAAATTCAGGTCCAGAACCCAGGCAGATTGCATCAGGAAGCCTGGCCAGCGGATCTGGAGAATAGATCTTTCAGCATCTCTTCCAGAGATTTGGGACTGATGGGCTTGGACAGATAGGCCTGAAAGCCCGCCTCCAGGATGGACCGTCTGTCCTCTGCACTGGCATAGGCTGTAATGGCCGCAATAGGTCTGTCCGGAGGTACCAGTCCACGGGATCGGATCTCCTCCAGCATCTGGAATCCATCCATCTCTGGCATCTGGATATCGAGGATGATCAGATCAAACCAGTTTTCCGTAATGAGGTAAAGCGCCTCATCGGGCCTGGAAGTGGCGATGGTCTTATGCCCCTGCTTCTGTAGCAATCGCTCCAGCAAATACAGATTATCTGGATTGTCATCCACCGCCAGAACTGTGAGATTCCGGATCGGACCAGTCTGATTTATGAACTTCACCTCCTGAACACCGGAGGAGGCCTCTGGAAGCGGTATCTGCACTCTAAACAGGCTGCCCTTGCCTGGAGCGCTTTGAACTTCGATCTTTCCGTCCATCTTTTCCACCAGAGACTTGCATATGCTCAGTCCCAACCCGGTGCCGGATATTGTGGTCTTCTGTCCATCCCGGATCTGGAAAAATCTCTGAAACAGACTGGATTGCTGTTCCTCCGGGATTCCGCGTCCTGTGTCCTGGACTTCGATCAGAAAGACTCCGGCGGCGGTATAGCTGGTCCGAACCTCCACCCATCCGTGGTCCGTGAATTTCAATGCGTTGGAGATCAGGTTTCCTGCAATCTGAAAAAGCCGATGAGGATCTCCCAGCAATCGGGGAGGTAAGTGCTTTCCTTCAAAGATCAGTTTAACCGGACCATCCGGGGAAGGAGCATAGGTTAATTCCAGGGTCTTGAGCAAATCCCCGGGAGAGAAAGGCTCCGTTTCAATCTCAATGTTTCCGGATTCAATCCTGGAAATATCCAGGATATCGTTCAGAATATTCATCAGTGTTCGGCCGGCTTTCTGAAATACCTGAAGGTGCTTCTTCTGTTCTTCGTTTAACTTTGTATAGGCGAGTAGATCGGCCGTTCCCAGCAGTGCATTCATGGGTGTGCGAATCTCATGGCTCATGTTTGCCAGAAATTCCGATTTGGTGCGGGAAGCCTGCTCTGCGATTCGCTGCGCTTCCATCTTTTCCTCCACCATCCTCTGTAGATTGACAGTTCGCTCCGCTACAATCTTTTCCAGGTCCGCTTCTCTTTTTTCGTTGCGAAAGCGAATCTTGTCTGCAATGGCAAGGGAAATGAATGATACTTGATATAGAATTCCAATGTCGATAAAATGTAGAATAACCAGCGCCGGAGCATTTTCGCTGCTTCCCTGAACCAGTACTCCCAGGATTGCACTGAAAGGATATCCCAGGTTCGCAACAAAAAAGAATCTGGCTGGCTTGAACCCTTTTCCCAGGGCAGCGAAGCTCAGTGCAGAAACAAGAATAGTTGCAGGTACCATTATTGAATAGAGCATTCGATTGATCTGATAGGGAAAGACCCAGGATAGAAGCAGTACCAGAAGAAAGGAACTGGCCGCAATGGGCGAAACTCTGGCCCAGGCTGTGTTTTGAAGCGCATCTCTGGCAAATGAGTTGATCCAGAAGAATAAAAACATGTTAAGAGCGCAAATGGCACTCAGCGCAATTTCCAGTCTGTATTCCAGAATCCAGGGAGGTAGCCATACGTTGGCCAGTCCCTGAAAGAAAGATCGATGCAACAGGAAGATCAACAGCAAAAAGACATAGTAGATGTAGTCGATTTCTCTGGAGAAGAGCCAGATCGTAAGACTGTATAATATGAGAATGAACAATGCACCAAATACAATGCCATCCATAAATAGAATCTGCGAAAGATCGATCTGACCTGCCTGAACCAGGAAAGGAAGTCTGGCGGGCAGTTTCTCATTGAATCGAATCAAATAGAAATGTCTGGTTGATTCCTGTATCGTAATGTTAGTAGAGAGAAACCGATCCAGGGTAAGTGATTCCTGTTCCCAGGGGCCCTCGGAACGGGAGTAGAATTCCAGAGACTCCAGAAAAGCGTTCAGGATCATTAGCTGCCCGAACCAGGTATCAGTAGAGCGATTCTCCAGGCAGAGCTGAAGCCATACCGGCGACGTAAAGCCCAGATTGAGATTATCCAGGCTTCGCATTTCCCATTCGGAAATCGGTGGAAGCAGATCTACGCTGAGCGGACTGCTTTCTTTGTAAATGTATCCTTTGAGGCCCTGAACCTGAACATCGCCATCGGACAGATCCGGAAGCTGGTTGCATCTGGCCTGGCTCACTGCCTCCTCTGCATGGATGTAGTCCATAGGCAGCATTGTCAGAATTGCTGCGAATGTGGAGATGAGACAGAGTCGCCAGTTCGAGATGATCATTGCATAGATTAATTCCGGGGCATCTGCCCGCGGTTCCTTGCCAGTTCAAAGATATTGGACGAATGATCGTTCCACATTTCTGAACCTCTTTCATCGACAATTTCTTTGACCACCGATTCTGGCAATTCGCTCATGCTGGAGAATTCAGCCTTATACTGGTCTATAGGCATCTTTCCACAGAAGATATTACTCTGGTATTGATAGATCTGATGCTCCATCAAGAACTGTAATGTGTCGAAGTCCTCCACCGCCTCTGCAGTAATCATGGCTTCCCGGTTATCTGCCAGTCGCTTGCAATAATCGATAAAGGCCAGGTTGTCCAGGAATTTGATCTGATCTTCATTGGCTTTGAAGCGAAAGCTGATGGGATCCAGCTTGAACTCCTTGATCATTATTCCCAGTTCCAGCACAACCTGATGGCTCTGGCTCTTTACTCCAAAGTCATCTGCTGCGAAGCTCACTCCGCATTTCCAGAATTCCTCGCATACATCTTTCAAGGAAAATCGATGTTCCTCATAGGGTTTTTCCACCAGTTCAAAGCGAATATTCTTTGAATGGAGGCCCATGGTATCCCACAGCTTTTGTAGTCGTTGAACTTTCTCTGGCTGTGAAAAGGTGTCGATGAGTGATTGTGGCGAAATATTAAACTTTAGCAGGCCGGGAGCATTTTCGCAGGCCACAATCAGCTTTTCCAGAATCAAAAGCTCTATGCGGTTCAGATCCTGATCCGAAGGAATATCCTGAATCAGATCTCTGTAATTCTGATATACGCCACCACCTACGAAGACCTCGCCTCCCTTTACCGTAAACGTTCGTCGATGAGGGTCGTAGGAAATGGTGGGCTGAATCATCGCTTCGTTCGCGGCGCCTGCGATATATGTATTCGCACGATTGAAGTAGGTCCAGCTCCAGCGGGTAAGGTTATCCTTGAGGTTTTTTTCCGAGGCCTGCAGCAATTCCTGAAGGATCTCCTCTGAATCTGAAATATAATTGCATTGTGTGCGAGCCACACCAAAGTCAAAGAGGCACACCCGGTTGTTGGCGCATTCATCATGGAATCGGCCAACAGCGCTGTCTATGTTAGGAAAGTCCCGGCCCCGCCAGCTGGAGTAGGGGCTGATCCCCATGAGCAGGGTATCTGCATCCAGCATATGAAAGCAAAACTCTACGTCTGTCAGATTTAGAATGCTATGGACTTCGTTCCTTAGATAGGTGAGGAACTGTTCCATCTCCATACCCTGAATGTTCTGGTATCGGATCAAGAACAGAGGCTTCCCTCGGTTTGCATCAATGAACCTTTCTTCGAAGGTATCCAGATCCAGTAGCGGTTCCTGAGAATTCATGGGTCAGCCAGAGATCTCCGAATTCATGGGCCCTGTCAACAATTCCGGTTTTCCCGGCCCTATTTTTGCTCTCCCTCATCGGACTCGTCATCCTTATGCAGCCACTGGGTTTTATCCTCCACTTCCATGGACTTTAACTTCTCCAGGAATGCTTCCTCGGAATGGATTAGTCGTTTGACCAGCGTGCGAATCAACGTAGAAGCAAATTCAGGGTTGGCTTCTATAAGAGATTCCAGATGATCGGAAAGAGCCGACGAAAGTATTGTTTCTGTCATACAGATGGCAGTGGCACTTCTTGCCTCTCCATGTACCAGGGCCATTTCTCCGAATATTTCTCCTTCTTCCACTGTGGAAAGAGCCACAGGTCCGGTGCCTGTATCGCGCAGGATTTGAACCTTTCCCTTTTCCACCAGATAGAATCGTCTGGCAGGATCTCCTTCCAGAAAGACTATGTCTCCGGGTTCGTAGGTTCTGCGAGTTTGAGTTATGGTTCTTGGTTTAATGAATAGCTTGCGAAAGCCTTCTGATCCCGGGAAATGAAAGAAATAGAACAACCCCCAGAGCAGTCGGCGAATTCGATACCTTCGCTGGAATTGATGGAATCCGGTGGTCTCGCGATCGATGCGAATTAATTGGCCATCCCCCGGACGTCCCCGGTCGCCGGAAATTTCCACCGTGCTGAAATCAACAGCCGGGCTGGCTATGCGATCAAAGCGAAACTGAATCTGCTTGTCTTCACCGGGTTCAATGTTTCCTCTCAAATACAGGGATGCACCACTGAGTTCATAAGAGATGCCAGAATTTACAGGAGCCGGTATACCTTCTTCGAACACTTCCCAGTCCAGTACTATCGGAATACGAATCAATCTTCCTTTGAAGAAGTCCGGATTCACCGATCCAATTGTAAGAATGGAAACTCCAATGGATGCAGGCAAAAGCACAAACAGCGCAAGATACATGGAGTAGCTGATGGTCACTTCCAGTTGGATCAATTCCGGCCTGATCAGGACAACTACCGGCATGGCCAGCACCAGGATGGCCAGGATATTCTTCGCAGCTCCTGGAGGTAGACGAAAGAAAGGTGCCGAGTGATGGACCTGGTCGGTGGATGCAAGAATCCACTTTTCATAACCTTTCTGGCGGTCCAGCAGAGCCCATTCCTCAAACCATATACCTTCTGATTCCAGATCTCCGCGAGTGGGCAGTGTCTGGGCACGGGAAATGGCAGCTTCCACAATGAAAACTGGCAGCAAAATATGCAGTGGTATACTATAGTTCCAGGAATCCCCGGTTAAGATGCTGAAGTCGAATATTCCATGAAGCAGAAACGGAATCAGAAATGCGAATATAAAAAAGATCCAGCCCTTTCGCTTACGTATGTAGCCCAGGCCCAGAAGATATCCCATGATGCCCATGCTGGTAAGATGCATGGAAACCGAGCTAAACAATCGAAGGTATACAATCTGACTTCCATAGATCCAGGCATAGGCAATGTTTTCGACGAAAGAGAATCCAGCACCAATGAGAATGGCATAGCCGATGGTATTTTTCACCGACATCTGATCCCGATCCCGAACCATCATATAGCTCAAGGCCAGCAGACCCAGAAGCTTCTCTGGAAGAGCGGCCAGCAGGAATCCCTGGGTTACAGGGGTTAGCTCCTCCATCCGGTCCGATGTATGAGGGGACAGAAGTAGCAATGCCACAGCAATTACAGCGCCGGCCAGGAATGCCTCGGCTACGGCCACAAAGGATCGCACCTTACCCAGCCGATTGTAATAGACTGCGTAAAAGATCAGACAGGTGACCAGGGCGGCTGCTAATTCTAGAGAGGGCATGGGTCCTTCTATAGAGTATCGACCTGCGCACCGGTCTGGATTCAGCGGCCCTGGACGGAAACTCCGTATCTCGGGCCAGCATCAGGTTCAGCATTGGTTTTTGGGTCTCGGGAATCCAGCGGCCTTCCAGACATCTTTCCAGCCGGACCCGTCATTGCGCCTGTATCGGTGTATTCATGGCCCACCTGTTATGTGTTGCAGGTAAGGCAGGGAAATTTTATTGTTTCTCGTTCTACGTACGGCAGAACTGGCAGCATGAGCGATTCTGACCTGGTCATTCCTCCTCTGCCACAGGTGGTGATGGAGATCATGAAGTATGATACCGAATCTCCGGATTCAAGTGCTGCCGAGGTGGAAAAGCTAATAGCCCCCGACAGGGGAATTTGTAGCGAAATCCTCCGGGTAGCCAATTCCGCCTATTACGGCCGGTCAGGACGCATCAAATTGATGCGAGATGCAATCACATTGCTTGGGCTCAAGGCCCTGAAAAACCTGATCATTTTTATAAGCACCAGGCAAATTGCCACCGATCTAAAAAGCCCTGTATTCAAAAAGTATCTCACCGAGTATCCGGTACTCTCGGCTTTGATTGCTGAAGAAGTGGCCAAACGCTTCAAGCATCCTGAGCTGGCCGATGAGGCATTTCTATCTGGACTTCTATACAATATTGGCATGAGTATCCTGGCACTGAATAAAGGTGACCATTATGCATTCCTGATCGAGCAGGCAGAGCAAAACGGCTTCGATCTTAGAGAGCTGGAGCAATCTTCCTACGGTACTACCCACGCTGAAGCGGGACGAGAAGCTGCGAAGAAATGGAACCTGCCGGAGTCTCTGCTGCATAGCATGGAGCTTACAATTACCAATCTGAATGGATCAGATGACCTGGGAAAGATCACAGTCCTTTCAGCGGCTCTGGGTCAGGCAGGGGCAGGGATTCCGCTGGATGCAAAATCTCGTGCAGCAGTCCAGGCGGCCTATCAGACTTCCGGAGATCAAGCGGACCCATTCGAGAAGATCATCAGCGAACCTCAATTAAAACGGTATAAATCGCATCCTTACTTTCAGCTGGCCGCCGGCTAAAGCATATGGCACAGTCCAAAATCTTAATAGTCGAAGATGATCCAGATCAGGCTGCTCTACTGGATCGGTTTTTGAGTCAGTGGGGATATCAAACAAAGATAGCTCCCGATGGACCAGAAGCCCTGGAGTTCATGGAGAGCTTCGATCCGGATCTGGTCTTGCTGGACATTTTCCTGCCTCAGCTTCCCGGCCTGGAAGTGCTCAAGAAGATTCGCGCTCACGATAAATCTGTATCTGTACCTGTATTCATTATGAGTGCAGATGATTCAGATGAGATTCGCATTGTGGGTATGTCCACCGGTGCCAGCGATTTCATCAAGAAACCCATTCAGCTGGCCGATTTGAGCATGCGAATTCAGCAGGCGCTGGAATTGCTTTCTTACAGGCGAAAGATTCATGAGTTGAATCAGAGACTGGAGCACGATAAGCAAAGGTTACTCCGCTACTTCTCCCGGGACATAGTAGAGAAAATCCTGAGTGAAGAGATTTCATCGGAGCTTGGTGGAAAAACCCTGGAAGCAAGCGTTATGTTCTATGACGTTCGCGGTTCTACCACCATTGCAGAAAGAATTGGCCCGCAGAAGTATGCTGAGTTTATTAGCGATCTATTTGGCCGCATCATGGATTTGATCTTTGATCATCAGGGTTCTGTAAACGAGCTGCTTGGTGATGGAATCCTGGCTACCTTTGGATGTCCCGATCCTACAGGCCGTGATGCAGCCAATGCTGTTGAAGCGGCGCGTGCGATTCGCAAGCTGATGAAAACCTACAATGAGAAATATCTTCCTCCTGAACTGCAAGAGGATGGTGTTCGCTATGGCATGGGTATTGCCACGGGTAAAATATTTGCCGGCAACATTGGATCCTATCAGCGTCTGAAGTATGCTGTAATGGGGGATCCGGTAAACACTGCAGCCAGAATCCAGGATCTTACTAAAGAAAAGAACGTAGATCTACTGATTGATGAAGCCACAGCTCTGGGGCTCGACAATTCCGAGTCTTTGACTCTTTCCGGTGATTATATGCTTCGCGGGAAGAAAGGCGCTGTAAAGGTTTTTGAAGTCAATCCAGTAACGCAGCCCTTGAGCAATTAATCTTTAAAATACTCATCCATATTGGCGTATTGTCCGCGAATCAGTCGTAGATCGGATGCGCGAATATCCCTTGGGTCCAGGTGTCCTGTAATTCTGGTAATATCCATCATATCCTGATGAAAACCTTTGAGGAAATGATGCACCCTGGTGGATTTTTCGGGAATATCCAGGCCTCTTACTCTCCAGGGCTGGTTGGTGGCAATGCCCGTGGGGCAGTGATTGGTATGGCACTTTAGAGACTGAATGCAACCCAGAGCCAGCATGGGTCCTCGGGCACTGTCAATAATCTCTGCGCCAGCAGCAAAGGCCAGAGCAGCATGCACTGGAGTAAATACCCGGCCAGATACGCTGAGTACCACTCGATCTCGAATCTTGAGCTGTGTCAGGCGGCGATGGAGCATCGCACAGCTTTCGATGGCGCTACCGTACCCCACATAGTTCATAAAGAGATTGGGCCCTGCACCTGTACCTCCATCCGAGCCATCCAGCTGAATGGCATCCGGGCCCTTGCCGGTCTTTTTCATTGCCTGGCAAAGTAATTCCACTTCCTCGGGGTTCCCCAGGCAGAGCTTTATGCCCACCGGCAATTCTGTGGCCTGGCGAATGGAATCTATGAAATCCATGAGCCTGGATATAGTTTCCCGCGGGCTGGCAGCCAGGATCTCAGCATGCTGGGAAGGACTGATGGATGTTTTATGAGCCGGGATTCTTCGCACAGCTGCAATCTCCGGTGTAACCTTGCCCCCCGGAAGGTGTCCTCCCAGGCCTGGCTTGGCGCCCTGAGAAATCTTTAGCTGTATCATTCCAATGTTTGAATGATTGTTGATCAGTTCCTTCAATACCTGATAGTTTAGAACCCTGGTGGTCTCTCCATTGTTCTGCTGAATCGCATCGCCCACGCCGTACTTGGCCGTGCCAATTTGAAACACTACATCGTTGCCGGCTACCCCATGAGGCCCGTAGCCTCCTTCGCCGGTGTTTACATAAGATATGCCTTTTGCTCCGACGCTCAAGGATTCTGCAGCCTTGTAGTTGATGGATCCATAGCTCATGGCAGAAACGTTTACTACATTGCGAACGTAGAATGGCCGTACTCCCTTTCGCTTTTCGCCTACGATAACCTCATAACCGGGCTGTCCCAGAGAACCAGGAAAGTTCCGATGCAATATTCTGCATCCTGTGGTGGTTTCACTGTCATAAGGGTCCAGCTCGGTTCCAAAACTGGACATGGGCTTCAGGGCTTTGGACTTTTGATAGATATAATCGCGAACAATGCGGGGTATGGGGCGACCACTGGTATTTGTTTCGTTGAAATACTGTAGATATTTATCCCGCAGCTCACGCTCAAATAGATACCGCAATCTACCCAGGGGGCCGTAGATACGTACAATGGCATGGTCATCCTGGATGAAAGTTTCTCTGATTCCGAATATTAAAGCCGCGCCCAGAAGAGTGGCACCTGCAGCCAGCCATCCAAAATAATAACCAACTACAGGGCTTGCCAGTGCCGTTAGAATCGAAAGCCAGCGAAACGGGTTGTCCAGGAGCGGGGTATAACCCGGCGGAGTGAGTGCTGCCTTCCTCCCCTTTCTGTCGATGGTTTTCAGGATTTTCTTACTGGAACTGGATATATCGTATGCCATTTGTTAACCTTTAATTCCCGGTGATGCCTGCCTGGTTTCTAACCGACCAGTATGAGATCACACTGTGAATTGCGATCAAGAACAATCCTCCGCTTTCGCGGGTAACTTCATCGTTGTACCATTCCGCTTCCAGCCCCTGAAACAGGCTAAAGCCATAAAGCAGACAGACAATGCTCAGTAAAGGCCAGATGATGCTTCTTAGAATGAGCATGGACCTGTTTTTCAGCCATCGCCAGGCTTCGGCAGCGGACAGGATGGCGGGAATAAGATAAATGGAGATCCAGAAACCGGGGTCTGGATCGTTTCCCTGCAGAACTGCCGCTACAAGAAATAGAATAGCCATGATTATTTGATAGATCCGCACAGGTTGATTCAAGCATGGTCGGAAGAGCGGTCCAGCTTTTCTATCCAGAGAGATTCATTGATGCCTGGAGAAATCAGGAGATATTCAGAAATATCCCGGGACAATCCAATTCGAACGCAAAAGAGACCAGGCACAATTCTTCAAGGATCCATCACCAACCGAATTCCTGCTTTGGCATCGGAAGAAGGAGAGGGATAACCTGCCGGTTGTCGGGCATCGGCGCGAGCCATGTCCGATGGCAGATAATAGGCCCCACCTCGAATCACATGAAAAAGATGACCGGAGTAATCCCGGGCATTGCCCTTTCGAAACCTGTGGCCCGGATAGGGCTCAAAGTAGCTGGAGGTCCATTCCGGTGCATTTCCGCACATTCCCAGGATTCCGTAGGGACTGGCATCCTGCATAGATGCGGCCGGCATAAGACGAGGGGCCCCGGACCATTTTTCCCGGGTATTGCAGAGATCCGGATTGAAGCGACCCATAGGATAATCCCTGGGGCGATTGTTCAGACTGGCGGGTCCGCTTTCATCGATCAGTACGCTCAGTCCTCCTCTGGCGGCCATCTCCCATTCCAGTTCGGTGGGCAGCCTCTTTCCGGCCCAGCGTGCGTAGGCCTGGGCATCGGAATAGCTTGCTTCACTGAATGCCAGGTCTCCGGTACCTCGCGGAAAGGTGCCCTGCGCCTTCCAGGAGGCGGGCAGTGGATGTCCGGCTTTCTGGCAAAATCTGAAATACTCTGCGTTGGTCACTTCGGTGCGATCCATATAGAATCCATGGATGCGCGGCATTCTTGCTTCGGATCTATGAAAAAAGAAAGGATTGTAGTTGTTCTTCGAGGAGTCGTAGCCCTGACCATAGACCAGAAGATCTTCTGGAATGTAGTTCATCAATTTTCCATCCACCGGATGCTGGAGGGATCTCTTGATTTCAGGCTCCGGTAGTCGGTAATCCACCGGGGGTTTGTAGGGCCTGTAGCTTACCTCTTCTCCCAGCTGGATGCCCATATACAATGGGCCCGGCCTCAAATCATTGCTTCGGTGCAGTCCAAATAGTCTGTAACTGTTTCCGGTGACCAGAACCCTGGTGCATAGAAATCTGCCTACCTCGGCTCCCTGTCCGTTTCGCAGGGACCACTCTCGATTGAGAAAATATTCCTCTACCCGAGCATTGCTCTGGCGGGCCAGGTCCTCCCGAGCTTTGCCCATAACCTCTACCACCGCCGACTCCGGTCCTACGGAAATCACATGAGCGCGAACAATGAACGCTTTTCGATCTGCTGACGGGGATTCCGGTTCTTCAGAGCCCAGGGATAATAGGCTGATCATCAGGATGCCAGAAATAAGTATCCAGACTCGTTTCATATCAGGTACATCTTCGGCTCTAAAGAAGAAACCCTGCATTCCTTCCTGTAAAGGGGCCCCACTCCATGCCCGTTTCAGCTCCGGTAAAAAAATCGAAAAAATGGACCATAACCTCGGATTCTGTCACGGCCCGGGATTATAGTAACTCCAGAATGAAGCTGAGCTGGAAGAGAAGGAAAGCCCTGGTTGCGGGGAGCAGAAAACTGCTTGACTTTTGTTCAGTATTGACTTATTCTCAAAGAGACAATAAAGTGGTATTATGACCGGGTTTTTTGTGCTATGCACCAAAATGGGACATAAACTATTTGGCATAAAATCCGTCAAATATTAGGAGAGAAAAGGAGGCTGGAAATGATAGTACGAAAACTAGAAAGCCCATTGTATCAGAAGAAGAAGCGCGAGCCGCTGGCCGGACAGGGATTTGAACATCCATCCACTGCCAACTCCGAGAAAAGCTTTGATCAATATCTGCTGGAAGCTTTTCAGGGTGAGGTTGTGGCTGAGGATAATCGATTCCACAGCAAGGTAAGCGAGCTCCAAAGAGAAAACATTATACGTCTGAGCCAGCTCTAATAGCCCCTTTCCGCAACCGGGGCTATTGGAGCTTCAAGGAATGCCGGATCCCGCTTCTGGTGCTCCCGTAGACTCTTTGTCCCAGAAATCTTCCCAATTATTAGGACTTCAACTGAATCCTCAACGTCCCACCGCGGACTCTGTGAGCTGTTTCCAGCTCATACAATCTTCCATCACATAGACCGATCGATGGTCTGGATTTGACCCGGCAGTCTTCTTCATCCGAACCCCAGTTCATACACTATTGTAGAATTCAATTGCGCAATTTGCAACTATGCGTATCTTGATCCTGGGACAGGAATATTAATAACTATGTATGAGCAAAATTTTAAACTGATTCGAGATTTAATACAGCGACAGGAGCCTGTGTACGGAATACTCTCCTTTATCGAAGATACCATCGGAGCCATCCGCGCCGATCTGGGTCCAGATTCCACCACGGAATCCTACAAACATCTGGAGGAAATTGCCACTGCCCTGGAGCAAATATCCAGGGAGCTGGTCTAGAAGTAACGTTTGGATTCGGTCATGGAAATGTGACCTAAGCGCTGAATCGGTTATTTTTCAGCATCAGTGCTGGAATGGCCTGAAGTTCCAGGGCAACGGCAAGAGAATCCAGGAGAGCTCAGAAGAACTCCAGAGACTCTATCGAGTCTAAGGGACCTTGAGATGCACAGGGAAACATCAAGAATAAGTCAAGGGTGAATTAAGAACCTGGTTTTTGATTCTGAGTAGAATACAAGAATCCTTCCACTGCCTGCCTTAGCTCCGATGGCTGAAATGGTTTAGCAAGGTAGAAATCCGCCTGTTCAACATCGTCGCTATCAATCTCCAGTCTGGCAGATAGTAGCGCACAGGGAATGCTTCGCAAAGATGGATCCGATTTGATCTCCGAGATCAGGGCAGGACCATCCAGTACAGGCATCATTACATCGCTCAAGAGTAAATCCGGGGAATGCTTGCGGGCCAGCTCCAGGCCCTGGGCTCCGTCTTCTGCCAGAAGAATCTCATATCGATGGCCCAGAACATGCGCTATAAAATTTCGCATATCCTCGCTGTCTTCTACAACCAGAATCCTGGGTCGATGTTTCTCGATTTCGCTCAGGTCCTGGTGGTCAAGATACTCCGACTCGCTGTCTCCGCGATACAGGCTGCTTACCTGTGAATCCGGGGATGTGGGTTCCTCCAGTTCCAGCGCCTCCAGGGTAACAGAGAATTTGCTTCCTTCGCCCGGAGTAGACTCCAGTTCCAGCTGTCCATCATGCAAATCTATGAATTCCCGAACAATGGCCAGGCCAATGCCGGTTCCTTCCTGGAAGCGACTGCGAAGACCTTCCCCCTGAAAGAACCTTTGAAAGATTCTATTTCTGTCTGCTTCATCGATTCCAGGGCCGGTGTCCAGAATAGATACGCGCAGCTTTTGCTCATGCTTTTGCAACTCTACTGTTACTTCTCCGCCAGCAGGTGTGAATTTCATTGCATTGGACATCAGATTATAGAATACCTTTTCCAGTTTCTCCGGATCACCCAGGGTGAATACCTCTGGAGCGATGCTGGTTAGAAGATTGATGCCCTTTCGCCTGGCCATTTCGTGATAGGATTCTGTCATCTCACTCAGCATACGACTTAGATTCACAGCTTCCAGATGCAGAGTAATCTGACCGGCCTCGATACGAGACAGATCCAGCAACTGGTTGATCAGTCGAAGTAACTGGCGGGCATTCTTCTGCATGGATGCCACCGGCCGCTTAAATTTTTCTGAGATGGGCCCATAATCTCCCTGGCTTATGCTTTCCAGTAGCCCGAAGATCAGAGTCAGAGGAGTGCGCAGTTCGTGCGAAATATTCTGGAAGAATAGAGTTCTCTGTCTGGTTACATCTGATAGTCTGCGATTCTGCTCTTCCAGTTCCCGGGTTTGCTTGGCTACTTCAAGTTGAAGATGTTCGGATAAATGCTCTGCAGTATGGAAGGCATGGGAAAAGCGACGCACCAGAATATAGCTCTGGGCAGTGACAAAGAAAATGAAAGCGTAGGGTAACAAATAGGTGCTGGTGATCAGTCCATCCGCCAGCAGGGTATCGTTGATACCTCCTGCCAGAAGTGCAATTAGCCCTGCGAAGCTGGACCCTGCACCCAGCTCCTTTCGTTTTATAGCCATGGAGATGCCCGCAAGCATTACCAGGGCCAGTACAAGAGCCCAGCCAAAATAGTAAATGGCATATGAACTGTAGACTCTTTGTGGAAAGATCAGGATCAGGGAGAAAACACCGGCCAGGATCCAGGCAGGTTTCATAAGGATCTGTGAAATCTTCCAGGGAAATACGCTCTGTAAAAATGCGAAGAAAACAGGTACAGCCAGAAATGCAGTTCCATAGTCAAATTTCATCATCCACTCGAAAGCAGAAACATCGGGCTCCGGAAACCAGCCCTGAATGTACTTCTCTGTAAGTAGCATTCGAAGTGCTATTGTAGCATTAAAGACTGCAAACCAGAGGCTTGCCCTGTCCTCAGGTCTCTGCGAGAACAGACCCAGATGATAGAGCGACATCAGAAGCAGCACGCCCAGAACCAGGAAATCCCGCGCTCGCTTGGTCTCTCGCTGCGAAAGTAAATCCTTTTCGGTCCCCAGAATTAAAGGATAGATCGCGCCTCCTATGCTATCGTGATAGTTGGCTACCTGCAGAACAATCCATCCGCTGGACATTCGCGAGGGTAGGGGAGAAACCAGTGGCAGATGCTGGGGTACGGAAGTGTCTTCTGAAGTACCCACAACTCCGTTGCTCATCACCGGTCCGGTGACCTGCCCTTCGGAGTAGAGATAGATGCGATACGCAGTCAGGGCATCCTTCATGCGAAATGCCAGGCGATTCATATCATCGGATTTGAGTCCTGTGTATCTCAGTAAAAAGGTCCCATGGCCCAGGCCAGGTATACGGCTCTCATCATTCAGCTTCTGACCGTTCCATCGTCCTGGTAATCGAACAGAAATGAAAGTCGAGTCCGGTTGATTCGCTGCAGGATCATCTTGATTTTCTGGAGAAGAGAGTTGCGCTTCCAGCCTTTCCAGGAGGGCGGGAAGTTCCCTGGCTGTGGGCAATTGATTCCAGAGGAGTAGCCATTCTCCGCGAAGCTCTACGGGGCCAGATTTTGAGAAGGAGTATCCCGAAAAGTCTATGAAACCTTTCTTGATACCGGGTTTGGATGCGGCCGTACGCGGACAGGCAGCCAGAGCGAATAGAGCCGGCAGCAACAGCAAAATCTTCAAGCGCCTGCGTAGCATATAGTAGAAGACTCCCAATTGAGGCTGCAGAAGCAAAAGAAATTCCTGAATCAACTGTTCATTTATTCAGTTCTTTCCGGTAAGCTCTCGAATTACTCGAAAGAGACTGGCCTGCCATACCGGTTTTACCAGGTACAGGGTCATACCGGCCGCATGTAGCTTTTCTTCGCTGGGGTCTTCTGCCGCGGCGGAAAGGGCAATAATGGGTACATCGGAATTCGCGCTGCGAATAATTCGAGCCGCTTCAAATCCATTCAGTCCGGGCATATTGATGTCCAGGATGATCAGATCATAGGACTCAGAGGTTGCCTGTTTGCAGGCCGAATCCCCATCCGGAACAATTCTCACCTGACAATTCATCTCTGCCAGCATTCTCTCCATCAGGATCTGATTGGATGGATTATCCTCAGCTACCAGAATTCGCGGCGCCTCCTGGAATTGCGGATTATCCGGAAGCTCTGTCACATCTGCTACCTCCGATTCGGCAGACTTGCGGACCTCAATCTCAAGTCTGAAGTCGGTGCCCACACATTCCGGAAACTCCTCCCGCAGCATTCTCGATGGTGATTCTACAAAAACAGTGCCATCCATCTTCTGGGCCAGCTGCTGAACAATATAAAGCCCCAGGCCAACGCCGGGCACTACATCATCGCCCTGTCTTCTTACCCGGGAGAAAATGCGAAATATGTTTTCATGCTCTTCTGCTGGAATGCCGGCCCCTGTATCGGATACGGCTATGCTCAGGCGAATATGGTCTTCTCTTCTGGCGGGTACCTGTTCCACAGTCACCCGGATGAAGCCCTTCTCTGCATATTTGATTGCATTGGAGACCAGGTTCGTCACCATCTGCTTGATTCTGCCAGCATCCCCGATAGCTCTCGTCGGTACAGAATCGGAAATCGAAAACTCGAATGTGCGATCATACCTCCTGGCATTGTACTGATAGGCCAGGAGAGTATGTTCAAGTATATCCCTTAACCGTAGTGGCTCCATCCGGAGGTTTAGCTCTTCGCTTTCCAGCTGAGTTGCTTCCAGTAAATCGCTTAGAAGCCTGAGCAAGGTATCTCCGGAAGAATGGATTACTTTTAACAGTTGTTCATGCTCGGAGTCCATGTTCTCGCGAAGCAATAGATCTGTAAGGCCCAGAATGGCATTCAGTGGAGTTCGAATTTCATGACTCAGTTTGGCCATAAAGCGGTTCTTGGCTGCAGATTCGCTCTGAAGATTGGCCACAGTCCGTAGAAGTGACGTTTGATAGTATTCCAGTTCGGTAATATCGCGCGCATTGACTACCAGCATGGGCTCGTCTGCAATGTCATAGTCCAGGCGAAACGTGCCTTCCAGAATGCGATAGGAGCCATTCTTATGCTTGTAGCGGTAGCGAACATCCGGCGGAATAAGGTCTCCTGATACCAGTTGTTCCACCAATCGTAGAACACGGGGGCGGTCGTCTGGATGCACGAGCTCTGCAGCATCCATCCCTTCCAGGTCAGCTTGAGTGTAGCCCAGGAGAGCCTGCTGCGCAGGGGTAGAATACTGAATCCTGTTGTTCAGATCAAATACTCCAATTAAATCCCTGGCATTTTCCACCAGGGAGCGAAATCGTCTTTCCTGCTCTTCAAGCTTTTTTCTGGACTGAACCAGGTTCTTTCTTTCCTGGCGGCCTGCCATGATTCCAGCCATGGCCTCGGTAAGTGCATGCAATTCGATGAGAGATTCTTCAGTGTAGGGCTCCATGCTATTACCTGCAACTGCAATGGCGATGGTGCGACCCTGATAGACCAGCGGAATACCCAGAAATCTATGGATGGGGCTATGACCGCCAGGCAGACTTCCGCTGGAACGTTCATCCGCAGTACCGTGATTTGCAATAACCGGTTTTCCTGTGCGAATGGCCGCCCCGTACAGACTGTCCATCCTGTCAAAAGTGGAGATGCCTTTTTCAACTCCGGACAGCCAGTTTCTGGACCAGGCATCCCAGGAGATGTCTGTAATCGCGCGAATGGTTAATCGCTCGGAATCTTCGCCCAGTTCTCCGATGAATCCCAGAGGGCTGTTTGTATAATCCAGGAAAGTGGAAAGCATTCGGTAATAGATCTCATCGGAGTCAGGATCTTTTAGATGGTCCAGCATGAGCTGGCGAATTTCGCCCAGAAGATTTCTGTTTCGCTCAACCTTGCGTTCGGCCTCGATTCTCTCTGTGACATTGCTTATAGAGGCAATGGCTTCAACGTCTCCGCCCTTTCTGCGAAAGGACAAACCTATGTTTAAATGTAAATCATGGCCCAGTTTATGGCGGCCTCTCAAGACCCGGCCCCTTTCCATCAATTTGCTTTCCGGTTTTTGAAAATAGGACTCCACCATCCTTTCATGAACCTTTTGAATGGATTCCGGAATTAACAGTGAAAGCGGCTGACCCCTCAATTCATCTTTATTGTAGCCAAATATATTTCTTACAACCGTATTGCATTCGCGGATGTATCCAGAATGATCGCAAACCAGGATTCCTACGGGCAGTCCCTCAAAGAAGTGCTGATCTAGCACAGATCTGGATTCCTGTTCCATCATAATGATTACTAACTTCTTGCAATTGCACCTAGTGTCCTGAGAGATTTCAGGCAGGGAAGCAATAGCGCCGTCAGTTTATCAGATCGGCTGTACCTTTCAAGTAGATAAGACTGGATTGCAAATTGAAATCGCTCGCAGCCGCAATAGTGTGGAAATCTATTGATTGCAACTGGAGTCGAGCGGAACCAGGTGGAACCAGGAGAGCTACAGAGACTCATTCGCATTTTCACTTCGCAACTACTTAAAGTCCATTGGAGGTCTGTCTGGTGAGTACGTAATGTACGATTCGATCCTGATCTCCGGGTCGAATTCGTTCGAAGGCAAAGTGAAAACCGGCCCGGGACCCTTTAACAAATCGCACCGCGCACTCAATCCATTGATCTTCCAGATGGATTCGACAGGGAAGCACCGAGTCCTCCAGATCCAGTGCGTAAAGGGATTCAGGAATTCTTTCTGTGCCAAAACCACCGCCTCCGATGTTTGTAATCAGAACATTGTGCCCGGAAAGTACCGCCGAAATGGTACCAGGAGTGCGAACAAATCCCCGGCGATGAAGTCTCTGAACTTCTTCTGAATGCTCCAATTGAATTACGATTTGCCGGGAGTCTATACGCTCCTGCTGCTCGGGTGCTGGCGAGGATTCCAGATTCCCGGCCACAGTATTCCCCGGTGTTGAAGGTTCCCGGCTGGAATCAATTTTTATAATTTTGCACTGGCACTGATGCAGTACGCCGTTTTTCTCCCAGGATATTTGTACCAGACTTCCTGGAATTAATTGCGCATCTATCAGCGACGGGGATATGATTCGCAGGGACCTGGAATCGTTGCTCAGTACCTGAAATTCCAGCGAGACATCTTCCTCTGCCTGCACAGATATTGCGTGTCCCGGATTGAGCTCTTCGGTGGACTGAGTCATTCCGCTAAATCCATGCCCCAATCCCAGAATGGGTTTAAGCAACCTGAGGGGCCGACGCAGATCCGGCTGCTCTTCGATAAGAATGCCCGCGAATCGATCAAACAGAGATGGGTCTCTAAACAGTCTATGGATTTCGAAGTCTCGCTGCGCCTGTTCCATGGCATGGGCCAGATCTTCCATCAGCTGTACTGCAGATGGAGGTAACGTCCTTTCTTCCAGTTCCCTTTCGAACAGGGCTCTACTTCTGTCTCGGGCCCGATTACTCTTCGCTGTATCTGACTTTCTCTGCAACCAGACAATGATAATTACCACAAGCATCAGGCCTGCCAGAAATCCCAGGAACTCCTCCAGAGTGGCACCCTGAACTCCCTGGCCCAGGCCGCTGACGAATTCCTGAACCCTTTTTTCGTTCCAGAAAGGCATGGAATTCCATTACTTGAGTTTTCTGGATTCGTCTCCCTGCATCTTGCGAAACAAAGCCATTTGCCCCAGATGGTAGGCATTGTGATCTATCAGCAGTATGGCCTGCCTGGCCAGAGTCTGTCCGGTACCATGGGCGAAAGGCTCAAACAAATCCTTGCTTTCATCCTGAATAAGAATTGTCATCTCTTCCCGGTCAAAGCGAAACTCCTTCATCGAGCGATCCCAGGCCTCTGAGTCTGGAGGCTCCGGTTTTTCGGGCCAATAATCCGCCGGCCAGTTGAGATGCCTGAAACTGGAGCTACGACTGAAATCCAGGATATCCTTCTGAGCAATTCGCAGATGCTCCAGAAGCTGGTAGGGACTGTAATTTTGCCCTGGTATAATGCGTCCCTGTAATTCTGCAGGATAATCAGTCAGTACTTCTTCTGCGCTCACATGGGCATCGGCCCAGGAAAGTGCACGGGAAAGTAGCTCGCGAAGTTCTTCCATAGGCTAAGGATTGCAGGCCTCCTTGCTGGAGGCAAGAGAAAGCAGCATTTTATAGTTCCAGATTCAGGTCCTGAATCATCTCCAGGATCACATCCAGGAGGCGCCCGAGCTGATCTCTGGTATGGCAGCTATGGATGGCGATTCGCAGTCTGCTGGAGCCCGGAGCCACGGTAGGGGGGCGAATGGCACGCACATCCATTCCGATTTCCTTCAATCGCCGGGATGTTTTGAGGCAGACATCGGCTTCGCCCAGCACCACAGGTATTATCGCAGATCGGGAAGAAACCTGGATTCGATTTTCTTTGAGTAGATTTTTGAAATAGTCTACATTCTCGCGCAGCGCAGCGATTCTGTGGTCGTAGACGTGGGATCTAAAATTCTCCAGGATTCTAGTGATCAGAGCCGCAAGTACAGGTGGCTGGGCTGTGGAGAAAACGAAGGATCGGGCGCGGTTTACCAGAAACTGTCGAAGTAGTGGATGACCAGCTACAAAGGCACCCATAATTCCGGGAGCCTTCCCCAGAGGAGCGCTCAGTATTACATGCGAATAGGGATCCCTGCCTGCCAGCTCCTTTTTGAGCGAAGCCAGAAGTCCTGCCCCTGGATTTCCTGGAGAACCATAGTAGCCCAGAGCATGGGCTTCATCCAGAAACAGAGTTGCATCGTACTTTCTGCATAGATCCAGCAGGCCCGCCAGGTCAGGAATATCTCCATCCATGCTAAAGACAGATTCGCACAGAATCCAGCGTCTCTTCCTGGGAATCTTTTTCTTCAATAGAGATTCCAGATGATTCAAGTCATTGTGCTGGAAATATTGCTTCTGGGCTCCGGAAAGGCGAACTCCATCCAGCAGGCTGGCATGACAGAGTCGATCACAGAATGCAATGTCGCCCGGGCCGGTAAGGGCCGAAAGCGTACCTACGTTGGCGCTATATCCGCTTTGAAACAGGAGTGAGGAAGGGGTTTCGGCCCAGGCGTTGAACGCATTCTCTGCTTCGTCGAAAGAAGGCCAGTGTCCACGAATCAAACGGGAACCGGTACTCCCAACTGTAACGTTAGTTCCCGGCTTCTCTTTCAGAAGTTCCTGAAGTAGCTTCCAATGACTTCCATCGCTGTTCAGGCAGAGATAGTCATTGGATGAAAAATCTAGAAGTTCCGGTTCAAATCTCAATTGCCGATGTAGAGATTGACTTTCCCAGTTCTTAATTTCCCTTTCCAGATGTTCAAGGTAGGACACAGATCCAGTGCTCTACTACCGGGCGATGGATCAATGATTTTAGACACGCTGCGGCAATTTTGGTCGACAGAGTTCGTCATTTTTTATTAAGTTTTTTCTGTGTCCAGTTGCGCTCTTTTTACCCATGAACTGTTTTTAAAGCATGATACAGGGATGATGCATCCAGAATCCGCCCGGAGGTTGGAAGCCATTGTGAGCCGCATGGAAAAGACTGGCTCCATCGGCCGGTTCGCGTCCCTGCAGCCAAGATATGCATCAAGAGAGGAAATCGGATTGGTTCATGCCACGGATTATGTGGATGTAGTGGAGCTGTATTCGAAAAGCGAAAGATCCCTGGACGGAGACACTGTAACCAGCAAGCATTCCTTCGAAGCAGCTACCATGGCTGCCGGGGCCGGGCTGGCGGCTGCCGATGCAATTCATAAAGGAGATATTGATCGGGCTCTTCTTCTGGTGCGACCACCGGGACATCACAGTCTTCCTCAAAAAGCCATGGGTTTCTGTCTATTCAACAACATCGCCATTACAGCTCGTTATCTGCAATCCCTGGGTTATAAGAGACCGGCTATTCTGGACTGGGATGTGCATCATGGTAATGGAACCCAGGATATGTTTTACTCCGATCCGGATGTACTCTTTATTAGTCTGCATCAGTTTCCTTTCTATCCAGGGACTGGTGCCGCGGCCGAGCAGGGAGCCGGTGCCGGTCAGGGATATACCATGAATATTCCTCTGGGAGCAGGCACCGAGGAAATCACATACCGTGAGGCATTCCAGGGTCCCATACAGAAAAAGCTGGAAGATTTTAAGCCAGACATCCTGCTAATCAGCGCCGGTTTCGATGCTCATGAAAAGGATCCACTGGCTTCTATGGAGCTTCGCACAGCCAGTTTCGAATGGATGAGCCAGTGGGCTATGGGTTTCGCCCGCGAAAATTGCCAGGGAAGGATCATTTCCTTTCTCGAAGGCGGTTACCATCTGGATGCTCTGGCCGAGTCCGTAGAGGTGCATGCCACAACATTGCTGGGCTAGAACTCACCGCCCAGACTTTCCAGGCCTCGCTGTATCCAGGTTCTGGTTTCTGCAGGGTCTATGACGCCATCGATTTCCAGATACGAGGCCATGTTGATGGCTTTTCCCCGTTCCAGGGCTTCCGCCAGGAGCTCTTCGTAACGCTTATGGCGTTCATCCCAATCTCGAATTTCTGCCAGCTCCTTTTGAAATCCAATCTTTACCTCTCCTTCCAGGCCCATGGCGCCGAATTCGCCGGTGGGCCAGGAGATGGTAAAGACCGGAGCATGGAAGCTACCGCCAGCCATAGCCATGGCTCCCAGACCGTAGCCTCTTCGCAAAATTACAGTGAACATGGGCACCGAGATTTCTGCTCCGGCGCTGAAGAGTTCCGGGGCCCAGCGGACCAGGCCTCTGGATTCCGCATCCGGGCCTACCATAAAGCCAGGAGTATCGCATAAAGATAGCACCGGAAGCTTACCTGAATCGCAAAGCCGCAGAAAGCTGGATGCCTTATCGGCAGCATCTGCATCGATGGCTCCTGCCAGGAAATTTGGATTGCTGGCCATCAGTCCCATTGGTCGCCCGGCGATTCGAATCAAGCCAGTAATGATAGACTTTCCGTACGCTCCCTTCAGTTCCAGAAAGGAGTCATTATCGCACAGCAATTGAATCAATCTATGGATGTCGTAGGTTCTTTTGCGATTTTCAGGAACCAGATGACGTAGGATCCGCTGATCCTGAATGTGTCCTGCTGGCAGGGGGCCCTGGAAGTAAGATAGACATTTCTGAGCAACAGCCACGGCCTCTGAATCGTTATCTGTCAGAATGTCTACTACTCCAGTGCGATGATGCATCTCTGCAGGTCCCACTTCCTCTGCGCGAAAACTGCCCAGACCTCCTCCCTTGATTATTACAGGACCGCCCATACCTATGGTGGCCTCTCTTGTCGCGATGCGAATATCGCTGGCCCCAAATAATGCGGCATTGCCTGCGAAGCACCGACCATCCGCTACTGCGATGCGAAGAGATCGATTCTTGAGAGCAGCAAACTGGCGAAAAGTAGGAATATCCAGCCCTGCTACCGCCGGAACATCCACCTCCCCTGGTCGTCCACCTCCTCCTTCTGTGAAGAGGATCATGGGCAGCCCCAGCTGCCGAATTACATGAATGAGTCGGTCCGTCTTTTTATGATTAAAGGCACCCTGGGTGCCGGCAAAGACTGTATAATCATAGGACATGACAGCGCAGCGTGCCCGTTCGGGTCCAAAGCTCTTGGCATTAACAGTGGCCAGACCTGTAATCAATCCATCCGCCGCAGAAATCCGAATCAATTCCTCCAGACTGCGTCTTCGTCTCTGGGCTGCCAGAGCCAGGGCTCCATACTCTATGAAGCTGCCTTCATCGCACAGCCTTGCAATGTTTTCTCTGGCTGTGTTTTGCTTTCTTTTATGCCGTTTACTTTTAGCCTGCTGGCGGTGCTCGTCCTGATTTACGGCATGTCGATCCAGAACTTCCTGCAGATCCGGACGAACCACCTCCAGGTCCATGCCGGACTCAACGCTCATCTCCTCCTCGTCGCCGGTGGGACGAATGAGCATGAGGATTTCTTCTGCTGCAACCGCATCGCCAGCGGAGCACAAGACCTTTTCCACAAATCCGCCTACCGGACTGGATATCTCATTTTCCATTTTCATGGCAGAAAGCAATGCCAGAGCCTCCCCGGCTTTGATGCGATCCCCCTCTGCGGCTTTCCACTCCAGAAGCTGGCCGGACATAGGACTGCGAATCTCCTGCAGGCCCTCATGAAACTCTTCGTACTGACGGGCTCGGTCCGTAGCAGATTCTGAAGTCCCTGGAACCGATGGGCCCGACGATGTTCCGGAAGCCAGGAACTCTCCTGTTGCTGCTTTTGCTCCCGTTGCTCCCTTTGCTCCCTTTGCTGAAAATCCATCCGGGATTCCCTCTAGAATCGCGGATGCGCTTCGGTCCAGAAGGCCCGTATCTACAGAGAATTTCTCCAGGAAGGGTTGATTCAAGATAGAAAGCAAAATTCCCTGATTGGTAGGAGGTCCACTGAGAACCAGCTCAGTTAATGCTGCTTTTGAACGGGACCAGAGGCTGGAAAGATCGTCGCTGCGGTTGAAAACAATTACCTTGGCAATGAGCGAATCATATGTGGAGGGAGCATTGTAGCCGGAATATGCATGGCTTTCCATGCGAATTCCCGCTCCTCCCGGAGGTATGTAACTTTGAATATTGCCGGCAGAAGGAAACACCGACCCATTCGCATCGATGGTTTCCATATTTATTCTGAATTGCGCCGCATAGCCCTTTCTGGGGCTCATCGAATCGAGCCCCAGATCTGAAACACTCTCTCCATTTGCGATGCGAAGCTGTAGAGCCACCAGGTCAATGTCGTAGATTTCTTCTGTGACAGTATGCTCTACCTGTAGTCTTGGATTGGCTTCTATAAAGACTGCCCGATTTGTCTGCGGCTGATACAGAAATTCGAATGTAGCCAGACTACGAAGGCCGCTGGCCCGGGCCAGCTTCAATGCATACTCCTGAAGCTGATCGGATATCTCCCGCGAAAGTCCTGGCGGCGGCGAAATCTCCACAACCTTCTGATGTCTCCTCTGCAAAGAGCAGTCCCTCAGGCCCAGCGAATAGGCATCCTGCCCATCTCCCAGAATCTGTACTTCCAGATGTCTGGCAGACTCCAGCATTTCCTCTGCATAGATCTCGGATGATCCGGTGGCCATATTTCCTTCTCTCTGGCATGCAGCCAGCGCGCTTTCCACTTCGGCTTCCGTGCGAATGATTCGCATGCCTCGGCCTCCACCGCCGGAAACAGCTTTGAGCATCACAGGCCCGGATAAACTTTTTAGAAACTGGATCCCTTCGCTGGCATTGCGGATTTCTGCCCGTTTAAGGCAGGGTACGGAGTTTGCCTCTGCCAGCTCCAGCGCGGACCATTTATTTCCAAACATTTCCAGAGTTCTGGACGTGGGCCCTATAAACTGGACACCGTTTTGTTCGCATAGAGCGGCGAAACTCCAGTTTTCGCTTAGAAAGCCGTATCCTGGATGGATTGACGATTCTTGCTTTTTTGCTATCTCCAGAATTTCTTCCTGGTTCATGTAGGCCACCGGGCCGGCAGCACTCAAGGCTACTGCATCTGTGAAAGCGGTGTGTAGAGAGGTGCTATCGTCGTTGGCGTAGATTCCGTAGCATGGAATGCCCATTTCTCGGGCAGTGCGTGCGATTCGAAGTGCGATTTCGCCCCGATTCGCGATCAAGATGGATTGCATGATTCTTCCTTCGTAGTCGATTCGAAGGCTGCAACTATTTTAATATTAAGAGGGATTCCGATTCTGTGCAGCCTGCGCTTTCTCTGTCAGGAAATACGGGAAAGCCGCGCAGAGTCCAGCAATGTATTCTCGATTCCGGCGATGAGCCCGAACCCGGTTTTTGCTTCTGGACTATTAGCTGTATATCTGCTTCTGCCATTCCTCTGGCCCGAGGACAACCAAGATGCATTGCATCCTGCAGCCCCGAAAAATTAGGCACCTGATTGGAACGATCCTCATCGGAGCAGGAATAGACGATGATGCGAGAATCCCAGACATAGGACTCCTCTGGAACATTTTCACTCATTTTCATCCCTGTTACGTGAAAGGAACAGGCTCCGAGTAAGACCAGGGATAGCAGGAAAACTAATCTGCGTAAATATAGAAACATCTATGCATTGCCTGAAACGGTTCCCCATCTACGCCGGAACCGCTAACTATGATTATTCTGGGGTGTTCTTTAGCTGAATTGTTGAAGTGGCCGGTGAAATCCAGAGCGGAGCGACTGTTGAGCTCCTGGTCATCCAGAATCTTGCATCGTTCCACCAGAATGGATTCTCGAGGCCGACTTTCGGACGGAGCGGCAAATTCCATATAGGGGATGGTTTCACTGGCTGGAGGAGGCATCCTCTCCACCGCCTCATAAGGGGCATAGGCACTGGAAATGGCCGCGCAAAGCTGCATGGAACCGAATATTGCGTCGAATGCGTTCAAATCCTACCTCGCAGAATCCACAAAAATAAAAATGGAAATTAATTATGAAATACAACAATGCCGGGAAATCAAGTAGAATTCCTACCGGTGTAGGACCAGATCAGATTTCATGCATCGGTGATGGAGTAGGATAGAAAGACGCGATAGTTACCATCCCGGACTTCCCGGTAGATACTCCAATGTCCCGGACAGAGTTCTTCCAGGCGACTGCGAATATATCGTGTGCCGGTGCCTCGGCGGATCTCACTTCTGGATTTCTGTTTTGCGGGGGCTGCCATCGATCCGATTTCGGAGTCCGCGGGTGCATCACCATTATTCTCAACAGAAATGAATACTTCATTGCCAAAGGTGCGAACATTGATGCGGAAGTAGCCTTCCTGTCGCTTACGAAACCCGTGCGTGATTCCGTTTTCTACAATAGTGAGCAACACCAGCGGAGGGATTTGTGCCTCCAGCTTGCCAAGTACCTCAAGTCTAATGTCCTTTTCCATTCGAAGACTCATTACTTCGATATGATTTCGGCAGAGCTGCACTTCTGTTTCCAGAGGACATAGCTTCTGCTCCGAAAGTTCAATGGTGCTTCGTAATTCATCCACCAGGGCAAGAAGAAGCTTTTCAGCCCGGTTTGGATCCTCGTGCACCAGCTCCACTGCAGAGTTCAAACTGTTGGCCAGAAAATGCGGATGAATATTCTTTTTGAGCATTTCCAGATTCAACCTGGTGGCATGCGAAAGTAGCTTCTCACTTCGATTGGTAGCCTGCACCAGCTGATCTCCCAGCAGAATGACAAGCCCCAGCACCAGAAAAGCCAGAGAGTAGCTGGAGATTCGCATAGAATGCAGAACACTTAGAGAGACAAGAATATCATGAATCGCGCTGGCCAGCAAGAGAAGGACTGCAGCGGTCATGAGCCTGGCGTAAGGGAAGGGTCGAACCAGTTGTTTGTAGGCCAGGTAGGCCAGATAGGGACTCAGCATCAGGAATCCAACCTGCCAGATCCAGCCGCAGATTCGCACAACATTGATTCCGGATGGCAATGAAACAACGGTCAGGACCCCGGCCACTGCCAGAGCGAAATAGCTCATCCGTTCGCCTTTTTGAGATCCAAACCGGGACAAAAAGAGAAGAAACAATGGAACAATAAAGAACAAAAGAATGTATTCGGTTTTTCGATGCCAGAGAACGTTCTGCTGAAAAATCAGGTCCCTGGTCATGGTTTCTGCCACAAACCAGTAGGCCGAAACTACCAGCAGAAATCCGGAAAAGGCCAGGTGATATCGCTCTTTTTTTCGACGCAGACCCAGCCATAGATGCTGCACCGAAGCCATTAGATAGAATGCCAGAAAGGAGAATGCGATGATCTCCTGCAGGGTTCTTTGCTGCCACACCTGCTCCGCCGGACCGATTTGAATGGGGTCCATGGCCTGGATTGGGTAGTATCCGCGGTAACTGCAAAGATGGATTCGTAGCACGTTTGACCCGGAGCGAATGGCATCGGCAGGAATCACCACAATCTGGGGCCTGAAGGCACCGGGCTGATAGGGATTTAAAGAGCCCCTTTGCGAAATTAATGTATTGTTGAAATAGATTCGGGAAACATCGGAAAGACGTCCTGCATCCAGCGCGAAAGACTTCCTGGAATCGTCTGGATGGAGCCGGATATGGCTTTGCAGTTGCACACAAATCTGTTCACCTTCCAGGTCCAGAGCTGTGCTTATATTGTTGGGAATAATTAGATCTTCTTCCTCGATATTTCGGGTCCGCTCCATGGAGTTCGTATCCGGAGGGCCGCTTTCCGAATATTCCCCCCGGGATGACGAATCCGAATTCTCTTCTGAATTATCTATAGAGGAATGAGTCCCGGAAAGACCTTCGGAGGAATTTCCATACCGAGCCCCTTCCTTTGCATAGTTGGCCGGCTCTTGAATCTGAATTCTGTGTATGGTTGTAATTTCCTCGCTGCAGCTCAGAGCCAGTAGCGAAGTTAAAAGAGCGGCCCATTTTACAGAGCTTGTCTGTGAGATACGCCTATTTCGATGATCGTCAGAATCCGGCCCAATGGGCCCTGCACTGTCAGTTGGTTGGCCCGGACATCGGCCAAATAGAGCCCGAAAGAAAAAATTCAACCGTTCATCCTGGAAATTCACCGTTCATCCCGGCAGGTTTGACCCCGCCGCCAATCCATGTCATTAATACAGCATCCTAAAACGGATGTCCGGCATTGCAGACCGCGATCTGCAGGTCGGTCAAGTAAAGAAAGATGAAAAGAATGTTCATGCGAGGTTCAAGATGAATTCAAAGATTACCATGGCGGCTGCCGCCATTGCAGCGGGCTGTCTACTATACTGTGCTCCACAAAACGATGATTCAGCGAATCTGAATGCACTGGTGCTAACTGCACATGCGGCCAGCTCGGATCATATTCAGGGGCAGGGCACCTATAACGGTGTAGCGCTCAGCTATGATGCAACCACTCAGGGGGATGACTTCCAGACCGAGGTTACAATCGATGGTCAGACGTTTACTGCTTCTCTGGGAGCCGATGGCTCCATTCAGCTGGATGGAGGAAATGCTGTTCTAACTGCGTCTCAGAAAGAAGCGCTGAATGCTCTGGCAGAAGAGTTCGCAACTCACCTGGAAGCTACGGGAAATACTTCCGGCAATCGTATTCAGACTGCATTTCTGGCCGTAATCTCTTACTGGGCAGACGCTCCGGAAGGCTATAACTACGGCTCCAGAAGCATCAGTGGCCCGTCCAAAAGCTACTATGCAGCTTCCAGAGATGACGGCGTTACCTGTATTTCCAAAAACACTTATGTAACTGCAGAATACGATGATTCTCGTGGTTCGCATTATGATTCCGTTCGCGTAGGTTCCAAGCCCCGTTCCGGTTACGGATGTATGGGACGATGTGGTGGGGACTGCGGCCGATGGTGGATTCCATCTGCCTGGACCAAAGACTGCATGGATCATGATCAGTGCAGCCATAAGAACTACAGCTCAGGCGGATCCAGCGATCCTAACTGCGGCGATGAGTTCGACGAAGCTGCCGATGACTGGCTCCAGGGTGTCTGGAGAGGTTGCCGCGGCTAATCATTAGACCAGAATAGAAATTTACATAGCACCCAAAGATTCGCAACACTACTCCTACAGGCCGCTTCGTAGATCCTCTCTTACCGATCTGCTTAGCGGCATTCTTTTTTCACTCCTTAGCTCTACCACAAACGTATTGTTGGCTGCAGAAAGTATGCGAACAATATCGCTTTTTCGAATAATACAGGATTTATGAGTTCGCAAGAATTCAGATCCGAGCTCCTGCTCCATAGAAGAAAGAGTCTTGCGAATTTTCTTCTCGGTGCCATCATACTGCCCGATCAGACAGTAGTTGCCTTCGCTGCGAATCGTTTCGATTGAATCGATTTCAATAATTTCTGTGCCATCTTCTCCGGGAAGGGTCAGACTCTGACGCTGAATCCCTCGCCTGCGAGCAGTCTGCAATCGTTCCAGTGCTCGAATAAATCGTTCCGGTTTCACAGGTTTGGTGACAAAATCCACTACCTGATGATCAAAGGCCTGAACGGCCCCTTCCGGATGTCCGCTTACAATAATTGTATGAAAGCTATTACTGGACGCTCGAATTAAAAGGTCGAATCCGCTGTCTTCTGCGATTTCCAGATCCAGAAATACCAGATCCACCGGATGCTCCTGAAGATAATAGACTGCAGGCTCTACTCCATGAAGCATTTTTAGCGATTGTATTGGCTCGGAAATATGTTCTCTGAGCAATCTTTCGACTCTTCTAGCCGCTGGCGGTTCATCGTCCACGATCAGAATATGCATCTACCGGGAAGTAGAGCTCCCGGTGCATGTATTGCCAAGCAATTTGCCTGGAGGGATTCCATATTGGGGAGGCCACGGGATTTTAATTGAATGATGGGCCCCGAGTACATCCCTGGAGTATCATGCACTCTAAAAAGAAGTCTGGTAGATCCGGCGCGAACGAAAAACAGCTCTCATCCGCTCGCGCCCGTGCATCGGAAAGGGGAATCACCAGACGAACCGGTGCACGATCCAGTGGAGGCAACCCACCTGCAGGAGCCCGGGGGTCCAGGGCAGCCGTCAGTAAGAGCAGGTCAGGTAGCTCTAGAAACTCCAGCAGCGCTTCAGTCCCGATGGCCACATCAGCTGATGAGCATTCCAGGCAGCTATTGTTTCCTGAGATTTCGGACAGGGAACGAAAAGGCAAATGGTGGGCGGCCAGATTGCTCTGGCTTAGAAGGCTTTATATAGGTCGCAAGATTCAGTCTCTGGGTATGGATAGTAACATTATATCCTACGAAGGACAGAGATTTCGCATATATGCTGGAGGAGAAGGAAATCAGCCGCTTGTATTACTGCATGGCTTTCTGGATACTTCCCATGTATTTCGCAGGGTGCTTCCGGAGCTACTGAAAAGATTTCGAGTGTACATGCTGGATCTTCCGGGCCATGGAGAAAGCGAAATGCCCTTCATTCGCAGTCTGTGGCATCTACCAGATATCTCGGCCAGCATTTTTCGCCTTCTTCATCACAGGCTGAAGCTGCAGGACCCCATCCTTCTGAGTCATAGCATGGGCGGACTGGTAGGAATTCATGCTCAGTTCTTTGCCAGGAAATATCATGATCTTACCCTGTTTCAAAGCATGCATCTGATCGCACCGGGAGCACTGCTGCTTTCGCCGGAAGAACGGGAAGTGCTGCGAAGGCGATTCTTCCCGGGAACCCGCGAAGAGGTGCAGGAGTTATTCAATCATCTTTTTTATTCACAGATTCCAGAGCTGCCTGGCTGGGCTATATCCGGTTTGCTTTACGAATGGTCTGGACCTGGATTTCAGTACCTGGCGGCCAATACCCTGGAACGAGAGTCCGAGGTTTTCTACAAACCGACAGATCTAAAAAAGTTGGATGTTCCGGTGGAGCTCTACTGGGGTAAGGAGGATTCCATCACTCCTCTCCTGCTGGGTAAGAAACTGCAAAAATCTATACGAGGTTCAAAGTTGCATCAGTTTTCGCCGGCGGGGCACGGATTGCTGCAGGAAAAGCCCGGGGAATTTCTTTATCGATTTCTGTCCCGTATCCATGAGCTATAGATTGTCTGGATTCAAGCCGGGCCTCACAGCGGTTTGCAAAGACGGTCCGGCGTCATGGTCTCTCGAATAGCTCTCGAATAGCTTCCCGGTGACTAACCGGGCCCTGGCTATCGTCTGACGTTTCGCTCATGCGTTCCATTCGCCGGGCAATAAGTAGGAGCGGACATAGTCTGCTATGGATTCTTCCAGGGTTCCTATATGATCTCCGTAGCCGGCTTCTCTCAGCCTTTGAATGGGGGCGCAGGTATAGTACTGATATTTCGCACGCATCTCTTCTGGCATCTCAATGAAATCAATGGCAGGTTCCTTTTCCATAGCCTGAAAGATTCCACGCGCCAGATCCATCCAGGTATTGGCCATGCCGCTACCAACATTGAATACTCCGCTGGCCTGAGTCTGATCCAACAAAAAGAAAACGGTGATTCGAGCGGCATCCTTAACGTAGAGAAAATCGCGTTTCTGTTCGCCATCGCCGTAATCATCCCTATAGCTTTTGAACAGTCCAATTCTTCCTGTGTCGCGAATCTGGCGAAAACCTTTCAAAACCACAGATTGCATGTAGCCCTTGTGGTATTCGTTGGGGCCATAGACATTGAAATATTTCAGTCCGGCGAATAGAGGCTCAAAGCCAGTGTTGGAGCGAATCCATTGGTCGAACATCTGTTTGGAATGGCCGTAAGGATTCAGCGGTCGCAGAGTATCGATAGCATTCAGATCATCTTCGAATCCATTTTCGCCATCACCGTAGGTGGCCGCACTGGAAGCGTACACCATTCGAATATTTCGGCTTCGTGCGAATCGCGCAAGGTCGATGGAATACTGATAATTATTATCAATCAAGTAAGATGCGTCATACTCTGTAGTGGAGCTGCAGGCCCCCAGGTGAATGATCCCTGTTAAGTCCTCCAGAAGCTCTGCCTCGGGTCCGCCCAGACCATCCTGCACGTCCTGAAGTAGTGCCCGGAAGGTTTCTTTTTCCAGATATTGTAGAAAGCGAAGGGAGCGCAGGTTTTTCCATTTTTCAGAGTCTCCCAGATGATCCACCAGGATCAATTTATCGTAGCCCCGGTGATTCAATTCGCGCACCACTGCACTGCCAATGAGCCCGGCCGCTCCGGTAATCAGTATCTTGCTTTCTTTCATGATGATTCTCGGTTCGATTCTTGATGTGGATGTCTTTCGACAGATGTAGCTGACATTAGCTGTAAAGCCGGCATGACTGCAAGCCATTCATAATTGAGGTTGATCTCTGATGGTTTGATCATATACCGTATGGATGAAGATCGTGAAACAGCTGCACTTCTGGACGGGGCTGATCTTTGTCCTGATTTTCCTCCTTACTGGCCAGTATATGGATCTAAAGTACGATCATCTACAGGGAATGGAAGACGGTCCCAGGATGATTTTTCGATCCGGGCATATTTATCTATTATTTGCCGCTGTTTTGAATCTTGTATCCGGAGTCTATCTGGAGCCTCTCACTGGAATAAGAAGAACCATCCAATTACTGGTTTCCATTATATTCCTGTTTCTTCCCTGGATCCTGTTGGCCGGTTTTTTCCATGAACCACATCTGGAGGCACTGGTCCGGCCCTGGTCCAGGATCGCTCTGTACGGAACCTTTGGAGCGGCGCTGATGCTGGCCGTTCTGGGCTTTAAGCGGAGCTAGTTGATAAGTACCGACACAGCTTCGGGCCGATTGGTGCCTTTTTCCGCCTCCGGGGACCGGGTGGCGGGCTGCAATGCGGCTCCATGATCACCTCAGAATCGTGCTGCAAAGTATAGCTGAACCTGCCGATAGATGCATCAACTGGCTTCTACATGGCAAATCAGGCAAAAGTAATCTCTGTAATCAACTATAAGGGAGGGGTGGGAAAAACTACCATCTCGCTGCAACTTGGGCTGGGTTTGAACCAGCTAAAAGGCAGCAAGGTTCTGCTGGTGGATCTGGATCCTCAATGCAGTCTTTCTGTTTCTACGGTGGAGGAGCATTTCTGGATCGATTGGATTGAAAAACGGGGCTCCATTCGTTCCGTAGTGCAGAATTTCTACCAGGAGGATCCAGCACGCATAGAGCCGGAATGGATTATCGAAAAGGCTCTGAATCGGACCTGGGAAACGATGCCGGGAGAAGTGGACGGCCTGGATCTTCTGCCTTCGCATCTGGATCTGCCGGATTACGAAATGAAGCTTGTGGCCAAGAAGCCCAAATGGGCCAGAACGGTAGAAGAGTTTAATAAAGAAAGATACCTACTTCTGCAAAAGGCACTGGAGCCACTGAAATCGCATTACGATTATATTATCTTCGATTGTCCGCCAAACATCTATTTGATTTCCAGAAATGCAATTGTGGCCAGCGATTACTATCTGGTGCCCACCATCCCGGACTTCATTAGCTGCTACGGAATTCCATTTATCCTGGAGCATATCAAAAACATGCAGGAGGATGTGCGAGAAAAAGGCGCTCAATGTAATGCGAAGCTGCTGGGAATCATCCGAAATCGAGTGCGATTCTTTGGCGGCCATATGGCCCATGAGCACCAGGAACAGAGCGATAAACTTAAAGAGCGTTATGGCGATGCTCTGATGGATGATTGCATCAACGATCGCATGGGAGTGGCCGAACTACTGGGCTCCCGAAAGAATATCTTCCAGGATCAGACCAAGAAGAATGAAGAAGTGCGCCGAGAATTTACCGAAATGGTAGAATCGGTGATTAAGAGAATGGACTGATCCACGCCCGTTTACGTCATCAAAATTCGCTTGATTTATTTACGGTAGCTATCTAGAAATTGTAATGAATCGGATACTTCTTTTGTCTATATTAATGGCGTTCTTGCTTACTGGCTGTCATTCTGCCTCGGCAATCATCCAGAGCGATTCTCAGGCGCCGGTGTATCTTGGCCCAGGTCCTGGAGACGGAAAACCTGTCGAACTGATAATGCAGTACCAAAACATTGTGGCTTCATCAAGCTCCAGTAACACCACCGGAAGAGTAACAACGACTACTAGCTCTTCCGTCAATCAACAGGTCGATATTTCGGTAGAGCAATTTACCGAACAGGTCAAAGAAGCATCTGGTGGTAAATCAATCTATATTCGAAAAGTCGAGGTAGGCTCCACTACATTTGTTGCCGGAGGCTGGGTTCTGGATTCCTACGTTCGAATGAAAGGGGAAACCGGAAAATGAAACCATTTCTTTTACCTCTGACACTAATCATCTTTGTCATTTCCTGTGCCGGTGGGGCCGGGTCTATGACGTTCGAAAATCTCAGTTATCCTGTTACCTTGACCAAGTCTATTGACATTGAAGGAAAAAGGTATGGTGCTGGGGACCTCGCTCCCGGAAAGCCTGTTGTTATCGAGAAAAGATTCTGGAGCTTCGTATACACTGGCTGGGATCTAACCGGTGAAGTAGACCTATCGCAGACCATAAACGACACTATCTCTTCTAACGGTGGAGTTGCCATGCGAAGTGTAAAGATCACTGCAGAGCCATGTGCGAATAGCTATTTCATGCCTCTTACCTGGGTGTGGTTCTTTCCCAGTTGCACGCTCGTTACGATTGAAGGCGAAGTTCTTTCCAGTCCCTAACCTGATCTGAGCCGTCTTCCCTGATCAGGGAAGGCGGGTTTGCTTGAATGCGAAACCGCAGGGAATCATTTCAAATCGAGTGCCATTCTTCGGCTGCAATTACTGAATCCTTTCTTCGCTCACTTCTTCATCAATATCATTATATTTTCTTATAACGTCCATCGTGCCGTCCCCGTTGAGATCAAGTCTGGACTCCAGCATCTTGAAGTAGTTATAGGAAATGGTTTTGATGGGTTTTTTCGATTTCGGATGGAAATAAGTTCCTTCAGCAAGTCCATCTGGCAGGATTTGCTCCTGATATTCAAAGAAGCCATCATCGTCTGAATCTTGACGATAACTGGTGGGAAAACTGTCCTCATAGTAGTACTCGGTTTCAAAGGTTCCATTAAAGTCATGATCAGATTGGATCAGTTCCAGGAACTCCAGGTGGTCATAGTGACTGATTTCGTCCACTTCACCATCCAGATTGCTATCAAGGTCCACGCGAGATAGTCTCTCATCCACATAGATCCAGGTTTCGTCCAGCCTGCCATCACCATCGTAATCCACCCCATTCTCTTCCACAGGACTGTTGTAGGCCCAGAACATTCCTCCGGCACCCAGAAGAATGCCTACCAGGAGGCCCAGCAGAACTCCGGTCCAATCTGTTTGTCTGGCGCTATGGTGATCATTCGCATCTATCTTTACAGAGTTCCGGGAAAGCGATGGCTCCTCGGATCCGGGTTCTGGTCCAAACCTGCGAATTTGCGGGTCCTCTTCCAGGAAGTCCAGGTTACCCTCCTCCACGATTCTAGAAGCTAGACCAAAGTCCTCTTCCGGAACAAAAATCTGAATAGGTTGAACAGAGGCCCCGATGCCCTGGATGTGCTCTCCGGATAGATGCGCTTCAATGCCGGCCTGTTCCATGAGATTGCATAGCATCTGCGCTTCGAATTCATTTGCGGATCTATAGACTTGCTTCACTTCTTTTCGCTCCAATGGAAGAACCATGGAAAGGGAGTCTCTTCAGCTTTACAAGTAATTCCAATTCTGTATTTTATATGGCTTTCCAGTATACGAGGCGCAATGGGTCTGCTTCGCTTTTTCAAGATGCATTTTCCTGGAAATCACCAGTTAGAGTCAATCAATCGGGTCTAACCAATAAGCACATGGCCCATCATTCCCAGCAGAAATCCAAGAACAGAACCCAGTGTAGGGCTCCAGTGACGTTCAAGCCTTGATTGAGGTGCGATATCCTGAAAAATCAAATACAGGATACCACCAGCCGCGAAAGCCATAATGCCGGCCGTGATTCCGGGCATATCCTGAAAGAAAAGATGGCCGGCGAGGGCCATGGCAGGGCCCAGAAGACTGATCAGGGCAAAAAGACCAAGCACGGTTCGTGGCTTTTCGCCGGAAAGTACCATCTCTCTGTATGCGTTGAACCCTTCCGGAAAGTTCTGCAATGCAATAAATGCTGCCAGAAGCAGGCCCAGTTTATGGTCATGGCTGAACACAGCTCCAAGCGATAATGCCTCGGGCAAAAAATCCATAAGCATGGCCAGGAATTGGGCACCAGATCCACCGCTTTTGCTTTGATAGGCATCCAGAATACTGAATAGAACGCCTCCTGAAAGGAAAGTGAGTGCTAGAATCCAGGGGCTGAGTAATTCCATTCCTTCAGGAAGTAATGCGAAAGCTACGGCAGCCAGCAGGATACCCCCGCCAAAAGCCACCACTCCATGGATCAGTCTCTGTTTCCGGTCTGATTCCGGCATGGACTCGGCGCGCGCCAGCAGTCCGCCCAGAAGAGCGGTAATTCCACTACCCCAGGAAAACAACAACAGACTGAGCACAGGATTCATTGAGTTAATGCCTCTATCTTACTGCAGTCGGTGCAATCAAAAAGTGAACCAATACTGCGAAGACATTTGTCTTCATGATTTGGGTTCAATGTCTTGCGAGAGAGAATCCTCAATCATTCGCTTTCCCATGGATATGGCAGCATCAACGCTGTAGCCCAGCTTTTCATAAAAAGCTCGGACCTCCTGATTTTCTTCTCGAATCTGAAGATTGATTTTGGGACAGCCGCGTTTCAGTAGTTCCGTTTCGAGGTGCTGAACTAGTTTACGAGCGATGCCCCGGTTTCGATACTCGGGATCCGTGGCCAGGTAGTTGACCCAGCCTCTGTGCCCATCGTAGCCACCCATGACAGTGCCTACCAGGTCCTCTTTCCAGACAGCCACCAGAAATAACTCAGGGTCCACTCGGAGCTTTCTATTAATATCTGCATCTGGATTGTTCCACGGGCGAACAAGTCCTGCACTTTTCCATAATGCGCGCACATCGTTCCTGTCTTCCGGTCGAAACGGGCGGATAGATAGAGGCTCCGGATTAAAGTTGTCCATTAATTGGTTCTCCGTATGCCGGGCATTTGTAACTTATCTAATTTGATGCGCATTCCAGACATGTATCTGCATCCAGCAGATAAAGGATTCTGGCAGCGGGAATGTCCTTTCCACATTTTCTGCATTTTTGAAAGTCCGGCGAATCCAGCTCTTCCAATCGTGCCTGGATTCTTTGCTGCCTGCTACGGGCCGAGGCCAGGTTCGCTTCCGCCACACTTTTGTTCTGAATGGCATCCATCCTGGTGAGCCGACCCAGGGAAACATCCGGAGAAATGGGCTGAGTATCGTTTTCCAGACTCTGGATATCTACAGCCAGAGAACTAATTTCATTTCTGGCTCGCTCCTTGAATTCCAATTTCTCTTCTTCGTTCAATCCTGAACTCCTTACCGTGGTATGGCCGTGGGCAATGTGGCCGCGCCATGCGGGATTTGCTTGTAATCCTCTGTAGATTTCGAAAAGTTCGGTCTGTGCTCCGCTTCTGGCTTCCGATAATCCTGCTCATTACAGTTCTAACCTCTGCCTGCAACGAGCCAAGAACGATTCCACAGTCTGAACCTTTTTCCACAGGCTGGAGCTACGCGCCTGTTTCGAATCCCTCCAAACTGAACGTTGATGATCAGTCGAATTTCGCTGTTCCAGAGGATTCTGAATTTCAGACCATTGGAGACGGAAGACCTCTGATTACACTTCCGCGGGGGCCCTATGTCCTTGGCTGGGAGGCAAGAACGGTATGGTTTCGTTCTCCTGAAATACCGTCCCTGGATTACAGGGATCCGGTGCTTTATTCGCCACTGATGAACCAGAGTATTCGGTTATTTGTTCAGGGCAGCGGCGGTCTCGAAGAGATTTATCGCTTTGGAAAGCCGGAGCTGGGTCCGGATGGTTTTGCGGGATGGCCCAATCATATTATTTCCCTGTCGCCGGAGCTGGAAGGAAAGAGAATCTATGCCCTGGTCTTTTCTGAAACACTGTCTGTGGCAGTGAGCTCTCCCGCCAATGCTCTGGCTGTGGGAGAGCGTGGTTATTTCGTAAGATCCATTATTCAAAAGGATCTGGCAAGAATCTGCCTGGGCTTCTTGTTCTCATTCGCAGCCATTTTTGCATTGATTCTATATATACGGAATAGATCAGAAAAATTGCTGGGAGCTTTTGGCTTTTTTGCGTTGCCCTGCGGAATCTATGTAATCAGCAATCGCACGGTAGAATTACAGCACCTTTTGCTGGATGCTCCGGTGCTATGGATGTATCTGGAGCATATATCTCTGGGGCTGGCGCCGCTAACGTTTGGCGCTTTTATGTGGCAGGCACTGCCGTCCTCCAGAACGGTGCGATGGATTACTCTGACTCTGGGAGCCTACCTGGTTCTTGCTGCGATACTGAACCTGTTCGGCGTACCACTGTACGAATTGCTGTATCCGTTTTTTTACATCACATTGCTTTCCTGTCTGGGGATTTCTGCCGTGATTATTGTGCAGGCCTTCCATAAAAACAGGGAAGCACGCATCATTCTGGTAGGACTCACTACGTTGATGATCTGTGCCATCTACGATATGCTGGGAGCACTGGGTCTCATATTCTGGCCTTTTCAAATTATTACCTGGGGATTTCTGGCCTTCCAGGTGTCTCTCGGAAGCATTCTATATTTGAGATATACAGATACCCATCGTCAGCTCCAGCAGTATTCCCACGGTCTGGAAGAAAAAGTTCAGGAAAGGACAGCCAGTCTGGATCGAACCCTGCGAGAAGTGCGGATGCTCAAAGAAAAGCAGGATGGGGACTATTTCTTGATTTCGCTCTTGATGCATCCACTGAGGCCTCAGGATCTGGAATCCGGCTCTGTCACTGTGGCCATGGAGCTTCAGCAGAAGAAACGATTCGAATATCGCGGAAGAAAAGCATCCATTGGAGGCGACGTCTGTCTGGCCAGGGAGGTCGAACTTCAGGGTAAGCTCTATATCGCATTCATAAATGGCGATGCCATGGGAAAATCCATGCAGGGCGCCGGTGGTGCCGTTGTGCTGGGAACAACGTTTGGGTCTGCTGTGGAGCGTACGAAGCTTTCTTCGGCCGAGGCAAATCGAAGGCCAGAAACCTGGCTTCGGGATTCCTTTCGCGAGATGAATCGAGTGTTTCTATCCTTCGAGGGAAGTATGATGACTACAATGTTGCTGGGACTTATCGAGGAAAAGACCGGGAAGCTCTATTATATAAACTGCGAACATCCTTATGTGGCCCTTTATAGCAAAGGGGAAGCCAGCTTTCCGGAGCAAAAGCTTACTACGAAGCTGGGGCTGGCTCGACCAGAAACAGAACCTGAAGTAAATCAATTGGAATTAAAGCCCGGGGAAGCTCTGTGTATGGGCTCCGACGGAAAGGATGACCTGATCTTCACCGACGCTGACGGAACGGAAAAGCGAAATGCGGATGAAGGTCTCTTTCTCAGACTGGTTGCGGAATGTCAGGGAAATCCGGAAGTTATTCGAAAATCTATAACAGACCTGGGCGAGGTAACGGACGATCTTTCTTTGCTTACTGTGTACTATCAATAGCGAATATTTCATTTGCTTTTAAGAATCCATGACCCGGCATCGGTTCGATGCTCATGGCTTTCCACCTGGGTGAGGCTCAAGGAATCAGAATGAGCTTCAGGTAGTCTCTTTCTTTACTCTGGATGTGCAGAACGGGCATCTTGTGGCATCCAGCGAAATGGCCTGACGGCACTCCGGACAGGGTCTGGTGGTGGGTGCAGCAGGCTCCTCTTTTCTTCGCATAGAATTCATGCCTCGCACCACGAAGAAAAGCACCACAGCAACAATTAGGAAGCTGAGTATGGTATTGATGAACGTCCCGTAGTTGATTGTGACCGCACCCACTTCCTGCGCCTGGGCCAGAGTAGCATAGGGTCCGGCGATTTCGCCATGTTTCAATACCCAGAATAGATTGGTGAAATCCACGCCTCCCAGCATCAATCCCAGGGGAGGCATTAGCACATCGGCCACCAGGCTTTTTACTACGGAGGTGAAGGCCGCTCCCAGCATGATGCCAATGGCCATCTCCACTGCATTGCCTTTTACAGCAAATTCCCTGAATTCCTTTATGAAAGCTCGCATGTCCGCCTTCTACTTTCTGCTGCTTCGGACATCCGTCAACCACAGAGTTGTTCCTCTCATTAAGAACTTCCGTTGGCAACCCTGGACGGCTTTGCTTTTTTGACTCAGTGTTTCGTTTGTTTCAATACCTCCGTTCCTATTCCGGCCGTCTGTCCTTCGCAGTAAGTTCCAGCGTATCCAACAAAATCCTGGATCTTATGCCCCCACTACTTGTGGGCTGGGTCATCGACTCATTACAGGGGAATCCTCCTGAGTGGATACCGCCGGGAAACCCCTTCGAGCGAGCTTCCTTTCTTGCCATACTGGCCGTGCTGATTTTCCTCTTTGAAAGCCTGTTTCAGTGGATGTATCAGTATGGATTTTTGACGTTGGCCCAGAATCTTCAGCACTCCCTTAGAATCGACGCTTACGATAGATTGCAGAAAAGAGAAATCGCATTCTTTGAGAATCACCGTGTAGGCGAAACCATGGCCATTCTGAACGATGATGTGAATCAGCTGGAGAGGTTTTTGAATAATGGCTTCAATGAACTGATTCAGCTGGCAACTCTGTTTATCTTTGCAGGCAGCGTACTTTTTTCCATCTCCTGGGAGCTGGCCCTGGTTGGCCTTGCTCCTCTTCCCGTGATTGTTGCCGGAAGTCTCATATACCAGAGATTGATTTCGCCCAGGTATAAAAAAGTCCGAGAAGCAGTGGCCCGGTTGAGTAGCCGCCTGGAAAATAACCTGAGCGGAATACTGGTAATCAAGAGCTTCACAGCAGAGGCTTTCGAGTCAGAGAGATTGAGGTCCGTATCCGATGAATACCGGAACGCGAATTTCAATGCCATTAAACTGAGCGCATTGTATGTACCTGTTATTCGCATGGCGGTGGCTGTAGGCTTTGGCGGAGTCCTGCTTCTGGGAAGTTACTGGATTCTGGATGGCTCTGGTATACTCACTGTAGGTGAGCTGGTGTTGTTTTCCATGATGGTGCAGCGACTTCTATGGCCACTGACTCAGATGGGCCGCACCTTTGACGAATACGAAAGAGCATCCGTTTCTGCAAACCGTGTGTTTGGCCTTGTGGACAGTCGCTCCAGTATTGAGAACCCGGCATCCCCGGTTAAAGTCGAAACAGTTCAGGGAGATATAGGCCTGCGCGATGTGCATTTTAAGTATGATCGTGGAACTCCGGTGCTCAAAGGATTATCCTTTTCCGTTCGTCCTGGGGAGACCATCGGCATCGCCGGTCCCACGGGCTCCGGAAAATCCACATTAATAAAGCTGTTGCTTCGATTGTATGATCCTACGGAAGGTTCCGTTACCCTGGACGGACATGATCTGCGAAGCTGGGATATACGAACCCTTCGCAGAAACATCGCACTGGTAAGTCAGGATGTATATCTATTCCACGGCTCCATTCTGGAAAACATCCTCTATGGCTCAGTAACCCATGGCGATCTTGAGAACCATAAAGAAAAATACCTGGAGAAAGTTCAGGAGGCTTCCAGCATGGCCAGCTTTCATGACTTTGTAGAGACCCTGCCGGATGGATACGATACAATTGTGGGAGAGCGTGGGATCAAGCTTTCCGGAGGTCAGCGTCAGAGACTGAGTATAGCCCGAGCCATCGTCAAGGATGCACCTATTTTGATCCTCGATGAAGCCACCAGTTCTGTAGACACGGAAACCGAAAGGGCTATTCAATCCAATCTGGATCGGCTGACCAGAGGGCGGACTTCCTTGATCATTGCTCACAGACTTTCCACCATTCGAGCAGCCCATCGCATACTCTTGATAAAGAACGGCCAGCTTACCGAAGAGGGCAGCCATGAGCAGCTGGTGGCCCGAAAAGGTGACTACGCAGATCTCTGGAGTGTTCAGGCCGGAGAAGCGGCCCATCTGTCCGGCTGATGGAAATAAGCTGGATTGAATGGCTGGCTGTGCTGGCCGGGTTGCTCTGTGTCTGGTTTACCATCAGGGAAAATATCTGGTGCTGGCCACTGGGGCTGGTGCAGGTCTCTCTCTATGTCTGGATATTCTATAATGCAAAGCTGTATTCAGACTTTCTTCTACATATAGTATATATTTTTCTGCAGTTCTACGGATGGTATAGCTGGCTCTACGGCGGAAAGGGACATACGGAGCTTTCGATCAGAAGAATGTCAATCTCCGGCTTTCTCATCACTCTGGTGCTCACCCTTCTGGCCACTTTCCTCTGGGGAGCTGGAATGGAACGCTACACCGATGCTTCGCTACCCTACTGGGATGCTTTCACCACAATGGCCAGTCTCACCGCCCAATGGTTACTCACTCGAAAGAAGCTGGATTCCTGGATTTTCTGGATCTCTGTAGACATAGTGGCCATTGGAGTATATTTCTACAAAGGGCTGCTTCCTACGGCCGGACTCTATGCAGTGTTTCTATTTCTTGCCTCCGCCGGATTCTGGAAATGGAGCCGTATTCGCTTGAACAATAAGATAGAAGTTTCAGAATAGTGGCTGGAATGAATATTCGAACGGGGTACAGTGCCGCTTACCTGCCAGGGTTGCAGAGATCAAATCGGGGGAACTCGTGAATTGGAAGCTCTGGAAACCACTGGTTCTGGTTTCAGGATTCCTGGTGCAATCCCTGGCACTGCATGCAGAAGTTGTCATCATTCGCGCCGGAATCTACAGTAATCCACCCAAGGTTTTTGTAAACGATGCAGGTCAGGCCGCCGGCTTCTGGCCAGATCTAACGCGCTCCATTGCCCAGGAAGGCGGCTACAGAGTGAAATGGATCCATGGCACCTGGGAGCAAAACCTGGAGCGTCTACGGAAAGGGGAAATCCATGTGATGGTGGATGTGGCCGTCACTCCCGAGAGAAAAAGAAATCTGCTGTTTGGTGCAGAGACAGTTCACGTTAGCTGGTCCAGAATCTATGCGGCTCCCGGCCAGAAGATTCAATCCATCCCGGATCTACAAAGGAAGCGAATCGCAGCACTTTCCGGAAGTATAAATCTGGATGGTCCCGAAGGATTGCGAAATCTCTTAAGCAAGTTCGCAGTGGAAGCTGAAATTGTTCCCATGTCTGACTACGGAACTGTGTTTCAGGCACTGGAGAATGGGCTGGTGGATGCCGCAGTCACAAACAGAGACTTTGGAAATCAGATGGAAGAGAAGTTCGACATCATTCGAACTCCAATCTTATTTCAACCTGCTGACCTTCGCTTTGCATTCGCTCCCAACTCTCCTTTTGCCCGGAAACTTAAATCCCATTTTGATGCCAGCCTGGCTGCGAAGAAGCGAGATCAGGACTCGGATTTCTATCGCCTGCAGGGGAAGTGGCTGGGACTTTCTGGCTCCGATGCGCCGGTAATCCCGGACTGGTTGAAATGGGTAGTGGCCGGACTTCTGGGAGCCACTGTGATATTACTTGGTGGATTGATGCTTGTAGAGATGCGAGTTCGCGCCCGGACGAGACAGATTCAGGCTCAGCAGAAGGTACTTCGTCTACAGGATTCGAACCTGAAAGAAACGAACAGTTATCTGTCTCATCTGCTGGCCTCCCGTAGATCAATCATTAATTCCCTTCCGGCGCATATTGCACTTCTGGATGGAGGAGGCCAGATCCTGGAAGTGAATGAGCAATGGCAATACTACACTGAGAGTCATGGATACTCTGGAACAGATTTTCCAGTGGGTAGAAACTATCCGGCTCTGTGTGCTACTCTGCGAAACGATGCTCCGGGAGAAGCGGAGAATCTGGTAGCAGGAATTCGTTCGGTGCTTTCCGGCGAGAAGAGTACTTTTTCCATGGAATATCCCGCTCATTCCCAGCATAAATTGAGATGGTTCAAGATGACTGTGGGAAGGCTTATTTCCGGGGATCCAGAGGAGCGTCATGGCGCCGTGGTTATGCACATCGATGTGTCCGAGCGAAAGATGGCGGAGCTAGAACTGAATCGTCTGGCCTTCCAGGACGCAGCCACCGGCCTTCCATCGCGTATAGGATTTGTACGCAGTATGCGACGTCGTATGGATCGCATAGGCTGGCATGAAACGGCAGTGGTGATAGTTATGGATATCGTGGCAATGCGCGATATCAATGATGTCCACGGTTACGATGTAGGCGATGAATTCCTCTTTTCTCTGGGACATCGATTAAGGGAACAGGCCGGGGATCGAGGTCTGGCAGGTCGTACGGGGGGCGATGAATTTGTTCTCTACCTGGCACCGGATGAAGGCGAGGATCCAGCTGAAATGGTGCGAGATCTGGCTGTGGCCTTATCGGCTCCCTTTATTCTGAATGACCTGGAAATCAGCGTCAATGTTCGTTACGGCTACACGGTTCTGGGAAGAAACCGTAGGTCCATGGAAGATTTGATGCGCGAATCGGAGCTGGCTCTTTTTCGTGTCAGAGAAGAGATTGGACAGACCGTTAAAGCCTACAGTCATGAATTGAGCGAACTGACCAGGCAGAGAATTGAGCTTACCCGGGAAATCCGTAAGGCCCTTACACTGAATGAATTCGAAATGTATTTTCAGCCCAAAGTTGACCTGGAAACAGGAGAACTGAACAGTGCAGAGGCTCTGATTCGCTGGAATCATCCCGAACGTGGAATGCAATCTCCGGCAATCTTTATCCCGGTGGCAGAAAAGAGTCAACTTATCTCGCAGATGGGGGACTGGATCCTGGAAACGATTGTAGCGCAGCTTGCCCGGTGGCAGCAAAAAGGAATGCCTGTAGTCCCGGTAGCCATCAACGTTTCCCTGGTTCAATTTCGAAATGGGGCTTTCGCGGAAAGAATCAATGATCTGCTTCGCCAGTATGAAGTGGGCGCAGATTTAATTTCCCTGGAGATTACAGAAAGCATCTTTGAACAGGAATCCCCCGGGCTCAGATCCGAGCTGGAAATGCTACGGGAGTCTGGAATCCGCCTGGCTCTGGATGATTTTGGTACCGGTTATTCCTCTCTGCAGTATTTGCAGAATTATCCATTCCATGAGATCAAAATCGATCAATCCTTTGTTCGAAAGGTGCATCAGCCATCCAGCCGGGAAATCGTGCGAACGGTGCTTGGCCTGGCCAATGCCTTGAGCGCTGACGTGGTTGCAGAAGGTATTGAAACCAGAGAGGTTCTAGATGCCCTGCTTGGTATGGGATGCCGTCTGGGGCAGGGATATTACTTCAGTCGTCCTGTGCCAGCCCATGAGTTCGAGAAAATATTGCTGAATCCCGTATTGCAGCCAGAGAACACTTCCGATACCGAATCCTCCTGAACTGTCACACCCCGTCTATAAGATAGTAAGATAGCAGCGGCTCACCTGGACAACCTTTCTGTGTTTCGGCGATTCGCTGTTTGGCGGCTCTCTCATGAAAGTCTGGATGCAGTTTCAGACCAGGGAAGAGTCATGAGGAGGAACTATGGAATTACTATCTCTTTTTATCGGTATTGTGATTGGTGTTTTTACAGGTATGCTTCTGGGCTGGTTGTATGCCAATAAGCGCAACTCAGAGCTCAAATCTGCTCTCTATGAAAGAGAAGTGGATCTGGCCTCTCTGAACCGAAGAATACTCGAAGAGGAGAAACTTCGCCAGGATGTAGAGCAGCGTTTTGGAGATGCCTTTCGCAACCTCTCCCAGGAGATCATGAATAAGCATGGAGAGCAGTTGCTCCGCCAGAACCAGCAAAACATAGATAATGCTCTGGGCCCATTGAAAGAAAGAATCCGGGATTTCCAGGAAAAGGTGGAGCGTTCCCACCAGGAGGCCGGCGAACGCACTGTAAGTTTAACGGAAAGATTGAAGGCTCTGGAAAGTCTGGGACTGCAAATGTCCGGAGAAGCTGACAGGCTTACCCGGGCTTTAAGAGGGGATAACAAGGTTCAGGGCAACTGGGGTGAGGTGGTGCTGGAGCGAATTCTGGAGGATTCGGGACTGCGAAAGGGAAAGGAATACTACACCCAGGGTTCCACCATCGCTGTGTCCGACGAGAATGGCAAGCGGGTGCGGCCGGATGTTGTCATTCATCTGCCGGAGAAGAAACATCTAATAATCGACTCCAAGGTTTCTCTGAACTCCTATGAAGCCTATACAGCGGCGGAAACGGAAGAAGAGAAAAAATCCAGTTTAAAGAACTTGATTCGCTCCATTCGCTCGCACGTAGACGGACTCAGCGCTCGACATTATCAGGGAAGTACCAATTTGAATACTCCTGATTTCGTAGTGTTGTTTATGCCTGTGGAGGCCAGTTTTTCTGTAGCTCTGTCCGAGGATTCTGGATTGTTTCAATACGCATGGAACAAAAGAATTATGGTAGTTACTCCAACCACCTTGATGGCTACTCTCTGGACCATATCTTCCATGTGGAAACAGGAAAATCAAACCAGGTTTGCCCTGGAAATTGCAGCGGAAGGGGGAAGACTTTACGATAAGTTTGCAAGCTTTGTTGGTACCTTCGAAGAAGTGGGCCGTTCCATAGAAAAGAGTCAGGAAAGCTACGACCGCGCAATGAATCAGCTAAAGCATGGAAAGGGGAATCTAATCTCCCGAGCGGAAAAGATCCGGAAAATGGGAGCCAGCAACTCCAGGAAATTACCGGATTCTATGAAACAGCATCTGGATGGCCAGGAAGGAACAGCGGAAGAGATCAAGGAAAACCGGAGTCGACGTTCAGCTTGAGCTACTCATAGCCCGAAAGCTGTACTGCACTCTAACTTTTGTCGGGTCAATGCGCCGAAAAACACTGGTCTGCCCGGGCCCTTGCAGTAGACCGGAAATTGCTACTGCATCCAGGCAAAAGACAATGCGAGACGATCCTGCAATTGATAGAGCCATTCAAGAAATTGATGATGCCGTTCAATCCCATCTGGACTGGACCCGACATCTGCTACGTCTGTATCTACTGGGAGACTCTCCGCGCCCGGATATGATCGATCCAGACGGTCATTCGGTATGTCACTTTGGTCAATGGCTTCAGGCGAATCAAACTCTGTTCAGGGATTACGATTCGGACAAAGAACAGAGACTGTGCTCGGCCCATGAAGAGCTGCACCGGACGATTCGGCAATTGCTGGTGCAGGATCAGAGCGTAGATGAGAAGCGAAAATTGATGGCAGACTTTGAATCCAGCCAGACTGCTATGATCGATATGCTTTCCCATTTCCGCATGCGACTTGCAGAAAGCAGAAGCCACTATGATCCGCTTACCGGATTACCCCTGCGTCATTTTCTGGAGAATTCCTTTCTAGAATTTCAACGAAGAACCAGAAGAAATCGCACTCTCTTTTACATCGCAATCATCGACGTAGATCACTTTAAGTCAATCAACGATCGCTTTGGGCACAATGTAGGGGATGATGCACTGGCGCACCTGGCAACTCTGCTTCTGAAGGCATTTCGCGAAAATGAACCTCTGTATCGCCTGGGTGGAGAGGAATTCTTGCATTTCCTGGAAGTGCAGGACGAATCCCAGGCCCTGGCAGCGTTGCATCGAGCCATGAATCTTCTCAAGGTATCTCCGCTGAACACCGCGGCCGGGGAACTCTGCCTCACATTTACCGTTGGATTGGCCCTGGTTGGATCCGCCGAAGTGCTTCGAGAGGCTCTGGAACGCGGCGATAGAGCGATGTATAAGGGAAAGCGAGCGGGCAGAAATCGCTGCGTTGTGGCGGAGCCTCCTTCCCCGGTGAGAATGCAGGTGGCCGAGCATTAATGCATCAGTTCTCTTCTTGCTCTTGCCTGCAAAGGTCCAGGTTTCGAATGCTGGTTTCTACGGACTGAACCCATTTGAGGGCCAGCTCCTGGTTGGTCCTGTAAACCATTCTTTCCACCGGCTTCGTTCTATAAAATCCGTAGATACCCACCGATTCCTTTTCCCTGAGTTCTACCCGATCTTCCGCCAGCAATCTCTGGGATCGATCCAGAAGTCTGTACTCTATGCTGGCTGTGTAGGTGCCTTCTCGAATCTGTACCGGCCAGTAGCCAACCAGGGGATAGACAGCAGGCCAGGTCCACCACCAGTCATAGTCATTGGTATACGTAGGTCGGAAAACCAGGTCCAGAACCATAAAGGGGCCTTTCAATGTACCGGCCCGTTCCAGGTTCATGGTATCTTTAAATAGTCGCCGGCTCTTTAGCACGGAGAGCAGGTAGGATTTCCATGCTATGGAATCGTGTCTGCTATCAAAAGAGACCACCTGTACATCCCCAATCAATACTGGCATCTCGCATAGATTGGGACCCGCACTGGAATCGGAAGTAACCGGAATCTGTCGCAAATCGACACTACAGCTAACAGAGAAAACCATCACAGCGATTAGTAGAATGCGAGTGCTAAAGAACATAAAGAAGATATCAATGAGCTGTGTACTTTGGTAAAGAAAAAATAATAAATTCTGGCACAGATTCCAAATTCTTCTGCCGGTAATTCAAGATTGTAATTTGCACGAATTCCTGGACCTGTACAGATTGGCTTACTGTGGCTGACTTTGAATTCTGGACTCTCCTGGCCGGACTGGGCATCTTCCTGTTTGGAATGTATACAATGGAGGAGAGTATCAAGCTTCTGGCCGGACCTTCCTTCAAACATCTAATTCGAAGATACACCGGTAGTCGCCTCAAAGGACTCATCACAGGAATCATTAGTACTGCTGTACTGCAGAGTAGTTCTGCAGTGTCCTTGATGGTTCTGGCTTTCGTGGGCGCAGGGCTGATGTCACTAACCAATGCTATAGCTGTGATGGTGGGATCTAACATCGGTACGACCCTGACCGTCTGGATTGTGGCCATTCTGGGATTTAAGATTAAGATTGATGCTTTCGCATTGCCATTGATTGGCATTGGAGGCCTGGGGATGATTTTTCTGGCCCGGTCCCTTCGCTATTACAGTCTCAGCCGTTTGCTGGTAGCTCTGGGACTTCTTTTTCATGGTCTGGAGATGATGAAATCCAGCGTGTCTGGACTCTCCTCCAGTGTAGACCTGGGAAGCCTTCCTTACACTGGACTCTGGTTCTACCTGATCATGGGAGTATTTCTTACTGCGGCCATGCAGGCCAGCGCAGCTACCATCGCTCTAGTTCTTGCCGGTCTACACTCAGGAATGATTGGATTCGACGACGGAGCGGCCATGGTCATTGGAGCGAACATCGGAACTACCATTACCATCCTCCTGGGAGCCATCGGTGGCTCAAATCCCAAAAAGCAGGCGGCTTTCAGTCATGTGGCCTTTAATACGGTAAGCGCCGCTTTTGCTTTAGTTCTATTTCCGTTGTTACTCTGGGTCATCCTGGATCTGGCAGATTTCAGTCAAAATGGTGTTCTGGGAATTGCCCTCTTCCATACAATGTTCAATTGTCTGGGCGCCGCGGTCTTCTTGCCATTCCTGCAAAATTTTACACGTCTTTTAAATCGAATCTATCCAGAGTCCAGGAATCTACTCAGTCGTTTCATAAATCTCACTGCGCCAGACGTCGTGGAAGCGGCTCTGGTGGCTTTTCGCAATGAGGTGCTGAATCAGCTATTCCTGTCTGTGTATTATATCTGCCATAAGTATTCCATTGAACCCCGGGACTCGGATCTGGAGGAGGATTATCCGGAGCATCTGGTAACCTACGGTGGACTGGCAGAACTGCATGCAGAGATTTTTAGATTCTACTCCGGTATTCCCGTGGAACGTTCTGAAGCAGAATCTGTGCATCTGGACAGCATTTTGCGCGCCAGCAGAAGTATAATGAACTCCACCCGGAATCTGCGAGAGTTGCTTAACGAAGTCCTGGAGATGCAGGCCGAGGAGTCTGGATTTACATTGCATGCCGTTCAGGATTTTCGCGGTAGACTGGTAAATCTAAAAGGAGTAGTTACTTCCGTATTTCAGCATCCGGAACGGGCCACATTGATGGAAGATCTGGATGATTACTTTGCCAGCGTGGAGCAGGTTGATCGAGTGTTCATTGCTTCGCTTTCCCGAGCGGTGCGAAACGAAGGACTTTCCGAAGAGGAAGTGACCAGATTGCTTATGGTGAACCGTCTGTTTACTCAGTCATGCCGAATGCTAACGTTGAGCATGAAAGGTATAATAAACTCCTATCATGGAGGCAGCGTTACCCTGGATAGTCTGGAATAGGTTGGTCTTGTATCTTGAGCCAGGCAAATTTCAAGCTCGGTCATCGACATCGGCGCAGTACAGACTCCAGTTGCGCTTCCAGATCAATTGGCGGATAGAGCTAAAAGTTCAGTTTCGAATCCAGATCACGCTAGAGTTGCAGTTTCGATTCCAGTTCAAGTGTGGAAGCTAATTTTCCAGTTCCTGATTCAGATCATATGTCGGATAGAGCGAAAATAGCAGTCCCGCAATCAGATCAAGTTTAGAAGCCAGACTTGGCTTCTAAACCGGTTACCGATTTCAATCCTATTTCTGATACTGGTCTGAACCCTGCGTAGCTATCGGCGGAGAAACATGGCCCGGTAAGCGATGAGCAATACCATGCCAATTAACCCCACATTCAATCCGTAAATACACCAGAACAGTAAAGGCGTTATTCGATTGTCGAAAGCCGCTTCTACGATGTAGGCCATCAAAAAGAAAAGAGGAAAAGAAGCCAGTGTACCCAGAGCCAGATAAACCAGTCCATGCCACCATGCAGGGTGGGGCAGGTCCGTCCATCGATTGAATAATACCAGCGTAAGCTGCGGAATTACCAGCAGCACTGGCAATGCGGCCAGAAGAATCCAGTATTCACTGGTGGCCCCTGCGAGGAGTGCCATCATCATAGCAAATGCGCAGACGTTGCCGCTAATCAAACCGGTGACAAAAGGCTTTCCCCAATTCTCCATTGACTTGATTGGAACTTGCTTGGCCCGGGATTCAAGCAGGATTTTTCTAGTAGCGATGCTCAAGCCAGATTTCGAAAGCCCGGAAATATTCCACGGACCGGCTTGGCTTCGTAACTTTTTTCTGGCGCAGAGCTGCTGCTTGGGTCTACAGCAAATTTAGGTCCAACGCCCCCGAGTCCTACCAGAAACGATAACTGTAGGTAAATCCAAATAGCAGGCTGGTGGCCCGGCCTCTATGTTCTGCACCGCCGTAGGTCAGAGCCACATCTTGCAGTATCTGAGCCGAGGTAGGCGGTGTACTGTTCGCCAGCAAGGGGATAACCTCTTTTGTTCTCAGAGACAATTGATAGGTCTGCAGACTTGTAAAGAATGTCCAGTCCAGATTGATTTCATGCTTGAAAGTAATATCTAGCTCCAAACCAGTAATCTCAGTGCTGCCAATCTCCTTTCTGTATTCGAAGGAATTGTTCAGACCATAAAGGATATCCGTCTCCTCCCAGTCCCCGGTTCCGGATTCAAGTCCTAGGCGAAATTGCAGTGCGAAGGGAGATTCAAACTGGTAGGTAAAATCCAGGCCAAGATAAACTGTGCCTGCCGTGGCCAGGGATTGATTTTCGGGCGAGGCACCAGCAATTACGAAGTCACTGCCGGAAACATTGAGCCCTGTAATCGAAGTCTTTTCGTTCAGGAATTCCTCTCGGATTGAGCGAAAGCCAATGAGAACGTACAGACTGTGGCGGCCTGGATGCAGGGCATCCCAGCCAAAAAGAAATCCTGTGCGATTGTGACTGTACTCTCCCGAATGATTGCTGCTCCTGGTTACAGAGGTGGTGTTAAACGTACCCTGCAGATAGGAAGAAAATTCAATACTGGAATACTCTGATTTTTGATCCAGTTCAAAGAGCCATTCATTTCGAAGATAGGCAATTCGCAGATTCTGGCCGGATGCGCTGCTGTAATTCCACTCCGGCATCTGACCGAATCCGCCGAAAAAGGCACCGCCGAACTGGTATTCGCTCTGCAGTCTGGGCTCAAATTGACTATTAAGGAATGCGGGCCCGAGCCCAAGGCCAATGCGCAGATCATTTGGGCCCACTTCTTCTGTAGCGGAAATGGGCCTGCTACTTAATGCAATGACCGCTGCAAACGTTGCAATGAGGAGACCGGTTGTGTTCATTTTACAGAAATCTGGATTCAGCATAAGACTGAACCGTTAGAACAAATTACTGTAAATCGCGCAAGGAAAAGTGGTGCCGGAATGGCACCTGGATGCCATTCCGGACCTGGAATCAGGGCAGATGAACCCTGTAGAACCACGCCATGTTACTGGCTGGCGAAAGACTGTGAATTACCAGGCATTCGTTTCCTTTAACGGTGCCCAGTTGAATACGTCCATTCTGCTTGAAAGCAGTGGGATATCCTTCCCAGACTACCCTGGTACTCACTACTCGACCGCCTTCATGAATGACGGCCAGGGCCTTCCATTTGCCATTTCGTACCCAGTTTCCGCCCTCCATTCCCTGAAAATAGGTGTCCATGGGTATGTTTATGTTTTCCAGATAGGCAGGCCCGGTGCTTGAAGCACACAGGTTGCCCTGATTCGTTCCCAGAAGTACCTTTACGTCTCTTGCCAGCAACGCTACCGGCAGCAACAGTACACCCAGTAGTAGAATTCGCTTGAATTGTTTCATTGTTTTCTCCTGGATTGAGCTTCAGAGAGCCGATGGCTCTGCTGTTGATCTGTTTGCTCTTCGCTTTCTATTCTATTGGACGGAACCCTATGGGGGTATGCGGCAATTTTCAGGTAAAAACTTTGAGAATGAGATACGTTAGCAGCGGGACGGCTACATCTACCACGGTACAGAAAATGACTTGAGAAAATGAACTGAATTCGCCAGGCCGGGGAATGACATGTAACGTTACTGAATTGAGTCAGCCCGTAAATGTACCCGTGGATGATGATCTCTATAGACTGGTGCAGGATTACGAATATGGCTGGGTTTATCAAATAGATCCCGGTCAGGAGCCTGACCTGGATCGTGCATTGTATCCTCCTGCTGTAAAGAAAGCCAGGAGAATGAAAAAAAGTTCTCCCGGAAAGTCTGCGAATTCGGCGGAACCCAGGAATCAGTCACCCAGAAGAATGATCTGCCTCTACAATAAGATCTGCGTTCCATCTGGCTTCACCTACGATGGAGCCAGTGTTCCAAGACTGGCCTGGTCGTTAACGGGAATTCGTCCGGATGGTTTGCTTCGAGCGGCTGCTGCCGTACATGACTGGATCTATCGCTGGCAGGGTGCCTTACCGGAGGGCAGCCATCAGTTCTGCCTGGATGACTTTGCCTGGCAAAGCGCCATCGGGGAATGGAAACGCAAGGATTGCGATCGCCTGTTTGGTCGCATGATGCGAGAGGCCGGAGTATCACCGATGAAGCGAAAGATGGCCTATCTGGCTGTGCGATTGCTGGGAGGATTGAGCTGGTAGTGTCTATTCAGGATGATGGGACGAATTTACCACAGACCACGCTGGTTGGCCTGGAGGCCCAATCAGCCTTGAAAATTGGGACGAAAACAATACCGGTCAATTGACCGGGCTATCCGTTGCAGTGACTACCTGTAGAACACGGCCTATTGAGGTATTCCAGGCGCCCGGAGCTGAAACCATCAGCCTACGATGCCCGCTTCCTTCAATTGATCTACGTGATCGCACAAAGTGTCTGCGATGGGGCGGTACGCGATTCCCAGATCTTCAATACTTCTGGAATGATCCAGGTTGTAGCGCACTCCCAGGTTCTTCTTCAAAAAACCCCAGGATAGTCCAAAGAACGGTCCTATCAAATAAACCATAAACCCTGGAAGTTGTCCCCGGGGAAGGGGCAATGTCTTTCCATAGCGCTCTCGCAAAAGATCCGCCAGCTCTACAAAGGTTTTTGTGTCGGCGCAGAGGATATGTCTTCCGGAGGCGTCTTCCTTGAAGGCTGCCAGGACATGAGCTCGGGCCACATCCCGGACATCCACAATGCCAAAGGTAAGATCCGGCACTCCAGATTTTAAGGGGCCACCCACCAGATCCCGGACGAATTGAACGCTGGTTCCGTCCATTCGCTTCGATAGGGACGGACCCATCACAAATGCTGGATTGATGACCACCAGTTTCCAGTGATCCTGGGATTTCGCAATCCTCCATGCTTCTTCTTCGGCTACGGTTTTTGAATAGGAATAGGGCTGATGATCCAGGCTACTGGAACGATTCCAGTCGTTTTCATCCATGGTCTGATTATCTTTGGCCAGAGCATCCACGTTATCTCCCATAATCGCTGCAACACTGGAAGTTAACACCACTCGTTTTACTTCTGGATGTCGATTCACTGTTTCCAGGACATTTCGAGTGCCCTTCAGTGCAGGATCAATGAGCTGCTTTTGAGCGTCCTTCAGTCCCTTGATAAAGAACGGGGAGGCAGTGTGCATTACGATTTCGCAGCCTTTCATGGCCTGGTCGAAAGATCCTTCCGAAAGTAGATCAGCTTCGAATAGGGTCAGGGATCCCGGAAGTTTTTCCAGTCCTCGGAGATGGGCAACCTTATCCTCGGATTTCAGGCTGCGAACAGTGGCATGAACGTTATGGCCTTCCTCCAGAAGATATTTCACGATCCATGAGGCAATATATCCGGATCCGCCGGTGACCAGTACAGTTTTTCCCATTCCTGCAGGGTAAGAAGTGGCCCCTGATGATGGCCAGACTTATTCCAGATCCCTACAGTAGTTCAAATTCCCTGGGGACCCCCGCTCCGGGAATGGCCGTCACCGACTTCACAGCCGGATGATGATCCATGGATCGGGACAGGCCCAGGTTATCTTCCTTAAAGTGAGTCCATCCGCCGTTATGAATGGGAATGGCTACATCTGGATGTAACATCTGAACACACTTGATGTAATCGGAGCTATCCATGGTATATTTTCCCCAGCCGGTTAGATACGGAAAGGAGGCCCGGCCTACGTGTAAAATGGCAATCCCTACGGAATAATCGCGGGCAATGCGTTGCAGAGGCGGGTAGAAGACAGTGTCTCCGGAGATATAGAGATACTTCTGGCAGGCAGGCCATTTCAATAGAAAACCGGTTACGGGTCCGGAGAGAAAGCCCGGAAGAAATGCTGGATGATGCCTGCAGGGAGTTCCTGTGATTTCAAGCTCTCCCTCGGATGCGGAGAACTCCGCCTTTTCAAAAGGAGCCAGGCCATGGCAGTTTTCTAGCGCCCGACTCGCAGCCCGGGTAGAGAAGATCTTGCTGGCCCGGTCAAGCACAGTGGCACCGGTCTTGTCCAGGTTATCTTTATGCTGATGATGACTTAATAGGATTAGATCCAGATGGCCCAGTTCGTCCGGTTGCAGGGCCGGCTGTGATGTCTTTCTGGAGAATGCGCCCCAGCCATGGTGATAGATTTTTCCCGGAGCATCGAACACCGGATCCGTAAGGATGCGCAGTCCGCCGGCTTCAATGAGGCAGCAGGCAGTATCTATATGAGTAATTTTGATCTTCACCGGTTACACCGTTCATACCGCTCGGAATTCCTCAATTTCTTTTAAAAAAGCTTGAACAGAGCCTTCCCGGAAAGCATCTATTATATGCCATGATACGAATTCGCTTTGGTGTATTGCTATCCGTTTTTGCGCTGACCTTTGCTCAGTGTATGTCCCCTCAGCCCACGCAGTATGAGAATACTACCGAGAAGATCGATCTTCCCCGGGCGCCGGTAGGAACGGAGAAAGTCAAGGTGGCTCTGGTACCATTCCGGGATGCAACCGGGAAGTCTTTTCTGGTTAAACCTGCCACAGCTCAGCTCACGACCATGCTTCTTCAGACCGGCTATTTCGAAGTTATTGAGCCGGGATTTGTGGAAAACATAGTGGGCAGCCAGAAGGACCTGAGTCCTGAGAATCTCCAAAAGCTCAAAGAAAAGTTTGGAGCGGACATCGTGCTCACCGGAACACTTACAAATTTTGAGGTTCGTAAGAATGAATCCGGGTTCTGCCTGCTTTTCGGGTTACTGGGTTCCTACCAGAAGGAAGAATACATTGTAGAGACCGGTATTGATTATCGGGTTACAGATATTGACTCAGCTTCCATCCTGGACGCCGGCGCTGTAGAAAACCGCCGCACAGACACTTCCAAAGCAGCGGGGGTTCTGTTCTCTTATAGCGGCGCAAGTACAGATATTCTCCAGTCCAGCGGAGGAAAGTTGCTGCGATATGCGATGGCGGATCTCATCCTGAGAATTGTCCAGAATGGTAAGTATAGGAAGTAAGCTACTGCGCCAGTCCGTGGCGCTACTTCTCATTGGAAGTCTTGTAAGTTGTAGCACATTTCAGTCTTTTGAGCAGCTACAGGGACCGGAGATAAACCAGCTTCCCCGGGATACGCGAAAGCTTCGCATACTTCCGGTAGCGTTCAAGAACTCTGCCAACATGCAACGTCTGAACTTTATCTCGGACGAGCAACACAATGGACTGATCCACACTACCAAAAAATCCGATCCAGATCCATTCTCCAGAACCGAAAGCCCCGCTCCGGATTCCAGCTTTGATCTATACTCAGGCGATACGGACGAAGATGCTGAAGGGGTAAAATCCAATGCCAGCAAGGTAGTTCCCAACACCAAAGGCGAAGAATATGTTTCCAAATTCCAGGAAACAAACCTGCCATCCAGCCTCTTTGAGCCAGAAAAGCAAGTCGCATCTGGACTTTTGATTCCTGGAGAGTCCGGCGGCGAACCTACCCCGGAGGCCAGTCAGGTAACGATTATAGACAGCGAAACAGTGCCTACCATGGATGGAGGGGAGATTCTGAAAGAGGTGCTCATCTCCAATATGGTGCAGACCAATCGATTTGAAGTTCTGAGTCCTGCTGCATTTTCCACTACAGGTCAGGCCGGTGTGCCACAGAAAGAAGAGCTTAAATCAAAGGGAGTGGATTATCTTCTGTTCGCCGAAATTACAGACTTTGAAGTCAAAAAGGATGTTGAGTACTGGAAGGTGCCTCTCTGGGCTCTGTTATTGATCGCAGCATTTGTAGTTAAAGATGATGATACCAGAGCCTTTATTCTGCATACTTTGCTTCGTCTGGCCATCTATTTGCCTTCGGATTCTAAATTCTGGGAGCTCGGACTGGGTACCGAGGATCTGGAACTCCGGATCAGCGCATCGGTAAACCTGCGTCTGGTGGACCCTTACACTGGATCTGTGGTATACGCAGATCAGCAATCCCTGGATCGTCTGGAGTCTGTAAATAACATGGATCTCATCGTCTGGAGAAGCGAAAACTCGCTGCAGATCAAGGAGTCCACAGCCGGCCGACAGTTGCGCTTTCTTACTGCGAACATGGTGAACGATCTGGTGCAGAGAATGACTCCAGAATCGGCTATCCCGAAAGAAGAACCCGCACGAATCGAAGAATAAAGGCCGGGTGCATTCTGCCCGGGCCTCCGCTTTTTAGCGCGGAAGAATTATTTTTCGCGTCCTATGATTGGAGGCCATAATGAAAAAAAGAAATCGAATCTCTGTAGCGATATTGGTCCTGTCAGCGGCCTGGGTGCTTTCCAGCCCGGCCCGTGCTCAGACTGTTTCTATTCCTTCAGGTCTGCAGGAAGGAAAGTCGGGACAATATGACTTAGCAGTCCGATTCTCCGGTTACTCCCAGGCCCCCGGAGCTGTACAATTAATGGTATATGTTCCGGAAGGTGTGGCCGGAAAGGACCGACCGGTGGTAGTGTTTTATCACGGAAACACCAGAGATCGAAATTATTACCGGGATTCTGTGGCCTACATGACTGCAAGGGCAGATAAGTATAAGTTTGTTTTGGTCAGCGCGCAGAACTGGTGGTCTCTTGGGAACGGAGATGTTCGTGGAGCGAATGATTCCAGGCTGGCAGTAAATCTTGTTCTGAATGAATTGAAAGACGAAGACATTTTTGATCCAGAAAGAGCTTATCCGGTGGGTTTTTCTGCCGGCGGCTATGTTGCCGTTCTCAGTTTTCTGAACAGCCTGAACCAATTTGGGGATCAAGCCATTTCGCTGTACTCGTATGAATTCGAAATCGACGAAGATGATGTTATCAGACATTACTACAGCCAGGTGGGCGGCCTCGATATGAACCTGTTTGACTATGCAGGATTTGCAAGCTTCAAGGGAAACTACTATGAAGGCTATGTTGATATGAATCCATTTGTGGAGGAATATCAGGAAACCTGGAATAGATTGGTACGAAGCAAGATTCTCTTTTTCGCTGTTGGCGAAAATGATGTTCCCAGGGTAAAACAGCAGGCACCGCAGGCTGCGGATTTCTTTCGCATGTATGCAAAAGTGGAGCCAATTTATAAAGTGTACCCGGGGGAAGGACATGTACTGTCCGAGGCCAACTGGAATGATTTCTGGAAGTTAGTAGAAGAACCTTGACTTTATAATGCATTTAACGCGAAACATAGCTTCCCGCTCTTGTGATGCAGGCAATGCGGAGCCCTGACTCCGGCTATTGTCATGCATTTAATCACGTAGAGGTCTTTCCCGCCAGGGGAAGCCTACAGTCTATGCGATTGGCTCCTCGATGGCTTCCTTGAAAAGCGCTTCTGTAATGCGGTAGAATTCCGACTGTTGCCTGGAGTTCAAGACCCGTCCCACCTCTCGTTGAAGAGCTGCATACCGCAGAGCCAGTTTTCTCGCAAGATGCCGTCCGGATTGAGTCAGGCTTACTATCCGGGATCTTCCATCGGAGGGATTTCTGTCTACTTCGATTAGCTTCAGCATGGATAGCTTTCTGACCAGAGTAGAGATGGTGGATTTATCTCTGTGGATGGCCCGGGCCAGATCCATCTGGGTCCGGGGCCCTTTTCGCTTGATGTATGTAAGAAGCTCGCAATGGGAAAGTACCAGTTCGGGATAGTTCAGAGAAATCAATTCCCGGCGAATATAGCTCTCGATCCATTCCGAAATTCGCATTGCATATTTCAATGTGTACTCCCTGTTTTTAGTTGGACGTCCCACTATATTCCTCTGAGATGTGACAGAATTTAGTCAAGCGTTTCTGGAGGGACAGTAATGGAAAGTATTCAATTCAAAAAAGGGGAGCAGAACGCAGGAATTATCTCCCTGAACATTAGCGATAGTAATGCATTTACAGTGGATGCTTTGCAGACTCTCGGGCAGTCCTTGAAGGAAGCCCGCCAGGCAGCCCAGAAAGCTGAGATTAAAAGCCTGCTGCTTCTAAGTGAACGTCCGGGTTATTTCTCCGCAGGCCTGGACCTGGTGGCCCTGGGCGATGCCGGCGACCTCGGGCAGGTCCTGGGTTTCTTCTATAATAATCTGGAAGAACTGTACACAATGCCCGTGCCCGTGATTTCCGGAATTCGTGGCCATGCACTGGGATATGGCTGCATGCTTGCTCTGATGGGAGACTACCGGTTGATGTCGGATGCTGGCGTTCGAGTCGGTCTTCCGGAAGTCAAAATGGGAATTCGCATACCTTCCATCGTGATTTACGAACTGCAGAAAGTAGTGGGCTACGCAGAAGCCAACCGTCAGGTGCTGGAAGGTCTGGCTCTTAAATCCCAGGAAGCTCTGAATTGTGGCTTTGCCGATTCGCTGCATCCTGAAAGCGAAATCGAAAGCAAGTGCCTTGCTATAGCAGCCAAATTCAAAAAGTCTTCATCGGCAGGTCTGGCCGGGATCCGAGAAGCAAGCCGGATGGAGCCTGCAGCATTCCGGGCATTGCTAAAGCGCGATCTTGAGGAAAACCTGAAATCATTGGATCATCCAGAAGCCAGGGAGGGCCTTGCAGCCGCTCAGGAAGGCAGACGACCTAAATTCTAGCCAGAACTGTGGCCGCGATTCGAATATAGTAACTGCCGGGCCCGGGTTAATCCTGGCGATCTTCTGTGCGCATACCTGAAAGCATTATATCGCAGACAGTACGATTCCAGCGCAAAAACAGAGCTTCCAGTTCTTCCGGAGCCGTTCGAATGCCCTGTCGAATAGCTTCGTACATCATGGCATTGACTGCTCTGGCTGCAATGGCGGTATCCAGCTCCGGGGCCAGATACCCCTGCTTCTTTCCGTGGATTAGAAACCTTTCTGCCAGATAGGCGGTGTTATCGGAGGCCCTTGCCAGTCTTCTACGGATTCGATCCGCCACCGCCGGGGCTTCTTCCAGAATAATTCGTGCCCCTCTCAGATCCTTGCGAAACAGCTCAAAGAAGGCGGAGCCGATGCGCATGATCTGTCCTTCAAATTCTTTGAGGCTACGAGCCTGGTCCGGTCGTTCCAGAAGCACTATCGAGGTCATGTCCCGAATCACGCGACGTACAGCTGTATCCAGAATGTCTTCTTTATTCTTGAAATACAGATAAACCGTACCATGACCGATGCCAAGGTGACCGGCTATATCGGCAATACCGGCTGCATGATATCCCTTCTCGGCGAAAATATGAAGTGCAGCCTCAATGATTTCGGCTCGCCTTTTTTGTCCGCGAGGGGAGGCCATCCAGTCAGTCTGGCCTCAGTTCTGGAATTCGCAAGCGAAACTGCCTGCCCGTTAGAAATATCGAAATCGGTTCAGCGCCCTACATGGCTTCTACAACCATGGCAATGCCCTGTCCGCCACCAATACAGAGAGAGGCCACACCTATGGATTTCTTTCTTCTTTGCAGCTCCCGGATCAATGTCAGAAGTACCCGATTTCCGGAAGCCCCCAGAGGATGCCCCAGCGCAATCGCACCGCCATTTACATTGGTACGATCCGGATCCAGATCCAGCTCTTCTTTTACTGCCAGAAACTGGGCTGCGAATGCTTCATTGATTTCATACAAATCCACATCTTCCGCTGCTATTCCTGCTCGCTCCAGCGCCAATGGAATGGCAAAGGCCGGCCCCAGTCCCATGCGATCCGGGCGGCATCCGGCAGTAGCCCAGGATTTGATGCGAGCCAGCGGCTTGAGACTGTTTTCTTTTGCATAATCTTCTGAGGTCACTACCATAGCCGAGGCCCCATCATTTATGCCGGAGGAGTTTCCAGGTGTTACGGTTCCTTCCTTTTGAAAAGCCGGCTTCAATCGAGGTAACTTATCTTTTACGGCGGCGCCTTTGATAAACTCATCGTCGGTGAAATCTACCATCTCTCGTCCATCGGACACTTCCAGTGGTGCGATCTCTTCTGCAAAGTATCCTGCTTCTCTTGCCTGTTCTGCACGAGTCTGAGAGATCAAAGCCCATTCATCCTGCTTTTCGCGGCTGATCTGATAATCCAGAGCAAGATTTTCTGCAGTACCGCCCATAGCCACGCCGGCCATTCCATCGAATAGTCCGTTGGTAAGCATATCTTCCAGTTCAAGGTTTCCCATCTTTACGCCCCGGCGAATGGCCTGAGTGGCATGGGGAACCTGGCTCATGACTTCTACGCCGCCGGCCACAGCTGTCTTTGTATGGCCCAGAAGAATATTGGCTGCAGCGATGCTAACGGCCTCCAGGCCAGAACCACAGAGCCTATTTACCGTCAGGGCAGGAACTCGCATGTCCATGCCAGCTTTCAGGCCAGCATGCCGGGCCAGATAGGCGCTCTGACCGTTGGTTTGTAGCACATTGCCTATTATGATTTCTTTGATTTCTTTATAAGGCAGACCGGATCTCTGAATGGCGCCCTGGACAACATGAGCGGCCAGGTCAGCAGGACTTATGTCCCTCAAAAAGCCGCCAAAATTCCCGAAAGGGGATCTCATTCCGTCTATGATAACTGCCGATGTCATGAACTGTGTATGAAAACCCGGTGGCAGAAAACGATTGCTTTTTTCTTTTTTGACCCGAAAAATCCCCGGCATATGCCAGGTTTGCTTTCAATTCCACCGATAAGAGTAAGGACCAGTATTAGGAGCACTTATATGAAAACACGGATGTTTTTACTCCTCACTATTTATCTTGCCAGCCATGCGATCTTCGCAGAGGATCCGGCGCAGCAGCCCTCGAATCAGAGTCCGCTACTGCTTCTGGATCTGGAAACCTTTGAAGAAGCAGAGGACTGGATTGCGGATTCTACATCTCCGCTGGGTGAGACGAAAACATTAAAAATTGTTCAGCGCGGAGAGATCCGTGCAACGGACGATGAGAATGCCAGACCACCGGAAGGGGAGGCTTTGAGCCTTCAGCAAAATCCGGATAATCCCAACCATATCCTGGGAGTTAAGACATTCTTCGATGATCGCGGATTTGACCGCGTGGAAATCAAGCCACCTCATGAGTATGTGATCAAAGGTAAAGCGCGTCAATTCTCCGTATGGGTTCTGGGGCGAAATTTCCGTCACACTCTGAGCCTGAAGGTGCGCGATTACCGCGGTAAGATTCATAAGCTGGAAATGGGACGGCTGGATTTCTTCGGATGGAGAAAACTAACTGTGACTGTTCCTGGCTGGCTTCCGCAGAGCACCCGTTATTCATTACTGGATAAGAATCTGCACTTCGTCAGTCTATTCGTGACTCATGATGTGCATGAAGTTCCTGGAACCTTTTACTTCTATGTAGATGGACTGAAGGTTCTGGTGGATCAAAGCGAACAGCAATACCCGGGATCCGAGATCAAGGACAACTGGTAAGATTGGGATCGAATTGGGGATAGATCTATGAAAGCAAACTGGAAAACATATACTTCTGTGGCAGGTGCATTGTCTGTAGCTGCCCTTCTGGGAGGCTTCGCCATTACCGGTCAGGCCGGAGTGGAAACTGCAGTAGGTAGCGATGTGAGCTCTGCGGAGTTGCGCGCCATCACTGTAGAAAGCTGGGACCAGGATTATTCCGGCGGCGGATACGGCTGGGAAGTTCTTACAGATAAAGATGTAAAAACTCAAGGTCCTTATCAGCCCAAAGCTTCCAACCTGCAGTCCGAAAGGGAAGTGAAGCTCATCAAGGGAACTCCCAGAGATATCAAGGAGAATGAGAACTACGAAAAAGCACGAGTGCTTGGAGTTAAATTCGCATTCACCTTTCCCGGATACAATACTGTAACCATGAGACCTCCTTCCGTGGATCAATATACCACAGAAAGACCTCGTCCGTACCTAAACGAGCTGGCGCTGGCAGAAGGCTATGAGAAGCGAAGCTGCTATGATAATCCTGCTCTTTCATCCGGCGCAGACACTCAGCGTGCGCAGATGGTAGATTGCGTTACCGGTGTCGAGCTTCCAGGTCAGGTGAAACAGGTATCTGTATGGGTGCTGGGCCGTGGAAACGAGTATAAACTGGAAGGCTGGATCGAAGACTGGAAAGGCGATACTCATATCTATGATTTCGGTTCTGTGGACTTCGTAGGCTGGAGACCTCTGAGCGTGGAGATTCCTCGCCAGGTGCCCCAGGATGTAAGCTCCTATCCTCAGACCAAGAACCTGGTTTTCCGTCAGTTCAAGTTGCGAGCTACTCCGGAAACGTCACTTGAAACCGTTTACATCTTCTTTGATGAACTGCGAGTGCTTACCAATGTATTTGAAGTGCACTTTGACGGAGCGGGTCTGGACTTCGACCAGGCTGATTGCGAAAGAAAGAACAAGCTTCTGAAGATGATTCGCAAACATGCCCGGAATCCGGACACCATCGAGTTGAAGGATTGTAGCCAGGCTCCAGGGCCGGCCAAACCTCTGAACGATCAGCCGAACTAGGAAAATCAAAAGTAGTAAGGCCCGGTAACCCCGGACCTTTCTTTCCGTCTTCGGAGGTCTTTGCAAACCTCCGGAAATTCCTAGAGAAAGCTTCAGGAAGCAGCGTCTAAGGCGCTGCTTTTTTTATGCCCCTGTATCCCTTTGGTGCAGTGCAAAAAAAGGTTGCCTGTGTGCCCGAGGGTACCTTTAACTGACGCAAGGCTGTAAAAGAGCGACATTACAGACTTTTATTTCATAGATCTGGAAGATTTTAATAGAATCCGAACCTGCATCTATAAAGATTGCAAGCTCTGGAGGATTTCATGCTAGCACGTTATATTCCCCGACTGTTTTACAAGGGCGGGCGAACCCCTCTCTACCTGACTTTCTTTGTTACCAATCGTTGTAACCTGAAATGTGAGCACTGCTTCTATTCAGCGGAACTGAACCTTCCCACGCAGGAAATGACAGTGGACGAAATCGACAAGATGGCCTCCACCATGGATCCATTTCCGGTGCTCAACTATAGCGGTGGCGAGCCATTTCTGCGCGATGATCTGGATGATGTTACCCATGCATTCTACAAGCATAATCAGACCAACTATCTGACTATTCCTACAAATGGAACCTATCTGAAAAAGACCCAGGAGATTCTTCCGCGCATGCTGGAGAAATGTCCGGACATGCTGGTAACGCTGAACTTCTCAGTGGATGGACTGGAAGAAGAGCATAACCGAATTCGATCCGGTGGAAAAGGTGGTTCTGGACTATTCAAGACGACGATGAAAACCTTCGAGGCTCTCAAGCCCATGAAGAAGGAATACAAGAATCTGCGAATGGGTTTTATTACCACATTCACTGCCACAAACCAGGATCAAATCGATGATGTTTACGATTACCTGAAAGGTCAGGGACCGGACAATGTTACTATCAACCTGATTCGTGGAACTCCTAAAGATCCGGCGGTGAAGAACATTGATATTTCAAAATTTCGCCATGTAACTCAGAGAATCAAAAACGATCTGATGGATGCCAAGCTTCCGGGCTTTGATCCCTTCCTGGCTGCCATGTCCACCCGTCGCTATGATTTGATTCTTAAAACCTACGAAGAGAAGAAGTTTCAGACTCTGTGCTATGCTTCCCGAATCTTTGGAGTTCTGTATCCCAACGGTGATGTGTATCCCTGCGAGATGTTTGGACCGGAGAAGCTCATCGGAAATATTCGAGACTTCGATATGGATTTTCGCAAGCTATGGTTCAGCAAAAGGAACAAGGAGATTGCAGACTGGGTTGTAGATACAAAATGCTTCTGTACCCATGAATGCAACGCCAGCTGTAACATTAGCTTTAACGCAGGTGAGTTTACGAAAGCCGGTACCCGGGCCGCAGGTCTGGTAGCCAAAAAAATCCTCGCCTGAGGTTTCTGACTGCGCAGGAATGGCCCATGTCTCAGGCATCGGGCCTTTCTGTAGTTATTCCTCATCGCAAAGAAGAGTCTCTGGACGAGGCCGTGCGCTATCTCAAAGAGATGGATCGCACCGGTATTGATCTGGAGCTATTTACTGTTTCTGGCAATCAGCCTTCTGTTCAGCGCAATGCCTGTATCAAGGAAAGTCAGTGCCAGTTCATCTATTTCCTGGACAACGACTCCGAACCGGAGCCTCAAAATCTACAGAGAGCTCTGCGGCTGTTCAAAGATGAAAAGGTGGCGGTGGTGGGCGGGCCCAATCTGCCCCGGGAAGGTCAGCAGGGTCTTCAAAGGGAGTTCTCTGCCATACTTGCGTCGCCCCTGGCTGTGGGGCCGGTTGCCGATCGGTATCGCTCCACTGGTTCGGTTCGAGAGGCCACCGACCGAGAGCTAATCCTCTGTAACCTGTTTATTCGAAAGTCTATCCTGGACAACCTGGGCTACTTTCGTGAAGATCTCTATCCCAACGAAGAAAACGAATTTATGAACCGGATTCAGAGCGCCGGTTACAGACTGATGTACGATCCGGAAATTCGAGTGCATCGCAGTCCACGACCCAATCTAAAATCATTTCTTCGTATGCTAATGGGATATGGACGCGGTCGATTCAAGCAGATGACTGTAGACTTTCGCATCTCCAACCTGGTGTTCTTTCTTCCTGCCTTTTTCAGCCTGTTTCTTCTGGCCCTGCCCATCTGCGCTTTTGGCCTCTATTATTCAGGGGAAGCCGCCCACATTTCAGGAATCGCATCTCTGGCTGAGCTGGTTCGCTGGCCATGGACGATGTGGGCTCTGGCCTATGTAATCTCTTTGCCTCCGTATATTTCTCTGGTTTTGTTCGCTGGCGCCCAGACCTTTGCTGGAATGCGCCCTCCAAGAGCGGCGGTTTCGGCCATTCGATTGCCTTTTCTGTTCTTCTGCGTTCATTTCTTTTATGGTCTGGGAGTCTGGTGGGGATTTCTGGGACTATTCTCAAGAAGGAAAAAAGTTGTGGAATATGAACTAAACCGAATGAAAATCTAGCCATGCGCTGGCAGGGAACAGCTCTGGCTTTTCTCACATTCATCATTCTATTGCTCGTTCCTGCCCGGGCCCGAGCCTATATTGAGGCTCCCTACGCAGCCACATTTCAGTCCATTCGTATGCCCCATCTTCCCAGAGGCGATGAACCCTGGGTGCGAGGTGACTGGCAGATGGTGCTTGCTGCGAACTGGATGAACGTATGGTCCATTCAATCCGATCGGTTTATTCTGGATGGAGAAGAGGTCTCCCTGAATGCAGGCCTGGCCTATGGTCTCAGTGATCGCATAAGGATAGGACTGGTGGCACCCTACATTATTCAGGGGGGCGGGGTTCTGGACAGTACCATAGAGAGGTTTCATTCCAGCATAGGAGTGACCCAGGGCCAGAGGGATCGGTTTCCCCGGAACCGGCTGAATGCAAGCTATGAACCTCTGGGGGCCTTCTATCCCATACTTATGCGTCTTGAAAGAATGGTGGAGGATAAGTATCTGCCCCGAAAGTATCCTCGTAGTCCATTGGATCCACCGCTGGACATTGAAGTGACCCCGGAAACTCTATATCTTTCAGGCATTCGACCCCAGTGGGTTCCAGAGGACTCGATTTCTTCCAGTAACCGATCCGGACCTGGTGAGGTGCGATTTTACGCGGACTATCAGTTTCCTTTTTCCATAGGAGAGGGATTTCTTTCTGCCAAAAGCGCTGTAATCTCTTTGCAGGCCTCTCTGGAAGGTTCTTCCAGTTTAATGGCCGGCGATACGGGCCGAGTGGGTTCTGTTTCCTTCTTGCTTCGCTCGGAGAAAAAGCCGCATGAATTCTACTGGTTGATGGGGCTTTCCTACTCTGCGTTCGAGGACCGAGAGTTTCGTCTTCTGGAATTACCGGCTCAGCAATGGGCTTTTCGCCCACGGCTGGGTTATCAGATGGAAAACACAGAGTTCTTTGCAGAGTATGTCTACTTCACCGAGCCTGTAAAAGACTTTGGCCGACTATCTGCGGATGGACATCAACTGGGTCTTGGATTCAGCACGGATGCGGGGCCGTATAGAGTAGAGATGGCCCTCATCGAAAACTTCCTGACTTACTCTACTACACCGGATGTAGGTCTGTATATCGCTCTGCGAAGAACACTCTGATTTCTGGCGTCTCCATTCAACAAAAGCGAAATTCGCATATTACCGACTCTTGAGGTATCTGAGGCTCATCTGGTACCTCTGGCATTCCGGGCATCTGGCACCACTGGTACCTGCATCCAGGCTCTGGATTATATACTACATTAGAGAACGCTGAGCCATCGGTAAGTGATCCAGGCTGTTGATCTGCAATGCTTTCCACCGGGATGAGATATCCAGTATGGAATAGGAAGTATTGGATAGTTGTCTTAACCAGTGATAGATAGACTCCGGATTACTCTGTCCCAGGGCTTCTGCAATTGCGATGGCCATGGGCGTTCCTGAGCTTACAACAAGAGCCGGCCCACTTCCGGGCTTGGATGCAATTTCCTTCAGCGATTCCAGAACGGCTGTGCGAAACTCCAGGAAATCCGGACTCTGCCCGCGTATCCAGAAGTCCAGCACTCTACCGGTAACGGCTGCAAGCCGGCGCCTGCGTCCGGATCCTTCACTGTTTTTGAGATGACCGAGAATGCTGGAAAAAGTGGGATCTGTGCTGGCAATCTCCTCTGCGATGGACTTCCAGGCCGCCGGGTCCACTTCGTTGAGACCCGGTTTTTCCAGCACTATGACAGAACTCCCGGATTCTTCCGTTTGGATTGAATCCCCGGGGGCGGATGTGTTTCTATCTGTGTTGGGGCTTTCTCGCCCATTTGCAGGAATGGAAACCGGAGATTCCAGCATTTGCATCCCTTCCAGAATACCATCCAGGGTTTCCATGTGGCGAACCAGAGAGCCCCGCGCAAACAGCTTGAACTCCAGACCATTCTCACGGAATCGCTGACCCAGCTTTCGCGCCTGCTGCCGGCCCTTGTCTGTAAGCTGGTCATAGTTCATGCCGGAGGCATTTGCCTGGCCATGTCGAATTAGATGGATATGCATGTATGGAATGGGAGAGATGGGCTCGAAAAATGAAAAGTCAATCCTCGGTTTGAAATCGCGGATTGGAAATGCTGAGATTCTCTACCAGCGTCTGACGCACATGGGCCCAGATCTGACTTGAGGGGTCCGCTAACTTCTCTGTGCGAATCTTATTTGCCAGCTTTTCATTCAGTTCGGTGATGCGCTGCTTTACGTCCACCAGGGTTTCCAGCTCTTCCAGGCCAGGCTCATCCAGGATTTGATGCAAACGCCCGGCCTCGGATCGTACCAGATCCTCTTCATCTCGAAGTTCTCGGGCCACAACACCCAGCATGTTCCAGCTTACCAGCGCTTTGTAGGCCAGCTCATCGGATTCCTTTACCGCTGGCATTACTTCCTTCAAAAGATAATCTGCGATGGCTTCGCATAGATCTGCCGCTTCCGGTCTATATTGCATGATTTCTCCTCTTCTCTGTTCTAATCTCAATCCCCCCGTGTAGCATAAAAAGGGGGCGAGCTAAATTCACGCAGCGTTTTCAATCAATCGAAGCATTTCGTATTCCATTTCCGCCACTCGTCTTCCAATGGAAGCCAGCTCAATGCCTTTTGTTTTTCCGCTTAGATGTCTCTCTGCCTGGGCGGCCGCACCCCCGGCCCATCTGAGATTACCCATCACTTCCCAGTATCGCACCTTTTCCGGGTCCACTTTGATGCCGGAATGCTTTTCGTAGGCTGCATAGAAATCTTCTCTTCTGGAGATTCCACCGGCCTCCAGATTCAGTTTTCCGAATCTCCAGTCCCTCATACAGAGCCAGCTGATGTCTTCATGCCGGTCTCCAAAGTGAGCGAATTCCCAGTCCAGGATACCATGAAGTCCTTCCGGACTTACCATAAAGTTACCCGTGCGAAAATCCCCATGAACCAGAACCAGCTCATCGGTTCCGTAAGCATTTACTTCCAGCCAGTTTAATGCCAGTTCCATGCCCGGATGTGCTTCTTGCAACTTGTTCATTTCGCTGCGCATCTCTTTGCATCCTTCCAGGGCCGGGCTCTCCTCCGGCATATTTAAGAAATCCAGGCCTTTGGTTCCGGCCTTTACGGAGTGAATGTGTGCCAGATGCTCCGCCAGGCTATCCGGCAATGTCTTTCGGACCTCTTTCAATGAGTTGTCCTTCACAATATACCGACCGGTGGCTTTGCCCGGAATCCATTCCATCAAAGAGAACGGTTTACCCAGCACTGCCTCATCCATTTCATAAAAGAAGGGCTCAGGAGTCTTCGTCCCTGCTTCGAAAGCTGCCCTGGCTACTTCAAATTCTTGCTTTCTATTTAAACTGGAAAAAAGGGAACTACCTCGATCCGATCGCAGTACCAGTCGGTGGCTGCCTTTTCTGGGACCATCTTCTACGTCCAGTTCCAGAAGACTGTTTTCCTGGCAGGCCCCTCCACTCAGAGGGATGACATCGTAGATCTTCACGGCTGATTGAAAGTGACCTTTCAACCAGGGCTCCAGGGTTTTTTTTAGTTCTTCTACTGTCATGGCACTTCCCGGCGCAGCATTCCAGACCTGCGCCTTCGAAGGCTGCTCACCGATAGCCGGACTGTCAAGTGATCCTTTCGCTTGTCCTTTTTCCCTTTCTGATTTCATTGGCCGGTATGCCTCGATATTTACTGCTGGCGATCTTCTTGCTTCCGGCTCTAACTTTCTGTGAGGAGGGCTCAGTTGCAGAAATTGATACTGCTCGGGATTGCTCCGCGCTGAGCCAGGAAAACTTTCCGCTGGCAGACAGAGGCGCCTTCTACCACTGGCAGGTTCGAGGCTCACTTCCAGGACTTTCGGAGCTCAAGGCCTATGGTGTGGAAACGCTCTATGTTAGATTCTTCGATGTAGTGGCCGCCCCTGAGGGGCCCAGACCTGTGGGGATCCGCAACTCACTGGACACGGATGCGAGGGTGATTCCCGTCATCTACATTACCGTGGCTGCCCTGAAAGGTCTGGATCAAGAAGGGATTGATGCGCTGGCAGAAAATATCTGGAGTCTGGTTCGCAGGATGGGAGGACCCGTTTCTGAGATTCAGCTGGATTGCGATTGGACACCTTCCACCCGCATCGCATATTTCTCTCTACTGGAATCCCTGCGAAAAAAAGCGAAACATACGGAGCAGGGCCCGGTGACTATCAGTTCCACAATTCGATTACATCAGTTAAAGTATTTTCGCAGTACCGGAGTCCCTCCTGCAGACAGGGGCACCCTGATGATTTACAACATGGGAGAATTAAGCAATCCGACAGAAACCAACTCCATTTTTAGAACGGACCTTGCGGCCAGCTATCTACAGGGAGACTGGACGCTGCAATACCCCATTCCTCTGGATATTGCACTTCCGGATTTTCACTGGGGCGTCGCCTTCGTGCATGGATCCTTTCATGCTTTGATTCACGATGTAACCGAGAAAACGATGGTCGACCTGCCGGTGGAGCACAAGGGGAGAAATTTCATTTTTTCAGAGCCGGTGACCCTGGATGGCCACAGGCTTCCGGAGGGCACGGAAATGCGGACGGAGAAGGTGGACTCCTGCGCGCGTCTGGAGGTTCTCAGAATTCTTTCCAGGCTGCTGGATTCCGATAATCGCACTCTTATTATTTTTGATTACGATTCTACAAAGAGCGATTCGGAAAAAAAAGACCTGATTGACCTTTTTCGCATATCCGGCGCTTCTTGTAGCCATGCATCGTGTTCTGACTAGCGGCTTCCTGCTGAATTCTTCGCTGATATATCTTCGTAATACATTGATGGTCGGGGTTCTACTGGTTCTGGTATCCCCTTCCCGGATCTGGCCCTGCGGTGCTGGCGAGCCAGATCCCCTCCGAATATTCAGACCACTGCAAATCACCGCAGCCCTGTTTCCGGATGGGCAAGAAAATGAATATCTGTCAGTCCTGGATCAGCTGGCCGGTACCTGCGATGCTCCAAAGGGAGCAAAGTATGTAGATCGAAATCTGGAAAACTGGGCCGCTCTTCTAAAGGATCGTGCCGGGATCACCTCGGATTCCGCAGCCCTGGATTCGCTGATCTACAGACTTTCTGCAGATGAAATCAAGAAGGCGAGTAAGAATCCGGATTCCATTCCCGGTCGTCTCACATCTAAAGGCCAGTCCGACATTCTGGGCTACATCCTCTATGCGAAATCCGTTGAGCCACTGGTTGCACCCAGCAACTACTGGGAAACGCCGGAGCCATTATCTCCGGAAAAGGCAGAGAGCTACATTGGAAATGCTTTGAAGCAATCTTCACAGCAGAAGGATCGAAACCTGAAGGTTCGCTATCTGTACCAAGCCATGAGATTGGCTCATTATTCAGGACAGCATTCTCGCGCTCTAAAAATCCTGAGCCAGCTACCTGGCGGTTTAAAGGCCACGGACCCCCTATATTTTAGAATCCTTCATCTGGAGGCGGGTGCTCTACTAAAGAATAATCAGACCGCAAACGGTCTGGGGGTTCTGGCCCGGATGTCTGCTCAAGAGCCCGAGATGATGCTTCGAGTTTCACTGGATTTCGATAGATACTGGGCCACCAAAGGAGCCTATGATGCTGCATTTGCGAAAGCTTCGCGGGAGGAAAAGAAGGCTTTAATTCTGCTGCGATTCTTCTCCAATGCGGAACCCAACCTTGCATTGATCAAGCAAATGACGGAAATGTTTCCTGGAGATCCAGCCCTGGATTATATGCTGATTCGGGAAATTGACCGACTGGAAGATCGATTGGAAGGACCTCTCTACTATGATGCCGGGAACCTTCCCCGTAGATCCCATGGAAGGGACATCGCCTCCGGCAACGAACAGGATTCCGGGTTTTCGATATCTGCATTTCTTATGAAGGTATGGCACTGGATTGTTCCTCCTCTGGAAGCCAGCCCTATTGCGAAAATCCCTGCTGAAGAGCAGAAGTATATGAAGGACCTGGCGGATTTCATTGGAAAGACTGCAGAAGGAAAAAAGACCAGATCTCCAGGCACCTGGAAGCTGGCTCAGGGCTACTTACAGATGCTTTTGGGCCAGCATTCTGCTGCTCGCTCTTCTCTGAGTCATTCCCTGGTGAATCCTTCCGAGTCTCCTTTCGTGCGGCTACAGAAGCGGCGAATTAACCTGCTCAATGTCTCTGCTGAAAAGAAGAATCCAGATGAAGAACTAAAGAAACTGATTCTGCAAGATTATGCATCCATTAAAGAAACGGATGAGTCTTCGGATTATGGATGTCGATGGTCGGACCATGCCGCTCGACTCTTATTGCATAGAAATATGGTGAATCTGCATATGAAGGCCGGTGAAGAAGGGGAAGCTCTCCTCTGGGAGCCGGATGTTTCTCAGATTTATAGCGGAACATCCATCAACACATACGCTTTTTCTGCCCTGGAGAAAGCCGAAAATGTGATGCGAAAGCCGGCCGGCGCCTATGAGAAAAAGTTAATCGAAATCTCAAATGCCACTCTGGCCACCGTCGTCTCTCGTCTGGGAGCTCGACGCTTGAAAGCAGGTGACTACGAGGGAGCTGTTAATGCTCTGAAGAAGCTCAAGAAAGACGAAATTGAAATGTATTATTCCGAGAGAATCGAAGCCGGTCCTTTCGATAATCCGTTTTCAGAGAAATTCGCTTCAGGAAAGAAAGCCAGCGATTACAATTCGTATGCCATTGCGCTTCGAATGCAGGAGCTTCAAAAGGAAGCGAAAAGCCAGACAGGGGACAAATCTGCCCGGGCCTACTATCGCATGGGTCTTGCTCAATTCAACATGAGTCATTTTGGCAACTGGTGGTCTGCAGTAGATACGGACTGGAGCATATACTACGAGTACTCAGACAAAGTGGGCGATCCACAATTGAAGCTGGCCCGTGGTTATTTCGAAAATGCGATTTCAACTGCGAAGGACCGGGAGTTAATTGCGGCCAGCCGGTTTATGATAGCAACCATTGCTTATCTGGATTCAGCCGATACAGGCTACTTTTCTCCGGATACTATTACTCTGGCAGATGAACAGAAGACTCAATTCGATCGTCTGGCTGATATGGACGACACAGAATTTTACAAAGAGGTGGTGCGAACCTGCACTTACTTCATGCAGTATCGTCAATAGCAGATCACCTCAGATATCTTTAAACTGGAGTTAGAGCAGTCATGTCTTTTGCGACCTGGCTGCTCTGAATCTGGACCGCGTCTCTGAGCGGAACACATCACACTTCCTGGAGATCAATGAAGCTTTCTCCCTGTTCGTCGTTTTTTCTGTAACCTTTTCGCTTCCCGGGATACTAACCATTCAAACAGGCCTGGAACGGGCCGGGGAGAATTGATGAACACACTTTTTAAATCTTACAAACTCGGAGAAATAGAGCTCAAGAACCGCATGGTAATGGCTCCGATGACCCGCAATCGAAGTATAGATAACATACCGGGAGATATTGTGGCCAGATATTATGAACAGCGATCCGGCGCAGGATTAATCATAACTGAAGGCACTTCCCCCTCAAAGAATGGACTTGGTTACCCTAGAATTCCTGGGATATTTTCCGCAGAGCAGATATCTGGATGGCGTAACGTTACAGATTCTGTCCATTCGGCTGGCGGCAAGATATTTGTTCAATTGATGCATACAGGGCGCATCGGTCATGCGGACAATCTTCCTGCGGACGGAAAGGTTCTGGGTCCGTCTCCTATCGCCGCGAAAGGTGATATGTACACAGATACCCAGGGGCCGCAACCGCATCCTGTGCCTGTTGAAATGACCGAAAGAGACATCCAGGATGCGATCCAGGAATACGTGAGTGCGGCGCGAAATGCTATTGAGGCAGGTTTTGATGGAGTGGAAATCCATGGCGCAAACGGTTACCTGGTAGAGCAATTCCTGCATCCATCTGCGAATCAGAGAACGGACCGGTATGGTGGCTCCATCGAGAACCGTAATCGCTTCGCCCTGGAAGTAACCCGGGCCATCATCGATGCCATTGGGTCTCAAAGGACCGGTATCCGTCTTTCTCCTTATGGTGTGTTTAATGATCTGGAACGGCACGATGAGATTCACGATCAATACGTTTCCCTGATCCAGGGGCTAAATGATCTAAATCCGGTTTACGTGCATCTTGTGGATCATTCCCCCATGGGTGCTCCGCAGCCGGAGCAGCGAACGGTTGATGCGATTCGCGAGAAGTATTCCGGTACCTTGATCCTCAGCGGCGGATTCGATGGCGCTCTGGCCAATTCTGCCCTGGAAGAAGGGCGGGGGGATCTGGTGGCATTCGGTCGTCCATTTCTGGCGAATCCAGATCTTCCGGAGCGTATTCAGCAGGGGGAAGAGCTAAACGAACCGGATATGGCGACCTTTTATACTCCAGGCGAGAAAGGATACCTGGACTATCCAGTGCTTGCTGCGAAAAGCTGATCCAAATCAGAATCTATTCCGGTACCGGCGCCCATCGCCGGTACCGGTTTCTATGCGCTCAACTTCCATGCATCCGATTCCAGAAAATAAAGGAAAGGTGGCCCTTTCTTCGATTCATGCTGCCAGGGAGAAATTCCCGATTAACTAAAATGATCCAACGGCTCTATGCGGCTGCCTCTGAATTCCTTAAGACCAGGCCCTGAAGCCAGGCTCATGATGATTCCTGTTCTATCTTTTTCCGTCTACTGTAGAGTGAAGCCCTGGAGTCCGGGGTTGGGCTCGAAACCCGGCATCTGTTCAATCCGCGGATACCGGGGTTTTCTGGACGGAGGCCTGAATTGGTGCGATTTCCAATCTGATATACACCGGGATCGGCCCGGAAAAAAGTTGACACCGTGTCAGTTTTCTCTACTTTGTGGATGGGGGATGATGTTATGGATCCGAAATTTCCTGAATTTGTGACTTTTGCTATACCGTTTTTCTTTTTGCTTATTGGGCTGGAGTTGCTCTACGGAGCAATCAAAGGGGCCAAGCTTTATCGATTGAACGACTCCATCGCCGATCTGGGCACCGGTGTCCTGAACCGATTGTTTGGTCTGCTAAGCGCCGCTGCTTCGGTTTATGTGTACTGGCTGGTGTATGACCATCTGCGATTCTTTGATCTTCCGGCGCAGCCAAGCTGGGAGCTGGGAATGGTCGTAACTTTCGGGGCCTGCTTTGTGCTGTATGACCTGGCATACTACTGGGCTCATCGCATGAGCCATGAGGTTAACTTTCTCTGGGCTACACACGTGGTTCATCATCAAAGTGAAGAGTACAATCTCACTGTTGCATTGCGACAGTCTGCCTTTGGTGGTCTGGTAACATGGCCATTCTATTTACCTCTAGCATTTCTGGGATTCCATCCGGCGGTGATGCTGGCCAACGGAGGCCTCAGCCTTATCTATCAATTCTGGATTCATACGCGAGTGATTGGTCGCATGGGTTTTCTGGAAAGCTTCATGAATACCCCATCGCACCATCGAGTGCATCATGGCAAGAACCCCAAATACCTGGATAAGAACCATGCAGGTACATTTATTATCTGGGACAAAATGTTTGGCACATTCCAGCAAGAGGAAGAAGAGCCTGTATACGGAACAGTAAAGCCATTCAAGAGCTTTAATCCGTTCTGGGCCAACCTGCAATACTGGAAGGAAATGTGGGACATTGCCGTGGCAGCTCCACGCTGGAAGGATAAGATTCTGGTCTGGTTCAAACATCCAGGGTGGATGCCAGAGGAAATGGGAGGACCCAAAGTTGCTCCAGAGCTGGAGGCGGATTCCTACCAGAAATTCGATGTCACCGTACCTCCCATTCTTTCGGTGTATAGTCTGATCTGGTTCGCATCCATGACAGCACTGACCTTCGCTGTCCTTCTAAAGGTTGATGCTTTCAACATGTGGCAGATTGGAGGAGTTGCCGCAGCGACAACGATCTCATTGATCTGCCTGGGCGGTATCCTGGAAGGTAAACGATGGGCCCGTTTTATGGAACCATTGCGCCTTATCGCCATTGGAGTATTTGCTGTCTTTTCGGTAGATAATCCTCAGTGGCTTCTCTATCTCACTCCCAATATGCCTGTTGCCTATGGAGTGGTTGCCGCTGCAGCAATCAGTATTCTGATCGTCTTGAAATATCGCACAACATTTACATTGACTGTGCAGGATTACGAATCTGAAGAAATGCATCTGTATCCAGGAAAAAGTAGCTCGGATCTTCGCGAGCCTGCTATGGCTTCCAGAGTTGCATGATACATTGAGCCCGGGCATCCCGCCCGGGCTTTGTGCTCTTCCGTCCTTCAATGGTCAGTAGTTAGCGTTCCCTCTACCAACCCACCGATTGCTTTCTGAAAAGTCTGAAAATCCTGCTCAACGCAATCTGCATAGCCCGTAGCTATGCTTTCCAGAAAATCCAGAAACCTGGACTTTCGCTTCTTTTTGATAGCTTTCATATACGACGCAAAGTCGGTGGCCCGAGTGGGTCCCAGGTCGCTGGCCCCTCTCAGGTGCCCACGAGCCAGGAGCCCTCCCCACTGTTTCGCCATCTTTCGGTAATCTTTTGCCCGTTTCGTATCTCTAGTGGGAAAATCCTCTTTAAAGGGTGATCTTTCCCGTATAGAGAAATCTCTTCCATCCCAGTGCATCCAGCCCAGGTATCTGTCAGGCCGTCGGGAGATGGCGCGAAAAGCCCGGGCATGTCTGAGTCCTTCATCCGGAAAAGCTCTGCGATACTGCTTCAATTCCTTTTCGCTCATTTGCTTACAGGCTTCCGGCAGGGTCTGCTCTTTTATATCCAGGATTACATCATCGCCGGTGCTGGAATCTGAGCCCTCGATCAGTGCGTATATGCGAAGGGTGCCCAGGGAGCCGGTACCAGCCTTGAGACGAAACGCTGCATCCTTTATCTTGAAATGCCTTCTGGCCGGTTCATCCGGATGGTCGAAATTATGAAGATGCTTCTGCAATGCTTGGGCAAGATTTTCCTGCTCTTCAGCTTCCATGGTCTGCAGTTTTTCCCTTTCTGTGCGAAATATTCGATTGCCGTCCAGAAGTATTGTCCATTTCTCCAGAAGCTCTTTTCGATCCTTCTTTTCTTTAACAGTTTGGAGGAAGCTTCGCAACGGAGCCGTAGGGGCATCCGCACTGGAAATATTTCCATTGTAGGAAGACACTTCCTTTAGATAGGCCTTACCGAGCTTTCGAACCGCTCGCGCTATTTTCTTTGTGCTAAAATTTCCGTTATCTCTGCAATCCAGAACGATGCTTATTGCCAATCTCCAGAGATCGTATTGGTAATCGGCTACGATACTATCATCAAAATCATCCATCCCGTAGACGATGTCGCCATTCTCATTTCCAAAGGCACCAAAGTTATATATATGAGCATCTCCCTGAATCCAGGTCTGGGTTTCGGGAATGCCCCCGTACAGGGAAAGATGCCAGTCTCTAAAGAAATCCAGCCAGTAAAGATGATTGGAGCCGCGAAAAAAGCCATAGGGGGAGGCGGACATTTTTGCGTATTTATCGGCCCGGTCCTGGACGGTAAGACTCGAGTCATTTCGGAGGATGGATTCAAGAACCTCCTGTGGTCGATTGTGCGAAGTGAAAGAAATATTCATCCAGTTTTTTTGTCCGGGCAGGAAGCAGTCAACCTCCGGGGATTGGTCTATTGTAGTGGAGTCAAATGCTGCTGAGGATTCAAGTTCCCGATAGCAGCATGGCTACTGCATCCGGAAAGTCCAGCGCCATCGCATCCACTTTGCTGCCTCTGGACCCCGGTTCTCTTCCATAGGAGAGCCACATTCCCTGGAGTCCGGCTTTTTCCGCTGCGATGATATCCAGATCAATATTATCGCCTATCATTAATGAGTTTTCCGGCGAAACCTGTTCGCTCCTGCAGACGTAATGGAATGCATCGTGACAGGGCTTGAGCATGCGAATCTCGGAGGAATAATAGATTCCTTTCAAGCTGGAACTGGCGCCAGTATGCTGCATCACCAGGTTGCAGAAGTAGGGCAGTCCCCAGAGATTACTCAGAACGGCCACCGGATAGTTTTTTGCCAGTCTTGCCAGTGACTCTACATGCAATCGATCAATCCATCCACATTCATGAAAGGCGAAAGTCAGATTTAATGCAATTCGATCTTCGAGGCTCAGGCTCAGCTTCAATCTGGTAGCCTCTTCCCTTAAATGAAAATGAGCATCACGGATAACGGGTGACACATCCATTCCGTCGCTGGCAGATTCGTATTCTGCTTCGATCCTTTCCAGACCACGTGCTATGATTTGATGAAGGTCCTGACTATCCAGACCTCTGCCTCCCAGGGCTTCATAGGTCATTAGATAGGGCTCCTGGGGGCCAAACCTATCGTGCTGAAACATAATTGTGTTCATCAGATCAATAATGATCAATTCAGGCTTTTTCAGGTTTGAACTGGTAAATGGATTCATTTCTATTCACCGGCCTTTGTGTTTGGTATGGCTGCCCAGTCCAGCAGACCCACGCTTCGTAAGATTCTGACCAGCATGGCCAGATCCCACTCATCTTCAAGCTCACAGCTAAAGTTCCGCTGGTCTGCTCGATAGGGGCCGTGCAGCCATTCGGGCTTCATTCCAGGAAGGGTTTCGCCGGACATATCCAGAGTAGGATCAAATAGGCCAAACAAAGATGGTACCGGCGCTGTAGACTCCACAGTTATTAGAAATGAAGCCGGCCATCGACCCGGCTCGTATCTCAGAATCATGCGAGCCGATTTTACTGAAATGGCGATGACCGGCCAGGATTCGCCGCCCAGTTCGTATTCCCCCAGTACTTCCGGTTCGTCCAGGTCAAATTTGTCTATCAGTCTGCGAACTATCTGACCGTAACTCTGAATACGAGTAACGTTGCTGTTTTCCAGCCAGGAGAATAGCCCTGTTGTACTCTTACCAGCCACGATCCTTCTTCAAAAGCTCGATGTGAGCCAGATGATGCATTCCATGCCAGCTGTACAGAGCAGGAATTTCATACACCGGAACCTTACGCTGGAGTTCCGAGTGATAATATGTACGGCTGGCTGAAGTCTCGTCTACACTGTCCAGCACCTGAGAAAAGCGGCGATGTATTCCACGGAGTATTTCCAGGGAAGGTCCTACATCGGGATTGATTCCATCGGCCAGTTCGGCCCATAGCCATTCTGGATAAGGCTTGATGGACGGATTGTCCTCTGTTAGAGCAAGTTTCAAGCGAAGCAATGCATTCATATGGCTGTCTGCGAGATGATGCACCACCTGAGCTACCGTCCATTTCCCTGGAAGTGTGAGCGTACTCATCTGGTCCTGGTTAAATCCAGAAATACAACATTCCAGCTTCTCGGGAAACTCCGCGATCTGCCTGGATTGGCGATTCACCAGATTGGCATCAAATGCAGCCGGTTTTTCGTATTCGCCCGCAGGGTTCTTTAGATCCATCAAAAATCCTCCTTTCCGCTCATCAATCCGCGCCCCATGACCATGCGATGCACTTCGGAGGGACCATCAGCAAGTCTGGCCGCGCGTGCATCACGGTAAAACCATTCCAGAGGTAGGTCCCGACTGTATCCATGACTTCCGCATATTTGGATGGCTCGATCGATAACCCGGGTTAACATTTCGCTGGTGTATAGCTTGGCCATGGAAAGGCTGTGGCGGGCATCTTTTCTTTCCACAAGTTCACTGGCGGCTTTCAATGTTAGCATGCGTGAAGCTTCAATTTCTGTAGCTGAATCCGCAAACATCCATTGAATACCCTGGTGATCAGCAAGATGCGATCCGAAAAGCTGCCGCTCCTTCGCGTACTTCCGTGCGATTTCCATGGATCTACGGGCAAGTCCAATCCATCGCATACAATGAGTCAGTCGGGCCGGACCCAATCTTTCCTGGCTCAATCGAAATCCATGGGCCACTTTGCCCAGTACCATATCATCCGGAACCTCAACGTTTTCGAATTTCAACTCACAATGACCACCTGGTCCGTGGGAACCCATGGTTTCGATTTCTCGCACCATCGTATATCCCGGTGCATCGGTGGGCACCAGAAACATCGTAGTCTTGCGAAAGCTGCCTCCTACGCGAGCCATCACAATCAAAAAGGATGCCCCATAGGCTCCGGTGCAATACCATTTGTGAGCATTTAGAATATAACGGTCCCCCTCTTTTACTGCATTCGCCGTAAGTGTACTCGGGTCAGATCCGGCTCCTGGAGGAGGCTCTGTCATGGCGAAGCCCGAGCGGATGCTACCGGCAATCAATGGCTCCAGGAACTGCTTCTTTTGTTTTTCGCTGGCAGCCAGGCTGAGTAGATGCATATTTCCTTCGTCCGGAGCGTCACAGTTAAACATAAATGCACCGATGGGACTTCTTCCAAGTTCGCTGAATATGATTGCCGTTTCCATCATATTCAATCCCAGGCCCCCTTCGGCTTCCGGCAGATGCGGGGTCCAGAAACCTGCCGTTTTTACCTGGCTGCGAATTTCCTGGACTACTCCGTCCGGCATGCGGCCCACGGAATAATCGAAATGCTTCTCTGCGGGGATGACAATTTCATTGATAAATGCGCGAATATCCTGCTGCAATTTCTCGGCTTTCGTCGAAAGAGTGATGTGCATGGCAATATAGATAGATTCACCGTACTGGCTGTAAAGAAACAAAACCTGGCCGGCATTCTCTGAAGCTGCTTTGTTTGGAAGCCCGCCGAAAAGAAGTCACGTTCCGGGATAGGGCTCTGTTTTGAAATCCGCAAAGATCCGCTGCAATTTAAGAAAAGGAGTGGATTTTTTTAGAATCGGGCCAGGAATCATTCCATTCTGATCCGCTGGAATTTCATATGAGAGAAATAAGTCGAAAGGAAATGCTGGGGCTTCTGGCAGCAGCTACCCTGCTTCCCGGCAGCTGTGCCCAGGCCAGGAGCATCAACAAGAAGATCATTGTCATAGGGGCAGGGATGGCCGGATTGACAGCGGCCCGGAAGCTTCAGGATTCCGGGTATTCCGTGGAAATCCTGGAGGCGCGAAATCGCGCAGGTGGCCGGATGTGGACCGATACCAGCCTTGGAATCCCACTGGATCTGGGACCTGCCTGGGTACATGGAGCGGAAAAGTCCAATCCCCTCGCAAGTCTCGTGCGGCAGCATTCCATTGGCACATTTACCTCGGATAGCGATTCTGTGGCCCTCTACCATGGAGGCCGCGAGATTTCGGATGCCAGTTATGAAGCAATCGATGAAGCTACTCAGGATTTCATGGAGTCGGCGCGAAGACTGAAGAAAGGAGCGTCCGCCGGTGAATCCATGGAGCGAACCCTGGATGAGTTGCCGGAAGATGAGTCTGCTCTGGTTCAAATGGGGGTCCGCTGGAACTTTGCCTCTGAAGTGGAGATCGAACTTGCTGCAGATGCGAAAGAGCTGAGTCTGAAATACTGGGATGAGGATTATGCTTTTTCCGGGCCAGAATGGTTACTCAAGCCAGGATTTGGAGCTCTGGCCCAGAAGCTGGCTGCAGGATTAACCATTCGTACCGGTGTATCCGTTAAAACTGTGCGAAAAACAGCCACGGGTGTAGGCCTGGATACATCTGCAGGGAGTTTTGAATGCGATACTGTGGTAGTTACCGTCCCTCTGGAAATATTGCGCAAGGGAGCTATGCGATTTGAACCGGGTCTGAGCCAGAAGAAGCTCCATGCATTGAAGCGAATGAGAATGGGGACAATGAACAAAGTTGCCCTGGCTTTTGACCGGAACTTCTGGCCAGCCGAGATTCACCGTATGGGAAACCTCAAGGAAGGTCCCATAATGGAATACTGGAACATGGCACCTGTGCATGGAAAACCTGTGCTGGTGGCTCTGAGCGCTGGTTCTTTCGCTCGAAGCCTGGAAGCAATGTCGGAGCCAGGGATTCAGGACCTGGTTCTTTCTGATTTGCGATCGATGTTTGGAAAGGTTCCGGAGCCCCGGGGCATGATTCGAACGAAATGGTATAGCGATCCATATACCGGCGGATCCTACTCCATGATCGCTGCCGGAAGTTCGGTAGAAGACTTTGAAACCCTGGCAGATCCTGACGATGATAGAATATTCTTTGCCGGGGAGGCATGTAACTCAAGATACCCGGGAACCCTGCACGGAGCATTGATCTCGGGTCAGAAAGTCGCCGAGCACATTGTCTCCAATGCATAGGGCGAAATAGGCCCCGCCGCGGTCCGCCTTGCTCGCAGTGCGATAGAATCCTTGCCGAATCGAATGCACCGCCACTGGATTCACTGAGCACTTTTTATTCGAAGATCTTCGCCGGATGCGTAGCACGGCGATGCCACACCTTACTGGATACGCATCCGGCCCGGTTTATTTTGCCCAGGGAGAGCCTTCGAGCGTGTGCAGATCCAGGACGCCAATTCGATCGTTATGAAGAGAACCCATGTACAGATATCTTCCGTCGTCCTTTGCTCCGGTAATTTCCTTTAGATGCTTTCCATCCGGATCCTGTAGACTACGAAGAATTTTACCGTCTCCGTCAATTTCCAGCACGAAGCCATAGGGTTTTGGTTTGGGCCACATAAACTTTGGTAGTCGGGCAACAATGTTCTTAAGAAAAGGAGAAGGATGCAGAGAATCCATGATCGGATTTCGCACAGTAAAGAGACAGAGCCAGAAGGTACCCCGGCTGGTGCGGGCGATATTGTCCGGAAATCCTGGAAGGTTTTCAATCAGGGGTTCCATGGTATTGGCTCTGGGGCCTTTTAACCAGAATCGATTCACGCGATATCGATAGGTTTCATGAACCAGCAAGTAGGATTCATCGCTGGACAGGGCTACACCGTTGGCGAAATAGAGCCCGTCCTTTAATACGATGGTCTTTTTTTGAACCGGATCGTACTTAAGCAATCGCCCGTGCGGCTTCGCTTCCAGCAAATCATAAAGATATTCGCCAATTCCGAATCTGTCGCTGGCATCGGAGAAATAAACCGATCCATCACTTCCTACATCCAGATGATCTGTAAATCCGAATGGCACACCATCGGCACCGGTGCTGAGAACCTCAATATTCCCGTTCTGGACTTTTAGTAGTCCTTTGACTCCATCTGCAACATAGAGCGTTCCTTCCGGGCCAAAGGCAAGGCCCAGCGGTCTTCCGCCTGTGTTTACGTAATCCTCCAGAGTCTCTTCACTGCGATCATGGGTGAATCGAATAATTCTACCATCCAGCAGGCCCGCATAGATCTGGCCGTCCGGACCAACAGCTACATCCTCCGGGCCTTCTATCTGGCCTTGAAGTGCCAGTGAAGCATTTTCCAGGAGATTATTGGGTTGCGTGGGCCCTTCAAGGGCCGGGGCTTCGGGTGGATTGTAGGCTCGCGGGTCGATGGGAGTGGGCCAGGTAAGTAGATAGATTAGCAGCAATACAATTAGCGCCGAGCCCAGGAGCAAAGCCTTCTTTGTTTTAGAAGCGGATGCGATCATATACCATTATAGAAAGTGTTCAAAGAAAATGTAAAGTAAAACTGCCGAAGGAAAGGAGCGTTGGTGCGATTTCGCATTGGTCCCCTGGATGGTTCCGGATTTGAATAGATTTTCCTGGATTCGCCTGGTTGATCTCCAGGCATCTGTAGTCAGTGGGAGCGGCATCCTTTCATCTTCTGGTTCTCTTCAGCCCTGGCTGTCATCAAGGATACCCTGCTTTCGTTCGAATCAAGCCGCTGAGCTTACGTTTGGCACAGGAATAGATCCGGCTGACCTCCGGGGGCCCGCTTGAAAATATCTGTTCGCAGGGACATGTCTTTTCCCGGTATTCCACTGCGCTGTACAGCGGCTCGCACTCGCATCTGAATTAGCCGGGCATAGTTGCCATTCCCGGCCATACGATGTCCAAATCGTGCATCGTTCAATTTACCGGCTCGAGTGGACTCAACCAGGTGTAGAATCCTGTCTTTTTTCTCCGGATAGTAATGATCCAGCCATTCCGTAAAAAGATCTTTCACTTCATAGGGAAGGCGAAGCAGGATATGATATAGCCACAATGCTCCTGCTTCTGCGCACTGTCGCACAATCTGTTCTATTTCTGAGTCATTCAATCCGGGTATCACGGGGGCCATTAAGACTCCTGCAGGGATACCGCTCTTGCGCAACTTCTGTAGTGCATCCAACCTTCGCAGGCCTGTGCCTGCCCTGGGTTCCAGCTTCGAAATCAGGTCTTGCTGCAGGCTGGTAATAGAAATATTAACATTTACCCGTCCTCTGGATGCAAGCCGGGATAGTAAGTCCAGATCACGAGTAATTAAGTGGCTTTTTGTGGTAATGGCCACCGGATGCTGGTACTCTTCGCAGAGCTCCAGGATACCCCTGGTTATCTGTTCGTTTCTCTCGATGGGCTGATACGGATCTGTATTTGCACCCAGCACAATCGGACTCACTTCGTAGTTTCGCTTCTGAAATGCCTCCTCCAGCAGGGCCACTGCATTTCTCTTGGCGAAGATAGTGGTTTCAAAGTCCCGACCCGGGGACAAATCCAGGTAGGCATGGGACGGTCTTGCATAGCAATAGATGCAGCCATGTTCGCAACCTCGATAGGGATTCAAGCTTACATCGAATGGAACATCCGGTGACTGATTTTTCGTCAGGATGGACTTTGCCTGTTCTTCGATAACCCGGGTATTGCCCGGGGAGTCAAGATCAGGCTCCAGCTTCTGCCGTTGTATCTTTTCGAACCTTCCCTCAGGCGAAGAAAGGGAGCCCCGGCCATGGTCTGCTTTGCTAGTCGCCTGCATGGCTATCGTATGTATAGTAGTTTGCGATTCTGGCAAGCAAAAATCATTTTTCTTTTGCGTAAGAAAGGATCGGTCCGGGGAAAACTGGAACTGGTTCGAGAGTCAGGTGGCAACAACTCAGGAATTTCCCATGGGATCGTCGCCTACATCGAAAGGGCGAACAATGGGAGGCGAAAGTTGCAGGCATTCCACCATCAATCTTTCCAGGGAGTCCTTCAGGTCCCGGAGCATGGTTTCAATTCCCTGCTTTCGATTCTTCTTGTACTCTGTGTAGTACTGGGCCAGAGATAATGGTTCGGTAAAGCGAACATGAGCCTTTCTGTTTCGTGCCGATGTCTTTCCCAGTATATAGGTTTCGTATCTGCCCAGCCATTCGTAGAATCGTTCCGCCGAAGGATGTGAAATCAAATACTCGGGTCGAGTTACAATGAACAGATAGGCCTTCTCGCATTCCTCTCTGGCCCATTCAAGAGTCTTTTCGTCTACATCCGGTAACCTGGGATCCGGATATTTCACAGCGATCATTTCCAGTATGCTCAGCAGGAATCGCATCTTTTCAATGGCATCCGCGTTTCGATTGTATCCCTTGACCTGAATTCGATCTGCAACCTGGTCCAGCACAGCATGCCTTACGCGACCCACACGATAATCCCAGTCCGTAAGCGATGCAGGCGAAATACTGTAGCTTGTTTCTTCTTTCTCCAGAAGTACCCGGCCGATTGCAAGAAACCTTCTGAGCAAGTTTCTATTCTTCGGATCAATTCCTAACTTTCGTTCCAGTTTCTTAAGGGATGAGTGCAGATCCCCCTTGATTGCGGCCTCTGTGCCCGAATAGACATACTTTACAAAGGCTGGCAGGACCATAATGTCTGCAGTGGCGTCCAGCTTCCTGGCGTCCTCCAGGCCCCAGAATCCGATTTGTGCGATACCGGGCTGTAAAGGAAGCAGGCTGTCGTTTTCACCGCTGGTGGGTTCTCCTTCCGGATAGACCACAAGTTTGCCGCCAGGGTGGGACAGGATGGAACGAGACATCTTGATACTTTCCCGGTCTGCTGTTCCTGCAAGTACCGAGTAAGCTCCAATTCCCTGAATTAATCTGCCCACTACTCCGCTGCCCCAGTCGAATACCTGACGTGAGGCCATATAATGAAATCGGGCACCCATGGTCTTGGCCACTGCATAGGCCACCGGAGGTTCGGCCGTAGTGGGATGGTTGCTGCAATACAGAATTCTCTCTTTTCGAAGATCTCGTAGCATTTTCTTATCTTCAGGTCGAATTTCAACGCCTTCCAGATTCTGCACCATACGCAGAAGCACAGGAAGACTGAAGTCGATGCCCCACGCCAGGGGCAGAGAAAATCCGGGAGGAATAAATGGCTCCATATTTATGCGAAACTATTTGATTACAGTTCTTTCGCACCCTGTAAAGAAATTTTCCGGCACTGGTTCAGATCTGTATCAATCGGTACGGAGTCCGGATTTCTGGCCAGAGCCCGGCAGCCAGAAACGCTAAATCAGGAACTCGGGATAAGGATATATGGATGTCTTTCGATTCAATCGCCCAGGTGGCTGGAGATGAACTCTCGGGCATGTTTTTCTATCTCTTTGTAAACTTCCCGTTTGAACGGTATAATGTTAGCTACCAGCTCCGAGAGCTCCATCCAGAGTACCGTGTTGAATTCCCGTTCATGCAAATCTAGATCCAGACTTGATGGATCCCCGTCCCATCTAAAGTAGAACCACTTCTGCTTTTGTCCCCGAAACTTTTTTAGATGATCCGGAATATCCTCCGGAAATTCATATGTTAGCCATCCTGGAATTTCTCCCTCTGGATGATCCAGCTTCAGGCCCAGCTCTTCATACAGCTCTCGAATGGCAGCAGCACGGGCATCCTCCCCTTCATCAATTCCACCCTGGGGAAACTGAAAATGTCCCGGATATTGAATTCTGTCTCCGGCCAGAACCAGGCCTGAGGAGTTGAATACAATCATGCCGGCGTTTAATCTGTAGGGCTTACTCATAAAGTCCTCCTCTGGACGTTTCTTCGCGAAAATATGAAAGCAGAATTTATGTTGAGCCTTCAGGGTTCGAGAGAAAACTGCCGGTTCAATCCAGTAAAATGCAAGGTAGCAGCTAAATGGCCGCAAAGAAACATTCTCATAAGAAATCTTACTACAACGATATTGCGCTCCGCCTGGGACACAAGTTATTCGGAGTGGAGCATCTGCACTATGGCTACTTCGAGAAAGGCAAAAAACCCACCCTGCAGACTCTGCCATCCGCTCAGGACGCCTACGTTCGAAACCTATTGAAGTACATTCCTGCCGGAGTTAAGCGAGTGTTTGATGTAGGATGCGGAACCGGAGGCGTAGCTACGCAGCTGGTGAAAAAGAAATTCGACGTTACCTGTCTTGCTCCGGACCCCTATCTGATTGAAAAGACTCTGGAAAACACCGGCGGCAAAGTAGCCACCATCACCGATCTCTACGAAAACCTGGATCCGGCCACGGCAGGCCTGGCTCCATTCGACATGGTTCTAATGAGCGAATCATGCCAGTATATCAAAGTAGAAGAAGGCTGGAAGCAGAGCAGTGCATTCCTCAAGCCAAAAGGCCACGTACTGGTTGCGGATTTCTTTCGCATCAAAGAACTGGATCGACCGGGACTCAGTAAATCCGGACATCCTCTGGAGTATTTCCTTCAGGAAGCAGCCAATCACGGCTTCAAGCTAAAGAAAAAGGTCGACATTACCAAGTTCGTAGCTCCGACGATGGATCTCTATCAGGAAACCATCACCGAGAAGATTTTTCCAGTATTTGAAGGTATCTTTGAAATTGTTCAGAGAAGGTACCCTTTCATTTACAAAATACTTGGATGGATGTTTGGAAAGAAAATCCGTAAACTGCACGTGAAATATTCCAATCAAGGATCTGAAATCTTTTCGCAATACAAAGCCTATATGGTCTTGCTTTTTCAGAAAGCTTGATAGGTCAGCTTAGAGCACAGACCAGTTGCCGACGTTCGTAAGTCGGACTATTCGAATATTGGCCCTGGACCGACCGTGTCCGGACGAGGATAATGATGGAGCCTGTATACATTGTGGTGGCCCTGGTGGCCGCATTCGCATCCCTGCTTACGTTCTTTTCCGGCTTTGGACTGGGCACGATTCTATTACCCGCTTTTGCATTCTTTTTTCCTCTGGATGTGTCGGTGGCGCTGACGGCTATCGTACATCTTTCCAACAATCTATTCAAGTTTGTACTGATGCGAAAGCATACAAACTGGAAAGTAGTGCTGGCATTTGGGATTCCCGGGATATTGATGGCCATTCTCGGGGCTCATTTGCTTACTCTTCTGGGAGGTCTGCAGGAACCACTCTACAAATGGCAGTTGGGAGAACGGGAATTCACCGTCAGCTATCTGGGCGCTATAATGGGATGTCTTTTGATCTTCTTCGCATTCTTTGAACTCTGGAGCCCAAAAAAATCAGAAGGAAAATCTCACCTGGTTCTGGGAGGAGCTATAAGTGGCTTTTTTGGTGGGTTATCCGGTCACCAGGGGGCTTTGCGAAGCGTATTCTTACTGAGACAGGGTTTATCCAGAGATACCTTCATTGCCAGTGGTATAGCTATCGCCTGCATTGTGGATCTGGGCCGAATAACAGTCTACAGTGTCGAAATGGGGGACAGGCTGGCCGGTGCTAATGTGTCCGTACTTCTGGTAGCGGTGCTGGCTGCTTTCGCGGGTGCCATGCTTGGCAAGAGATTCCTGAAGAAGGTAACCATCCGAACTATCCAGCTCAGTGTTGCTTCACTTCTGGTAATTGTGGGACTGGCCATGGTCCTGGGTTTTATTGGCCATTCCGGTTAAGAATGTCCAGGGTTTAGCTTTCGCGTCCTCCAGGCGGGATCTGGATTCTAAGCTGGACCCTTGTTTGAAAATCCACGCCCATCGATCCCGGGTAGCTTTCCCGGGTCGCTCAATTGTAGCGGACTAAAGAAAGCCCTGGAACTGCGCTTTTAATTGCTCCAGGGGAAGGGCCCCGGAAATGCGATGAACCGGTTGTCCATTCTTGAATAGAATTAACGTAGGAATTCCTGTTATCTGAAACCTGGATGCAATCTCCGGCTTCTCATCGGTATTGATCTTGATGATGGTTACCCGGCCCTTCCAGTCCCGGGCAAGCTCTTCAAGCACCGGTGCTACCACTTTACAGGGGCCGCACCAGGGCGCCCAGAAATCAACCAGCACCGGACGATCATGATTCTTCAATAGAGCATCAAATGAGGGAGGTAGTGATTTTTCCATGGCTTTCCTCTTATATTAATGAGCAATCCGGTTGATGGTACCGGCAAGCAAATCTTACAGGAAATGCTTCTATGAAGAGGTGAAAGCGAAAATCTGCTTGCCCGACCCAGTGCATACCTAAAATGCACTGAATGAATTCCGACCGCATACCAAATACATTTTACGGAATTCTGGAAATTGCTGCAGATCAGCATCCAGACAAAGAGACGTTCAAGCGAAGAATGCCGGACGGTAAGATCCGGGGAAGAACCTACCGGCAACTAAAAGAACTGTGCGATCAGCTACTGGCCGGCCTGGTAGAGGCTGGAGTAAGCACCGGGGATCGTGTACTCTTTCTATGCGATACTTCCAGCAACTGGCTTGTAACGGATGCTGCCATTACCGGAGCCGGGGCCGTGAGTGTTCCCAGGGGAACCGATGTAACCGACGAAGATATCTCCTATATAGCCAATCATTCCGAAGCCAGCATTGCAATTGTACAGAAGAAGAAAGACATGGATCGTCTGAAATCCATGTCAGACAAGATTCCCACGGTAAAAACCATTTACTACATGGAAGAGGACTCCCTGGAAATGGCCGAGGGGCCCCATACCCTGGGGGCTCTGGCTGAAAAGGGACGCACAGCTCTGTCCAGGGATTCTGCAATTGTATCCAGAACAGTAAATACCGTGGACCCAAAGGCACTGGCAACATTGATATATACCAGTGGAACCACTGGAGAGCCCAAAGGTGTCATGCTTTCTCAGGCTGGCTGGATTTATGCAATTCTGACTACTTTGAAAAGAACCGGTTTTCGCAGCGATGATGTTGCAGTGAGCTTACTCCCTCCCTGGCATGCTTTTTAAAGAGCCGCTGAATACGCGCTGGCCTACAAAGGCATGGAGTTCACCGTTAGTGACATTAACGTACTGCGCGAAGACCTGAAGGAAATCCGGCCCACGATATTTCCTTCGGTTCCCCGTATCTGGGAATCTATCTACAATGGAATTATTGGCAAAATCAAGAAGGAGTCAGCAGGAAAGCAAAAGATATTCAACTTCTTTTTATCAGTGGGTGCCACCTGGTTCAAGTATCGCTCGATACTCATGGGCTTCGATCATCAGGTGCAGAAGCGAAACTTCATTCTAAGTTTCTTCTATAGAACTTACTCTCTTGTAATTCTGATCCTGTTGTCGCCCCTGAAATTGCTATCGCTCAAGATTTTCGCGCCCATACGAAGCGCTCTCGGAGGACGCTTGAGGGTGTCGGTATCCGGAGGGTCCGCACTCCCAGGAGTGGTGGACCGATTTCTGTCAGCCATTGGAATCCTTGTTCTAGAAGGCTATGGGATGACAGAAACCAGTGCCGTCATTTCTTCCCGCACCCTTCGCAAGCCCACTCCTGGAACGGTGGGTGTGCCTCTGGCCGGCTACCAGATCAAATTGAAGGATGATACCGGCAAGGATGTAACCGCCATACCCGGTGCGAAAGGATCATTGTGGGTTAAAAGTGAACAAATTCTTATGGGCTATTACAAAAGGCCGCAGTTAAATGAGGTAGTATTCGATAAGGATGGCTTTTTCGATACCGGCGACCTGATGACTCTGAACTGGAGAGGGGAGTTAATGTTTGCCGGTCGCGCCAAGGATACCATAGCTCTGGCCGGCGGCGAAAACATAGAACCGGTGCCCATTGAAGATAAGCTGCTTCAGTCCGAATACATCGATCAGGTAATGGTCGTGGGGGATGACAAAAAGACGCTGGGGGCCATAATTGTGCCTGCCTATGAAAACGTTCGCGGCACTTTGGGAAGTGATGCTCCGGAAAACACAGAGCTCTGGGATGCCAGCAAACCTGTGCGCGATCTTTATCGAAAAGAGATTACACGGCTCATCAGCAAGGAGACAGGATTCAAGTCTTTTGAAGTGATTCCCGGGAATTGCTTCTATGTTTCTCCGCGTGCCTTCGACCAGGATACGGAAATGACCCGTACTCTGAAAATGAAAAGGCCTGTTATCAAGGAGAACTTCAGACAGCAGATTGATGAACTGTATGCCTGATTGAACTCACTGGCTATATTTTTTTGATGCCTGTCGCACCCGCTATTATTGCGGTGCAGTCTGGGCCGATGCGATTCGCAGTAGCGGATAGAAAGGAATAAAAAGGATTCGCAGGACAAATGTCCATGCGCTGACTTTCCATAAGAGAAGGTCAGCAGGAGGAGAAGTTCGATGGAAGTTAAAGCCGGTACAGCGGCGGAGCTGTTTTTAAAGGCAGCCCAGGTGCATGAAAAACGAGTGGCCTTTGGTACTCGACTCAAGTCAAGACTCTGGAAGCCCACAACCTTTGGAGAGGTTTACGAAGAGGGAGCCTGTCTGGCTACTGCTTTGATCGATATGGGCCTGGAAAGAGGGGAGCATGTAGGCCTAATTGCAGATAACAGAATCGAGTGGATTATCAGTAACTGCGGTATTCAGCTGGCCGGTGCCGCTGATGTTCCCAGGGGAACCGATCTTACAGATTCGGACATTACCTATATTCTACCACATGCGGATGTTCGCATCTGCTTCATTGAAAATGTTGAGATGTGGAAACGCGTTTCGGCTCTTAAATCGGAACTGCCCAATGTAGAAACCTATATTCTGATGAATCTGGAGCAGGAAGCTCCCGAGGGTGTGCTACATCTCAAGGATTTGATTGAAAAAGGTAAGGATCTGCGAAAGGCGGGAGATCGTCGTGCCGAGGAAAGAGCTGCTCAGGTTCAGCCAGAAGATCTTTCCACTATAATCTATACTTCAGGAACCACCGGTGCTCCAAAAGGTGTGATGCTCCAACACAGCAACATCATGTATATGATTGACTGTATACCTGTGGATCTGGGAGCTCATGACCGTGCTTTGAGTATTCTGCCAGTGTGGCACATCTTTGAACGTGCGCTGGAAATGTTCTCTATTGCGAAAGGATGCTCTACTTACTACTCCAGCATTCGCATGCTGGGGGATGATCTTAAGAATGTACAGCCTACGTTTATGGGATCAGCTCCTCGACTCTGGGAAGTACTCTATATGCGAATCCTGGATAATGCCCAGGCTGCGCATCCTGTGCGAAGGTTTCTATTCCACACCGGTTATGGACTGGCAGAGATATACAAGAACTCTCTTTTCTATTTGAAGAACAGAAAGCTTCATCTGCATAAGCCGAATCCACTTGTATTTTCGCTGGGTTGGCTATTCCACCTGGTGCGATGGCTACTGGTGACTCCACTATACGGATTCTTTAACGTAGCTGTTCTGGAGAGAATTCGCCAGGCAGCCGGTGCCAGTCTAAAAGCCACCATTTCTGGTGGTGGTGCTCTGCCACGTCACGTGGATCAGTTCTTCAACTACGTAGGTATTCCGGTGCTGGAAGGCTACGGTATGACCGAAACGGCCGGTCCTATTACGGCCAGAACGGTGGATAAACTTGTAATCGAGACCGTGGGTCCCGTGCTCAAGGGTGTTGAGATTCGAATTGTGGATTTGAATCACGGTGAAGTCCTGTTCCCAAATTCAAAGAACAAGCACAATGGCAGGGGGCTTCGTGGGGAAATCCATGTTCGCGGTCCTATCGTGATGCGTGGTTATTACAAGAACCAGGAAGCCACAGACAAAGTGATGAAGGATGGCTGGATGAATACCGGCGACATTGGAATGATGACCTTCAACGATTGCCTGAAGATTCTGGGACGGTCCAAAGATACCATCGTACTCTCCAGTGGTGAAAACATAGAGCCGGTCCCAATAGAGAATCGGCTGCTGCAGTCCCCACTGGTGGATCATGTAATGGTAGTGGGTCAGGATGAAAAGAGCCTCGGTGCTCTGATCGTTCCTTCCGTGGATGGATTCCAGTCCCTTGGTTACGAATCCATGAGCGTGGCAGAACTGGCTGACCATCCGGAAATCGAGGCCAAAGTCTCTCAGGCCATAAAACAGGAGATCTCATCGGAAAATGGATTCAAGAGTTTCGAGCGAATTACCACGTTCAAGCTTGTGCCCAAACCCTTTGAGGCCGCCGACGAGCTTACAGCGAAGCTGTCTTTGAGACGGCATGTAATCACGGAAAAGTATCAACATCTCATAGATGAGATGTACGGTAGAGCGCCTTCAGAGAAGAATAAGGCTGCAAGATAGATTTAGAGCCGGTTTCGCCGAGATTTGCGGAACCGGCGCCTTCTGGCGTTTATTCAAAAGAAGACTCGCCTGATTTAGAGTAATGTTCTGCGAAAGGAGATTAAGTCCATGATGGAAGCATGCAATATACCCGCGGATTACCAGATGATCAATCCGCTGCAGGAAGCGCTGCTGGGTATAATGATTCTGGTGATTATGTTCGGGATGGGCTCTGGCCTGACTCTACAAAATTTCAAATATTTTACGAAGGACCCCAAAGGTGTTCTGATTGGTTTTGCATCCCAGTTCGGGGTGATGCCACTTGTGGCCCTGGGACTGGCTATCTGGCTGGAACTGGATCCAATGCTGGCTATTGCATTGATACTGGTGGGATCGCTGCCGGCGGGCACAACGTCCAACATGTTTGCCTACTTTTCCAGAGGCGATGTAGCTCTGTCGATCACGATGACGACATTTTCGACGATCGCTGCGGTGGTGATGACTCCTCTAATACTGGATTCCTACGGGGCTGGATTTGCAAACCAGATTGAGTTACCCGGCGATGGCGAATTTGCTATCCCTACGGCGAAGATCATTGTTAGTCTCGTAGCTGTTCTACTTCCCGTAGTTCTGGGAATGGTTCTGCGAAGATACTCCCCGGGCTGGGCCAAAGCTGCAGAGGATACTGCAAGCTTCATGGGTATCATCGTAATTCTATTTCTGGTAGGTACCTTTCTGGGGGACGGTTACAAGCGATGCCTTATGGCCGAAACCGGATGGCAAACCTATGTAGCTGCCATTGGCGTTGGTGTGGGCGGAATGCTTTTTGGTTATCTGCTCTCCACCATTGTACGTCTGGATAAGCGGCATAGAAGGACAGTTTCCCTGGAAACGGGTATTCAGAACGGTCCTCTGGCTGTGGGTATTGTAACCTTTAGCTTCGCCGACTCCGCTCAGTTACTGGCGGGTATGCTCTGGTTACCGATTCTTTATTCGTTCTTCATCGTGGTATCGTCTTCTTTCGTTACCATGTTCTATCGCAGAATCGGTAAGCTGGACCACGAGATCTATGAGAACGGTGAAGTTCAGAAGCGATTGTTCGGGGAACACTGGGTACCTCTGAAGAGCTAGGAATCCTGCCCCAAAGGCTATTCCAGGGTGACCCGGATCCGGGCACCCTGGTGTAGCACACGCTGCTCATTCTTGTGCCCGCATTCGCGAATCCAGGTCAAATGATCCGATTCGTGCATTTCGACCATTGACGGGTCTCGTCCGAACATCCGAGGGCAAAGACTATTTAATTGGTGCTAAAGCGATGAAGATGAACTATGAAGTTAACCGTGAATCGTTGCTGGTGTACCAGTTATACTTCGCTTCGCAATCCAGGCGCATTCAAAGGCAACGTAAACTGGGGTGGTTTGTGGTCACCATCCCATGCCTCATTCTCGTTCCGCTGTATATCTCTTCTGGATACTATGCCGGCGCATTCGTTCTGGGAATTATTGGCTTGATATGGTTGGCCGGATATCCCTTCTATTCGCGTTGGAGGTATCGCAGACATTATGAGAAACACATTGATGAGGCCCTGAAAGGAATGATGAATCGAAAGGTTTCAATCGAGCTTGCGGCGGAACTGCTCCTTGAGGACGAATTCGCGAAATCTCAGATCAAATTAGAGCATATTCAATCGGTGGTCTTCATTCCGGGTTTCGTGATCCTGATGTTACAGACCGGACAGGGAATTACGCTCCCGCGAGATCAGCTGGGAAAGGACCTGGATACGTTCGTGGATGATTTACTGAGTCGGACGCGTCTGGAACTTACAGATCATTCGCACTGGAAATGGAAATAAGCTGTCCTCTATTGGATGTGTGTCATTTCATCCTGCCAGTACTCCTCCAGAACTTCAATGTAGTGTGGGTCCCGGGTAATACGCCACATGGTCATGGCTCCCTGGGTAAGGACCATGATCCTGCGCGCCAGATAATCGGGATCCACATCCTGTCGAACCTTACCCGATTCCTTATTGAAGATGATGTACTCTCGAAGAGTGACGAGCCACCGGCGAGAAATATCTTTTAGCTGCTTTAGATGTTCGGGCTCAAGATCTACGGACTGATAGGCGAATCCTGCAAACGGGCAACCGAGAAAGCGTCCGGCCTTTAGATCCCGCCTTTTGGCCAGCGACCAGGCACGGGCGAAATCGTTGATATCGGGAAAATGTTCCATGAGAGCTTTGAGGTTCTGGAGCATCTGCTCCTCTTCGGCTACAAGATAGTTTTTTGCGAGCTCCTCTTTGCTGGCGAAATGATCATAAACACTGGATAGGGCCACATCTGCGCCGGCCGCAATTTCGCGGATGCCGGTTCGATAGTATCCTCCTCTGTAGAATTGCTTGAGTACTTCCTGCAGTACCCGTTCTTTTACGTTTCTCTTTGACCGTGCCACCACTTTCAGATACCAATTATTCGAGATCCTGTCCACTCAAAACGATCGTTCGTTTTTTTTGATTGCATCCGGAACGAACGATCGTTAGGGTCGACGGTAGCCCGCAGGAACAATGAAACGGGCCCAGGAGGAATCATGAGCTATTTCCATACCTTTAATGCAGTGCCCAGGATGTTCGACCTGGATACCCAGCGGCATGTTACCAGTCGGACCTACGAGGCTCTTTGCTGGGAAGGCCGACTTCGCCTGCTGGCAGATCTGGGCTATTCCCTGGACTCCATGCTCGAGAAGGGACAGAGGCTGGACGTTGAGCTCACCCATTGTTCCTTTTCGCGGGAGCAGCTGCCAGGAAACCAGCTTATAGTTGAGACGGTGCTGGAACTGCAAGGATCCAAACAGCTCTGGCTTCAGGAAGTGAAACAGGACGATGGGTCCCTGGCATGTAGAATCGCAACAATAACCACTCTAATCCAGGGCGGAGAAGTCCAGTCTATGAATGTTGAGAATCCAGAGTCTGACTCCAGCGTGAGCCCAGTAGAATACATTTCCAGTCTACCCGGTTCATTTGCTGAGCGAACCAACTGCGAAGCGGTGGAAACTACTGTAACCGCATTGTATTCAGAAAGAACTCCATTTTTCAATTATCCATCCGCGGCATTCTGGAGGCTGATTGAAGAGGGGCGCTGGGGATTTTCGCATGCAATCGGGCTGGATCAAAAGCGAATTCTTGAGATGGATACGGTAACATTCTTCACCTCTGGTACCTTTCGCATTTACAGGCAGCCGGTTGCCGGAGAACTGCTGAAGGTTTACACCTGGGTGGATCGAATTGAAAAGATTCGCTGCTTCCTTAGAAGCGATGTGCTGGATACGGCCGGAGAGTTAATCATGAGCAATATCGAAGAGCAATTAATTGTAAGTCTGTCCAGAAGAAGGCCAAGAAGAGCCGGCCCGGAGTACGTTCATATGGTAGAAAAATATCTCGAAAACAGGCCAGATATGCTTCAATGAGAAAGGCCATTCGAGCGGGAATGTAATAAAGGCCGACCTTTACAGGCCGGCCCCTTTCAAGATCTCCCAACAGTTACCTGGGTAACTTCCGGGAAGTTAGATTGTTTCTGTTTCTTAGCCTTTCCACTTGTGCTTGATTGCACAACCGGTTCCGCCGCTATCACGACAGGCGTCCAGAGCAGCCTTGTTGGCAGCACCCTGGTTTCCAGCGCCACAAGAGGCACCAATTACCTGGTTGTTGCTGGTTGCGATGGCAGCAAAGCCTGTGCCACAGCTGATCAGCTCTTCGCAGGCTGTTCCGCCGTATTTTTCGCATTGCGATTTTGCAACACCATGATTGTCAGCTTGTCCCCAGCTTGCGCCATAAGCGCCAGTTTCTTCGCAGAAATAGATTGAAGTATCCGCGAAAGCCGCTACGGGCAGGAATGCGAGGCCAAACAGGACTCCCAGTAGTTTCAGTTTCATATCTCACTCCCCATGGGTAATATACGCAGGACCGTGGGGTCCCGATCGCCCTAATTGGACGCCAGAGACTAACATCCGGTTTACTTCTGGCCACCTTTTTTAGCACCGATTGCAGTTTTTTCACCTGGTTCTCCGGTACAGTACAGCCAATTTTTCGCACAATTCCACGGCCCGGGCTTGAAACGAAACTGGTCATCAATATACGTCGGAAGCAATCATTAGCTGGAAGGATTTTGTCCCCCATCTAAAATCCAGGATAAACTACCTGAATACTCCAGTTTCTGGACTGAAGAGGCATTAATGACATTCCCATGAAACCCTGCTTTGCGATGAAAAAAAGAACCCCTATTCTTGTTGTAGAATAGAGGGCCAGGCAGGGTAGAAATACTTCCGTTCTATTGCCCGGCTACAGTCCTGACATACACAAATACACCTTATGCTCCGTAGCCTGAGAAAAAGATTCCTTCCTATCATACTACTCCTTTCGGCCTTGCTGGCCCGTTGTGTTCAGGAGTATCCGGATGACCCATCCATTCTGGGATTGGGAGCCTTGAACGCCGGCTATTCGGTATCGGTTAATGTAACAGGGTTGCAGGATGCTGGGCTGGTTCTGGCCAGCGGAAATGCAAGCTTGACTCTCTCCTCATCCGGGACCTTCGAGTTTTCGAATTCCTATCCAGCCGGAAGCAGCTACAATGTAGTGATTCAGGCTGTACCGGCCGGGTACAGTTGCAACATTAGCAATGCCACCGGTACCGTTAATGCCAACGTAACCAATGTTCAGGTGGACTGCCTTAGAGCGGCTGTAATTACCCCGTCCAACAATTCTGTGCTTACGTCTACGCAGCCCATTCGCATTGTCTTTTCTCGCTCCATGACCGGTTGCACGCCGGATGCAGCTGCAACCCCGGCTCCGGCGAATCTGGCCTCGGACATCTCGGCTACGAATTTACTTACTACCAACGTTGCAAACGATACAATAGAATTTACCACGGCAGGCTGGACCACCGGCAGCCTCAGATTTCTTATCCTCAATAATTGTCAGTCCGCCGATGGATCCGTCTTCATAAACTTGACCTTGAACTATCTAGTAGCATCCAACGTTGCCTACGTAGCCACTACAGGAACGGATGTAGGAGCATGCGGAACTGTCGGCACGGCATGCGCCACGATTAACTATGCCATAGGACGTCTTGTGGCAAATGGGTGTAACGGTACCATCGATTGTGCTGTGCTTGTGGCCGAAGGCCCTACTAATGGAACGGCTCCCTACTTTCGGGATACCTATAACATGGGTGGTAGCGCCATCACCATGTCCGATCGCATTTCTTTGATGGGTAGCTATGCTGCCGATTTTTCCTCTCGATTCCCCCAGGCCAGAAGCTCCATCCTGGTGGGTAATGGAAGTCTTTGCGGATCCAGTTCCTGCCATATTCTTGTGCCCGGTACAGTTTCAGCTACCACTCTTATCGATGGTTTTAGAATCGTTGGAGATGAAAGTGGTGCGTTGAACTCTCTGGGGGTGCAGGTTAATGGCGCCATTCGCATGACCAACAATCATATCCAGGCTGGCAATGGATCTGCAAGTCGCATGGCTCTGAATCTTTCTGGCGGCGGCCTGAGCATCATCAACGGGAATCGAATTGAAGTGCAGGGCAATACTGCGACTTCTGCCCGGGCTGTCGTTCTCAATTCCGGGACAGCAGATTTCTACCTGAATCAAATCCTTACGAATGGAGCTGTATCCAATGCTACCGCAATTACTCTGGCCGGAGGAACCGGAAGCATCCATACGAATGGAGTCTATACCGGCGTTGCCAATAACACTACAGGGATTCTTATAAATTCCACGAACGCGTACAACATAACCAATAATCTGATTCTGGCCGACCAGGCATTGACGGGTACGTCCACAGGAATCCACTTTCTTCTGGCTCTTTCCGGAGGAGCGGTAATCAACAATATGATCATTGGGAATGGAAGCAGCCCTCAGTCGTTCTGTATGCGCGATGCGATAGGTCTTCCTGCCGCCGTAGATCTGGATTCCAACAATCTGTTCGGTTGTCCCAGCGGACTTATGGAAGATAGCGGTGGGATTGCCTACGATACGATTTGCGATTCCGGTACTTCCATGCCTGCGAATCGTGGAACATTCGGTAATGCTACCTGCGCTGCGATGTACGCCGATGCAGGGACCAAGCAGAATGTCTCTATAAACCCTGTTTTTCTGAATTCAGGGGCTGGCGATTTTCACTATTCGGCCAGCTCTCCCTGTCTTTCTGCCCAGGGAGGAGTGGACCCGGGCACCTATGGCATTACCGTGCGGCCAGATGCCGATTCGCAGCCTCGTCCCGGGGCGGATAGTCTCTACAGCATAGGATTATACGAACCAACCCTGGGATGTCTCTAAACCTCTAATCCCGCCAATTAGTGCCTTTTTCTTATATACCCCCCTATATTTTTCTTGCGCTAGTAACCGAGCGTTAGGTCAAATGCAATATGAGGGTTGGGTGCTTCCTCGTGCTGCTTGCATTCGCAAGCGGTTGTGTTAAGGACTATCCGGACGATAAAGACTTTTTCCTGCTGCCTGGACCTGGAATCGTATTGGGCGGCATGGTTCATGGCCTGGAAGATCCGGGATTGGTGCTTCAGTCCGGCATTCATTTTCAATCATTAAGCAAATCCGGTTCTTTCAAGTTCCAGGACCGGTTTGACCCCGGGGAAGCCTACGACGTAGTGCTGGCTGCGGTTCCAGCGGGCTACATCTGCAATATTCAAAATGGCGGCGGAGTCCTCACCGAGGATCGACTGAATGTTCGCGTAGATTGCCTCAAAGCGGCCGAAATCACACCTGCGGATCAATCCGTTATTCAGGGTTCCCAGCCCATTCAGGTGCGATTTACGCGATCCATGACTGGCTGCACTGTTGGTTCCAGCGGACTGGGTTCCGATGCTCACACCACAGCCTGGTCGAGTACCAATACAGCCAACGATACTTTAACGGTTACTCCTGCGGGAAACTGGAACGCAGGAGCAAACCGCATTCTGCAGCTGACGAACTGCAGCGATTCCGACGGCTACTTTGTGCTGAGCACGGGAATGCGATACTTTGTAGCTTCCGATGTGCGATACGTCTCCACCGCGGGAAATGATATGGGCGGAACCAATGACTGTTCCGTGGCTGCTTCCCCATGCGCTACTATCGCTCATGCGGTTACCGAGGCAACTGGATGCGGTGGTGCCAATACCTGCGCGATCCAGATTGCGGACGGGACCTATAACCTGGGTGCCAACGCGTTTAATATGCAGCCGCGGATTTCATTGATGGGTGGGTATTCTGCCGATTTTTCCGCTCGAAATCCATGGGCTAACGGAACCGTTCTTACCAGTGGAGGAAATGGCTGCGGAGGACAGAACTGTACAATTCGCTTTATCGCTGCTCTGGACGGAAATACTGCCATTGATGGTCTGGAAATCCTGGGGCCCGGGGGGACTGATTCCACTGCAGTGTTTATGATGGGCGGAGGGTCCTTCCATAATGTTCGACTGGCCCCTGGAACCGGAACCAATTCCAGAACGGGAATTATCGTAAGTTCATCTCCGGCCAGAACCACCGATCTGGAAGGAGTAAGAATCCTTGCCCAGGATGGCTCGGCTCAGGATGGAATCGGAGTCAGAATGGATAGCGGAACTCTGCGAACTCATGCCAGCGTCATTCAAGGTTCTGCCGCAACACAGAGATCCATAGGCCTTGAGATTAATGGGGGCAACGGCCAGATCGATTCAAGCTTTATTTTCGCTCGAGATGCCGGTAACGTCAGTCATGGCCTGGCTATCAACTCAGCAGGCACCTGGCGGATCGGTCATAATTACATCCGCAGTCAATCCACTGGAGCGACCGAGTCCATCGGGCTGGAAATCGGAGCCAATCCGTCCGGTCCCATTTATAACAATCTCATTCAGGCTGGTGGTGGAACCAATCAGTACTGTATTCGAGATCTGACAGGTCTGCCAGCGGCGGTGACAATAGCAAATAACAATCTCTGGGATTGCCCAGGGGCTTTTCTTCGCACCTCTGTTCAGAGTTATCCAAGCATTTGCTCCGGTAACTTTGGTACCAATTCAGGCTGTGGTACGCTTTACAGCGGTGCTTCTGCATCCGGTAATGTTAACTTTACTCCATCCTTTGTAAACGGATCCAGCGATTTCCGGTTCTCTGTTTCCAATCCGTGTTCGGTTTCGCAAGGCGGCATTGATCCTGCTACTCTGTCCCAGCCAGTGTTGCCGGATGCGCTGTCTCGCGCGAGGCCGGGGGATGCCTACTTCTCCATTGGTCCCATTGAGGCGCATCTGGGTTGCACACCTTAGAACTTCTTGCCGTTCTTCGCGCCTGAGTTACTTATTCTATCAATCACTGACGGATGTAACGTCTGTGCCCGAGGGTTCTGAATCCAGCATGCCACGATGGGAAAGAGTACCGACTGACTGGATCTTCATCCGCTTTTCTTGTAATTCATGAACCCATCCGGTCCGTTTGCTCCCGCCAATTCATACGTTTCGGGTGATTCATATGAAACAATGAGCTGAAAGAACCCGGGATTTGCTCCCGGGCCGTTGGACTGTATCGAGTGGGATTCTCGAATGAAATGTTATTCGTTTAAGGAATTTTTGAGGCTGATTCTAGCGTTTGCTGGCCGATTGATTCTTTTTCTCGCTTCGCCCGGCCCGAATAGAACGCAACTTCTTTCGCTTCCCTGGCTTTTTCTCGAAGACCTGGAATGTATCCAGTCCGATGAGATAGCCCTGGTCCACGGCCGCATTAAGATCTCGGGGAGAGGTTCCCGTAAGTCCTACATCAAGGGCTTTTTTGGGAGCAGCAATGGTAAATTTCACTCCCCTGGGAGGATTCGCCAGCAGTTCCCGGCCGCGGTTATACCCTACATGATGATTTCGATGCATCAAATCCCCCATGACATGACCCGGGAAAGCCAGAGCGGAGAGCCATCTGGGAACAGGAGGCGAAAGATTCTTCAGCGGGGAATTCAGAACTACTGTAATATCCTTGTAGCCAGCCTGAAGAAGATCTTCTACCGGTAGAGGATTCAATATGGCAGCGTCGGAGTACTGCTCTCCGTTCATCGGATGCTGACCCCAGGTAGCCACTGGCAAGGAGGTGGCCGCTTTGAGAAGATCGGTAAGGTTGTCCGGAGTGGCTCGAATGAACTCCACCTGGTGCCGCTGCATACTTGTAACTGCAATGTAGAAAGGAGTGCTCTCGCTTTCTGCAAGCCATTCGCGGTTGATTGGATATTTGTGACCAAACAGATAATCTACCAGATACCCCTGATCAAGAAATGGTCGGCCGATTAGTGGATTGAGAGGTGAAATCATCTTCCATCCGGTAAGGTCATCTCTCCAGATTCGAATGTTCTTTTCGAGCTCATTGCCATCGCTGGCAGCCGTTGTGGCATAGTAAGCAGCGGAGCAAGCTCCGGATGATACTGCAAGGATCAGATCGTAGTCTTCGGAACTGCGAAAGGTGTGCAGTGCATGCAGGGCTCCTCCGGAGAATGCACCTTTCATACCGCCCCCTTCCACCAGTAGGGCTCGTTTTTTTCCTTTTGCACGCGGTAGCTTGATTTCGCTCATCTTAATAGATGAGAACTGCTTTATAGGGGCGGGTTGCAAAAAAACTCAGAACAGACTGAGGCATCGTAGGGTTCAGCAATTCCGGTAATGGGGCCTTGATGTTGTTCGGATGGCTTATCCTGGCTTTCTTCCGATGATAAAAAAGAAAGGCCAGCTAACCTGCCGCACTTCTCCGGGGTCCGGCCAGCAATCAGATAGCTGTGACCGAAGAATCTGAACCGGGTCGCTAGCTTTCTGCTCAATGTATTTTTGTACAGCCGACCATGTAGAAATGTAGCCCAGTAGCTGATCTCTGTTCCATTCTGCCTGCATCTTTACATCGGGAGGAGCTACAGGAACCAACCACTCGGGAGATCGAATATCCGTGTATCTGGCCTCTATGCTTTCTCGCTCCGGAGGCCAGTAGGGACCAACGATGTTATGATAGTAATACTCCAGAGTGTCCTGACAGCCATCCACGAAATGGTGGCCATACCCCCAGGCTGCGAAAAGAGCGCCCGGACGTAGCACTCTATGAATTTCTGCGAAAAACGGTTCATGGTCAAACCAGTGAATTGCCTGGGCAACGGTAATGATATCCATGGACTCATCTTCGCATCCAGTGTCTTCTGCAGGCGCTACGCGATATCGCACAGATGGATGAGGTATCGCACTCTGAATCTGATTGTTGCTGGGATCTATTCCTGTGACCTTCGAAAAATGTTTGGCAAGCCCAATAGCGCACTGGCCGTTTCCGGTGCCAATGTCCAGGGCATCGCTATGATTCCTGGAAAGCCGGGCGAGTTCCTCAAACAGCTCTGGTGGATAATGCGGACGAAATTGAACATAGTCCTGAGACTGGCGAGAAAAATGATCTTTGAATGCTACCATGTTCCAGGTTGCATTATGCGTAGCTCGCTCAGGTACTCAAGCGTTTTGCCTGCGCAAGTTTCCTGGAAATATCTCCGGAAGTATCCCGTGAAATAAGCCAGAGCGCCTTTCTTGCAACACGATGGAAATCCTTAAACAGACTACCAACAGAACGCTAATCCTGTGACGTCGGGCAAGTCAAAACCTCGAGATTTTTCCTGATGCCCCTAATAATCCAACATCATTTCGTCGACTCTTTTTCTAGAATTGCAGTAGTGCTTTTTTTCTCATGAAGGAAAATCTGTGGATGCGGAGAACCGCCGGTAGCATTAGATTTAGAAATAACAGACTTCTGTTTTGCTGCTTCGCATGATTCTGGATCCTGCCGTTTGGTGTAATTTGCGAACTAAATCTGCGTTTCCGGAGAAACAGAAGCAAATATCAGGCGCGAGGCCGGTAGTGGTTCTTCGGACCGGGGAAAACTGCTGCACACTGGCCGGAAACCCTTGACATCTGGGGTGTCCTTGCGCCATAGGGTTTGAGGTCCTCTATGCCGGATATATCCAATCCATTAATTGTACAATCAGATCGCACCATGCTTCTCCAGGTAGATAATGAGAAGTTTGAAGAATGCCGTAGCCAGGTTAGCCGATTCGCGGAGCTGGAAAAGAGCCCCGAACACATTCATACCTATCGCATTACTCCTTTGTCTTTATGGAATGCGGCTTCCAGCAAGATGACTGCAGATGAAATCATTGCTGCACTCAGCGACTACTCAAAGTATCCGGTTCCAAAGAACATTGAGAATGAAATCAAAGAGCAGATTTCGCGATATGGCAAAGTTCGACTGGTTCGAGAAGATGACGGATCACTGTATATTGCCTCGGATGAGAAGCCCTTCCTGAATGAAATCGCACATCATCGAAATGTGCAGCCCTACATCGAAGAAGTAGAAGATGGCCGAATCCTGGTTAACAAGGATTACCGAGGCCATATCAAGCAGGCCCTTATTCGAATTGGCTATCCTGTACAGGATCTTGCCGGTTATGATGAAGGCGTGGCCTACAGTTTTAATCTAAGGCCCACAACTCTTTCCGGACGCGAGTTTACAATGCGGGACTATCAGCGACAGTCCGTAGAAGTGTTCCATGCCGGAGGCTCTCGAGAAGGTGGTTCTGGAGTGATTGTGCTGCCATGCGGTGCAGGAAAAACAATCGTTGGCATTGGCGTAATGCAGATCGTGGGGGCACAGACCCTGATTCTGGTGACCAATACTCTTTCCATTCGTCAGTGGAAAAATGAGATTCTGGATAAGACCACTATTCCAGAAGAAGACATTGGAGAATACAGCGGCGAAAAGAAAGAAATCAAACCTATCACCATTGCAACATACAATATCATCACTCACAGAAAAAAGAAGGGCGGTGAGTTTACTCACTTCAATTTGTTTAGCGCCAACAACTGGGGCTTGATTGTGTATGATGAGGTGCACCTTCTCCCTGCACCGGTATTCAGGATGACGTCCGAGCTTCAGGCGAAGCGAAGACTGGGGCTCACTGCTACTCTGGTTCGCGAAGATGGACTGGAAGAGGATGTATTCTCTCTCATCGGGCCCAAGAAATACGATGTGCCCTGGAAAGAACTGGAGAAGCAATCCTGGATTGCCAACGCGAAGTGTATTGAAATTCGCGTGGATATGGATGAAGAACTTCGCATGAAGTATTCTTTGTCCGATGATCGCGAGAAATACAGACTGGCTTCGGAAAACCCGGGCAAGCTGGATGTAATTGAAAGAGTTCTGGAGGAGCACGGACGAAACAATGTTCTTATCATTGGTCAGTATCTGAATCAACTGGAAGAGATATCCAAGCATTTTGACTTCCCCATAATTACCGGAAAGACTCCGCTCCTGGAAAGGGAGCGACTGTACTCCGCTTTTAGAAACGGAGAGATTACCTGTCTTATCGTTTCTAGAGTGGCAAACTTTTCCATCGACCTGCCGGATGCCAGCGTGGCCATCCAGGTAAGTGGGACTTTTGGTTCTCGTCAGGAGGAAGCTCAGAGGCTGGGTCGAGTGCTTCGGCCAAAAGAAGACCAGAACATGGCCTTTTTCTACTCTGTGGTCAGTAGGGACACAACAGAGGAGAGGTTTGGGCAGAACCGTCAGCTCTTTCTTACCGAGCAGGGATACGAATACCAGATCTATACCTTCGAGCAGTTCAAAGAAATGAGCGGTCGTGCCAGGGAGACAATTCTACAGAAGTAAATCAAGGATGGAAGGCTGATCTTCCATCCTTCTCCTTTCGGGTGATTTCATACAGAATGAAAGCAAGCTACGCTCCCTGGTTTTTTGTTACCTTTCTAATCTTACTGCTGCAATGTAGCGCTGGCGCCATCCGTATCCCGGAATCCGATTCCTCTTTCGCGGATGAAAAACCAGAAGAAGAGCTGGTTTTGAAATGGGAAGAGGCAACGAATAAAGCCATCCTCAGCCGGGTCTCCAGCAGCCTCCTGGGTGATTCCAGAACCGAAGTCGCTCTTTATAGTTCCTGGCTTTCCAGTTCGCCCATCGAATGCAATGGTTATCCATCCAGGGATTACTGGTCTCGTAGAAGTTATCCAATATTTGTACGTTCTCTGGCGACGGTTACTGGTTCCTACTCTTCCCGGCGGGCCAAGGAGCAAAGCATTGATGCGACCGCTGGCTTTCGCAGACTCTTTGTTTCTTTTCGTAACGCGGGTCTACTGATTTCAGACGATGGCGGGAAAACCTTTCGCAGGCCAGAGAGTCAGCCCATGCGATTTGTGGGCAAGAAGGAAGAAGAATGCGATCCTCCTCTTTATAGAGATATTGTAGGCATCTGGCAACATCCCGGGAATTCCAGCATCATCCTTGCTGTAAATATCCAGGATTTGCTCCTGTCCACCGACGGAGGTCATACCTTCCAGACTCTGGACTTTCGCGGACTCTCTTCACTTAAGTCCAGAAACATTTTTTCCTCCATCGCCGCCAGCGTGGATTCGAGGGGCGAAATTCAGGAGGTGTTTCTGGGCACCGCTTACAACGGCGTCAAAAGGCTGGGAATTCAGGGTAAACTCAGTTCGGGAAATTTCCAGGTGCGAATCCGAGATTTTAATGCCGGTCTGCCCGGACTGTTGCATGAGCCGGGCATCACCTTCTATGAGCAGATACTGGATATTCGCTGGATCCCGGAAAGCCGCAAACTGGTAGCTGCCACACTATTCGAGCCCGGCTTCGCGGTGGCCTCCACAGACAGTGGAAGTTCTGGATTCTCCTATCGCCCTGTTCCCGGGGCTGCTACCGATGCCACGGCCGAAGCTCTGGACTGCAACGAAAAAGGATGCCTTCTTTCCAGCACGGAAGGAGCCTTCTATCTGGATCTATCCAGCGGTTCACTTGCAAAAGTAGGAGCCGAAGCAGAAAGGAATCAACATTCAAATCGGCAATCTGCTTTAGATACGCGGGCGAATCAGGACAATACCAGTGAAGGAAATGAGGGTTCACCCCACGAAAAGGGAAAGCCGGGCCAATCTCTGACAGCGGAGCCATTTCGCGCATACCTGATGGGTTCTTTTCTTCTACACAATGGCCCCGTGGTCAAGCATCGGCCGGCGCCCGAAACGGAAGTGAAGCGCCCGGAGTTGCTCAGTGCATTCTACGTTTCTCCTACGTCCGCTCGGTTAAAGCAATCCATAGTATTTGGGCTTATCGAAAGATATGGATTCAATGCAGTGGTAATTGATGTAAAAGATGACTTCGGGCGATTGCTCTATGGTAGTAAACTACCCATGGCGAGGGAAATGAGCAATGCCCGGGAAATCGTCCCCATCCGGGATCTTCTGGCGAAGCTCAAAGAGAGGGGCATCTACACGATTGCCAGACAGGTAGTCTTTAAAGACCTGCGTATGTACAGGTACGCCGGGCATCGAAATGCAATCAAGAATCGATATTCCGGTGGGCCCTGGGAAGTAGAAGGCGATGAGCAATGGGTGGATCCATTTTCGCAGGAAGTGCAATCCTATAACCTGGATGTGGCCAGGGAAGTTCTGGCTCTTGGCTTTGACGAGATACAGTTTGATTACATTCGCTTCCCGTCCGATGGCCCAATCTATCAATGTCATTTTTCGCATGCGCCACCTGGAGCCTATCGCACAGAGGCTATCGAGTCATTTCTGCGAAGGGCCCGGTTTACTCTGAACGCCCCTATTAGCATCGACATTTTTGGCTACAATGGAATCTATCGCGCAGGTGCTGTGATAGGACAGGATGTTCTGGAAATGGGATCGTCCGTGGATTTCGTTTCGCCCATGCATTATTCCTCTCATTTTGGAACGCATTATCTAAATATGTATCCCAGATCGGAGCGCGTACATCGGTTGCTGGAGCTGGGCACCGAAAGACCCATTCGTCTGTCTCGAGGACTTTTTTCTGTGCGACCCTGGCTTCAGGCATTTCCCATGATGAATCATATCTGGGGATACGGATTCGATTACATGGTGCAGCAAATGCAGGGAAGTCTGGACGGAGGCTCCAGCGGTTTTCTTTTCTGGGGTCCCATCGCAGAGTTTCCTGTGGCGGGCCAGGCTTTTGATCAGCAGATTCGGCGCCGACGGGACTAGTCGGAACCGTCTGGCTGTGTCTGGCTGTGCCCGGCCAGTCTTCCGTGGTCGGGTAAGTTGTGTGACAGCGTGTCAGTTTTTCACTTGCCTCCTTCTGCCCCAATGGCATGTTTTTCAACATGCAGATCATTGAAGCATTGATTCCTGTTTTTATTCTTCTGATTGGTATAGAGCTTCTCTATTCCCGATGGCAGCGAAAGTCCTACTATTATCTGTCGGACAGCATCACCGATATGAGTCTGGGAATGATCAGTCGCCTATCGGATGCCTTTGTTCTGCTGGGAATCTATGCCATCTATGCTGCTGTGCAGAAGAGCTTCTCACTGACGGCGCTGGAAGGGTACTTCCTGGATTTTTCTGCGCCCTGGTCAGGTACGGTAAGCGCATTTTCCTGGATTCTAGCATTTATTGTCCTGGATTTTCTCTTTTACTGGTCTCATCGAATTTCCCATGAGATAAATATTCTATGGGCTTCGCACGTGGTGCATCATTCCAGCGAAGAGTATAATCTGAGCGTTGCTCTTCGTCAGTCCGCGTTGCGAAATGCCATCACCTGTGTTTTTTATCTTCCTCTGGCTATTCTGGGACTTCCCTGGGTTGTATTTTTGACGGTGGATGCCTTGAACCGATTGTATCAATTCTGGGTGCACACAAAGTTCATATCCGATGAATCCATTCCATCTTTCTTTTCATTTTTGTTTGTAACTCCCTCGCATCACCGAGTGCATCACGCTGTGAATGATCCTTACATCGATAAGAACTATGGAGGGATGTTCATTCTCTGGGATCGAATTTTCGGAACATTCCGCCAGGAAACGGAGGAGCCGGTGTTTGGAACAGTGAAGAGGCTCAAGTCATACAATCCTCTGTTTGCCAATGTGCATGTTTTTGCAGATATCTATAACAACATTCGTACGGATCTGGATGCGGGCACAGGACTGCGCAGTTTTCACCATCTCTGGAAGAAACCCTCCAGCTATCCGGTATCCTCCAGTATGCGAATGGAGCAGATTCGCCGGGATGAATATCGCTTACCGCTGGAATCCTCCAGAACCTGGATTGCATTCATTCAGTTTGTAGCTCTTCTGGGTGTTTCCGTTTTTTTTCTCAAGACCTTCTCATCCATGGACTGGCTATTTCGCATGGCATTCTTTTCTCTTTTGATCTGCGGTTTCTATTTAAACGGTCGATTACTGCAGAGGCAATCGATGCCAGCAATAGCGATGTTATCCTTCTGGTCAGTGGTGGCCCTGGGAATTTTTCGAATTGTACAGGGGCTTTAGAGAAGGGATAGATAAGAAGAAAAAAGAAGGATCCGCTGTGCTCCTCAGCCGGATCGCATAGATGCTACGAATTCATCCAGAAGAACTTTCATTCTTTCCAGGGCCCTATCTTCGGAGTCGGAAAGATACGTCGGCACATCGCTTTGCAATATAGAGATATAGAACCTGCGGCGATCTTCCAGCGCATAGATCCTTTCGCTTACCACCGGTCGGTACTTCTTAAAGAAGTAAGCCATCTGAGCCATTTCCTCTGTGAGCAAGTCTTCTTTGATTCTTTCCTTCATATAAACAGAGAGTGAAGGACTTACACCGGAAGAAGAGATGGCTACTTGAAACGGACCCTTTGATAGAACAGCCGGTGAGATATAGTTACAATACTTCTTTCGATCCAGGACGCAAAGCAATGTATTGTTTCGGTTGCAGGCTTCCAGAAGTTCATCGCCGCTCCAGTGCTGCTGGTTTACAAGATATCCCGGCTCAACGATAACCAATCGCATGTCTCGTATCCAGTACAGATTGCGAAAATCCGGATCATGCCCGGCGGCTTCGGGTGCAGGGCCGGGATCCAGTCTCTCTACCCGGGAGCTTCCTTCCTGGGATAGCGTTGCATGATAGACAGTAGCTTCGCATCCCAGTAATCGTTTGATGCGGTTATCAATTTCCGGTCCCTCTCCCAGACAGGCAACCCTGGAGCCTGCAAGATCCAGAAATACAGGGAAGTAGCTCTTTTGCCCGTCAGCCGAGTCCATGCCGACAGAAAATGTCATAATTGCTTAAACTGCAAGGAAATCCCATATGAGACGTAGGAATGGATTGACCCGAGCTTCATTAACTTTAGGTTTCGGCCTGTGATCCAGCCACTGGACCTGATTGTATTTGGCCTGGCGCTGCTAATGGTGTTGCTGGTTGGCTGGTGGGCGGCCTGGAAGGAGTCCAGTCCTGAATCCGGCGGACAGGCCGATGATTATTTTTTGGCAGGTCGGTCGGTGCCCTGGTGGTCCATTGCGGGTTCCATATTTGGTACCAACGTAAGTGCTGCTCATATGGTTGGAATGCTGGGCGTTGGTTATTCCATCGGCTTTGCCCAGGCGCACTATGAACTGGGTGCTATTCTCGCCCTATTTGCACTTTGCTATTTGTTTTTGCCCGTTTATCGAAAGATGGGCCTTGTAACACTCTCTCAATTTCTGGAAAAGAGATACGGAGCGGGCGCTGGCGTCCTGTATTCCGCTATCATGCTTATTTTGATCGTGGTGCAGCTCACTGCGGCTTTCTACATCGGCTCCAGATCCTTCGTACATCTACTGGGAGCCGCAGGCATTGAGCTAAACTATGCCCTCGGAGTCGTCCTGATTGCAGGCTTCAGCGCTCTGTATACGATTGCAGGCGGTCTGAAGGCTGTAATCTATACGGATGTGCTACAAACGGTGCTTCTCATTGTCGGTGGCCTCATCCTGGCCTATTTTACATTCTCTCACAGTGAAGTGGGAGGGTGGCATCAAATGATGGTTCGTGATGCCAGCGCTCAAAATCCCAGGATGACCATGATGCTGCCTTCGGATCATCCAGACCTTCCCTGGACCGGAGCACTTACCGGTCTGCTGTTCTTACATTTCTTCTACTGGGGCACCAATCAGTACGTTGTGCAACGCGCTCTGGCCGCCAGAAGCGACGGTGAGGCTCGCATCGGAGTTCTTGCAGGCGGATTCCTGAAGCTTCTGATTCCCTTTATGTCCATTGCCACCGGAGTAGCAGCTGCCCAGTTGTTTCTGTCCCGGGGGTTCACCGAAATCGCACCGGACGATGCCTTTCCTCAACTGCTGGCCACTGTGGTGCCTGCCGGATGGGGACTGATCGGCCTGATCATGGCCGGGCTGCTGGCAGCCATATTGTCCACCATCGACTCCATGATGAATTCTGCATCCACTCTTGCTACCGTGGACCTGTATAAGAAATATGTTAATCCCGAAGCCTCGGACCGGGCTCTGGTGTTGCAGGGGCGTCTGGTGGTGGCCGGATTGATGGTACTGTCTATTCTGATGGCCATTTACAGCTACGACCCGGAGGGGCGAGAGAACTTCTTTCTGGTAGTATCGAATCTAAGTTCACACTTTACCCCCGGAATTCTTGTAGCGTTCTTCGCAGGTATACTATTCGCAGAGAAGGACATGGTGCGAGGGATTTCCGTTGTGCCTGTGATACTGGGGGCTCCTCTGTTTTCCTTTGGTCTGGAGTACACCTATAACTCCCTGGCCGGTGATTTGCCACACGTGATTACCGATGTTCTGGGTATGAGACTGAATTTTCTTCACAGAGTCATGGCCACGGTGCTGTTCTGTTCCGGTCTGCTGGGGACTATATTCTGGCACTATCGTGCGCATCTACAGCTGGATTTGCGTTCCAGGCTGAGCATGGGTTTTCTAAAAGGCAGCACACTCATTCCAGCAATGTTTTTGCTGCTGATCTATATCATATCTGCCAGCGGAGTTAGCTTGCTGGACTGGTCCCGGTTTTCGGTAGCGTGTATTACTTCCATTCTAGTTCTGTTACCTTTCGCCTGGCGGATGAGCATTCGACCCAGAGGACTGCCATTCCGGGACGATCGGCTTTATGCAGGATTGTTGTTCTCACTGGCTACCTTCATCTTTTTTAGATTTTTCTAGTGCGAGTAATGGTTAGCTGCCATATTCGGCCGTCGCAGAGATAAGAGATAAGAGATAAGAGATAAGAGATAAGAGATAAGAGATAAGAGATAAGAGATAAGAGATAAGAGATAAGAGAGGGG